>Ga0207671_10000014_pt1 | contig 461481 bp, 510 predicted proteins | sample KBSC24metaG_FD_184352 | JGI IMG/M metagenome (GOLD analysis project Ga0207671, IMG submission 184352) | Corn rhizosphere microbial communities from Kellogg Biological Station, Michigan, USA - KBS C2-4 metaG (SPAdes) (version 2) | ecosystem: Host-associated > Plants > Roots > Rhizosphere >...
CGAGAGTATCCGGGTTAAGCTCGTACATCTGACTTCTGGGCATAGATTGCTCCTTTGGTGCGAGAAGTATTTCCAACTTCGTTGTGCTAAATAATATCATAAAATGTAATAATTGCAACTGGTAGCCCATGTAGTCTAAAGCTCACGCTGTTCCTAAAGGATGTTGATCGCTGCGCTCGACATTCGATTCCAGATTCAAACGATCGAAACCAACGGGCTATCAATGACTCGGGGTCTCTATTAACAGGCAATACCTCATGTAATGCAAAGCGCCCCCGCAACGCTCCGCTAATAGCGGTAACGTCACGGAGGCACATGTTGGAGCCGAAGCTCCTAGAAAGTCGGCCGCTCCATTGAAACAGCCTGACCTGTGAGGGACGGCCCATCCACGGTCGAACCGCTGCCTCGAGAGGCTCTTCTGCGAGGGGCGTCGAACTTGACGAGCTCGTCGAACCCCTCCGCCAGGTCGGGGTGCTGCGAGATGACCTGTGAGGCAGACATGCCTCCCTCCATGAGCTCCTTGATCTTGCGAGCCTTGGTGGATTTACGCATACCCATTTATTCTTCCCTTCTTTTTGTCGGCACTTTTCTTGCCGAGTTTTTGAATGAACCCACTCATTGCCTGCATCTTGAGTTTGGTGCGGTCATGTTGCGGTACCAGGCTCGCTACGTGGTAGCCGAGCTCGATCAACTTCTTCTCTCGGCGCGAAAGACTGCCGAGCTTTGGGATTGGACTTACTGCCTCATGCCAAAGCATCTGACTGTTACCGTGCTCAAGCAAGAGTGTACCAGGCACCTTGACCTCAGTCCAGCTAGACAGGTTGCTTAGCACATTGAGTCCGATGGTGAATGCAGGGTTACCGAACTCAATGGCTGGGTGTATCTGTGTGCCGCGAACGTAATTGACCCGCGACTGAGCGTGACGGCAGAACTCTGCGATCAAGCCGTCGAGCTTACGTCGGCGAAACTTTGGGTCGGTCTTTATGCGGTCTCTATGTCGAAGCGCCTTCTCCCTCGATCGGTTAACAGTTTTGCCGTCCTTCTGTTCCCACGCCAGCAATATCCATGCCAAATGATGAAATGGGGACATGCTGGGGCGCGGCCACTCGGGGTTGTTTTCGATCAGTAGATCTGTGAGTTGTTCCAGCTCGGGCGCAATGGCAAGGAAGTCTGCCATCGTGCAGTCATTGCCAGGGTCAATCCCCAGCTTGTACTTAGCGGCTTCGGCCTTGGCGACGTAGTCCAAAAGCATATCCAGCGCTACCTCAAGGTTCTTGCGCTGGACGCCGTGATCATCGGCCACGAGGCTGAGACCAGGCACTACCTCTTCATACTTCTTGAGTATCCGACCTACCTCCTTCATTTTCCATCGATCAGGGAATACCTGGGCATGGCCGGTGTAGGGATCCAGAAAGAACCATTGACCATCTTTGAGTTCGATGGCGATACCGTGGTGCCAGTCGCGTGTAAAAACCTGCCATCCCCGAACATGTCTCATGTTCGTTTGGATCGCCCTCCGCATTTCCTTAACTTCCTTGCCGCCAACCCCGTCTAGCAATGCGAGCAGGGCTTTGTACGTGGCAAGCAGGAATCGGTTCTCTTCGCGGCGATGATTGATAATCTCCGTCGCATACAGGAAACGCGCTCCAGCGGCCGTGGCCCATGCGGCCAAGAGAATCGACATTCCCAGGCAATTTGGCATCTCTGCCTTGCCCAGCTCCCCAAACTGCTTTGGCAGGAACTCTGATGGGTTTTGCTGCTTGAAGAACGTGTTCACCCACTCGTAGCCGACGGGGATTAGCGAACCATCCTCGTCGGTACGGTGCTTATTGCGCTCGTCTACAGCGAGACTCACCATGGTATTAAGCCCCTTAAGAAGAGCTGTCTGCAGCGTTGCGTCTTTGGCTTTGCGATACTCAGCCGCCATTGCGAGCGACTCGGGAGACAGCTGAGCTATTGCGGCTTCAATGAGACGCTCACCCAATTCTTCGATGAGGGCGTCCCGCTTGAGGTGCTTTTTAGATATACTTCCTGATAGTCCTTTCAAGGTCTTGAACGTCGCTCGCTCGCTGAAAAAGTCGATGTTAAGCGAGCCGCCAAAAATCGGGGCTCCCTCCCTGAGGGCGATGCCTCGGTGGGTTTTCGGCCCAAAGCGACTCGGCAATTCCATCTTCCGCTTAACGCGCTCCTTGTACTTGCGGGATCTCTTGACCTTCCGAAGTGATACGCCCGCCCCTTCCTTTAGGGCGGAGTCTATTAGACTTTCAAGGCTCATGTTCTCCACCTTTGGTAGGGTATGGGACAATTTACAACTTATATCATGTGAAGCTGTGTATGTCAAAAATAAATGCTGGTAGCCCAGATAGCTGAAAGTTTACACTCAGTTCTTGAAGAAGTGACACGCTGGAAGGGGCTGATAAACAAGAAAACCGAGCTACTTTCGTAACCCGGCTATGCGGCTGGCGGCGGAGCCGGTTTGCCCCGCCACCGTTATTTCTCCTCTATGTCAGAGCCCTCTTTGACAATCTGTGAGATCCTTGCCGAGCTCAGGCCGGTTATCTCTGCAGCTCTGTTTTGGGCCATGCCGCCGTCCAATACTGCTGCTCGTATGGCGCTATCGCGCTCGTCTAGTGCGGCGCCCAGGTGGGCGCGTGACTCGTGGAACGGGGTACGAGTTGCTCTCAGTTGCTCTTCGGCGTGGTTTCTTGCATCTACCTTCTCGACTATCCGAGCCAAGGTTGGTGGTGTAGCCGGCGGTTGGTTACGTGGCCCGACGTACCAATGTGGTGCCTTGAGCCCCGCTCGTCTAGCCGCAGCCAGGATGGTAGATGGAATTAGGGATCGCTTCAAGGCCATGGTATCTCCCTTCCTAGTCTCCCAGATCTGGGATCTCTCGAACCTGCTGTTCGCACTCATCTTGGGTGGTTGGCTTGCCCTCTGGCATTTATGCACCTCCTGTTAGCACGCCGCCCTCACATGGTTTCGCTGCCGCCTATCAGCAGAATACCACGAATTCACCTACCTGGAGGTCTTCAGGGTCACTCCGCCGTGGAGTACACAGTTCCATCCAACGCTTGCCCTTGCCCAAGTAGTACCTGGCTATATCCCAAAGGGTGTCGCCAGGATGAACTTTGCGTAGTTGCGGCCTATTTGGGCCGGGGCAGATGAGCCCCTGGGGCAACGGCCTTGCATGATGGCTTTTTCCATACGATTGGCCGACTGGAATTCACCGGGGTGGTTATAGGCCGTCACCATTTGATCGGTTCGGATGACGTTTTTACTTTTGATGGGATCCGGAGGCCAACTGGAGGGATTGGCGTTGCTGACGCTTATCGACACACTCGCGCTTTTGCTGTTATAGAAGTGGGCCTGAGCGGCCTTGGGCGTAGTGCCACCGCAGGAAGCCAGAGCGACTGTGGCAGCGAGAGCCGCCAAGAACGGAGTAAGTCGGAATCGTGGCATACTCGCCTCTCTTCGATTTGAAGGTTCTCGCCTGCTTGCAAATTCTAACTTGCAGGTAGTTGGATTGAAAGCATAAGTCCATTGGTAGCCCACCTCACCTCGAATTGGAACCTCATCCTATCTGAAATCGTAGAGTTGTACGACCTATTGAAGGGTCGGCATCTGTCTACTCCCCTTCCAGTCGGGAGTTGAACCGTTAGAATTCTAAATACGACGAAGCCTCACTGGCGCGAGCTTTACGGTCGAGCCGTAAGGCCTGTCGCACCAGCGAGGCTGATAAGCTAAAGTGCGGAGCTTTAGCTACTACTGCAATTTGTAACCTCATGTCTTCCCGCTTTGCCACCTACTACAACCCACGCTTCGGCCTTAACGCAACCTGATTGCGAATTGTTTTCCAGCATGGCGCTGAAGATAGGACTAGCGAAGTCCGATGTGCTAAACGGAATGGACTTCGGGATTGACCCTCCTGGCCTAATGACCACTATATGAACGGCGTTGTATCCCGGTGGCTTGCTGGCTTCGTTAAAGAAGACCTCGCCCCACGCTGTCTGGCAGATGGTTGAGTGGCGAAGTACCAACCTACCAAAGAATTTGCCGCTTGGTAGCTGTACGGTGCGGGTAGAGCCAGGAACGGTGTAGACATACCTGTTCTTAACCTGTCCGTTCACCCCGCATTCGGAACCTTCGGCACCAGGGTTACGGCCGTCGTAGCTAGGTGGGCTATTTACTATTGAGCCGGTAACTGCGGGGGAGTTGGTATTTCCAGGTTTTTTCCCTACGCCTGCATTGCTCAGCGCCCGGTTACTGCTAGAAAAGGAGTTGGGCTGGGTAGAACTACCGCTTCCACCACACGCGGCGAGGCTAACAGCAGCTACAAAAGAGACTACTATAGTTGTCAGTCCGCGCATCAGCGCAAACCTCCTGGTTCGCTCCAGACCTTATGCCAGAGATTATGGCACTTTACCATCTCAACAGAAGTAAATCAATATCAAGACGCAAGACGGTGGAAAGAGTTTATACAATGTGAAAGCCCCGCTGAAGCGAGACTTTCACATTAAGCGTGATGCTCGTTCAGCGGGGCGCTTGTTGAAGGTCTTTACCCGGTGCGGGAAACGAACCCCTGGTCTACGAGTGCCTCGATTGCTGCGTTGCGCACATGCGGGTCTCTCATTACCCTGTCGACTATCTCATCTTCGTCTTCGTCTTGGCGATCGGCAGCTCGCGTCTCGAGTGTTTCATTGCCGAATATCTCTGCTTCCTTCTCCTGGCTTAGGCGAACGAGGAAGATGCGCTGCTGTTGCGAGAACCCTTGGTCGGCTGTCGCGTCAGGCTGTTCGAGTCGCAGATTGTGCAAGTCTCCATCGGGGACGAAAAGATCACAACGTCCCGCTGCTATTGAAAGGAAGGCATCGCCGGGCTGAAAAACCGTCCCGGAAAGTACCACCTCTCCCTGACTCTCAGCAAAAATGTGGGCCTGCTCAGGTGCCAGTCTGCCAGTGAACGTCATCACCTCGACTAGCCTCTTTTGTGTTGCGTAAAGCTCCACAACTGCATGTATCTCGGCGGACATTAATATCTCATTTCGTAGGCTGTGGGAGGACCGCTTGTAAATTCAGAGCACTTCTTTACAGGAAGAAGATAAAGCAAATTATATCACAAATAATAGTAATTACAACTGGTTGCCCCTAGAGTAGTTTTCGAAACCAACTTATCGAAATATTTCAGCTCCTAAATAGCGAAAACCCCCAAGCAATTGGCGGTTAACGCTTACTGCTTGAGGATTGTTGGGTGGTCCTGGTTTCAGGTCCAGGAGCCGATAGTGATAGCGATGAGGAACAGTCCGCAGAGAGTTGTAATAGCGGCAATGTTCCTATAGAGCGGCTTCTTGTCGTCTCGTTGCGTCGAAAGCTTGAATTGCCACCAGTACACGAGTCCGGAAAGAAATATCCATGAACCCTCGAAAAATCCGAGGATTGAATTGAGGGTTCCAGATGCAGAGACGGCAGCTATTCCGAAAAGAACCGCCAGGGCAAGCATTACTTTGGTCAGCTCACGAAGAGCGTTCGCTTGGCCTTCGAGCAGATCAGGAGCAGCTTTCTTCCAAGAGGGGTGCTTCCACTGATAAGTATCAGGGTTGTTTTCGTGGAGTACTTGTTTCCCCTTCTCGGTCAGGCAATGGACGTACTGTCCCGCGAATCTCTTCTGTGGCTCGATGAGCCCTGCCATATCCAGCTCTACGAGCTCGGCCTCGAAGGAGCCAACGCCGAGTCTCGTAAATTCGCCCAATTCATCTCTGGACCACCACTTTTCAGGTGCCTCCAGGAACGCTTTCCATAGCCGTCGCATCTTCCGGTTGGAGATCCCGATAAGGGCCCACCGATGGATGCTCACCGAAAGCCGAGTGGCAAACGCGAAAGCGGCCATCATGTCTCCTTTGTAGTTTTGTATCGGAGCGGCTGCCAATGACAGCATTGTTATACTATAACATGATTATTGCAAAATGCACCTCAATGCGATTGAGTTCATCCTCGCGACCAACGAATTTTATATCTGTCTTGTTGAGTCTCATGGGCTTCAGACTCACCCCTGCGCTCCATTGTCCCATATTCATTGCCAATTAGTACATCTCTCATTATCGTGATTATGCTTGAACTTGCCTCGGTGGGGTGGACGCGCCCAGTGAGCGCATACCAAGTCACGCTATCTGAGCGAAGCGACAGCCATCCACCAGTGAACGGTAAATTTCTGCCAGAAATTTTTACCCCAAATTTAGTACAACCATGAGGCAACGCCACCATGATATGAACATGCTCCACTACCAGTCGCACTACTCTGCCAGCCATCCTTACATACAGCCCCAATACGACCCCCTAGGTTTAGCAGGGGCTGGGGTTGAAGAATGGGCAGGAACGGTTTCGTGCCATTAGAAATGATTCTCTGCTCAGGCTGCTTTGTGACGACGTTCTTAATCTGTTTTCTTGATATGAGCTTATTGCCTCGATAGGTCAGCTTGTACGTGGTAGTCTGCTCGCCAGGGTGCCCTGGGTCGTCTACTTGTGAGACAGTTACATAAACGCTTGGATCGTCGTAGTATTTTGTCGTTGGAGGGATTGCTGACTTGGCGCTCTCTGTATTGGTGTGCTGAATATCCAGCGCATACCCAATACTGCCAAGGATGGTGGTAGCTTGGTTGTCTGCGCTCGGGCGAACGGATGGGACGAAAGTGTATACCATGCTACCTAATGCGATTACGGCAAATGCTGCCGCCAGACCTTTCAAGGCAAGTTTTTTAGTGCGGTTACTGATACGGACTCCGCGTTCGTCCTGATGAGCCACAATGGCCTTCCTACTGATTAGTTGGAACTTATATAAACAGCCTCCGGAAAGGCCGATGAATCAATGCTGGTAGCCCCTAGGGGACTCGAACCCCTGTTACCGGACTGAGAACCCGGCGTCCTAGGCCACTAGACGAAGGGGCCGCAAAATCCCGCCAGCGGCGGGGATTCTGGTGGCTACATGAGCCGTACTTGAACAATGCGTTCACTATAGCAATTAAGATCTGATTCGTCCAGGTTTTGCAGCGCTAGAAGATATAGCGAGCGAGGCTAAGGGTGGCTTGGTGCAGGCGGGTTGGGGCTGATCGGTGAGCCCAGATTTTGGGAGTGATTTCAGTGGCCTCTTTCAGATCGCGCTCAAACAATTCATTCAGCTGGGAGGTTAGCTTTGGACTTCGAACCAACAAGCTAAACTCAGCGTCGTGGTAAAGAGAGCGGAAGTTCAGGTTGGCCGACCCGATAAGGCTGACTTTGCCGTCAGATGTAATGGCCTTGGTGTGAATCTTGCTTGGCTGGTACTCATATATATGGACACCGGCAGCGAGGAGGGGCTCGTAGAGATGACGGCCCGCATCGCGGGCACTGGGATGGGTGCAGTAAGGGCCATTGGTAAGAATGCGGACGTGGACGCCGCGCTGGGCAGCCTCCTGCAGGGCACCAATAATCGGCCGGCTGGGGCCGAAGTAAGCAGTGGTGATATTGAGCTGCTTATTGGTGGCACCAATCAGGTCGCGTATGGTTGTGCCTACGGGCGCCAGCTGCGGCCAGGCCACAGACTGACTGTTAATCGGGGTGATCGCACCGTGCTCATGCAGAGACTGCAATACCTCCCCTTCCCAGCTTTGCTCGAATGCCGCTGTCAGTGCCGCGACCACCGGCCCAGTTACAACGAAATGAGTGTCCCGCCAAGGGGCAGGATACCCCGAGGTAGCCTGGAGCCAAAAATCCCCTATGCCAATGCCCCCTAAAAATCCGCTTTTGTTGTCAATAATCAGCAACTTTTTATGTAGACCATGGTTGTACTGAAGGGGGTGGCGGAGCTGAAATTCTCGCAGCCAGCGCAGCTGAATGCCAGCTTGTAGGAGGGGCGCAAGGTGCTGCGGCTTCGTATCGCTCGATCCGTACCGGTCGACTAAGATCTGAACCACCACGCCTCTACGGGACGCATGTATCAGCGCTTGGCTAAACCGATCAAACGCCTCGCCAGGCACCATACAGTAGTTAGCGAGCCGAATCGACTGAGTGGCGTCCGCAATCCCCTTCAGCATTGCCGGATACGCCTCTTCTGCCTCCACCAGCGTCTGAATGGTATTTCCATCGCCCAACTCAATCGGTTTGTATATAGACATAAGCTGATTCCATCTTTACAACCTTTTGGCCGTGCGTCAAATCGCTTGGCTCAAATTAATCTTATGACAGGAGCTAGGTGGGTAATCAAGGGTTAAATGCGGTAACAATGCTTCAAGAATGTGATCTGGGAATTGCTAATAAGTGGGTAAAACTGCTGTCAAAAGCGTTACTTTGTTGTAACTTCGCCCTATTGACCGTATCCATAACCTTTGTTACCTTGGCATCTTGTCGCGATGTGAGGTGGAGTAATGCATTGCTCTGCGCAAGCGGCTAATTTACTTAAGCAAAGGAACCATATGCGCAAAACAGCTCTTGTGCTGCTACTTGTAGCGGCAGGGACCGGTATGTCTATTGGCGGCGCCCACGCGGCCAGCGACAATGCCACTCAAACCAAAAGCCAACCCCAGAAACACGTAGTCGTGGAGGGCGAATCATTGTCCTCAATTGCGGCCGACAACAACCTCCCCAGCTGGATGCCCCTCTGGGACGTAAATACCAATCTTGAAAACCCAGACCAAATCACCCCCGGCGAGGAGATCGTAATTCCGACTCCCCCGCTGCCGACGACTGATCGGCCTCTGCCGGCTGGCTACGACGCCCCGGCGCCCGTGGTGAGTGCAGCTCCTGCAACTAGTCACGTTTCATCGACGCGCGTTGTAACTGGCGGAGGTGGCGGAGGCGACCGTTTCGCCCGCATTCGCGCCCGCGAATCCGGCGGCAACTACGCCGAAAACACCGGCAACGGGTATTACGGTGCCTACCAGTTTAGTCTTGGCACCTGGCAGAGCGTAGGTGGGACCGGCAACCCGGCCGATGCCTCACCTGCAGAGCAGGATGCCCGTGCCCAGGCTCTGTATGCTGCCCGCGGCTGCAGTCCCTGGCCCCAAACCTGTAGCTAAGGCTACCAAAAAAAGAGCTTAGCCCACAAAAAGAGCTTCGGCTCTTTTGGACTTATATTAAAATTAACGACGCAACAATTGTATAAGTGCGACGATAGCGATCAGCGCCCAAAATGAATTGAGCACGACCGACTGCCGCACCCCTTTAAGTGCCGAAATGATGATAATTCCGATTGCTCCCGTGAGGTTGAGTAGCTGATATACCCCCCCGTCGCAGAAACGACCTTGAAGCTTACAAGCGCATAGGCCCCAACTATAGCGAGAGTTCCGTACCAGCCGATAATTTCGGCGAGTCTTTTATTCATAGTGGGATTATATCATTTCGGTTATGGCAAAAGGTGCGGCATATTCTTGCCCTAGAGCCGTTTCAGAGCCATTTCGGTCCAATCCTGATCTCGTATATGCTCAACCCGCTCATGGACTAATGTAAATCCGGGTCCAGCAAGCTGGTGAATGCGGCTAGCATCGTAGAAATAATACGTGCGGACGCCGTACCTACTCTCTTTGCTTATCGTCCCGGTGCCGGCCTTAGTGCTGATATAAAATACCCCACCTGGACGGAGACTAGCATGCGCTTTAGCCAGTACTTGCTTTAGCTGCTGACTTGTAAGATGCAGAACCGAGGCAAACGCGATAATTACATCACTGTTTGGTGGGTATGGGGTGCCGACCATATCTCCTACTACGAATACCCCTAACGGCACCTTGGTTCGCGCAATATCTATAAGTCCTGGGGAGTAGTCAATGCCAACATACTTCTTTGCCAAAGGCACCATGACAGCCGCATCTCTGCCCGGGCCACAACCGAGCTCGAGTACTTGTGGCCTTTTGCTTTGGGAGAGTTCGAATGCCAATTGGATATGCCGCATGCGGGGCCCCATGCTAACCCAGTCAGCCTCCAGCTCAATATAACCTTTTTCATATGCAGCCTTGGTTTGGGCATAGGGATCCATGCAAATACTATAACAAGCTTTGATATACTAATACCGTTATGAAACAGCACACTGTAATTGGTATTGTTAGCGGCATTATGTTAATTGGTGCAGTTGTTGGGGTAACCCTGCTTGTAAATGGGTCGGCCCAAGCGCCGCCGGCCAAAAACCCTGGCCAGACTACTTCACCTCAGAAAGGATCTTCTTCTATGGAATTACAATCAACTGATGAGACGGTAGGGACAGGTGCCGAAGCTGTGGCCGGCAAGTCCGTAACCGTTAATTATACGGGCACGCTTACAGATGGTACCAAATTCGACAGCTCTTACGACCGCAACCAACCATTTACCTTTACGCTGGGTGGTGGTCAGGTAATTAAAGGCTGGGATCAAGGTGTTGTCGGCATGAAAGTTGGCGGCAAGCGCAAGCTGGTGATTCCGCCGTCCCTTGGTTACGGCAGCCAGGCCCAAGCTTCGATTCCGGCTAACTCGACGTTGGTGTTCGAGATCGAACTCCTCGACGTAAAGTAGGCTTAGTAGCTGACCGTTTTGGAGGTCGGTACAATTGAATACCAAGTGTTACCGGCGTCGAGGGGAATGGCTTTGCCGGCAGCGTCGAGTAGCTGTGTGCGCTGACTGTGGGTAGCTTTGCTCCAGGTCCCCGTCACCGCTCCCCCGTCGCGGAAGACAATGGCTTGGCCGCTGCCAGGCGTGGCCATAATCACGGTTTGCTCGCCGAGCCGGGTGGTGCCGAAAGTGGTGGGCATGTATTCAACTACCACGTTCTTCACCTGGATTTGCTTGCCATCGTTACGGTCGATGTGCGGCGTGCCGGCCAAAAAGCGGTCGTAGCAGTTGCAGGCCTGGACGTACTTGTACTCCACCTGATAGCCGTTATATGAATAATCAATGTTTATGTCTGGGTGGGCCGGTGTGGCGGTGGGCTCATCTTTTTTACGGGGGCTCGGGGTAAATGTGGCAGCGGTATTAAAACCGTCAGCTTGCAATGCCTTCGTAACTTCATCACCAGTGGTGTAGAGGTTGTGGGGCGCTACGCGGTCTTTGGAGCGCGTGAAGTACTGGCTGGGGCTACCGTAGAGGGCATTGATGTCTTTGAGGCCGAGGGGGCCGATTTCGTCGAGGGCATCGGCGTTACCGCCAGCATGGATGATGGGAGCATTAAATTCCAGTCCCCAATCGACAAAGTAGGTGCGAATGGACCGTACCGGGCCTAGTGAGGGCGGTAGGCTATCTAAGTAAAAAGCTAGGAAGCGAGTGATGCCGCCCTCGGCCAATGCTTCATATACGACGCCGGCTGCTCCAAGGCCGGACTGGGGGCGGGCGTCAGGATTCAAGTTTTCGATAACCACGCCCACTATTGGCTGTTTAGCGATAGCCGGGCTCACTAGGAGGCCAGTAAGGGGTGAAGCTACGGTGGTGGGCTTAGGCGGCTTCTTTGGCACATGTACGTCCTGAGACACTTTTTGGACGGGTTTGTTGTACTCCATATAAGCCCAGGCAGCCGCGGGAGCAATCAGCAGCAGTCCGACTGCCAGGATCACACGGGTACGGTGGGTGTGGATAAATTCTTTAAAGCGTTGCCAGCTAGGAGGTGCATCTTTAGGTGAGCGCAGGTCATCCATGACCGGCTCCGATGGCGCGGGAGGTTCGGTAGTTTCTAGAGTCGGCGAAATTTCGCTGACTACAAGCTTCGGCTTCTTGGAAGTGGATTTAGGCTTGGGTTTGCCGGATAATTCTGGCGATGAGCTCATGCTCGTAGTATATCATAAAAAGCTTATGGTTAACGGATGAGATCAGCTGTCGCCTGCAGCCGCTCTAGGGCTGGTTTCTTGCCCAGGACATGCAATGTGTCGAAGAGGCCGGGAGCGGCAGTTTTGCCAGTAGCGGCCACGCGGATGAGTCCAAACAACTGCCCAGGTTTAACGCCTTCGTCTTCACACAGCGTGCGCAGACGTTGTTCAAGGTCGTCGTGGCTGAAATCACTGTCTTCTAATATAGTCTGTGCTTTTTCCAGTAAATCCCGCGCCCGTTTGCTCTCGAGCTGCTTTGTTAGGAGTGCCGGCTCCGGCTTAGGGTCGGCAAAGAAGAATTCGGTAAGTTCCGGTAGCTCGGCCAAGAATTTAAGGCGCTCCTGCACCAAGCCCAAAACGGTATGTTTATACTCCTCGCTGGCTTTGCTTGCAGGGGCTGGCCAAAACGTCTCCGCCCGCTTGGCTAGCTCCGGAAGTGGCAGTTCGCGGATGTAGTGGCCATTCATCCAATCCAGTCGCTCCGGGTCGAACATTGCCGGGCTGGAGTGGATGCGGTCAAGCGCAAACACCTTTATGAGCTCCTCTCGGGTGTAAATCTCTTGGGTAGTGCCGTCGTTAAAACCTAATGTAGCCAGGAAGTTCAACACTGCTTCAGGCAGGTAGCCGGCTTCCTTATAATCCAGTGCCGATTTGGCGCCATGACGCTTACTGAGCTTAGCCTTGCCGGCACCTAAGACTTGGGGAAGATGGGCAAACTGCGGCGGCTCCCAGCCCAGGGCTTCGTATAAGAGGATGTGCTTAGGGGTAGAAGACAAAAATTCTGAACCTCGCAGAACATGTGAGATAGCCATGACATGATCATCCACAACGTTCGCAAAGTTATAGGTGGGAAAACCGTCGGATTTAATCGCCACAAAATCATCAAGTGTCGCCCGCTGCCACTGCTGTGGACCCCAGACGGCATCCTCCCAGGTAACATCATCTCCAGGTTGAATCTGGAATCGGATCGTGAATGGGTCGCCGGCTGTTTCCGGCTCGAGTTGTGCCAGTTCTTTCGTAAACAAGAATGGTTGCTTCTTGGCTTGAGCATCCTGGCGCAGAGTAGCCAGCCGTTCCGGTGACGAAAAATCTTTATAAGCTAAAGAATTATTTAATAACGTCGTGGCATACTCGGAATATAGCTTAAGCCGCTCGGACTGGACGTAGGGTCCATAAGCAGGATTGGGGTGTCCGGGATCCTCATCGGGCACCAGGCCGAGCCAGCTTAGGCTATCCATAAGGTGATCAACGGCGTCTGGAACGAAGCGCTCACGATCGGTGTCTTCGAGACGCAGTATGAATGCGCCGCCAGTATGCCGGGCATACAGATAGTTGAATAAGGCAGAGCGCAGGCCGCCAATGTGCATATAACCAGTTGGACTGGGGGCAAAACGAACGCGAGTAGATGTAGACATGACTTCAGCTTACGTTAGGATGTGGGTTTGGGGCAACTATAGCGCCAGTTCGTTCATGTCGACGGCTTCCCAGTCATCATCCTGGCGGCGGTACAGGGTTACTTTTTGGGCGGTTTCGTTTGTGTCATAAATGTATTCCATGCGGTTGGCGGTGCCGGCCCGGTGGCTGTAATGGGATTTGCGGTCAACTATGGCCGGCCCGGTAGTGCGCTCCAAGCGCAACTCTTGGCCGTCGTTGGCAAACTCAATGTATTCGACTTTTTCGCTCAGATCGGGGCGGTCTTCGAGTGCACGCATGTCGCGCCCATGGCGGCTAATCCCCAGTTTTATGTCGATTGCGTCGGTGAGCCGTTCCCAGCCGGAATCGTTCATAGCCCGTACGCGATCTTCAGCACGTCTTCGCGGCCGAGCTTGGAAGTGCCGCTCAGCTGATACCAAACACCATGGTTGATCCAATTGGCTTGGTTGCCGTACAGGTAGATAGTGAGGCCTTGGCCCTGGACAGCTAAAAAGTTGGTGGATTGAGTGCTAACGTAGTTTTCACGCAGGGCGTTGGCATCCCAGTCGCTACTGCGCTGAATAATTTTAAGTGGCTGGCCGGCGCTGGGGCTGGTGAAGTTCAAAGTAAGTACGCCCGGACTGGAATTGGCAGCACCAACTTGATGGTAGCTGGAGGGAATGTAGGTAGGCAAGCTGGCTGCAATACCGGCTTGGGCAGCAGCGTTGCGGAAAGCTAACTTTGGTGAGTTTTGTAACCATACGACGCCACCCATAATACCGATCGCTACCAAGGCAGCGCCGATCCTTAAAACGCTCGGTGTCGTGGTGGACTGTTTGGCGGCCTTAAGAGCTTGGCTCAAGGCCGGCGATTGGGGTTTGGGCGGCAGCGGCTCGATAGGAGTCTGGGACTTCATCGTATCCACTTGGGCGGCAACCGCTTCGGGCATTACTGTCGTGCCGGGCTGAACTACTGCCGGGTGCTCCGGGTATTTATTGATCATTGGGCTTAAGGGTGGTTGGGACGCGGGGGTTGGCGCCGATGGCTCCGGGGAGCTGCTAGCGGGTTGGGCGATCGGTGCCGGGGCCGGTAGCGACTGCTTAGGCTTGATCGTTGGAGCGGCTGCCGACGCGGAAGGAGGTGTCGTCACGGGGGGGGTCGGGGTCGGTGTTGCTGTCGGGGCGGGAGGGGCGATTGGCGCCGGCGCCACCACCGCTTGCGTCCGCAAGTCCAGCACCGAGCCGCCACTCCCGGGCTGACCGTGAAACTGCCCGGCTGGCTTGCTGGCGGCCGCAGCCGTTATCGCCGCCGCGGTTTTGGTTGGTGTCGGCGTGGCGCTGCGCAAGTCCAGGGCTTTACCCTTGGGCTTAATGTCGGCCATGGTCGTCGCCGGCATAGCGCTGGCATCAAGCTTAGCGCCGCAGTTGCTGCAGTAGCGCTTGCCACTCAGGGTGACAAAGCCGGTTTTCCCGCACTTGGGACATTGCATCAGTAGTTAGCACCCATATAATTCTTATGGTACAACATCTGCCCCCATCTGAGAATAGTTTTTATGATCGCTTACTCGTACGATACACCGTCCACACAAAACGGGGAATGGCCAGCTGCCGTCGCAGCCGTTTTGGCTCCTGGAGCAATCGCCATAGCCATTCCAGCCCGAGGTTTTGAATCGCTGCCGGTGCTTTGCGACGATGTCCACCGAAACTATCGTAATCAAAGGTGCCACCTTCCCCTACGAGCACGCCATGGGGCAACTGAGCCGCGAGTTTAGCCATCAACTCCTCCTGAAGCGGAAAGCCCATGCCCACCAGGATGATGTCAGGGCGCTTGGCCTTGAGGTCGGCGACCAGGTCGTGCTCCAGCGGCTGTTTACGGAGCGCCGCGAGCAGCCGAGTGCCTTTCAGGCCTGCGAGTTCTCCGGGCCAGCTGCCCACTATCTTTAATTTAGGTAAGCGTTGGTGGATGGCCGCTGCCGTTAAGCTGATGTTGCCGCCGCGAGGCGAGCCAACCAAATAGACGCCTAGCTCTTTGTTGGCGGCGGCTTCCAATAATTTCCAGGTGAAGCGGGTACCGCCAAACTTTTCCGGCACCAGCGATGTGACCGCTTGCGGCTGCACTAGGATGCTCGAGCCCAAGCCCATGACGCGCCACCAGCTCGGCCGCCCGCCGTACAGATAAGTTGCCGCCCACTGGATTGAGACGCCGTCGGGCAGGCTCAGCCAGCTGTCGTTCAGCAGCTTGCGGGTATGAGCGTCCAGATTGGCTGAATCCAAAAACTCCACATACGGCTTAACCACATAGCTGGCCGGTTGTTTGGTTTGAGCGGCGCGCGCCACAATTTGCTCGGCCGCCGCGCGCATCGTCAGTGCGTCAATCCGTACTCCCAGGATTTCGTAGGTATGATTAGGCGCGGTAGTCATCGTAGGCTTTCTGTACGTAGGTTTTGATGTTCTTGCGAAAGGCAGCAGTGGTGAATTTGGCGGCCTGGCGTGTCAAGGCCGCAGCCGTAAATTTCGTAGGCTGGAAATCAGTAATCGCCGCCACGAGCGCCTCAACGCTTTGCGGCTGGAACAGGATGCCGCTCACTCCCGGCGCAATCGTCTCGGTGAGTCCGCCGCGCCCGAAGGCAATTACCGGGGTGCCGCTGGCCATAGCCTCGATTGGTGCAATCCCAAAATCTTCCTCATTTGGAAACAGCATGGCTCGGGCGCCAGCCAGTAAATGCGCGCGTTCGGTGTCGTTTACCCGGCCGGCGAACTCAATTGTCGGGCCGGCCAGCCGTTCCAGCCTCGGGCGATCGGGGCCGTCGCCAACTACGATGAGCCGCCGCTCCAACCGATTACAGGCCGCAATCGCCACATCAATCTTTTTATAGGGCGTCAGACTGCTGAGCGTCACAAAATAGTCGCTGGTTTTGGTGGACGGCGCAAACTGGCTGGTATCGGCGCCGGGGTAAATCATCGCGGCGACTTCCTGGTGGTAGTATTTTTTAATTCGTTGGGCGGTGGTATGGGAGTTGGCGACCCACCTATCAACCCGAGCCGCGCTGTAGTAATCCCACAGCCGCAACCGGGACGTCAGTACATGGATGGCGCCGCGCTGGATGTGCCCTACGTGCTGCTCCTCGACATACCCCGGCCAGTAATCCCATACAAAACGCATTGGGGTGTGACAGTAACAGATGTGCAGCGTTTCCGGCCGCGTAATCACCCCTTTGGCAAAGGCGCTGGAGGAGGATATCACTACATCGTAGGCGCTGAGGTCAAATTGCTCGATAGCCATAGGAATCAGTGGCAAGAGGTAGCGCGAGCGCCGGCGCAGCCAACGCGGCAGTTTTTGCAAGAATGAGGTGTGTATCCGCCCGGGATGAATCCGGTCGCCCACCAGCTCCGGTGCGTAGAGCAGCGTATAAATGGGTGCCTCGGGATAGAGATCGGCCAATTCGGCGACCACATTCTCGGCGCCGCCAAACTTGGTGTTCAACCAATCGTGGACGATAGCTACCTTCATGCGGTCGCCCCGATAATCGCCCCGGCAAAGCCCCAGTAAATGAGAGCGGTCGAACTATCGGCCCACCCATGCAACACTAGGTTAACCAGACCAATGCCAACCAGCGCCGCTACTGCCGCCGCCGCTCCCGGTACGGTGCTGGCGTGGTGCCACAGCCGCACGCCGAGCAGCACTTCTAGTGCCCCAAACAGCACTAAGCCGAGCACGCCCGTCTCGATGGCCAATTGCAGGTAATAATTCTCCGGAATAAACGGATGGGCGCTGTGAAATGACGCCGGTCCGGCCGTCCCCAACCCGGTCCCGAGCACGTGGTTTGACGCTGCCTGCAACCCCGCTTGATAAGCCTGGGTGTGCTCATCGGTTGAGGCATGAATGCCGGTATCGTGAGTAGTTTGGTGGAACAAATAATACTGCAAATCTTGATTGCGGCCGGCATCAGTGGTCAGGAGGCTGATGCCAATCGCCACGCTCACGGTCGCGATCAATAAGAGTGGCAGTTGCCAACGCCGAGTGGTGCGCAGCAGCATTACAATCAAGAACGCCGCCGCCAGCCCAATGAGAGCGCTCCGTGAATAGGTGTGCCATTCTACTATCAGTCCGGCTGCCAGATAGAGCCCTTGCCACCACCGCGGTTTATGCAGTAACTGCCAGGCCACCAGACATAACGGTAAGATCAAAAAACTGCCAAGCTGGTTAGGTCCCCCGAGCGTCGATAAAATCCGCACTGAGTGCACCGCTGGATCCACCAGCAGATACGGTTGGATCGTAGTGGCGCCATAACCAAAATGTATCAGCCAATCTTTTGGCAACAAGTAAATCTGCAGGAGACCAAAAGCGATCACCGCGCCGCTGGTAGCTATGATCACCCGCGAGAGGGTTGTTACCAGCTTCATGTCGCTCACCAACAGCGCCAGCACGAATACTACCAGGAACTCTAGGTCAGTCTTTACGCCATAGACTGCTGGTGCCAGGTGGGGATGGTTGATAGCCGTCACCAGCAAACTAACCGCCGCAAAGCCAGCGGCCAGGTACACCACGTAATTCTGCAGGCGGCTACGGCACGCCGGGGTGCGCCACAGCGCCACACCGGCGGCGATCACCATGGCGGCCACCAGTATCTCCTTCCAGCTTTGCCACAGCACCTGGTGCCCAAGCAACGAGCCCAGCCAGACGCTACCGAAGGCATGGAACGGCATCAATGCCAGAAGCGCAATCAGGCCGCGACGAATCCATACCCGCGAACCCCGCACGACCGGCATGGCGGCGGTAGCCGACACTACTTCAGGCCTGCCAAGCTACGCTTGTATTCATCGAGGTTGTTCAGCGCTAGCCCGGCGCCTTTTACGACACACAACTGGGCGTCCTCGGCCACGACGCAGGGTACCCCGGTAATACTTGTTAGCAACTTACCCAGATTGCCGAGCTTGGCGCCACCACCGGTCAATATCATGCCGCGATCAATAATGTCACTGGAAAGCTCTGGCGGTGTTTGCTCGAGTACCGTCCGGATGGCCAACACAACTTTTTCCAGCTCGTCAGCCATGAAACTGGTTACATCGTTCGAAGACACTGCGATGGTCTTGGGCAGGCCGGCCACCACGTCGCGGCCACGAATCTCCAGCGTGCGGTCTTCGGGCAAGGTGGTGGCGCTCCCTAAATCTTGCTTAATTTGCTCGGCGGTTTGGGATCCCACCGCTAAGTTATGGGTGCGGCGAATACCTTCGGCAATGGCCGCGTCAATCTTATTGCCGCCCACGCGGATCGAGTGCTGGGCCACAACACCGCCCAACGACAGGATCGCAATCTCGGTGGTGCCGCCGCCAATGTCCACCACCATGTTGCCAGCGGCCGAGGCAATCGGGATGTTGGCGCCCAGCGCTGCCGCCACCGGTTCGCGGATAATGTAGGCCGCGCGTGCTCCCGCCGCCAGGGTAGCGTCCACCACCGCCCGCCGTTCGGTACTGGTGGCGCCGGCCGGCACTGTTACCATCACATCCGGCCGGGTCAGTCGGAACCCGCCCAATACCTTACTTATATAATGGCGAATCATGGTTTGGGTGATGCGGTAATCGGCAATCACACCGTCGCGCAAGGGATATGAAGCCACAATCGTATCTGGTGTCCGCCCCAGCATCTCTTTGGCCTCGTCGCCAATCGCCATCACCGAGTTGTCGCTGGTGCTAATCGCTACCACGCTGGGTTCATTAATAACAATGCCTTGTTTGGGCTCGTACACCAGGACGTTTGCCGTCCCGAGGTCGATGGCCAGTTTTTTGCCGAACATAACAGCGATTATAGCGGAGGCCAGCCCCCGCGGCCACCGTAGGAGGCTGGCGCAACCCGCCAACTTGGCCTATAGTACAGTCGATATGGTACGCAGAATTGTCATTATTTTTGGATATGTGGTAGCTACGGCAGTGGTAGTCTTTGGCACTATTGCGCTGATCGCCTACGGTAACGGTTACAGCTTTGATTTCGCAACCGGCCGCCTGATTCACCGGGGTCTGATCATTTTGCATACTACCCCGAGCAATGCCTACGTCCAGGTGGAAGGCAAGCTGCAGTCGCAACGCACGCCCTATCGGCACAGCTTTGAATCGGGGACCTACAATTTCACGGTCACCAAAAGCGGCTACCGAACCTGGAGCAAACCGCTATGGGTAGTGGCGTCGCAGGCTGATCTGGCCCAATACGTCATCCTCATCCCCCAGCACCTAGCGGTATCGGTGTTTGGCACCTATCCGGCCATCAGTCAGACACTAGCCACGCGCGACCATGCCCTGGTGGGATTTGTGGTGCCCAGCGGCCCCACCGCTGGCGTCTGGACGTTCGATACGGGCAGTCACCAACAGAAACGGATTTATGCTGCGGCGCCGGCCAGCGACACGACGTCGGCCGAAACCGTTCAGCTGCTGAGCTGGGCGGACGACAATTCGCGCATACTCATTAAGAGCCAGATCGGTGATAAGACCGCCTTCCTGGTTGTGGGGGCAGGCGGCGGCCCGCCCACCGACCTCGATACTACCTTTAAGCAGGATATCGATAATGCCAGCTTTAATCCCAATAACGCCCGCCAACTCTACTGGTTGAGCCCCGATAAGCAACTGCGGCGGCTGGACCTCAGTAATCAGATTGTGTCGCCGGTGCTGGCCGACCACGTCGCCGCCTACGCCTACGCCTCCGACCGCTTGCTGTATGTCACGACCGGCCTCCCTTCGCTATGGTCGCTCGATAGCAGCGGCAATAAGACCCAACTCGTTACCGGGCTGCCGCCGAGCGCCACCTATGAGCTCGCTTTTACCAATTACCTCGGTACGCCGGAAGTCGCCGTAGCTTCCCAAGATGAGCGCACCGTAACGCTCTACAGTAATGTCTACTCCAAGCCGGTAGTAACGACCTTGGCCGCGGCTGGTCAGCATGTCAGCTTCAACCCCGACGGCCGCTTTTTACTCCAGTATGATGATCAGCACGTCGCTACCTACGACCTTCAGCGCGCTACTACCTACGTAATGCCCCAGATTAACTCGGCGGTTACGGGTCTTAGTTGGTTCGATAACTACCACCTCCTCTTTAACCGCAATAACCAAATTGTCCTCAGTGAGTTTGATGGCAATTACGCCGTCGTGGTGACCCGGAGCGATGCCTTGTCGCCGGCTGGCTCCGAGGACACCAAGTCGGTAATCGCCACCTCGCCAACCTCCACCGGTTCGACATTACTCAAAGCTATTAAGATCCGCCAGTAACTCCCGCGACCTGGCGCTCGCTACTGGGTCGCTGGCAGCGTCGTCGGGGCGCCCGGTGTGGTAGTGGTGGGCGTCGGCGTCGATTTCTTGTCGCTACCGCCCGTCAAAAAGTTCTTCACGCCCTTCCACCAGGAGCCGAGTTCGTCGTTGAGGCTGGGTGCGTTGCTTGGTAGTGTCCCGTTGCTCTTCGCCGCACCGCTGGTTGCCGGGCTTGTTGCGGCCGTTGGAGACGGGCTGATCTGCTTGGCTACCACCACGAGGCGCTTCCAGCTAGTGCCCGGAGGCGAGCAGGTAATCAATGTCATTTCCGGGTCCGGTGTCTGGTTTAAAACCGCCACGTCGGTGGGGTCCACCACCGTTGTTGAAGCCACCTGGTAAATGTAGCGGTGCGCATTATAGTTCACGCTAAAGGTATCGCCCGGCACCAGTTTGTCCAGCAGTACGAAGACGAACTTATAATTGCCCGGCTCCCACCAGTCGTTTGAGGAGTGGCCAAAAATCACGCTGTTGCCCGGCTGTCCCGGCAGCGCTGTATTGGCATAGTGGACCACTCCACTTTGCAGGTCGGTCAGAATGGCGTTTTCATCATTGCTGGTCGCATACACCACCGGCGCATTGACGCTAATCTTGGGGATGCTAATGGTCGGAGCGGCCGGTATCGCTGCAGCTGCCGGAGCGGCTGGCGTCGAAGTGGTTTTGTGGTGCGTCAGGTAGTCCAGCTGGCTGAGCAGCAGTTCCGGCTTAAAAACGAAGTACAAGACCACAAAGGTCCCCAGCCCAATCAACAGCGGCCGCAAGCGGCTCGGTAGGCTGCGTTTGGGCGTGGGTGGGGTTGGTCCGGTGGAAGTCGCATCAAGGGCCTCGATAGGTTCTTTTGGCGTCGCTAAGGGATTCGTAGCCGCTCCGGCCGCCGTAGCCGCAGTCACAGGGGGTGCATCAATCGCCTCAATCTTCGCCCGTGCTTGCGGGGCCTTAATCTCGCCCTTCTCGCCATCGGCCTCGGCCGCCGGACTCACGGGCTTAATTTCCCCCACCAAATGCTCTTTGGCTGGCGTGGCGTGCTCCAGATACGGATCCGGCAACGCGGCGATGCGTTCGCGTGCCTTTTTAGCCGCGTGGGCATTGTGGTCGCGGTCGGGCAAAGCGTTGTGGGGAAATCGGGCTATTGTTGGTTCGCTCATATGCAAAAACGTTCAAATCGGTATATAACTATGATAATCTTTTTAGGTCATAACTCCAACCTTAACCAGGTTTGCGCCGCTGTGGTGGAATTGGTAGACACGCGGGACTCAAAATCCCGTGAGGGCAACCTCATGTCGGTTCAAGTCCGACCAGCGGTACCATTACGTGCAATTATTGACCAAAAGTTTATTATAGTAGCAAAATATAATGGTCAACTTACCTCGAAAACTTGGAGAAGACCTCATGGAGACTGGCGAACCAGAGGGCGGCTTCGCCCTCCCTAAGATGTCAAAGCACGCTGCAGTCAAGGCACACAAATGGTCTTTGGCCTGGGCCACCATTCTTGGCCTACCGCCGTTTTTCGCAGTAATGGAGTTGTATGCTCATGGCGAAAGTTATAAGGGAGCATCCGGGGAAGTCCTTTATGTGGAAGGGGCCTGGGAGGTGGCATTTATGTTCGGTGTTGGTGCCGGGGCTCTTATTGGGGCTATAGTTTTCGTTGTTGCAAGAGAGCTCTATGCCCGCAAAGAGCTCCGCTCAAACCCCTATTGCCAAGAGATCAAGGATGCCCGCAAGTTGCGCAAGCGTCTCCAGAAGCACAAAGGCGAGCTCGCGAGGAAGCAAATTGCCGCGCTTGACGAACACCTCTCCTGGATGATCCGTTACGCTGATCACGAGCAAGAGGAGCTGGGGAATTTCGCAGTAGACACCATGCTGCCAGATCTGGAGTCCCTTACCAGGCACATTCATAGGCGACGCTTGGGCCAGGACCAAGCCCATAGAGAGTCCCGCGAACTGTTGGCATAAAGCCCCGGTGACACCTACCTTATGGTGGGTCCCTCCCGGGGCTCGCTATATATAAGCTACAATGTGGGTACTATGCCACGTCAGTTCAAATGCATTATCCACGGAAGCTTCTCAAAGCATCATGATGAAATTATAAGAGTTCGTAGTATTTTTGAGGCAGCTGGCATTGAAATCCTTGCTCCTAAAGCAGGTGAACTCGCGATGGCCCCAGACGGCTTCGCCCGTTTCCCCGACGAACATGCACACGACGCTCGACTCATCGAATTACACTATCTGTACAACCTCAAACACCTTGGCGAGAATGGCTTCAGCTACTTTGTAAATCCAGAGGGTTATATTGGAACGAGCACGGCCTACGAACTCGGCATTGCCCAGGTCACTAATACGCGATGCTTTTTTAACTCTCCCCTTGCCGATCATCCCGCCTATATGCCTCACCGCTCTGTATGGTCGGCAGAGCTGCTGGCTGAATATATCGCCACGCACCGGGCATTGCCCCAACCGCAGGCTAAGCGCAATGAGCGTCGTATTCATCAGCTATGGCAAGGCCTTATGGCGCCCGGGTCGGTGGTAGCGACAGGAGCCATCATCGAGCATCAACCGAAAAAGGCCCGACATGACAAGGAAATTCTGCTCGTTAAGACACACAAATGGGGTAATCGCTACTCCATTGTAGGCGGCAAGGTGCGGCGGAATGAACGTCTTGCTCAGGCGCTGCTACGGGAGGTCAAGGAGGAAACTGGATTGGCGGGCGGTATTGGAGCGCATATTTGCACATTTGACCAGATCCAGGATTCAGGTTATTACCGCTGTGGCGTACAGCACATTTTTGTCGACAATGTTGTTAAGGTGGACCAGAAGCAAGTGGTGTTGAATCATGAGGCCCAGGATTATATCTGGGCCTTGCCATCCGAAGCTTTACGGCAGTTAGATATAGAACCGAACGCTCGCACCACAATTCAGCGCTATAACGATCGACAGCTCCAGGGCGTCTAGACGTACATCCATTCAATCACCCCTTTGTGTTACTTGTGTATAACGATCGAAGTAGTGGGATCGGTTTGCTTCAGCACTTCCAGCAGATCCGCTGGCGCCAGCGCTACACAGCCGGCGGTGGGTGTATAGGCCTCGCTGGCAATGTGCATAAAGATGGCACTCCCTTTACCTACGACCGGCGGGTCGTCGTTGTAGCCGATCTCCGCAATGATGTTGTACAGGTCATCTTCGCGCCACAGCTCCTCATGGCTACCAGCGTACGGCAACTCCACGAAGCGGTTGTAGTGGTCGGGGTCGTTGCCGTCGTCGCTCCAGCCATCGCTCTTGGTTAGGGGGCGTACGGGCAGGCCGGTTTTAGGGGCGTCGAGTCGGTCGGGGCGATAATGTACCTTGCGAAAAACATAGCTTCCGTCGGGCGTGGCGCCATCGCCCTCTTTCTTGGCGCTCGCGTCAACAACACCACCGGAGCCGACCACGCAGCGGTAGGGCTTTCCACCAACTTCGAGTCGGTCTTCTTTTCCGTAGACGTGAATTTCGGACATAATTTTATTATACGTGGGGCGTTAGGCATAAAAAAGCCCGCACAAGCGGATGTTTTGTGCGGGTAGTGTTGGTGAGGCGGCGTCCATTCCGCCTCACCCGGGTAGGTTCAGAAGTCGTCTGGCGTGACCAAGTCGGCCTCGAGCGCACGAACAAAGAACTCAACTTCCTCGCTCATGTTGGCGTGAGTTATGCGCCTCAGCTCTCCCAGGAGCTTGCCTGCCGATCGATCGAGCTCGTCATCGAGCAATTCCACACTTCCCTGCTCGAAGACTCCCTCGCGCTTTGCCTCGCACTCGGGACAGCGAAAGACAATCCGCCAGTGTCGAGCGCCTTCCTCGTGCCAATCAACCGGATAGACCATCTCTCCGGCGCACCTAAAGCAAATATGCAGCGCCTCAGGCACCCTAACGTCAGACTCGGTGTTGTGAGTGTGGCTAGTGTCGGGTTGGCGTGAACGGCTCACAGCTTTCACCTCCTAGGTAAGGATATATTGGTTTATTGGCAGAATATGTATCTGCAGGCCGTCTTTACAACTTCAGGTGGTACCAGACACCTTGCATGTCTTATGTCATGAGGTATCTCTACTTATATTATTACATAAAACATTAGTATATTCAAGCATAAAATCATGGAACATTATTGCCCATTGCAACCATAAGCGTTATATGGTACCTTGCACGTGTCAGGGGTTTCTGCGAGTATTGAGTACTCATATTGTTCAAGGACCTCGGACACACAAACGAAGGAGCCCTGAGGGTGAGGGCTCCTTCACGTTTTTATTGGTTTGGTAATTTAGGTACTCAAGCGGTCCAAGATAGTGTTGATTTGCCGGGCGAGACGGGAGGACGTTAACGGTTTGCTGGTGGCCGCCTCGGCCAGCACATATGCTGCCGTGGTTAAGGACTCATAGGCGTAGGAGAGGCCTTGCGCCCAAAATGTAGCCGCTGTGCCGATCACGGCGCCGGGCAGGTTTGATAGTGGCTGCGCAAGTGGTGTCAGACTGGTGTTGCCGGCCGCGTGTACGAGGATTTCGCTGTCGAACACCACATAGCTGCACCGGCTGATGGCCGCCAGTTGCTGCAGGATTTCAATCTTGCCTATGACCCCACCGTGCGGCTTGATGGCAATCGGCATATGATGGTGGCCGGCCAGCGCAAACAGTCCCGGCATGGTAGTGACGACCAGTGCGCGTGGGTTGCCGGTGATAAGTTCAGGATGAAATTGCAAAAGGCCAATGGCCTCTTCGGTAATGACGACTGGCTGCTCCAGTTTCGTAATGAGCGCTTCGATAACTACCGCGGTTTCGGCGTTGGTGGTGAGGTTGGCGCCAATGATTAAGGCATCGGCATCCGTAGCCAGCTCGAGCAGTTCGGCCAGCGCCGCTTTGCCGAGCGAACCGGAAGTCGACGCCGGCACGAACCGTCCGAAGCCATTCTCGCCGACGGTGCGACGCAAGCTGTCGGGCATTACTGCCACACACTCGCCGATACCGGCCGCCTCCGTGGTTTGATAAATGGTTTGGAGAAGGCTAAATTCGCCTTTATGTCCGCCAATTAAAAGCAGCCGGCCAGCGCGCTGACGCATTGTCGGGCGGTTCCAGAATACGTCCGGAAAGAGCGGCTTGTCGGTTTGTTTCGTAAATTGCGGCACCACCCTGGTAGTATACCGCTATACGGTGCAAGTGATCGTGCTTACATCAATGAGTCTTAACATACTAAGACTCATTGCTGGCACATGTAGGCCTCGTCGTATAGCGGGCGCTGGCTCGCTTACAGCTTGTCTTCGTCGTATTCTGGCTTGGGCAAATGCTCGTAAAACATCGCCATACTTGGTCCAACTTGAGCGTTGGTCACCATGTCGTCGGCTGCTGCTTCGTCGTAGCCCAAAGCCACCAGTTTACGAACCTTATTCAAGGGGGTTGTTCCCGACCCCAAGATTCTCGCCGCACCTTGGCGCCGCCGCGCCGGTCGTGTTGTTGCCATGCTCCCCTCCACCATTACTATATTCACTCTACGATGCTGGTCGTGCTCGGCGCATCGTGAGTTGCCACAAGCCAGCCGCCAGCGCGGCCCGGTTTTTTTGGAACTGCCGCGGAGTCAGCTAGACTGTGGGCATGGCCTATCAGCTTTCACCCGACCAAGTCGCCGCTCTGCGCCAGATAGGCAAATGGTATCGCAGTAAATCAGGCCCATTTCTTACACTCGGCGGCTATGCCGGCACCGGCAAAACCACCCTGATTGCCTATGTGCGCCAGGCGCTGCGCGACAACGATCCCGACGTCAAAGTGGCGTTCTGTTCCTTTACCGGCAAAGCCGTACGGGTACTCGAGCGCACCCTGCGGGCCCAAAAAGTCAGCCGCAAGGGCGATTCCCTCAGCACCATCCATGGTTTGGCCTACACCACCGAGACGGATGCTAGCGGCGTGGTTACCCGGTGGCGCAAAAAGCCCAAGCTCGAAGCTGATTTGATTATTGTCGACGAGGCCAGCATGGTTACTGCCGAGCTCTGGGACGACCTGCTTTCCTACGGCATCCCTATCCTGGCGGTCGGCGATCACGGCCAGCTCCCCCCGGTTGGCAGCAGCTTTAATTTGATGGCCGAGCCTATGATCCGTCTCGAGCGCGTCTACCGCCAAGCCGCCGATAGCCCCATCGTGGAAGTCGCGACCTTGGCGCGCACCACCGGCGAAATTCCGCCCGGCCGTTACGGCGACGACGTTATCAAATATTCGCGCAGCAATAGCGACATCGGCATGGCTATGGAGGAGCTGCTCGAGCAGTGGAAACCGGATTGGCTGGTGCTCAGCGGCTACAACCACACGCGGGTTCGCCTCAATGCTTCACTGCGTGTCCGCATGGGCTTTGAGACGCCCGACCCAGTCCCCGGCGAGCATGTTATTTGCCTGCGCAACAACACCCAGGCCAAGCTCTATAACGGCATGACCGGCGACATCACTTGGATTGAACCGGCCGAAGATGATGACAACAAGGAGTGGTGGCAGGTTGGCATTCGTCTCGATGAGCGCGAATACGTTGGCAAAATCCTCCGTGCTCAGTTCGGAGCCAAAGAAACCATCTCGCCGGTTCCTAACCTGCCCAGCACCAAAACCCGCGGTGACCTCTTCGATTTCGGCTATGCGCTCACCGTCCACAAAGCTCAAGGCTCCTCGGCCGATACCGTTCTGGTATTCGAGGAGCGTTCCAAGCATATGAGCGACGACGACTGGCGCCGCTGGCTCTACACGGCCGTCACCCGCGCCGAGCGCCAACTGTATATTATTGGTGATTAGTGCGTGTGAGGTGCAGTCTGCGGCAAGGGGTTAACCCCCTACCGCAGACTGCACAGCCGCTCGGGCGGGAAAGGCCTTTTCGGCCGCAGTATGCACCTGCTTTATTCCGCCCAGGCGGAAGATGTCGCAGGGGCGTTCATTGTGTGTGAGCAAGTTGCGTTTAGACCACCACAGCATCGCTTCATCGCTGGAGAGGTTTCGGGCTATCAGGGCGACCATGATCTTTTGGAGCGCCAGCAGCTTAGTGCCATTGGCATTTGTTTGGGCCGGCGCCGTGACGGCACCGTGTGCACGAGCTTCGAGCCACTCGGAGATAGCCAAGGACCGCACAAACAGCAACTCGCCGAGCTTTGAGTGCGAGAAGCCATAAGCTAGCACTTCCTCCAATACTCTAAGATTGACCAATTCCTGCTCTACCTCCTCTACCACGCCGGTGGTTCGGCGCTCAGCTGTGCGCGCCGCTTTGCTTGGTTTCGCTGCGTGGTGCCTTGCTCTGGGCGAGGCTGCCGAAGGGCCAGGGTCAATGGTTACGGTTGGTGGTGACTCCAGTGCCTCCGAGCCAATATGCTCAGGCATGCCCAGTATGTAGCCGCCCAGCGCTCTCACAATTGTATGATAGTTATAGTGGTCGGTAGCCGTAAAGCACACACTCCTGCCGGTATCTTGCTGCCAGTGGCCGGTTTCCTGTACGCGCACCAACCGCTGTTTTTCGTCCTTGGTGAGCGCGACATAGCCATGCTGATGGAGCGCAAGTAGCAGTGGTGCCCGAGCCGCACCCTTTGGGGTCAAGTGTATCCTGATGATGTCGCCAGCGATAACCGCCGACAAGTCTATGCTCTTGGCAGTCATATCTAACGTCTCCTAATAGTCGTAAGGTGCGCGCCGAAGCGTAAAATATATTAAAGCATGTTTTTTCTACCGCCACCAGGGCGAATGGCTATTATGGTTGTGCTGCCACCAGCCTAATCCTATACTAAACGCAGTACAACTATGTAACGAGGATAGCTGTCCCAATGCCTGAACCTACTTCCGAAGACGAAACTACCATTACCGCCATCCACCGTCTCATGCAAGAGATGGATGAGACGCGCCAGCAAGTGAAGACGATTCGCGACAACCTCAAGGACGTCCTAACTCAGAACCAGGAGTATCAGGAGCTGCAAGAGGAGATCAAGGAACTGACGACCAAGCGCCAGCAGGCCAAAAAACTGCTTGAGTCCGACCGCGACTTCCAAACCATGAACTCCGAACTCGAGGAGCTCAAGTTTAAACAAAAAGATCTGCAAGAAATTATGAGCCACCACCTGGTCACTTATTACAATGAAACGCAAGCAACCCAGATCAAAGATCCCGATGGCGAGGTTCGTCAAGTAATCCTCAGTGCCAAAGTCGGCAAACCGGAAATGCTAGCTTCCCAGTAGCCTCATTTATGGCATGGGTTGGGTTTGCTCGATTTTGCCATCTAAATGTACTTGGCAGGTACCCCAAATGCCCAGCTGCTTTTGTTTGGCCTCGGCTTCCCAATGCTTAAACTGCTCTAATTTAACGTTCGGGAAGATGACATAGGCGAAAGCATAGCCGTGCTCCACCATGTACTGGTTGTAGAGCGTCCCATCCTCTAAATACACGTAACGCAGCAGCCGGTGATACTTGTCGCGGTCGCTGTCGGTTGGGTCGCCTTCTAGGCGCACGAGCTTGCCATCAAGTAGATGGTGGGCCTCCTCGGCGGCCTTCGTGCCATAGCATTGAACCGGCTTGCGGGGATCGTGCGTCTCCGGCGTATCCATGCCCACCAGCCGAACTGTCTCGACCTTACCGGCGACGCGCACATTAAACGTATCGCCATCAGTTACATGGATGACTGGATAGTATCCCGGCCGAGTCGACTCCCCCGCTCCGGGCAAACCCACCTTGCCTTGCTGGGTGACGCTGGAACCCAGTACCGCCAGCCCAACCAGGACTAGGCAGATAGCCAGTTTTCGGATGATTGTTCGCCGCTCCACATGGCTACTATACCGGGCGTTTATTAAATATATGTTTCGTAATGTAAGGATTTTCGGCAACCCAAAAGCGCCAGGGCTGGTCGACGGCATGCTTGATGCCAATACGTGGCCCGGTTAGCATCGACGGCGCCAGTTTCCGGTCTCGAATATGCAGTAGCGGCATTGTCAAGCTGGCGCCATACTGATCTGGTCCCAGTCTCATGGCCTGCGCTAGCTTGGCTGGTCCGCTACACAGGTTGTGAGGATCGGTTGTATGTCGCCGTTGCTCCATCACCTCGATGCCCTGCGTCGGCTGCAATGCGCGAATCAACACAGCTTCGGCAAAACCCTTCTGTCCGGCCACGATATTAAAGCAGTAATGCATGCCATAGGTGAAATAAACGTAGGCATAGCCGCCCGGACCGAACATCACGGCGTTGCGTGGGGTTTGGCCGCGAAAGGAGTGACTAGCCTCATCATCTTGGCGATAGGCCTCAGTTTCGACGATAATGCCGGCGGTCGTGTTTCCGTCGTTGGTATGTACGAGTTCGCATCCGAGCAGCGCTTCAGCGAGGCTGACAGCATCTTGAGTGAAAAATGATTGCGGGAGCATGTCTCCAGTATAACTGCCGAAAAAGTATTGACCCGTGCCGCAGATGCGCGGCACGGGTCTTGGCACGGTCTTCTGGCCCGCGGAGGCCTGAAGTTTGGGGCGAGGATATGGCCGCCTAGGGTATGCGTGGGGCTCGAAGCCCCTCCTTCCTCACCGTGTCTAGCGTTAGGCTTTATACGACCTGGGTGACGCTAGCCACCCTTTAGTCTTTACACCGGCTTACCATACTTCCCTCAGACACAAGGCCTGGTTGGCACAGTAGCCGTTTTCACCTAGGAAATAGTTCCTGTACATCCTTACCGGGAACTCCCAAAGGAGCTCTGGCGCACTGAATGGCTTTCCATTTCTCCGGCACCACCTCATCACTGAGGGTTAGCCTTTGAAACGAGGGGTGTGCTAGGCACATTAGGTCAGGAACAGTGACCGTTCACCTTGAACTCTTGCGAGCTCTGTGACCTCCCTGGAAGGTTGACAAACTCCTTCCGTTCGTTGCGACGTTACGGATTGGATACCGCTTGTCTTGCCTTTGCGCCTGCTGGCAAGCAGCTTGCGCTCCGACTCGACCGTCACTACGATGCTTGCAATAGTACCAATCCGCCTACGCTCGGTCTGTAGAAAAATTGCAAAAACTTTATCTAAAGTTCTTATGAATTTTGGACGTAAAATGCTTGACTAAGCGCAAAAAATTCTATTCCAAGCGTTCCTTTCCTGAATTGTAACGCGCGAGCCCAAACGCCGTCATAGTAGGTGGTAACCACAAGCAGGCGGTATCGCCAGCAGACTCAACTATTTCTCAGTCATCCTCCGCATACTGCCTTTATGCTTCATTAATTAACGTTTGGTATGATACATCTATGTTGAAGAAGCTTTTGCTTTCAGCCTTTGTAGTAATAAGTTTTGTTGCCTATAGCCTCCATGAGCACCAGGAATCAAGTCCTGTCGCAGCGACGAGCTCAACGCGCACTAAATCTGCCACACCCACTACTACGCCGGCAACTACAACCCCTTCTGTCTCCGGCTCCTCCTATAAAGACGGCAGCTATACCGGTAGCGTTGTTGACGCTTTCTATGGCAACATTCAGGTTAGGGCGGTGATTCAGGGCGGCAAGCTCACCGATGTCCAGTTCCTGCAATACCCCAACGACCAACCGAATTCTGTTCAGATAAGCAATGACTCGATGCCGGTATTAAAGCAAGAAGCCATCCAGGCCCAAAATGCTAAGGTTGATACCGTTACCGGTGCCACCGACACCAGCCAGGCTTTTGTGCAGTCATTGGGTGCGGCTTTGGCCAGCGCCAAGTCTTAGCCAATGAAGCAAACGCGAGTGATCATGGGAATGCCAGTTGCCGTAGAGATCGTGGGCGGCCGTATTCATCCGACGCTGTTTAACGAAGTCTACGAGTATTTTACCGAGATAGATAATCGCTTCAGTACCTATAAGCCAAGCAGTGAGATTTCGCGGCTGAACGCTGGCACATTGCCGGAAGCCAAGCTCAGCACCGATATGAAGACCGTCCTACAGCTGTGCGAGCAAACCCGCCAGGATACCAGCGGCTATTTTAATATCCTGCGTAATGGCAAGCGCGATCCTTCCGGCTTGGTAAAAGGATGGTCAATTCAGCATGCCGCCGAGATTTTGCGCGGCCACGGTTGTCACAATTTTACCGTGGAGGCTGGCGGCGACATTCAGACACGCGGCGTGAATGCCTCCGGCGTTCCCTGGCGCGTCGGTATTCGCAATCCTTTCAATCGCGACGAAATTGTTAAAACCATCGTGGCCCATAACATTGGCGTAGCGACCTCCGGGACTACTGTACGTGGGCAGCACATTTACGACCCCTATCAGCCTAACATTGAGCTTACGGAAATTCTCAGCCTCACCGTTATCGGCCCTAATATATATGAAGCCGATAGGTTTGCGACCGCCGCCTTTGCCATGGGTCGACCGGGCATCGCTTTTTTGCAGCAAAACGAGAACCTTGAGGGGTATATGATAGATAAGAACCGCCAGGCTACCATGACGAGCGGCTTCGAAAGCTACCTCGCGACCAAATGATCACCAAAATTGACCACTTTCTCGATTCGCTGACGATGTACCGATTGGTACTCTACTATCTCATCGGCCTGGTGCTGGTGGCGTTGGGCCTGTGCGCCACTGGCCGGTTGCCCTACGATCCCATTGCACTGGCCTTCTCCGCCAGTTTCTTGGTGGCGGTGTGCTGGGTGACAAATATGGTGTTTGCCCGCGTGTTTGAGGCTCCCACTAATGTTGAATCGGCCTACATTACCGGCTTAATTTTAGCGCTGATTATTACCCCGGTGGCAACTCCGCACGCCATCATCTTTTTAGGATGGGCTGCGGTGCTAGCCATGGCTTCCAAGTACATTCTGGCGTGGCATCGCCAACACATTTTTAACCCGGCCGCAATTGCTGTCGCCATAGCCGCAATCGGCTTGGGGCAAGCCGCCAGCTGGTGGGTCGGCAATAGCCTGCTACTGCCCGCCGTAATTATTGGCGGCCTCTTGGTGGTACGACGCATCAAGCGTTTCCGGCTGGTTCTCAGCTTTTTGGTAGTCGGCGTGCTTGGTGAGATGATGATTAATCTTTTCTCGCATACCAGTATTAGTATGGGAGCTCATCAGATTCTCCTGCAGTCGCCGCTGTTCTTCCTGGCATTTGTGATGCTAACCGAGCCGGCAACCGTGCCTCCGACTACGAAGCAACAAGTGGGCTACGGCGGCCTGGTCGGCTTGCTGTTCTTGCCCCAGGTGCATATCGGCAACGTCTTTTCAACGCCCGAACTGGCCCTGGTGGTCAGCAACGCCATCGGCTATGTGGTGAGCCCTCGGATTAGGTTGCGGCTGCAATTCAAACAAATCACTAAGCTGACCCCGAGCGCTTCCGATTTCACCTTTACGCCCGAGCGCCCATTAAAATTTAAGGCCGGCCAGTACCTGGAATGGACGTTGCCCCATCCTAATACCGATTCCCGCGGCAATCGTCGCTACTTCACCATTGTCTCATCCCCCACCGAGCCCGACTTACACATCGGCGTGCGATTCTATCCTGAAGGCAGCAGTTTTAAGAAGGCTCTTGCCTCTCTTGACGACCATTCACCAATAATGGCGTCGCACTTGGCTGGCGACTTTGTGTTGCCCCGCGACACCGACCAAAAGATAGCTTTTATTGCCGGCGGCATTGGCATCACGCCGTACCGCAGCATGGTCAAATACCTGGTTGATACTAAACAGCGGCGTGATTTGACCCTGCTGTATTCGGTGAATCACATCGATGACATAGCTTATCGTGATGTCTTCGAGCAAGGTAGCCAAGAGTTGGGTCTAACCATTGTCTACGCGATTGCCGACCCTAAATCTTTGCCCCCAAACTGGCCAGGTGAAGTCGGTATTGTGGACGCGGCCATGATCAAGCGCCAAATTCCCGACTATGCGGAACGTCTATTTTATATCTCCGGCCCACCCCCAATGGTCGAGGGCATCGCCAAGACCCTGCGCAGCCTTGGTGTTCACCGCCGCAACATCAAAACCGACTTCTTCCCGGGGTACACGTAGCCTCCTTTAAACTATTGACAATTTATCAAATTAGTAGTAGAATATTAGCCAAGCTTAGTTGCCGTACCTTCAACCAAAGGAGCAGCCATGGAGGACAGGACCGATCTAGGAAGCTGGGTCGAGATGGGGAGCCTCATGGTGCCAGGCAATCCATTTGCCAAGAGCCGCGAGGATGACCCGAAGATGGAGACGTGGCGGAAGGTTGCCATTCTGCGAGTAGAGCCGCAGACGCGTTTCTTTATCGGGTACATCAGCATCTTTTCACCGATTCCAGTTATGAACAGTCTCATCTGCGACGGTCCGTTGGTGGGCATGCGACCAGGGCCCGAGAATGTGATTTTCGTGGGTCAGGCTCAAAATGCTACCGAAGAAATCAAGCTGATACTCGTCGAGGTTGTCGATATCGACAACCCGCAGTATGCCGGCGTCCCGCTCTATTAGGAGACAAAATTATGACAAGTAGCGGAAATGACCCGAGAGTTGATAGGGCTATCGCAGTCCTCGACACAGGGGCGCAGCGTCAAGACTCAACAGCTGACCAGCTCCACGACGTCATGACCCTGGCCGTAGCAGCTGGTTGCTACGACGCCCACGAGTTGATCAAACGTGCGCTGGGGAGATAATCCCGGCACAGCACACCCCCGTGACACCGGCAGTAATGCGAGTCCCTCCGGGGGCTCGTTATTTCTAGCTACTAAATTCTTTCGGGTCGAACTTCTCCGGTCGTAGAGTCGGGAACATAATAGTTTCTTTCAATGTCGGCTGATCCATAAGAAACAGCACCAGGCGGTCGATACCCAGTCCCCAGCCGGCTGTCGGTGGCATGCCGATCTCTAGCGCTCGAATAAAGTCGTAATCAACCGGCTGCGCTTCCTCGCTGTGGCCGGCCTTTAGAATCTTTTCCTCGGTTTGCAGCCGCTCCAGTTGGTCAATGGGGTCGTTTAGCTCATTGTAGGACTTAATTAACTCCATACCAGCGACAACGAGCTGCATACTACCGACCTTGCTGGGGTCACCAGCCTTGCGTTTGGCCAGCGGGCTGAGCTCGTACGGATAATCCAACACATAGGTTGGCTGCTTAATGTTTGGTCGCGTAGTCTCCTTATAAAACTCGTCGAGAAGGTCTTTCATCGGCGCTTGCGGGTTGATCTCGATCTTACGCTTTTTGATTTCAGCGAGCAGCTCGTCGCGCTTAACGGTGTCAATGTCAACGTCGGTGTGCTCTTTGATGAGGTCACGGAAGCTTGCCCGGCGGTAGGGCGGCTTAAAGTCATAGGTTTCGCCTTGATAAGCCACCTTGGTGCCGCCGTGCACCTTCTTAATAACGCATGTAAATAACTCCTCGGTCAGCTTCATTAAGTCTTCATAATCGGCATAGGCCCAATATAGCTCAGCCATGGTGAATTCGGGGTTGTGTGAACGGTCGATCCCCTCGTTGCGGAAGTCCTTGCCAATCTCAAACACCCGCTCAAACCCGGCCACAATCGCCCGCTTCAAGTACAACTCGTCACTTATCCGCAAAAAAAAGGTACTGGCCAGCTTGCGGTGTTCAGTCGTGAACGGCCGAGCACTAGCGCCACCATACACCGGCTGCAAAATAGGCGTCTCCACCTCCGTGAAGCCCTCGCCGTCAAGGTACGCTCGGATCCCCTGGGTTACCACCGCCCGCACCTCCTGGATACGCTTAACTTCGGGGTTCACAATCATATCCACATAGCGCTGGCGATAGCGCGTCTCCGGATGCACAAAGCCGTCGTGCTCATCCGGCAGCGGGCGCAGGCTCTTGGTCAGCAAGCGGATCGTCGGAGCCAGCACACTAATCTCTCCCGCCTTGGTTTTCGTCAGCTTGCCGCTGGTCTCGATAAAGTCGCCCGGATCCAGTAGTCGCAATTCATCAAAGCCCAGCGCATTATGCTCGTGGTCAGCCTTCAGCTCCTGCTTCTTCACGTAAGCCTGCAGTTTACCGCTCTCATCGACCACATCGATAAACACCACCCCACCCATAGTGCGGATGCTTTTCACCCGTCCTACAATCGCTACATCATGATCCTCGAGCTTGGCGTAGCCCTCGATCAAGTCCTTATTAGTATGAGTTCGATTGGCAGTTTGGGTATACGGGTCGATGCCAAGTTTCTGGAGTTCATGCAGCTTGTGCAGCCGGGCGTCGCGGAGTTCTTTGAGGGTTCCCATAGGAATATTAAACCATAGTCAGGGGTAAACGAGAACGCTTGACCGTAGCTGCTTTAGGGCTGGCGGCCGGTTAGCCCGAGTAGCTTGACTTGCAAGCTGGCGTCTTCCGGCACTTTCACCTCGGGCGGAAACACTCCCATTGTGCGCCATTCCTCGGCATTGGGACTGAGCATGTCCCACAGCCCCTGTACTAAATCAGCCGGCATGATGGTGTTAATGCCAATAACCCGAGATAGGTCGTAGACCCGCAAACCGCGGAAGTAGCTAATATGCTGCAAATACTCACGAACGGGGAAGTCGCCGTAAGAAAGATGGGCCGTACGGTCCAAATCACCCTCAGACAGCGCCCGGACTGCCCTGCAGGCTGCCTTCACGTACTTAGCAAAGCTGGCCTTCGGGTCATCGCCCAGTAAGTCCCCATCAAACTTCGTCTTGCCAGCCGCATCCATGGTTTTACCGGCCACAATGTTGGGCACCCAAGCATCATCGTAGGCGTGATAATTAATGATGGTGCGCAGGGTCGCCTTATCCGGCTGGTGACGCGTAAACTCCGGGGGCATTTCCATCCCCCACTGGTCGTCTGTAATCTGTGCGACAACTTTATCTAAAGTTTGATCGGCGAGCACAAAGACTTCCGGTTCAGTCACGAGTGCCTCCTACTGGGGTTGGGCTTGCTGAGTCTGCTGCTGGCTGGCAGCTGGCGGCGGCGAAAAGAAAATGTGGGCAGCAACCAAGGCTAACCCGGTTACCGCGATAATGCTGAGAACAAATATGATCTGTTGAATCAAGCGAGTAGCACGCAAACCGCTCCAACTTCCCGCATCAGCTTTAGCCTTGGGGTCAGCGCCAGTCAACGCCTTCTGCTGAAGACTGTGGGCAAGCGTGAAAACAATTAAGTTTAAGGGTAATGCAATAAGCGAAATATAAATAAACCATGAAAACAGCGGCTGGGGATGTTGCAAGCCGGCTGTCAGCAGGAATGTCATCAGCGCCAGAACGCCGACGAACAAGCCGGTGGTAATCCGAGCTATCTCGGAGTAGTGATGCGCACCGGCATCGTGATGAGTATGGGGTGGAACGGGTGGTGGGGTGGTTTTTGTAGGCATAAATTGATTTTACCAGTCCCTGCAGCAATTACCAAATTACCTCAAGTGTGCAATAATAGCATTAACAATTAACGAAAGGGTTAACTATGCCTAAATTCATATTACTTTACAACGGTCCGGCCACCCCTCAGGAAGAAATGTCGGAAGAGCAAAGCAAAGCCGCCATGGCTAAATGGGGCGAATGGATGGAAAAAGCCAAAAGCTCCATCGTTGATATTGGCACTCCCCTGGCCAATGGCGCTTCTGTCGTCGATGACGGTTCCGAAGGCACGCCCACCGAAATGAGCGGTTACTCGATCGTGCAGGCCGACAACCTAGAAGCCGCCAAAGCTTTAGTTGACGGGCATCCCTTCCTCAGCGACAAAACTGGCAAGTTTTCAATCGAAATCTTCGAGATGTTGCCCGTCCCGGGAATGTAGCTCCCCCAAATTTTAACCAAACAAAAAGGAGCCTTTTGAGGGGCTCCTAGTTGCGGCAAGCGTCATTGCTAACACATGCCTACCACCTCACGATGGTATCCCGATCATAACACGCCCGCCCAAACCCCGGTCAAGCAATTCACTAACCTGTATTATCAATATCTCTTCATCTTCGTTACAATTGATGCAATGAAGCATGTGCTGAAGGCCCAGCAATTCGACCCGGAGTTTATTAACGTTCTTTTTAATCGCGCTGACAGCCTCCAAGCCCTCACCACCGATAAGCGGCGGCATCAAAAACTCGGAAGCCTGCTCTCTGGCAAGATGATGTTTCTGGTGTTCTTCGAGCCATCGACGCGCACGCGCATCTCGTTTTCGGCAGCTGGCCAACATTTGGGCATGCAGGTCGTGACCGCCGAAAACGCCCGTGAATCCTCCTCCCTCGTTAAGGGTGAGTCGCTCGAGGATACCATTCAGGTTCTCTGCGAATATCAGCCCGACGTCATCGTCCTGCGTCATTTTGAAGCCGACGCAGCTACTCGGGCTGCCACAGTCAGCACCGTCCCGATCATTAATGCCGGCGACGGTCACGGTCAGCACCCCAGCCAAGCCCTCCTCGATCTCTATACAATCCAGCGTGAAGCCGGGCGCATTACAGATCTTACGATTGTTCTCGGTACTGACCTGCTGCACAGTCGCACCATCCGCTCGCTCATATATCTGCTGGGGAAAGTCGGGGGCAACCATCTGATTTTAGTGTCGCCGAAGGAGCTTCGGCTGGCCAGCGATATCAAAGCCTATTTGCGCCGCCATAAAACCACGTTCGAGGAAACCGAGAATCTGGAAAAGGCATTAGAAAAGGCCGATGTTATTTACTGGAATCGGATTCAGAAAGAGCGTTATGCAAATACCATTCCTCCCCAAACTTTCGTGATTGGCCCGCAGCACCTGCCCTTACTGAAGCCAAAAGCCTTCCTTATGAACCCCCTGCCCAGAGTTGACGAGATTCTTACCGCCGTCGACAAAGACCCCCGCGCCGCCTATTTTCGGCAGGTTGGCAATGGCATGTTTGTGCGCATGGCCTTGATTGAGTGGACGCTTGATTTGTTGTAATAAGTTTTTCGATTAAGCAAAGAAGGCCACTACAGCAATCGTTGCTAATAGAGCGCTCGATGCAACCTCACCAGCCCGTACCTTTTCTTTCAGAATAATAAAGCCTGAAAGGTAATGCAAAGAAGGGCCTATTAGCAATATGAGCATGGTATGCACAACACCAAGAACGTGTATGGCATACAAACTTGTAACAGTCCCGGTGGCATAAATGGCACCGGATGCGAGGCTGTACCAGATCTTTTTTGACGAGAGGTCCTTGAACGTCTTTTTATGTGGAAAGAAAGTCGTCGAAAGTAGCAGAATAAAAATCACGCGAAACAGGCCAATGTAAGCCGGGGTGATATGCCCAAGAGTTATCTTATAAATACTGGGTAGAAGGGCTTCCAGTATGCAGCAAAACAGAAAAAAAGTCATGCCCTGCTTCTGGAAGTTGCGCAGTTTCCGCCGATGCGTCCCCCAATACATAATGAAAATGCCCAGCACAAACACGGCTAAAAACACGGGTTTGCGTTCAGCCGGGAAAACCACATACCCCACCAAGCCAGCCAGCAAGACCTGGAAGTCATTCATCGGTTCTCGAAGCGAAAGATCATCTGCTCTCAAGCTGAAAACATCGAGCACATTACTGGCAAAGGAAACCAGAACAATTAGTGCCACCAGACCAACCGAAACCAGGGTAGCTGCAGGAAACGGCTGCTTGGTGACAATAATAAACAGCAGCAGTGACAGAGACATGCCAACAAATACCAGCCACATAAGTTGCCGGGGGGCAATGTGATTTCTGGCAAAGTTGAGCTTGTCGACAGTTTTGCCGCCAGTCTCGGCAACGATGGATGCAAGCGGAAATAAAAGATTCGTTAGCATAATTGTTTCGGCTTAGCTTTGCCTTCATGATGTACCGGTTGCTTACCCACTAAGCAGCTTTTTCCCATACATAAGGGCTTGGTAACCGTCCATGCCGAAGAGGAAACATGGCTGCATAACCGCTACCCTCTCGAACCCATGCCTCTCGTGGAACATCATCGATGGGAAGTTGGTGATCGGAGAAAGTACGACAAATGAAAATAGGCCAGGAACTTTCCTTGCTTGTAGACGTCGCTCTGCATCTTGTAGTAGAGCTGTGGCTAACCCACGCTGCTTGGCCGCGGGCAATATGCCTATCCTGCCAAGGTTGGCACCTTGCTCAGAAAAATACAAGGTCTTAAGGTCATCCCGAAGCCAGGAGTACTTTTGCTTCGTCGTTTCTGGCTCTTCTTTAATACACACATAACCCACTACCTTGCCTGCATCTTCCCAGACAGTATATTGGTGTGCCTCCTTCTTAAATTTTTCAAAGCTGACTTCGCCAGATAGAAGGAAGCCGCTATGTTGTACCTGGAGTCTGTAGTCGCTATCCTTAACCAACCGAGATACATCGAGAGCCAGGCTATCATATATTGTAGTTATCGCTGCAAAGTCGGCGGCTTGTGCTTGCCGTATCATGTAGTTGATTATATCAAAGTCATAAGCCCGGTTGGCCACCAATGCAGCTAGGCTCCTTGCAAGGCATCATGCACATTAAATGATGGCCTAACTTGGGTGAAATTCATGCCGAGCTTGCTGGCTACTTGACCCATATCACGATCATCAATCAACAAGGATTGGTCGGGCTCTATAGCATTTTGATTTAAGTAATGATGGAAAAACAGGCTTGAGCCGTCCTCGGCCATATCCTCTTTCAATGCACCTGCTTCCACCGAGGTTAGGATGCCGTCAAAGTGGTGCTCGAGCTTCATAGCGGGAACCGTCCAGCGGTGAAAGGTATCCATGTTGTCGGTCGCGACTACGACTTTCAGTCCCTGGTCTCGCTTTGCCTTGATTAAGTCCAAAATGTTGGGATGCGTGAGCACCATAGACTTGCAGCTTTCTTCTAACCCATGTAAGAGATACTGGTAATCAAGTCCCGTCCGCTGCGCTACCTCACTAACAACCTGTTCGGCGGCAATATACCCGCGCATCCAATCCTGCACCATGCCGCCGTTTCCAATAAACAAATCTTGTTGGATTTTATTATAGCTATCCGGGTCTTCGTCGAGCCAATGCTCCCAAAATCTTGATCCCGATAAGGTCCCATCCCAATCTATAAATATAACCTTTAGCTTCACCGGTCTAGAACCCCAGCGAAAGTCGTGTTATTGATACTGCGGGGAGGGTGAGTATAGCTCGGTTCTTTATTATGGTCGGGCTGAGCATGCTGGCCTGGAGGATTGCCATTGGGCTGGCTAAGCTCGGCCAATTCTAATCAATTTTGCTATACCCCACCCAATAAGACCGTAAACTGCCATCGCTATAACGGTTTCAATCTCAAATCTTGCAACCCCATATTGGAATTGATAGCCAAATAAACCAAAAAATGGCATCACAAATGGCGTACTGACACCATAGATTAATTGGGCAAAGGGATTCCCCTGATTGGCTCCCAACAGAGATAGAATGACCCTAAAAGCCAATACAGCCTCCAAGATGCCTACTATCCAATAAATAATGAGTTCTGCTTTGACGTAGGTTTGCGCCGAACTGCTGGTTGCCACCGTTTGCTTAGTTGTTACTTCTCCACCCTCTTGTACCGCCGACTCCCTAGTTTCCGTAGTCTGTTCTGGCATTGTGGCTCCTCCTCTTTAAATATTCGACACTCTCAGAATAGCTTGAGAGTACTAAATATTCCTTGTGCAATTACCTAGCTTAAGCAATTCGATCCAGTGGTTGGGCATGACAATTCAGAACCGGGCAACATTGTTGCTCCAGGGGTCTAGAATTACATAGGTGAGAGCTAGAACAAAAATAATGAATATCGCAACCAGAAATAGCTATTGAAGGACCAGGGCAGTAAATATCCAGTTATTCTTGCAAGTATGTTGCGGGCAATCATGATCAGCGCCCATAAAATTACAAAACCTGCGGCAAATATAATGGAAGAAAATAATCCTCTCTTGTAGCCCAAAGTAATTAGAGCTAACAAGATGATTGGAATAATAATAGATAAGGCCTTGGCGAGAAAGACATTCTCGCCTTCGTCCACAATTCCCGCAAAAAGAGGGAGCTGATTTTTAGTTCTATTCATATATAAACAATAGCATTCATAGAACTGGCTGAGCATGACGGTCTGGAGCCTGGCTACAGGAGTAATCATACCAAAACGAGATAGTATAAAAAGGATCCATCTTCGCGGCCGGGCCAGGAGCTTGATAAATTACTTACATTACAATACGATACGGTGCTTTTATAACGGGCTGCATAGCTCGGTACTGCCCTTCCGGCGACTCGTCTTCGCCGCCAGCCATAGCACGGGCCACACCTTTGTCAAAGCCAGCCTGCTCTAAAGCGGTCACCGTACCTACGTGGGCATCGTCATGGACTTTGTTAGCCGGCACCTTAAAGCGAGCGTCCTTAGGTAGTGCACGGTAACGATCAAAGAGTTTAAAACCCTGTTGGGCTAGCTGTATTACTCCGTCCACATCTACGCCAGGCTCAACTTGCTTAATAGTAACCACACTTTCTTTTCCTGCAATAAGAGTTACCTCTAAGTCTGCTCCGACTTTTCCATTCGCACCGGCCGCATCCAAGTCGGTGTAGGATTTGACGGAGACAGCCCCGTCTAAAAACGGATGTACTTCTAGCCGCTCTACTGGGGTGTACCCGTCGTCACCGGCTTTAGCGACATCAATAAATCCAGACATTTCCCGGTTGACTGAAATGCCGGGGTATAACTCCGTTAGCTCGGTCACCTCCCTCTCATGGTCAGATAGTTCTTCGCCTGGCATATTCTTCCTTATATTTACAAAATTATCTTAGCATAGGGTAAGCCTCGTAGCTGCTGCATATGGCTGGGCATAACGATCGGGAACCTTAACCTCTTTTTTCGAAGTACTCTTTTATTACTACCGCTTCATTATGTTCTTGGTCCTTAGCGCCATATAAGATTGTAACCTTTTCACCTGTGAGCAAATCGTTTAAAACTGAAAGGGCTGTCATGTTTTTACTCATTTCAGCTCTGTACCTTTTTTTAAATTCTGGCCATTTACTTGGTTCATGGTTAAACCACTTACGTAGCGCGGTACTGGGGGCAATTTCCTTGAGCCAAACATCAACTTTTGCTTTCTCCTTGGTCAAGCCGCGTGGCCACAGTCTATCGACAAGGATGCGTTTACCGTCTGACTCCGTCGGTTTTTCATAAACCCTTTTTAGTGTGATATGCATTCTCGTTACCTAAGTGTATGCAATAATGATACCGCACTCGCGACCAGCAGGATGCCTTTAAGCTGCAGCTGCTTGGGAAATTACTTCTAGCTCCCTGATCCTAACGCTTGCTTCCCCGCGCAAAGGAGCATGCATAACGAAAACTTTTGATTTACCTACAGAATCTTGCCAGCCAAAAGCGAAATCCTTTGACCCAGTGTATTTTTCATACGTGACTTTGCCAATGAAGCACACCACTTTCGGCGTTTCGGCTTTTATAATACGATCAATCTTTTTGCGACCAGGCAATTCTTCATCCTTGCGGAGCTTTGTGACATCTTGGGTAGGCCGATCAATGATATTCACAAACCCTAATCCATATACTCCGTTAAATTTCTCTTCGTATAATCGTTTCAGCACGTCGTCGTTTCTGAGCTCTGCTCTTTTTTCATTAATCAATCCAGCTTCCGAAAGGAGGTACCAATACATTTTATTATTTGAAAATGGCACGCCTCGATTGAATGATCCGAAATGCGGATTAATACCCACGAAAAGTATTTTTGGCTTGTTGTGTAGATAGTGGATCATATTGAACGGTTCGAATTCGGTTTTCGTTCGGCCCAGAACCGAATCCCAATAGGTAATCGTTCCCACATTTCCAACTTGCGTTGGCGTCCGGCTCTTAGACGACGTACAGCACACGCCTAACTACATTTTACCACTCAGTCCGTTCGAATTTAGTTCTCCAAGACTAATCGGACATTGATGGCATAATAACTTTTGGCTGGGCTATGGTCCGTTATCCGAACCAGCAATAACTGTAATGCTACAATTAAGTGGTCATGAAGTTGCTCAGAATTTTACTAGTTATACAGATTGCGATGTATGGATGGGGTATGCAGATAATTTATTCTGATGCACATAGCCCTGATAGCGGAACTGTCCCGGGCGCAATTATAGCCGTTGTCCCCTTGGCACTCTTCTGCATTCTCGGATTGCTTAATTTCTTCATGTTAATCGATTATGGTTCTCAAGTTTTACATAAAACAAAGAAACTCGACCCATTAGTTTTGATACTAACAATTATTGCAGTAGCGCTCGCGGCTTTTTATTTCCCGATTCTAGCATGGGCTGGCGGATAAACTCATGGCTGGGGCGGAGGGATTCGAACCCCCGAATGCCAGGACCAAAACCTGGTGCCTTACCACTTGGCCACGCCCCAATATAACCGTCTTATTGTATGCAAAAGCGGTAAGGTAAGCAATCAGGCGACCTGTTAGACAGTCCGAGATGCTTATGCATGCGACCGCTCGGCGACTATGATACCGTAGCGATGTTATCCGTCACCTCTAATGCAGGCTGCTCCGAATGGGAGGAAAACCTTAACATGTCAGCCACGGTTTCAGCCACCAGATCGATCAGCGCCATTCCCCAGCGATCGCCGTCGCAACGCTTGGATGCGCTATCGCGAGCTAACGACACACGCAAGAAACGCTCCGAACTTAAGCGGGAAATCAAGGCGCGCAGAGTAGATGCGGGCAGCGTCCTGCAAAAAGTGCCCGGTTATTGCAGAACCATGAAGGTATCTGAGCTGTTGCTGGCCATCCCTCAGGTTGGGGAGGTAAAGTGCGGGAAGATCATGGCTCGTGCCCGCATACATCAGTCTCGAACCCTGACAGGCATTTCCGAAGGCCAAAGAGCCGATTTGCTTCTGGAGATTTAGGAGCTGCGCTACCTCCTCAGGTAGGCGAACTTTAGTGCTCGCGTCCCCAACCGGTGGACGCGAGCACTCGAGGCCCCCGGGCCTCAAACCGTACTTATTTTAGGCGGCCGGAGCCATCAGGTTGTCAAGCATTATCAGGTTAGTGTATTGTACAGACATGCAGAAACCACGCCAAACCATCTCCGTCGACACCGAAACCATTGTTCGCACCCTTCTCTTAATTGCAGCCTTTGGTATTGTGTTTTGGCTGATTGGCAAGCTCCACACCGAGCTAATTTGGATCGGCGTAGCCTTCTTCCTGGCGGTAGCACTGGACCCAGCGGTCAGTTGGATCGCTAAACGCTCGGGTGGCGGGCGCTTCCTGGCTACCAGCATCGTTTTCATCATCTTCGTGGCAATTATGGCCTTTCTCGGCGCCAGCTTAGTTCCCTTGCTTATCAGCCAGACCGAGGCGCTAGCCAACCAGATACCTCATTTTATTGAACATGCCCAGAACTCACCAACGACCGCCGGGCATTTGATTCAGCATTATGACCTGGTAACTCGGGCCAAAGACTTCCAAATGCATACCCTGAATGATTTAAGTAATGGTCGCGGGGCTGCCGTGGGCATCGTTTACGGGGTATTTAATGGCCTGGCAGCGACGGTGACCACGCTGGTGCTGACTTTCTTCATGTTGCTGGAAGGGCCGCGCTGGGTGACGCTGGGCTGGCGCTATATCCCCATATCCGAGCAGTCGCACTATCACCGCCTCACCAGCAAAATGTATCAAATCGTGGCTGGCTACATGACCGGTAATATTATTATTGCGGCCATATTCGCGGTGCTAACGTCGATCCTGATTTCCATCGTCGGCGTACCCTACGCCATTCCCCTAGGCATTTTTAGCGGATTGACGACCTTGATTCCGATCATTGGCGCCATAATTGCGCTCGTGGTGGTTTGCGGCATTGCACTCTTTAGTTCGGTAACCGCCGCTTTAATACTGGCCGTGTACTTCGTCATTTATACCTTTTTGGACGGGCATGTGCTGCGGCCAATCGTCTATGGGCGCACGTTGGAGATGTCATCGTTGCTAGTCATGGTTGCTATTGTGCTCGGTACCGCATTGGACGGTATTATCGGCGCATTGGTGGCCATTCCGGTAGCCGCTTGTATTGGCGTTCTGCTGACTGATTATACAACGCGGGGCAATGAACACCATCCTTCCCGCCCCGCAGTCAAGCCTCCTAAGTCGTAGGGATCGGTGTTTGGCGCCGCCAGCGCGGGCCAAACGCAGTGTCGTCGAGGGCTATCCCCTGTTCATGAAGCTTCTGGCGGGCAAGGTCGGCCGCCGCAAAATCGTTGGCTTTGCGGGCGTTTTCGCGCTCTAGCAACACTGCCTTTTGCTCGGAAGTAATGTCGACGCGCTCAACCAGGCGCAATCCCAGCGCTTGGTCGATCGCAACTACCTGTTTAGCCGTCGGCGTCAGGCTCTCCTGCTCCAGGGCGTCGACAAGCTCGCTGACAGCGGCCAGAGCTTGGGGTGTATTAAGGTCGTCGAACAAAGCACCCATAACCGCTTGATGCATCACATCGAAGCGGTCGTCGCTTAGAGTGGCGGCGCCAGCTTGAAACTGGGCGTCAGACCATGCGTTCAGCCGCGCGAGCAAGTTGCTCGCGGCATCCAGCGCCTCCCAACTAAAGTTCTGCTGGCTGCGGTAATGGCTTTGTAAATACAGGAGACGGAGGGCCATAGGGTCGTAACCGCGTTTGACGACGTCGTCCAGCCGGTAAGTGTTACGCTGCGATTTGCTCATTTTGCGGCCATCTACCAGCAGAAATTCATTGTGCAGCCAATAGTTGGCTAAGGGCGCTCCGTCATGCGCAGCCTCGCTCTGTGCGATCTCGTTAGTATGGTGGGTGCCGATATGGTCGACGCCGCCGGTATGAATATCAATCGAGGCGCCAAGCTCTTGCTCGATTATCGCCGAGCATTCCAAGTGCCAGCCGGGGAAGCCTTCTCCCCACGGCGTCGGCCAGCGCATGGTGTGGTCGGCGAAATGGCCCGTCGTGAAAAACCAAAGGGCAAAGTCTTGGGGGTGGCGTTTCTCCGAATCCGTTACGACCTCGCTGCGCGCCCCGACCTCCTTATCGCTCAGCTTTTGGCCCGTCAGCTTGCCGTAATCACTCAGCTTGGAGACATCAAAGTACACAGCCTGCTCAGCTTGATAAGCAAAGCCCTTGTCCAGCAGCGTTTGCACCATGGCGATTTGCCGCTCAATCGTAGCCGTCGCCCGGACATATTTCTGCGGTGGCAGCACATTCAGGAGCTTCATATCCTGCTTGAAGACGTCGGTATAGAAGTCGGCAACCTCCCAAACAGTCTTTCCCTCTTCATCAGCCTTCGACTGCAGTTTGTCGCTGCCTTCGTCGGCATCACTGGTTAGGTGGCCGACATCGGTAATATTCATAATGTGATCGACGTGGTAGTCGGCAAGCTGCAGCACCCGCCGTACGGTGTCGTTAAAAACGGCGTTGCGCAGATTGCCGATGTGGTAATAGTGATACACCGTCGGCCCGCAGGTGTAGAGGCTGATGTGACCGGGCTTAAGCGGCTGGAGCGGTTGTTTCTGACGCGTCAGCGTGTTGTAGAGCTTCATAGTCATGGATCTGCTTGGTTAATTCCTTAATGAATTTCGTCTTAACTTCGCCCACAGGGGTGTCCATGGCCTGACAGCCGGCAGCACGGTCGTGGCCCCCGCCACCGAATGCCTGGCAGGTCTTGGCTGCAACAGGCATGGTCGCCCGAGTCGAAATTTTTATCTTATTACTTTCCCCACCGTAGTGTCGAATCACCACTGCCACCGCTACCCCTAGTGCATTCTGCATGTCGTAAATGACCAAATCGGCCGGGTCGTGGAGTTCAGCATACTTTTTGAGCTCTGTTGGCGTCACCACGACAAGAGCGATTTTGCCGTCGGCATGCATCTCGATGCGCTGCAGTAAGCGCCCGCGGAACTCCAGGAGCTCCGGCGTCAGGCGGTCGGCGTTACGATACGCCTCGTGGGCGGCATAGACGTTGGCGCCTAATTCGACCAGGCGCGCCATAGCCAGGAAGCTGGCAGCGCCGATGGTAGCAATCGAGAGATTACGGGTATCGGCCAAAATGCCCGACACCAACAGGTTGGCGGCATCCTTGTTGACCTTCCAGCCCAGTTGGTCGCAAATGGTCAGAATGACCTCGCAGGTTGAGGTCGCAGTCGGGTCGATGACATCGTGGGTAGTGAACGGCATGGCCTCGCGGGTGGGGTGGTGGTCGATGATGGCAATCGGCTTTTTACTGAGCTTGCCTTGGGCCTTCTCCAGTGTACGGGCCAGCATTGAGGGCCCGCCGGTATCAACAATGATCGAGAGGTCGAACTTATTCGGGAACACGTCGACAACCCTGTCGGCCCCTTCAAAATAGGCAATGTACTTGGGAATGGCGTCGCGACAGTACAAAACCACTTCTTTACCCAGATCGCCCAGGATTTGCTCCAACGCCAGGCTCGAGGTCATGCTGTCGGTGTCAGGCTTCTCCGGCTGCAGCACCAAGATAGTTTCGGCCTTGGCAACCAACTCCCCCAACCCATCAATGGCCAGCGCTAAATCGTTCAAAAGGCCTGCCTTTCTTGGAGGGCGCGCCCCAAGGTGACTTGGTCGGCGTATTCAAGGTCGCCGCCCACGGGTAGCCCCCGGGCCAGGCGCGTGACTTTTACGTCTTTGCCTTCGAGCTGCTTGCGAATGTAGAGGGCCGTGGCCTCGCCTTCGGTCGTGGGGTTGGTCGCCACCAGCACCTCGGTGATGCCCTCGTCAGCTACACGCTTCAATAGACTCTCAATTTCTAGTTGACCCGGACCCACCCCATCCAGCGGCGAGATCACCCCGCCAAGTACATGATAGACGCCGTCGTACAGGCCGGTTTTCTCAACTGCAACGACGTCCAGCGGCTCTTCCACGACGGTTATAAGCTTATGGTTGCGCTGCTCATTGCGGCAAATGATACAAGTAGTCTCATCGCTAAAATTATGGCAGGTGGTGCATACCTGAACACCCGTACGCAGCCCCAGAAGCGCTTGCCCCAGCTGACTTTCCTGGCCGTCGTCGTGGCGCAGCAAAAAAAAGGTCAGGCGCTCGGCCGAACGCGGGCCGATGCCGGGCAGCTTGCCGAACTCCTCAATCAACGCCATTACCGACTGCGGAATAATCTGCATACCTTGGTATAACTACAGCCCTGGCAGTCCCAGACCACCGGCTACGCTTTTCATTTTTTCGGCGGCTAGCTGTTGGCTGCGGGTAATGGCCTGGGTGACGGCCGATTCCAACCACTTTTCTAGCTTGTGTATCTCATTAGTATCAACCAGCTCCGGGTCGATGCTGATCTTCTGGATCTTTTGCTCACCGTTAATCGTTACCTTAACGGCGCCGTTGCCGGTTTCGATCTCAATTGACTCCTTGGCCAGAGCCGATTGGATTTTCTTCAATTCATATAGGGTTTTGGCTTTATCAAACATGGCACTCCTCTTGCAGCTATTGTAGCGTACCTTGGAGCTGGCTGCGAGGGAGTATCAGGTATTCCTGGACAGCGCTGCTGCCGGCGGTAACGCGAGCGCCGATGGGAACCCAGTTTTTAGGAAGAATAGTCGGGTCGTAGTACTGGTGGTAGCCGGTTTTTCCGACCATCCATAAAATGTGCGACTGGGGGTTTATGGTCGGCAAATCCTCTACCACGACTTGGTCGGCGCGGTCGTAAATGAGGCTGCTTTCGCCGTAGCCATTCACCCCATTCTTGCTCCAAAGGTGGACTTGCACTCCCGTGTGGTTGTAATAACTAAAGTCAAAAAAAGTGTACAGCTCACCAGAAAGAATCTCGTCACCAGAATGGTAATTACTATTCACATAATTCCCAATGGCCCGCATCTTGTGGTTGGCACCGGCGTGAACATTGGCAATGCCCAGGCCAAACAACCCCAGACAGATGAGTGTTGCGGCTACGGCATACCATCGCCGCATTTCGGCAGTCAAGACGGCCAAGAGACAGTAAAATCCTACCGCTGCAAAAACGAAGTAGCGGTCAACAAATATGGGGCGGTGGCCAAACGATATCACCCAGACCACAATGACGGCTAGCAAGGCGTAGCTTGTAAACAGCAGGAGGCCTCGCCGCCGGGCCGGCCGCCGCCAAAACACCCACCCGATAAGTGCCAGCAATCCGATCTCGCCGGCCACCAATACGGCTGTACTGAGCATCGGCCCGCTGCCGTAGGCGAAGAACTCCAGGAGGGTTGAAGGTAATGTGCGCACCGTTGCCCGTGGGATCCAAAACGAGCCTTGGACGCGGGTGAATTGATGGTAAGCCGTTGGTAACCAGGGAATGAACAAGGCGGCGGCCAGGATGTTAGCACCCCACCACTTCGGGCTCCATAGGCCCGTACGCCGGCGGCGATTCGAGAGGCTGGCAACATACATCCAATGCACCACAATCATAAACACACTGTAGTAGTGGGTGTACAGCGCGGCCGCCAAAATCACGCTGTAGCCGACCCACCAGCTCCAGCGGTTGGTTTCGAGGGCTTTTATCAATAAATAGGTAGCCAGGAGGAGCAGGAATGCCACCATGCCATACATGCGAGCTTCTTGGCTATAACGGATCAGAAAGGGCCCGGCGGCCACAAATAGAGCGGCCAGGCGCGCCGTCGGCTCATTCCAGAGCTTGCGCACGAGTAAGTATGCCACTGGGATTGCTAGCAGGAGAAACACCGCGCTTAAGCCGCGTGCCGCGGTCTCACTATTGCCAAATACCAGCATCCAATAGTGCAAGGTCAGATAGTAGAGTGGCGGATGAACGTCGCGACCGGTGCGCAGCACGATTTGTAACGGCGACATCGGTGCCAGCATCATGGTGTAACCTTCGTCGTGCCAAATGCTCGATTGGGCTATGTCCCATACCCGCAGTACGCCTCCTATGGCCACCATCAGGCCGAGGTATAGGCTAATCCGAATGTCTAGTATCCACTTCAGGTTCATGATGCTGGTGGTCCGTAATGAAAGCTGGGTTGACGGTAGCGGCCGGTCCATTTGCGCACCAAGATTACCGCAAGTTCGCCCAAGGTCACCAGGGCGGCCGCCGTAATGTCGTCGCCAATTGTCCCCTCCGGATGATCTTGCCAATCTGGCGCCGCAATCGTCACAATCCGGTACTTTAGCAGGCGGGCAATCGCTAGAACTTCCATATCAAATCCCCAGCCCATAATGGTTTGGCGGCGGAACAAGGCATCGGCAGCTTCGGACGAAAAAGCCTTAAAGCCACACTGGGTATCACTAATGCCTGGCAGTAGCACGGCTTGGACCAGCCGGTTGCCGATACTCGACACCAGCTTACGTAAGCCGGTATGGCTGCTCGTAAGGTCACGCATGGCGATAATCACCGCCGCCTTATTTTGAGCCAGCTCCCTGACCTCCTCGATATGATGCAGCGGCGTGGCCAAATCGGCATCCATAAATAGCTTGCAAGCTCCCTTGGCCTCCATCATTCCCATCCGCACCTGATAGCCCTTCCCCACTTTGGGGCCGGCTGCTATCAAACGAAAGCGCGCAAATAAATTGCCTTTACCCTCTGCCAGTCTCGCGGTGCCATCAGGACTATCGGCCACCACCACCAGTACCTCGGTGGTGGTGTCACCCTGCTGCTTCAAGTAACCCGCCAGCTCGTCGAGCGAGCGTTCAATGCGCCCGGCTTCCTGGTAGGCGGGAATAATAATACTCAAGGCCGGCGCTTTCATGACTTCGGGACGGTATAGACCACGAACAGCTCTTTGCCACTAAAGCTGGAATAGTGGGGACTGGTCTGGCCTTTGGGGAACTCCGTCCGGAGCTGCTTTAAGTCCGATTCACGGTCGGCCTCCTGCATGATAAATTCATTAGCCACGTGGGTGTCAACCTTGAGATCCGGCAACTTGCGGGGATCAACTTGGGTGTAGCTGACGTGGTTATGCGCCAAGTATTGCAGTGGCTGCAAGCCGTAGCCACCATCGACGGCGTAGTGCTGGCCATCGAACGGATGGGTCAAGAAGAAGTTGGCCATGGCTGCTGTATCCTCGCTGTAGGCCTCGTAGGTTTGGGGAGCGTTCGCCCAGGCCACAAAGTACTCCATATAGCCCTGATAGGCTGAGAGGAGGAGTAGAATCACAATCGCCACCGAGCCGCTGAGGCGAGCGGCGGCATTGCGCGGGAATACACCATACCACTGGTCGAGTAAATAACTGATACCAATGGCCGCCAACACTGCACAAGCCGGCAGCGCGCCGATTGCGCGCAAGGCATGCGGAATTCCCTCGGCCGTCAGGACTTCGGGCAGCAGCATGGTGCCAAACACCACCACGACACCGGTATAGCGCAAGCTACGCAGCCGCATCAAACACACCAGCAGACCGAGCACAAACATCACACCAACGAAGATGTTAAGTTCGGGTTGACCGCCGAGATTTTGACGATAATTCAAGTCGCCATGGAAGTTAAACATGCCGGCAGTCTTTACCACGTTCTCTCCCAGGGTTTGAATAAGGTGCCCATGGTTAAGCGACGGGTTGGTAACGCTGACACCGCCGGTACGGGCAAATAAGTCGTCCGAGTGGTGGATGCCGTAAGCACCCATCGGAATCAAGACGATGATCATTGCGACCACACTGATGAGCAACCCCCGGCCCCGTTGCTGCAGCTGCTTACGCCGCCAGATTAGCATATAGGCCAAGGCAACTACGATTGCCACCGGAAATAGCCGAAAGGCAATGTAGGTGTAAAAACCAGCCCCCAAGCTTACGCCGGCGGCAATATACCATCCTAATTTCTCGGTTTGGAAAGCCTTGGTAAACAACCAAACCGTCAGCGGCACCATCAGCGCCACCATGCCGGCTCGGAAGCCGTCGCGGCCGATGATGATCGCCCACGGCGTGGTTGCCATAATCGCGGCGGCAATCAACCCGGTACGTTTACCAAACCAGTTACTCGACCACAGATAGACTGCGATTACCGCCAGGGTACTGATTGTCGCTGGTGCCACCCGCAGCGCGTAAGTAGTATTGCCAAAAATCCAAACACCAATAGCTTGGAAGTAGAAAAACAAGGCTTCGCGCCCACCATTGGTAGCGTAGAACGGCCGGAAATCGTGATGTTCCAGGATACGGAAAATGTCCAGGCCGTTGGCCGACTCATCTGGGTGCAAGCCGGGCGGCAAGCTGTCGAGCTGGTGGAAACGCATAAAGGCCGCCACCGCCACAATCACTGCTAGCGTAATGCCGTACTTATAGCGCCGCCAGGTGTCGCGGATGGGGTCGGCAGTACTCACCGAAACACCACATACTTATACATAAAGAAGTTCCAAATCAGGCTCACAATCGTTCCGGCGGCCTTGGCGCCATTGCGCAGCAAAAAATCATCGGAGGGAGTGTGGTGGGGGTAAGCCGTATGCAATACCCAGTCGACCAGTCGCGTCGGCCATTTCCAGCGGTAGAGCACAAGATATAACACGCCGGTTTGCAGCACATACAGGCCAAATCCGGTCACCAGGAAAAATAGCACCGCTTGGGCTACCGGGTCACCGCTACGGCCGGCCAAAAATACCTCTTGCCGGTTGGCCACAAAGCTAAAAATCATCGCAACAGTGGTTGAACAAATATTGGCGGGGATCTTCGGCACTTTCAGCCGCGTACCCGTCAGAAGATTAAAGATCGTGAAATCAATAATGGTGTTTAAGATACCAACGATGCCAAACTTACCGACTTGCGCAAACGCGCCTTGCGTCAACATATACCGACTGAGGCCTCACTGGTCAATTATTCTTAAAGCATAACCGGCTTAGGTGGCTTTGTAAAGCTGTAACTAGGCAGCGTAGCCGCTATGCACCCGGTCCATATCTCGGAACTGAGTCCGCTCTGGGTGGAAGAAGAGCTCTACTTCGCCGGTTGGGCCGTTACGATGCTTGGCGATAAGAATCTGCGCGGTACCGGGATGCTCCGATTCCTCCCGCTTGTAGTAGTCATCGCGGTAAATAAACATGACGACGTCGGCATCCTGCTCGATGGCCCCTGATTCCCGCAAGTCGGACAACATTGGCTTCGGCGGCGTCCGCGATTCCACGCTACGCGAAAGTTGGCTCAGCGCCAGCACCGGCACGTTCAGTTCACGCGCCAAACCTTTCAGCCCACGCGAAATCTCCGACACTTCTTGCACGCGGTTATCGCTATTGCTGTTCTGGCGGCCGCTGATTAATTGCAGGTAGTCGACCACAATCAGTCCGACGTCGTGCTCCGACTGCAGCCGCCGCGCCTTGGTCCGCATTTCCATAATGTTGGTGCCGGGCGAATCGTCAATAAAAATCGGCGCCTCACTCAGTACCGCCATGGCGTTGTTGATCTTGGGGAAATCGCTGTCCTCCAAGCGGCCGTTGCGCAGTTTCCAAGAATCAATGTCGGCTTCAGTAGCTAGCAAGCGGTCAATGAGCTGCTCCTTGCCCATTTCTAGGGAGAAAAAGCCCACCGGGACGCCTTCCTTTACCGCTACGTGGTGGGCGATGTTCATGGCCAGCGAAGTTTTACCCATACTCGGTCGGGCTGCCAACACAATCAAATCCGATTTCTGTAGGCCAGCTAGCATGCTATCCAGCGCCTTAAAGCCCGTCGGTACGCCGCGCAAACTGTGCTTGTCTTTATGAAGTTCGTCTAGCCGGTCGAACGACTCGGCCAGCACCGAACTAATGGGGATAAAGTTCTGCTTTAAGTGCTGCTGCGACACGCCAAACAGCGTTTGCTCGGCCTTATCCAGCAAGCTGTCGAGCGGCGCGCCTTCTTCGTAACCGAGTCCGGAAATCGTCGTGGCCGCACCGATCAGTCGCCGCAACGTGGCTTTGTGGGCCACAATCTGGGCATAATGTGCGACATGGGCCGCCGTCGGCACTTGTTCGACCAATTCAGTCAAATAGGCCGACCCCCCAATTTTTTCCAACTCCTTCACATCTTCTAACCGGTTGGCCAGTGTTAGCAGGTCTACCGGTTTACGTGTCTCGTACAAATCCAGCATGGCGTTGAAAATAATGCCGTGGCGGTCAACATAGAAATCGTTCGACCCCACAATGTCGGCCACCCGCACCAGCCCCTCTTTGTCGACCAAAATTCCGCCCAATAAGCCCGCCTCGGCCTCCAGGTTATGGGGCGGTACCGATACCGTGGACGCTTTTTTGTCGGGGGCCTTGCTACTCATGAACCACCTCGCCGCCCAAAATCTCTAGTGCCGACGTCATTAGTTCGGCCGAACTATCGGCAGTTGTCGCGGCCGCCACCGGCTTGGCCTCCAGTTCCGGCAGTACTCTCAATTTGCGGCCGTACACCCGCGCCAATGCCTGTTCAATAATTTGTAAGTTTTTGGCTTCCTTGAGCCGATCACGATGAAAGGTAAAGCGGCAACCCAAAACCACCTCGTCACCCTCAAACCGCACGCTGGCCGAGGAGCGCAGCAGGGCATATAAAGAGTTGTTATGCTGCTTGATCTGGGCCAATGTCTTCAACCACATATCTTTATTGGGGGTCTTGTCGCCTGCTGGCTGCTCGGTGGCAGGGCTTTTGGCTGGCGCAGTCGCAGCTACGGAAGCCTTAGCCGTCACGGGGCGACGCAGAACCCCCGGAGCCGCTCCTAAAGGGCCAGTTTGGCCCGTTGCCAAGCGCACAATCCCTGCTTCGAGCGATAGTTCAGGCCAGCTACTTTTCAGTACTGGCAGAATCGTTTCAATAGCTACCACATTGAGGCGCAGCGCCGAAACATCCTCCGGGCGTTCGCGCACCAGCTCTTGCAGCTGCCGCCTCCAGTACTCCATGAGCTGACTGGCAAGCTGGCCAGCCTGCACGCCTTGTTTTAAGGCCTCATCAATGGCCGCTAGCGCATCGGCCGGCTGGTGCTCGTGAATGGCAGTAGTAATCTTGCCCAGCAGTTCAGGATCACTTTGCCCCAGAAGCTCGCGTACTGCCGCTTCGGTTAACGGGCTAATGCCACTGGCGGCCATTTGGTCCAGCAGGCTAATCGCATCTCTAAACCCACCTCTACTAGCTTGGGCTAACAGCTTAAGCGCCGCTTTATCAATCTTCACATCCTCTTTTTTAGCAATAGTCTCCAGATGGGCCACAATATCGTCTTCGGCAATTGGCTTAAAGCTAAAGCGTTGCGTCCGTGAAATAATCGTTTCCGGTAATTTATGCGCCTCGGTCGTCGCCAGAATAAACAACGCATGCGCCGGCGGCTCCTCCAGCGTCTTCAGGAGGGCATTAAACGCCTCAGTCGTCAGCATGTGCACTTCATCGATAATATAAACCTTATACCGACCCATCGAAGGCGCGCTCGTAATCTTCTCCCGCAACGCCCGCGCATCATCAATCCCGCGATTACTGGCAGCATCTATCTCAATAAGATCGAGGTGGCCGCCGATCTCGACTTTACAGTTCTCGCAGACGCCGCAAGGCCTATCAGATGGCTTCTCGGCCGTACAATTGGCCGCCCGGGCCAGCAATCGCGCCACACTGGTCTTGCCGACACCTCGAGGTCCGGTGAATAAATAGGCATGACTCAACCGGTCAGCTGCAATGGCATTTTGCAGCGTCTCGACTACATGCGGCTGTCCGATAACCGCGTCGAAGGTCGCACTCCGGTATTTCCGGTATAGCGCCTGTTCGCTCATCCAGTCCCCTTACTTTAGCGTTACTGCTTTCATTATACGATATTCGCTGCGGCCTTGCACTACTTGCAGCCCTTTGCTCAATTGCGTCAAATAAACATATCTTCTACCAGGGATAATTGACAGTAACCCTTATGGTTACCTATAGTACTGTTAAGTAATGCAAAATTGGAGGGTGTAGAACAAGATGCCTAGCAGGCTATTAACAAAGTTCACCGCCCGGCTGCTCGCTTTTGGCGTTTCTATTGTGGTACTACTTCCTCTCCTAGCTTCCCTAACTATTACCCACCCCCAAACAGCCCACGCCGCTACTTCGCCGGCCTACCGTTACACCAAGACTTTCGATACCTCGGCCGGGAGTGCCAACGGCAACAGCGTCGCTACCGACCCCCAGGGTAACATTTACGTGACGGGCCAGTTCCAGGGCACCGTGGTTTTTGACGGCCCCGGGGGTAGTGACTCCCAGACATCGTCCAACCAGAGTTCTTTCCTCACCAAGTATAATGCCGATGGCACGTATGCCTACACCAAGACCTTCGATACTTCGGCCGGGAGTGCCTTTGGCAACGGCGTGGCCACCGATGCTCAAGGCAATGTTTATATGACTGGAGGAGCTGTCGGCACAGTTGTGTTTGACGGCCCCGGGGGTAGTGACAGCCAGACGATGGTCAACACCGATAGTTTCCTCACCAAGTACAACGCCAACGGTAGCTACGCCTATACAAAGACCTTTGATACTTCGGCCGGTTTTGCCGATGGAATTGGTGTAGCCACCGACCCCCAGGGGAATGTCTATACGACCGGACAGTTCGATGGCACGGTGGTCTTTGACGGCCCCGGCGGCAGTGATTCCCAAACAGTTGCTGGCAGTTTTGCCGACACTTACTTAACCAAATACAATGCCAACGGCACGTATGCCTACACCAAAACCTTTGACACTTCGGCTGGCAGTGCCCATGCCCGAAGCCAAGCTGTAGCCACCGACGCTCAGGGGAATATTTACGTTGCGGGGGAGTTCCAGGGTACCGTCATCTTTGACGGCCCCGGCGGCAGTGACAGCCAGACGTCGTCTAACACCAATAGTTACCTCACCAAATATAATGCCAATGGCACGTATGCCTACACCAAGACCTTCGATGCCTCGGCCGGCAGCGCCCATGGCTATGGCGTGGCCACTGATAGCCAGGGCAATGTCTATGTAACAGGTTACTTTAGCGGTACCGTCATCTTTGACGGCTCAGGTGGTAGTGATTCCCAAACGGCCGGAGGCGGCGACAACGGATTCTTTTTAACCAGTTATTCTGCTAATGGCAGCTATAACTACACCAGAACCTTCGATACTTCTACTGGTGGTGCCTATGCTGATGGCTATGGCGTGGCCACTGACGGCTTGGATAATGTCTATGTAACAGGTGACTTCCAAGAAACCGTGGTCTTTGATGGCACCGGCGGCAGCGATAGCCGAACGTCAGCTAACTACAATGGCTTCCTCACCAGTTTCCAGGCGTTTACTCCCAGCCCGCCGAGCCCCACGCCTACACCAACTCCAGCCCTTGTCCCGGGAGCCCCTAATACTGGCTTCGGGGTCTATATGGCCAACCCACTACGTACGCTCCTCGTGTATAGCCTAGCCAGTGTAGGGCTGATGGGGTTGGCTATAGCTTGTCGTAAATTCACCTGGCGATCAGCCGGGTAGCACAGAATGTCCTATATGAAAGGTGTAATCGAGCGATTGCCACGAGGGCTGGCGAGTCTGGCTGTTGTAGTGCTGCTTGTCGGCATAGTGGTGAGTGCCTATGACTGGCACGCTAATACTAGTATTAAAAAGCGCGCTACAATCGCTACTGCCCAAGCCAATAAGGGTGTCAGCAGCGGGGCTCCCAGCACAACGCCCATCAGCACTAGCGCCTTGACTAATTACCGCGTGGCCCCGGGCTTACCCCGCTATATCTTTGTCCCAAAACTAGGTGTTAAAGCTATCATCTTATCGCTTGGCACGACTGCTTCTTACCAGGTGCAAGCCCCACCTAATATATATGAGACGGGCTGGTACAACAGCAGCGGCCTACCGGGAAAACCCGGAGCGATGTTTATTGACGGCCATGTCTCTAGTTTGACGCACAACGGCATATTCTATGGGCTAAGCACATTAGTACCTGGCGATACCATACAAATTGAGCGCGGTGATGGAACAATGTTCGCTTACAAAGTGGTAAAGAGCCAGATCTCTAGCTCTACCAACGTTAATATGACCGCCGCCCTCAAGCCGGTTAATCCCCATAAACCAGGCCTTAACCTTATAACCTGCGCCGGAAAGGTTATAGCCGGTACCAATGAGCTCAGCCAACGCATCGTGGTTTTTGCCGAACAGATTTAGGGTTAGATAAAAATGGATTCCTGAATGCGGCTTACATATAAGCCTTCGGCCCTACGCCAGCACCGCCTCGATCGCGGCCCAGTCGGCTTCGCCCTCCTCCGGGATCACAATTGTAACCTGATCGCCAGGTTGGGCCTTGTAGTAGGTAACGCTGGCAAAAAGCACCCGGTAGTCGTGGCCTTGGGCCTCAACGTAATATTGGCCGTCCTTCAGGTTAAGAGTGCCAATCAGCTTACGGCGCGGGGCCGGAGCAATCTGCTTATATAAGAACGCACCGTCATCACCAATGGTCAGCTTCAGCCCATCTTGCTGCACCAGTTTCGACTTCGAGGCGTAGTTTGCTGGTACCGGATACAGTTTGGCGTCGGGTCCGACCATGTTTTGGCCATCAAATTGCCCTTCGATCACTTTGCCCGTGGCCGGTGCAGCGCTACTGGGGGCCACCGTCGCCTCATCACCCACCAAACTCGCCAGCAGCTCCTTGGCGCCAGCGAGGTTGGTTTCGGCTGTTTCAATCAGCTTTTTTAGGGTTTTGAGTTGTTTATCGGCGAGCTCGGCCATCGGAAAATCCTTTTGTTTTGGTCGGTAGATACTCTAATTCAAACAGAAACGGGAGTTTACTGCAACTCGACGGTCGCGCCGGCCGCTTCCAGGGCCGCTTTGGCCTCGTCGGCCTCAGCCTTCGGCACGCCTTCTTTAATCGGCTTCGGAGCGCCGTCAACTAGAGCCTTACTTTCGGCCAGACCTAAGCCGGTAAGCTCACGCACGGCTTTAATGGCGTTGATCTTCTGATCGCCAGCAGCTGCCAGAATCACCGTGTAGGCGCTCTTCTCTTCAGCAGCGGCTTCGCCGCCACCGGCTGCAGGAGTGGCGACTGCTGCGGCCGGAGCTGCCGCCGACACGCCATAATGGTCTTCCAGGATCTTTACGAGCTCACTGAGCTCTAACACGCTCAATTTGTCGATAGTTCCGACCAAGTCTTTGAACTTCGCGGGAATGGCTGCCTTCTCCTCTTTGGTCTTAGGCTTGGCTTCTGCCTTTTCCTCAGGTGCTTCCGTCTTAACCTCTTCTTTAGTCTCTTCGTCTGCCATATCTACTCCTTATTCTTGTGCTTCTTTAATAGCGTTTAATACCGTCACGATGCCACGGACATTGGCGCCCATGACGCCCACCAAGCCGCTGAGCGGCGCGGCGATCGTACCCACCAACTGGCCGAGCAGCTGCTCGCGGGTCGGCAGAGTGGCCAGGGCCGTCACCTGGGCCGGGGTCAGCACCTCTCCGTCGCCCGTAAGCGCACCCACGATTTCCAACGCCGCGTGGCCTTTGGCGTATTGGAATACAACGCGGGCCGGGGCAATTTCATCGGTGGTGCTGAGGGCCAGGGCCATCGGACCGGTAAATAGTTCGGGATCGACATCCGCGAACTTGGGCACAGCCTTGGTCGCCAACCGTAACAGGGTGTTTTTGGTGACCTTGTAGCTGATGCCCTCGGCGCGCAAGTTCGCCCGCAACTCGCTAATCTCGCTGACGGTCAGACCCCGGTAGTCGGTGAGGACGACCAGTTTCAGTTCCGCCAGCTCGGATTGCAGCTGGTTTACGGTTTGCTCTTTTTCGGCGCGGGTAACAGCCATGAGGCCTCCAAACAAAAAATCTTTGGTGATCAGCCAAAGACATACGAGAACAGGTATCCACTTGCATTAAGTTTTAACCTTACCTCGGGAGCATTCTTAAGTCTCGCGACCGCTCCGGTCTTCAGTAATCTTCCGTATCGTACCAGATTGGGTTAATGGGGTCAACACCTGGGAATGCTGGCGGGTATCTCGAGAAAATGCTATCATCAGCCCAGCTTTAGGTGAGAAAGTCGTACACCACAACCGAAAGGCAGATATGCCAAAGTACGTACCATACACGTACCGGACTCCTGATTCTCAGTATGGCGATCTGCTATACAAGATTCTTCGCAACGGCAAAATCGCTGGCGGCACCCGACAAGGAGTCGATGCGCTAACGATCATGCAGGGCACCATGCAATTCAACCTCAGGAACGGCTTCCCTGTGATTCCGGATCGAAGCATTAAGGGCTTCTGGAATCGGCCTATTGGTGAGTTGTGCGCCTTCATTAACGGCGTCACGACACTGAAGGGCCTGGAGGAGTTCGGCTGCACCTGGTGGGAGCCATGGGTCACCGAGGAGAAGACTGAGATGTTCGGCCTTCAGCCTGAAGACATCGGGCCCGCTTCCTACGGCGGTGCCTTTCACGACTTCCCCACCCGGGAGGGTGGTAGCTTCGATCAGTACGAGAACCTGTTGGCACAAATTCTGCGCGTCCCGGGAGACAGAGTTCACTTTGTTACGCCGTGGATACCGCGGGAGAATTCACGAGCCGAAACCGGGCTCCAGAAGACCACGATTGCCCCATGCCATGGGTGGGTGCATGTTCGCGTCATTGGCGACGAGCTGCTTCTACACATGTTTCAGCGATCCGGCGACACACCGGTAGGGGTGCCATCAAACATGATTCAGTACGCCGCCTTGGCGCTGATGATCGAGCAGTTGACCGGCCACACCGCCACCACCTACTACCACACCATCTCTGACACTCACATTTACCAGAATCAGGTGCCGAACGTCCTGGAGATGCTGCAACGGCAGCCGCTACGACTTCCGACCGTCCTCTTGACTAAAGAGGGCAAGAAAATCAAAGACATCCACGACTTTCGGAGGGCGCACTTCGAATTGAAAAACTACCACCCCCACCCGGCAATTTCCGGCATCCCGGTGTCGACGTGAGTGTGACCATCGTCGTCGCCTACAGCAAGAATCGGGTTATTGGCAACGCCGGGACTCTCCCATGGCACCTTCCCAGTGACCTACAGCGTTTCAAGGGGCTGACGCTGGGGCATGCGGTTATCATGGGTCGCAAGACCTACGAATCGTTGCCCGAAAAAGTTCGTCCCCTTCCGGGTCGCACAAATGTGGTCATCTCTCGAAACCTCACTTTTGCGCCAGGTGGCGACTGTCTGGTTGCAAATTCCATGGAGGAGGCACTTTCTCTTGCCGATAGTGATCCGGTGTTCGTCATTGGAGGGGAGCAGATCTACGATCTGGCCCTACCGCTGGCCGATCAGGTAATAGTCACTCGCGTTGAATCATACATCACGGGCGACTGCCACTTCCCATCGCTTGGTGAGGATTGGGAGCTTGAAAGTGGTAGCAAGACGGATTTTGAGAACGGCTTCACGGTTAGACACCTCGTATACAACCGGAGGGCGTAAACGATGGACAGTCTTTACTTCCTCGATAACGCCAGATCGAAGGATCAGTACGACGAAATGGTTAGGCTTGAGGCAGAAGGCGTTTGCATCTTCTGTCCCGAGCATGTGGAAGCTCCCGGCGGTAAGGAGGTGCTCCTTGAAAACCGGCTGTGGTGGTTGATGAAAAATGACTACCCCTACCCAGGAACCCTCCAACATATGCTGCTTGTTCCTAAGGACCATGTGGCAAGCCTGACGGAAATCTCAGAGGCTAGTCAGCGAGCCTACTGGGACATCCTGCAGAAAACTGCCAAGAAGTACGGCTCTGAGTACTTTGTGCTTGCTAGCCGCAATGGAAACCCCCGGGGTACCGGCGCAACAATTGCACATCTGCACATGCAGTTCATCGTTGCGGACCCGAATTCTGATGTACCCGTGGCGATTTACGCCAGCTCGAAACCGGGCAAAGGTCCTCCGTCCGCTTAGCGCGGACGGAGGACTATTTTTTTGTATCAACCAATATTATTTCGACACCAGCACCGCTCAATACGTCTTCGGCATCCAGAAGTGAATAGCCCTTATTATAGTAAACTCGCTTAATGCCCGCCGCAGCAATCAGCTTTGCGCACACCGGGCAAGGAAAGGTTGAAACATAGATTGCCGCAGCATCCAGTTTCATGCCCCGTTTGGCAGCTTCGGCAATGACACCAGCCTCGGCATGAATGGTCTTAACCAGTTCAATGTACTCGCCATAGTCAAAATTACTTCTAGGATCACCGAAAATGTTCACTGTGTAATCTTCGGCTTTTAGCGGACGATTATGCCCAATAAGAAGAGGCTTGCCATCCCGGCTTACTACCGCGCCAATCTGACGCCACCAATCGGCACTCTTGACCGCCTCGGTATCTGCTATCGACATCAACTCTCGGTCGAGTTTCTTTCTGGAGATTGTGCGGTTTGGCGGAACTTCAAGCTCAGTAGTGCTAATTTGTCTGTCCCACCTTAAAAATGATGACTCAAAGCTAAACCGCCTGCCTTTTATATACTTCTTGGCGAAAGTTCTGTTTACATCTTCGTCTGGCAGGACAATAGACCTGCTACCAATCTTGTCTAGGTCGCTAACGTCATTGAGAACGTTAACCCGTTCCATTATCCGCAAAGCTTTAATCATTTCGGCAATGACTACCGGGTCTATTGCTCGGATGTCGCGTTCCATTCGGGGTGTTTCATGAATAAACTTTTTCCCTAGCACGTATAAATCGCCAGGGTGGTCGCGAAGAAACTTGATGTACCCCTGATGAACAGCTGGGATGTACGAGATTACAGCAGAACTCACTCAGGCCTTGCGAATTTTAGAGATGAATTCCTCGGTCAGTTGATTTATCTCGGTGGCCAAGTTCTCGGCTCCCTCGATAGTTAAGTTTCTAATCCGCGCCGTTGTCGAGGTTGTCGACTGTGGCTCCAGTGTCAGGATTTCCTTCGCATAATCTTTATACTGCTTTACTAGCTGAAGGGTAAAGTCCTTTGTGCTTTCCGAAGTTAGCAATACATCTGGCTTTACTAAGCGGATAAGGTCCCCAATGTCTTGCTTTACATCTCGCAACACCACAATGTCAACGTGTCGAAGGTGGGTTAGCATTTCGATGCGCTCGCGCTGTGGCACGATCGGACGGTTCTTACCTTTACGCAGCCGCGTCAGCTCGTCGGAATCGATACCCACGATCAAGATGTCGCCATACGATTTTGCAATCTCTAAAAAACGGGCGTGCCCTTCGTGAATAAGATCAAATACCCCCTGAGTTAAAACAATCTTCAAGCCAACGGTTTTTAACGCTGCAACTACCTCATCAAGGCGCTTGAAGTCGGATATATAGCGGTCTTCGGAGTTGGTTTCAGCACTGAAAACCCCCCTGTTACCACCCGCTTTTGGCGCACTTGCCTGCTTTTTAGCAATCCCACTTTTCATCTTGGTTCGATTATGACACGCCGGCGCTCGTCTATCAACAGGATAAGAACTATGCCCAGATAGGTTAAGCGGCGCATCGCGAAAGCGATACGCCGCCCTAGGCCGCTGACGCGACCAGTTCGAGTTGTGGTCCGATCCCCATTAGTGTCTTGATGGTGTCCTTGACCTCGTGAACCGTTGGATGATTCGGAAGCGGTACTCGGCTGAGTCCCTCGATCTGCAGAAACCCCTGCCAAGCTTCTTGGCCCGCTAGCACGGACTGGATCCGCGCAATCACGGGAATTCCACGGCGCTCAAAGAATGCCAACCAGTCGTTGGTACTACGATGATTCCGGTTGCTAGCGTCCTTTGCCACTGGGTGACGCCCCACCACGATGGCGTGGGTTGCGTGAGCCACCATCTCCCCCATACGGGGGTTGGTGAGCTTGCCGGGAAGATCTCCCAGTACCACTGCACTTTCGTCCTGCTTGAATTCCACGATCCGTGGCACCAGCACCCGCTCGAAGTCCACCTTGGCCTTTTTGAGACGTTCGGCGGGAGACTTGGTGCCAGCAATCATCGCGTGGGTATCGCTGTAGGGGTCGATCTCGTGCAGTCCGACGCTTGGAACGTCGGGGTCAGCACTAAGCGCTCGCTCCAACGAGAACGCGAAGGTGCTCTTGCCGGTGCCAACCATGCCACCAAGCACAATGCGCTGCGGCTGCTGTGAATACATTACTCCTCCAACAATGTTGGGTAGGTACTTCAATCATAAGCGCTATTAGCAGCCGCGTAAAGTCAAGTTTTGTTACCTTGAACTATTTCTTCGGGTTGGCTAGCGCAATGGCCTTTTGGACGTCCAGCTTGATACCTGGGCCCATCGAGGTGGCTAGCGCAATGGCTTTCATATAGGTACCTTTAGCGGCGCCGGGCTTAGCCTTCATCATGGCATCGATGAGCGCTTTGGCGTTATCCTCCAGCTGGTCGACGGTAAAACTGGCTTTACCAATCGAAGCGTGCACGATGGCTTGCTTGTCGATGCGAAATTCCACGCGGCCGGCTTTAGCCTGGGTGACGGCTGTGGCGACGTCGGCGGCCACCGTACCGCTCTTAGGGTTTGGCATCAGCCCGCGCGGACCGAGGACTTTCGCCACCTTACTCAACTGAGCCATCATGTCCGGCGTAGCAATGATGACGTCGAAATCCAGTTGGCCTTTTTCGATTTTGGCGATAATGTCGCCATCGCTAACGATATCGGCGCCGGCCTTTTTGGCGGCAGCATGCTTATCGGTTGGGGCGAGAACAGCCACCCGCAACTTCTTGCCGGTTCCTGCTGGCAGTACCACGGTAGCGCGGACCATTTGGTCGGCCTGGCGCGGGTCAACACCCAGGTTGGCATGCAACTCAACGGTGGCATCAAACTTGGTAGTGGCGGTGTGCTTGGCTAAGGCGACAGCTTCGGGAATCTCATAGTGCTTGGCGCGATCGATTAAGTCAGCGGCTTTGCGGTAGCCCTTACCGTGCTGCTTGAGCGGGTTGGGCATTTGAATTTTGCGAGGGGGCTTGGGAGCTTCCTCGGGCTTAGCATCCTTATTGGCGGCAGCTGCTTCCTTGCGAGCGGCTTCGGCGTCAGCCTCGCGTTGAGCCTTACTGCTACGCTTGCCAGCTTTAGTGGTGCGGGGCTCAGCGGCTTCACGCTCGTCCGATTCGACATCTTCGGTGACATCGGCGACAATCTCGACGTCAGCATCGACCGCCTCTGCCTCGGTAGCGGCATCCTCTTTTATCTCCGCAATCTCATCGCGCTCTTTATCGATGATCTGTTCTTCGTGTTTAGGTTTAGCCATAATTACGCCTTCTCCACTTCCACGCCCATACTGCGAGCGGTACCGGCCACGACTTTAAAGGCTGCTTCCGGGTCATTAGCGCTCAAATCCGGCATCTTTTGCTCGGCGATACTGGCGACTTGCTGGCGGCTGAGCGTCGCGACTTTATCTTTAATCGGGTTGCCGGCACCCTTATCAATCCCGGCTGCCTTGCGAATCAAACTAGCAGTCGGCTCGCCCTTGGTGGTAAAGGTAAAGCTGCGGTCTTCAAAAATCGTCACTTTTACAGCCAGCTGAACGTCGCCCATATCCTTAGTTTGGTCATTAAAGGCAGTCACAAACTCCATCATATTGACGCCTTGAGCGCCCAGAATCGAACCAACCGGCGGCGCCGGAGTGGCCTTGCCGGCGGTCAGCCGGAACTTCACATTTGCTTTGATTTTCTTTTGCTCTGCCATTATGACTCCTTCGTGGTGGTAGCGGCGGTCGGCCTCCCACGTCACTTACATTAAATCTTAATTAAAGCTTCTTCACCTGTAAACTGTCGAGTTCAACCGGTGTTTCGCGGCCGAACATATTTACCAAGACCTTAATCTTGCCCTTGTTCTCATCGATCTCATTAACCGAGCCATCAAAACCCTTAAATGGGCCATCGGTTATGTTAACCGTCTCGCCCACCTCGAAATCAATGTTGTACTTGGGCTCTTCAACGCCCATGCGCTTCTGAATCTGCCGGACTTCGCTGGCATCAATCGGCGTCGGCGTCGTACCGCTGCCCACAAACCCGGTGACATTAGGGGTGTTGCGCACGACAAACCAGGAGTCGTCAGTGACATCCATTTGCACAAGTACGTAACCGGGGAAAATGCGGCGCTCCACAATTCGGCGACGGCCATTCTTAATTTCAATTTGGTTTTCTTTCGGGACGATCACGTCAAAGATGCGGTCTTCCTGGCCCAGCGAAACGATCCGCTGGCGCAAGTTCTCCGCTACGCGGTCTTCGTAGCCGGAGTAGGTATGAATTACGTACCAATGTTTGGTTGACAGGTCAGAGGCCATCCTATCCTTTCAAGATTAAAGCTTGTATTGCGTCGGTATAGAGCAAATCGAGTACGCCGATGACAGCCGCCAGAACCAGCGAAAATATGACCACGGCAATGGTGAGGCGCGTGGCTTGTGGCCGCGTCGGCCAGACCACCTTGCTGAGCTCGTTTCTGGATTGTCGGAGGTAGACAAACAGCCGGTTCACTCAAGGGACCCTTCGATTTTAGACAATTTTAAAAAGCCGGGTGGCTTTGGTTGTAATAATAGGGTGTTTCTTCTGGTAAGTCAAGATGAGGCGTGTGATTGGACGCGGCCGGTAAGCAACTGAATGCGTTCGGATGGCGGGCAAAGAATAGCCAGGTGGCGGTACTGAGTCAGCCACAACTTGGTGTCGACTTCAAGCGTCAGCATGCAACCGCAGAACATCACTAGGGCAATGCCGAGGCCACCTCCAATAGCTAGGGTCGCGGCGCCGCTGGCTTCTAGCCCGGTGATGGCCGCATAGCCCGCCACGGCCAGTATAACCGCGGCGATGGCCCGGCCAAATAGCGCTTCGACACCGGCTGCCACCAGGTGGCCTCCCGCCTTTTCGTACAACCGCCAGGCCACGCGCATAGCTTGGGTAGCGCTAAAGCCGCCTATCACAACTGCCGGGGTCGCCAAGCGCGCCGCCGTGTATATGCCTAGGAAAACCCAGATCAGAATCAGATTCGCAAGACCTAAGAAAACCCCGCCTAGTAATACGCCATGATGCGCACCGAGCACCAGCGAGACCTTCCACACGGCCAACCCAGCACCTACCAGCACTAACTCGGAGATAATGGCGATGAGTTGGACATTGACGACATCCATAAAGCCGTTGCGGGCGGCCATCCACCAATACTCGCGCGTGGCCGGGCGGCCGTCTTGACTGCGCGAGCGCCCATACAGCAGGGCGATATGGGCCAAGCTAATGAAGATGCCCAAGCCGATGATAGTGGCAACAATCAGGTAAGCGCCAGTGTCGCTGTCGACGTGCAGCCACAGCGCCACGGCGGTCATGCCGCCGCTGACTGCCGCCGCGGTTAAGGATGCCAGTAGCGAAAATCGTAGCGGGTGGACGCTGGGGGAGGCTGGCTGACGCGCTGCCTTGGAGCCAGCCCCTTGTCCACGTTGGCGCTGAGACGGGGTTGATGCCACGACTTCGGTTTCGGCCCTCCCTGCTTCACTGGATGCGGATTGAGGAGTTTTTTCTTTAGGTGCGGGCTTGGTTACCGGTGCGCTCGATGCAACCGCTGGCGCGGCCGCCACCGGCGCGGTTGGAGGCGCCACGGCATAGCCGCAATTCAGGCAGTAATTCTGCCCCTGAATCATAATGATATCGGTAGACCCGCAATGCTGACACTTCATACCTCCATTTAAGCACTTTTAAACCATAAGCACAATCGAAACTGCCGACTTATCCACAGCCTACGTTGTGCAATCTTACAGGTTGGCGGGTATTGTTGCCGGTAAAATGCTAGGAAGCGCGACGACTTTGCACCACCCACGCTACCGCCGTCACCGCGCTAGCGGCCAGCAAAATCAATGCCGCATACCCCAGCCAAGTAATGGCCAGGCCGCTTTCCGTCGGATGAGGCTGATCGGCCTCGCCCTGCACGAGCAAACTAGCCTGATCGCTGGTACCAGTTTGCTGCAAGTCTTGAGCGGTGGACTGAGCTACGCCACCGCCCGACGCATCGGCCGACTGCAGTGAAGTAGACGACGAACCGGCCGATGCCGGTTGCAAGATGTTCAGAGTTTGAGGATCCGACGCACCGCTGCCGGTCTGCTGCAAACCCGAGCTGGTTTGCGCCGGGGTCGTTACCGACGCGCCGTCGTCCGCATAGGCTGCCAGAGGCGCCACCAGGAGAAGAAGGATAATCAGTCGGCGCAACATCATTTATGGAGTTAGGCGGTGCGGCCCGCGGTAAATAAACATGGCTTCACGCAAGCTAGGCAGGTCCAGGAGGCGCATGAGCAGGCGATTAGGGCCCATACCCAGACCACCATGTGGCGGGCAGCCGTAGCGGAAAAAATTCAAATAAAACTGCAGTTGCTCCACATCCATCCCTTTTTCCTTGGCCTGCTCCACCAACACGTCATGACGGTGCTCGCGTTGGGCGCCCGTAGTCACCTCCAAGCCTTTATACAGCAGGTCATAGCTTTTGGTTAGCTTCGGATTATCGGCGTGGCGCATGTGATAAAACGGCCGCACGGCAACCGGATAGTCAGTCACGAATACCCACTGATGACCGTGTTCTTTCTCAATCATAGCCGAAAGCGCGCGCTCTTCCTCAGGGTTCAGGTCGCCTTCGCCATGGATCGGAATTTTTGCCTTTGCCAAGAGTTTTTTCGCTTCGGCCATACTCACGCGCGGAAACGGCGTCTTCGGCACTATAGCCTTCTGTCCATACGTTTTCTCGATCTCATCCCCATGTTCCTTCTCAACTGCCGCTAACATCGCCACCAGGAGTTTTTCCTGGGTGTCCATAACGTCGTGATGCGACGTCACATAAGCCATTTCCAGGTCGTAACCAGTAAATTCGGTGGCATGACGGGTAGTAAACGACGGCTCGGCGCGAAATACCGGCCCGACCTCAAATACCTTCTCGAAGCCCGAAGCAATTGCCATCTGCTTATAAAATTGAGGGGATTGCGTCAGATAGGCCTTACGGTCAAAATACGCCACCTCAAACACCTCCGCACCACCCTCGCTCGGGGTGCTCGTCAGTTTGGGGGAATAGACTTGCATAAAACCCTCATCAGTCAGATGGGCATGGAACGCACGGTCCATAACTGTCCAGACCTTAAAAATCAGCTGCTTTTCGGGTTTGCGCAGATCTAGCCAGCGCCAATCTAAGCGCTTGTTCAGTTCGGCCTCGGTTTCGCCCTTTTCATATACTTGAATCGGCAGCTCCGGCTCTGCCAGCGACAGCACTTCAATCTCCTTAGCCTTGACCTCGATGCCGCCCGGCGCTTGCTCCGCCTTCACCACTTCACCGGTCAATGCGACCGCCGATTCATGGGTCAGTCCTTCCAAGGCCGCAAACGCCGTTTCCTCGGCTTTTAGTACCACTGCTTGAGCGCTTCCGCTCAGGTCGCGAAGAATAATAAAGCCAATTTTGCCCTGATTGCGAACAGTTTGGACCCAACCGCGAATGGTTACGGCTTCACCAACGTGGTTACCGAGATCGGCAACAGCAACAATAGTGGGCTTACTCATGATCAGTACTATACGTAATTTTGCGGGCTACAGCCACCCCTCCAAGCGGTAGAGCTCCATAGCTTCGGGCTCGTACTCCCGCCACGCCGTCAGGTTGCGCGTCCATTTTTGGGTCGATTGGGGGTCGAACTCGACCGCGCCCTTCACATCTGCCGTCACGACAGTCTCAATCCCAAGTTCTCGACAAACGGCGTCGGCGCGCGGCATATGGTTGGGATGCGCCAGAATGACCCCCGTTTTCCATCCCTTTTTATCCATGTGCTCCTTGGCTTGAACCGCCACCTCGCGCGTGTCCAGATACTTGCCCGCCACGCGATGCTTGGTGATGCGAAAAATGTCCTTACTCTCCACACCGCGGGCAGCCTCGTAGGCAGTAGCAATTTCACCTTGAAAAATCTTGGGTAGCTTGGCGTAGTGACGGATCGCAACCTGGGCCAAATCCTCGTTGCTTAAGCCCGGCTCAGGGTTGTCAGCCTTGCCGCGATACCCAAATGAGAACCCAATAATACAGTTTGCCGTCGCCACATCCCCATGCACCATAAAATCACCCGAAAACGCCTCCTCAATCAGCACTCCAGGCGGCACGATACGGTCCAATTCACTCATGCCGGCTTCTTCGGATCCGGCTTAAAGTCCAGCGCCAGCGAATTAATACAAAAACGCTGGCTGGTCGGCGCCGGACCGTCCTCAAATACGTGTCCCAGGTGCGCGCCACAATTTCGGCACACCGCCTCGGTTCGATGCATGCCATGACTATTATCAGGTTGCAACTTCACCGTATCGGTACCGGCCATGTCCCAAAAGCTCGGCCAACCCGTGCCTGAGTCGAATTTGGTGTCAGACGAAAACAACTCGTGTCCGCAGTTCACGCAAACATACGTGCCCTTGTCTTTATTATCGAGATAAATGCCGGTAAAGGGCGGCTCGGTGCCCTTATTTAAGACGACGTTTTTTTGAGCCTCGGTAAGGTCCTTATTAACAATTTTTGGGTCACCCATGCTTACATTATACATAATTACTTGGTATGAGTGCCCAATCCCGATCTCTCGGGACTGGGCAACCCATCAGCTTTTGCGTGCCTCCAGACCAGCGTAAATTCTCCTAATTCGGTCGTGGATGACTTTGGCCGCCCATTCTTCTTGCTCACGCGTCGGACTGTCAATGACTTCGAAGCGGAGAGGGGCTCCATACTCGATAGTTATCTTGGGAAACTGAAGTTTCTTCCAGTTGCGGATGCGCTCCGATCCATAGATCGCACAGGGCACAACCCGAGTACCGGTTTCCAACGCCAACCTCCCAATACCCCGCTTTGGCGCATCGGCGAGCTTGCCACTACGGGAGCGGCCACCTTCGCAGTACATCACCACGACCCTACCCCTCTCCAGGAGAGTACGGGCGGTTACCATGCTGGCCTCGTCGCGCTGGCCTCGTTGAACCGGGAAGGTTCCACCCGAAGAGAAGAACCAGATGAGGAAGCGATTCGCGAGCATCTGCGACTTAGCCATGAAGTGAACTCGGTGCCAGGTGAACCACCCGCCGATGAAATGGTCGAAGTTGGAGAAATGGTTCGGAGCGATGATCATTGGACCCGGCCGCCAGACATACCTGGCTCCAATCGGCCCCATCCGGTACAGCAGGAACCCCGGCAGCCCGGTTACCACCCTGGCCAGCTCGTGTATCAGCGAAGGCTTCTGCGTACGCACTCGTTGATGCGCCTTGGTAAATGTCTCTGGTGGACGCGGGTCGATATAGACCTGCTCCCGCATGGGCGCTAGCTTCTCTACCATGATCACCTCCTCGGCAATCGCGTTGTAAGGTACGGTAAAGCTGTCCATCTGGACTCAGATTAGTATAGTATATTTTGGCTGTAAGTAAAGGTTAGAGCTCGTTTTTCTGACGCAAATGGCGGTAAGCACCGAGGCCACTGGTTACCGACGCTCCCAGCCCCATCACGCTCGTAACGATGACGAAAACAGTACCCACAACTGGTATCAAGCCAATCAACATGTAGATAAAAGCTGCGAGTAGCAAGATGACGAAGGTATTTTCCCTTTTGAACTGGCGGGAAAGGAGTTCACGCATCGCCATAATCACCCATACCGGCGCCAGTAGTAGCGCAATAGCGTACAGTGCCCACAGCGCCAGCCCGAACGGAATGCCGATAACAGTGATGAGGAGGACCAGTCCAACGAGTGGCGTCAGGATTGCGACCACCAAGCCCCAACCAAATGAAGCCCAGGGCCGTTTTTGGAGTGCCTCGGTAATCGCCGCACTATGGCGCGGCAGCCAGAGTATCGCCAGTACCGCCAAGATGTAGGTCACGACGAACCAATACAGCGCCATCAGCAAAGTGCCAGCGAAGCGATTGTGATTCTGGTTGTGATGGGAGGGCGGAATGCGGTGCGTCACCAGCCCTGCCACTGCTCCTTGGGCGATGCTGCCGGGTTGATCGCTCCAGTATGTGAGCGTGCCGCCGATATGCGCGGCCGAGCCAATAGTGAGGTTTCCGGCCGCCGCATTGGCATCACCATTAACCACCCCCGAATCCGTTAAGGTGCCAGCGGCAACCGCCAAGTTGCCGCCGACGGTAGCATTGTGGCCAACTTCGATGGTGCCGCCAGCAACCGAAAGGTTTTTACCAACCCGGCCGTCGATCACGATGCTTCCGCCGGTCGTCCGGACATTGCCATTCACGGTGCCATCGATAGTAATGGTCCCGCCGGCCGCCAATACGTCGCCGTTGACCGTGCCATTAATAATTACCTGGCCGCCCGCCGCATATACATCGCCGTTAACGGTACCGTCCACCTCAACCATCGAGCCAGCCGCAAAGTAATCGTGATTTACGGTTTGGTCTTGAGGTAGGGTTACCGGGTGGTGGCCGTCGTGCGCCAATGCCGGCGCCGCCACGGCACACAGACCTGCAACGGCTATAACCACGCCAATTTGATACCGCAATCTACTCATAAATGCACGTCCGGACATGGCAATTACCTCTTAATGAAGCCATTATATTCTCCTGCAAGCAACAAATGCTAGAGCAATCTTACAAATAGTATATAACTATGACCAGAGTCCTCCGAAGAATCAAGGGATCGGCTTAGCTAAGCGGTTTGCTTGGCGGCTTTTTTGCGCTGGCTGGATTCGAGTTCGCGTTTGCGCAGCCGCAGGCTTTTCGGCGTAACTTCGAGCAGCTCATCATTTTCGATAAAGTCCAAGCACTCTTCCAGGCTAAAAATGGTGTGCGGCGTCAGCTGGTCCACGCCGTCGCTGCTAGACGAGCGCATGTTAGTAAGTTGCTTCTCCCGGCAGACATTAACTTCCATATCCTCCGGGCGAGAGTTGAGGCCGACGATTTGGCCAGTGTAGACCTTTTCGGCCGGCCCCACAAAGGTGACACCGCGCGATTGGGCGTTTTGGAGGGCATAGGGAGTGGTTGTGCCAGACTCAAAGGCAATGAGCGCGCCATTGCGTAGCTGGCGCAAGGCCGAACCCATCGGCTGGTAACCGATAATTAATGAATTCATAATTACTGTGCCTTTAGTCTGCGTCAGCAATATGTTGCGTAAACCAAGCAAAACGCGCGTAGGCAGTTCGTAAACCAGCTTTGTGACGGCATCGGTCGTAAATTGCTCTTTTATGACGGCGCGACGCTTACCCAGTTCCATTTGCACGGCTCCGGCGTGCTCGGCCGGCACCTCGATTACAAGCTCTTCGAGCGGCTCCTCGGTTTTACCGCCAACTTCCCGCGTAACTACCTGGGGACGGCCGACCTCCAGTTCGAAGCCCTCGCGCCGCATCGTCTCAATCAGCACGCTTAAATGCAGCTCGCCGCGACCGGAAACCAAGTAACCCAGTCCGATATCCTCAACGCGTAGGCCGATGTTGGTTTCGAGCTCTTGGTGTAAGCGTGCGCCGATCTGTTGACCGGTCACGAATTCGCCCTCGCGCCCCTTATTGGGGCTGGTGTTCGGCCCAATATAAATCTTTAATGTCGGTGCCTCCACCTCTAGCACTGGCAGCGCTTCAGGATCCACCGCATCGGCAACCGTCTCGCCAATCTGAATATCACCTAATCCCGTCAACTGCACGATGTCGCCGGCAATGCCACCTTCAACCTTAAACTTGCTCACTCCGTGGCTCATAAACACCGTATCCACGCGCGCCTTCACAATACTTTTGTCCTTTTTGCATACCGACACCTGATCGCCAGCTTTAACCCTACCGCGACTGATCCGCCCAATCGCGTACTTACCCTTAAAGCTGTCAAACGCCAGCGCCGTCACCAGCATCTGAAACGGCTTATCCTGCTCCACCTGTGGTGCCGGGACTTGCTTGATTATGGCATCAAACACCGGGCTCAGGTCGGCATCAGCACTAATATCAGCCGGCACCTTCTCCCACGCCTTACCTTCACGGCCCACGGCATAGTACACCGGGTAGTGCAGTTGCTCTTCATGCACTGCCAGCTCGAGAAACAAGTTCTCGAGCTCACTTTCAACCTCACCGAGACGACTACCGGCCTTGTCGATTTTATTAATGATGACAATTGGCTTGAGCCCCCTCCCCAAAGCGTGGGTTAGCACGAACTTGGTTTGCGGCATCGGCCCCTCCTGGGCATCCACGATCAATAGGCAGCCATCGGCCATGCCCAACGTGCGCTCAACTTCGCCGCTAAAATCGGCATGCCCCGGCGTATCAATAATATTAATGCGATAATCGCCATGCTTTACCGCTGTAATCTTGGCAGTAATCGTAATGCCGCGCTCGCGCTCCTGGTCGCCGCTATCCATAATCAGGTCTTGGCCCATCTCGGCCTGGTTATCGCGGAAGGTTTGGGATTGCTTGAGCAGCCCATCGACCAGAGTGGTTTTTCCGTGGTCGACGTGCGCGATGATGGCAATATTGCGAATGTTAGCTGAGTTTTGTTCCATAAAAAATAACGCCCTGCGGCGTACCGTTTGGTTAAATTATAACACTTATGTCGCAGGTTGGCCAGGTGTTATTTAGATGTGCGCCGCACATTACTTGCCGTCGGCACCGCGCCGAATCTCACCAGCCTTAGAGTCCTTAAACACTGAGGTATAAAAGCTAACCGCCTCCTCTAAGTTATCGTCAAACCACAAAAACGGGGTAATTGATTGCATAGTAAGCTCCCTTTATCACTAGTATATACCTAAAGATCTTGAGGCTCGGAATCAAGGACAATCCCTGGCTCCGAGCCTCTGAAATTAACTAAGCCTACCGGGCCACGTATCGGCGCTTCAAGCCGCTTTGAATTCATTTCGATCAAGCTTTCAGCTGAATAAGCCCCTGATGAAACATGTGCGTCACGCGACCTCGATCTGGCCGCCCATTGAGCAACTTGTAAAGCTCATGAAGATGGGTGCGAACGGTGGAAGGCGCTATGCCCAGCCTCAGTGCGATCTCGTTGTAGGTGAGGGACTCATTTGCCATCAGCTCGACGATCCCGTACTGACGCGCGGATACATAGACTGCCGATGGAGCGTACAGGCTCATTTGGGATCTGCGCAGCTCCTCCAAACCTGCCCGCATGGCTTCAACATTGCGGCGCGGGCGGTTGGCAGGATGAGGATTTTTCGCTATGCACTTGAAAAACTTCGACAAGACCACTTCGGCCATCTCGTCAGTTATTGCTGGCAGCACAATGCGCTCCTTGGTAGACAATCCCGAACTTGCGGAACTAGTGTTGCACAGGCCGCAGACACAATCAAGGCGTAGGTATTCTATATAAGATAAGTCCATGGCAGGGGTGGCAGGGATCGAACCCGCGACCTTCGGTTTTGGAGACCGATGCTCTAGCCAGCTGAGCTACACCCCTTTATGCAGTTTGTTTTGATTTTATAACCTCACCAGTATAGCTGATGCGGGTTTAAATTGTCATATAATTGCTAGTTTGTTGCGGGAGGCCCGCGAGACGCACTCGAATGTGCGCTCGCGGGGCTCCCTGTCCCCCACCGTTAGGCCGTGTCGTGGCCCCTGGTAGATTTGAGGAGGTTAATCCTCAAGAACAGCGTGTTCGTCGAACTTCGACCTAGGTTTAGGTTGTCGCGCGAGCAGCCGGGGCAAGGCTGCCAAGCGCAAATGCGGTCATCACGGGCATATGCCCGGCGTGTAGCCCTCGTTTTCGACGTGGTTCTCTTGTGGAGCTAGATGATCTCAACGTACTTCGATCTTCGGTTCTTCGTTCTGTACTCGGTTTGGGTACTTCGACTCGGAAGCTCAGGCTTTGTTTAAGAGCGATTCCGATTGTCGCGAGGAGCGCCGCAAAGGCGAACAACGCCACTACCAGGGTATCTCGCGGCGCAATTGCCGAGAGTCCCGGGATGGCACTTCGCTGTTGCGGAGCCGTGGTTGCAAGTGCTTGGCTGTGCGGAACGACACCGACAGCGGCACTGGTTGTGATGTGAATTGCTCCAACAGCCGGTTTGATCCCACTGCGCGTGGTCGGGCTGAGGAGTACTACGAGCGCCAAGGCCAAAACGACGGCCGCGAACGCCAAGAAGAGATTACCCGCTCTTCGTCGGCTGATGAACTTCTTGCGATGTCTCATCGAAAATAATTATAGTACACGAATTGCTGCTGTCAAGCAGCTTACGCTCGCTTAGCTAAAAGCATTATGGTACCGTAATACCGCTATCTGAAAGAGTCCTTCGACAAGAGAGGATGGTCTGCAATGGCCGCAGTCACATTTGACCCGCAGTTCATCTTTGGTGGTGCCAGTGCTGCCGGCCACGTGGAGGGTGGGTTGCACGACGACTTTACCGACTGGCTGACTTGTAATGCGGTACGCCTGGCATGCGAAGCGCCTTACAAGAATTACGGGCAAGGCACGGTGCCAAATCTACCGCGGGAGGCTACCGACCCTGCCAGCTATCTCCCAGGCCGGAGCGCCAATCACTACTATCTGTTTCCTGAGGACCTTAATTTGGCAGCTAGTCTGGGTCTTACTGGCTTTCGGTTTAGCGTGGAGTGGTCGCGCATCCAGCCAGATTCACCACGCTCTTTCAATGCTTCTGAGTTCATCCATTACAACGATGTAGTCAGGGTAGCCGACTTCTTGGGAATAAAAGCCCTTCCCATACTTAACCACTTTAGACTGCCTCGATGGGCGCGTGATCTAGGGGGATGGCACTCTGACGAAGTCGTAGATGCCTTTGGACATTACGCAGAGCGAGTAGCCATAGAGCTGCGAAGCGCTAGTCATATCGGCACCATAAATGAGCCCGAGACATATGCCATGATGACGTCGGCCCCTTCGTGGGTGGTTCCGCCATCGGCTTCATGGCTGGACTATCCTAAGAGCACAAAAGCTTACCTGCATATGCGGTGCCAGCTTGTTAAGGCCCACCAGGCAGCTTATTCCGGTATCAAGCGCCATCGGAAGGATGTGCAGGTCGGCATTACCCTTAACCATGTCTTTTACGATGGGGCGCCCAACCCTCTCGCAGCGACTGCCCGTAGGATTGGTAAGCACTTTACCAACAACTACTTTCTAGATCGGGTAGCCGACAACTGTGACTGGGTCGGCCTGCAGTACTACTTCCATTGTCGCATAAATGGCATTAGGCCATTCGCCAACCGGTTCAAGCGACGTTCAGACATGGGATGGGAGCTCTACCCATGCGGCATCGAGCCCTTGCTTCTCGACATGAGCCGCTACGGAAAACCCATTTATGTAACTGAGAGTGGACTAGCAGATACGGAGGATAAGTACCGTGCGTGGTATATCGAATCTACTCTTAGGCACATTGCCAAAGCTATCGAACGCGGCGCTGACTGCCGCGCCTACTTTTACTTTAGTCTCACCGATGGTGAAGAGTGGGACAAGGGGAGTTCGGTTCATACCGGCCTAGCCAACGTACATTACGAGACCCTTGAGCGGATAGTTCGACCGAGTGCCTACCGTTACGCGGAAATCATCGCGCATCGGGCACTATAACTTTTAACGGGTGGACCCGGATGGCACCATGCTGTCCGGGTCCACAACCTGCAATTATTACTTACTTTCGCGGTGCAGCGTGACTTTACCGTCGTGGCGGCAAAACTTGCGCAACTCCAGTCGGTCGGTGGTGTTTTTGGGATTCTTGTTGGTCGTGTAGTTGCGGTTGTGGCACTCGGTGCACTCCAGCGCAAAAAAGGGACGATTTCGCTTCGGCATGATGATTTCCTTATCATTTCATTAACTTGCAATGTTGATCGCTCATGGAGCCGACGACAGGAATTGAACCCGCAACCTACAGTTTACAAAACTGTTGCTCTACCATTGAGCTACGTCGGCACAGTCCTGGGCAGCTTATATATTGGTGCCGGGTGAGAGATTCGAACTCCCGAAGGCGTACACCAGCTGATTTACAGTCAGCCCCCGTTGGCCACTTGGGTAACCCGGCATACATGGAGCCCAGGACGAGGATTGAACTCGTGACCCCTTCCTTACCATGGAAGTGCTCTACCGCTGAGCTACCTGGGCGCAGTTGGGGCCATTTAGCCCGTTTTCAACCTGGTTAGCATAGCATTATGAGGCTTATCTTTCAAGTTTGGCAGGACGATGGCCAACGGGGGTCTTTCCTGGGGCGCGCATGGCTCGCAAGCGCTTATCTCTTGGGTCGAGACTGCGAATACGTTCGTAGAGAGCTGGCAGCTCCTCCTTGCGTCCGGCGGCGGTATAGGCGTCGGCGAGCAGCCATAGGATCTTGGGGCTGGGTTCGAATGCGACCGCCTGTTCCAGCGTACTGACAACGCGATCGCCATCGTGCAGACGGTTAAAGGCCTTGGCCAATCCCACGTAGTGCGGCACCGATGGCTCAAACATAATAGCTTTCTCGAAAGATGCTACTGCCTTCATCGGGTTTTGGTTGTTGTAGTAGGCAAGCCCAAGATTGTAAAAAGTTTCGCCAGAGGGCGAGAGTTGCGTAGCAATTTGAAAACACTCGATGGCATCAGCGGCGTTCTGTTGGGCCGTATAGAGGGCGGCCAGACGGGTGTAAGTGGGCACATGGCGATGGTCAATTTTGAGGATTTGCAGATATACCTTCTCGGCCCCGGTGTACTTCTTAGTTGCCTCCAGACGAGCGGCATACTCAGTGAGTTCCTGGATCTTGGTGGCCGCCGCTTGGGCGGGATGATTGCGGCGCATGCGTAAGCGCGGTGCGCCTCCTAATAAGCGGAAGAGAATGAAGCTAGCCACCGCTAGTACGAGCAGGGCGATCATCCGAGCTCCACGGCCAGGGCTTCGAAAGCCGTCTTGGGGTTCACGTTCGCCCGCAAGCGTTGTAATAAATGCTCTACTGCATCGAGTGCATCGGGATTTTGAGCCGCGCGGGCACTGGACCGCGCTTGCGTCACTAGCTCGGCCAGGTAGCGTTCACGTTGGTCGGCAGCCGCCACCATCCGCGCCGCAACTTGCAAGCGCTCAAACAAGCCTCCAGTTTGCAGCAGACTCTCCACTTCTTGGGCCACAACTTGGTCGGCAGTGGCTTGCTCTGGATTGGTCGCATAAACCACCGCGCGGCCGGGTACTCCGTGGCTGAGGGCGGCAATGCTGGCGGCATTCACCCCCGGATGGGCCGTTGCGATAAAGTCAGCAATTTGGCCGTCCGACACCGGCGGCAAATACAACAGCGTACACCGCGACACCACTGTTGGTAGCAGCGTGCTCGGGCTCGGAGCCGTCAACAGAATAGTCGTCCCAGCCGGCGGCTCTTCCAATGTCTTCAGGAGAGCGCTTTGGGCCGGCAGGGTTAGCCGGTCGGCACTATCAATAATGATTACCCGCTGGCTGGCCGATTCATACTGGCCGTAATGCAACGTGTGTTGCAACTCGTGGACCGACTCAATCCCGATCTTGTTCTTATCGTCTGGTCGCAGGACCACCACATCGGGATGGTTGCCGCTGGCCAGCATCTTGCAAGAGCGGCAGCTGGCATCAGTGCAGCCTTCGCAGTTGAGGCGCCGGGCAACCTCCCGAGCCGTCGCATATTTGCCTACGCCGGCTATCCCATGGAGCAGCACGGTGCCGCCAGGATGGTCTACCAGGTTATCGATCTGGGAGGCAGCGGAAGCATGAAGCAGGAGTTTCATAGGTATATTATACGCCACCACTCAGGCTATCCAGGTAGGTTTGCAGATCGGCTGGAAGCGGACTGGTGACCTCGACCGCCGTACCACTCGGCGACGTGAAGGCCAGTGCTGAGGCGTGCAAGAACTGGCGCGCCAGCCCCGGCACCGCCGCCTTAGCCCCATACAAGTTGTCGCCAATTACCGGATGGCCGATGTGGCTAAAGTGCACCCGGATTTGATGAGTGCGACCAGTTTGCAAATCAATATCCAGCAAGGAAGCCCCGGGATATGTCGCGACGACGCGATAATGCGTCACCGCGGCGCGCCCTCCGGCAATCACCGCTCGCTCCACTGGCCGTTTGCGGTTACGGCCGATCGGCAGATTCACTATCGCTTCGGGCTCTTGTAGCCGACCTCGCACTAAAGCCGTATAGGTCTTACGGACACTGCGACTCCGAAACTGGCGCTTCAAGTCCTCCTTGGCCGCCGGGTTCTTGGCGATCACCATTGCGCCGGAGGTGTCTTTATCCAGCCGGTGCACTATCCCCGGCCGTAACGGATCGTCATCTATAACCCCATGTGTGTGCGCAAAGGCCGCCACCGTCGGCTCGGCTTTGCCGGATTCACTGGTGTGCACAATTAAGCCGGCCGGCTTATCCACCACCATCACGTCATCATCTTCATAAAGAATGGGCAGATCGGGTACTACCGGCGTGGCGACGGCTGCCGCCTCCTCGATCACCACGTTCTCCCCGCCTCTCACGGTGTACTTCGCATCCACTACCGCACCGCCGATCCGTACCCGACCGGCCTTCAGCAGTTTCTGCACCTGGCTGCGACTAATGTCCATACCACCTGTCAAGACCACATCGAGCCGGTCTCCGGCCGCACCCGGTGGTAAGCTGATGTGGCGCGTCATTGTACGAGGTGAGAAGCTTTGGTCAGGTCGGTCTTGGCCCCGAGCACAATCAAGCGATCGCCCGGGTAAATTACCTCGTTGCCGCTCGGGCGCACTCGACTGGTTCCATCGGAGCCATTAATCGCAATCACCGTCGCCCCAATTTCGCCCTCGACCAACGCCTTGCCTAGGTGATGCCCTGCTAAGCGCGAATTCTGGCCCACCACCATCTCCTCTACTTGCAGGTCGGTGGTGGCACCGGAGCTGCTGACGACGTCCATGTAATCCACCACACTCGGCCGCAACGCCATCGACGCCATGTGATATCCGCCAATTTGATAGGGGAAGGCCACGCGGTCAGCACCAGCTCGCTTCAGCTTAACCTCATTTTCGCTGCGGTTGGCGCGCGCCACGATGTACAAATTAGGGTTGAGGGCCCGCGCCGCCAGGGTCACGAGTAGGTTGGCCGAATCATCGCTCAGGCAGGCCACCAGCCCGTCAGCGTGATCAATCCCGGCGGTCTTAAGCGCCTCCTCGGACGCACTATCGGCCTCAAACGCCACGTACCCAGAGGCCACTGCCTCCCCCACCTTGGCTTGGTCGCGATCCATCGAAACAAACGCGATACCCTCCAAGTCCATTTCGCGCGCGACTTGACTGCCCACTCGGCCGAGGCCGCAGACAATATAATGGTGTTTCATTTTTTTAATTTTTGATTGCAAACGGCGTTTCCGTACGTTATCTCCAACTCCAATCATATATTCGGCAAACCACTTAAGCAAATAACCAATGAGGGCAAAGCTGCCGATGATCAGTATGAGTGTCAGAATACGGCTGCCCGTGTCTTGAGGCGCCAGGTGGTCAAAATGAGTCAACAGCAACATGGAAGTCTCATAAAAGGCATCTCCGAAGGCTGCGTGCTCAAATTGCATAAAGCCGGCCGTGCCCACAATCCATAGGGCAACCGCACCGGCCACAATTCTCCACGGTGTCTGTAATCGCTTCACCATATTAGTATATACCGCTTATGGTGTAGTGAAAACTATGAGTGAGCTTAATCTAGCGCTTACTAAACTGCGGTGCCTTGCGTGCCCGCTTCAAACCCGGCTTCTTGCGCTCTTTCTCGCGCGGATCACGGGTCAGCAAACCGGCTTTCTTCAGCGTGGTGTGCAAATCAGCATTCATAACTTCAAGGGCGCGCGAAATCGCCAAGCGCGCGGCGTCGGCCTGACCGCGCTTGCCACCACCGCTCACATTCAGTGTCACGCGCATTTTCTTATCCTGCCCAGCTAGTAAAATCGGCTGTTGCAGCAACTGCATAAAGGTCGAATTATTAAAGTAATCTTCAGCCGAAACGTCGCCGACCATGATCTCGCCGCCGCCCTTGTAGAGCCGCGCCGTCGCAATCGCTTCCTTGCGCCGCCCCAGCCCGTAATAGTAATGATCGCTGGATTCAGCCACGTGGACCTCTCAATTCTTTAGGTGATTGGGGAGCATGCGGATGCTCGGAACCGGCATAGACTTTGAGGCGCTTCACGCGCTCGGCCTGCAGGCGGTTTTTGGGCAACATGCCAGTGACGGCAGAAATAATAGCGCGGTCGGGGTGGGTTTGCATCATCTTATCGAGCGAGACTTCTTTCATGCCACCCGGGTAGCCGGAATGGCGGTAGTACTTCTTGTCGGCCAATTTGTTGCCCGTCACCACAATCTGGGCGGCATTAATAACGACTACGCTGTCGCCGCAGTCGATATGGGTGGTATATATAGCTTTATGCTTACCGGTAAGATGGGTGGCAATCAGGGTTGCCAGGCGACCCAGCGTCTCGCCGGCAGCATCGACAATATACCAGTCACGGGTAACTTCCGTGGGCTTCGCCGAATAGGTCTTCATCATGACGCGGCTCCAGATTTGGCTTTAGCTGGCGCCTTCTTGGCGGCTGGCTTCTTGACAGAGGCTTTCTGCTTTGCCGAAGCCTTTCCTGAGGCAGCCTTCGAGCGAGGACTGTCTGAGCTGGAAGCGAGTTCCGCAGCCGAAGCTGACTTAGGTAAGGCTGAAGCTGAACCCACCTTCTCCGTCAACATCACCGCGGCCATGGCCGCATTATCACCCAACCGGTTCCCCAATTTCACTATCCGGGTATAACCGCCATTGCGCTTGGCAAAGGCCGGCGCGATCTCGCTAATCAGCTTCTCTGTCGCTTTGTCCGTTAGCAAAAAGGCCCGAATCTGGCGACGGTTGTGTAAATCAGCCTTTTTGGCCTTGGTTACCAGGCGCTCAAAGTACGGCGCAATTTCCTTGGCTTTGGGCTCAGTCGTCGTAATCTGCTCGTGCAATACCAGCGAGGTCACTTGGCCACGAATCAGCGCCCGGCGCCCGCCGGCGTCGCGCTGCAATTTGCGTCCGCTGTAACCGTGGCGATGCATTAGACGGTCTCCGTCTCCCGGGTCAGGCCGAGTTCGGCAATCTTATCTTTGACTTCTTCGTAGGCCTTGGCGCCGAAGCCCTTCAGCTCGCGCAATTCGGCGTCGCTCAAACGCAGCAGGTCCTTCATGGTCCGAATATCATTGTTGAGCAGCGCGTTAGTGGTACGCGGGGAAAAGTTGACCTCCTCGATCATAATCTTGGTCGCGTTCGACTCGGTTACGGTCTCGGTGCTAGCCGGAACGGCTGCGGCCGGGGCCGATTGGCCAGCGACCACCGCAAAGTGGTTCACCAAAATCTCGGCAGCTTGGGTCACCGCGTCCTGCGGCGTAATCGAACCATCGGTCTCGACTTCAAGTAACAAGCGGTCAAGGTCGGTTACCTGGCCGACACGGGTGTTCTCCACCGTGTAGCGCACCCGGCGCACCGGCGAGTAAATTGCATCTACGGCAATCATACCGACTTCCAGCTTCTCCTGTTCACGAGCTTCCACCGGGATGTAGCCGCGACCCTTCTCTACCTTGATCTCCATGCCGATCGAGGTCTTCTCCTTATCAATAGTCGCGATGTGCTGCTCGGGATTCACAATCTCCACATCGGCATTCGTCTTGATGTCTGCAGCCGTTACCGCGCCCTTGCCCTTCTTTGTCAGGATCAGGAACTGCGGCTCGTCACTAAACACCCGAAAGCGCAGCTTCTTTAGGTTTAGGATGATTTCCACTACGTCCTCTTTGACGCCGTCGATGGTCGAAAATTCGTGCGCTACCGCATCGATCTTTACCGCCGTCACGGCGGCGCCTCCCAGGCTGGAAAGAATCACCCGCCGTAATGAGTTGCCGAGCGTCATGCCATACCCCGAGTACAGCGGCTCAATGGCCAGCGTAGCGCGGTGACCATCCTCCTTCACGGTTTTGATTGTTGGGAGCTGAATGTCGTACAACACCTTGGTATTCCTTCCTTTTTAGCGAGAATAAAACTCAATAATTAACTGTTCTGCAATTTCTTCTTTAATGTCCTCACGGGACGGGGTGCCGGTTACTTTAGCTTTAAGCTTCTTAGCATCCGAACTCAACCAACTGCTTTCGGCCTGATTCTTGGGCAGTTCCTCTTTGAGGGCCGTAAAGTAGGCGTTACCGGCGCTCTTGGCCCGAACCTCAAATTCGTCTCCAGGCTTAAGTTGGATCGAGGGGATGTCAACACGGTGGCCGTTCAGTATCAGATGGCCGTGGGTCACGATCTGGCGGGCCGATTGGCGACTGGGTGCCCAATTCAGCCGGTAAACCGCATTATCCAGGCGCTGCTCCAGCAGTTGCAGCATGATGTCGCCGGTTACCCCTTGGCGTCGTTCGGCCTCGGCAATTACGCGGCGAAATTGCTTCTCCAGCAAGCCATATAGCCGCTTCACCTTCTGCTTTTCCCGCAGTTGCAAGCCATATTCGGTGACCTTGTTGCGCAACCGTGACTGGCCGTGCTCGCCGGGAGCGTAGTTACGAACGGTCAGACCTTTGATGGCCTTGGGGTGCAGGGCCATCTTCTCTCGACGCGACCGCTTAACAATCGGGGCTAAATCGCGGGCCATTAGACTCTTCTCGCTTTGCGTGCCCGGGTACCGTTGTGGGCAATCGGCGTGGTGTCCTTAATGCTCGCTACCTGGATGCCCGCTGTTGCTAGGGCCCGAACTGCGGATTCCCGTCCGCTGCCAATGCCCCGCACAAATACGTTGGCCTTGGTCAGACCCATATCCTTAGCGGCGGCAATGGCTTTTTCAGCCGCTACGCCAGCTGCATACGGCGTCGACTTGCGCGAACCTTTAAAGCCGGCCCCACCGGCGCTGGCCCAAGCGATTGCATTACCCTGTTCGTCACTAATCGTCACAATGGTGTTATTAAACGTGGCATGCACGTGAACCTGGCCCACTGTTACGGTGCGCTTAGCCTTGCGGCGGCGAGTTGTTTTGGTCGTTGCTGTTGCCATAATTCCTTAGTCTTAGGTCTTCGAGGCGGCTTTCTTGCGGCCGCTCCCCATCGTTACTTTCTTACCGCGCTTGGTGCGGCCGTTGGTCTTGGTGCGCTGCCCCCGGACCGGCAGGTTATTCTTGTGCCGGACGCCCCGGTACGAGCCCACATCCTTCAAACGATTGATCGATTCCGTCACTAGCCGGTGCAAGTCACCCTCTACCGTCAAGTTCCCGTCGATGTACTCGCGCAGCTTCACTTCCTCAGCCTCGGTTAGATCCTTGATCCGCGTATTCGGGTCGATCTTGGTTGCTGCCAGAATCTGCTGGGCCTTCGTTGGGCCAATCCCGAAAATATAGGTCAAACCGACTTCGGCCCGCTTATCATTAGGCAAGTTAATGCCGGAAATACGCGCCATTAGCCCTGCCGCTGCTTATGCTTAGGATTAGTACAGATAACCCGGACCACGCCTTCGCGGCGCACAATCTTGCATCTCGAACACATCTTTTTGGCGCTGGGCCGCACTTTCATGTCTATTTCTCCGCTAATCCTTTTTGCGTTCGATATGCCGATAAGTAATCCGCCCTTTTGACAGATCGTAGGGCGTCATTTGCACGGTCACTTTGTCTCCGGGAAGTATCTTAATATAGTACATACGCATTTTTCCCGAGACATGGGCCAAAATAACGTGACCGTTCTCGAGCTCCACCTTGAACATAGCGTTCGGTAAAGTCTCCAGGACGGTGCCGGATAACTCAATTACTTCCTTTGTATCTGACATAGTGAACTACAATTGGTTAGTATATAGATTTTTTACAGATCTGTAAAGGATTTTTAAGGTGATTTTTATGATTCGCCAACCTCGTAGGCCAAAATGCCTAAAAGTTGTCGTATGTGATATGTATCGGCATGTGAACACAGACCCTGATATGACGTCAGATTGCTCGGAGTAACGCGGGTAAGCATTCGCCGCTGAGTTCTCCGCCGCAATAGTGTGCAGTGCGGTTTAGTCACATAGCCCAAAAGTCGATGCCTTGGTGCCAACTGCGAATGGTGACTTTCGTCGGATGCAAGTTAAGCTGCAGGCGGGTGCGGAGAAAGTAGCGCATAGGCTCGATTAGCCCTAACAAGTATTCACGGTCAGGACTCACAATAATAAAGTCGTCGCAATAGCGTGCATAATGGGCCGCCCGCAGTTGATGTTGCATATACCAGTCAAACTCGTGCAGGTAGACATTGGCAAATAGCTGGCTCGTCAGGTTTCCCCAAGGTATACCCTTGCAAGGAGCACTCGATAAACTGGTAATAATAGTCTTGAGGAGCTCCAGTGTCGCGGGGTCGTCAATACGCTTTCTAAGCAACTCGTAAAGAATATCGTGATCAACGCTGGCAAAGAACTGCCGAATGTCGCACTTGAGCGCATATACGGTTCGAGTATTATTGCGGCTCGCCTTCGATAAAAAGCTTTGCAAGCGCGAAAACGCCGCATGCGTCCCTTTTTTCTTGCGGCAAGAAAAGCTATCATAAATAAACTGGCGTTCGAATAATGGCTCTATAGAGCTAACAACGAGCTGGTGAACGACCCGGTCACGCACCGCGGCCTTGTGAATTTGACGCTGCTTCGGATCACATATTTGGAATGGCACGTAGGCTCCATGTTGATAACGGCCAGTTACTAAATCTTCGTGCAACGCAAACAAATTCTCTTCGAGATGCCGTTCGAACTCCATCACATCGGATCGCGAGCGTTTACCGCGGCGAAACTTAAACCACGCCGCAAAGACCGACTCGACTGAAACCATTGCATTATAGGTAAGAAAGGAGCCATTGTGGCTAGAAGCACCCATAATTCGTCCGCCACCCAAAGGGAGGGTAAGTTGCGCGGAGGCGTGCTTGACGTTCCGATTGTATACGCGCTCTATCAAGCCTACGCCTCCTTTCATGATTATGTATTGAGATTTCCTAAATCGCAGCGCTACAGCTTAGGGCAAACGATTCAGCAACAACTCCTTGATGCTATTGAGGCGGTTATCATCGCTGCCTCGTCATCCGACACCGCAACAAAAACCAAGTACCTGCGCGTGGCCTCAGCCAAGCTTGATCTGTTGCGGCTCTTTACGAGGCTGGCTAAGGACTGCAAGTGCCTCGATAATAAAAGTTACCTCCAGCTGGAGTCCCAGTTACACGAAGCCGGCCGCATGCTCGGCGGCTGGCTGAAGTCGCTTTCTTAATTAAGGAGGGGCTTGGGGCCCCTCCCATAGCTGAGCAGTCCCTGAGGACGACCGGCTCTGCATAGTTCGGATTGCTATTGTCAGCCCAATTGACGTTCACATTGACGTTGCCATCCGAGTTGCCGTTGATGTACGGAGCGTGCGGCTTCGACGTACCGGGAACACGTTGCGCTACTCACCTTCCGATGCACCAGACCCAGACATATCCAAGTCTTGTATTTTATGCGAGACGCGCTTATTGGAAGCAATCTATCTCTAGTGAGCAGCACGGAGTACTCAGTTATCGTGTCAGACACTCCCATCATTGCCAATCATGAGACTCTGCTGACTTCATACGAAGCTAAGAGATTTCGGTGACCAGCTACCCTAATAGCTGATTCATGAACCTACTTTCTATTAAGTAGTTTATAGTAAATCATAAGTACGAAAAAGGGACGCGAACGGTGATTTTGCATCCCAATTTCGCGCCCCTGCGGGGCGAAAGACCAAGGGTCGAAACCCAAGATCTTCCAAGCCCCAAGGAACTGAGTTCCAAGTGCTACGACTCCCTGAGGACGACCGGCTCTGCAAAGTGCGGAGTGCTAACGTCAGCCCAACCGACGTGCACACCGACGCCGCCATCCGAGCGGCCGCCGAAGTACGGAGCGTGCGGCTTCGACGTACCGGGAACCTTGATACGCAAGCCCGGCACGTCGAGATACGGAGTGTCGCCGCCGTTGTGCTGTCCGATGTAGACCGGGTGCTGACAGGCCACGTCGAGCAGTTGCGTCCCGGCTGCAGTAGCCGAATCGACCTGGTCAGGTGCCTTGTCGCGGTTGGCATCGAGATCTGTGATCTCCCACCAAAGGCGATTGGCCACGAACTCGGGAGCGCCCTCTGGCAGATAGACATCTCCCTCCTCGATCGCTTTCAGATAGTCCGAAAGGAGTACCTTGTCTGCGCCGTAGACCCACTGCAGGATTTCGAGCTTTGTAGCGACGGTCTGCTCGAGCGTGTTCAGTGTCCAGCAGAGCGTCAGTGCCACCAGGGGGCGGTTCCGATCGAACTCGGGAATTTCGGCTAGTACGACATCGAGCTGCTCCTCGCTGAAGTAACGACCAGCCTTGTTGTTCCAGTTGCGCAGGTTGTAAACCTGCTGCTCCGGCGATGTAAACCGCTGTCGCAGTAGGCTTTGGACCTCCGGGCTGATGGTACCACCGAGAAGTTCTTCGAACACCCGACGATCCACATTCTTGGCGTCGGCCTCCAGCAGCGCTTCCACGAGGTCCCAGTTGTCGATCAACCGTTGGACCTTGCTGCGACTAACGTCGCGCAGCTTGCCGATGATCTCCGCTGACTGTCCGATTGTAGCTGCCGACATGACAGCTCCTTTCACTTGTGCCGCAGGCCTACCCGTATGTCCGTGCATAGTAGTACGGCGAGCCAACCTGATTGAGAACGGCATCCTGAGGCCAATTTTTAGCCACAAAACGCCGCCCTCAACGGGAGTAATAGCGTATTGTCAAAATACTGCTGTATTATACCACTTTTGGTTATTTAAATCAATATGAGTCGTAGCTGATCTGGATGGCGCGCGATTCCAGCTGTTTGAGCGTCTCGAGTGCCACCGCCACAATAATCAGGAGGCCGGTGCCTCCGAGACTGAGCAGTTGGGTGTGGGTCAGCCCCTGCACAATAAACGGAAGCACTGCAATGGCACCCAAAGCCAGCGAACCGGCTAATGTCAGCCGCGTGACCACGGCATTCAGATACTTGGCGGTTTCCTTGCCTGGTCGAATTCCGGGTACAAATCCGCCTTGTTTCTGCATACTCTCGGCAATTTCGTCGGCATTAAAGACCACGCCGGTGTAGAAGAAGGTAAAGGCCACGACCAGCACAAAATAGGATACGCTGTAGCCAACGCTCGATTGGGCGAAGAACGTCGTCAGCCAGTGCGCAAAGCCAGACACCCACGCGGTTTTAGCGCTGGTAAGCAGCTGGCCGACAAAGGCCGGGACCGCCAGAAAAGCCAAGGCGAAGATGATCGGGATTACCCCGGCAGTAATTAGGCGCACGGGTAGATAGGTGTCGACGCCGGAATAGATACGGTTGCCCCGCACACGTCGGGCATAGGACACCGGGATGGAGCGCTGCCCCTCATTCAGCATCACCAGGATATAGATAACCGCCAGGGTGCCCGCCAAGAAGAGAACGAGCTCGACAATCTTCCCCGTATCATTCGAGGCCAAGCTAAGAAACTGGCCGGCGCTGGATGGCAATCGTGACACAATACCGGCAAAAATGATCAGCGAGATCCCGTTACCAATGCCCTTTTCGGTGATGATTTCGCCCAGCCACATCAACAGGAGGGTGCCCGCCGTCATGGTAACGACCATGAGGAACCACTGGAAGAGACCTGGATGGCCAATCAAGTCGGTTTGGGTGGCTTGAATCGAGGTCTGACGGATCAGGACGACCATCCCAATCGATTGAACGGCCGCTAGTGGCACTGTTAGCACACGCGTGTATTGGTTGATCTTACGGCGACCCTGCTCCCCTTCTTTGCTCAACGATTCGAGCTGAGGGACCACCCGAGTGAGCAACTGGACAATAATCGAGGCGTTAATATACGGGCCCAGGCCCATCATAATAATCGAGAAGTTGCTCAGGCCGCCTCCGGAAAACAGGTTAGCAAAGCCCAGAAGTTGACTGGAGTTGAATAATTCCTTTAGGAAGATGGCCAGTTTGGCATTATCAGGAACCGGTACCGGCACATAAGCCAGTAACCGGAAAATGACCATAATACCAATTACCACCAGGATGCGATTGCGAAGTTCACGAGAACTCCAGGCTCGTTTGAGGGTTCCGAGGTTCATGCTGCCTACCCTTTGGTTTTACTTAGTGCGGTTTCGTGACGACGGCTTCTTGGGACTCTTCTCGAGCTCGGTGACCGTAAAGCTACCGCCAGCCTTGGTGATGGCAGCTATAGCGGTCTTGCTGGCCGCCTGGAGCTTCACGCTGCGCTTGGCCGCAAGCTTACCTGTGCCCAGAACTTTGACCGGAGTGCGGAGACTCTTGACCACCCCCTGCTCCATTAGCGTCTGGTTGCTGACAGTAGCCCCTTTGAGGGCATCGAGCTGGGTTAGGTTAATAGTAGCAAATTCCACTCGCGAAACCGGTACGAAGCCGCGCTTTTTGGGCAGGCGCTTGGCCAACGGGTTTTGGCCGCCTTCGAAGCCGGGGCGGACACCCCCACCACTGCGAGCGTTCTGGCCCTTGGTGCCCCGACCGGCAGTTTTTCCTTTACCAGAGCCAATACCACGACCGACGCGCTTGCGCGGCTTGGCCGGAGTAAGAGTGAGTTCGTGAATCTTCATAACGGGTTTTTAGGTAGTCGCCTTCTCGGCTTTTTCGGCCTTTTTAGCGGCTGGTTTCTTGGTAGCAGCGTGCTTGGCGCGGGTGTGGCGCGCCAGCGGGCTATCGCTAACGGCTTCGAGCTGCGACAGCGCCATAATCGCCGCGTAGGCGTTGTTGACCTTGTTGGTCGAACCGAACGACTTGGTGAGAAGGTCGTGGATACCGGCCGCCTCCACCACGCTGCGCACGGCCCCACCGGCAATCACGCCGGTACCGGCCGAAGCCGGCTTCATCATAATCTGGGCACCGGAGAAGCGGACATTTACTTCATGAGGAATGGTACCGTTTTTGAGGGGAATGGTGATCATATTGCGGCGGGCTCGGGCCACCGCCTTGGCAATCGAGGTCATAACCTCGCCGCCTTTACCGATACCGAGGCCGACACGGCCTTTGCCGTCACCGATTACAACGGTGGCGCGGAAGCGAAAGCGGCGGCCACCCTTGACCACACGGGCCACACGGTCAATCGAGATAACCTTCTCTTCAAATTCCTTGGGCTGGGCTTGAAAGGCCATTATAGTTCCAATCCTTTAGCACGGGCAGCTTCAGCCAGGGCGTGGAGACGGCCGTGGTAAATTCGGCTGCCGCGATCGAAGACGACGGCTTTGATTTTCTTTGTGGCGGCTAGTTCGGCGATTTTCTCGCCAACCCAGGTAGCCTGCTCCGTGAGATTGCCCTTGGTAGCGGCGTTTACTTTGCCGCTACGTGCAGTCGACACATACGACAAGGTTTTGCCTGTCTCATCATCAATCAGCTGGGCCGTCACGTGCTTGTTGCTGACGTGCACGCTCAAACGCGGGCGCGCGGATGTACCGACGATTTTCGCCCGAGTGCGCCGACGGCGCTGGGTTTTAGCTAATAGTGCAGTTGTACTCATGGTTATTTCGCCGCCGCCTTACCAGCCTTACGACGGATGTGTTCCTCAATATATTTAATACCTTTACCCTTATACGGTTCCGGCTTGCGCAGGGTTCGAATATTGGCGGCCACCTGGCCCACCTGCTGCTTGTCGGCACCGGTAATGGTGATCAGGTTGCGGTCGACCTTGGCCTCAATTCCCTGAGGCAGCTCGAAGGCAATCGGGTGGGAATAGCCCAGTGACAGATTCAGCGTCTGGCCGGCCACGTTGGCACGGTACCCAACACCATTAATCTCCAGCTTACGCTCATAGCCCTTACTTACACCGGTAACGATGTTGTTGATCAGGGTGCGCATCAAGCCGTAGGTGCGCTGGCGCTCCTCGTCGTCAATGGCCCGAACTACCGTAAGTTCAGCATCGGTCTGTTTTATTTCGATGCCGGGCAATAAGGTAACTGCCAGGGTGCCTTTGGGGCCCGTCGCGCTCACCACGTCGCCGTTGATTTCAACATTTACGCCCGCAGGAATGGCAATGGGTTGGCGGCCGATCCGACTCATCTTACCACACCTTACAGATTAATTCACCGCCGAGACCCTTGGCGCGGGCTTCGCGCCCGCTCATCACGCCACCGGAGGTCGAAACGATAACCATCCCACGGCCGCCGAGCACCAAGGGAATGTCACCGGCGCTGGTGTACACCCGCCGTCCGGGCTTGGATACGCGCTGCAAAGCCGTAATGGCCGGCGCGTCGTCCTCGGGGCGCACGGTAATTACCAACGACTTGAAAATGCCATTGGTTTCAACCTTATAGCTGGCGATAAAACCGTTATCCTGGAGGATTTTGGCAATCGCCTCTTTCATTTTGGAATGCGGCATGATTACCAGCGATCGCGACGCCATGATGGCATTACGGATGCGGGTGAGCATGTCGGCAATGGGATCTGTCATAACGCCTCCTTACCAGCTCGCCTTAGTTACGCCCGGAACCTGCCCGCGGCTGGCGTGCTCGCGGAAACAGATGCGGCACATGCCAAACTTGCGCATATAACTGCGCGGGCGGCCGCAGAGCTTACAACGGTTGACCTTACGGGTCGAAAATTTGGGTTTCTTATTGGCTTTTACGACCAATGCTACTCGTGCCATCTTAATTGCTCCTCTGGAATGGGAATCCCATTAACTCTAGTAATCGCCGGCTTTCTTCCGGGGTTTTGGCCGAAGTCACGATGTTGACTTGCAGGCCGTGGCGGTTGGCCGCTTCCTCGAACGAAATTTCCGGAAATACCGACTGGTCGTCGATACCGATGCTGTAATTGCCTTGGCGGTCGAAAGCCGAGGCCGACACACCGCGAAAGTCGCGGATACGCGGCAACACGATCGATACGAGGCGGTCGAGGAAGTTGTACATCCGCTCGCCGCGCAACGTCACCATCACGCCAATCTTATTGTCTTCGCGCAGCTTAAAGCCGGCGATGCTGTGTTTGGCCGCGGTGGCCACTGGCTGCTGCCCGGTGACTTTACGGATAGTGGCCGCCACCGTGTCGATGTGCTTGCTGTCGCTGACAGCGCGCCCGACACCGGCGTTAATCACCACTTTCTCGATCCGCGGAACCTGGTGCACGTTGGCGTAGCCCTGCTCCTTTTGGAGCGCGGCGCGAACGTCATCCTGATATTTTGTACGTAATCGATTCATCTTAAGCCTTCTTTACCGCAGCACGCCTGGAGGGTTTAAACACCCGCTCTTTACTGCCATCTTTATTTATCCGGTAGCTAATGCGTCCGGGCTTGCCGGTTTGGGGGTCCACCGCCATCAGTTTACTGACATCCATCGGCTTATTCAGCTCCAAAATCCCGCCTTGAGGGTGCTTGGACGACGGCTTGGTGTGGCGCTTGGCGATGTTGATGCCACCGACTACCACTTTCTTGGCACTGGGCAATACGGCGGTGATTTCGCCGGTGCGTCCGCGGTCGCGGCCACTTAGTACTATCACTCGGTCTCCTTTGCGCAACCTCATTACAGCACCTCCGGAGCGAGCGAAATAATCTTCATGTAGCCGGCGTCGCGGAGCTCACGAGCCACCGGGCCAAACACGCGCGTCGAGCGCGGCTGCTTACTCTTATCCACAATCACCACGGCGTTGTCGTCGAAGCGAACCTGGGAGCCATCGGCGCGGCGAGTCGGCTTGGTCGTGCGAATCACCACTGCCTGGACGATCTCTTTCTTCTTCACGCCGCCACCGGGTGTGGCAATCTTGACACTGGCCGTAATTACATCGCCCACGCGGGCATAGCGGCGGCGCGAACCGCCGAGCACCTTAATGCACAGCACCTCGCGGGCACCGCTGTTATCAGCTACGCGCATGCGGCTTTCGGCCTGAATCATACCACTACCTCGGAGCTAGAAATAGTTTTCTCCACTACCCAACGCTTATCTTTGCTAATGGGGCGGCTTTCCACGATTTCCACCACGTCGCCCACCTTGCAAGCGTTCTTTTCGTCGTGCGCCTTAAAGTTGGTGGTAACAGTGTACTTTTTGCGGTACAAAGGGTGCTCTTTCACCCGGCTGATCTTTACGACCACCGTCTTATCCATTTTGTCAGAGGAAACCGTTCCCCGTAATCGTCTAGCCATTGGTAACCTCTTTCAGTTCGCGTTCGCGCTGGGCGGTCAAGACGCGCGCTTGAGTGCGCTTGAGAGCCCAGATTTGTTTGACGTTCTTAATTTGCTTCGTGCGCATTTCCAGCGCCAACTGCCCCAGCTCTTTTTGAGTATCGGCGAGCACAGTCGTTAGCTCCTGGTCAGTCTTTTGGGAGATATCTTTCATCTTCATTCCGAAGCCTCCCCCGGAGTGTGACGGATAATGAAACGCGTCTTAATCGGCAACTTCATGGCCGCGAGCCGCATGGCCTCACGCGCTGTTTCCTCGGTTACGCCTTCCATTTCGAAGAGCACGTGACCGGGCTTCACTCGCGCCGCATAGTGATCCACAGCACCTTTACCGCTCCCCATACCGACTTCGGCCGGTTTGCGGGTCACGGGGACGTCGGGGAAGATGCGAATCCAAATCTTACCGCCACGACGGATGTACCGCGTCATGGCGCGCCGCGCCGCCTCGATTTGACGCGAGGTAATGCGGTCCAGACCGTCGGCTTTCAAGCCGAACTGCCCAAACGCCAGTTCGGTACCACGCGAGGCAATGCCTCGGTTGTGACCTTTGAACTGCTTACGGTATTTTGTCTTGCGGGGGAGTAACATCATTAACCTCTAAAATTTCGGCCCTTTATAGATCCAGACTTTGACACCGATGATGCCGTAGGTCGTACGAGCCAGCGCCGAGGCGTAATCAATGTCGGCCCGCAGCGTGTGCAGCGGAATCGAACCTTGGGCAACGGTTTCGCTACGGCTCATTTCGGCGCCATTCAAGCGGCCACCCACGGTGACTTTGGCACCCAGGGCACCAGACTTGAGGGCGTTTTCGGCGGCCATTTTCATGGCCCGGCGGAAGGAAATCCGGCGTTCCAGCTGGCCTGCCACATTTTCGGCCACCAACTTGGCGTTGGTTTCCGGCTTTTTGATCTCCTCGATGCTGACTTTTACCGGACCTTTAACAACCTTGGCCAACACCTTTTTGAGTTCTTCAGCGCTAGCACCGCCGCGGCCAATCACCACACCTGGCTTGGCGGTGTAAATACTCACCGTCACCAGATTGGGGGAGCGCTCCACATCCACCCGCGACACACTGGCGCGACGGTTGAGCTGCTTTTCGACGGTGCGGCGAATCATGACGTCATTAATCAGATATTCAACATAGTCTTTGGTGGCGAACCACTTCGAGGACCAGTCTTTATCGAGCTGGAGGCGCAGGCTGCGCGGATTTACTTTTTGTCCCATTATTTGGCCTCCTTGGTCGGTTCGTTATCACTCTTCTCTGGTTTCGCGGCGTCGGACGGTTTGGCCTCGGTCGCTTTGGCGGCTGCCTGGGCGGCCTTCCCATCGGCCAAAATCACGGTGATATGGCTAGTGCGCTTTAGGATCTGATTGGCCCGGCCCTGCGCGCGCGGTCGAAATCGCTTTAAGGTTGGTCCGGGGCCAACGGTCACCGCCTCCACCGTCAGGTCACGGGCGTTCAGGTTGTAGTTATTCTCGGCGTTGGCGATAGCCGACTGCAATACTTTATTTACCGGGCCGCTGGCTCGCTTCGGCGTCTGGGTCAGCATAGTGGTAGCCTCCTGAGCCTTGCGGCCGCGAATCAACGCCGCCACCAAGCTGATCTTGCGGCTGGAAGTACCCACCATCTTGGCGCTCGCTCGAACGTTCATTACTTGCCCCTCGCAAGCTTACCGCCGTGGCCGCGGAATTTGCGCGTCGGCGCAAACTCGCCTAGCTTGTGGCCGACCATGTTTTCGCTGACAAATACCGGTATATGTTGGCGGCCATTGTGTACCCCAAAGGTAAAGCCGACCATTTCCGGCGTAATCGTGCTAGCCCGCGCCCAGGTTTGGATCACCGTCTTGTCGCCGGCCGAAAGCTTACCGACCTTAATCATCAGCTTTTCGTCCGTAAACGGCCCTTTTTTAAGCGATCGGCTCATTTAACCTCTCCGTCCTTGCTTACGGTTCCGCACAATCATAGCATCTGTTAGCTTGCGGCGACGGGTTTTGAGGCCCAAAGCCGGCTTACCCCAAGGGGTTTTCTGGCCGACGCGCAATGCCGTACTGGTCGCACCCTCACCACCACCGTGGGGGTGATCGACGGGGTTCATGGCTTTACCGCGGACGGCCGGGCGCCACCCCAAGCGGCGACGCCGACCAGCGCTGCCGTACTTGATGTTTTGGTGCTGCTCATTCCCGACGGTGCCGATGGTCGCCATGCAGTTTTGGTGCACCAAGCGCACTTCGTTACTGGGCAGGCGTACCTGGCAGAACTCGCCTTCTTTGGCTACCAGCTGGGCCTTGGTGCCGGCACTGCGAGCGATTTGACCGCCCTTGCCCAATACCAGCTCAATATTATAGATCTGGGTTCCAACGGGGATGGCGACTAATGGCAACCGGTTACCGCGGCGAATATCGGCTTTGTCGCCGCTCTCCACCTTCGTACCAACCCGCATGTCGCTGCCAGCCAAGATATAGGCCTTTTTGCCACCTTCGAGCTCTACTAAGGCGATGTGGGCCGAGCGGTTGGGGTCATACTCAATCGCCGTAATCACGCCCTTAAAACCGGGTTGCAGGCGGAAATCCACCAACCGGTAGTAGCGCTTGACGCCGCCACCGCGATGACGAATCGTAATCTTGCCCTGGTTGTTGCGTCCTGAACCGGCCTTTTTGGCTACCAGAAGCGATTTTTCCGGCTTTTTACGCTTGGTCAAGATGGCTGTGTCGGCGCTGGTCATGCCGCGACGGGCGGGCGTTGTCGGTTTGTATAAACGAATCGCCATTACTTGGCTCCCTCTTCGAACAAGGCAATACTCTGACCGGCCTTCAACCGCACAATCGCCTTCTTCAAATCTGACTTCACGCCCGGAGTTTGCTTACCCCGACGTTGGCGCCACTGCACTGCCTTACCTTTGATAATCATCATATTTACGCTGATAACGTCGACGCTAAAGGCCTGCTCGACGGCCTTAGCTACCTCAATTTTGTTGGTGTCGGTGGGTACTTCAAAGACGTAGGCGCCGGTTTCGGCCAGGGCAATCGCCTTTTCGCTAATGTGAGGGGAAAGCAGCAGGGAGCTCATACGCCGGCCTCCAGCCACTCGGTAACCGCATCGGCAGCGGCCGAGGTCATAATAATCCGATCGGCGTTTAAGATAAGTGCAACATTCAGATATTTGGCGGTTACCACGTCAACTTGGGGCAGATTACGAGTGGCGCGGTCGATGGTCGGCGTCTTATCCACAACCACTAGGACGATGCGGCCATCCAGCTGCAGTTTGCCCAGGAGCGCGGACGCTGCCTTGGCCTTGCCATCACCACCGTCAAACGTCTCCAGAACCATAATCTTTTTATCGGTAGCTTGTAGACTCAATGCCTGACGCAACGCCGCCCGCTTGGCCTTTACCGGCAAACTCCGGGTATGGGTTTCGTTGCCGCTGGGGCCAAAAGCCACACCACCACCAGTCCAGTGCGGCAAACGGGTGCCGCCGGCTCGCGCCCGACCCGTCCCCTTCTGGGCCCATGGCTTTTTACCACCGCCACGGACTTCGCCGCGCGTCAGCGTCGTAGCATTACTACCCCGCCCGTTTGCCAAATACAGCCGATATGCCAAACCTAGCAGGTTGTGGTTCGGCTCCACGCCAAACACCTTACTACTCAACTTCACCGGAGCCTCCTTTTTGGAGCCGGTCTTAGAATAAGCCACTGCTTGCGCCATTAGTGCGTCCCCCGAATCATAACAACACCTTTGCGGGGGCCCGGAACCGCCCCGCTAATTGCCAACCAGTTCTCGTCGGCGTTAATCTCCACCACCTTCAACCCCCTGGTCGTAGTCTGCTCGCCACCCATGCGACCGGCCATGCGCATGCCCTTCATGACATGCTGGGGGTAGCCAGAGCCAATCGAACCCGGCCCGCGATAATTATGCGAACCATGCGTCTTGGGACCAGTCGCAAAATTATGGCGCTTCACGGGGCCGGCAAACCCTTTACCTTTGCTCGTACCAACCACTTCGACCGCGTCGCCGACCTCAAATTGAGTCACATTCAGTGTATCGCCCACCTTTAAAGCCGCTTCGCCTTCGGCCAGCTCCACGTCAGCGGGAGCGTCATCCAGTCGTACTTCCCGCAGCTCCTTCGGCGTCACGCCGTCATGAGTGGCGTGACCGACCTGCGGCTTCGACGCCTTTTTGGCCTTACCGAAGCCAATTTGCACGGCCTGATAGCCATCGCGCTCGCCGGTCTTCACCTGCGTCACCACGCACGGACCCGCCTCCACAATCGTGACAGGCGCCACCGTACCGTTCTCATCGAACAGTTGGGTCATGCCAAGTTTTCGCCCCAGTAAAGCTTTCATATCCGTCCGTTTTACAAAAAATAATTCCGGGTCCCGGACGGTTATTGCGTTTGCAATCCTATCTGGTCCCAGCACGCTATACGCTATAGCTGTGATTCGTTACCAAAGCACTATATCAAACCTGTAGACTATCTGTCAACGGATTAGCCGTGGTTAATTGATTTCTGGGCGAGAACAATTAATCTATGTGATTTTTGGTCATCAAATGACTTTGCTTCGTAGTCGCCCCAAACATGTACAATGCTGAATCCGGCAACTATAAGCATTTGAATCAGTTCATCAAGCGTATACAAGCGCACTGAAAGTTGCCGATCCATGTCTTTCTTGCCATGTTGTCTAAACTTGAAGCTAAGACGCCACTTTCTATCCTGGTCAATCGACTCAGTAATCTCCATTGCTCCATTTTGGTTTTTATAGGAGTCATTGTACTGTGCCGCTCCACCCTCGATTATTTTTGCGAAAACATAGTTTGGATTCCTCGCATCAAGCAGTAGCTTCCCGTTTGGCTTCAGCGCAGCGTGAATATTGCGAAGAACCTTTTCGTCACCCTCCTTGCGATCGGCGTAGCCAAAGGATTGAAACATATTGATAATGACGTCGTATTTTTCAGATGCATTGAAGTCCTGCATATCACCTTCGACAAGCGCTAACTCCACGCCCCGCTTTTTCGCTGCGCTAGCAGCCCGCTTCAACATCTCAGGCATGATGTTGAGGCCTGTGACATCAAACCCGTGTGCGCTCAGCTCAATCGCGTGGCGACCATTGCCACAGCAAAGATCGAGAATCCTATCGTTAGAATGTAGCGGTATAGCTTTCTCAAGAAAATCAACTTCATGAGGAGTGTTCCTTGCCTCCTCGCTGCCCACAAAGAAGTCGGACCAGAGGTGATATGGGAATAAACTCATTTGCAGCAATTGTACCAAAAACAAAAAGTGCGTCCAGCCTGGAGCGGCGCAGCCGGTTTGCTCCGCCGCCTGAAAGCGCACTATACTATTCGAAAAGGGAGTTCTCTATGGCGGAGTACACGGTCGTAAAGCTCGATGAAGTCGCTGATATATTAGGCGACTATCCCGGTGAGATGAAGCTGCTGAAAGACCCGCTCAAATGCTCGCAAGTCGCGGTTAGCTACCGGCGCATGCCCAAGCACACTGGCGCCAAAGGGAGCTACGGCCACCGGCACAAAACCCAAGAAGAGATTATTTTCGTATTTAAAGGTGAATTACAAGTAAAAGTCGGGGACGACATCGTGGAGCTCGGTCCACTGTCCGCTATCCGCATTGCCCCCGGTGCCACTCAAGGTTTATGGAATGATAAAGATGAAGACGTGGAGTTGTTGATTATCTCAAACCGCATCGAACCCGAAGATCCGGTCGAAACCGACTTGGATTTCTGGCCCGCCTAAAGCCGAATCGTCAGCCCGACCCCAACTAGTCCCAGCACACTGCCGATCAGCAACATGGCGTACTCGATTTTGCGATCGATTTGGAGTTTGTCGTGCTGGACGATAATTGCCCCAAGTATAAGTCCAATGGGTAGAATGCGGCCCGTACCCGGCAAAGTCGCCCACACGCTCCCTAAAATCAGATAAACCAGGATCTTGAGGAAGTAGACGCTGTCGTATTCGGTTGTGCGCTTTGTGCGAGCCATTACCTACATCAAACCACAAACCTGGCAAAACGGCTATGCTTTTGTGGGTTTGTCCGGATGTTGTCGATACAGCTTGAGGTCTTCGAGTCCTTCCGGCATAAAGCCTTTGGGATGCTCAAAACCTGGTTCCCACTTAGTGCCCTTTCCGTACTCGAGTTCCTTCATCAGCTTGGTCGGCGCATTGCGCAGATGCAGGGGCGGCTCGGCCGCTGGATGCTCACGTACCGCTGTGGTCGCTGCTCCAATGGCGTTGGTAGAGTCGCGGTTTTTTGGAGCTGTCGCCATCGCAATCGTGGCCTGCGACAGAATGATTTTGCCTTCGGGAAGCCCAATGCGCTCAATTGCCTGAAAGGTCGAGACGGCAAGCGTCAGCATTGCCGGATCGGCCATACCAATGTCTTCAGACGCAAAGATGACGATGCGACGAGCGATAAATTTGGGATCTTCACCGGCCTCCAGCATCCGTGCGAGGTAAAACAGCGCCGCATCGACCGCCCCACCGCGCATCGACTTTATGAATGCCGATATTAAGTTGTAATGAAACTCCCCACCCTTGTCGTAACGCAAGCTGGTTTTCTGCATAGCTTGGCGGATAGTGTCGGCGGTGATATGGTTGCTGACCTTCGAGGCCGTTTCCAGACCGCTCAGCGCCACCCGGGCGTCGCCAGCCGAGACTTCGGCCAGCAGGGTGGCGGCGTCCGGATCAAGCGTAACTCCGTCTAGCCCCTCTAGTGCCCGCTGGATCAGCGTCTCCAGCTGCTCATTCGACAACGAACTCAAGGTCAGTACCCGACTACGCGACAACAGCGGTGAAATAACTTCAAATGACGGATTCTCGGTGGTGGCGCCGATCAAAATGATGGTGCCGGTTTCTACGTGTGGCAAAAAGGCGTCTTGCTGGGCCTTGTTAAAGCGGTGGATTTCATCGACAAACAGGATCGTGGCCTGGCCGGCCCGGTGGCGTTCCTTGGCGCGCTCGATCACCTTCTTAACATCCGGCAGCCCTGACGTAACGGCACTAATTTCCTCAAACGCAAAATCACCACTACTGGCAATAATCCGCGCCAGCGTCGTTTTACCACTCCCGGGCGGCCCCCACAAAATCACCGATACCGGCTGGCCGGTTTCAATCAGTTGGCGCAAAAACATGCCGGGGCCAACCAAATGTTCTTGACCAATCAATTCATCTAAGGATTTGGGCCGGACCCGGTCGGCCAGCGGCTGGTTCGGCTCGGCGAACAAACTCATATCCTACAGTATACTGCTAGGCGAACAAAAAGCAAACAAAGGCGTTTTGGGCTTAGGAAAGCCGGTGGCGAACCTGCCAGTAGACATAGATGACGGCAAGAAAAATTAGTACGCCGCTAATGCCGTGATTGGAGATAAAGCCGCTCAACATGTGGGCGAAAGCCGCCATCATGGCGTAAAACCAGCCGCGACGCTCCAGGCGCATCAGCGGCCGTATCGCCAGCGCCAGGAAAACGAACTCGATCAGGAAGATGATGGCGACGGGGCCGAGGCTGTTGGCGCTGGCCGGAATCCCCAGGAACTCCAGGGGCAGCGAGTGCGCGCCTAATACAATCGCCAGAATCACCACCGGCGTCAGCAGAATCGTCAGAATCAGTGCCGTCCACCCGGCGCTATCGCTCAGCCACAGCACTGCCCAATCTGGCAGCTCGTACCAGGGCCGGGTCATGTACTCGCGGACTATTGCTTGCCGGGCATCGACCGGCCGGGAAACATTACGTTTTACTTTGCGCGCCATATCATCCTTACTATACCACCAAAAAGGAGCCGCTGGACGGCTCCGATTCAGTAGGGCTTTTGAACTTAGGCGCGGGCGACGCCAAGCAAATTGCGGGCTTCAATAGAGACGGCAATCAAGAAGGAGCCGACGACGATGCCGTACAAGCCGACAATCCAGATGAAGGCCAAAGCCCCCGTAGCTGGGTTGGCCCATACCAGCACGCCGGCGATCAAGCTGAGGATGCCGCCGATGGCCACCAGGCTGCGATGGCGGGCGTCATAGCCGTCACCGTAAGCCGAAATGATCTCGAGAATACCCCGAACTACCAGCACCAACCCAAGCAGCAACACCAAGGTGGCGGCAGTCATTGCGAGGTGACGCAAGGCGTAGACCCCGACGCCGATTTCCAGAGCTGCAAGAACGATGCTCAGGAACCACAGCGGCAAGCGCCCCAAGCCGCTCAGTGTGGTAATCAAATTGATCACGCCCGCGATCAAAATGTAGAGCGAGAACCCGAGCACAAAGCCAGTCAAAGTAAGTCCTGGCCAGGCCAAGGCAAAAAAGCCCACTAATAGTAATGCCAGACCTCGTAGCAGTAGCAACCACCACGTAGCCTGTAAAAATGTTTTCATACGCTATTAACTCCCCGTTATGCTTGCTTTTACAGTGCGCTCTCAGGTATAGGTTTGTCATTAGGTAAAAGCTCTAAGACATGTGGATAACTAAGGCATCTTTATTGTAATAATTCACAACTGGTTATGCTTAGAACTTTGGGCAACCACCGGCTATCAGGTGTAACCTGGCCTTACTCGGCCACATCCTCAAACAATGGTCTCACCTGAGAGACGGCTGCGAGCAGTTCCTCATTACTAAAGTGCTTGCGTAAAACCTTCTGCCAGGTATTTGAAGAGCGCTTCTCGTCCCACGGGCAAACCGAGCGCAGCCAATCAAGGCGCTCGGAGAGCTCGCCGGTAGCCGGGTCTCTACGGGTATAATGAAGAATTTGGCAGTTATGGATGCGGTCCATGGTGTCTTCAGAGCGCTCGAGCTGCAGCCAGCGTTCCAGTGACATGCGTTCAATCAGCTGGCGAAACGCCTCCATAACCTCACCGTGACAGACGACAATCACGCGTTTGTCATAGCATTCCCGGTGAAGCGTATCAAACAGTTTTTTGAGTCGGACGGTAAGCTGGGCGATTGACTCCCCGTTGGGCGGGATCCAATAAAAGGGGTCGGTATCCTTGGTTATAAGCGAGTTTTTCTGAGCCTTTTGACGCTCTTCCCAAGAAGTGCCGTCAAAATCACCCCATTCCCGCTCACGAAGCATATGGTCAACGTACCAATCTGGCCCCTCCAGATCGAGCAGGGCAGCCGTTTCCTTGGCGCGTACATAGTCGGAGGCGTAGCGACGATCAAAGTGCCCGAGATCGTGTGCTTTAAGCCACTCCCCGGCGGCTTCGGCCTGCTCACGCCCGGTTTTGGTCAGGCGGTGTTGGGAGCCGTGGCGCAACTGAAACGCCTTGGTGTAAAGGCTGCTATCGCCCTTCTTAGCGCGATTAGAAGCTAGATTCTGTTCCGACTGGCCGTGACGCACGAACACCAAGTCGATTGGCATTGCCATGCGGTTTCTCCCTGTTGCCTCTATTGTACACCGAGCACTTCGTCCTAACCAAAAACCCCCTTGCGGGGGCTTGGCTTACATTTTGATTTCGATGTCGACGCCAGCTGGAAGATTTAAGTTCATCAGGGAGTCGACGGTTTTGGGCGTCGGCTCGGTGATATCAATCAACCGCTTATGCGTCCGCATCTCGAACTGCTCCCGCGACTTCTTGAAGACGTGGGGGCTACGCACTACCGTTTGCACATTGCGGTCGGTCGGTAGCGGTATAGGGCCGGCTACCTTTGCTCCGGTGCGGATGGCGGTATCGAGAATTTGTTTAGCCGACTGGTCGATGACTTTGTTGTCATAGGCCTTCAGCCGGATACGGATTCGTTGTTTAGGTGCGTCGTCGGTCTTTGCCATCGAAATTGGTTTGTCCTAAAAGTTACTTGGTAATCTTGGTTACCACGCCGGCACCAACGGTGCGTCCACCTTCGCGGATGGCGAAGCGCAGGCCTTCGTCCATGGCGATCGGGGCGATCAGCTTAATCTTCATTTGAATAGTATCACCTGGCATAACCATCTCGGTGCCTTCCGGCAAGGTGATCTCTCCGGTGACGTCAGTGGTACGGATGTAGAACTGCGGCTTGTAGCCCTTGAAGAACGGGGTGTGGCGTCCGCCTTCCTCTTTCTTCAGCACGTAAACTTCGGAGTCGAACTCGGTGTGAGGCGTAATCGAACCGGGCTTGGCCAGAACCTGACCGCGCTCGATGTCATCGCGCTCAATACCGCGCAAGAGAGCTCCAACGTTATCGCCGGCTTGGGCATCGGGGAGAAGCTTTTTAAACATCTCTACACCGGTAATAGTGGTCTTCTTGGTGTCACGAATACCGATGATCTCGATTTCGTCGCCAACCTTGACCTTACCTTGCTCAATACGTCCGGTGGCAACCGTACCCCGGCCCTTAATCGAGAAGACGTCTTCGATCGGCATCAGGAACGGCTTATCAACCTCGCGCTTAGGCTCGGGGATGCTCTTGTCCATGGCCTCTACCAGATCCATGATGGCCTTTTCGGCATCGGCGTCGCCCTCGAGGGCCTTCAGCGCCGAACCCTTAATGATCGGGGCATCTTTGTCGTAACCCTGGGCCTCGAGCAACTCGCGGATTTCAATCTCCACTAGCTCGGCCAGCTCCGGGTCGGCCATATCCATCTTGTTCATAAAGACCAAAACATACGGGACACCTACCTGGCGGGCCAGCAAAATGTGCTCGCGGGTCTGAGGCATCGGACCGTCGGCGGCGGAAACCACCAGAATGGCGCCATCGATCTGGGCGGCACCGGTAATCATGTTCTTAACGTAGTCAGCGTGACCTGGCATGTCGACGTGGGCGTAGTGCCGCTTCTCGCTCTCGTACTCCTGGTGCGAGGTCGCAATCGTAATACCGCGCTGCTTCTCTTCGGGCGCGTTGTCGATTTCGTCGTATTTAATCGGCTGGTTGATGCTGCTCGGCAGCTTTTTGGCCAACACCGAAGTGATAGCTGCTGTCAGCGTAGTTTTTCCGTGGTCGACGTGACCCATCGTGCCGACGTTTACGTGCGGCTTGTCGCGCTTATATGTCTCTGCCATTGGTTCTCCTTTTGTGGTTTCATTCCAGATTGATAACCCTGCGTATGGAGGGCAAGATGCCGAACGGGTCAGCTATCTGCAATGAAACCGCTTATTAGTTCTTTTCGTAGACAATAAAATAAAGTCCCGAATTGGACTCTCATAGTATAAGGAGAAAAGTAGCTATTGTAAAGGGTAAACTGGGGCAGAGCGATAGTAATTACCGCTCTGCCCCAGTCTCATCTCAATCTATATGGCATAGACGGATCCACAAGTTGTTTATATACCCGTGGATCTCGATCAGCCGCCCAGCAAATGGTGCCAGCTTGCACCGCCTTGGCGCCCGCTGCCAGATACTGCTCTACGTCTGCAATTGTTGTAATCCCGCCTACCCCGATGAGGTCGACATCCGGAGCCAATTCGCGCACTTGCGCGACCATTCCAATACCGAGCGGCAACAGTGCCGCACCGCCAACTCCCATCGGCTGGCTGCGCATTACAGGCCTCCGCTTTCCTGGCTGATACAGCAAGCCACCCCCAAGCGTATTGATAAGCACAAGCCCATCGGTGCCCTTGCCCACTATCAGGTCTACTTGGCTCTTCAGCTGGATTGGATCCGGCATATAGCCCAGCTTGTAGAGCACGGGGATCTTGCCAAAGGCAGCACTATTTACGGCGTTGACGACCAGAGCCGTCGGTTCGCGCTGGTAACAGATTGGCGCCGCACCGGTGGGGCAACTCAGGTTGACCTCGATGGCTGAGAATTTGAGCTCCACCGCCAGCTTTGCCAGTACTCCAAACTCCTCCGGCGTTTCCGCGGCGATGTTCAGAATCAACGGCTTATCCCATAGCCGGCAGCACTCGTAGCGCATTCTCTCGGCATGGTGCTCCAGGTACTCCTTGCCTCCACTAGGCAATTTCTTGGAATTAAGGCTGTAACGGCCCTCGGGATCGATATAGCAAGCAGAGGGAGACTCCCACCGCTTCTTGACTTTGTAGCTTCCGACGACCACTGCGGGGATCCTTGATTCGGCGAACTTTCGGACTTGCATCACGCTCTTGCAAGTACCGGCAGCATTCATAACAGGGTGCGCGAGCTCAAGACCCGCGACTTTGACCGCAGGCTTCATTTGAGCTCGTTTCTCTTGGAAATTTGACTGTGAAAACAACGGGCGGGCACTGCCCACCATGAGGTTACCTTACCATAGGTTAAATGATTGCAACCAGGTGTCTGGTGGAGGTACCGGGAATCGAACCCGGCCAGCCGAGGTCGCAGAACTCAGCCGCGACGCCAGTCAGTACCCCCTCGAGCGGGTTACCATTACCAGACATATGAATCGTAGAACACAGAGATTAAATAATTCTTTCGTCGTACGCTTTTGCAATCGGTGGGTGAGGAGCTATAATAATGCTAGCCGAGGTCGCAAACCAGCTGGACACATAAAAAAAGCGCGTAAAGCGCTCTTTTTATGTGCATTTATAGATAGTTGCTAAGCTTTAGCTGGAGCCGCCTGTTTGCCTACAATCTCCATGGCCACGTTCGGCGGGACTTCCTCATAATGGTCGAACTCCATGGTATTGGAGCCGCGGCCCTGAGTCATCGAGCGTAGCGTAGTAGTGTAGCCAAACATTTCCGAAAGCGGCACAAAGGCGTCAACCACCTTGGCTTGACCGCGGTCAGTCATGGTCTCGATGCGACCGCGCTTACCATTGAGGTCGCCGATAATATCACCCATGTACTCTTCCGGCACCACGACTTCGACCTTCATAATCGGTTCGAGGATGATCGGGTCGGCTTTTTTGGCGACTTCCTGGAAGGCCATCGAGCCAGCGATTTTAAAGGCCATTTCGCTGGAGTCGACATCATGGTATGAGCCGTCGTAGAGCTTAACTTTCACGTCAACTACCGGGTAGCCGGCAACTACGCCATTTAGCATCGCTTCTTTTACGCCCTCTTCCACCGGCTTGATGTACTCGCGCGGAATTGAACCACCGACGATGGCGTTATCGAATTCGTAGCCGCCACCTGGTTCTTGAGGCGTCAGCTCCAACCAGACATCACCGTACTGGCCGCGACCACCGGATTGGCGCACAAACTTACCCTGGCCTTTGGCGTCTTTCTTGATAGTCTCGCGGTAAGCGACTTGGGGTCGGCCAACATTGGCCTCCACCTTAAATTCGCGCTTCATGCGGTCGACAATGATGTCGAGGTGCAGCTCACCCATACCGGCAATCAGAGTCTGGCCGGTTTCCTGGTTACTGGATACCCGGAAGGTTGGGTCTTCCTCGGCCAGGCGCTGCAAGGCAATGCCCATCTTTTCTTGGTCGGCCTTAGTCTTAGGCTCGATGGCAATCTGAATAACTGGCTCCGGGAAGGTAATTGATTCTAGAATAATGGGATGCTTCTCGTCACATAGGGTGTTCCCGGTAGTGGTGCCTTTCAGGCCGACCGCTGCCGCGATTTCGCCGGCATACACCTGTTGAACTTCCTCGCGCGAGTTGGCGTGGAGGCGCAAAATACGGCCAATCCGCTCCTTTTGCCCCGTGCTGGAGTTGAGAATATAAGAACCCGATTTAAGCGTCCCCGAGTAGACGCGGAAGAACGCCAGCTTACCCACGAACGGGTCGGCGGCAATTTTAAATGCCAAGGCCGCAAACGGCTCTTCGTCGCTGGCTTTGCGTTCGATTTGGTCACCGGTTTTGGGGTCGGTACCGTACATGGGCGGGACGTCGAGTGGGCTGGGGAGATAGTCAACCACAGCGTCGAGCAACTTCTCCACAATCACCCCGCGGCCATCGCCGCCGGAAACAATGTAGAATTCACCCGTCAGCACCCGCTTACGGATGGCACTCTTCAGCTCCTCCTTGGTCAGCTCGTGACCCTCGAGGTACTTCTCCATCAAGCTGTCGTCGGCCTCGACCGCCGCTTCAGTCAGGTGCTTGCGGTAATTCTCCGCCTTTTCCTGCATATCGGCCGGAATCTCGACCTCGGTCAGCTCCTTGTCGGTGTAATCCTTGTAGGTGTAAGCCTTCATCTCGACCAGATCGATGATGCCGTTAATGCTTTGCTCAAAGCCGATTGGCAAATGAATCACGAAGGCATTCTTGCTCAAGCGCTCATGAATACTCTCGAGGCTTTTGTAAAAGTCGCCACCGGTCTGGTTAATCTTATTAATGAAACAAATGCGCGGCACGCCGTACTTGTCGGCTTGGCGCCACACCGTTTCACTCTGCGGCTCCACGCCCATTTTGCCATCGAATACCGTTACGGCGCCATCGAGCACCCGCAGGCTCCGCTCGACTTCAACGGTAAAGTCGATGTGGCCCGGGGTGTCGATGATGTTGATCCGCGTATCATTCCAGAAACAGGTTGTCGCAGCCGAGGTAATCGTAATTCCCCGCTCACGCTCTTGTTCCATCCAGTCCATGGTCGCTTCGCCCTGGTGGACCTCACCGATTTTGTGGGTTTTACCGGTACGATACAGGATGCCCTCGGTAGTCGTGGTTTTACCGGCATCAATGTGGGCAATGATACCGATGTTACGGGTGTTTTCGAGTGAGTATTCGCGGGCCATGGACTCCTTAGTTTCAGTTAGTAGTTGTTGTTAATACCGGGCGAAGTGGGCGAAGGCCTTGTTGGCCTCGGCCATCCGGTGGGTGTCTTCTTTTTTCTTCATCGCGTCGCCGGTGTTGTTGTACGCGTCCATCAGCTCCTGGGCCAGGCGCTTGTCGAAGGGGCGGCCGGACTTGGTGCGGGCGGCGGTCAGGATCCAGGTCATGGCGAGGTGGATTTTGCGGTCGCCACGGACTTCCATCGGCACCTGATAAGTGGCACCACCAACGCGCTTGGCCTTCACCTGCACCTGAGGCGACACGTTCTTAATGGCGGTTTCGAACACTTCCAGCGGCTCGACCTTCAGCTTGGTAGCGATTTCGTCCATGGCGCCGTACATCAAAGTCTCAGCCAGGCGCTTTTTGCCGCTCTTCATGACCTTATTGATCATTTTGGCGACGAGCACGTTTTGAAACCGGATGTCCGGCGCAATATTGCGTTGGAAACTTTTGGTTGTCTTACGGGGCATGAGCACTTCTCCTTTGTGATACTACCCGTGAGCCCTGACTTGCAGGCGGGTCGTCATGCGAGTTACTTATTTTGAGGGCTTTTTAGCGCCATACTTACTACGACCTTGCTTGCGGTTGGGCACACCAGCGGTATCAAGAGCCCCGCGCACCACCGTATAGCGGACACCGGCCAGATCCTTAGGGCCGCCGCCGCGCAGGAGCACAACGCTGTGTTCCTGCAGGTTGTGGCTGATCCCGGGAATGTAGGCCGTGACCTCCATGCCATTGGTGAGGCGCACCCGCGCGACCTTGCGCAGCGCCGAGTTTGGCTTACGCGGGGTTTGGGTCGACACCTTGGTGCAGACACCTCGCTTTAGCGGCGCCGGAGTCTCATACGCCCGGCCTTTGAGCGAATTTAGAGTACGGCTCAGCGCCGGGGTCTTGGACTTACGACCCTTGGCTTGGCGGGGCTTGCGAATGAGTTGGTTGATAGTAGGCATAGTGTTGGTTTAACTAGTTGATTTAATCAGATTAGAGGTCAGGCGTCAACGGCTGGGCTAGGCCGCCTTGGCCAATTTCTTGGCCTTGGCGGTAGCTTTGCGCGCGGCGCTTTTACGCGCCGTGGCCGCAGCGGCCAACGTAATCGGCTGCTTGGCGTCGGCCTCTTCTTTACGGAATCCGGTACCCACCGGCGTGAGGCGGCCGATGATCACGTTTTCCTTCAGTCCGCGGAGCTTGTCGACCTTGCCGCGGATAGCGGCGCCAATCAGCACCCGACTGGTGTCTTGGAAACTGGCCGCACTCAAGTACGAATCTGAGGATAGTGAAATCTTGGTAATCGGTAGTAGTAGTTGCTCGAAGGTCGCCGGCTTTTTATTTTGGCTGGTCAGCTCGACATTCTCTTCGATGACGCTCATCTTGGAAACGACATCGCCGGTTACGAACAGGCTGTCGCCCGGCTCCTCGATCATTACCCGCGAGAACATCTGGCGAATAATAATCTCAATGTGCTTGTCGGCAATCGTCTGTCCCTGCGAGGCATAAATCGACTGCACCTGGGCCACAATGTAGCGCTGGACAGCGGCTTCGCTTTGCAGCGTCAACATATCTTGGAGGTTAATCGATCCGTCAGTGAGGCGTTGGCCGCGGGTCACGAGGTCGCCATTACTGACTTCGACATCTTGATAACTCGGAATGACGTGGTCTTTATGGGCGCCGCCGGTGTGGGTTAAGAGGATCTTATCCTTAGTGACTTCCACACTGCCTTCGGCCTTGGCCTTGAGCGCCTTCTTGCCGGCACCGTCAACCGCCATGATGTCGCCGACCACGACGGTATCGCCAGTCTTAACCTCCGCAATCCGCTCCCCTAAGGGATATTCGGTGATCTTTACGTTCGCCGGAGTCACCCGGATGGTGGTCTTGCCACCACTTTCCTTCACCTGTACCACCCCGTCGAGCTCGGCCAGTACGGCCTGCCCCTTCGGGTTACGGGCTTCAAAGATTTCTTCGACCCGCGGCAGGCCCTGGGTAATGTCGGCACCCGTGGCAGCCACCCCCTTGTGGAAGGTACGCATCGTGAGCTGGGTACCCGGCTCACCAATCGACTGGGCGGCAATGACGCCTACCGGCTCACCGAGGTTTACCAGCTGGCCGCGTGCCAGGTCAACGCCGTAACACTTCTGGCAAATGCCCCATTGGGTACGGCATGCCAGCACGCTGCGCAAACGCACTTCTTCAATATCACTGGCCGCAATGGCTTCGGCAGCTTCGTCACTAATTAACTCGCCGGCCTTCACCAGCGTTTTGCCGTCAATCTTAATGACCTGCGCGGTTACGCGACCGGCCAACCGGGCGGCAAACTGCTCACCCATCACCTGAGACTCATGGCGACTAATGCCGCTGCCCTCGGTGTCGCCGCAGTCTTCTTGGGTGATGACCACGTCTTGGGCCACATCAACCAATCGACGCGTCAGATAGCCAGATTCGGCCGTTTTCAGGGCAGTGTCGGTCAGACCCTTACGGGCACCGTGGGTGGAGCTGAAGTACTCCAGCATCGAGAAGCCTTCTTTGTAATTGGAGCGCACCGGCAACTCAATGATACGGCCGGTCGGGTTGTTTACCAGGCCCAACATACCGGAAATCTGGTTAACCTGGCCGATTTCACCACGAGCGCCGGATTCCACGAACAATCCGATGGTCGCCTGGCTGTCCATCAGCCCGACTTCCAATTCGGCCTTAATTTGGTCGTTGGTCTTCTGCCACACCTGAATGGTCCGGCGATAGCGCTCCTCTTCGGTGATCAGCCCCATGTCGAACTGCTGCTGGATTTCCACAACTTGCTTCTCGCCCTCGTCAATCAGCTGCTCCTTGTTCGCCGGGACGACGAAGTCGTCGACCCCAATGGAGATACCCGACAGCGTGGCGTAGGTAAAGCCTAGATATTTAATATCGTCGACAAACTTGGTGGTACGTTCGTTGCCGGAAGTTACAAACACCTCGGCAACCAGCTTTTGAAGCTTCTTTTTCGTCATGGCTTCGTTGTGGAAACTGACGCCTTGGGGCAAAATTTCGTTAAAGAGGATGCGGCCGACGGTTGTGTTGTGGCGCTCGTCGCCGATACGCACACCAATGTTGGTCTGCAGCTCAATCGAGTCGGTTTCGTAGGCAAAGATAGCTTCGTCGGTGTCGGTAAAGAAGCGCTTGGGCTCTTGCTTGTAGCGGTCGTAGGTCATGTAGTAGCAGCCCAGCACCATTTCGTGGCTGGGGTTTACCACAGCGGCGCCATCGGCCGGCTTTAAGAGGTTGTGCGAAGACAGCATGATCCCGGCAGCCTCGGCTTGGGCAGCCTCCGACAGCGGCACGTGCACGGCCATCTGGTCGCCATCGAAGTCGGCATTAAAGGCCGAACATACTAACGGGTGCAATTGAATGGCCTTACCCTCGATCAACACCGGCTTAAAGGCCTGGATGCCAAGGCGGTGCAGGGTTGGGGCACGGTTGAGAAGGACATGCTTTTCTTTAATGATCTCTTCGAGCGCGTCCCACACTTCCGTAGTTGCTCGCTCAATCATGCGGCTGGCCGACTTTACGTTGTGAGCCAAGTCTAACTCGATGAGGCGCGCCATCACGAAGGGCTTGAAGAGCTCCAAGGCCATCATCTTTGGCAGGCCGCACTGGTCCAGGCGCAGGGTCGGACCCGAAACGATTACCGAGCGGCCGGAGTAGTCCACCCGCTTACCCAGTAGGTTTTGGCGGAAACGGCCTTGCTTACCCTTGAGCATATCGCTGATGCTCTTGAGCTTACGACGGGTGCCGGTACTGGACACGGCGCGCTCGCGGCGAGCGTTGTTATCAATCAAGGCGTCGACGGCCTCTTGGAGCATCCGCTTCTCGTTTCGGCGGATAACCTCGGGAGCGTCAAGCTCGATCAGGCGCTTGAGTCGGTTGTTGCGGTTAATGACACGGCGATACAAGTCGTTGAGGTCAGAGGCCGCAAACCGGCCACCAGCCAGCTGCACCATCGGACGCAAGTCGGGCGGAATTACCGGGAGCTCCTTAACTACCATCCATTCGGGACGAATGCCAGCGTTCTTCATACCTTCGAGAGTTTTGAGACGCTTCAAAATCTTCTTTTTCTTTTGACCCACAGCCTCGTCGGCTTCGGTGGTCAACTGTTCAACGATGCTATCAACGTCGATCTCAGCCAGCAAATTATAGACGGCTTCGGCACCGATCTCGGCCTTAAAGACATCACCATACTTCATATTGAGATCGCGATACTTTGACTCTGTGAGAAGCGTCAGTCGACTCAGACCTTCCAACTCGCTTTTGGCGTTGTCGTAGCTGACCTCCAGGTCCGAAAGCTCGCGGACTTGGGCCTCGGCGATTTCCTTCACATTAGCGTCTTTGGCCTTAGCCTTGGCGTCGTAGTCTTTGGAAACTTCCTCTTTACGATTCTTGTAGTCGGCTTCCAGGTCGCCGAGGGCGCCCTTGCGGCGCTCGTCGTCAACTTCGGTCACCACGTAATTGGCGAAATAAACCACGCGCTCCAGGTCCCGGATGCTCATATTGAGAACCAAGCCAATACTCGAAGGGGTGCCGCGCAAGAACCAGATGTGGGTTACCGGAACGGCCAGACTGATGTGCCCCATCCGTTCCCGGCGCACAATACTGCGGGTGACGCGCACGCCACACTTGTCGCAAACCACATCCTTGTAACGGATCCGCTTGTACTTACCGCAGTAACATTCCCAGTCCTTGGTCGGACCGAAAATACGCTCACAGAACAAGCCATCTTTTTCCGGCTTTTGGGTACGGTAGTTGATCGTTTCAGGTTTAGTAACCTCACCGTGTGACCAGTCCAGAATTTGATTCGGACTGGCTAAGCTGAGTCGGACGGCGCTAAATTCACTGGCGGTTTGGTCGAGCATAATGGGGTCGGTGGTGGTGGGATTCATTTAGGCCTCCTTCTCTGAGGTTACGGTTGCAGGGGTATCATCGGTAGCTTCGGCTTCGGCTTCGGCCTGAAGTTGGTCTTCTTCGCCTCCAGCCAGATCAACCAAGGGCATATCGGCTACCGCTACATCGCCTTGAATTAACTGCTCAGTGCCCAAGTCATCGACTTCGGCGTCGGTAGTTTGAGTCAAAACGTCTTCGGCGTCGACCTCGGCGCTGCCGGCCGCCTCGTCGCGGACCAGGTCTACCGCCAGGCCTAAGCTTTGCAACTCTTTTACGAGCACGTTAAAGGACTCCGGAATACGCGGGCCGCGGATCTCCTCGCCCTTAATAATGGCCTCGTAGGCCTTAGAGCGTCCGACGACGTCGTCGGACTTAATCGTCAGGATTTCCTGCAGGGTATTGGAGGCGCCGTAGGCTTCGAGCGCCCACACCTCCATTTCGCCGAAGCGCTGACCGCCGCGCTGCGCCTTGCCGCCCAGCGGCTGCTGGGTAACCATGGCGTAAGGACCAGTCGAACGGGCATGGATCTTGTCATCAACCATGTGGTTAAGCTTCAGCATGTACTTGTAGCCAACGGTGGTGCGCTCTTGGAACGACTCACCGGTGCGGCCGTCAAACAATTGGGTCTTGCCGTCTTCGGGCAGGCCGGCTTTCTTGAGTTCAGCTTTAATTTGATCAATGGTGATGCCATGAAATACCGGACTGGCCGCGGTGTAACCGAGGGCTTGTGCCGCCCAGCCGAGGTGGGTTTCAAACACCTGGCCGATGTTCATACGGTGGCCAACACCCAGCGGGTTCAGCACCATATCTACCGGCGTACCGTCTTCCATATAGGGCATATCCTCGATCGGTAGAATCCGGGCGATGACACCCTTGTTGCCGTGGCGGCCTGCCATCTTGTCGCCGACGCTAATCTTGCGCATTTGGGCCACCGAAACGTAGTACTGCTCAATGACGCCGGCTGGTAACTCGTCGCCATTCTCGCGGCTAAAGATTTTAACACCGACCACTTTGCCGCGTTCGCCGTTAGGCATACGCAGGCTGGTGTCTTTAACGTCACGGGCTTTTTCGCCAAAGATTGCCCGCAGCAACTTCTCTTCGCTTGAAAGCTCTTGCTCACCCTTCGGCGTAATCTTTCCTACTAGGATGTCGCCGGCCGTTACCTCGGCACCAATCCGGACAATACCGCCCTCATCGAGGTCTTTGAGGCTGTCTTCACTCACGTTGGAAATGTCGCGGGTAACCACTTCCGGTCCCAACTTAGTGTCGCGCACTTGAACTTCGTGGGTTTCAATATGAATCGAACTATAGCGGTCGTCTTGTACCAAGCGCTGGCTGAGGATAATCGCGTCCTCGAAGTTATAGCCGCCCCAAGCCGCAAACGCCACCAGCACGTTCTGGCCCAACGCTAGTTCGCCATTTTCGGTCGACATACCGTCGGCCAAAATATCACCCTTCTTCACTTTCTGTCCGCTCGCCACGATGGTGCGCTGGTGAATGCTGGCGCCATCGTTACTGCGCACAAAGGTCAGTAATGGGTAGGTAATGGTCTCACCCTTGGTGTACTTGACCGTAATTTCGCTGGCCGTAGCCGCTTCGATGACGCCCGGACCCTCGGCCACAATAATCTGGGCTGAGTCGCGCGCCACGGTACCTTCCATGCCGGTACCAACGATGGGGGCCTGCGGCTTCACCAGCGCCACGGCTTGCTTCTGCATGTTTGAACCCATCAGGGCGCGCTTAGGGTCATCATGCTCGATGAACGGGATCAATGACGCTGACACCGACACGATTTGCTTACTGGAAACATCCATGTACTCGACGTTGCCGGCATCTTCCTCTTCGGCCTCACCGCTGCGGCGCACCGCTACCCGGGGGTGCACGAAGTAGCCGTCGGCGTCTACCGCCGTCGCGGCTTCGGTGATCACCACGCCATTATCCTCATCAGCAGCGTCTAAGTAGACGATATCGGTGGTCACCCGCGGCCGTACCGGTACTGTCTTCAAATCCAGCTTCAACAGCTTCTTGGCAGCCGCTTCGGTAATCTTGTCGCCTGGCTTCACGATCACGGTGCCTTTGGCATCCTTAATGGTAGTACGGGCGATGTGGCCGGTGGCCTCACTCGGCTTCAACTTATTAATAACAATGCGGTAGGGTGTCTCGATAAACCCATACTCATTGACTTGGGCATAGGTAGAAAGGTTGGATACCAGGCCGATGTTCGGACCTTCCGGAGTCTCAATCGGACACAACCGGCCATAGTGCGAACGGTGGACGTCACGGACTTCGAACCCGGCGCGCTCACGGCTCAAACCGCCGGCACCCATGGCAGTGATCCGGCGCTTGTGGGCAATTTCCGCCAGCGGGTTGGTTTGGTCCATAAACTGCGACATCTGCGAGCTGGCAAAGAATTCCTTCACACTTGCCACTACCGGCCGCACATTGATCAGCTGCCCCGGCGTCACGGTTTCACGGTCATACACACTCATCCGGTCCTTGACGTTGCGCTCCATGCGCAGCAAACCGACGCGGAATTTCTGCTGGATCAGTTCACCGACCATCCGCAAACGGCGGTTGGCCAAGTTGTCGATGTCCTCTGGCTGGGCGGCCGGGTCATTGTTTAAGCGAATAATTTCCTTCACGATTGCCACCAGGTCTTCGCGACGGAAAATCCGATTTTCGTAGGTATTAGGGACGTCCAACGCCAACCGCTTGTTCAGCTTGTATCGGCCCACCTTGGAAAAGTCGTAGCGCTTGGGGTCAAAGAACATGCCTTCAATCAAAGTCTTGGAGTTTTCTACCGTTGCCAGATCGCCCGGGCGGATGCGGCGGTAGACTTCCATCAGCGCGTCGCTCATTTGGCTGGTGGCGTCCTTATCAATCGTTTCATCAATAAATTTCAGTTCGCCGGTATCTACATCCTTGAATAGCGCCTTGATCTCGGCGTCGCTGGCATAGCCAAACGCCCGCAGCAAGGTCGTGACCGGCAGCTTGCGCTTCCGGTCGATCTTCACCGAAATTGCGCCGCTGGCGGCAGTATCAAACTCCAGCCAGGCCCCGCGGTCGGGGATCACTTTGGCGCCAAACAACAGCTGACTTCCCGTGTTGTCGGCGGTAAAGAACACCCCCGGCGATCGCACCAGCTGGCTAACCACGACACGTTCGACACCATTAATAATGAAGGTGCCGCGCTCGGTCATCCACGGGTAATCGCCCAAGAAAATCTCCTGGGTCTTGACCTCTCCGGTCTCCTTATTGACGAGCTCGACCTTGGCCTTCAGTGGCACTTCAAAGGTGGCGTTTTTGGCCTTGGCGGTGGCCTCATCGAACTTGGGGTCCTCAAAATGAAAATCGCGGAAATACAGGGCTAAATTTTTGCCGGTAAAATCCTCAATCGGATTGATAGCCGCGAACAGCTCCTGCAAGCCTTCGGAAATAAACCATTCGTAGGAATGCAGTTGGTTGCGAATTAAGTTTGGCAAGGTCAGCACTTCGGGGTTTTTGTTGAATGTTTGGCGGGTGGTAGCAGTGGCGGTGGCCAATGGGCTCTCCTTCTTGATTATTAATGGCGCGTAGGATCGGGTTGTAGTACCCAACCAATAATCAAGAGGCTTATCTAAATCGCGGCGTTTACTAAGTGTTGCTTCTAAGACTTTCACACCCGGGCGAAAAAAGGTGTGGAAGCCTTACACGCAAAAAAAGTAGGCGGGAAATCCCTACTCTGATTTAAGCTTCCTCTTACGTCTATACTACGGGGCTATGTAAGTTGTGTCAACCGTTTTTAGCAAGTTTATTTCCAGATGGCGGCGATTACGTAATTATCGCGTCGATTAAGCCATACTTCTTGGCTTCCGAGGCAGTCATAATGAAGTCGCGGTCGGTATCTTTGGAGATCTGTTCAACCGGTTGGCCACTCAATTCGGCCAGAATTTTGTCGAGGCGGTCGCGGACATTGAGGATGTCGCGCGCTTGGATGTCGATATCGGTGGCTTGGCCGCCCAATCCCGACCCTAACGGCTGGTGGATTAAGATTTTGGCGTTGGGAAGCGCAAAACGCTTGCCTTTGGCGCCGGCCGCCAACAGGATGGCTCCAAAGGAAGCTGCAAGACCCGTCACAATCGTTGATACATCGGGCTTGATGTGGCGCATGGTGTCATAAATCGCCAGGCCGGCCGTTACGCTTCCTCCTGGGGAATTGATATACATCACCACATCCTTCTTCGGGTCCTCGCTCTGCAGAAATAGCAGCTGCGCAATTGTCAGGTTAGCCACAGTATCGTCAATTTCGGTGCCAATGAAGATAATTCGCTCCTTCAACAGCCGGGAATAAATATCATAAGCGCGTTCGCCATGGGCAGTTTTCTCGAGTACTGTCGGCACTAAAATTTGGCTTTTGGGCTGCATAAACATTCCTTCATAACTGTCTTGAGTATATCAAAATTGGCACTCGCCTGTCTAGAGTGCCAACTATTTTTGGGCGTAGTCGATGAGTTTGGCGATGACCTTGCTGGCCATCAAATGGTTATAGACGTCTTCTTTGATGCGTTCGCCCTCAAGCTCCTTTTGCATCACCGGGTCAGTATATTGCACGCGCAACTGCTCGATTTCGTGTTCGATTTCATCGGCGCTTACCGTCATTTCCTCAATTTTGGCGATCTCGCTCAAAATCATGGCCAGCTTGACCCGCTTTTCGGCCTCGGGCCGAATCTCAGTCTCCAACTGCTCCTGGGTTTGACCCTGAGCCTGCAGGTACTGCTCCATCGTCAGCCCGCTGGAACTCAGCCGTTGGGAGATCTCCGACTTCATCCGCTCGATCTGCTGGTTTAGGAGACGGTCCGGCACCTTTAAATGGCTCTTCTTAATAATGTCGTCGAGTAGCTCGTTTTCGTATTCGCGCTTGGCGGCGGCTTCGGCCTCGGTTTGGAGCTGGTCGGCAATATCGGCTTTCAATTCCGCCACCGCCTTAAACGGCCCCACTTCGGCCGCGAAGGTGTCAGTAACCTCCGGTAGCTCCAGTGCCGTAACCTCATGTATCTTCACGGAGAATTCCACGGGCTGACTCGCTAGCGTCTTCTCGTGATAATCCTTGGGAAAGGTAATAGTAAAAGTTTTGTCGTCACCTACCTTCAGTCCGACCAGCTCTTCTTCAAAACCGGGAATAAAGGTCTGCGAACCAAGCTTGAGCGTATGATTCTTGCCCGCCGCTCCAGCCACTGGCTGGTCATCCTTCTTGCCCTCAAAATCAAACTTTACCTCGTCGCCAATTTCCGCCGCGCGCAGCGCCGGCACGCGCTTAGCCACCCGGCGTCGCAAATCTTCGATCATCTCGGCAACCTGGGCGTCCGTGACTTTCACCGGCTTTACGGCCTTCTTAATCTTCTTATAATCCGGCAACTTGATCGGGGGCACCACCTCCACTGTAGCTTCGTACTCGAGATCGGTATAAGGTACAAACTTCTTCACCTGTACATCCGGCGGGGCAATCACCGCCAGCTTCTCCTGCATAACGGCATCAGAATAGGTATGGCCCACGGCGTGCTCCAGTGCCTCGCCTTGGATAGCACCCTCGCCCACCTCGCGCTCCACAATCTTGTCCGGAGCTTTGCCGGGGCGAAAGCCATCCACCTTCACTTGCGGCCGGTATTTGGCAAAGGCGTGCTCCTTGGCGTGCTTCAACTCCGCAGTGGTGACGGTAATAAAAAAGGTTACATGGGTATCAGTACGTTTGGTAATTTCAGCTTTCATAACTGGGTATTGTAGCAGTATTACAGGTGGCTGTCACCAGGGCATCGGTGACCCCGGCAACAGTAGTGTCGCCGGGGTCAGGGAGTTATATCTCGGAATTCTTCGAACTCTTCGAGTGGCCAACACTGCTCATGCAGCAACATCGGGCCGCCCTCCTCTTTACGGAGTCCGACGACATAAATGTCTTTGGTATCTGTGATGGGTCCAACCCCTATGGCCAGATAAACCTCGTTGGCAGGCGTCTCGCGGACATTGCTAGTAGCCAATCGGCGGGCTAACGATGTTAGCTTCACCGCCAAATCATCCGCTAGGCTTAGCGGTCTCAACAAGTAGTGCTTCGGGGGACCCTCGCCACTTCTGCAAGCGACTGTCTGCCAGCGCTTAGGCTCGCTGGGAACAAAGCGGTACAACGAAAGCTGTGCTTGCACAATACCTCCTTGCAAATCGAAGTTATAACAGGTGCGGCCGTATCTCCACGATCAGCGCTACAGTACATGTTTTCTTAAATTTCTACAAGCTACTGCAAAGCAGCGTTTTGGAGTTTGGCGTAGTCGGGGATTTGGGCGCGAAACAGCGCCTGAACCAGCGCAGCGTTGCCCCCAAACGACTGGTTTTTATTCTGGCAGCTGCTCGACCACGTATTCAGTGCCACGGTATCGTTGATAATCAACTCGTATTCGTAGCGCTGGCCCTGGGGACACTGCCCGGTGTCATTTGCCTGAGCATTGCTTTTTTGCTTGGTAAAGCCAGCATTTTGCAGAGCGGTCATAAAATCATCAAAGGCATCTTGATTATTAATGTAGGTCGCTGAGGCTATCGGAATGTCGCTATAAGTTTTATCGAACTCGACTGCCCGGCTGTCGCGACTGACGCTAATACTGCTAGAACGATGTAGCTCATTGGCGTTCACCGGCCCCTCAATCGTTAGTCGCACTTCCGAGCCATCCGTCGTATGATCGGTCAACGAAACTTGGCTCGGCGGCGTCTGCGAGGGCGCATGTTTGCCATAGGAAAGCGCCGCGATAATTCCAATTATAATCACCACGACCGCCCCGATTGCTATCATGTATTGTCGTCTATCCATAACTAGCGGCCACAAAAAATCCTGATGGCATAGTATGTCATATTATCTGTTGTAGTGCAAGAAATGTCAGCTATGGTGAATAAAATGGACCGAGGAGTAAACATCTTTATCACTCCTCGGTCCATTCCGAGCACTACATATTCAGTACTGCAACGACGGTCTCCGTCAACGAGGCGCCCGCCTCAAGTTTTTTCAATCGCTCTACTGCTCGTTCTTTAGCCTTTTTAAGGCTGATTGTGAACCAAGTAACCACTTGTTCAACAAGCCGATCATTGGCATCGAGGAGATGCATGAGTAGCTCGTCGTTCAATGGTTCAAACGTGTGGCGAAATTCAGCTGTCTTCTCTGGTTCTCCGTTCCAAGCAGTTTTATGGTGCACCCAGAAGCCGCGACGAGCTAGTAGCAAGGAGTCTTTCAGTTCTACGTCGCTTTCCGGAGACTCTGGGTCGCGATAGGGAATTCTACTTAGGTTCCCTACGGAGGCAAAGCGATCCTTGTCATTGAGCGGCGCAACATAACCATTGAGACGATGCGCCTGGCTCATCGTAACCCCAACGAAGCTCATGCTACTTAGCCTGTCGTAGAAGTTTGGCCAATAGTTGAATTCCGCTGCGAACTGATCCTTGAGGCCATTTACAACGCCCATCTTTAGAGCCAGCGGCAGGTCGGCTGCATCAGTCGCCAACTGACTTAGTACTTGAGCAAGTCCACTGGAAGCATCCATTTGGACTCCCCTTTCTGGTATCGTGCCTTTTGGGCAGGCCCGCCAGGCGAGGACAATACGTGACCAAGCATACTCTGATAAAGCGAATGATTCAATATTTTTTAATAATTGCAACTGGTAGGCGAGAGAGGACTTGAACCTCCACGGGGTTACCCCCACTAGCTCCTAAAGCTAGCGTGTCTACCATTCCACCACTCGCCCGCGGATCGCGACGCTACCTATTGTATCGGTTTAGATGGGTTTGTAAAAACTCAGGGCGGTGTCGCCGTAAGTTTTGGTGTCAATATGGGTGAGGCGAGCCAGTTGTGGCAGGTTTGAACGCGAACTGTGCGAAACGACGAGAATGCCCTCTGGTTTCAGCAATGACCCCAGTTGCTCTACTACCGCCGGCCGCAAGAGGTCGTAGGGTGGATCGGCCACAATCAAGTCAAAGGTCGGTGCTGGAGGCTGACGATTAAGCCACCCTTCAACGGTTGTACTCGATAGCGTGTACGCGTTGCCGACATCCAGTTTCTCCGCATTCGTCTTGATAGCTTGGATCGCTACTCGTCCGGATTCGATTCCTATGACGCGGTCGGCGCCGCGGCTAAGAGCCTCGAACCCGACCGCGCCGCTGCCGGCATAGGCATCGAGGACGATCAGGCCACTGACGTCGCCAATAACATTGAATAAAGCCGCGCGCACTTTATCGGCCATCGGACGCGTGGCGGTTGATTTAGGCGGAGCTACACTCCGCCCCCTGAGACTGCCGGTCGTGATACGCATGTAGCTATCCTTTGCCCACTACACCTCCTATGGGTTCGGCCGCAATCACTCCGTTATATCCGGCTTCCAGATAGGCCAGGAGCCAGGTAGTAGCAATGGCCTGAACTGTCTGTGGCGCCAACCGCTGGCGTACCAGCCAGCCCAGTTCTGCCGTCCAACCACTTTCATAAAACCGTTCATACATCTGCAGGCTAGCAATGGCAGCGGCTTCTTTGCGAAAGAATTCGATGGGTCCTACCACCCGTGCAGCCGCCAGGTGTGCTGGATCAAATGTTGCCCGAATGCGATGACCAACCAAGGCCGTAGCGACACCCAATTCAAAGTTGAAATGAGTCGTCAGTAAGCCCTTCCCGCCCCACAGCGCCCAGCTCCGCCGCAGCGTATCGGTGGGCGTGTCGCCAGCAACAATGATGCCGTGTTTAAAGTGGCGCTTATCCTTATAGCGGCCGGCATGGTCGGCCAAATAGTAGTCCAGGGGGAAGTGGTGGGCTGGCGTCAGTCCGTCGCAAATGTAATGAGCCAGCCAAGCGGCATCGAAGGCGGCTCGGATCATATCCTGCTCCTGTAGCGCCTGCACCAACCGCGTGTAATGGCTCTGGATAAGGTCAGGGATGTCGCCCTCACCCGTTGTCGGATCATAGAGATGGCCGGGATCATGATGGCCGGGCGATTTGGCCTTAATGCCGTCGGGACCATTCAGCCCCTCAAAGTGGACGATGCGGCGCTTTGAGGGAAAGCTACCCGGCGCAAAAAACGGCCCGGCAATCCGGTAGGCGGCGCGGTCAAAGCGCTGGTGCACACCCACCCCGGGTACCGTCCGCTGCGTTGTAATAAAGCCGGAGTACATTGTTGGCTGCCTACCTCGTTAATCCAGCGAAGTGATGGTTTTTAACCTGTTAATTCGCGTGGCTATTTGAGGATATTGTAGCATCGCCCGCGGATCCTCCACAAACCGGTCGGCGGCCGTACGTACTGCCGCAACCAAGCGCGTATCGCCCAGGTCGGCCAGATTCAGCTCGAGCATACCGTGCTGGCGGCGGCCATACACTTGGCCGGGCCCGCGCAGTTCGAGGTCGATTTGAGCCAAGCGAAAGCCATCTTGCGTGCGCTCCAGCGCCTGCAAGCGCTCTACTACTCCCGGCGCCCCCGAGTCGCTGGCTACGAGACAATAGGATTGGTGTGCGCCGCGGCCAACCCGCCCGCGTAACTGGTGGAGCGCTGCCAGACCGAAACGTTCAGCACCCTCGACCAACATGACGCTGGCGTTAGGGATATCGATGCCGACTTCAATCACACTGGTAGCTACCAGCATGTCCAGCTCGCCGCTGGTAAACTGCTGCATTACGGCATCGCGCTCGGCCGGCTTGAGCTTGCCATGAACCATGCCAATCCGCCGATGGGTGAACGGGCCTTTGCGCAATCGCTCGACTTCGGCGGTAACGCTGGCGCTGCCAACAGTATCCGAATCCTCAATCAGCGGGCAGACCACAAACACTTGTCGCCCGGCCGCAATCTGCTTATCGATAAAGCCGTACGCCGCATCGCGATCACCCGCCTTCACCACTTTGGTAGCTACCGGTTGGCGGTTGGGCGGCAGGGCGTCAATGATCGAGATGTCGAGGTCGCCATACACCGTTAGCGTCAACGTCCGCGGAATCGGCGTTGCCGTCATGCTCAACAGATGTGGCAGCTGTTCGGCCTTTTGCTTGAGTTTTTGACGCTGCTCGACGCCAAAGCGGTGCTGCTCGTCGACTACTACAAATCCCAGTTTATGGAACGTAACCTTCTCTGTCAGCAGCGCATGGGTGCCGATCACCAGCTGGGCCGTGCCGTCAGCCGTAGCCGCCAGCGCTGCCGCCTTTTCGGCGGCCGGTTGCCGGCCGAGTATCAAAGTGGTCGTGAACCCCATCCGCTGCATCAGCGGCCCCACCGATCCGTAATGTTGCCGCGCCAACATATCGGTCGGCACCATTATCGCGGCTTGATAGCCGCTAGCTATCGCCATACTGGCTGCCATCAACGCCACCACGGTCTTGCCACTACCAACGTCGCCCTCCAGTAGCCGATTCATCGGTCGCTCGCCAGCCATATCTTGTAGCACCTGCCAAGCGGCTTGGCGTTGGGCGCTGGTCAGATCAAAATCCAGGACTTTGGTAAAGTGCTGGGCGGTCACTACATCCAGCTTGATGGTCGGCGCCATCTCGGTTTTGATCTCACGCTTTATCGCCAGGCTGGCGCAAATGATATAAAACAGCTCCTCGAACGCCAGGCGGTAGTGTGCCCGCTTCAAATTGGTTTCGCTGGAAGGGGCATGAATTTCCACCAGCGCGCGACCGCGCGCCACCAGCTTGGCGCCACTTAGCACCTCGGGCGGCAAGGTCTCCGGCAAGTCAGCCACCCGCGGTAGTAACGGCATAACCAGGTTGCGCAGTTGCTTAGAAGTCAGTCCCTCGGTTTCTGGATACACCGGCACAATCCGGGCGGCGTGGCGGCTTTCGCCCACATCGGCCTCAATCGCCGGTGATTGTAGCGCCAGATCATTATTGCGAAACTCCAGCTTGCCGGCCACCAGCACCTTAGTGCCAGCCGGGTATTGCCGCAGTAAATACGGTTGGTTAAACCAAATCGCCTTCACGGTGCCGCTACCGTCGGTAATGATAGCCTCAGTTATGTTGAGCTTTCGACCCCGCGCCCGCCGAGTGGCAATCGTCACCACGCTCCCCCGAAACGTTACCAGTCCCGGCTTCATTTGGCGAATTGGCGTAATCTGCGAAAAGTCGTCATAGCGCCGCGGAAAGTGCTCCAGCAGGTTACCTACCGTCACAATCCCTAGGCGCTCCAGCTTGGTCGCCATCGCCTTACCGACTCCGGCCAGCGTTTCCACGCGCACATCTAAGTTCATGGCTACTTGACCGTGAGTTTCACAAACCGGCGTTTACCCACCTGGATGACATCGCCCGACTTCACCTTAATTTCGTCATCATCAATCTTGGCGTCATTCAGCCGTACACCGCCCTGCTCAATCAGTCGCCGCGCCTCCGACTTGCTGTCCGCCAACTTCAGCGCCACCAGTAATTCGATCGGCTGCCACTGCTTTTTCGACACCGCCGTGGTAGGGATATCATCCGGCCGCTCTTTATCGCGAAACTGCTTGTTAAAAGCCGCTTCGGCCGCCAGCGCCGCTTCTTCGCCATGGTAAATCCGTACGATCTCCCGCGCCAGCGAGGCCTTGGTGTCGCGCGGGTTCGCCCCGGCGGCAATATCCTTAACCGTTTGCTCAATAACGTCTTCGGCCACATCGGTACAAATCCGGTAATACTGCGCAATCATCTCGTCATGAATGCTCATCAGCTTGCCATACATATCACCCGGCTCGTCGGTAATATAAATGGCATTGCCCCAAGAAGTCGACATCTTGCGCCCATCTGGCCCCGTCAATAGATCGAAGGTCAGGACTTGCTGCGGCGCCATCCCGTAATGCTTCTGCACCGTTCGCCCAGCTAACAGGTTAAACAACTGATCAGTACCCCCTACTTCTACGTCAGCCTTAACCGCCACCGAGTCATATCCCTGCAAAATCGGATACAAAAATTCGTGTAAACCAATGGGGCGCTGCTCCTTAAAGCGCACCGCATAATTCTCGCGCTCGATCATCTGGGCCACCGTAAACTGCTGCGCCAAGCTAATCACCTCGTCAAAGGGCAGTTTGCTCAACCACTCCGAGTTGTGTCGAAACTCCACTTTCTCCATATCCAGAATCAGGCCCACCTCCCGCTCGTAATCGGCCATATTGGCCCGAATCTCTTCGCTACTCAGAGGCTGGCGCTCGCTGGTTTTGTCGGAAGCGTCACCGATAATTGCCGTAAAGTCGCCAATAATAAGGACAATTTGGTGACCCATATCTTGCAAATTGCGTAGCCGTCGCAACGTCGCGGCTCGTCCTAGGTGCAGTCGCGGGCCGGTTGGGTCAATTCCCAGCTTAATGCGCAGCTTTTTGGTCGCCAGCAGCCGCTCCAGCTCCTCGCGCACAACTACGTCTTTGGCTCGCCCTAATACCAGGTCAATCATGGGTTTTATCATATCATAGGCAAGAAACGACTCGCGCCTCCCAGCGGGTGCCGGGAGGCGCTATGACACTTAAACCCTTGCGCTATAGGTTTTCTTGTCGTCTGTTTATCAACTCCTCGAGACTCTTGGCATCCCAGATGACAGTGTGCGGCACGGTAGAACCAAGGGATTCGTTGAGTTCGTTGAGATGGCTGAGAATTTTGTCTGCAGGCAACTTCTCGCACTCAAGCATGACGCGGGATGCAATTCGCATACCTTCATCCCCCTCCAGCCAAAACCCCACAGCCCTACCCACCGAGGAGAAGAACCAGATGAGCACCGAAGGCTCGTCAATGGAACCGCCACCGATGCCACGCAGCTTCAGATGCTGCACGAAGAACGCGTCTTGCGCGTCGGCCATCCGCGGCACCGTTCCGTGGTGACCAATCTGACTCCCGAAGGCTTGGTACTCCTGTCGCAAAGCGACACATGCGACGTCTGAGATTGTCATAGTACTGTCCTCGTCTGTAGGTTCATAAAGAGCTAGAGCCACTATACCGACACCTCACGCACGCTTCAAGCACAACCGAAATACTTGGCGGTTGGTGTCCAGCTGACTATAATGAATGGTACTAATGGTAAGACTACACAGTAATGGCTAAACGTCGCGTCATTCGCGGGGGCAATCGCAGCCTCAAGGCTCGGGCACTCCAATTTCTGGCCTCCTTTACGAGCCCCGGCCGTTTCAAACGCTACTGGTTGAATGCCGATGGCGCCAAACGCTTCGGCAAAATTGTCGGCGTCGGCTTTTTGTGCCTGGTCGCCATCTTCCTCTACATCGCCAAAGACCTGCCGAGCCCCAGCAAGATCAATGCGCGCATCGGCAACCAAAATACCGTTTTCTTTGATCGCACCGGACAGCACAAGATTTACGAGGTCCACGGCGACCAAAACCGCCGCGTCATCGATTTTGCGGATATGCCGCCCACAATTAAGAACGCCACTATCGCCATCGAGGATAAGAACTTCTATCACGAGGGCGCCTTTAGTTTTTGGGGAATTTTGCGGGCGGCCATCGTCGACGTCACGACCCATCAAACCACCCAAGGTGGCTCAACTATTACCCAACAATACGTTAAGAATGCCCTGCTTGATCCCAGCGACCACACCTTTACGCGCAAGGTAAAGGAGCTGGTTCTGTCGCTGGAAATTGAGTCGCTATATAAGAAAGATGACATTCTCAAGCTGTATTTGAACGAAATTCCGTATGGGTCAGAGGCCTACGGTATCGAGTCGGCCTGCCGGACCTACTTCCCCGCCGACATCAAGAATGATAAGTGCGCCAACAATCTAACGCTTGAGCAATCGAGTCTGCTGGCTGCCATGGCTAACGCCCCCAGTTACTATTCGCCATATGGTCCCAATGTGGACGCACTAATAGACCGCCAGCATCTAGTGCTCGACGACATGGTCGCCCAAAAATTGGTTGATTCAAAGACGGCTACCGTCGCCAAGCTGACCACAGCTACCCTAGCCGCTAATTCCGGCTTGGCCGCCACGCCTCAGACCCAAACCGCCGTTAGCCCGTACCCCCACTTCGCCCAGTATGCCGAAACCTACCTGGCCAACCAGTACGGTACTAATACCGTCGAAAATGGCGGTCTCAAAGTCATTACTACTCTAGACATTACCAAACAGGATCAAGCCCAAGCAGCTATTACGAAAGATATGCCCTCGGTGCGGGCATTGGGGGGACATAACGTGGCCTTAGTGTCGGCCGACCCCAAAACCGGCCAGGTTCTGACCATGCTAGGCTCCTACAACGCCGCCGACCCAAACTTTGGCGCTTTCAATGTAGCACTAGCCAATCGCCAACCGGGTTCAAGCTTTAAGCCCTTTGTTTACGCCACTGCCATGGCCAACACCACGAGTTGGGGGCCGGGCAGCACCCTCTACGACGTCAAGACCGACTTTGGCGGCGGCTATGTCCCCAAAGACTTTAGCGGTACTTTTAGCGGCATTCAATCCATGCGCACCGCCTTGGGTAACTCCCTCAACATCCCCGCTGTCAAAATGCTCTATATTGCTGGCGTCTCCAGTTCGATCAAGACGGCCCACAATTTAGGTATTTCCACCCTCAACCAACCAGCCAGCCATTACGGCCTCAGTTTGGTGTTGGGATCTGGCGAGGTCAAATTGAACGATATGGTTAATGCTTACGAGAGTTTTGCTAATGGCGGCCAGCACTTTACGGCTACGCCCATCTTAAAAGTCACCGATCCACGCAACCATGTACTGGTTGACAATTCCAAGCCGCTCGCGCCCAAAAAAGTTCTCGACCCTCAGGTGGCCTACTTAATGGCTAATATCATGAGCGACAACCAGGCTCGCGTAATGGCCTTCGGGAGCAATAACCCATTACATATTGCCGGGCGCACCGTCGCCGCCAAGACCGGTACGACTCAGAACTACAATGACGCTTGGACAATCGGCTTCTCTCCCGATCTGGTAACCGGCGTCTGGGCCGGCAATAATGATAACGCCCCGATGTCGGCCGAGGCCGCTGACATTGCTGGCCCAATCTGGCACGATGCCATGGTCAGCGAGCTTAGCAGCTATCCAACAACCAGTACTTTTACCCAACCCAGCGGCATAAAAAGCGTTACGCTCGACGCCCAGACCGGACGCCTTCCTAGCCCTACTACCCGCCAGCGACGCACCGACCTATTCCCGAGTTGGTATAACCCGCCAGTTGATACTGGCGGCAAAACCGTCCAAATTGATAAGGTCTCCGGCAATCTGGCTACGAGCTGCACGCCTCCCGCCGCTATCCAAACCATGACCTTTGGCGGCGGCATGCACGCCGAGATTCCCTCCACCGACCCCGAGTACGTCCTCTGGGAGCCACCGGTGGCCGCCTTAGCCCGCAGCCTGGGCTACACTTCCGGCGGTGGCTCGGCCCCCACTGCCAACGATAGTGTCCATCAATGTAGCGATACCAAACCGAGCGTCCAGGTCAGCGCTACCGGTACCGGACCGCTTCAGATTACTGCTAATGTGACTTCTGGCACCTTTCCCGCCAACCAGCTCACCATCTCGTTTGATGATCAGGTTATTTCCACCCAAGCTATTAACGGCAGCACTGCCTATACTTTCAGCTACTCACCAACCGCCAACGGTAGTCACACGATCAAGGCTACTGTCACTGATACCGGCCTCTATAGCGCCGACGACAGCACTACCGTCAATGTAACGACGGCCGGCGCCGACAACACCTCATCAACACAATCCACCCCAACAACGCCGATCAAACTGCCGAAAAAGCCGTAAGACGCCTAGGTGGTGTCGCCTTCGCTCGAAGTCATTTCGAGCAAGCTGTTCTCCAGTTTTTGGGTTGGGCTCATCCGCTTGGGGCGGCGGCCATTCGCCGTGGCCGATTGAGCATTGCGCCCGGATGCCGACTGATTGCGATTGCCGCGCCCAGCGCCTTTTTTGGAGCTACCGCGTGATGTACGACCCGAAGACTGCCCCTGTGGTTGAGGTTGCCGCGACGGCGCTTGCGACGGCTGGGTGTTCGTCAGTGGAGCGGTGGTAATCGTCGGCTGAATGTTGCTGGGCATAACCACCGGAGCCGACAGCGTTGCTTGTGTCCGCTGCGACTGACCTTTGCGGCCGCTCGAACTACCACGATTACCCGATCCCTTATGCACCGGCGCCGCAAACAGCATTTTGCCGGCTACGGTTTGGAATACCCGCGTAATCTCGCACTCGACCTCCTGGCCCATCAGCTTATCACCATTGTCGACGACGATCATGGTGCCGTCGGCTAAGTAACCCACCCCCTGGCTCTTTTCCTTACCCGGCTGCACGATCTTCACCATCATGTACTCGCCCGGCACTACCACCGGTCGCACCGCATTAGCAAGCTCATTAATATTTAAGACACGAACACCTTCAATACTGGCCACCCGGTTCAGGTTATAGTCAGTCGTCAGTACGCTTACATTCAGGTGACGTCCCAGTCGCACCAGTTTGGCGTCGACTTCGCGAATATCGTCGTAGTCATATTCGATAATCTCCATATCAACGCCCGATTGGCGCATAGTATTGAGCATCTCTAGGCCGCGACGCCCCCGGCTGCGCTTCATGGCGTCTCCAGAGTCGGCAATCAGTTGGAGTTCCGCCAGCACAAATCGCGGGATTAGCAGTTTACCCGGTGCGAAGCCGGCCCGCGCGATGTCGGCAATACGGCCGTCGATGATCACCGAAGTATCCACCAATGCCGGGGTCACCGAAATCGGGGGAATGGGGCCGGTCGCAGCGGCCACTGGTTCTTTATTATTGTCGTTAGTATTAAAATCCATATAAGAATAATTCCTTTCGTTTAGGTCTTGGACATCCCCGCCTCGACCGCCTCGGCAATCGTTTTTACGCGACTCATGCCCGTGGCATCAGCTTTGCTCGGTCCAACGCAATAGCGAAAACCAAGCTTCTTTGCCTCTGCCAGGCGTCCGGAGACGTTGCTCACGGACCGGATTTCACCACTGAGACCAACTTCGCCAAAAGCGATTAAATTATGGGCGACCGGCTGATTTTTAAATGCCGAGGCTATCGCCAAAATGATTGCTAGATCAGCAGCCGGTTCAGTAATTTTCAATCCGCCAATAATATTAACATAAATGTCTTGATCTGACAAGTTTAGTCCCGCCCGCTTCGTCAATACCGCCACGAGCAAGTTCAGTCGATTCAGGTCAAAACCGGAGGCAGTCCGCTTAGGATAGCCGAATACACTGCGCGACACCAACGCCTGGACTTCGACCAAAATAGGCCGAGTCCCCTCAACCGTCGCCAGCACTACTGATCCCGGCGCCTCCTGGCGCTCGGCCAGCAACGCCTCGGACGGATTCGGTACCGGTACAAGCCCTTTATCTTGCATCTCAAAAATCCCGACTTCGCTCGTCGATCCAAACCGATTCTTGATCCCCCGCAGGGCTTTGAATGATCCATAGCGATCACCCTCGAGATACAATACGACATCCACCAAGTGCTCTAGCACCTTCGGCCCCGCAATATTTCCCTCTTTGGTCACATGCCCGATGATGATCATAGCAATATGTTTTTGTTTGGCAATGCGCTGGAGCATCTGCGCGCTGGCGGTAATTTGCCCGACACTTCCTGCGGCTCCCGTCAGAGCCTCCACCGCCATCGTTTGGATCGAGTCGATAATAACCAGGCCGTAATCGCTATTCTCAATTGTCGCGGCAATGGCATCGACATTCGTCTCCCCAAGTAATTCCAACCCTTCGGCGATCACACTCAACCGATCGGCGCGCATTTTGATTTGGTTGGCCGACTCTTCACCGGACACATATAAAACCAGTTGCTTGGCGGCAATTTCAGCTGCCAATTGCAACACCAAGGTCGACTTTCCGATCCCCGGATCACCGGACAACAGCGTAATCGACCCGGGCACGATCCCGCCACCCACAACCTGATTGACCTCGTCAATCTTGGTATCAATCCGTGGCAGTTTTCGCGCCGCCACCTCCTTGAGCTTCTCCGGCTTGGCAGCTACCGCCGTACCTGCAGAACCACCACTCCTCACTGTCGCCGTCTCGACAAACGAGTTCCACGCCCCACAACTATCACACCGGCCAGCCCACTTGGGAGAGGTCGCGCCACAGGATTGACAGACATATTGGGTAAGCGTTTTTGCCATGCCCCAATGGTAGCACAAACCGAACGAAAAGCGAACAATATTATTTGACACTTTGCTGATTTTGACTGCATAATAACTCATCCTCGCAAGAGGCGTAAGTACCCATCGCTTCCAGTAGGGACTAGTCCTGAGGAAGCCGAATCGGAAGGATGACTGACATGGACAAGTCCGTGCATCATCAGGAGAATAAACGTAACGCCCTTACACACGCATCAAGAGGCGTAAAAGCAGACGAACTTACTTCCAATGGGAGGCGCGAGCTTCTCGAAGCTCTGTGTCTGGAGTTCGTTCGCGCATGGAGGCCGTCACTCCCCCCGGGGTTTGAACCTTGGGCCCTTCATAGTCAAGCGGCTGATACGATTGACTATCGAGACAAAGGCTACTTCACGAACGTTATGACCCTGTGTCGTATCGGAAGTAGCCGCGATACCACTCTCATTCTGAGCAGTGACGGGAGCTTGCACTACGAGAACTGGAACGGGCCTTCATCGCTAAGGATAGCTAATATAACAAAAAGTGGTTCATTCAGCACGTCTACCTTTGAGCGTGCGGCGAAAAAGATTGCGAACGTCAATCGACGCCGGCGCGCGCAGACCATCGCAGCAACTGATCGAATGGAGCAGCGTCTCGCTCTGATCTACCTTCCTTGCTAGCGCCCCTCCCCGTTTCAAATCGAAGCGCCCCGGGAGGGGCGCTTCGACGTTCTAATACAAATTTTGCTACCCGTGGGGTGTCAGGGTTTTCAGTGCCAGTTTGTCATCCTTAGCCGTAATACTCACAGTGTCGCCCTCTTTGTATTCGCCTTTCAAGACGCCGATCGCCAACGGATCTTCAATCAAGTCCTGGATGGCGCGGCGCATCGGTCGCGCGCCCTGGTCCACGTTGTAGCCCTTCTCGATCAAGAGATCCTGGGCAGTAGTCGAAACCCGCAAGTGCAAACCCTGCTCGCCAATCCGGCCCGCCAAATCGGCCAGTTGTAGCTGCAAGATCTTACGGATGTCAAACTTCGACAGCGGTTTAAACACGATCACGTCGTCAATACGATTCAAGAATTCCGGGCGAAAGGCCTTCTTGAGCGCTTCCATTACCTGCCCCTTCACACGCTCATGCTGGGTTTCCAATGCTCGCTCTTCCTGGCGCGTCTCGACGGCAAAGCCGAGCTTGGCTTCGTTGTACATCGTCTCGGCGCCGACATTGGAGGTCATAATGATGATGGTGTTACGGAAATCAACTCGGCGCCCTTTGGCATCAGTCACGTACCCGTCTTCCAGAATCTGCAGCAACATGTTAAACACATCCGGATGTGCTTTCTCAATCTCGTCGAACAGAATCAAGCTGTAGGGCTTGCGCCGCACTTGCTCGGTTAGCTGACCACCATCGTCGTAACCGACGTATCCAGCCGGAGCACCCACCAACCGCGCCACATTATGCTTCTCCATGAACTCACTCATGTCGATTTTAATCATGGCTTCGCGGCTATTGAACATTTCCTCGCTGAGCACCCGCGCTAGCTCGGTTTTACCAACCCCGGTGGGGCCGAGGAAGATGAAGGAACCGATTGGCCGGCGGGAGTCACTAATGCCAGTACGACTACGGCGGATAGCCTTGGAGATCGCCGACACGGCCTCTTCCTGAGCAATCACGCGCTGGTTCAGCCGATCCTCGAGCTGGACCAAATTGACCATTTCTTTGTCGATCAAACGTGTCACCGGAATACCGGTCATCATGCTAATGACTTGGGCGATGTCCTCAGCGGTAATTTGCAGCGCCTCGTCCTTCACGCCCTCTTTTTCGCGGGTCGTGGAAATACGTTGCTCCAGCTGGCTGGCCTTAGTCTTCAGCCGCGCGGCTTGCTCAAAGTCCTGTCCGTTTACGGCATCCTCGATGTCGGCCTGCACCGTAACCAGTTGTTTTTGCATGGTCCGCAGCGGTTTGCTGACGGCGCCGCGCTTAATCCGCACAAACGAAGCCGCCTCGTCAATTAAATCAATCGCCTTGTCTGGCAGGAAGCGGTCGGCGACGTAGCGGTGGGCCAGCTTGGCCGCTTGATCAATCGCCGCATCGGTAATCTCTACCCGATGATGATCCTCGTAGCGCGGACGCAACCCGTGCAGCACCTCCACGGTTTCAGCTACCGTCGCTTCCGGTACCTGTACCGGCTGGAAACGCCGCTCGAGCGCCGAATCCTTCTCGATGTGCTTGCGGTACTCTTCGATCGTGGTCGCTCCAATCACTTGGATTTCACCGCGACTTAGCGCTGGCTTCAAAATGTTGGCGGCATCAATGGCACCTTCGGCCGCACCGGCTCCCACTACGGTATGCAGTTCATCAATAAACAGAATGACATCTTTATGGGCTTTGGTTTCATCGAGCAGCTTCTTTAAGCGCTCCTCAAACTCACCACGGTACTTGGTACCAGCAATCACGCTGGCCAAATCCAGCATGATAATCCGCTTGTTCTGGAGCATCTCCGGCACTTCCTCGGCAATGATGCGCTGGGCCAGCCCCTCCACGATGGCAGTCTTACCAACCCCGGGTTCCCCGATCAACACCGGATTATTCTTCGAGCGACGATTCAAAATCGTAATTACGCGGCCAATCTGGGCTTCGCGTCCCACCACCGGATCCAGCTGCTCATCGCGAGCTTTAGTGGTCAAATCAATGCCAAAGGTGTCCAGCGCGGGCGTCTTCGACTTAGCCTTCTTGCCCGTCCGCTGAGTATCCTCCCCGGTAAAGAAGTGCTGGTTGCTTAAATAATTCTCCAGTTCGGCCCGAACTGCCGCCGGGTCGACCTGCATTTCCTTTAAAATAGCATTGGCGCGCGCGTTTTTTTGGCTTAGTAGCGCAAATAAAATGTGTTCTGTGCCGGAGTAAGGCTGACCGAACTCCCGCGCAATCCGCAGCGACAACGACAGCGTCGTGCGCGCCGTCTCGCTCAAACCTTTGTGGTTCGTGCGGGCGAACACGCTCTGCGAACTGGCGATCCAATCTTGGGCGCGGTCCAGCGTGACGCCGGCGTTGCGCAAAATCTTGGCACCAATTGAGGTGTTTTGTTGCAAAACACCCAGCAAAATATGCTCGGTGCCAATGTAACTGGAGGCCATGGCGCGAGCAATGGCGTCAGCATTTTCTAAACTTTGTTTAGCGTTTTCCGTATAACGATCATAATGGGGACCAAATTCTATACTCATAATCTGGAAGCTCCTTTTCTGTTACCCTCGTCGACGGCTTCATGCGATATCCGAGTACCTATCGATATCCCTATTTTAGCACTCTCGTGCGTAGAGTGCCAGAAGTTTTTGTGTTCGTAGGCGCGCGCCTATATCCGTATTGTATCACCAAAGAAGCGGGTAATATATCTGGAAAATCGACTATTTAGCGGTTTTGGCTTTGGTAGGCTTAGAATCGTCTTCAGCCGGTTTTTCAGCAGTCGGCTCGTCTGCTGGTTCAGCTTCTGGGGCGGCCTCAACTTCAGCTTCCGTCGGAGCTTCCTCCGGACCGGCTTGCTGGTTTACCGCCTCAATTAGCGACCCTTCTAAGTCGGCGCGCTTCGCCGGAGCCTTCCTAGCCGCATCAGCCGCAGCCTCCACCCGTGATTCGTCGGCGCTTACAATATCAATATTCCAGCCGGTTAGTTTTGCCGCCAGCCGCACATTTTGGCCTTGCTTACCGATCGCCAGGCTCAGCTGATCTTCCGGCACCTTCACAATCGCTTTGTGCTCGGTTTCGTCCAACTCCACACTGACCACTTTGGTCGGCGACAGTGCATTGATAATATAGGCCTCCGGCTCTTCGTTATAGAGGATGATGTCGATCTTCTCCTCACCCAGCTCACCCATTACGGCTTGAACCCGGGCGCCGCGGCCTCCCACGAATGTACCTACCGGGTCAACACTGTCGGAGTTCGACAGCACCGCCACCTTGCTGCGAGTACCAGCCTCACGGGCCACGTTCTTAATTTCCACGGTGCCCGTCTCGATTTCCGGCACTTCCAGCTCAAACAGCCGTCGCACCATCTCGGGATGGGCGCGACTCAGTACAACCTGCGGTCCACGGGCCGTCTGCTCAACCCGTAGAATGTATACCTTCACCCGCTGGCCGGGGTAGTAGCGCTCGCCGGGGATTTGCTCGGAGGCAAACAAGATACCATTGGTCTTGCCGATGTCAACGTAAACCATCGAGCCATCAACCCGCTGGACGTTGCCGTTCAGTAGTACACCTTCCTTGTCCTTATATTCATTAAAGACGATTTCGCGCTCAGCCTCGCGCAGCCGCTGGATAATCACCTGCTTGGCGGTCTGGGCGGCTACGCGGCCAAAGCCCTCGCCTGGATCCACTTCGTATTCCACCATATAGGGTTCGTCTTCGGCCCCGACCTTGGCCTTCTTATCAGTCTTCTTAGCTTCGGCCAGCGATACTTGCAACTGGTCGTTTTCTACCTCATCGGCGGTCTTGACCACCTCTTTGCTGATAAATACCGTCATGGCGCCGGTGTCGTCGTTGAGCTTAACCCGGACTTCTTGATCCTTGTCGCCATAGTCCTTCTTATAAGCGGCCGCCAAGGCAGCCTCAACCGCCTCCACGATAGTTTCGCGGGGGAGGTTCTTTTCTTCAGCTATTTGGGTGATGGCAGTTAAAAACTGTGCATTCATGTCGAAAGGTCCTTATTCAGTTGTGATAAAAAAGGTCGGCTCCAGCCGACGTTTCATAGTTATAATACCAAGTTTGAGAAGTTGGGGCAACCGCCCCGCCGGCACAATGTGTGCGCCGACGGGGAGGCTGTACATCCGAATTATCGGATGTGTCGAGGTGGAGGCGGCTCAGGCCAGTCACGAGACAGATCGCGTATGCGACCACTGGGCGGCATGTGCATTTCAAATGCCTCGCGGTGAAGCGCAGACCGGGAAGTGGCTGTGTGACTGCGGCCGCTACCGAATTCCGGCGACATTGGCTGTTGTCCCGAGAACTTGTTCTTGGGACGATGTTGTTCGCGTCGAGCTCGCGCTGACGTGACCCGCCATACAAGCCAGAGAGCTGCCAGACAGGCAACCCCCAGTACAACTAGTGTGCCCTGGGCAGCCTCCGACTGATTGAAATTGCCTTCGTTAGGCCACCCTGCGGTATAAGGCACTTCCGGTGCGGGGTTGATGAACAGCTTGTAGGTCACAAGCAGGACTCCGGCGATCGCCATCGTAGCGACAATCGCCATGTCGGGGTTGCGCTTGCGCCAACTCCGGATACGGCGTGTGATGCGGCGCATACCGCGCCTCCTTTTCTCGATATTGGAAAGGTTCGATTGCGCCCGGGCGGATCCCAAGGCATAAGTACTATTCTATCATAAGTTCTTGTGCTTGTCAATGGATATCAAGCACAACCGTAACAAGATTAGGCCTGCTAAATCTTCCCCAGCTTCTTAGCCAACGCCTCGGTGTCTTTCAGAAGCTGATCAATCTCGTTTAGCCCTTGTTCCCAGAATGTTTTATCAGTAATATCAATCCTCATATCCGCAAAAATATCCTGGGGCGATTGCGAAACCCCGGCGCCAAGAAAGGTCTTTACATCCTGAACGAAAGCTTTATTTTCACGGGTCTTGGCCTGGAGTGACTTGGAAATGAGCAAACCACTTGCGTAGGTGTAGACATAAAAGAAGGCCCGAAAATGCCCGACATACAGCCACCAATTTTTAGCGTCATGTAGCCCGGAAAAGGCCTCTCCCATATAGGAATCCAGATTTTGCCGAAATAATTCACCAATCTGATCTCCCGGAACATACCCAATCTCGCGGTATGTCCGATGCAGCTCTTGTTCGAAGCGATAAAATGCTATCTGGCGAAATGTAGTAGCAATAGTGTCGTCAAGCTGGCGCACTCGTAATGCTAATTCTGTCTCGGGATCAGCCTCAGCGAGTAAGCGCTGCAGTACAAAGTCTTCCATATAAGTACTAGCCACCTCGGCTGTCGAGAGAGACGTATGAAAGTTAAGCGCGTTTTGCTGCTTGCGCATAAGCTCATTGTTAATTGCGTGCCCCATTTCGTGAGCAATTGTCATTACATCGCGTATCTTATCCGTATGATTCAGTAAGACATAGGTGGGATGCTGAGGACCAAGATGAGCGCAAAACGCCCCTCCCACCTTGCCTTTACGCGGGAAAACATCGATCTGACCCTTTTTTAAGAAAGACGTAAAGATGTCGCCAAATTCCGGATCCAAGTCCTGGAAAGTGTCGGCCACCAGTTGGGCCGCAGTATGAAACGAGTACGTAGCAGTTTCGGAACCGTAATCGAGGTTTCTTTCGTGGTAAGCCAGCTTTGGCAAGCCTACAAGCTTGGCTCGAAGTTTGTAAAAGCGCCGAGGAATTTCATTTCGGTCACTCACTGCCGCAACTAACGCATCGACTACCGAGGAGTCCATATCGTCGGACAGGTGGCGACTCTGATCTGGCCGCGTGTACCCACGCAACTCATCGTCAATTTTTTTATTACCCATGATGGCATTTAGCTCGGCAACTCCCATATCTAGATGGTCATTTAGTAAGGCATTAAATGCCTTAGCTGCTTCATCTCGTATCGGCTTTTGCTTGCTCCCCATCAACGACATTATTTGCTCTTCGGTAGCTTTGACCCTCTTGCCAGACTCATCGGTAACCTCACGCTCATCCTTTGTGATAGCATCGCTGGTCATCTTCACCCAGTCTGCGTGAGCTGGACGCGATTTGAAGGTCATTATCTTTTCTTCGGGTTCGCTTAAGCGGTAACGAGCTTGAGCAAATATGCGCTCAAGTGCGTGCCGGTACATCTGAAGACCTGAATCATTAAGGAGTTTGGGTTGCAACTTACTGTCAATGTCGCCGATTCGTAGCCAAAAAAATTGCAGTTGGACGTCAAGCTTTTGCATAAACTCGTCAGCTTGGTTAGCTTTTGCCTTCAGCTTCGGATCAATCGAGTCAACGGTTGAACGCAAACCGAAATAGAAGTCCTCATTGCCATTGGAAAACATGCCCTCAAGTTTCTCGAGCTCATCTAAAGCCTCCTTCAGAGCCGTCGCATCACGGAGATAGTCATCATGGTCCCGCCACTTTTTAGTGAACGCATCAACCGCTTTCTCGATCTCCTTGCGACACTCCTTGATCTTTGGGTCGTCATCACCATCGAGGAGTGGCGAGAGGTCCCAGGTGGTTTTAGAAGTGTCGATTTTGGTCATAATCGCCATTATACCTTAATTCCCGAAGATGGCATTAGGTAAATAATCAACGTATTTGGGCTTGGGCGAGCCAGAAACCGCAATCACATCAATTTGATAATTTGTGCCTCGGTAGCGATGAGAACCGAGCCACATCAGGGCTGCTCGGCGTAGCCGGTGTATTTTATCTGGAGTAATGTAGTCGAAGCCGGTACCGAAGTCCGGACGAGCTCGGTATTTCACTTCAATGATGTGGATACCGGCGTCACTGCGAGCAACAATATCAAGCTCGCACCACCGCGTGCGCCAGTTGCGGTCCAGGATTTGAAAGCCTCGTTGCTGCAACCAGGCAGCCGCCAAGCTTTCGGCTTCCCGGCCGCGCTCAACCGACACTGGTCAGATCGGCCACCGGTTGATAACTATAACGATGATACACGGACGGACCGAGGGCTTGCAGCGCTTTGAGGTGCTCGGGCGAACCATAGCCTTTGTGACGGACGAATCCGTAGCCCGGCAACCGCTGATGTAATAGAGCCATATAAGAATCGCGGGCCACCTTGGCAATAACGGCAGCGGCTGATACTGCCAAACAAGTTTGATCACCTTTGACGACAGTCGCCACGGCTACGCGATCACCGAGATAGTTATGCCGCCCATCAAGGATAATCGCCGTATACGGCAGGTTGATCTGAGCCAGGGCTCGCTCCCCAGCCCGCCGCTGGGCTAAGGTCAGACCCAGTTCATCGATCTCATGACTAGCTACCCACCCGATGCCGATCGCTACAGCCCAGCGCTTTATTGCAACTGCCATCTGTTGGCGTTGCGTAGCAGACAGGAGCTTCGAGTCCCGTACACCGGTCAGATCACACGTCGGTGGCAACACCACTGCGGCCACCGTCAGTGGACCGGCCAAGCAGCCACGGCCGACCTCATCTATCCCGGCGACATACTCGTGGCCAAGCGTCCATAGCCGCTGTTCGTCGGTGCGCGTCGGTGCTTTGCTGGAAGACATAACCGTCATACTTGCAGCATATCAAAGATCCCCCGAGCGGGGGATTTTTTAATCATTCGATAATAACTGATTGCTTAGGTGTTCGAATCCGGCTTATCAACCTTGCTTTCGGCCTCTTCGCGTTCAACCTCAGACTCGTCGCCGCCACCATCGGTAGGCTTGGCGTCGTCCTCGCCAGCTTCCTTATTCTCTTTTTTGATAACGGCATCCAACGGCACTTCGTCGTTCAGCGCATCCTGGTTCTCATCGGGTTCAATCTCGGTAGCCTCAGCATCGGCAGTGTCGTCAGCTAGGGGATCCTTGGTCAGTTGCTTCACGTCGTTGCCCTGGTTAGCCGCCACCCGATCGAACTCCATCTCCTTGAGCCGGGCTGACTTACCGCGGCGGTCGCGCAAGTAACTCAAGAAGTTGCGACGGACCTGGCCGCGACGCAACACCTCGACCTTATCAACGTTGGGTGAATGCAACAGATATGTCTTCTCCACCCCGACACCGCTGGCAATCCGACGGACCGTAATTACGGCCGACACCGAACCCATCCGGTGGGTACGGATCACAACGCCTTCAAAGACCTGGATGCGCTGCTTATTACCCTCGCGAATGCGCTGGTGAACCCGAACGGTATCACCAGATTGCACCTGCGGGAGGGCAGGCTTGGATTGACGCTTCTCTAACTCGGCAATTGCAGGATGCATAACCCAAGTACTGTAGCATAGGCAACGGGTTGGATCAAGCTGTGATTAGTGTCTGGAGCGAACTACGTCGCCCTCGTGAACTGCCGCCTGTAAGCGCCCCAAAACGGCGTCGCCAATGGCCACCGTAAAGGGCAGGCGGATGGTTTTGGGCGGGTCGCCCGGCATCACCAGAAACACTGGGTTGTCGCCCGGGGTAGCGGTGAGAATATCCTTGATTTGGGTAAGTACCGCGGTAGTTGCCAAATTGTGCAGCCGAATCGTCAAGGCTTCAGCGGGGGCTCCTTCTACAGCATCGGGTGGAGTCGGTGGAGGTTGCATCTGTACTGATTTTTGAGTCCTTTTACTCTGCTCGGCGGTAACTACCGGCTTTTCTCCTGTTGATGCGTGATTCTTGGCGGTATCGTAATCGATTTCCTTGGCGGTATCGACCATCAGCTTGATCTCGCCATCCTGACGGCCCTCGCGGTCCTTAGTGTTGACCTTCCCGCTGATAGCTACCACCTTATCCACTTCCCACAACTGCGGCGAGGCCTCATAGGCTTTTGGGAACACGATTAGCTCCAAGGTGCCAGTCTTGTCCTCGATGCCGGCAAAGGCCATCGTGGCATTGTTCTTGGTGGTAATTTTGCGCACCGTGGTGATCATGCCGCCAATCTTGGCATTGCGACCCTCGTGCTCCAACGTCAGGTCTTTAATCGGCATGGTGGTGTCCTCCAGAAAGCCAGCATAATCGTCGAGGGGGTGGTGCGACAGATACAAACCGAGTAATTCCCGCTCCCAACCCAGTTGCTCGCGCGTCGACGCAACTTGGTCCGGCTGCTCCAGTTTCAAACTTGGCAGATTGTCTTCGGCGCCGAGCGAGCCGAAAATGTCGATCTGGCCGCTCAGCGCGTTTTTCTGGGCCTTGGACGCATACGAGGTTACGGTATCCAGGTTATAGAGGAGCTGTGAGCGTTCGCCAAAGGAGTCCATGGCGCCGCACTTGGCCAGCGCCTCCCACACCTTGCGGTTGACCTCGGTGGCCGATACGCGCGTGGCAAACTCCTCGATGTTCTTAAACGGCCCGCCGGTCTCGCGGGCGTCCAGAATCGCTTCAATCGCCCCGGTGCCCACATTCTTGACGGCACTGAGACCAAACCGAATATCGCCGCTATCGGGCAGCACGCTGAACTCCAGAAAGCTCTCGTTCACATCTGGCGGCAACACCTTTATCCCCATGCGTTGGCACTCGCTGATTTCCATTGAGATTTTGTCGATGTTGTCATAGTTTGACGTCATCAGCGCCGCCATAAACGCCGCCGGATAATTGGCTTTCAGATAGGCCGTCCAGACCGCGATCATGGCATAGGTGGCGGCGTGGGCTTTGGGAAAGCAGTAGGCGGCAAAGGCTTCCAACTGACCCCAAAACGTTTCCATCATTTTGGGGTCGGCCTGGACCGTTTTAATAGCACCTTCGATAAAGTTGTGTTTGATCTTCGCCATTTCAGCCGGCTTTTTCTTGGCCACGGCCTTGCGCAAACTATCGGCCTGCCCGCCGGTAAAGCCACACATCTCTTTGGAGATCTGCATGACTTGCTCCTGGTAGACAATGACGCCGTAGGTGTTTTCGAGCGATGCCTGCATCGCCGGGTGCAAGTACTCGACTTTGTTGCGCCCGTGCTTGCGCTCAATAAAGTCGTCAATCCACTGGATCGGCCCGGGTCGGTAGAGCGCCACCATCGCTACGATGTCGTCGAACTTGCCCGGCTTGAGCGCGCGCAAGTAACGCTTCATCCCGGCGGACTCGAATTGAAATACTCCCGTGGTATCACCGGCGCTAAACAGTTCATAGGTCTTGGGGTCGTCTAGGGGAATGTCAGAAATAGTAATGCTTTTGCCATAGACCTTGCGGATAATCCGGAGGGCATTATTAATGATGGTGAGGTTCGAAAGTCCCAAGAAGTCCATTTTTAGGAGGCCAATTTGCTCAATAGGGTTCATTGAGTATTGGGTGCAAATGCCACCTTTTTGGGCCCGCTGCAAAGGGGTAAATTTCACCACGTCGTCGGGAGCGATGACGACGCCAGCAGCGTGTACGCCATTGCTACGAATCGTACCCTCCAGCTTCATCGCTAGGTCAATCAGACTTTTGGCCCGCGGGTTGGACTGATATTCGCGCACCAGTTCGGGGTCGGGTTTATGATCCTTGGTCGGAGGTAGAACACCAGCCGAGATCCCTACCGGGATATGCCGCCCTTGGATCGGTTGCGGCACCAGCTTGGCGATGGCATCGACTTCGGCGTAACTCATTCCCAGCGCCCGGCCGGTGTCGCGGACGGCATTGCGTGCCGCCATGGTCCCAAACGTGACGATCTGGGCCACCCGGTCCTGCCCGTACTTCTCGGTCACATAGTCGATGACTTCGTTGCGGCGGGTATCCTGGATGTCGATATCGATATCCGGCATCGAGATGCGGTCCGGATTAAGGAAGCGCTCAAACAGCAGGTCGTAAGCCAGCGGATCCAGGTCAGTAATGTTCATGGCATAGGAAACAATCGAACCGGCCGCCGAGCCGCGGCCTGGCCCAAAAATAATGCCCTGGTTTTTACCCCAGTTGATAAAATCGGCCACAATCAGGAAGTAGCCCTCGTAGCCCATCTTACTCACTACACTCAGCTCATACTCCATGCGCTCGACGACTTCGGGGCGTAAAGCTTTGCGGGCTTTCGCCTCGGTCATCAAGTGCATATCCTCCTTGGGGATGTCGCCATAGCGCCACATCGCTCCCTGCCAGCACAACTCATGAAGGTAATCGTGCTCACTCTTATTATCCGGCGTCGGGAAGGTTGGAATCAGGATTTGGTCAAGCTCCAGCTCCACATTACAAGCCTCGGCAATTTTCACACTATTGGCCACCGCTTCCGGCAAGTGCTTCCAGCGCTCAATCACTTCCTCGGGACTGGACACAAACAGCGCCATGTCCATCTCCATGCGATCGGTGTCGCCAATGGTCTTGCCGGTCTGGACGCACAGGAGCACTTCATGGGCTTCCCGGTCCTCCCGGCAGGTGTAGTGCGAATCGGCCGTGACCACCAACGGCACTCCGGTAATCTTACTGAGCTTAACCAGTCCTTCATTAATGCGAATTTGCGGCTCCCACTCCTCATGATCTTGGAGTTCCAGATAGTAATTGTCTTTACCGAACGTATCCCGATACCATTCGATAGTCTCCTGAGCCTCTTTCATGGCGCCATTTAAGATGTGGCGGGCCACCTCGCCGGAGGCGCATCCACTGAGGGCGATAATCCCTTCGTGCAACTCGGCCAGCAGCTCCCGATCGACCCGCGGCTTATAGTAAAATCCGTCCAAGTGGGCTTGGGTAGAGAGCTTCATTAAGTTTTGATAACCGCGGTAATCCTTGGCTAGGAGGATGAGGTGGTAGGGGTTGGCATCGATTTTGCCGGTTTTTTCGTGCATCCGTCGCGGCGCCACATATGCCTCAAAACCAATGATCGGCTTGACGCCCTTTTGCTTGGCTGCATTATAAAACTCAATTACGCCGGACAAGGTGCCGTGGTCGGTGATAGCAATAGCGTCCATGCCAATCTCGTTGGCGCGGTCAAGCATTTGCGGCACCTTCTGCAACCCGTCGAGCAGGCTGTAGTGGCAGTGATTGTGTAAATGCACAAATTTGGCCTTCAGCGCCGTTGATTCCGGTGCCGTGGCAGATTTCTGGCTCACGCCTCGTCCCCCGTTGCTACATTAAAGCTTACCACGGGAGCATAAGCGTTTAAAGTCTTGGCATTACGCATACATTAAGTATACGCCCTTTGTTCGGTTTTGGGCTACTGGTTGATCTGAGTGCCGGTAATTTGCAGCCAGTGGCCAACTACCGGAAGGCCGCCAAATGAGTGCAAAATCCATACCAATATGGCCACAACAACCGTCGCCCCGATCACACTGCCGAGTCCAGCCGCAATGCCGCGCAGCAACGAGAGCTTCAGCTGGCGCCGCGTATTGCCCAACAACTCGATGTAATCAGTAATCAGGGCGCCTTCAATCGCCCGTCCCAGCTTCTCGTAATCAGCAGCCGAGGGTTTAGTCTTTGGGCTTGCGGCCATTCTTATCCATCGCCTCAGACGCCCGATTGCGAGCCGATTTCATAATATTCTTGGTCGTGCGCTCCAACTCATCAAGCACTGCCTGCCCTTCTGTCACCAATCGTTTGGCGTCGTGCGAGGCATCTTGCTTGGCGGCTCTGGAGGTAGTTGCCAGCCGCTCGGCTGAATCTCGCAGATCGTTTTTTACAATTTCGGCGCGGGTAATCAGGCGCTGACTCTCTTCATAGGCGTCACCGCGCAAGTCGCGAGCCGCTACCTTCAGATTATCAATGCGGCCGCCCAATTCAACTTCAACCTCGGTTAAGCGAGCATCGCCGTCCTTCACCACTTTCTTCGCCCGTTGCTTCAATTCCTCTTGAGTTTCCTTGCCTGTCTTGGGAGCCAATAGTAGCGCCGCTAAACCGCCCACAATAATGCCAAAAATGGTGCCTTTAACGACCCCTTTGCCATGTGCTTTCACTTGCTTGTCCTTCCTCCCCATCATTACTCTCCTCCTCCACTCATAGCCTATTCCTTGTCTTTATCTTTATCTTTGCGCTTCATTTTGGATTTAAACTGGCGCCATACCACCGTTCCTACCGCCGAAGCCGCGGCCGGCCCCAGCTTCGTGCCGAGGTATTTGGCCATCTCGCCCATGTTTTCACTGGTTTCGTCAACCCGCTGGGTGACCCGGCGAATATTGCGCAAGATATTGAGCAATACCAGCACCACCGCAATACCGACAATCAGGAAGATTACTGCGAGCACTACAATTATGACTGAGGCAATGGCCTGAAACTCTCCCATGGGCGTCCTTTATTTGTCTAAGGTTATTATCCGCTGTGCCGCAGCCGGATGCAAGCCCTAGCGCTTTATCAAGCCACAAACCCGGGGTAGCAATTATTTAAGGTCGGTGCGGTCGCGACGTTTGGTGATGAGTACGTAGGCATGGCGGTCGATGCCCGAGTTTGGCAGGCTATGCATACGGCCGGCTTTGTCGCGGATGCGAGTGCGGCGCATATCCATGCCCACAATCTCACCCTCTACCGGGGTCTCACCCGCCACCACAATGTCGCCGACGCTGAAGTTGCGATCACGCGCCAAATAAATACCGGAAATCACATCGGCCACTAAGGTTACCGAGCCGTTACCGAGGGCGATACCCAAACCGGCAATCACAACGGTAAAGACGAAGGCGGCATTGTTCAGCCCCAGGGTTTGCAGCACCACAATGACCAAGAACACCATCAACAGCGCATCGAGCAGCGAAATCAAAATTTCTTTGAGGCCTTTGGGCATGCGCACAAAGCCGATCAGCCACGATGCCAGCAGTGAAATCAGCCGAATGACAATAAAGCCGACTATCGCCGTCAGGATGGCATTGGGAAGGTTGTGGACTAGTTTGCTGAGATTGGTTGCCAGCAAGCCGTTGAGGCCGGAGCTCAGCGAGGTAAACAAGTCGGTCGGTTGCGCGGGCGTAGGCGTCATTTAGGCTCCCAATTTTTTCTTCAGTATAGCATTGACCATCGGTGGGTTGGCTTGGCCCTTAGAGGCCTTCATTGCCTGACCAACCAAGAAACCGAGCACCTTTTCCTCACCGGCTTTGTACTCGGCGACCGGCTTCGGATTATCGGCAATAACTTGGTCGACAATCTGTTCGAGCGCGGCGGTGTCAGAGATCTGGGTGAGGCCGCGTTGCTTGGCGATGATATTCGGCTCTTTGCCGGTGGCAATGATATCGAGTAACACGTCTTTGGCTGCCGTCGAACTGAGCTCATTGGCCGCCACCATCTCTGCGAGTTTGATTAAACGATCTGGCGTTAAGTTACGGAGTGGGCCGGTTGCCTCCTCCTGCATTGCCGCCCGCACCTCGCCGGTCAGCCAGCTAGCAATGCGTCGATGATGTCCTTTATTGTTACCCGCTACCGCATCCAGGTACAAAAACGCTAGGATGGGGTCGTCGATGAGCGTCTCGGCGATTGTGGCATCCAAGCCGTGACTCATCATGATAGTCCGTATCGCGCCGGGACGACGGTCAGGCGAAAAGGCCTCGCCCGCCTCCAGAAGCATCCTCTCTGTAATTACTAATGGCGGCAGATCCGGCTCGGGGAAGTAGCGGTAGTCGTGGGCTTCTTCTTTGCCGCGTTGGCTAAAGGTTTGGTTCTTGTTTTCGTCCCAGCCGCGGGTTTCCTGGACAACCTTGTCACCACGACCCAATATCTCGGCTTGGCGCTTAGCCTCATACTCGACAACACCGGCAACTGCCCGGAACGAGTTGAGGTTTTTGCTCTCGGTACGCGTCCCCAGCTCCTTGGAGGCAACCGGCCGCAAGCTCACATTCACGTCAAAGCGCATATTGCCATAATAAAGATCGGCGTCGCTCACGCCCGCGTACCGCATCAGGTGGTAGATCTCCTGGGCGTAGGCCTTGGCCTCGGCGGCATTGCGCATATCCGGCTCGGAGACGATTTCGAGCAGCGGCGTGCCGGCGCGGTTGAGATCGACCAGTGAATAATCGGCTCCGGCGGGATGGATGAGCTTCCCGGCGTCAGCTTCCAGATGTGCTCGGGTGACGCCGACACGCTTGGTTTTGCCGTCAATCGGAAACTCAACATACCCTTTACCAACCAACGGCTCATCAAATTGAGTGATCTGATAATTCGTCGGGCTATCCGGATAGAAGTAGTTTTTGCGGTCAAATTTGGAGTGAAATTCTTTGCCATCTTCGTAGGCATTGAGCGCCATGCCGGCGCGGAGCGTCAGCTTAACCGCCTGCTCATTCAGGACCGGCAACGCTCCGGGGAAGCCAAGGCACACGGGGCAGGTATTAGTGTTGGGCTCGGCGTCGCGCGAGTCGTTGCTACAGGAGCAGAATAGTTTGCTCTTAGTCGAGAGCTGCACGTGCGTCTCGATGCCAATGACGGTCTCGTACTTGCTCATAGCGCCCCCAGATCGCGGAGGCCGCGTTCGAAGTTTGCAATAGCCTCGCGGGCCTGAGTCGGGACCAGATCAAACTCGGCATCGTGCGCCAAAGAGTTGCGGACTTTGTGGGCGCTCCAGATAGAGTCGAGGTTGCTGAAGCGCCCACGAGAATTTTTGAGACGCTCCCCCATGGTTTCGCCGTGCACACCGTTGTGCTTGAGGGCATAATCGAGTAGCTTGTCGGCCTCGCTGACGGCGTCGCGCAGACTGCCGCCATTTCCTTGGCTCATGGCCTGGATAGTCGTCCATTTCCCCGCCACAAATTCGCGGTCGAGCGAACCGACGCGATTGGCTCTGCCTGAGGCCGCCCGACCCTTCTTGCGTGGCTTTGGCTGACTCATGACAGCGAGCAGTAGCAGGCCGACCGCCAAGGCGACAATTAAAATCCAGATCATGACAGGACCTTTTCGGCGGCCTTAGCCACGCCCAGCAATTCTACTTCGGCCCGCTGAGGTGCAATGATTTGGAGTCCAATCGGCAGTCCGTTCGATTCACCTGCCGGGATATTGATTGCACAATCTCCCACCAAGTTAGCTGCCACCGTGCAAACATCGGCGCGGTACATTTGTACTGGATCTTTCGTCCTTTCACCAAGCTTAAAGGCCGGCATCGGCGCGCTCGGCCCCATTAAAAGATCGTGATGTTCAAAAGCCTTAGCAAATTCACGGATCAGAAGGGTGCGCACGCGCTGGGCTTGCTTATAATACGCATCGTGATACCCACTACTGAGCACATAGGTGCCGATAATGATGCGACGCTTAGCCTCGGCGCCAAAGCCCTCATCCCGGCTCAGTAAGTAGGTATCGGCTAACGTTTGAGCTTGCTTGGAGCTGTGCCCGAAGCGAATACCATCGTAGCGCGCTAAATTGGAGCTGATTTCCGCTGGAACCAAAATGTAATAACAGACTAATGCTAGCTCCACCAACGGTATGCTCACTTCCGTGACCTCAGCTCCCGCATGGCGCAGCTTTTCCGCCGATTCCAGAACGGTTTTTCTAACGTCCGGGTCAGTGCCGTCGGCGAGATATTCCTTGATCAAACCAATCTTTTTCCCCTTCAGCGTATGTGGCTCAGTCGGTAGGATATAACTGTCGTCGCGCTTGATTGTGGTAGCATCGGCTGGGTCTTTGCCAGCGATAATATCAAGGATAAGTGCAGCGTCGTCCACCCGATTTGCCAACGCTCCGATGACATCGAACGAGCTACCCATGGCCACTACACCGTATCGGCTCACGCGGCCATAGCTTGGCATCAATCCAACTACCCCGCAAAAACTGGCTGGCAGACGAATGGAACTACCGGTATCAGTACCGAGCGCGAATGGGGTTAGGCCGAGCGCCACAGCTGCCGCCGAACCGCCAGAGGAACCGCCGGGTACTCGAGTCGGGTCATGGGGATTCTTTGTCGGACCAAAATCGCTGTTTTCGGTGGAAGAGCCGTGCCCGAAAGCATCCAAGTTGGCTTTAGCAACTACAATGGCACCCTCTGCCTCTAGCTTTTCGATAGCTGTTGCTTGATAGGGCGCCTTAAATGGCTTGAGGATGTTGCTGGCCGCGGTAGTATGCGTGTCTCGCGTCAGAAAGTTATCCTTGGCGATAAAAGGAATGCCGGCAAGGCGGCCGGTTTTTTTTCCGGCGTCAATTTTCTTAGCATATGCCAGGGCCTGGTCGTTAATTTCCAGGATGGCATGGTACTCGGTGTGCTTCTCGATCGCATCGAGGCTGGCTTGCACCAACTGGACAGCCGTCAGTTTCCCGCTACGAACATCGGCCACCAACTCTTCGATCGTGCGCCGTAAATCAATCATTATCGAGCACCCGCTTCACCTTAAAGAAGCCATCCTGTTGATCGGGCGCGTTGGCGAGCAGTTCCTTGCGCGACAGATCACTGCGCACCGTGTCGGGGCGGAATACGTCTACGAGACCGGTTACTTGATCAGTCGGAGGCACACCTTTAGTATCGACAGACTTGAGCTGTTCTACGAAGTCCACAATCCGGTCAAGCTCGCCCGCCATTTGCTTCACCTCGGTGTCAGACAGCCCGATATTGGCCAGTGCAGCAATGCGGCGCACTTCGTCCGGAGTAATGTTTGCCATGGATCTATTGTAGCGATTTCAGCTTACGGGAGCAAAGTATTGCGCTTTCTGTCAAAACGCTTATACTTACTATAATGTCTTTGCTAGCAACCAGCACAAGGGACTAAACCGCCTCCGGGCGGTTTTTTCTTACCGACACGCACCTTGAGGAGAGAAGCATGGGTACAGCAACTGCGCCAACTCCCCGCCGCTCGTCGCGGCGCACCGAGCTGCCGATGGGCATACGCGAGCTAGCACCCGCAGACCGGGCACTCGCGAGCTCTATCTGTTTCGCCCTCCTACCCCATCCGGATGGGCTTAACCACGAAGGGCTACGAGCCTGCATGCGGAGCGGCATCGGTGACGCTCAAGCGTTTGATCGGCTTTTGGAGGCCATGGTTGGAAAGCGGATCCTCTATTACCAAGATGAGGTCTACCGCACTACTCCCGATCTGCAACTCGTCGCTTAGCCCCACCATTTCTGTCCACCGGCCCCCGTGTATCATGCGCGGGGGCCTTAGCCTTCAGTCCGCAGTTGATCTAGCTCTTGGCTATGCGCTTGCACGACCCGTTTGACAATTTTCATATCAAACTTAAGACCCCTAATATCTTCCTTTAATTCGCTCACGTCTTCCCTCAATATGCCCACATCAAGTTTCAAGTCGGCGATGTCGTCTCTTGCGGCAATCATCTCGGTTTTGAGTACGGAGGCGTCCTGCTTTAGCTCGGCAACATCAGTCTTAAGGGTGCTGATGTCTTGGCGCATAATTCCGAGTATTTCAAAAACCAGATCAAATTTTTCGTGTACCTCCCGAAACAGGATATCGAATCGGTCCGACGGTTGTATTGTTGCGCCATCTGTCATAACTCCAGTATAGCGACCGGAATTGACGGAGGGAAATCTTTAATCTTTCTTTAATAAACGTAGCAATCTGGCTTCGTCGATTTGCTCCGTCCCATACTTTTCGGCTTGCTTGACCTTGCTCGCACCGGGATCGTCGCCTATCACCAGATAGGTGGTGTCTTTCGTAACGGTGTTTTGGAATTTGCCACCGAGGGCCTCAATTTTCTCGCCCCCTACCTCGCGGCTGAAGGCACTAAGTGTCCCTGTAATCACAAAACTTTGACCCGTAAGCGGGCCATCGATGTGCTCAACCGCTTGCGGTCGCACGCCATTATCGAGCAATTTTTGCAAGAACTCCTGGTGACGCTTGGTATGCAGCCATTCATGCACGCTCTCGGCGACAACTTTGCCGATACCTGGCACATCCTGCAACTCTTCCAATGTAGCCTGACGAAACCGCTCCAGTGAGCCAAAATGATCAGCCAGGTCGCGCGCTGTTTGCTGCCCGACGTGGCGAATGCCCAATCCGTAAATAAAGCGATCGAGGCTGATTTGTTTCCTCTCTTGTATCGCCGCAACCAGCTTCCGCGCCGATACGTCGGCAAAGCGGTCGAGTTCCACGACATCGTGGTAGGTTAGCGTAAATAAGTCAGCGGCGTCCTTGATCAGGTCGGCGTCAAGCAGGGCGTCGACATTCTTCTCCCCCACTCCCTCAATGTCGAAAGCATCTTTAGCAGCAAAATGGATGATGCGACCCCGCTCCAGCGCCGGGCAGTCAAAGTTGACACAACGCCAAACCGCCTCCTCCGGCCGTTTCTCGAGCGGATGGCCGCACACCGGACACTTTTTGGGCATCTTAAAGGCTTTTTCCTTGCCCGTGCGCAGCTTCGGCAGACTCTGAACTACCTCCGGGATAATGTCGCCTGCCTTCTGCACAATCACCGTATCGCCAATGCGGATGTCCTTGCGCGCCACCTCGCCAGCATTATGCAATGTCGCCATCTGCACCGTGGAACCAGCAATCAGTACCGGCTCGAGTACCGCAAATGGCGTAGCGGCACCAGTGCGCCCAATACTCACCATGATGTTCTTGACCTTAGTGGTGGCTTGTTCGGCCGCAAACTTGTAGGCAATAGAGCCGCGCGGGGCTTTGCCGACCACGCCAAGAGACAGGTACGCCTGGCGGTCATTCAGCGTTATGACGATGCCATCGGTGCCATAGGGCAGCTCCTTACGCTTCTCTTCCCAATCCTCCAAATACTTGATAACGGCTTTGGTGCCACGCAGTACCTGACTATGGGGCTCAACCTTGAAGCCAAGCTTGGCGGCCAGCTCGTGCTCGTCCTGATGAGTTTCCATCCCCGGCACGTCGGTCACGACAGCATAGACATGAAAGCTGAGCTTCCGCGCCGCTACCAGTTTGGGGTCGAGCTGCCGCACGGTGCCGGCGGCGGTATTGCGCGGGTTGGCAAACAACGGCTTGTCGGCTTTTTTGCGCTCGGCATTGAGGGCCGCAAATACGGCCTTATACATCAGCACCTCGCCGCGCACCTCAAACCGACCCGTATAGACTTCCGGCGGCACATCTTCCGCTGGGCGCAAACGCAACGGAATGCTCTCAATGGTACGCAGACTCGACGTCACATCCTCCCCAACCCGACCATCGCCGCGGCTGACGCCTCGTACCAACACGCCATTCTCATACACCACCGACGCGGCAAGGCCATCCATCTTGATTTCGCCGTAGTAGGTTTCTTTCAGCCCTTGGGGCACCAGCCGCTGGAGCCGGGCCACCCAAGCTGCAACCTCTTCTTCGCTAAACACATCATTGAGGCTTAACATCGGGGTAGTGTGGGCGACGGGCGTAAACTTCTTCAGGGGTGCGGCACCTACTCGCTGGGTGGGCGAATCCGGCGTGATGAGATCCGGGAATTCGCCCTCGAGCTCCCGCAACTCCACATTCAGCGAGTCGTAAGCCGCATCCTCAACCGTCGGCTTATCTAAAACGTAATATTGATAGCGATAATCGTTGAGTAAGTCGCGTAGCTTGGCGACGCGAGTGGCGGCCTCGGACCACGTCACTTAGGCCAGCTCCCGGTAGTAACGATAGAGGTAGAAGTTGGCCAGCGGCAGTACCGTAATCGTAATAATGACTTGGAGGATGACCGACCAGGCGGTCCAATGGGTCAAGCTGCCGAGCAGGAGGAGTACCGCTGCCGGAACCAGTAACAAACCGATCAAAAATACCAGTAGCGCGATGCAACGTCCCAGAATAACCAGGACTTTCCCCTTGGTAATCTTGCGACTGCGGGTGGTGGCTTGAATCGGCCCCTCCTTACCTTCAAAGATCACATAGAGCGCCCAAACCCCGCGAGCCAACAGAATAATACTCGGAGCGGCAATTAACAACGCCAGGAGTAACAACAGTACCTGCTCGGCGCCACCTAGAGCCGCGCCCGGAGCCAATACGCCGGCACTCACAATCACCAACGCCACCACGAGTGGTAGCAGCATCAAAACGAGCAATAACGAAACCAATACCAGTCGCACCAGCATCGCCGAGCCTTCATAATAAGCCTCCCGGATCGTCACTGGCTTACCCGTTACCACTTTAGTTACGATATAAATCACCGCCACATTCATGGCCAACTGCACAAATGCTAGGTAAGCCGAGGCTGTTGTGTCACCGGCCGCGTCGACGCCGAAATTTGAGAGGATGGCTACCGGCAGCGCCACAATCAGGGTGGCACCCAGCACTACCTGCCAGTTGGCGCGATAATCCCGCAACGACGTCTTAAAGAGCGCCCAGGGCTTTTGGTGCGCGCGGTGCTGTTCGCGCCAGCCGCTGACCATCGTCCCGATCCAACTCATCAGACCTGTCCTTCCATGGCACGCAGCTTGGCAATGCGATCCTCAATCGGGGGGTGGGTACTGAATAGCCCCGCCACAAACGAGGCCTTGCTCTTTCCGGCCAATGGATTGGTGAAGTACATGTGGGCATTGGCAGTCGAAGCGTGTTCGAGCGGTTTATGCACCCCCTCGATTTTCTCCAGCGCCCGCGCCAACCCTTCGGGGTAGCGTGTCAGCAGCGCACCGGAGGCGTCGGCCAAGTACTCCCGCCGCCGCGAAACTGCCAGCTGCAGTAGCACTGCCACTATCGGAGCCAGAATTGCTGCAGCCAACGCCACCCCAATCGCCAAGGGATTATTATTTTCCTCACTGTCACCCCCAAAAAAGCTCCAGCGCAAAAAGAAGTCGCTGAGGAGCGAAATCACGGTCACCAGTACCATCACCACCGCCATAAAACGGATATCATAATTGCCCACATGGCTGAGCTCGTGGGCGATCACCCCCTCTAGCTCATCCTTTTCCAGCAGCTGCAGAATACCGGTCGTCACCGCCACCACCGCATGCTTGGGGTCACGCCCAGTCGCAAATGCGTTGGGTGACGGGTCGTTAATGAGGTAGACCTTGGGCATTGGCAAGCCACCGGCAATCGCCAGGTTTTCCACGATCCGATACAACTCCGGGGCGTCTTGCTTGGCGATCGGCTGGGCACCGGCCACCGACAGCGCCAGTTGGGCCGAAAAGTGATAGCTCACTAAGGCATACACTATCGCAAATACCGCCACGAAAATAAATGCGCCAGGCCGATTGAACGCCAGCGAGTAGACATACCCGAGCAGCGACACCAGCACCACGAACACGGCAGCTAGTAGTATTGATTTGCGCTTATTGGAAGCAATCTGGGAGTACATGAATTACTCCTGGTCTTTCGTCGCTTCATCGACTGCCGCGACGACCTCTATTGCGGTCGATTGACCTTCATTATTCGTCTTCGCTGCTACCTCTTTGTCTTCCTCGGCCTTCTCTTCCACCTCCGGTGCCGGCTCGCGCTCCGCAAAGTCTTTCGAAGACATCCGCTGCCACAGCTCCTCGAACCGCTCCTCAGCCTCACCCGTTTCAATCCCTGGATAAATCCGTCGTACTAACTCCAGCGTCGTCGCCAGTTTCACCATCGAATCCATGGTGGCCTTATCGCCGCTCTGCAGATCGGCCGCAATCCCCGCCGGAATATCAATTGCCGCCTGACGCAGGTGCCACACCAGTACGTTTGCCCCAGGATCACGAAACTCCTCGCACACCGCTACCAGTTGCTGCGAGAGCTTGATGGCTTCCTGCCAAGCGTAGGCCTTTTTAACATCATCCATGTACGCACTCCTTCTAAAACTGTACGGCTACGGGGTTTTGGATTTGGGCCTGATCATCGGTTTCGAAGAACACGCGTGCCTTAAACCCGAGCATGCCAGCGTATAGGTTGGTGGGAAATACTTGTAACTTGGTATTGAAGTCACGGACATTGCCGTTATAGAACCGGCGGGCAGCTTGAATCTTATCCTCGGTATCTACCAGCTCTTGCTGCAGCTCCTGGAAGTTCTGGCTGGCTTTCAGATCGGGGTAGGCTTCACTAATCGCGAATAAGCTCTTCAGCGTTCCGGCCAGCTGGTTCTCGGCCTTGGCCTTATCCTCAATGCCCGTAGCTCCCATGGCAGCGCTGCGAGCGGCGCTCACATCCTCAAACACCTTGGACTCATGCTTGGCGTAGCCCTTTACGGTATTTACCAGATTCGGGATTAGGTCATAGCGTCGCTTCAGCTGGACATTGATGTCGCTCCACGCCTCGTCGGTGCGGTTTTTTGATTGCACCAAGCCGTTGTACGTCAGAATCGCTCCGAGAATGAGCAAAACCAGAATAATAATGATAACCCAAGTTACAACCATAGCCGTATCCCTTATTTTTCCGTAATTATACCACTTATTCAGCTCGAGAGACAGCATAAATAGGCTAAAAAGCAAAACGCCGGATCATCATCTGATCCGGCGGCCTGGAGGTTCCAGGATTTGTGTCCGTTTGGGCGTTGGACTACGCTTCTAGCTGAGTTACCTAGCCGAGCCGCACATCCACCTTAGAACCTGCATGCAGGTTGGTGCCAGCAGCCGGCCGTTGATGCACCACTCGCAACTGATGCTTGCGATGCGGCTTGCGCTTGCTGACCTTACCCAACGTGCAACCAGCCCGCGCTATCAGCTTCCTAGTCTGAGCTAGGGTCTTGCCTTTTAGTTTGGGAGGAATGCATCGGGGCGCCGGTTCAGCACGGACCTGCAAGAGGCTTGGCCCCACCGATACTGCTGGAGCCGGCGTGGTGACGACTTGCTCCGGCACTGATACTGGCGATGGATGAGGTTCTTCTTTGATCGGTTCTTTCGGTTCCACCGGCTTTTCCGGTTCACCAGATTCTTCTTTACCTTTTTCCGGTTCTTCCGGCGGTTCTTCGGGTTCAGCTTCTTCCGTCAGCGTTGGGCCAAAGTACTCTTCGAAGATTTCTACAAAGAGACGTCCTCCGGCCAGATGCGGCGTGTAGCTGTACAGCGAAGCCGTCGCCCCGGTTTCGAGGTAGACTTCCGTCTCGTCTATCAGAGCCTCACCGCTGAATTCCGCCAGTTCGCAGCTTTCGCAGCGGGCAAACAAGCCTTTCAGCATGAAGCCGGAATAGACCAGGCTACCATCTTCATCCCAGGCCGTATGGCCTTGGCTGCGCTGAAGGTTAAACTCCAGCTGGTACGACCCCCACAGCACTTGCTTGCTAAAGCCAGCATACTTAGGGTTGCATTCACCTGCATCCGGACAGGCATAGCCCATGGCTGAGCTGTACTTCCAGGCTTCGCAGGCTGAGGTGGTTAGCAGACCCTCCTGTTGCTGGAGCGTCGCAATGACCACCTGCGGGTTGAGTCCCCACATGTGAGCAGCTTCGAAAACGATCTTAGCTGCAGTCCAGGTTTCTTCGTAATGCCAGCTTGAACCGTCCCAGTGAAAACCGGTTTCGGTGTAGCTAGCGAGACAGGGGCTGTGCAACAGCAGGGTTTCGACCTGCGCTTCGGTCATCGACGCGTTGTTGTTCATCACGACGTCGTCCATCAGATGGCCAGTGGTGTATCCCAGCGCTGAGCCGGGTAGCGCCGCCAGCAGTGCCACACTAAGTGCGGCCAGCAATACTATCCGTCTCATCAGTGAGACCTCCAGGTATGGGTTATGGGAAGTTACTTAGTTGCAGTTTTTTACAACTGTCACGATTAATATAATATCATATTTATACTAAAAATACAATGAATAATTCCATGGTGCTCGGGGCGGGACTCGAACCCACATGCCTGTTAGGCGGCACATTTTAAGTGTGCTACGTATACCAATTCCGTCACCCGAGCTTACGCGTTTTTTTATTTTTTCCACGAGGGGTACTCTGCAAGCTATGCTACTCATGCCTCTATTATAGCCGAACATAAAGCGAACGTATATTATTTTCAAGGTACAATTTGGAGGCACCTACCGGATTCGAACCGGTGTAAAAGGTTTTGCAGACCTGCGCGTAACCACTCCGCCAAGGTGCCCTAAATTGCTGCAAGCAACCATCAAATTATACATGGCGCCAGATTACCTGTCAGCCGACATAAACTCCTTGGGCTACTTCCCTTCAAAAGAAAAGGCCCAAGCCACGTAGCAGCTTGGGCACCGCCCGGGAAAGCGTTGACTCCCTGCGTGGACGCGCCGACAATGTGGTCGACAGCGCTGCAGAGCAGCTTTCCCGGGCCTAAGGGGGCGAGAGCATGTCTCGCGCAAGATGTTCAACCCGCGTCCTAGAGCCGAAGCCCCAAAACGGGTGTAGGCCTGGTGAGACAGGATCGTCTCGATGGCTGCTGGCGTTCACCAGCTCCTTGGGAAGAAGGGTGCGAGCTGGGCTCGCAAAGGCTTCGCTGGCTCGGACGGCGTTTCGCTTAATCCGGGACCCAAGCCAGCACTACAGTCCGCCCGACTAGGACTTTATCATAATCAGGAGCTACTCTAGCTCACATCCAGGTTTGCAGGCGTCGGGGGTATTGTAGCCCGGGCCAACTGGATGCTCACTAATATAACACATTATTAAGACATGGTCAATAGATTATTACAAGCCTAAGCGTTCTGATAGGTCAAAGCCTGATCCTTTTAGAAAGGAAGGGGGCCCGATTTTATATCGGGCCCCCGAAGGGCGTTTGCCTGACGAGTCCTCAGTCATGGCCGGGCGGCCCCGTGACCTCCACGAGCAATTTTTGGCTGGGCGTTTCGATGATGCAGCCATTAAAAGCTCCACTTCGCCGTACCACGAAACCCGATCGACGAAGGTCCTCTTTGATGATCTCGGCAAGAGCCACACTGGGGCTGGCTGCTTTATCGATACGATCGAGCATGGCGTTTCGCTTTTGCACTGTATAGTCTGCGTCGAGCCGACCGCGAAACCAAGCGAAGAGCATGACCATCGGTATGAGCCCGAGAACTGCAAATGGCACCCACCACCGACTGTCGGTGAGCGCAAAGACTATGGCAATGCAGATGACGAACACAAGGCCGCCAAAGTTAATGCCATATCCGTCGATCAGAAGGCCGTCGAGATTGAGCTGAACCCTTCTTGGCTTACTGATGGCGCTTGACTGCTCAGTCATATAGCTCTTTCTTCTTGAGAACGATGTCAGCCATTCAACCATGCCGCACCCAAGCATGCGCCAAAGAGCAGAAACCAGTCGACCAGGTAGACAAGGTGACTTTTTGACAGTTTCCCACGATGGCACCCTATGAGTATCGCTGCAATAGACACACCGCAGATAAAACTCCACAGCGCCATGTGCTGATATGTGGGTCGAATGTCTGCAAGAACAAGGCAAAGGCCTATACATACACCGGCAAGAATTGGGGTAGCGACCCGGATGGTATGCATTCGAAGACGCTGACCCTGCCAAGGTGGGCCAAGTTTAAGTACGTCATCTAGCATGGCACGTCCTTTGATTGTGACTGGCCAAAACCAGTAATTTGCAAGGGAACGTCAAGAACTACCCAATGCAGGCTGACTAGCCTTGATACAGCTATTGTACGCGGAACTGTGTGACTAGAGAAGCTCGTGCTCTAATAAACCTTGTGCAGCACCTAATGATGCCACCCATAGTATTACCGCAAAAACTTTATTGAACGGGCCAGGGCATCGAAGCTCGACTTATGCCCTACGTCATTAAATGTATTTAATCTGTTGTCTTGTTTGATGCGGAAATCAAGTTCCACCGTTACACCGTTATGCTCAATAAAATAGACGTCGAGTCCACTAGGTGTTTCAGATTGATAGGCCTGGTACCCGTTGATGTCCAGTACATGTAAAGGATCCCAACCATTCTGCCGCAACCATGACTCGGAGAAAACGTGGTAGTAGGCCGAAACTGATATTTCATTTACATGATGCCCGCCGCAGCCTCCAGCAGCATTGCAAGGCAGCTGCTCACCATCGTTAGGGTAAAATCGCGGGTCGGTTGGATCCACAGCCTTTACGATGGAGCTGTCACTCTCCTGATAATCAAGAGACCACTTGGCGGGATAGCTAAGCTGGTAGACATGCGCCGCATCGGTGTAAGTTGTATGCGGCTGTGTACTCTGCCGATAGTGCCAAAGTGCAAAGGCTCCTGCGGCCAACAGCACCACAACGGCAATTACGACTTCAATTCCGGCGAAACCACCCTGATAATTCTTCTTTAGCACAATCGCGCTCGTTACGAGCCTAGTGTGTCATTATTTAAGCATAAGTGCAATGGTGCAGCACTTGAGTAAAAGTTTACACCCTATCAGAGATGAGATAGCCGGTTGGAGAAAAGTTGCAGAAGTGCCTTATCAAGAATATTGACTTGGTCAGTAAGAGCCGGGGGTTACACTCGCAAAATTTTCTCCATGGCTTTTCCCTTGGCCAGCTCATCGATTAGTTTATCAAGGTACCGAATTTCCTGCATAGTTGGCTCTTTGATGTCTTCGACGCGAACACCACAAATCACACCTTTAATCAAACGCCGCGAAGGGTTCAGTTTGGGCGCTTCTGCGAAGAAAGTCTCAAAGTCCGTTTGTTTTTCCAGTTGTGTCTCTAACTCTTCCTGGCTGCAACCCGTCAGCCAACGAATGATTTCATCGACCTCTGTTTTCGTGCGCCCTTTTTTCTCTGCCTTAGCAATATAAAGCGGATAAACGCTGGCAAAGCTCATGCTATAAACCCGAGGTTTAGGCTGTTCCACCTAGGCAACCGAACCGGTTTTAAGTTCGCCGGCTCTTTTGTAGTTGGCTAGAATGACGCCGCTCGATAAAGTTTGGGAGTCCATTAACTCAAAAGTGGCAGGAATCGTTCCTTCTCCAAACAGACGTTTTCCGGTGCCAATCGTAACGGGGTATGTTCTGAGCCGGAGTTCATCAACTAGATCGTTCTTCAGGAGGGTTTGGAGAAGCATGCTACTCCCCCACACATGAAACACCGGACCGTCCTCGGCTTTCAAAGCTTTGATTTTAGCCACCACATCATCATGAATCAGGATTGATTCTTTCCACGTAAGGTCTACGCCTTTATCTGATACGACGTATTTTTTAGCTTTATTAAACGGGTCGGCGATCGGACCGGTTTGCTTGGGCCAAAACGCATTCCATATCTCGTATGTCTTCCTACCGAGCAGCAAATCAAATGGCACACTCAATTCTGTGTTCAGTATAGGGCCGAAAGATTCATCAGCGTAAGGGGCAGTCCAACCGCCGTACTTAAAATCGCTCGAGGTATCCTCGTCTGGCCCACCGGGCGCTTGCATAACGCCGTCAAGGCTAACCATCATTAAGACAACTATTTTTCTCATACTTATATATTAACGCATGCGAAGCATATACTTACTTTGATCGTGGCTTAGTCATATAAATAGCTTTCATGGTTTGCGCAGGCCCGGGTTGCCATTCTTCCCAGGGATATTCAAAGGCTTCGCGAGAAGTATCAATAGTAAAACCCCACCGCTCGTACATACTTATAGTCTTATCCATAAAGTTAACTACATCCAGTTGCATAGCCATTCCTCCTGCAAACTGCAGCACCTTTTCATATAGGGCCCGCCCTATACCCTGGCCTTGTAATTCATCTTCCACATAAAAAGCCTTTATTTCACAAAAATCTTTGTATTTGTGAGCGCCTACTACGCCTATCAGTTCCTGGTTGTCATCTATTGCCAGCCATGTCTTGTTATCGTCTTTATCTTCGCATATGTCACGAAAATATTTGATGATCCTAGCGGAATTAAAAATTTCTCCGGAGAATAAGTCCTCCGTAAGGCCAAGCTCGGGTCTGCTATACGCAGACAAATAACTTTTTCGGACAAATTCCCGGTAGCGATCTGCCCAATCCAGCGAGCCTTCTACAATGATGTATCGTGGATTTTGCATACTGTGCCATATTGTTTTATATAAGTCTATGGTGCGAACTACGGGACGCAAACAAAACCCGAACGGCCATCTGGAGACTCTTGCTGAGGCGCTGCTAGAGCCCGTAGCCCGGCGGGCTCGGCGGGCGGCGATGAAGCTGGCTGCGTTGTGCTCGCTTAAGTAGACCTCACGGTCTTCTTGGTTGTCGGGGAGGCGGACTGCGGCCATGTGTCCACTATCCGCCCGTCGCTCTGTTGATGTCAAGGACGAACGACCGGACGAATACACCGGGTTCGATTCCGGTCGTCTCCACCATCTTGACGAAGGTCGAACCGGCCCAGTCCCCAGGGGGCTGGGCCTTCGGCGTCGTTGGGGGCTAAGCCCGCCGTTCGACGTCTGATTGAAGCGCTGCTAGACGCGCCTCGTTAGCGCATCCGGAGACGGTGGGAATCGGACGTGGGTTCGCATCCCACCGTCCGGGGGGACCGGGACGACCCGCGAACCCGGAGGCAACCCCGGACGGCCTTCTGGAGGCGCTGCTGGAGCCTGTTGGCCGAGAGGCGCGGCGAACGGCTGCTGAGGCGATCGGACGGAGGTAGTTCACGTCTTAGCCCGGCCGTGTCGGTCTACCTATTGCTACATTGCAGATAGCGAAGAGAAAGAGCCCGACCCACGTGAATCGGATGCACAGAGGTCAGATCACGTGGACCCCGACGAATTAACACATTAGAGCCACTTACCATTACGCTTCCAGGTTCTATTTCTTAGCCACGAGATAGAACAGTGAGTGAGGCTGGTTGTCATCAGATAGGAGAATCCGGAACCCGATTTCCTTGAGCTTTTTCTTCATCTCACTATCTTCATAGTAGTGGACGCTGAATAGACTTAGATTCTCGTAAGCCCTGCCGTTCAGCCTAAGGTTTGGTACGGTAGCGGCTATTGTTCTAGTGTTATGAATTGAGCTCGTACTAGCTACCTCGTCATAGCTGACCGTTTTGGCGTCTACGGGGACGCCGATATAGTGCAAGGGAGCTAGGTCAAGACGCCGGTTAAGCGCGATGGTGCCAAGCGCTTGCGGTCCTCCCCCAGCGGTCTTCTTGCGAACCTCGATCAGCAGACAGTCATCAGGATTCATTATCTGATGAAAGAGCCCCAGAAGGGTTGCCTCGTTTCCCATGTTGTCTAGCCCCCCTAGCAGCGAATATACGTTCGGCTCCTCGCGGAAATCAAATACCCGCTTAAACTCTGCCAACGACGCGATATCCGCCTCGATAGCCTTTACTCTGAGCTTCTCAAGAGGCAGATCCCCAGCGAGGATGGTACGCATTGACTCAAGCAACAGGCCGCCACTTACGTCATAGGGATAATAGTAAGTGTAGCGAGGGCTTTTGGCTCTACGTAGAAGCTCCTGCAGCAGCGTTGCATCCTTGAGTCCGTTGCCGGGACCTAGACTAATAAAGTCGACCTCCGTCGATTTGCAGTGGTCCAGCATGCACTCTACTAGTGACACATGCTGTTCCACGATATAGTTCAATGTCTCGTGGTAGTAGCCGTATTTCGGATCTTCGCAGAGCTTTAGGTAAGTCTCCTGTCCTTCCTCCGTCAGATACAAGAGCCTTTGCGGCATAGTTGTGCGTTTTGTGAGAAACTGTTTGATCTCGGTCTTGGATGGCAAGGGACGATGTTTCTGGAGATAGAAAGTACCGTCGACTACTTCCTCGAATACCTCTCCCCGACGTAGAACCCCTCGGGAACGTTCAGAAGCTAGAAAGCGGGAGCTATCCAACCACCCCGTTAGCGTGACCATCAAGTTCGACAGATCAGTGGCCGAATACACCAAGTGATTGAATTCTCTGAGGTCGGCGGGGATGCTTTCCGCATCATCCGTAAGCAGAATCGTCTCCTTATTCAGGTGACGAGCGTATCCAAGCTCGTAGGTAACGTTAGCGTTCTTTGTCGATGTAACGCCGATAACTAGCCCCGCCTGTTCGATGGCATTAAAGATATTTTCCATGAAAAGTGCGCTGTTTTTGATATCATTAGCACGGATAGCGCGCAGTCCTCTATCGGCTGCGGCGGCCGTTATCGTGGAGTAAAGTTTGTCAAATTCTGATGCAAATGGCATCACCACGAAGACTGGAGCGCGCTCTCGTTCATAAGGTTCACTACTCATGGGCCCTCTCCTTATTAAAGTGTAACATGATGGAGTTGACTAAAGGTGCCCTGGTGCCTGCTATGCACCAACGTAGATATCCTGCTCGATGGGGATACCGCGTGATTGCTTGCTGATTACTCTTGGTGCTGGCGCTCAGGGCAGCAATCTATGCGGCGGTGCCCGCGATACCGATACCCATCCTTCGGTATTCGGTAGCTGGTCGGCGGAGTTCAACTGATTAGGATGGGATGGCTAGCTTGGCTTACAGGCGTCAGGTCCACCTTAAGAGAGCTGTCGGACGTTTCTCTGGACGGGGGTCGCACATGTGCCATTCGGCGAAGGCACTGACGACACTCAATCGGTCGGCGCGCGCTCCCTCTCGATCGCTGCCGCCAGCCGCTCGACCGACAGGCCGAGTGCTCCGGCGATGCGCCGGCAGGTCTCCCAGCTCGGCGACGCCCGGCCCAACTCGATGCGGGCCAGGGAGCCGGTTGTGATGCCAGCGGCCGGCGCGAGCCGTTCACGAGCGATGCTCTTAGACACAAGGACTATCGGGGGCTGAGGCGCTTCACCGCTCTGGTGGCAGCGTCTTTGATGACAGGTCGCCCCATCGGAAGCCGTCTGTCGGCGCATCGGCTGGGAGTGGCTTTCCCGATGTCACGCCGATCGGCACGAACTGCACGTAGCCGACCGTGAACCGGAACAGGACATGCATCCGGCACATCCCGATGCGCTTGCGTTCGATGTACCACTTGACGTCATCCGGGCGATCAGGTTGCCGACCACCGATAGGGGGCGACCGGCGAATTGACCACCGAGATACCAGTAGGGCTGTTCGCCGGACCACGCCCGGCGAAATTCCCTGACCTCCATCAGCGTGGAGACAACCTTGCTTCGCTCCGATCCGCCTGGCACGCTCGCGCTTTGGAGGATGACTGGCCGCAGGCGCTGCGGGTAGGCTTCCCCTATGCAGGGCTCGAAGGTAAGCGCGTGGATGATCTTCTGGAGATCAGACGCTTGCTCACCGCTCGGCGTGCCAAACAGCGGAAAACCTGGCTGGAATCCGACCTGTTCGAGGAGCTCTCTGTCAAGTGAATCAAGCTTCGCGCCAGGCGCGAAGCTCTTTGGCTGGCGGCCTCTGGACATAAGTAAACCTCACTTGTTCCGAGGAGACCGCCTATCGGCCTCCGGAGCCCTATACCTGATGGCACATCAGGGGCAAAGCACCAGAGAACCGAAGCAAAGCTATCTTAACAGAATCAGTGAGAAATATCAGGACTTTACAGTGTCTCGAACCAACCGCTCGCTAGCACTAGCCGCGCCGCTGAAGTTGGCATGAGTCCCCGGTCGCTAATGCCGGTGGTCGCGCCGCGTGGGTAAAGCGAGAACTCGGCGTCGATATCCGACCGAGCGCACAGCACGGCCAGCAAGTTATCGTTGTCCTTTCGTCCCTTTGCAGCGGCGACGAATCGGAGCACGTCGGTACGCAAGCTAAAGCGAACGCCTGCCCATGCGCGATGCTCGTCGACATCCGCGACGACGAGGTGGCTGAGATAAAGCCCAGTCCGTGGGTGATCGAGCTTCACCGCGCTGCCAGGAGCCTTGGAAGCGCTAGCCAAGCCCCGGCTCGTCCAAGGAGCCGCCGAAACGCCAGCGGCCCCCTTTCGGGGGCCGTGGTTTTGAATAACGCAAAGATGGTGCGGGTACAGGGACTCAAACCCTGGACCTCTTCCTTGGCAAGGAAGCGCTCTATCAGCTGAGCTACACCCGCAAAAATATAAATGGTGGCGAGACTCGGACTCGAACCGAGGACACGAGGCTCTTCAAGCCACTGCTCTACCAACTGAGCTATCTCGCCGCGCTAGCCTCGCGACTACACGATGATAGCGAAAAGTAGGTGATTTTTCAATTGGAAAGGGGCGGGCCGCGAAGCCCGCCCCGATGTTTCACCCTCGGTATTCAGAGGCGGCCGCCAGCGCGCCGTACAAGCCGGCATCTTCGCCCAGCGTAGCCAGCTGGAACCGAGGAGCAGGCACAATCTTCAAGTGCGGCTTCAAAACTTCATGAAGAAGGTCGAGACGCTGGTATTTCTCGTGCTGGTTACAGGCTATGGCCCCACCGAAGACTATCAGTGGTGTGGGCTGGATGGTGACGAGATTGCGCAACCCGGTTGCCATCCATCCCATGATCTTACGCCACGCTACTGAGTGAGGATCAAGATCCTCGGCAGGAACACCGAAATGCTCCTCGGAAGCGATTCCCTTGCCGCCTACGTATGCCTCCAGGCAGTCATACTGGCCGCATTTGCACCTCAGCTTGCACCCGTCGGCGATCCGCTGATGACCCAGCTCCGTAGCATAGGATACCGGTCGCACTACCGGCATACCGATACGATGCACCAGCGCACCACCCACCCCACTGCTCCATATAACGAACCAGAAATCTTCAAGTGGTCTCAGCCCGTAAGCAGCCTCTCCCAGTCCGGCGCTTTGGGCGTCGTTGAGAATGGAATGGGGGCACGTATAGTGCCGCATAAGGTGTATCGAGATGTCCTTACCGTGCCAACCATGTAGGTTGCTGGAATGCACAATTCCGCGTTTGGACTCGGGGTCAAGCCGTCCGGCCACGGCTATGCCAACCGCCTCGACCTCCTCCTTGGGAGCCAGCTCATCGCAGAGCCGGAAGATTTCCCTGATGTCTGCCTCGAAATCATTGGTGGTATCGAATTCCCTGCTGGTGCACGCAGGAGCATTGTTGCCTTCATCCGGAAACTGCGACGCAAAAGCCGCCACCCGAGTGTGCGTACCTCCGACGTCGATAGCAATATACATCGCAATCCCTTCGGTTGTGGATAGAGTGCTGCGACCCCCGTGTTATACCACTTCTATCTGGTGAATTGCAACGCTTACCGATATAAGTTATTGACTTTAAAGCACTTTTGTTGTATCATAAACGCTCTTACATTGTGGTCCCTGGAGGGCATGGAGGCACTCCAACCACGATGAAAGGAAGTACATGGTTTCAAAGTTCATATCTCGTTGGCGCGGCCTGCCCCGGTGGGCACGCGTTATCCTGATTCTGGTCGTGCTGTATGTTCTGTGGCTCATCATCACCTCTCTTGGCGGTGCAGGGTCATGGGGCAAGGCCGAAGCCGCTACCATGCCGCACCCCTCACGGGCGTGGCTGGTGCGCGGCCGGATTGCCAGCGTAGAAGTGTCGGTTGGCAACGTGGCGATTACGTCGCGCAACCAGCGCGTCACTTGCGCCGAGCAGCACGCCAAAAAGCGGTTCCGCAACGTCTTCAACCAGGAATTGCTGTGGATCAAAATGGTTAAGAGCTGGTGCTATGTGCGCCAGAACCACGAAGTCACGCAGCAGCCGCTGGCCTTGGTGACAACGGGTGTTACAACCCTCGGATCCATTACCCAGTGGAAAGTCGACAGCGTCGAAAACCGACCCTCAGCGTACTACCCGTATGAAAGCTGGGAAAAGGGCGGCAGCCGCTCATGGGCAACCATGAAAGCGTCGCGCTGTTTCCCTACCCCGCTCGGGTGCGCCCAGGTCGGCTCAACTACTGCAACCATCGAGATCCTCGGTCACTCCGACGGCAGCTACAGCCTCTACTGAGGCCGGTCGCCCTCTACCCGCCCCGCCTAAAGCCCCGTGCTGTTTGGCGGGGTTTTAGTTTGGAATAATCATTATTTATACGACAGTTCGGCAAAGAAGCGACTGCGAGAATGTTTGGCAAGGAGTGTAAGGATATCCGGCACACTGCGGATCAATTCGGACTTCTCCACCTCCGCTGGATCACCCCAAAACGCCTGACCGATATTGGTGTTAACCTTGAGCTTTCCTTGCAAATTTTTGCCATAAAAAAGATGGAACATTACCTGGCTGACGACATTCCCCTGCTCCACGATGGTGATATAACCGTCGCCACGGTGCTGTAGAGTACCTGTAAGACCGGTCTTTTCCTTGAGTTCGCGTTCGGCAGCCTTCTGCACAGCCTCTCCTTGATGCAGCTTGCCATAAGGAAATCCTACCTGACCGATCAAAGGCTGGCGTTTGCGGCGATAGAGTAGCCACCGGCCCTGACGATCTTGGCACGCAATCAAGGTAACTATCCGTGGCTGCAACCTCGGCTTAAACGTTTCCAGGCTGAGCCTGTCGGCATATATTTGACCCGGGCCCGTAAGCTCGTAGCGCCCATCGGGCCGTTTTTGCACCAGTTTCTCCTTTATCAGTTGGCGCAGGTGGTACATGAATAAGTTACCCTCGACGTTGGCCGGTTTAAGGTCAGCGTAGCGCCGATCAGAAAACAAAATCAGCTGACGCAAAACGTGATTCTGAATCCAATGCATAGTGGCATCAGCATAGCAGGTAGTCATTTTTGACTCAAATCGAGCATGTATACTAGTTAATATGAAGCCCGCTGCCAAGCCAATCGTCTTCGTCGACGTTGATGACACCATCGCCGATACCCAGCGTCATGTGCTGCGACATATCAACGCAGGGCGCGAGCAGCCATATATCTACGACAAGCTGGACCGCAGTTTTCGAGAGGGCAATAACGCAGGCAAGGAATATGATGATGCCGTACAGGAGCTACTCCGCCCGGAAATCATGACCGAAACCGCCCCACTGGCGGGAGCGCTAGCAGCCATGGAGCGTCTTCACGACGCTGGCTACGAAGTCCATATTGTATCGGCGCGCCGGGAGCCGCTCCACGACACCACCGAAGAGTGGCTGGCAAAACATGGGTTTGCGGACTTTGTGGAGCGCATCCACCGCCGGTCTGCCAACCTCAAAGGCAAGGCCTTTAAGCGCCAGCTCGCCGAGCAAGTTAAGCCGGCGGCTCTGTTTGACGACACTTTGGATGTCGCCCTGGAGCTGGCCGACACTATCGACGCGATCTATTTGATTGATAAACCCTGGAATAATGACGCAGGTCTTACATTGCCGCACAACGTCGTGCGAACCGATGACTTTGCCGCCGCCGTTGATGCTTTTTTAATGAAATGAAACCGCCCCGGGACGAGTGCCTATTGGCACCCGCCCCGAGAGGCTGCAACTAGCCATTCGGCACACTCCGCGCAACTAGCCAGTCCCCCAGTTCGCCCAGACCCGTCGCGTGCGGGTTGGCTGTGCGATCAAGCCGCTCCACTACTACATCCGCATTGGGCATGAGCTCCTGCCCGGCATGTCGCGACTGTACGCGCACCGCCACGTCGACTCCCTTAGCAACCAGAAGCTCCTCCCAATCGGCATTTGTGGTTTTGTCGCCTGGCAGCGGCTGGCGTTGAACCAGAATCACTGCATCGCCGGGGAAGAGGATATGCGGCATCAGGTTGTCGCCGCCTAGCCATCCCGAGAGGTCGCCGAGCACGATCTGGGACTGATCATATTCATAGCGCTCCAGCCGCGGCAGGATGTGCGCCATGGTGGCGGTTGCCAGTCGTTTGCGCTCACTTGCCGGCTTCACGCCGCGAATGATGTCGTGAGTGTCGGAGTAAGGCTCGATCTCGTGGGCGGCGCAGGAAATGCCGCGGGCCTTGAGTGCCAGCTCGAGGGAAATCACCAAGCCGCTCTTACCAGCTCCGGGGATACCGGCGACCTTGTAATGACCATTGCTTGTCACGGTACACACCTTTCGTAGTCGGTTGACGAGGTGACAAGCTCACTCTAAGCCACTAGAGCATAAGAAGTAAGTCGATACGTTTTTACTCAAAAATAATTACCTAAAAAGAGCAGATCCAACACTAGCTATGCATCTGCCGATATTTCTGAATGGCCAGCGTCAGCCACAAGCAGCCAGAGACGGTAGATGTCACGGCTGAATACGTCAACGAAAGTGTCATATAGGTCGCGGCAAACACGATCAAAACAACGCCAGTCGTTAGGCTGGTCAAGAGAGCGGGCTTGCTTTTGCCTACGATAGAAGGAATCAGTGCCGCTGAGAAAACGATGTTGCCAGCCGTAAATACAAAATCTTGCCAATGCATGAGGCCAGTCTAGCACAACCGCTTTGAATAGATAATTTAAAAGAGCTGATCAAGCTTTATGACGGACCCCTTCTCATACATATTAGTGAATGTAGTAGATAACCGTCACCGAGTAATCCAGCTGGTTCTGGCCAGGCTGCACGGTCAGTTGCGGAGCTGCTGCCCCATTGGCTGAATCGCTGATAGCGCCATTAAATATAGGTCCACGTAGGCCATTATCAAAGTTCCCGTCAGCCACCGACTTTACCGCATCCACTTTGAACCCAAGATTGCCGGCCGACTGATTAGCCTTGGAGCGTGCATCTTTCTCGGCCTGGGTACGCGCCTTATCCTGAAGACTGCGCTGCATCGCGTCGCTGAAATCAACCTCTGGACTGACGTCCCCCGTTGGCCCCGTCGACACTAAGTAATCCTGCACTTTCTGCGCTAACTTCGCGTCATTGATGGTAACCGTCAGGCCCAGTGTATAGGTAAAGCCGTTTTTGGTTTGGACAGGCAGGTAATTCGCGCTACCGTAGCCGCTGGTATCGGTTTTGATGTCGCTATTAGCCACACCCAGCCCCTTGAGCCCTGTCACAATTTGGGTGCTCTTAGCAGCTGTAGCATTCAAGGCAGCTTGCTTATCCCCATTGGTAACACTGTATGAAGGGGAAAAGGTGTACTGATCCGGCGTCGCCGTTATGGTAGCATCGCCAGTGACAGATATCGTCCGATCGGAAGCTTTGATGTTGGGTTGCCAGGGCTTCCAGATTATTATGATTGCGCCAATGGCTATGACCAGCAGGAAAACCAGAATCCATGGGAGCTTCGAGACGCGGCTGCGTGGGCTGGGAGTAGATTGCGGCATCGACACGGGTGTAGGTGTCGGCGCTGATGAAGGCGTCGATAACGGGGGTGGGGGTGTTGGTTCTTCTTCTGGCGACATAAAGTAATCCTATCGCAACCAGTGTCGCACAAAGTAAGCATAAGCGCAATGGTGGGCGATGAGGGACTCGAACCCCCGACCCCCTCGGTGTAAACGAGGTGCTCTAGCCAACTGAGCTAATCGCCCAAACCGACCCATGATAGCCTAATTTTTAACCGCAGGCAATAAAAAGAGGGCGGGAGCTTATGGCTCCCGCCCCGTTGCTGCACCTCGATTCTATTCAGCCACCGAAGTGGTAGAACGTACGTTCGCTAGAGAAATTCCCTGCCGTATACCGTTGCGGCCAGCTGACGTTTTCCAGCGGGTCGTGGAACTTTACCTGGGTCCAGATTGGACCTTCACTGGCTTTTTCCGATTTCACGCCGACAATCGCTGCATATGCGCCTGCGGCACACGTGCAGCCGCCTTTGTTACCATTGCCCATCGGCGTCACCGGCGCGTTGGGAGTGTCAGCTACCTCCCCATACACCTGTGCTTCCTTGACTTTAGTGAAGTGTTTACCCCAGTTTTCGTCGGAAACCCGCCCGACCCATTCACTGTTGAAGTAGATCCACCATGCTCCTTTGTACTGCTTGACGGCGAAGACCACTACGAAAGTGGCTGGACTGTTGCCGTTGACGTCTCTCGATTCAGGAGAGCCATCGCTGGCGTAGTAGTGGCTGTGGAACGGTTCCTTTGCCCCTTCTGCCAAGATCAGCCCACAGTCGTAGCAGGAGAGCGGTCCGTATTTGTCAGGATTAACGAAGAAGAACGGCCGCGCCCCTTTATAGCCTTCTTCCTGATCTTTGAGTTCTTTTATCCAGCCGAGCTCAAACGAATACTGTCCACTTCCACCCCCACCCACTGAGAGTTGACTTATGGAGTGTGCCTCGAACTCGGCGTTTGGAGGAACAACGGGATCGGAGAACTCGGTCTTGTAGGTGAGTCCGACCCAAGGTTTTTTGGCCGGAGGCCACCAGATGTCTCCTACGTAGTAGTAGCCTTCGGCAGCGGAGCTGGCGGCGGCAAACGGGGCGGCGAACATGTTTTCCGCCCCTACAGGAGGGGGGCTAGTGCTGTGCCGTGCGTGAGTTTCCGGCTGCGTCACCCCCAAAGTACCGCTAGGACAGGAGCCTTCACTTGCTGATTTTTTTTCAAGCGGTGGAGCTCCTGGAGGGGCTTCCGGGGGCGGTTTTTCTTTGGCCGCTTTTTCAAGTTCCGGATTGCCCTTGATCGGTTCACACTTTACTGTTGGTGCGGTGCGAGCCGTTTTTTGGCCGCCCAACGGTGTTTCTTCGACCGCCACGTCTGCGAAGACTGATGACGGGACGAGCATCCCGATTGCCAGCACTGCGAGGACGATTACGCCTCTCATGCTCTTCATATAAATCACCCCTCTATTGGGTTGGACTTCCTTGTCAATGTACCCGATGTCACACAAGTGACGATACACCATTGTTATACCACTTGCTGCAATCTTTGTAAATAAATGCTGGTGCGGACGAGAGGACTTGAACCTCCACGAGCCTAGGGCCCACCAGCCCCTCAAGCTGGCGTGTCTACCATTCCACCACGTCCGCACATCTGGAGCCTAGGCCCGCAGAACCTCAAAATAGTAGCACGAAATCGGCGCGCGATGTAGACATTCTTAGGTGTAGGGCAAGTGGTCGTAGAGGTGGTTGAGCGAGTATTCGTGGCGCAGCAAGGAACTCAGGTCTGATTTAGTGGTGCCGAATTTGGCACGGGGATTGAAGATGCCGTGTGGGTCGCAGATTTGTTTTACTGCTTTGAGGAGATCATATACCTCTTTTCCGTACAGCTTTTCCAGATACGGAGCCCGAAGCAAGCCGTCGCCGTGGCGACCGGTGGTGGTACCGCCGAGTTTGCTTACCATCGTATAGAACTCATCCATAACTTTAGGCGCCAGTTTGCGATCTTTGGCCTTGCCGAGGTCGAGGAAGGGCTGAAGGTGGAAATTGGCATCATTCACGTGGCCCCACACGGCAATGTCGAGTTTGTGCTTGCGCAGTAGGGCGTAGGTCCCTTCGAGAAACTCGCTCATCTTGGCGATCGGCACACACGCATCTTCGATGACCGGCACCGCTTTTTTGGAGCCGTGAGCGGCGGCCATAACCACCGCGGCTGAACGCCGCACTGCCCACAACGCTTCCTGCTCGCTCGCAACGTTGGTAATGTGAATTGCTGATACCAATTTATTGATGCTGCGGGCGGCGCGGCGCCCTAACAGATTTTGGCGCAAATGCGACGGGTTATCAAACTCTACCAACATGAGAACTTTGGGTAGCTCCTCGGGGACAATGCCCTCGAGACGCTCGGGATGCTCTTTGCGAATGTAGGTGAGGAGATGGGAATCGACCATTTCCATGGCGCTGGGCTGGAGTTTACGGAGCTTAAGGGCAGCCTCGCTGGCTTTCTCTAAGCTGTCGAAGTGAGCCACGAGCAAGGTTTTACGAGCTTCGAGAGGCATGGTTTTAAAGGTAATTTCGGTGATGATGCCGAGGGTGCCTTGAGCACCCACAAACAGCTGAGTCAGATCAATGGAGCCGTCGCGGCCACGGATGGCCGGGAGTCGATAGCCGGCCACATTCTTAGTGGTCTGCGGCCAGGATTCTTTAATCAAAGCGGCGTGGTCCTGGAGGAGGCCGTCGATACTGCGATACAAGTCGCCTTCACGCCTCATCAAACCCTTTTTATGGTTGAGCTCGCGGCGGCCAACCCGCTTAGTCTCGATCATTGAGCCATCATCCAGCACTACTTTGAGGCCCTTGACCCAAGCTGCCGTGGAGCCATATTTACCGCTGTATTGGCCGGCCGAATTGTTGGCTGCCGCCCCACCCACCGAAGCAAAATCACGTGAGGCCGGGAAGGAGGGTATAGTGCGGCCATGGGTTTGCAGCAGGCTCAGGAGGGTGCCACACGTCAGTCCCGGCTGCACCGTAACGGCGTCTTTAGTTAGACGCAACACCCGGTTCATCTGCGCCGGAAATACCAGCATGGCACCGTCACCAAGGGCTCCGCCGCTCAGGTCGGTCCCCCGTCCTCGTGCCACCAGACTGAACTGTTTGCTTTTCTTGCCGGCTTGCTCTGCCGCGTAGGCCACCGTTGTCTGAACATCCTCGGTGTCGCGCGGGTAGACTATCGCCGCCGGCGTGAGCCTAAACACACTGCCATCGGTGGCAAAGTGGTCACGAACGTGTTTAGCATCGCTGATTGTACCGGAAAGGCGCTGGCGTAGGGTTTTAATTTGGGCTGGTTTCATTTTGATATTCGCTTAGTCTAACCCAACAATACCAGACTTAGCTGGCTTGTGCTACTCGACACCATTGCCGCTTTAGAGCATAATAATCTCGATGGAACGTATCAAACGCAACTGGCTCATCCGGGCAGTCATTTTTATTGCCGGTATTTTCTCGATTCGCTTGGTTTCAGCCCTCTTACACTACACCACGCTAGAAAAGTTGTATAAGCCGCGGGATTTCCGTAAAACCAGCCACCTCGAGATCAGCCAGAAGATTATCGACCGCCTCCCCCGTTATTGCCAGACCATTTTTGGCCGTAAAATGGACCCGATTAACCTGATTTTTATCGGCACCGAAGCCGGGTTGCGCCGCGCCTTCGAGAAGGCCGGCTTCAATGGCGCCCACCCCTCAACGCCAATCACTATCGGATTCGGTTTTGCTTCGAGCTTATTTAACCGCTCCTACCGCCATGGCCCCTTCATGCCACTATATATTAGTGTGGGTTTGCAAGATTTGTCGTTCCAGAAAGTCTTAGCCCGAGGTTACGGCCAGCGCCACCACATCCGTATTTGGCGAACCCGTCACGTACTGCCCGGAGACAATCGTGTTTGGGTGGCGGCCGCCACCTTTGAAAAGGGCTTTAAGGCCAGTATGAAGCCGCCATTCTTTTATCACCACAAAGAAGCCAAGATCGACATCGAGCGCGACTATATGGCCTCCGAGCTGATGGACGTAGGCAACCTGTTGGCCGGCGAACACCAAATGAACCCGCCCAACACCAAGCACGACCCTCACACCGATCCGAACGGCGATGACTACTATACGGACGGTAAAGCTAAGGTAATCGAGATCGTTTAGATGGCACTAAAGCCGGTGGCCGCTCAGGTTGTTGTAACCCGCCCGAGCCTTAACGACATCTCGCCCCTGCAGCGGCTGTTTCGCCAGGCGCTCAAGGAAGATTTTCAGTACTTCCCGCCCTCCTACATCGACCGGATCTGTCGCCAAAACAACTTCTGGCACCTGCTGGCAGCCCGTTTTAAATCCGATCGCATAATGGAGGTTGCCAAAGTAGATGGCCGCCTGATTGGCTACGCCCTCGGCAGCCTCACGCCGCAGCATAATGCCGAGCTGTATTGGTTATACGTGGATCCAACACAGCGCACCCGCGATATCGGCGCCGCCTTACTGGGCGCTGTGATGCGCGATATGCAAGCACGAGGTAGCACCAAACTGACGTTAGTGACCTACGACCTCAAGGACTATTACCTGCGCCATGGGTTTAGCCACCGCGGCCAGCAGCGCATCCACAGCCTCGATCTCGATGTAATGGAATACAACGTGAATGCTCATGGCAACATATAAAGCAATGCTGCACCTCCGCCGGATTGCCCTCGGGGTAGCTTTAATGGCCGTCATTGCTGTCGCCAGCTACCAAGCCTATACCTCGTGGAAGCTGCAACACCAGCCGCCGCCGGCCGCTCCTCGCCACACGACCGTCAAGCCTAAAATCGGTCCCGGCAGCATCCACCAGATTATCAGCGTCACCCAGTTTACCCCGGCGGCGGCCGAGGCCGAGGCTAAACAGAACTACGGCAGCGAGATTGCAACCTCCCCCTATGGGGTTACCCGCGTCCTATTTACGTACATTAGTACCGGTGTCGATAATAAGCCCATTATCGTTTACGCCCGCGCCTACATTCCCAACACCAGCAAGGCGCCGGTACTCGCCATGGCGCCGGGTACCACCGGCGTCGGCGACCAATGCGCTGCCAGCCTCGAGCAACCGGCTACCCACAACTGGGCCAACTACGAGTCCCATATGATGGCCTATGCCACTCAGGGCTACGCCGGCGTCATTACTGATTACGAAGGCATGCGTGATCCCGGCTCTATCCACCATTACATGATCGGGACGCTGGAAGGCCAGGCGGTGCTCGATAGCATTCGCGCGCTCAAGGTGCTCCCCCAAGCCCACAACCGCATCGACTCCAACGCCATCTTTGCTGCTGGCTACTCCCAGGGTGGCCACGCCGCATTTTGGGCCGACACCCTCAATGCCAGCTACGCACCCGATATACATCTGGCCGGCATTATCGGGTGGGGGCCGGTGATGGACGTCTCCCAAAGCCTGGCTGGCATTACCCAGGGCTCCACGCTCGACTGGTTCGGACCCTCTGTGCTCGTCAGCTACGCCGATTATTACAAGGTAGCATTCCCGTTAAACAATATTTTGCTGCCCCAATGGCAGCCCAACCTAACTGCCGACGTTCTCGGCCATTGCATCGATACCGATATTGCCTTCTGGGGCACTAACCCGGCCAAAGTCTATACACCACCCTTCCTCGATGGCCTCAAGTCGGGCAGCCTACCGGCCGACCAGTTCGGCCCACTCCAGGCCGAGATGCAAACTAATCAGGTAGGCAGCGAGCCAACGGCGACACCCAAACTGATCAACCAGGGGCAGCTCGACAACGTCATTCTCCCCTCCCAGGCCCAATCCGCCATGACCCGTATTTGCGCCAATACCCGCGGCCCTGCCGAACTCAAAATGTATGCCAAAACCACCCACTACACCATCATGCGCGAGAGCTTCCGCGACACCCTCGATTGGATGAACCACATCGTCCGTCACGACGGCACCTCGCCCTCGAGCTGTAGTTAGCCTATAAATAATATATTTTATATGGTATTGTAATATTCGTTCTAGAACCTCGACATGGGAGCCAACATGGCCAACCAGCAAGATTCAGGGGAGGAGGTCACGAGCGGCTCCCTCCTTCTAAAGGTACTGCTTCTCGTGATTGCACTGGCAATCTTTGCGCTCGGGACATATAACTACATTCACGAAGGCCCACAAATAGGAAGCGGCCGGCCGAGCCCGGAAACACTCCCCGGCAAGCCAGTACATACCGCACGCACTACCCATGCAGTCGCCTTGGCGCGCAAATATTGGGCGGCCCGCGGGCATCACAAGAACTGCCCCGGCGGCATTAAAACCATTTTCGGAAACTACAAACAGCTACCGGAAAAACACGTTGCTGCAGATAGCATCGAGAATGGCTGCGCTATCCGTTATGGGGAATCGGCTTATTACGCAGCGTCATGGCGTGAATTCTGTGAGATTACCATTCATGAGTTTGGGCATCTTGTAGGAATGAACCACTCTCATAACCCCCGTTCGATCATGTATCCGAGAGCCACAAACGCCTTGGTGGTGCCGTCAGAGTGCAAAAGCCGTTACGACGCCAGTCGCTACCGCACCCCGATACATAATGCGGCTATTTCCTGCCGCTTTCTGATCGATAGCCGACTCGCGGGATGGGGATATGACCATGTTCATGATTGCGCCACGTTCACCATAAAATACATATCGCATCTAGCAGTTGCCAGATCACTGCCGTCTTCGTGTGTCGACGTAGAGCACGTCCGGCCATTGCCACCCGAATACATCTTTGATGGCGGTATTTCGGCGACACTTACGAATCCACGGAAATGTCGACACCTTCGGGTCGATATCGTTGCAGCCGGCTCACCCACTACGAAAAATGTCTCAGCACGTCCGATCTATTTCAAGGAAGGGCACCGCTACAACCGACCCTATCTTGAAGAATAATACCCACAAGTCCCCGACGGCGAGGTCCTCGATCTGCTCCTTCGGGGGCTTCGCCATTTGTGATCTCTATTCCGTTAGTTTGTGGTTCCTCCAAAGAGTATGCCGCCGAAGGGGCTAAAAATGAGTACTTCTATTCGATACAAAATTATTACTAAGCCTATAAACAGTGTTCCGGCCAAGATCAGTCTTATGGCCAAGGGCATGTGGCTGAGTGCAATGTATACTTTTTGCGCAACCAAGAAGGCAGCTAGAACTACCAGTGCCACGATTGCAAGGGCTACCGTGGGATATAAACTGACAAGGAGAGCGGTTGTCAAAGATATCGGCTCTAGACGAGCGCCACCACCAAGTTGCCTACCATCCATCCGCACGAACTCAATGACCCAGCTGATATAGTAAACTACTAACATTAGGCCAGTTACCGTCAATGGTAGTAAGCTTTTTAGCTTCATAAAGCCACTATATCATTACATGGACTTACTAAAATAGTCGGGCTGCTTTCGTAACCCGACTTAGGAGTTAGCGGCGGGGCCGGTTTGCCCCGCCGCAACTACTTTCAGCTGATACAAATTACTACGCTAGCTGAGTGTAGTAGGTTGCACGACTGAGCCGTAATGCTATATCGCTGTGCGTAGGGCGCTAGTCTTGAACTGTCAACGGCGGACAATGTCGCTTTATCAAGGTCTCTCCGGCGACACATGTCAGGACGAATAGGACGAAGAGTGTGAGTAGACCAAGGAGCAAGCCGCAGTCGCCGAGGAAGGTTAGCGGATTATGGACAGTCCACACGACCAAAGCCCCAAACATCCAGACGTACGCGCCGATGAGTGCCAAAGCGACGAGTGCAGCTATTGTCACCGTCATCATTATGGTGGGCACCTCAACGCACCAGTATTTACAAGCTGAGGTGACCTCAACTGGTTCGGAAAAGACCCGGTGGAAACCTGATACCAGTCGGTAATGCCAGGACCGTCGACTGATAGTTGTAAGGCGCTTTCGGAGTGCCATGATGATCCTTTCAAGGGACGGTAGAGCAACGGTATACCCACAAGTATATCAGAGCGAAATCTATTATTGCATGGTGGGCGAGAGAGGATTTGAACCTCCACGAGCTTGCGCTCACTAGTACCTGAAACTAGCGTGTCTACCATTTCACCACTCGCCCGTATTTTGGTCGGCGTAGGTCCTGCAATTTTGGAAGTCGTAAGACCTTACAAAATTCGTAGGCCGAGAGCCGACCATTACGCTGCGACTGATAAACTATAGCGCAAACCGCCGGGGTTGACCAGTCTTAGCGCTTGGTTTGTGCCCGCACTTTTACCGCCCACTTCTCGATGCCGGTGAAGCGATCGGAGGGGTTGATCAGCTTGCGGATATGAATCCCGTAGACGCCATTGCTGACGGCGTAGGTATAGGTCGGCGTGTACAGCATGACGGCGGGGGTATCGCCCACCCAGGTTTGAACGAAGCTGCGGTACTTGGCTGTCCGCTCCGAGGGGTTGCTGAGGGTTCGGCCGGCCTCGAGTGCTTTGTCGGCTGGAGCCGAACTGTAAACCGAGAGGTTCACACCCGGGTCGGTAATCTGAGAAGAATCCCAATACGAGTACACATCCGGATCGGCGCCAACGTTTATGCCGTAGAGCAGGGCGTCATAGTTGCGCGGACGGATGTAGCTCTGCTGCAAACTGTCCTCGTCCACCTCATTGACATCAAGCTGCACGCCCACCTGCCGCCACTGCTTGGCTAGTGCTGTAGCTACGCCGCTGTAGGGGCTGTCGGCCTGAGTTACGAGGTGCAATTCCAGCTTGTGGCCGGCTTTATCGCGGCGGATGCCGTCATTACCCTTCACCCAGCCCGCACCCTCCAGATCGGTCGCCGCTTTGGTGACATTAAATGACGGTTGGTGGGCCACGCCGGCCAGATTGACGCTGGTGCCGAACAAGGGACCAGTGAGCGGCGTGGCCTGGCCATCAAACTGGTCGGTAATAATCGCTGAACGGTTGGTAGCTTCGGCCAGAGCCAGCCGTACCGCCTTATCTTTAAGAATCGGGGTCGTAGTCTTAAAGAACACCGCTACCTCATCCGGTACGCTAGCCGAATACAGCTTGGTAGTACCGGTGTTTACCTTGGTTACTTGATCGGGCTGCAACCGCGCCACGCCTTGCACCTGACGGTGGCTATAGGCACTAAAGGCGCTCTGGTAGTCGTTGTAGGTCCGCAGGGTTACGCTATCGAGGTACGGGCGGCCGAAGTAGTAATCGGGGTTGGCTTTTGCCACCACCTCGCCGCCCGCGGAATCAAAGCTATCGAGCTTGAACGGCCCCGTCCCCACGGGCTGCTGGTTGAAGGCCGCCACCCGCAAACTCGAGGGGTCGGTACTTTCGAGCAAATGGGCCGGTAGCAAACCGACAGTGGTATTGGTAATAAACGGCGTATAGGGCTTAGGGAGGGTAAACACGACCGTAAAATCGTTCGGATTGCTCACCTTGACCCCTTGCCAGCTGGTTGCCAGTGGCGAGCGCGTATCGGGGTTCTGGATGGCGGTAATCGTAAAGGCCACATCGTGAGCCGTAAACGGAACGCCATCCTGCCACTTCACATTGTGGCGGATATTGAAGGTATAGACTTTGCCATCCGGGCTAACGGTCCAACTTTGCGCGAGGTCCGGCTCGAGCTGGCCGCTGGTGTCGAAGCGCGTCAGGCCGCTAAAAATCAGCTCGTTGGCATCGGCGCTGGCGCTCCCCTCCGGCAGAACGGGATTGAGGGTTTTGATAGAGCCTACCAACGCCTCGCTGTAACTGCCACCTTTGAGCGGCACGAGGATGGTGCCGGCCTGGTCTAAACGATGGATCTGCAGCCCCAAGCCGCCAAGCATAATAATAACAAGTAGCCACCAACCCAGCGCAAACCGCCGGATGACGGCGAATTGGACGCTCTTGCCCACCAACTCGAAGCGCATAAAGCGTTGGACCTTGCGCCAGCCATTACGCCAACGCCGCCGCCAGAGGCGAACATTCCGCTGAAACCGAAACCGCACATAGGTCAGCATTAGCTTTTGGCGATAATACTCAGGAGCACCGAGGCTACAAAGACGACACCGGCAATAATGGTGAGGTAGTAAATCGTGCGCTCGGCGCCGCGCCGGGTACGATAGCCACCAGCATCACCACCGCCAAAAGCGCCTCCGAGGCTCGAGTCGCGCGATTGCAACAACACCGTCGTTACGATAGTGATGGCTGCAATTACCGTAATGTAATCAAATAGGAGTTTCAAGCCGCGTGTTCCATAACGTCAGTTAGTAAGTAATTAACCACCCACACTATCGCCACCGCCAGCAAGGCTAGCCAAAACGAGGTCACGTGGAAAGCCGGGTAGAGCAACGTGACCAGGTAGAGCATGAAGGCGTTGATTACGAGCATAAAGAAGCCCATGGTAATCAGGATGGCCGGTAGCGCCAGTACCACGATCAAAGGCCGAATCAGCGCATTGACAATGGAGAAAATCAGGGCCGCTACAATCAAGACGCTCATTTGGTTGCCGTAGCTAATGCCGGTCAGCAACGTGGCCGCGGCCCACAGACCGAGAAAGTTGATGAGCCAACGGAGCACAAACGAGCGTATCATGACGCTTTGCATTTTAGCATATCGCCGCCCCGACCCCTAGCTTAGGAGTTTTGGGTGCGTCACGTCAGCTTCAGCAGGTGATCCACCATGGCGGCAACTTCGTCTGGCCCGTTACTGGTCTTGGAGACGTACTGGGAAACGCCCAGCCGGCTAACCTCCGGCATTAATTCAAAATTGCTGACAATGACTACCTTAACTTCCTGGTTTTTGGCATCACCGCGCAACTGCTTTAAAAACCCAAAACCATCCAGGTTGGGCATAAACAGATCGAGGACAATCAAGGCCGGCTGGCCTTTGGTTTTCATTAACGCCAGACCCTCATTGCCGTCGGCCGCCAATTCTACCTGGTAGCCCAAGCGGCTCAAGGCCGCACCGTAAGCGGTGCGCAAAGCGGCGTCGTCATCAATCACGTAGATCACGGCTGCTGCTGTCATCCTGCTACCTCCTCGACTAAGACTTCCTGGATAATGCTTTCGATTTCTTTCGGCGTGAAGCTGGACTTGGTGAGATACTTGGTAGCGCCCAGTTGCATGGCGTCTTTGACGTCGCTGGGTACCGACATATTGCTGAAAACAATGATCTTGGTTCGAGGATGCTTGGCCGGAGCGTCGAATCGGCGCAAGAACTCCAGACCGTTCAACGTTGGCATCAGCATGTCCAGTAAAATCAGATCGGGCTCTTCTTTAGCGGCCAGCTCCAGGCCAGCCTGGCCATCGCCAGCGACACGCGTTTGATAGCCCTCCAGCGTCAGCGCGGTTTCATAGGCGTCGCGCAAAATGGCGTCGTCCTCAATAATTAATACGTTGGTCGCTAGTGGTTGTTTCATAGAGTTGGGTTAGGCGCTGAGCACACTCATCAACGATCCGGCGGTCACTGGTCAACAGCGACATCGACACGCGGATCCATTCAGTTAGGCGTTCCAAGTCGGCGGCGGTGATTTCCTGCGGTGGTTTCTGTAAGTGGAACTCGATTTGGCGATCCACAAACCGCGGCGCCGCCGGGCCTAAGTAATACTCAAGGACGTCTACTATAGTATCATATAGAGCCGCCGCCATCCGCTACCGTACCTCTTCAATTTTAGACAGCTGACGAGCACCCAGTGCAACCAAGATGTGGCCAGCCGCATACACCAAAATCAGGCCGTATAATAACCCAAGTATCGCCTGTAGTCCCAGGTGCACTAATGAAGGACCCAGGGCAGTAATCAGCTGTAGGAGCGTTAAAGATAGGATGATGATAAACAAGCCAGCAGATAACCGGGCCAGCGGCTTACGGTACAAAATCCCCACCGCATTCCGCTGATAGCTGCGGATGGCGGCCGAGGCCATGAAGCCAAACCCCCAAGTAATAATGTACGGTACGACGATGGTTGGCAGGAGCAGCCAATCGGGTAAGTAATACGGTACGATTTTGCCGGGATCGAGCGAGCGCAAGCGGTCAGGATTGTAGGCTAGTAGCCAGGCGTACAGAATGCCAACTATCACTAGTATGACGAAGCCCAGGACTTGGTTGCGACGAAAACTTCGAAATTGCACCAGCTTAGCCAGCTGCCAGGCACCACGGTAAATCAAGCTGAAGGCGATTAATGATAGGGCCACAGCGACATAATTCGTCACAATCGTAATCGTCGCCGCGCTAGCCCAGTGCAACAGAAATCGACTAATAGCTTGGAGTAAACTTCCGAGGGCTAGCTGGGCTACGAGCACCAAAAGGCCATTGGCAACACTATTAAGCGCCTTACCGTCGGCCCCATCATAAATACTCAGCGCATAGCGCTTAAACCGCAATGACCCCCACAGGGCCGTAAACCACACCAGAATTACTGGAATCACCAGCGTGAGCTGCAGCTCGCGGATTTGCTGAATCGTCAACCCATAGGTATTTGCCCGAGGGCTAATAGGGGTCAGGATGGTAGCGGCGGCGTATCCCGCCGTTACCAGCGTCAGTAGGCCATAGGCCAGCCATGCTGGGATCTTTCGCGCAGTTGGCTTGGCGGGAGGGGGAGGATTCACGACCGCCGGCCCCCACCCGCATTCTGGAGGATAGTGGCGGGCCCCGCGGCACCGAGTGGCAGCTCAACCGTAAAAACGGTACCCTCCCCGGGCGTCGAGTCTACCAGCATCCGACCGTAATGGAGCGTGACAACGTTGTGAGCCAGGTACAGCCCCAGCCCAGTACCACCGCCGTGGGTACTCAATGGATTATCAATCCGCGAAAAGCGCTTGAACAGACGGGGGAGGTCGGCCTTGGCGATGCCCACGCCGGTATCGCGGATGGTGATCTGGGCGGTAGCGCCGGTCTGCCGCAAACCTAATGCAATACTGCCACCTTCCGGAGTATACTTACTGGCGTTATTAACGACGTTCTCTAACGCCATGCGCACCAATTTGGCGTCGACCACTCCTTCCACCTTGGCTGCCGGTAGTTTCAGGTTGAGGGTTTGGTGGCGGGAGCGGATGGTCGGACGTTGCTCATCAACGACATCATTAATCAACGCGGTCAGATCTGCCGAAGCCAGCTCTGGCACCACGCGGCCGGCATCCATCCTGGCCACACTCAACATATCGTTAATGATCTGGAGCTGACGCTCATTGCTCGTAAAAACTTTTTTCAAAAAGCTCTGTTGCTGAACGGTCAAGTTGCCGGTATAGCCATCCAAGAGCATCGAAATGTAGGCCTTGACCCCGGTTGCTGGCGTCCGCAGCTGGTGTGAGGCCAGCGAGACGAATTCTTCCTTAGCTTGCTCCAACTCTCGCTCCCGCGTCAGGTCGCGGAAAACCTCGATCGCCCCCACGGGCCGTCCTTCTAGTACCACGGGAGAGATCGTCACTGCCGCCGGAAAATACGAGCCATCCTTGCGCCGGTACCGCACCACTTCGCTAATCGCCTCACCACTCGAAAGCGCCCGTAGCGCCGGCCGATCGAGGGGATGAATTTCATTGCCATTGTCGTCCAACGCCAGCATTACGCTCGGGAACCACTGCCCCACTAATTCCTCCGGGTGGTAGCCGAGCAACCGCGTGGCCGAGGGATTAATGTCGGCGATCTCGCCGCTCTCGTTAATGACTACCAATCCCTCGCCAATACTATCGAGCAACGCCCGGTCGCGAATCCGCGCGGCCTCCGCCACGCGCTTACCCTCCCGCAGGGCGTCGGTACGATAACGATCTTCGGTGATATCAAAGGTGATTAAGACCAAGCCAGTAATCATACCGTCGCTATCGATCGGACCGGCGGTCGTCCGGTACCATGCCAACGTACCGTTAACACCGGCACTGGCAAATTCGTATTGGGTGGACTTTCCGGTTTTCAGCACATGGCGCAGCCGACGGCGCACCCGCCGGCGATCAGCCGCCATCATATAATCACCGACGCGGGTTCCGACTATGTCTTCGGGTTTCACACCCTCACCGCCCCGATTAATGAAGGTGACACGCAAATCGGTGTCAACGAGGTGAATGAAATTGGGCGCATGCTCCACCATTGACTTTAAGCTGGACTGGGACCGCTCCAGCTCCTGAGTACGTAACTTCAGCTGACGCCGGAGCTCGGCCTGGACGCGTTTAGCTTCGGCTACCTGGCGCCGCAAACTCGTCAACTCAGATTGTGTTTGCGCGCGGGCGCCGGCAGAAGCCTTTGGGTCAGACCGTTTGGTCATGCCTACCCCTCAAATACACCAACCAGTGTACCATTACTCGCCCCTGGATGTCAGATCTATCCTAGCCGTTCGGCGATGGCTTGGGCACGGGTGGCGCCCACCACCTTGGCCACTTCTCCTGGAGGCGCAGCCTTAACCCCCGCTACACTCCCGAAGGTCCGGATCAATTTTTGGCGCGTCGCCGGCCCTACGCCCGGAACTTGATCAAGCTGGGAGATGGTTTGGCGTTTACCTCGCAGCAAGCTGTGGTAGGTGACGGCAAAGCGATGGGCTTCATCGCGCAGACGCTGCAACAGCTGGAGCACGTGAGAGCTGTGCGGCAAGCGAATGATCTCGAAGCCCCCATTGTCGGTCCGCCGAATAATCTCCTCCTCGCGCTTAGCCAAGCCGATCGCCGGAATTGCCGGCAGCCCCAGCTCGTCCAGCGCCCCCATCGCCGCGGCCAGCTGCCCCTTGCCGCCGTCAATCACGATGAGATCCGGCTTGGGCCACCGCTCCCAGTTGGTACCGCTAAACCGCCGGCGCATCACCTCGCGCATATGGGCAAAATCGTCATTCCCAGCCAGGCGCATCTTGAACCGCCGATACTCCTCTTTGTTTGGCACACCGTCACTAAACACTACCATGCTGGCGACATTGTCGGTGCCCTGCAAGTGCGAAATATCATAGCATTCGATGCGCCGCGGCAGGCCTTTTAGACCCAGCTGATCCGCCAACCCCACCAGTGCCTGGTCCTTACTCAGGTCAAAGGCCTCCTTGTCGCTAAAGATCATTTGTTTAGCCATCGCCCTTAAATTATTCAGCTGGTTCCGCCGTGTCGCCGCCAGCTCAAAATCCTTAACCTTGGCCGCCCGCTGCATTTCGCGTTCCAGTTGGTCGGTCAGCTTGGTTTTGTGGCCGTGCAGGTACAGCATCATTCGGCGCAGGTTGCGCTTGTACTCAGTCGGGGTCGTCGCGCCACACTCCGGCCCCGGGCATAGCCCCAGATGGTAATGCAAGCACGCCCGCTTGGGCATCGGATTCACACTGTGGGTCACATACGGAAAAGCTTTGCGCAATTGGCGCATCGCCCGCCGCACGGCATCGCTGGAAGTAAACGGCCCAAAATACTCGGCACGGTCATCCATCGGACGGCGCACAAACGTTACCACCGGCCACTCGTCGCGCATGGGAATTTTAATGTAAATAAAGTGCTTATCGTCTTTGAGGTCGATGTTGTACTTTGGCTTATAGCGTTTAATGAACTCACTTTCCAAAAACAGCGCCTCGGCTTCGCTATCAACCGTAATCCAATCCAGATCGACAATCTCCCCTACCAGCAATTTGGTCTTGAAGTCGCGGTGCCGGCTCTGCTGAAAGTATGACCCCACCCGGTTCTTGAGTATCGCTGCCTTGCCAATATAAATGATCTTCCCTTTGGTGTCCTTATGGAAGTAGACGCCCGGCTCCTTGGGCAACCCTTTAAGCTTTGCGGCCAGTCTTTCTGAAAGTTTCATATCTTTATTTTATCATTAAATAATGGTATAAGAGTGGGGCAACGTTCCTATACAACTAGGAGACTGTCATGCCACTGGCTATTGTACTTCTTGTCTTTGCATTTCTGCTTCTAGGGGCAGCTGTTGGGGCCGACAACTTTCGAGACCGTAACGGCAATTCGACTCTTGAAGCTCACACCTTCATTGCTCGGGTCTGTTTGGTAATTGCTGCGATCTGCCTAGCACTGGCAGCCATTACCGCATAAACGTTCCAGACCCCGCTCCTCCGATAGAAAGACTCCTGAATGCTAGCAACAACGTTCAGTTATACTCAGCAACCGTCATCACGACACGTGGCCGAACAAGTCTGTTGACACCGCATGGGGCTGTACTACGGCAGGATTATCACGCTGGGCAGCGACACCTGTGGACCTCCACCGGCACCGATAGTCGAAGGCGATCCATCTTGAAAGGAGCCAATCTTCGCCCGCCGAGACCCGTTTCGGCGGGTCTTTGCGTTGACTTTAGATAATAGTTATGTTATATTTATCCATTAGCTTCCGCTAAGCGAGATATCCCTGCGCACGAGTGGGATGGAACTGGGTCGCCCAATGCAAACGCGGACGTTTTTTCAAATAGTCGCTTTGATGGCCATAGCGGCGATCATGCTCAGCTACATCGTTACCTCGTCCGCCTCCCCGCGACACCGGCACACAGCTGCCGAATGCCGGCAGATGCAACGTTCAGTGAATAGCTTCACTCAGCGATACATGCGCGGCCGCTTGCACCAGAAAGTGCACTGCCAGGAAGGCTACGTCACGTTCCTTGCGCACCGGGAAGGCGAAAACGTGGTTTGCTCGGCCCCGATCCGGCGCTTCCAAAAACAGCAATGGATTGCCATGGCCACAAAAGACTGTGTGACTTTGAGTCTTTACCAAAAGCAACCGCTAAAACAACCGTCTCGCGGAAGCTTGCCGTCGTAAAACAAGATAATCAGTGCTAACCCGCCCGCCGAGACCCGTTTCGGCGGGTCTTTGCGTTGAAGAGAAACCATATGCTCACAAAAACGCTACACACATTTGAGTACTACAGTACTCAAATAGTACTCAGATCCGTGTATCGTTTTTAAAAGAGAGGGTGTCTGTTTCCTAGCGCACCGCTGCAGTTTTAACTTTTTGGCTCTGCGAAGCAACTTTTCCTGAACCAAGCAGTCGCTTTATATAATGTCCCGTGTGCGAACCGGCAACCTTGGCCACGGCCTCCGGGGTACCTTCGGCAATTACACCGCCTCCGGCCGCGCCGCCCTCTGGTCCCATATCGATAATCCAATCCGCGCATTTAATTACATCCAGGTTGTGCTCGATCACCAGCACCGTATTGCCGCTGTCGACTAGGGCATTCAGCACCTCCAAAAGCCGCTTCACATCCTCAAAATGCAGCCCCGTTGTAGGCTCATCCAGAATATAGAGGGTTTTGCCGGTACTTCGGCGCGCCAGTTCAGTTGCCAGCTTGATCCGCTGAGCCTCACCTCCACTTAACGTCGTAGCTGGCTGCCCCAGCTTAATGTACCCCAGCCCTACGCTATTGAGCGTATCAATCTTGCGCTTAATCGAAGGAATATTCTCGAAGAAACCCGACGCCTCTTCCACAGTCATGCCGAGCACCTCGGAGATATTTTTACCCTTGTAGTGGATATCCAACGCCTCGCGGTTGTAGCGCCGCCCTTTACACTCGTCGCAGGTCACATACACATCCGGCAAGAAGTGCATTTCGATCTGGATGATTCCGTCACCTTTACAAACCTCACAGCGGCCGCCCTTTACATTAAAACTAAACCGGCCGGCCTTGTAGCCGCGAATTTTGGCTTCGGGCGTAGCTGCAAACAGGTTACGGATGTCGCCAAACACGCCGGTATACGTGGCCGGATTAGAGCGCGGCGTGCGGCCAATCGGACTTTGGTCGACGCTAATCACCTTGTCGAGGTTCGTCAGCCCCTCAATGTCGTCGTGCTTGCCCGCCATGTGGCTGGCTCGGTGCAACTCGTTCGAAAGTTTCTTGGCTAAAATATCGTTGATCAAGCTGGATTTTCCTGAACCCGACACCCCGGTAACCGTTACCAACTTATTCAGGGGAATCTCCACGTCGATGCCGCGCAAATTATGCTCGCGGGCATTCTTGATAGTAATGCTCTTGCCGCTTCCCCGTCGGCGTTGGCGAGGCATGGCAATCTCTTGCTCGCCGGCGAGGTACTGGCCGGTCAGACTCGTCGGATGGGCTGCAACCTCATCGGGTGTACCGGCCGCCACCACCTCACCGCCGTGTTCACCTGCAGCCGGACCAATATCGATCAGGTAGTCGGCGGCGCGCATAGTGTCCTCGTCGTGCTCCACCACAATGACGGTGTTACCCAGATCGCGGAGCCGGTTCAGCGTGCCAATGAGGCGATCATTATCGCGCTGATGCAGGCCGATCGACGGTTCGTCCAAAATGTAGAGGACGCCCATCAGACTCGAGCCGATTTGAGTCGCCAGTCGGATGCGCTGGGCCTCCCCGCCCGCCAGCGTCGTGGCGCTGCGATCGAGCGTGAGGTAGCTCAAGCCGACATCGCAGAGGAAGGTTAGGCGCGCGCAAATTTCTTTAAGTACTTGATTGGCGATCTTGGTATCCCGCACATTAAGTTCTAATGAACTAAAAAACCTGGCTGCATCTTCAATCGACAGCGTCGTTACGTCAACAATCGACTTGCCGGCCATCGTCACCGCCAGTATCTCTGGCTTGAGCCGCTGGCCATGACACACCGGACACTCGTGCTCGGCCATGAACTTACCGATTTCCCGACGCACAAAATCGGAGTCGGTCTCGTGATAGCGGCGCTCCAAGTTCGGCACCACCCCTTCATAGGTGGTGTGATAAGTGCGGCCGCCCGGACCGCGCATACTGATAGGTTGCTCCGACGCCCCATACAGAATAATCCGCAGATCGTCCGGCTTCATTTGGCTCACGGGCGTATCAAGTGAAAACCCAAACTCCTTAGCCACTCCCTGCAACAGCCTCGTATACCAGGTAACGCGGGCAGTTGTACGCGCCCAGGGACGAATCGCCCCTTCAGCAATTGTCAGGCGGCGGTTGGGAATCACTAACTCCGGATCCACCTCCAGCCGCATACCCAACCCGGTACAATGCGGACAAGCACCGTGCGGTGAGTTAAACGAAAAGTTGCGTGGCGCGATTTCCGGCAGGTTCACTTCCCGATGGACCGGGCAGGCGTAGTGCTCGCTAAAGGTATGGAGCTTACCGCTATCGGCCTCCAGAATATTGACAATGCCATCACCCAAAGCCAACGCCTGCTCTACCGAATCAGTCAGCCGGCCCCGCGACTCTTCATCGACAGTAGTGCGATCCACGACTGCCTCGACGGTGTGCTTGCGCTGCTTGTCGAGCTCGGGAAATTCATCACTGTCATGTACGGTGCCATCCACCCGCAACCGCGAGAATCCGGCTTTCTTTAGCTCTTCCGCCACACCGCGATGCTCGCCCTTCTTGTCGTCTACTACTGGCGCCAGTACCATCAAGCGGGTGGCGGGTGGCAGCTCCAAAATCTGATCCACAATCTGACCGGAAGTCTGGCGGAGCACTTCGCGCCCACAAATCGGACAGTGCGGCACGCCCACGCGCGCCCACAACAACCGCATGTAGTCATACACCTCGGTAACCGTCCCCACCGTTGAACGCGGATTACGCGAGCTGGACTTTTGGTCGATCGAAATCGCCGGACTCAATCCATCAATCTGGTCCACATCCGGTTTTTCCATAAGTCCCAGGAACTGGCGGGCATAGGCGCTCAATGATTCTACGTAACGACGCTGGCCTTCGGCATAAATAGTGTCAAATGCCAACGACGATTTACCGGACCCGCTCAGGCCCGTAATCACCACTAATTTATCTCGGGGAATCTCGACATTGATGTTCTTTAAATTGTGCTCGCGCGCTCCCCGAACCACAATTTTATCCTGCATACTCAAACTTGGTTGCCCCACAAATACAAGTTCTGATTATACGGATTTTTTGCCCAATATTCAAGTAGTCAGGCGGCGGCTGATGATGATAAATACAAGTTGCATGATGCTCTCCCGGTTAAGGGAGAGCATCACATTTTGTACTATTTAGCGAGGGCGCCGCCACACTAGCAGCCCTCCCACCAAAGACCCTGCCACGCTCGTGACCCCTAGGCAGGCTAGGTACATGGGTGTACCTGATAGAAATCGAATACAGAAGTACATTGATGGCCCCATCAAGACGCTCCACATCAGAGCGGCGAATACGCATACCCCAACGCTTGGCATAATGGATGATGATTGACGCACCGGTGGGTCAGGTACTGCCTCATGGTCCTCGCGCGGGAGGCCAATCCAGCTGACGATAGCGGCCACCGCACAAATTGCCATGACTGTTCGCGCTCCCGCACTACCGCTCTCAAGCCACCTCACGAACAACACGGCGCTGGCCACAAAAAACAAGCTCGCCAGTAGCCGCAAGGTACCCCGCCGTTGATCTTCACGATCCGACTGGCTACGTGTCATATCAAACTCCGCGCACAACGACAAAATCGAAATCTCACGATGCCTCCTTGCTCGATTGCAAGAACAACCTACTTTTACCATATTAGGGAGGGTTTGTGAAGATTAACGCCGCGTCTTCTTCGGCTTTGAGGCCTCGCGTACCTCTTCGATTTGGTCGCGCAAGGTCGCGGCTTTCTCGAACTGGAGGTTTTCGGACGCCAGGTTCATTTGCACCGTGAGTTCCTTAATCAGATGCTGACGCTCATCTTTGGGAATATCCTTAATATTTAATGGCTTAATATCGGAGGTCTCGGCTTCTTGCTCTGCCTGCATGCGCTCCGACAGTGCCTTCTGAATGCCTTCCGGCGTAATCCCGTGCTCTTGATTGTAGGCCGCCTGCAGCTCCCGACGCTTCGTAGTAGTATCGATCGCCAGCTTCATTGAACGCGTCACGACATCAGCGTACATAATCACCCGACCTTCGACATGCCGCGCCGCACGCCCAATCGTTTGGATTAACGCCGGACCGCTGCGCAAGAAACCCTCTTTGTCGGCATCCAGAATCGCCACCAAACTGACTTCGGGCAAGTCCAACCCCTCTCTCAACAGGTTGATACCAACAACCACATCAAACACCCCGCTACGCAAATCGTGCAAAATGTCGACACGATCGAGCGTATTGATCTCCGAGTGCAAATACTGGACCTTGATGCCTGCCTCCTGCAGATACTCAGTGAGATCCTCGGCCATGCGTTTTGTCAACGTAGTCACTAGCACGCGCTGGTGCTTGGCCGTCCGCGTCCGAATTTCGGCGATCAGGTCGTCTACCTGGTGCTCCACCGGCCGCACCTCAATTTCCGGATCTAGCAGGCCGGTGGGGCGAATCACTTGTTCCACTACCTGAGTCGAGCGTGTCATTTCCAGCTCGGCGGGTGTCGCACTTACGTACACCACCTGGTTGATGTGGCGCTCAAACTCGTCCCACTTCAGCGGTCGGTTATCTAGCGCGCTGGGCAAGCGAAAGCCGTACTCTACCAGTGTTTCCTTACGCGCCCGGTCGCCGTTATACATCCCGCGCACCTGGGGCAGTGTCATATGACTCTCATCGACAAACAGCAAGTAATCGTCTGGGAAGTAGTCGAGCAGTGTTGCCGGCTGCTCCCCCTCTTCGCGGTTCGTCAGGTAGCGCGAATAGTTTTCGATACCCGCCACAAACCCGGTCTGCTCCAGCATTTCCAGATCAAACTTCGTCCGCTGCTCCAACCGCTGGGCCTCGAGCAGCTTTTCTTGGCCTTTGAGCAGCTTTACGCGTTCGTCCAACTCCACACTAATGCCTTTCACCGCGTGCATTAACTTTTCATGCGGTGTAACGAAATGCTTGCCGGGGAAGATCTTCAGCTGCTTGCGATCGCCCAATACCTCACCCGTCAACGGCTCTACCTGGCGAATCCGCTCAACCTCGTTACCAAAGAACTCGATGCGAAAAGCCGTTTCGTCGCCCGCCGGAAAGACCTCAACGGTGTCGCCACGTACCCGAAATGTACCGCGCTCAAAACTCATATCATTGCGGGTATATTGGATGTCGGTCAGCAGCCGCAACAGCTTGTCCCGCTGGCGGGTTTCGCCTACCGCCACGTCAACCGTCATTTCCATATAGTCAGCAGGACTACCCAAGCCGTAAATACAGCTTACCGAAGCCACAATCAACACATCTTTGCGCGTCAGCAAACTCGCGGTTGCGGCATGGCGCAACCGGTCGATTTCCTCGTTGATGGAGCTGTCTTTCTCAATATAAGTATCGCTGCGTGCAATATAGGCTTCGGGTTGGTAATAATCGTAATAACTCACAAAATACTGCACTGCATTGTCGGGGAAGAATTGGCGAAACTCACTGTAGAGTTGGGCGGCTAGGGTTTTGTTATGAGCCAGAACCAGCGTCGGCTTTTGGACCTCCTGCACGATATTAGCCATCGTAAACGTTTTACCGGAACCGGTAACGCCTAGGAGCGTCTGCTCCTTATCGCCACGACGCAACCCATCGGTGAGTTTTGCGATAGCTTTTGGCTGATCGCCAGTCGGCTTATATTTAGATGTGATTTTGAATCCTGACATAGTCTATCTAGTATAGCAGTTAATTGACATTGCATCTATATTATGCTATTAATTTAATTGCTCCTTCTGTTAGGCTCAAGACATAGTATTAGAAAATACAAGCACCGTTTCATACAATCCAACTCTAGGGAGCGCCATGCTAGCAGCAGCTATAGACTACTTTGTTTGTCTTTTGGTTGCCGTAATCGGCATAGGGATCCTGGTAGACACCAAGAAACACTGGAAGAGGCAGAGTAGGTGGGCGAGAACCGCGGGGCTTAGTATAGGTCTATTTTTCGCAATCTTCGGCATCGGTTTCATTGCTGTCACTCTGCCAGAAGTCAATCAAGCAAGCCAGCGGGAACAAGCAGCGATAGAAATGGAATCGGCCCCATGAGATTCCCCATTGAACACAAAGGACGCCCAACCTGTGCATGACTAAGCAGTCATGTCGTCGCCTCGCGCAAACGAGGAATCACAGGATTGCCGCAGAGCCTTCTGCGGCTTTTTGCTATTTAACACGATAAATCGAGTCTAAAATAACGATCAGCCGATCCACCAATCGCGCCGGATCGTCATCATAAATTACAGTGTGGCGATTTTCCTTGGCTGCTTTTAAAACCTGCTTAATGACGTCAGTAGTCCCCCCGGAACCCACCAAAATGCCAATCGGAGTTTTCTCTTTGAAGGCGGTGGCAAACTCCTGCAAAGTGCCAATCCGACCACCGACCACTACTACGGCGTCCGCCGAGCGCACGAGCAGTAAATCTCGCCCCATGTATCCAAAGCCGGTGCAGACAATGCTGTCATAATATTCCGTCGGCAAGCGGTAAGCCTTAACGTGTTCCCGACGAGTGGTAGCTGGCGAAAAGCCGATCGACATCCCGCCGGCTTCCTTGGCCCCTTTGGCCGCAAAATTCGGCAGGCCATTGGTGGCGCCGGTGAGCAACGTTTGCCCGCGTTTGGCAATTTGCTGACCGGCAGCTTCCGCTAGACCAAAGGCGTGTTTAACGGTATTGCCACCGGCCGCACCCGATACGCACATTTGGTAGGCGTGCTTGCCAATCGACTTCTTCATACCGGCAACTCCTCGGGCTTGACGATAGCGTTGTCAAGCTTTACTAACAACTGCTCCCGCAACTCCTTTTCACCCATATAGCGAGCGAACACCTCGTTCCATAACGACTCGCGGAAGTGGTAGAGGTACCGATCCGGAAAGGCAATGCCGTTAGCGTAGCTAAGAACTACGTCCATAAGATTAAAAGTCACAATATCCGCGCCTTTCAGCACCGCCACATAATCCATATCCTGCCACATTGCCATCTCTGGATCGATCTGATAGAGAATTTTTTCGGCCGAACGCCAATGCAAATCCTCCGGCTGGAGGTGGGGCTGAAAAATCTCCGGGTGTTGGGCGCCTTCGCCGATCTTGCCATAGTAGCGCTGGATTACCCGCCAGTGGATGTGCCGGTTCTCCAGCAAGGGAATATTGAGCGTATCGGCAATCAAGGTCTCGCTCAGGATGCGCCCAAAGTTTTTCTTTTTGCGCAGGAGTTTAAAGTAAGCGCTATACAGACGTACCTCGTTGTAATAGTGCAGTGTCAGGGTCACTACTTTAGTCGTAATCGCCGCCATGGTGTCGCTCGGTGGCGGCAGAATCGCTACTACCCCCATTTCCTTTGAATGCGTGTTAATATGTTTCTTTTTCTCGATGAAGTGAGCCGCTACGTCGCCCCACTTGGCCGGGTCAAAGCGCACCAGTCGGATCGGTCGTTCCTCAAAGTCACTACCCTTTAGTTCATCGAAAACCCGGTCGAAATCGTTGAGCCAATCCGGCCCTTCGGTGAAGCGAATGGCGATGAATAGTTCCGCCAGGTCTTCCTTGGCTATCATGGTGGCGCAATCGTCGTAACCCAGTCGTTTCATCAGGGCTTGCGGAGGCTTTTCTTTCAGAATGGCGCCGGCCTTTTTATATTTGAGGGCAAAGCAACTTCGGGGCATCTGAATTTGTTCAATCCGCCGTATCGCCAAGGGAATCATTTCAGTGGGATTCTCAACATGCGCGCCCCCTAAAGTCCGGGCCAAATGGGCATCCTGCTCTTTTACCGCCTGCTTGAGTGCACTATACAATTCCTCGCCGCTGCAATCAGGATCGAGTCCAAGCTGCCGCATAACTCTTCCGCCCTTACTGGCAATTTCAGCAGTCAGAGCAACATCAACCCCTTTGTGACCGCTCCGTGATTCGAGTTGACCCAGTGCATTGTCGAGCAACGGCTCTTGCGCCTCTAAAAAGGTTGCGAGCAAACTCACCTCACGCCTCCTAGATACCCAAACGCTTGATTTTCATGGGCTTCACCCGTTGATTAGCATGGAGGATGCCGGTTTTGGCGCCAATGGCGCTCACCACCGAGGTCGAATTGGCGCTGCCCAATGTCAGCGCTTCTTCGATACCTAGACCCTGGGCGATCCCGGCGGCAAAACCGGAGCAGAACGCGTCGCCGGCACCGAGTCGGTCAACCACTTTGACTTTCTTGTACTGCCCGGCAAAATACAGCGACTGGCCGTCGGAAGCGTAGCTACCGCGCGGGCCGTCGGTCAGCACAATATAAGGACAGTAAGGCATGGCCTGGAGCAGGGTTTGCTTGGGTTCGTCACCCCCAAACAGCAGTTGCATTTCTTCGTTGTTGGCAATCAGGATATCGACCATCGAAAGCAGCTTGCGCAGCTTTTTGGCATTAGACAACTCGCCGCCACCGGGGTTCAGGGCCACCTTAATCCGGTGCTTCTGGGCGTGCTGAAGCAGTTTCTTCAGCAGCTCCATGTTTCCCGCTAGAGAAGAGATGTAAAACCAGTGTGCATCTAAAGCCTTTCCGGTGTAAAAATCCTCCACCTGCAGGTGGTGTGATGCCCCACGGTAGACCAACACTGTTCGCTCGCCACTGTCGGCCAGGAGGATCGTGGAGTAGCCAGTGCCCCACCGCTGGTCGACGCGGACGTGCTGAGTGTCGATGTTCTCGCGCTTTAAGACCCGCAATACCTCAGCCCCGGCCGGGTCTTTGCCGACTTTGCCGGCAAAAGCGCTGCCAAATCCTTGGCGTGCGAAGGTGATGGCAGCGTGGCTGGCACCTCCGCCAATGTCGAAATAAACACTATCGAGTTCCAGCTTGGCACCAAGCGGGAACTGCTCTACGTAACTTTCACTACGAACGTCGCGCTTGGCGTGTAATGCCTTGCCACGCAGCAACACGTCTTGGGTCGCCGCCCCAAAGGAAATAATCCGGATATCTTGAGGATCCATAACTATATTATACTGCTTATGCTATTAAATCGCCACTGCCATGTCGAGCGACCGCCAGATGTACCAAGACGCCACCGACTCGTATCCAGTCCAATTATTGCGCTCAGCAATGGCCTGCATCTCCAAAGGCGAAGGCAGCTCAGGGAGTTCATACAGTACTTGCATACCCTTACGAATTCCTAGGTCGCCTGTCGGCAATATATCCAGTCGGCCTAGGCTAAAGATCAGAAACATGTGCGCCGTCCACTCCCCAATCCCCTTCACATCAGTCACCTCGGTCAGAATCTCCTCGTTTGGCAATTCCGACAAATGCTCAATATCGAGTCGACCATCTACCACATGCTGGGCCAGGTCTTTAATGTAGGCGACTTTGGCTCGGGACAGGCCAACGCCGCGCAAGGTATCAAATTCAAAATCCAATACCTGCTCGGGCGTCGGATAGGTTTTCCCGCTCAGCGCCGCAAACCGACCCCGGATTGTAGCGGCGGCTTTTACACTCAGTTGTTGGCCTACGATCGCTCCACTTAAGGATTGGAAATAGTCGTTATGTGGGCTCAAGTCACAGGTGGATGATCGATCGATAACCAGAGCAAGTTTCGGATCATCCTTGCGCAAATGCTCAGCCGCAACTGCAAGCTGGTCGGTGAAAGCCTTTGTCATGCCCTCAGTGTACACGCTTCAAGTAGAGGTTTGCAGCCCAACCTTCTTTTCTATCGTTACAATTCGCCCGCCGTGGTCATCGAGTCGACCACGCTCCGCTCCGAGGATGCCTTCAATACGATTAAATCTCTTATCCATTAGACCCATAAGGTCATGGATAATCTCCGCAAATTGTGCCGTTTGCTTTGCCAATGCGTCCTCCACAATTTCATGGATTTCTTTTTTGATTTCTGTCCTAAATTCTTTTAGCTCTGCCCTGAGTTCGGTCCTCAAACTCCCGATCTCTACCTTCAGATCCTCGCGCCTTAAGTACGCCAATTCCCCCTCCCCTTTTGTTTATTTTGCATCGCCTTATCTTCGAGTATACCGATCAAAGATGAAATTTAGATTAAACTTCGCGTCTAAATCCGCGCTTTCCCGGCCGACCCGTACCAGGCGATGTGCTCCTCAATCACTTTTTGCACCGCGTCGATCACCGAGCCTTCCAGCTTAATAATCGCATACTCATTTGGATGCAATTTCAGTTGCTCCTCGAGCGTCTTGCGAAAGGCATAGCGCATATCCGAGTTCAGGTTGACCTTGCTGACACCGATCTTAGCTGCATCTACAAAATAGTGCCCAGGGGTATCACTGCCGCCGTGCAGGCTGATATTGCAATCGATGGCGTCACGAATCTGCTGCAACAGCTCCAAATCCAACTTTTTTGGTACCGGATATTTGCCGTGCAAATTGCCCACCGAAGCCGCAAACGTATCAATGCCGGTCTTAGCCACGAACGCCACCGCCTCTTCGGGTTTCGTGAGGTATTTTTTTATTTCTTCATAGTCAATCTTCTCGGTGTGAACATTGGAGCTACCGGCAAAATAGTGCTCCTCGCTCTCCACCAACGCGCCGGTTTTCTTAGCGTACTCCACCACCTCCTTGGTAGCGGTGATAATCTCGTCCAGGGTCGCGTCATGATTAGCCTGGCTGACATCAATATGAATAAACTCAAAACCAGCGTCGATCCCAGCCTTGGCAGCCTCGATGCTGGGACTGTGATCCAGATTCACATACATCTCGATGCCGTAGTCGACTTTGTAGTTGTCGACCAGGTCACGGATATTATCGAGGCCCATCATTTCGACCTCGCCATGACTGACCTCCACCAGTACCGGCGCGTTTTTGGCCTTGGCCGCCCGCGCCACCGCCGTCAGCGTCTCCTGGTTATCGATATTAAACGCCCCGACAGCGAACTTCTGCTTGCGACTGCGCTCCATAAGTTCACGAGCTTTTTGGATGTTTTTGTTCATGTTCCCTCCTTAAGGTTCGGTTTAATGTATATGATGTAATACCAACAATGGTAGTCCAAATAGCGATATTGATGAACATATTTATTCCCATAAAGTCTGGCGCGAACGCGAAAGAGGAAGATATGGGTGAGTTTTTTAAATCTTCGTCCAGGAAGTCGCAATAACCGCCTTTAATATCAGTACATTCCGAAACGCTCCACATCATAGGCAGTGGCCAGCCACGTTGGCTGACTTCAGCCAGGTAGGACTTACCGCAAGCTGTCGCAATCGCGTGTTCGCAATATTCTCGCTTGGTTAGAGCGTGATTGTTGACATACAATAATGTAGCAAATGTCGCCAACGAACCAAGGAGAAGTATTTTAAGATGCTTCCGCACGACCCATACTACTCTTCAACCGGTAACCTTTCCCGATTAGTCTCAATGATCTTCTCCGGTAGCCCCGAAATATCAAAGTAGCGAAGCGGTTTTCCTTGCTGCTCGGCCATCTCGATCTCGGCTGCTACGCCATCACTAATATCGCCAAATACCCACATCTCATCACAGTGAGCCAGTACGTTATTATTCCCATTGCGAACCGCATTACGTTCAACCAGTTCATATAAATAGTACCCGAACATCATAAAGGGGTTGAGCCGGACCCCGCCCTGCTCGAACACATAGCGACAACTCAGCATGCGTTGATGAAAATTACGCGCTGATTGAGCAGTAAAAATCAGCTTTTTCTTTTCAGTTAATGTCGTCGCGACGTGTTTGGTCATGCTTGCTTTATAACATCTTGGGCCGCCTTAGCAATATGCGGTGCGGTCAGGCCGAAGTGCTCTAGGAGCTCGTTAGGGTCACCGGATTCACCAAAGTGGTCGCGCATGCCAATACGGCGCATGGGTACCGGATGGCGCTCCGATACCAGCTCGGCCACAGCACCGCCCAGCCCCCCAGCAATCTGGCCTTCTTCGCAGGTCACGACGCGGCCGGTTTTCTTAATCGAAGCAAGCAAGCGCACACTATCGAGCGGCTTAATGACAGGACAGTTAATAACTTCGGCTTCAATCCCTTTCTTTGCCAGTTGCTCGGCCGCCACGAGCGCCTGATAGACCATGATGCCGCAGGCCACAATCGTGACGTCCTCGCCCTCCCGAAAGATTTGGGCTTTGTTAAGGGCAAAGGGTGTTGCAGCTGTGGTCACGACCGGAGACTTCTCACGAGCTAGCCGCAAATACGCCCCACCGACATTGCCGGCCAGAGCTGTGGTTGCCTTTTCGGCCTCAACAGCGTCACAAGGCACCACTACCATCATGCGCGGTAGCACTCGCATCAGAGCAATGTCTTCGAGCATTTGGTGAGTAGCGCCATCCGGACCCACTGATACACCGGCATGCGAGCCGACAATTTTGACATTGGTTTGGTTCAAGCAGATTGTGGTGCGAATTTGCTCCCAGTTGCGCCCCGGCGAAAACGCGGCGTAGCTGGACACGAACGGGATTTTGCCGGTCAGTGACATGCCCGAAGCTACCGTGACTAGGTTCTGCTCGGCAATACCCATCTCGATAAAACGCTCGGGAAAGGCCTTGGCAAAGCCATCCATTTTGGTGGAGTTGGTAAGGTCGGCACATAATGCCACTACAGCCGGATTGCGCTTCCCAGCTGTTACTAGGCCGCGCCCAAAGCCGGTACGGATCGGTTCTTGCTGCACGTCCTTACCAAGGAGATTAACCGCTAAATGCATCTCACTCATGCTCGCCTCGAATCCGGCCGCCCAGAGTGCGTAATTCGTGCAAAGCTACCGCCACCTGTTCGTTCTTTGGCGGATCGCCAGGAATATCCTGAGTGCCGGGCGGATTACCGTGCCAACGATAGTCATTCTCCATATAATCCACACCCTTCCCTGGAATAGTATGGGCGATGATCACAGTGGGTTGATTCTCCACTGCCTTCGCCATATTGCAGGCATCGATGATCGACTGGATATTATGGCCGTCAATCTCCACGGTATGCCAGCCAAACGGCCGCCACTTGGCTGCTAGGTCACCGAGCGGCATCACCTCCTCGGTCGGGCCGTCAATCTGGATATTATTGCGATCAACAATCACCGTCAGATTACTTAAAGCGTACTTACCGGCAAACATAATGGCTTCCCAGATGTTGCCCTCGTCCAGCTCGCCGTCTCCGGTCACACAATATACCCGCTGGGTTTTGCCGTCCATGCGCAGTGCCAGCGCCATACCACAGGCTGCACTCAAGCCCGAGCCCAGAGGCCCGCTGGTAGTTTCCATGCCTGGAAGCCGCGTGCGTTCGGGATGCCCTTGCAACCGCGATCCAAATTTTCGCAACGTCTTCAGCTCCTTAACAGGGAAGAAGCCGGCTCGCGCCATCGCCGCATACCGAATCGGCACGATATGGCCATTCGAAAGTACCAGTCGGTCGCGTTCAGGCCAGTCGGGTTTCTTGGGGTCGAAACGCAAAATATGGAAATATAAGGCTGCGAACACGTCAGCCATGCCGAGGGGGCCGGCGGAGTGACCACTGCCGGCCTCAACCAGCATATTGATGACATCTTCGCGCAGTTGGTTGGCTTTGAGCTCAAGATCCTTGATCACGATGCCGCCGCCTGTGCTAGGGTTTTAAATGCCTCTTTGGGGTCGTCGGCGCGCTGCAAATAGGCACCCACATACAGAATGTCAACCTGATACCCAGCAACCAGCGCCGCGTTGACACCATTTACGCCGCCATCGACACTGATCTCTAGATCCGGCTTGACCCGCCGCAATTCGGCGGCTTTAGCTAACTCCTCCGCTTGCAGGGTACCAGCGTTATGTCCTAAGCGACCGGTAAAAATCAGGGCGTGATCAGCGTGCTTCAGCAGTGGTTCGGCCGACAGGACCGCAGTTGATTGCAGCAGCGCCAGACCGACCTTTACGCCCAGTTCGCGGGTATGCTTCATGCAGCCCGCCAAGTCCCCTTTTGACTCGGCGTGAAAAATGATGAGGTGCGGATGGAGACTCAGAGCAGTTTCCAGCTGGGCGGCCGGCTCTTCGACCATCATATGCAGATCGAGCACAGTGTTTTCTGGTACGTGCACTTGCACCAACCCCACCGTTGTCGTATCAGCAAACTTGCCATCGCAAATATCGACGTGCACGCGGGGGCTTAAGCTACGCGCCTGCTCCATCATCGCGGTGTATTCATCCGGCGCCGATGCCAGCACGGTTGGCACCACCAGCGCCATTAGCCGTAGACTTCCTCGATTTGATCGAGTCGCCGCTGGTACCGCGGCTCACCGGAGAATTTTTGGTCCAAAAAGTCGTCCACAATCGCCAGGGCAGTGTCGGTGTCAATCATAGTCGCCGGCAGCACCAACACATTGGCATTATCGTCGCGGCGCGCCGCCCGAGCTTCGGCCGGACTCCACACCAACGCCGCGCGGATCCCGGCCACGCGATTGGCGGCAATCGCCATACCCTGGCCGCTGCCACACACCAAAATGCCAAACACCGGATCCTCCTCACCAATCACCTTGGCGGTTACGGCAAAGGCGTACTGGGGATAGTCATCATCCTTATCGAGCGTCATGGCACCGACATCTTCGCTATCGAAGCCGTTATGCTCTAAGTGCTCCCGCACTTGGTTCTTCAATTCGAAGCCGTTATGGTCGGCGCCGATGAAAATCTTCATTAAATCGTCTTACCGACGTTAACGACTTGCTCAACCAGGCGATTGGAGTAACCCCACTCGTTGTCGTACCAGGCTACGACCTTCACGAGGTCACCGGCCACTACGTTTGTCAGCTTTAAATCGACGATCGCCGAATGGCTGTTGCCGATGTAATCGCTCGACACCAGTTCCTCCTCGGTAGCCGCAATAATGCCCTGGAAGCGCGCCTGCCCGGCCGCTTTTACCAGCACTTTGTTCACCGCCTCAACGGTGGTCTTCTTCTTGCTCACGAACGTAATGTCAGAAATGGACACCACCGGGGTAGGCACCCGGATGCTGAGACCGTCAAAAATGCCTTTCAGTGACGGTAGGGCGCGGGCGGCAGCTTTGGAGGCCCCCGTCGTCGTCGGCACGATATTCTCGGCGGCATTGCGCGCCTCACGCAAATCTTTGGCCGGCGCATCTTGCAAGCGCTGGCTGGCAGTATAGGAATGTACCGTCGTCATCAGCGACTTTTTAACGCCGAACTCCTTTTCCAGAACTACCATAAGTGGCGTTATGCAATTAGTGGTACAGGAGGCATTCGAAATGATCGTATCCTTTGCGCTTATCTTATCCTCATTGACCCCGATCAAAAAGGTCGGGACCGTCTCTTCTTTGGCTGGCGCCGATAACACTACCCGTTTAGCACCGGCAGTTAGATGTTTAGCAGCATCAGCCTGATGGGTAAAGAACCCCGTGCTCTCGATTACCACATCAACGCCCATGGCTTTCCAGGGCAGTGCTGTTGGATCCTTCTCAGCCAGCACGCGGATCGGCTGATCTTCGACAATTAAGTTCTCTTCATCGAAACTGACCTTCTGATGGTACAACCCGTAGTTGGAGTCGTGCTTCAATAAGTGCGCCAGGGTCTTGGTGTCAGTAAGATCGTTTACCGCCACAACCTTGAGCTCGGGATGGCTGTGCGCAATCTTAAAAGCGTTGCGCCCAATCCGACCAAAACCATTAATTGCTACCCTAATTGCCATTTTTGTGTTCACCCTCTTTACCTTATACCCATCTTATAAGCATTAGGGGGTTGACGCAAGCAGCGAACTTTTGTCCCGGTATTTAAAACCGATATACAGATCCGTGGAGCGGTTTTCGGAGAGTGTCCCGAGCGCTCATGACGCCCGGGACACTCGAAATTCACTGAGTTTGCAACCTCACTGCAAGCTAACGCCAAGGACGCATACTCCTTTCTTGTGATCGACGCTGATCCTCGGTGAGTGGCGGAGGCGATGAGGTATCTGCGGGCGGCTCGTCGTCCTCGCCTACGAAACAGGCGTAGAAGTCGTCGTCACGTTTCGGGCCCCATCTTCTGGAGAGAGTATCCCAATCAGATTGCGAAATTACGGCTCGGGGGCCACCATCAAACCCAATGATATGCATTCCACTCTCCTCTGGTCGTCAGCATCAAAAAAGCCTCTTGCGAGGCCAGGTTGCACTTCTTGCTGTGAATTTACACCAAAGCCTCTAAGACCTGCCTCCCGGCAGGACATAACCAAACAGCTGAAACTGGTTATGAAGAGACTTCATAGGCCGTACTATACGCCCGCCCCTATCCCCTGTCAACGCGAAACGGCCGCTGATTTGGCGGGAGCCGGCGCAACCGGCCGAGCATCGAGATACTCGCGGATCGACAGCGCCGCCGTTACCCCTTCGCCCACGGCGCTGGCAACTTGGCCGACCGAGCCCACCACCACATCGCCAGCGGCAAACACCCCGGGAAGATTGGTGGCAAAACCGCTGTCAACTTTCACAAACTTGCGCTCATCCAGATCTACCGCCCCGTGCAGCCAGTCGGTGTTGGGCAGCAAGCCAGCAAATACGAACAGGCCCTCAGCCTTTATCTCACCGGCTTCCTTGGTCTTGTTATCAATTGTCTGCACGCCGGTTACCAGACCCTTCTCGCCCTCAATCTTGGTAACGCTGGTATTAAAACGGACCTCGACATTGGGGTTGTCTTGCATTTGTTGGGCCAGCACCTCGGCCCCGCGAAACTCCGGCCCCCGCACCAGCATCGTCAGCTTCGAGGCAAACTTGGTCAGAAACAGGCCTTCTTGCAAGGCCGAATTTCCACCGCCGACCGCAATCAAGTGGGCGCCGCGATACAACGGTCCGTCGCAGGTCGCGCAGTAGTGTACGCCTTTACCCTCAAGCTCCTTCTCGCCCGGCACGTCCAGATGACGGTACAGCGAGCCGGTCGCAATCAAGACGGTGCGCGCCGCAATCGCTCCATCGGCAGTCGTCAGACGCACCAGATTATCCTCACGCTCAAGGCCGGTAATCGTCACGCCGGTGCGCACTTCGGCGCCGAACCGCTCGCACTGCTTGCACATGGCGTCGGCCAGCTCCAAACCGCCGATTCCCTCGGGGAAACCCGGATAATTATCGACTTGCTCGGTCGTAGCGATTAAACCGCCCACCACGCCGCCATCCACTACTAGGGTGCGCAAATCTTCGCGCGCCGTGTATACTGCCGCCGCCAACCCGGTGGGACCGGCTCCGACAATGACTACGTCATACTCAACTGCTCGTGTTTGCATACTTCTATGATAGCAAACTTGAGCGCTTTGAAAAAACCAAAACTAGGCTTATGCTACGGGACCGCCTCCACCTCCGCGCCGCCGCGTAAGCATGTCATAAATAAAGACCACCAACGCAATTACCAAGAGGATGTAGATTAAGCTTCCGCCAATATGGCCGATCAGCCCAATCAACCACAATATCAGCAAAATCCCAATAATTGTCCAGATCATGATCCACCCTCCTGTTTATTTATTCCTTCGATTATAAGTACACCCAATTGCTAAAGCATTGGCAGGCATGATCGTTTCCGTGGATTGCTTGACAGCAATTTTGGCATTTTAACCAACGTTAGCTTTTTGGCGATGATGCCGGAGGAATGGCCGCGGGAGGGTTTTTAATATATTTTCGAATAATATCGATCATTTGGTGCGGCGTCATATCCACCTTCATCACATATTCGACCACTCCGAGTTTGCGGGCGTCACCCACCACCCGCGGCGAGTCCACGTTACTAAAAGCAATTACCTTGGTTTCTGGAAATTTGGTTGCGACTTGGGTTTGACGCAAAAAATCCAACCCTGAAAGACCTGGCATGAGCATATCCAGCACGATCACATCGAAACGGGCGCTTTCAACCATGGCGATGGCTTGGGCACCGTCACCGGCTTCGCTCACCTTAAAACCCGCTCGCGTTAACGCGTAGACGTAAGCAGTGCGAATATCGTGATCATCTTCAACAAGTAAAATCGAGGCCATAGCGTTCATGCTTAGTATAAAGCACCGCCTTGGGGTCGACAATGCCCGTCAGCCCAATGTTCGCACCGCGTATACTACTAGCATGCGCACCGAGCCTATCCCCGTCATCGCCCTTACCGGTTTTCTGGGTTCCGGTAAGACCACTTTGATGAACCACCTCCTCGAGAATAGCCAGGGGCTCAAGATCGGCGTGGTGGTTAATGACTATGGCGACATTAATATTGATTCCCAGCTCATCGAGGGGCAGACCGACGCTACCCTCGAGTTGACCAACGGTTGCATCTGTTGCTCGATGGACTCCATGGAGCTAGACGAGGCGATCGGACAGTTCGCCTACTCCGGTAGCCCGATTGACTTTATTGTGATCGAAGCCAGCGGCCTCGCCGAGCCGACCGACCTGGCACACACCTTACGTGAGGCCATGACGCCCCAAACCCACCTCGACAGCATAGTCGCGGTGATCGACGCGGCGAATTGGCGCTACACTACCGATATCAAAACGGCGGTAAGGCACCAGATTGAGCATAGTGATTTTGTGGTAATAAATAAGACTGATTTAGCCAGCCAGCCTGAACGGGATAAGCTAACGTCCCTGATCACCGAGGTTAATGACCGGACCCGCATTTTTACGGCGGTCAATGCCGCCATCGATATTCGTCTGCTGTTGGGGCACCACGTCCACGATACGCCCGCGTCACACCAGGCCGGTGACCATGACCACAGCGGCCATACTCACTTGCACGAACAGTTCACTAGCGTCAGCTTTGCGAGCAGGCGCCCACTCGACCCAGCGGCCTTTCAAGATTTCATCAACCAGCAGGTTCCGCGGGCGGTCTACCGCGCGAAGGGTATCGTCAATCTTGGCGCCAAAGGCCACAACCGCAAGTATCGGTTTCAGTTGGTCGGCAAACGCGCCGAGCTAACCTGGACGGAATGGGGCGAGGAAGTGCCCGGCACCGAGCTGGTGTTCATTGGCCAAGGCTTTGACCCGGCGGCGCTCCAGCGCGCCGCCATGGCCTGCGTCGACCCTAACCCGAGCACCGTCAATCCTGCCCGGCGTGTCACCCTCCCCCGCCACCATCCCTAATGCCTTGTGCAATATGCTAAAAATTTACCACTTTACCCTGCGAGATATTCATCCATACCGGCTGATGCAAGGGAGAAGGCTTAATGCATAATAGGTAATAGTGACTTTATACATAAGGGGGGCCAGTATGCACCACTTGCGACGTAGCCGACGCGTTATCTCTATTGTAATGATGATTTGTAGTCTGGCATTACCGGGTTTAGCCGCTGCCAGCACGGCTGCAGATAATGCCAACGCACTGATTGCGGGAGGATGTATATCGCCTACCGATTGCTCCAATAAGGTGCACAACGGAGATGCTACCGTCCGCAACGTTTTCCACGCCAATGGCGTCACTGCCATTATGATCAACCAGGCTGTGCCCGGCACCGTTACCAAAACGGGTCAGGTCGTGGTGAACGGCAAGACCGTGGCCACCCACGCCATGAGCTTCGGCCGCACCAACCTGCCCGGCTCGACCCCCTTTCATGGAGCGTTCCGGCGCCCCACCTCGGTATCGTTTGCTTCCAGCCAGCTGCCGGCCTTCGTGCATATGACCAACGGCCGCTTCGATTTCGCCGTTATTGAGTCCTGTGGCAATCTGGTGGTTGCTACTCCCGTCGTCATGGCATCAAAGCCAGTCACCAAGACGGTAACCCCGGCACCGGCGCCAGCCCCCGTCGTGAATGTCGTTCAAGTGCAGGCGCAGACCCAATCCCAAACCCAGCCGACGCCGACGCCGGCCCCCGCCCAAATGGTGCCAACCCCAACACCTCCACCCCAGCCGATAGCGGCCGCCGCCGCCCTGCCCCAAACCGGAGCCGGCACCATCGGTCTGGGTGGCCTATCGACACTGCTGGTGTTTGCCGCTTACTACCTGCGCAGTCGTCGCGGTCTCCACTTAGCGCTCCGGCGCGGCTAATACCAGCCGAAACGCCGCTCGTGCTCCCAAGCATTGCCGGGATTACCATATCGTCCCTGGATGTAATGCAACCCCCAGGTAATCTGACCTTGGGGGCTGTGGTCAGGTATCTTGGAACACGGCAGAGCTTGAGGAATACCGCAAGCACCGCTACGGTTGGCGGCTAAGGGGTTCCAATTTGACTCCCGCGTCCATAGTTGGTTGAGGGCCTCCCAGTACTGATCGCCGAACATCGCCGCATTCATACTCCGACCTAAGCCGCGCGTATCGCCATTATTGGTCAAGGCAGCCATCACGGCAGCTGCCGCCTGGCTCGGTGCCGGCGTTGCCACCGGAGGCGGCGCGGTGTCGGCTTGCACCTGAGCCGAACTCACATTGCCGTCTTTCCCCGGCAGAACTTGCGTGGGACTGACGGCGGCCGCTGGTGTCAGTGTGACCGGTTTCATTAACTGGCCGACAACCTGCCAGTCGGAAGCCGCCTGGGCTGGCTGATGGCCCACTACCATCGAAGCCATTCCGCTCACCAACATACCCAAACAGCCCGCGACCAGCAGGCGCCGATAGACCTCAGGATGGTGAAAGATGAATTTCTCTACACTCATAATCGTAATCCGGCACCATACCACATTTTTTTGGCTTAGACAAGCCGCAAAGTGCTCGTGCTTGCACGTAGGTGTTTGCTATAATAAGAGCTGCTAACGAGACCATTTCCGCTATGCCAGCATCCGACTTTGAGCGTTTTGTGAGCTTTGCCAACGCCTTTGCAGCCAGCCGCACCCCAGCCGACATCGACGGCGACTATTACGACCAACCGGGCGTGATCGTGTACCGCCAGGCCACGCACCAGCTGCCGGACGGCGGGAGGGTTGAGGTCAACCTCATCACCCCTGAAGCCTCACTGGCTTTTGCTTGGGAGGCCGAGATTACTATTAACGACAAGCAAACCGACCGCTTCATCCACCTTATTCTGCAGCGCGACGGAAAGGTAGTAGAAACCTATGGCAAAACCATCCTCCCCGTCGACGGTGACCGCGCTGCAGCAATTTGGGCCGTTCTCGCTGAACTCGGCGCGGCTTAGTCTGCCGAGCTGGCCGCCACGGCCGGGCGACGCTCGTAGCGTCCCCGCATGCGTGAGCGTAATGCACGGACACGACTGCCATAACGGTCGAATAACCAATTGGTCGCGCCATAAGCTGCCAGCGCATAGATAATGCCGAGTAGAACGTCAAATACGTAATGCTCGCCCAAATAGATCACGCCAACCCACATTGAAATTGGGTACCAGATAAACGCCAGCGCCCAGCGCCAGCCGAATGCCCGGCGGATGAACAACAGGATCATGACCGGGTAGGCGGCATGCAGCGACGGCACTGCCGCTACCTCATTGGGGCTAAACTTGGCGTACAGCGTCGAGAAGTCGTGGACTCCTAAGGCCCACCACACATCCGAAGAAATCCGGTGGACCGACGTTATATCGCCCATTTGCGAAGCCAGCCAGGGCGGAGCCGCTGGAAAGAGAATATAGGTCACAAACCCGGCATACGACATCAGCAAAAAAGCCATAACGTAGCGGTTGTAGTGCTGTGGCCGCCACTTCCAGATAGCGATAGCTATCAGCAGGGGGGTCAAAAAATGACACATATAGAGGAGGTAGAAGTAGTAGTCATACCAAGTCAGCTGGCCGAAGTACCAGTTTTGCTGTAGCCAAGCGGTCGGGAGAGCGCCGTGGAACAACCAGCGGTCGAAATCGGGCATTTGCAGATAGTGGATGTGTTTATTCAGGTACGGCGCAAAGCCGCGCAGGCTGTCATATACCAGGAGCAGCACCACAAACGGCCCGAAATTGACAATAAACTCCTTCCCCTGCCCGTACAAGGCGAATAGCATCAGGAACATGAAGAAGAGTAGGTCGGGAGTCCAGATAGCCCGCCAGAATATCAGGATATATACAAGGCAGACAAAGTATACGATCTGAAGCCAGAAGCGCTGCGGGTGCTCCCGGCGGGCGGCGCGGAGCATTTGAAGTGGGGTTACCGGTGAGCCCAAAGATGTACTCGTTATGGCGGTATTATACCGTGATAGGTAGTGGTGGCGCCAGCCCAAGCTGCTAGGCTTGACCGATGAGGATACCGGCGAGGAATACCAATCCGCCACCTACAATTACCTGGAGACACGATAGCCAGAAGCTCATGCTAAAGAAGCGGTAACGGATGGCCGCAATGATGATGAGCTCGCAGCCTACCACGATGTAGGCCAAGATGAGAGCGGCGTGAATACTCGGCAGCAAGAAAGGTAGCGTGTGAAAAATGCCTCCCAGAAACGTCATCGCCCCGATAATGAGGCCGCGGCGCCAGGGTTTGCCGCGGCCCGTCACGCTGCCGTCGTCGCTCAAGGCTTCGGCAAAGGCCATGCTAATTCCGGCCCCGGTTGCCGCTGAGATACCGATCAGTAGGGTGGTATGCGGGCTATGAGTTGCAAACGCTGCCGCAAAAATCGGCGCCAGCGTGGAAACCGAGCCGTCCATGAGCCCGGCCAGGGCGGGTTGCACGGTCTGGAGTACAAATTTCTGATGATGGGCGTGAGTTGCTTCAGCCATATCCGTAATTATAGCGTTTTCGGCGGGGTTCGGCATCTTGCCGCGCCGGCCCAACCCTACTTTCTAAAATCGATGCACGGATTTGAGTACTGGTTGAGTACTCGAGTACTCATATTTGTGTATCGATTTTTAAAGAGAGTGTCTCGGCTCTTGCGTATAATGAAAGTAATGAGTCAAATCGTCCGTTTTGAAAAAATCGTGCCGGAAGGCAAGGCCTTAGGGCATTTGCAGGACGGGAGGACGGTGTTTTGCGTCGGCCCGCTCCCGGAAGAAACCGCGCGCATCAGTTTGCGCAAGCAAAAACGCAGCTATGCCGAAGCCGCCTTACGCGAAATCCTGGACCCATCCGTCAAGCGCACGGCCACAGCCGAAGACCACGCCCTCGTCTGCTCGCCCTGGCAAGGGGTTGATTACACCTACCAGAGTCAGCTCAAAGCCACCATGATCACCGAAGCCATGCAGCAACACCACGTTACGACGCCCAAACTGACGTTCGTCGGCGCAAAGGAAACCTTGGGCTATCGCAACCGCCTCGATTTCAGCGTAGCTCGCATTGAGGGCAGGCTGCAATTGGCTTTTCACCAGCGCGGCTCATGGGATACCCTGATTCCCCTGCCCCACGGCTGCGCGCTCGGCAGCGGGGCTATGAATGAAGCGGCCCTCGATCTGCTCGGCCAGCTCGAGCGGCTCCATCTGGACATCTGCCCTGCCATGATCACCGTGCGCCACGCCCGTACCACCAATCAACTGCTCACCATTCTCACCACCGCAGCCAAAGCGGCCTGGAAAACCATCGATACCACCAAGCTAGGCAACTTCGTGGTGGCTCGACCCCTGCCAGGTTCGGGCGCTCCCGGCGATATGACCTATCATCATGGCGACAGTTATATCACCGAGCAGCTGGGCGGCGTCAGCATCGCTTATCCTTATAACGGCTTCTTTCAAGCCAATACGCCGATGTTCAAGCAAGCGCTGGAGCGGATCATCGCAGCTGCCAAGGACGCTAAGCGCATAATCGAGTTGTATAGTGGCGTCGGCGCGATCGGTTTGCCGCTAGCGGCGGCTGGCCACACCGTCCAGGGCATCGAAATAATTCCGGCGGCCGTCGAATTCGCCGAGCGCAACGTCCGTACCAACGCAATTAAAACCTACGAAGCCGCGACGGTAGCTGCCGAACGTATGGACGCAACTATGCTGTCCCAAGCCGACACCATCATCCTCGATCCGCCTCGTGCCGGCCTGCACCCGCGGGTTATTGGCTGGCTGTTGCACGCCAAGCCCCAACGCATCATCTATCTTTCTTGCAACCCGGTCACCCAGGCCCGCGACCTGGCACTGCTAGCAGATGCGTATGAAATCGAAGCCTTGACCGGCTTGGACTTCTACCCTGGCGCCCTGCACACCGAGTCGCTGGCCATCCTCAGCCAGTAGGCGCCCTAGAGCTCTTCCTGTTTGTCGCGAATGAACCCGACCCATTGCTGCAAAATACGCAGACTACTCTTGAGTGGCAACTCGATCGCCATATCCAGGAAAAACGTCACTAGATTCAGACGCGAGTACTTGTCCGACAGCCATTGCCCCACCCGAATGAATGGCGTGTAAAAGAAGTCGAGCAGTACACTGAGAAGCGATTTGCGCGTTTCAACCATCTCCAGCTCTCGTGCCGACTCCAGCAAGCGGAATCCGAAGAAGCTGACCACTGAAATAAAGACGAAGAAAATGGTGCCGTTGATCGGATTGTAGCCGAGGTTGTCCAAAACGTAGATCAAGATGCCAAACGAAATCAAGAAAGTAACAGCATACACGAAGTTGAAAATGCCGGTTAGGGTCGAGGAAGCCACTCGGCGACGGACGCGGTAACTCAGCGGCGGCTCGGGTGTTACATACAGGATTTGTTTAAGATAGTCTTGGATCACCTCGGTATTGCGGCGGCCCGGTGTACGCACGCCAAGGCCAATCGCAACCATGTAGGCCGGTGGGAATAACAGGTTGATGGTTAGCGGCACCCAGGCGATGGCGCCGGCCACAATCAGATCATAGGGGACTTCGATCGCCAGTCCTATTAACACCTTGGTGATAAAAATGAAAACCACACTGCGCACAATGCCTTCATTGATGCGCTGGCGCAGCAGCTTATACTGCTTGTTAGACTCATTAGACACCCGCGCCATCAACTCGGAAGGGTCAGCCAACACCAGCTGCGGCTCCTTGGTAGCCATCACCACCTCACGCAGGATGCGCAAAGGGGCGGCGTAGCGATTAATGAGCCGGCCCAAGCGGTTGGTGACCGCGGCTTGATAAAGATCATCGAGCGTTTGATTAAGCAGTACGAAGTATTCCAGCGAGCTTCCTTTGCCGACATTCAACCGCGACACCATGGCGTAGTAGCGAATCGTCGCCAGGTCGGACTTGAAGAGCGTTCGGTGCACGGCGACGTAGACTGCTGCCTCAAATCGCGCATCATCAAGGTCACTGAAGGCGTCGCGGTAGAGGTGGTCGCGGTAGTGCTGGTAGGTAAAGTCAATGTAGGCGTCGGTTTGGGCGTGCTCTACCAATTGGTGTTCGATCTCGACCGAAGCCGGTTGGTAGATCCAATCGGTAAGGCGCGCCGCCGGCACAGTGTGGGCCGCAGCCACCGCCTCCGCCAGTTTTACATAGCGCTCAATAATGGCATCGATATCGTTGACGGTACTGTAGGCGACGGTATCATTCTGCAAGTAGCGCGACTGGGTTAGCTCGTTTACCAACTCGCGCCCCAGCCCTTGAACCGTTCCTCGTAAACGCAGGTTGCGGTGCAAAAAGCGCTCCGTCGCCCGTCGTAACAGCAGGTGACGCTCGCTGTACTCGGCAGCGTTGCGCAGCTGCTCGTAGGCAAAGTACAATCGACCGCCAACATCGGTAACGTGAATTAGGTCGCCGCCCACTGGCTTCTGGGTAGTGGCGGCGGCTTCAAGGCTAGCGACCAGTTTGTGGCCGTCGGCCGAAAGTTCTTTTGTCTGCATAGCTGATATTATACGATATTTCGAGCTGATAAACGACGGGCCTATGCAACCAAGGCAGCGGCAAGGGCTTATATAATTGCGTTGGAAGTGGGGACGGGCGGCAAACGCCACCCGTCCCCATGCAGGTCAGCTAGAACCAGGTTAGAGGCGGTTGCCTTAGTGTTTGGTAGAACTCGCAGATTGACTCATGGGTGTAAAGCCGGGTTGAGAATTCGAGTCCTTCAGGGCAGTCCGGGCAGTGACGCAGAACCCTCCAATGCTTGCCGGGGTCACCAAGGGGCTCAAACAGCGCACCCTCCACCCGGGCGCCCCAACACTGCTGACAGATGTGAAGGGTCGCAGCATCATGAACATCTTGCTCGGGGTTGGGCAGAAAGTCCAGACACTCCAGGATCGGCTCGTCCTCGGAAGCAGGACGCGCGCTAACGATTGCGGCTGCCATTGCTTCCTCCTCAGGGGTCGTTTTGTTTATGAAAGACAACCTACTTGGTTTTCAAAAACAGCTGTGAAACCGCTTATGCTCACCTAATTACTAATCTACGACTCTGACGACACAATGTCAACCATTTCACTCCTGTAGTTGGCAGGTTGAACAATGACGAGACTGGCCGTCCGTGAGAGACTACAGCCAATAAAGGTGAGGAGAAGGTATGCAAAAATCATTAGAAGGTCTGAAAGTAGCCATAGTAGCTACCGACATGTTTGAAGAGGACGAATTAACCAAACCGCAAGCCGCACTGAAGGCAGCTGGGGCCACCACGGAGATTATTGCACCCAAGGGGCCGACGATTATTGCCGCCCGCCATTTCGATAAGGGCAATACCTATAAAATCGACCACTTGCTCAGCGACGTCGACCCCGCCGATTATGACGCCTTACTGCTCCCAGGAGGCGCCCTCAACGCCGATGCCCTCCGCGCCATCCCCGAAGCCCAAAGCTTTGTGCAGTACTTCGACGGCGAAGGCCTGCCGATTGCCGCTATTTGTCACGCGCCCTGGTTACTGATCTCGGCCGGCTTGGTCAAGGGTCGGACGTTAACTTCCTTTGAAACCATTTCCACCGACATCGAGAACGCTGGCGCCCACTGGCTCGACGAACCCGTCGTTCGCAACGAAAACTGGGTCAGTAGCCGCAAACCCGACGACATTCCCCTGTTTAACGACGCTATGATTTCCCTGTTTGCGCCAGCCGGCAGTGATCAGGAAACCGTAGAGGCTCGTGAGCTGGCCTTTCGAGAAAAATTGGACACCGAGAACGACGCTTAGCGCGCTTCGGCTCCAATCGGTACCTTGCGTACGGCCTTCAACGCTTCGGCCCAGCTTTCGATCTGGTCGATGACCGTATTGAGCTTACTTTCGTGCGTTTCCGTCGGTTGGAAGGTGTGATAGCTCTCAAAATCACTCGCGAGCGATAACAAGAGCTGCTCGCGGACGTCGGCAATTTGAACTTCGCCCATAATGCCCCGCAAGTGCTCCACAACCCGCGAACCGCCATTCGATCCGTAGCTGACAAACCCAGCGGCTTTGTTGTTCCACTCTTTATACAGAAAGTCGATGGCATTCTTCAGTGCGCCCGGAACGCTGTGATTGTACTCCCCCGTCACAAAGATGTAGCCGTCAGCCTCGTCAATCTTAGCCGCCCACCGTTTGGTGTGCTCCTTGGTGTATTGGTGTAACGACGGCGGCATCGGCTCATCCAGTAGCGGCAAATCGAAGTCGGCAATGTCTACCAATTCCACCTCAATATCAGTGCGCTCCTTAGCGGCCTCGTAGACCCATACCGCTACCCCTTTACCGGCTCGATTAGGACGAGTGCTCCCGACAATAACCTGTAACTTGACCATTTTACTCTCCTTATTGTATAATTAGTATATCTACTATATTTAGTATAGTCCCAATAATATACTTTGTAAAGTTTTAGGAGCTGTTATGGATGCAATCGAAAACCGCCCCGGATGCGTAAAGCAAACCCTGGCGATTATGGGCGACAAGTGGACCGGTATCATCTTGCAAAAGATGGTTGAGGGCGCCTGCCGGTTTAGTACGCTCCAAGACAGCGTCGAAGGCATTAGCCCCCGCACGCTGTCGCAACGCCTGGACTACCTTGAGGAGCAGGACATCATTACCAAGCAATCGTTTGCCGAAATGCCACCGCGCGTAGAGTATACGCTGACGTCCAAGGGCACCGACCTGGTACCGATCCTGCGCCAAATGGCAACTTGGGGCGAAAAGTACCAGCAGCCAACTTCCAGTTAGCTCGGATCGTTTTTTGCTGTAGTTTGGTGAAGTATGATGGCAAAGAGGTATAATTGAATTAATAATTAAAGGTCCAATATGATTTTCCGGAAATTTGACAACCACAAACCCTACTTCCAAAGCGTCGCCATCGCCACGCTCCTGGTCGGGGCAGCCCTCTTGGCGCTCGGCATCGTCGAGCTATTACTGAATATTTGGGGGAATGCTAATTATTCCGCACCGATGTTTAAGATCGTCGGCGGCCTCATCGTAACGTCGCTCGGGTACATCCACCTTGAATTGGAAATGCTGCGGATTAAATAACTAAATTGCGCCGATAGACGCCAGCAATACCACCAGCGAGATGGGCACGCCAAAGTCCCAGATCAGTATCATCGTATTGTTGGGCGCATAATTCTTTTTACGGACAATTTCAATCAGGTGGTTGACGCCGGCCAAGAATAGGAACGAGATAATCGGCAGCGACACCGCCACCCACGCTTCGACGCCATGATAGGTGGCGTAAAAGCAGGCCAAACCCAGCCCGAGCGAAACGGAGGCAATTTCATATTGAAAGCCATTGGTCCTCCAGCCAATGGAGGCGGCCATACTTTTGGCAAACACTGAATGCATAATCGATGAAAAGACAAACACGAAACCGGCAAAGTAGAGGATCCAGCGCATATCCGTAATCGCCGAAGTGTCGCCAGCCATCGCTCCCGGCGCTGCAGAGCCGCTGAGCGCCATTGCCCACGCCAGGATAAACAATCCTGGGAGCACGAGGCTTGATAATTTATTACCCATGTTTTGCACCTGATTTACGTTCGCAGATTATCCTAAGTGGTCTAGCGCGAGGTCGTGACCCGGATGGTGTTTGAGCCGCCCGATATATTACCGGCTGCATCGTATGCCCGAATGCCGTAAGTGTAAGTGGTGCCTCGTCTGAGATTACTGTTAGTAAAGTTTAAGGTAGAGCCTGATACCGTTCCCACATTTACCCAGTTGCTGTAGTTGCCGTCTCCGCGCCAGATCCGGTAGCCAGTGACGCCGACGTTATCCGTGCTGGAACCCCAGGCTACCGAGACCGAATAGCGTGATATCGATGTAGCTCGAAGGCTCGTCGGTGGGCTGGGTGCAATGGTGTCAGCCGAGCTCGAGGAAGTGGTAACGGTGAGGGGTGTCGATGCGAATGATCCGTTCGCGGCGTGGTCGTAGGCCGACACTGAGTAGGTGTAAGAGGTACCGGCGGTTAATCCGCTGTCGGTGTAAGTCGTGCCGCTCGGTGAAGCAATCAGCACGCCATTGCGATACAGGTGGTAGCCAGCAAGCCCGCTGCCCCCGGTGTCGGTGCTAGCATTCCAGGCGAGGGCAACCGAGGTGGTCGTAACCGAGGTGGTTTTGAGGCCAGTCGGTGCTGACGGCGGAGTCGTGTCGGTAGCTGTCGGTGTCGTTACGCTAATGCTTCCACTCTTGGAACTCTCGTTGCCGGCAGCATCGAGCGCCGAAACTTGATAGGAGTAAGCAGTACCAGCTGACACTTGAGCATCGGTATAGGTAGTGGTAGAGCCAGTCACGGTGGCGAGTGCCGTTGTGTTGCCATTACGGTAAACGCGGTAAGCGGTGACGCCGACGTTATCGGTACTGGCTTTCCAGCTTAAGTTGACCTGGGCGCTGGTCGGAGCACTGCCGGTCAAGCCGGAGGGCGTACTCGGAGCAGTAGCATCGGCATTACTGACCGTTACGGTATCGTTCGAGGTCGTACTACTGAGGCCGGCGGTATCCGTAGCCGTAGCGGTCAGGATATGGGTACCATTGCCAACCGACGAGGTGTTCCAGCTGTAAGCATAGGGGGACGCAGTGACCGGGTTGCCCAGGTTGTTTCCGTCCAGCTTAAACTGTACGTTGGAGATCCCGACGCTGTCCGAGGCGTTAGCGGTTACAGATACAATACCGGACACCGTGGCTCCATTGGCCGGAGACGTCATGGTGACGGAGGGAGGAGTCGGGTTCGAACTCGGCGGTTGGGTAACTGAGGCGTTGAGTACTTTCAGACTCTTCCACGGAATATGGTCCATGCCGAAGTAATCCCATCCGAAGCCTACTCCAGGATAGGGATTGGCTACTCCTTCTTCGCGAGGATCTTCAAAGTAGTACCCCATGCCGCCCGGTCCGGTACTGCCTGCACAGTCGACCGCGTAGGCACCATATTGCTGGAGGGCTTTGGCCACCATTTTTTCGCCTGCCGTAATATTGGAGAGGCTATCGACATTAATACTGGGATCAAGTTGCACTCGCGCACCCTCGGGGATAGCCCCCGTGCCAGTATACTTACCATCACTATGCGTAGCAGGGTAGCGGAAAACGCTGGCAGGAGCGGCGCAGTCGGAAGTCGAGAAGACGAGGGCGTGGTTGATCACGCCGCTGTTAATATCGGCAATTCGTACGAGCCCAGCCGAACCGGCGGTGCCGCTGGCGTAGGCGGTGCCGCGTGACGACTGGCCGTTGCCATTAATATCGGCAATGCCGCCCCAGGAGGTCGTGGGGCTGCCGCTGTTAAATTTATACTGCCAGAAGTCGTACTCAGTATGGGTGGCAATATTAATAACAAACATATGGCCGTCGCTGTCGGTATCAGGCTTAGCATTGGCGGGAATTGGTACCGCGACTCCTGAAAACGGGCAAGTGCCCCAAGACATGGTGCACTTTACCGTGTAGGTGGGGGTGCTGGAATCGGCGTAAAATATCGGTTTGCCGTTGTTGTATAGGTAAGCAATACCCGGGTGGGTATTATAGGTTATGTTCGCAACCATAGCGGCGCTATTAGGATCAAGGGCGGGACTGTTAGGGATGGTGGTATTAAAAGCGCTATTAGCCGCGAAGGGACGGCCGCCTGTCGGCGAGAAGCCGGTATCGGCAAATACGGCAATTAATACAATGATGCCAATAACGGCACTCAGGGCGCCGAACAGAACTGCTTTGCGGGGATTAAAACGTTGCTTTGGTAAGAGTAGGCTTTTCATATTCACTTGAGATTCACTATTAATATGGTTGTTTTGACATGGTATCAACGAGCAGCGCTTTTATAGCGCTTATGCTTGTTCCCTCCAAGAGTAACAGCTCATATCTAGCGCGTCAAATACATTGCCTAGCCAGCTGATTCTCAGCTTTGTTTTAGGTTGCTTCGATCTCGTTTGTCATATCGTACTTTGACACCACCTTTATGATCGAGTAACGTAATTTGGCAGCAAGAATACAACTATTTTCTATTTTCAAGGAGGTCCCATGGCAGAGAACATAAAAATACTCGTGTACCCCGCAAAGGATTTGAATGCCGGCAAAGCGTTTTTTAATACGTTTTTGGGCGCCCAGCCATACGCAGATGCCGAATATTACGTAGGGTATAGGGTAGGTGAGCTAGAGGTTGGCCTAGATCCAAACGGACAGGCAGTCATTGCTTACATCGAAGTGGACGACATTAAAGCCAGTCTGCAAACCTTATTGGACGCCGGCGCAACCACTCACCAAGACGTCAAAGACGTTGGCGGCGGCTTGTTAATTGCTCAAATTAAAGATACCAATGGTAATGTTTTAGGTCTCAGGCAACCGCCTAAGTAAAAGTTTATGTCCTCATCGTTTCCAGGGCACTTCCAGCAGATCGTCGAGGATATGGAGGATGTGTTGATGTGACTTCTCCAGACGTTGTGCGCGTTCAGCCGTGGCAGACAACTCCTTTTTTATCCTATCCCGAGCAATCTTGAGTTCTTCTGACTGATGGGTTAACTCCAGCGCATATTCTTCCCGTTCCATCACTGTCGCCCCCATACATAAGCCGCTGACGGCAATCAAAATAATATAGGGGAGCAAAAAAGTTAGCTGCTGTTCGATAGTCCCCGAGCCAGCAAACGGCCCTTGTCCCGCTACTGTTCCGAGGATTGCAATAATTGAAATAGCCAAGCTTACAGCCGTAACGCCAACTTGCTTAAGTCTAAGGGCAGCCCAAATCAGAAACGGGAGGGTAAGGTATGGCACGGGCGGATGATTTCCCAAGTAGCCCAACCGGCCGAAGAAAATCACCGCCGTCACTGCCACCGTGCTAATAAGGAGCACGATGAGCTCTCGCCAATTAAGCCATGTTAGCTTTCTCCAGCCAACAAACCAAACCATCAGGAACGGTGCGAACAGCAGGTCACCGCCCATATCGCCAAACCACCACAACAGCCAGGCCTTTGGCTGCCCTGACCATGCAAGCAAGTGGCCAAGCGCCAAGCTGGTGGTGCCAATCGTGGCTGCAATCATCGTGCTAATGAGGGCTACCAGCACCGTCAACCCGATAACATCTTTTAGACGACTCAGCTCTTTGCGCATATCGACTATTCGCAAAACCAGTATGGCGCCGATAACAGCTTCGAGCGTATTCCCTATGGCAATTCCGGTGGCCACGGTAGCTGGCTCGTTTGTCAACAGGTTGGCTGCCAAAGCACCCAAGAAAACTCCGGGCCACATTCGATATCCGTAAATCACCAAGGCGGCAAGCGCCAGTCCGCTAGGAGGCCACACCGTTGTAATCTGCTTAACAGCCAATGCAAGCGATAATCCCAGCTTGGCAGCTAAAATATATAGTAAAGCCAAAGCCAAAATACTGGCCAAATAGCTGAATCTCGCTTTCATAAATCTAAATTACGAGAACCAGTTATGTAATGCCACGTAAGCTTTTCTAAAAACGCTTGGCTTTCATAAGCAAAAGGTTGGATGATCATTCCCAAACAGATTGACAGATATTATATCTACTTCAGCTCCGGGATGGCTGGGGCTGTAATATGTCCCGCTATCCGAACTGGCTAGCGGGCGACATATGAATCACCTGCGGTAAGTAATCCCGAATTACCTGCTCAATATTGGGCTTCATAGCCTAATTATAGCGCACAATTCGGGGGTGGCTGGAACTGTGGTGCGTTATCCGAACTTTTGGAATTCAAAAAACCGAGCTACTCCTGTAACCCGGCTTAGTAACTTGCGGCGAGGCCGATTTGCCCCGCCGCGCGTAGTTTCTCAACAGCGCCCTACGCTCTAACAAGCTTTACCAGTTCCTCGTAAGCCAGCCTAAGCCATGTAAGAAAGTCATTGGTCTCATGCCAGGCAGAGCGGTCTTGCCTCCAGTCCGGGCGAGCCAAGCGCTCTTGGACCGTAAGAAGGTGCTTGGCTGTGACGCCGTGGACAGCGATTTCGCTGCCCGAAGGCATCAGGCTCGTGACGCTAGCCATCAACTGAGGGGTGATGACGTTGGACTGCAAGGCGACGGCAATAGCGGCGGTCGTCATCGATTACTCTTTTCTGTCGGCTTGGCCTTGTTGCTACCAGCGTACGATCGATGCAGCCAGGTGGGTCAAGAACGTTGCGGAGCCCGCTGCGAAAGCGCCGATGCCCGTAAATCCAAACACCATTTCGTAGGCTTCTTTCTCGTTCGGATCAGCGATCTGCCATGCCGTGGAGCCTATGAAGCCAATCCCGCTACCGACAGCCGTAGCAACGGCGGTCCGTCGAGCCATGATGCTGAAGCGCTCCTTACCAGCCAATACGCGACCGAGACCAGTCGCCCCCGCCAGGACAGTAAGTATGGCGGACATTTCTTGACGGGTCTGCTTCTTCTTTTTATTGAGCTGTTGAGACACGACTCTCCTTGGGATAGAGGTAGGTGCAAGATCCTAGCAATAATGATACTCAAATTCTTAAAAGGCAAGCATAAGTGTGACTAGTCGCCCCACATCATGCGCCTAGCTGAGTCTTGACCAATCCCAGAACCATGTAGTCCCTCATAATAGTCCATCAAGTCTCGATTAGCATCGTAGCTGAACTCTTTGCAGTCACAATCTTTACAGCCATCCTTTGCGTGGCTCGACCGTGGATGTCGGCATACACTATTGGCGCAAAGAGTGTTCGGGTTCTCTTGGTCAGGTGTTGGAGCGGGCATACTTCCCCTTCGATTGAAAGAAACAGTTCCATTCCCATCGCCGTCAATGCAATGAGCATAATATATAAGTCCACAATGTTTATCTAGTAAAGCTAGCTTTAGGTTCCCCTGAATGGCTAGAGCTATAGTACGCTATTCGAACTTTTATTGGAGCCGTCGTCACCTATTTGTTTATTATGACTGCGCTTGCAAAATAGAAAAGCGATTACCTTCTGTGTCCATCGCAGAGATCCACAAGCCCACACCGGGGATCATCTGCGGCTCGAGAGTATGTTCGCCTTTTTGGTTCATGCCGCCGAGAATCTTCCCGCCGGCTTCTTCTACGGCTTTGATTGCTATATGGACGTCATCTACTGAAACGACTACCGAGGGAGCTTGGCTGAGGGGGTCATCAGTTTTTTGGTAAAACCCACCGTTAATTGCCCCCTTTGTTTGAACCATACGATTTTCATCAGTCTCGGTAGTCTGAGCGACAACATAATTGCCCATGTCAGGCCCCATTGACTCGGTTTTCCAGCCAAAAACTGTCTCATAAAACTTGACCATGCGTCCCTGATCCTTATAGCCCATCTCGAAATGCACAACCGGATTCATTTTACTCATTAACCTTCTCCTTAGTTAGTTTGCCTCTCCGCCTTCGTTGATGGGCGGCTCGCGCTCGACATCGCTATTATTAGAGTAACTTGCTACCATCGAGCGAAATATGTGCATTAATCCAGGATAAGCAGTTCGATGGATTGGCTGGAGCTAGACGACGCGCTCCGAGTGATTGCAGCTAAAGAGATTAGAAGCTTGAGAGTTGAGAGTTGAGCTGAGAGCTATCCGACGTATTCGCATCGACGTCCGATTGGTCAAGGGTGTTCTCGGCGGTTGTAAGATCGGATGTAGAGTTAATCTGCGGAGCAGCAGGAACATTGGCTGTCGTTGCGACTGGGCCAGGAGTGTTCGTAGATGCCTGCTGTGTAGCATTCTGGTGGGAGTTGTAGGCAGTTACACCGACAACGCCAATCAATGCTAGGGCCGCGACCACCAAAATAAGTTCGATGAAGGTGAAGCCGGCTTGCTTCCTCATTGCTGTTGGCTCCCCTGGTTGGTCGCACTGGACGAGCTTTCGGTACCCTGGACGCTCTTGACGCCAACGATCAAGTTCTTAACAGCCGTACGGAAGGCTTTCAGATCAGCAATCTCTAGTTGCAAACTCGCCTTAAAGGCAGAGACGGTTCCCTTAGGGTCACTACTGGTGCAGTTAAGCGTGTTATTCGTCTTCATAGCTGCTAGATCGGTCTGGGCCTTGGTTTTGGCCGTATCAGTAGCAGCAACTAGACTATCATAGTTTGAGAGCGTCTTTCCCTGCTTGGTATAAAAAGCCTCGGTGCGTGTCGCGATGGTGCTAAACACGCTAATTTGCTTGGTACCGCGGTCGCCAATCCGAGCCATGATATTATTTATAGCCCGTTCGCGGTTCTGACAAGCCCTCAGCTGAGCTGTTGCCAAATGGGAACCGCCTGGTGAGCCGGGGTTAGCTGACTGGCCCGCACCGGTTGAGTTTCCTGATGCTCCTGGATGCTCGACAGTCGTAGACTTGCTGACATCTTCAGCATGCACATTGGCCTGCTGTGGCATTGCGAATGCCGAGACAACTCCTAGTAATCCTACGGCTAGCGAGCTGATGATGAATTTCGATGGGAGATTACTGATCATAATTCTTAATTCTTATTTTAAAGCTTATGCTTTACAATGAACGATTGTCAAGCAGCGAGATTTATAATAAAGAGCTTCTTTAAAAAGCGAGATGCCCCTGCTGAGACATCCCGCATGATGCGCGTTATCCAACAGGGGCTTGTCCAGATACTTAGACTACTGGCGCCAAAGTATCGGTGAGCAGAGTATAGATGTGCGGGTATATGCCCCCGCGGTCGCGGAACCACTGCATGACCGCTTCCGTGCCGTGTACTAGCTCCCTAAAGAACAGGGGAAAGCTATCCGGCCATGGCCGCAAAGACTCGTCACTGAGCCGCAAGGGCACTTTGAAACCCTTGAGCGGGTCTGGACCGAAATGGGGTATGACTAGGGGGATGTCCTCTTCTCTGAGCTCGAGCCCCAAGTCTCCATGCTCGATTGCCATGGCGTCATCCCGATATGTGGCCTGATGACCAGTTGGCAGACTGCTGTACCTATGCAGCTCTGACTCAGAAACGTCTGCCCTCAGAATGCCAAGCTGAATGACTTGACCAAGGCGCCGTTGGCCATCCAGCTTGCTCTGGTACTCCATAGTTGTGACTGTTATCACGTGTTCGTTTTGGTTCATAAGTGCCTCCGCACTATGGCAGGGAAATCAAAACGCTTATTACATTATAATACAGGTCGACTTTTAGTTGAGATCTGGCATTACTTCGTTGGCCGATTCAACTCCGGGATAGTTAGGGCTATGGTCGGATTTTCGAACTATAATTGCGAGAATGCAATCAACAGCATGATTGTCGCAATCCCGCCAAGCATTAATAGGACAAGGAATACGGCTGACAGTAATTTTCGCATATCACCAGACATTACCGCTTTGTTGGCGCTACCTACGCTAGGCGTAGTCTTTTTGCCAAAATTAAGTAGTGATAGCGCAGCTGCCGCCAAGGGAAGCCCGACGAAAATTCCCAAGCCGTAAGCCGGTATATCGTCAATTGAACCATCCGCACCTTTGCCTATAATGAGCCACTGGTCATTCTGGGTGACTGCCGCAAAAAACTGACTTAGGCATGCGACTGCACCCAGTGCCACAATTATTCCAGCAATTTGTTTACCGCTTTTAGCCATGCTTGCATTATACCAAAGTGCTTATGGCTGGGGCTGTGGCCCATTATTCGAACTTATCCCTTATGCTTAAGTTGACCGGGTTGTTTAAGAATTGTTGGTCGCATTCGTAGGTTAAGAATCGAACGGCTAGTCGAAGAGGGCGGCAGCACTTGGTGTATAACCTGTTCTCCAGTCCCAAACCCGTTAGCACGCAACAGCATGATACTGCCAGGGGTCGTCAGAAATTCCTGTGTCTGTTGTATATGCGAATAATCATTAGGTTGACCAAGGGGTTTAAATATACGTACCGGTGCGGAACCGGTAATGGTAAGGGTCACACTGAGTAGCTTGTCACTTGCTCTGTCGCGATGAGGCCCAATCCAGTCGTCACTGTGCCGGTAGCGCTGGTAGCCAATTTCAGTCGGCTGCCATTCTCTGAGTTCAGGAAACTCCTCCATCGACCGGACTAAGAGCGTCAGCCCTCTTATTAATCCATTGGCTACGGGAGTAGCTGTATCTCCATATGCAAAATAAGCCCTTTCATGTTGTTGCCGCACCTCATTAGGCTTACCAGGATTGATAGGCTGATTGATATGGTCTCCAACTTCCAGAGGAAGAGTGTTGATCTCAGCCTCAAGAGCCCCACAAATCTCTTTAGTAAGCGCGTTTGGGCCAAAGTAGTATCCGAACTTTCTTGCTTGCTCAATCGCCTCTATAAAGTTAAAGGCATTACGAAAGATTAGTTGTTCCGGGCTGATCTCTTCTTTCATGGAGCTATAATATCACCCTACCAATTGGTTGGGGCTATGGTCGGATTTTCGAACGAGCGTTAGTAATCTGCAATAATAAGCTTCTTCATTTTCATCATGTTCGCGAAGGCTCCTGGACGCTTCAGGAGCTCATCCACATTTTTTGGCACTATTTGCCAGCTTAGGCCATATTTATCTTTTAACCAGCCGCATTGTTCGGATTCAGGAACCGCAGAAAGCTTCTCCCAGTAGTAATCAATTTCTTTCTGATCTTCGCAGGCAACCGCGAACGAGACTGCTTCAGTGAATTTAAATGTTGGGCCAGCATTAATCGCCAGGAAGGGGTTACCGCTGAGTTCAAACTCAACTGTCAGTACTTTACCGGCCATATTAGATTGAAAATCCGCTAAGCCTTCCTCTTTTGTGTTCGGATAATGCAAGGTCTTGGCGATCTTACTATCAGGGAATACTGAAACATAAAATTCAGCCGCCTCCTCCGCGTTGCCGTCAAACCATAGATTTGGCGTAATAGCTTTAGTCATATATTTGCCCCCTTAGCCTCAATTACCACTCATTATACAGGAGTAAGCCTCTACATTAATAGGAATCTATTTCATTAATTTATGGCTGGAGTGTGGTGCGTTATCCGAACCTTTATTTATTTAGACGAGCCGCGATGGCGAACTCCATAAAATAATTTTCAAGCCTATGCGCTTCAATGGGATCGGACGCATCGCCATAAAAAAGCTGCAGGTACTGGTCTTTGGCACGTAAGACTTCGCGTGCTCTTACTGACTTCCTCGCAACTAAGCCCTCAACGGTTGCGTCAAATAAGTCTAGCGCACGCACTAAAGCCCCCTCGAACAAGGCTTTGTCGCCAGTGCAATCGGCTCTAATCGATCGCCCAACTTCACTACCTATATTGCCCATTTGTTCAAAAAGGGTTAAGCGTGCCCACCGCTTACGATCTACGCCATAGGTATTCATTTGGTGACTATATCACTTATAATCTTTTGGATGGTCACTCGGATCTCTGGGTTATCAATGTTACGCGAGCGGTTATTTTGACTTGGACGGATGTTAACCATAGAGTCAAACTCAATAAACTCGTCACTGCCAAACTTAGCAGGATGGAGATTGATCCCCCATAGGTCTTTTTGGGAAGAACCGTGTTCGAGTAAGTACTGCTCCTCGTCAACATGCATTTCAGCATCAAGAACAAGTAGTTTTTTTTCAATATCAACAACGCCTTTAACCATACTGCCATACATTTTCTCTGCCATTGCAGTCAGTTCGGCTACTGTTATACGAGTGACTTGTTTCATGAGTAGTATTGTATCAAACCTGTAGCAAATCCAGCTGCAGTGCCTGAGCATACCGGTCTAGAAACTTTTTTAGCCTATGTTCATTGTCTTACTGTTTGTATTAGAATCAACTTATGACTCCGACTCAAAATAAAATCTCTGGCGGTGTTGTCCACGAATTGCCAGCGGATTTACGCAAGGCTCTCGCTTCCGACGCAGAGGCATTGGCTGCCTGGGAGGATATCACGCCACTAGCCCGCAACGAGTGGATTTGCTGGACCGTGACAGTAAAACAGCAGAAGACCAGGGATGAACATGTTAAGCGGGTGGTTTCCGAGCTCAAGGAAGGAATGCGACGGCCTTGCTGTTGGTTGGGCTGCATTCACCGAACAGATAAGCCAATTAGCCCTTCAGTACAATATGTGCTCGATAAGCGATCTAAAAAGTCATCGTAAGTGAAGATTTTATGGGCTAATTTGCTTTTGATGTATTTAGTTCCATAGTTTCTAGAATGAGCGTTTTTAACGCAGCCTCATCTATAGTGTCACCTTCGTGAAAATCGACAGCACGAACCGTCTTGCTATCCAGACGAGTGTTGAAGAGCTTTTTCGGATCCTTTACCCTGGCACCTTTAGGAAAGGTTAGCCTTACTGCACTTTTGAGCGTATCTGCTACGCAGATAATGCCATTATGAGACCATACGGGCACTCCCTCAGGTTTAGATGGCTTTTTCCATTTAACTTCTTCTTCGATTGCGGCGGGACTAGCTTGCTTAATTAAAACACGCAACCGAGACAGCATCTCCCCTCGCCAATCAGCATGCATTTTGATTATGTCGTCTATTTGCTGAGCTGGAGGTTTGTCTGTCATACGCCTAATAGTTTAGCATTTCAAAATTAAGACTTGGTGCTACATTTGGCTGGAGCTGGTCGACGAACTCCGAACATCCGCAGCAAACTTAATCTCTTACTTGTATTTATTACAATATAATGTTAAAATTGCTAATTCACTTCGTGAAGAACCAGGCCACTACAAGTGGTCGAAATCCCCTACATTGGAGGTTGTCGTGAAGCTTAAGGCAACAGTTACCTCAGGAGCACCCGATTCCCTCGTCGAGGCCTTCGGCTCTGCAGATTTCGCAGGCGTATTCCTGCAAGGAGTCGTCGAAGATGTCTTCGGAGTCGTTGACCCAGCGCGACGGCCAGCCGAGTACTACGTCCAGTTCCCCGATCAGACGGTTCAGCTCAGCCACGAGATATTCGGAGTTGAGGTTCGCCTTACCGGCGTCACACGAGGCGAACGTGCTCCCAAGGTCTTCCATGACGCACTGAAGAAGCTCGAGGAGCTCGTCATCGAGACCGTGCAGGAGGCCATCAAAGACACCGGCTTCAGAGTCGAGGTCTTCGTAGTCCTCATGCTCGACAGCGACGTACCAACACCACCCTGGACAAACGCAGAGGCGTCTGAGTACACCTCTGTTCTGGAGTCCGACGCCAAGTGGGTGACTGAGGACCACGTCGAAGACGTCGAACACGACTGAGTTCTCGGGCCTGACGGCGCCAACCTCAAACAAGGGCTAAAGCCCCCGTGACACCTGCAGTATCTGCGGGTCCCTCCGGGGACTCGCTTATTTTATGTGGAATTATTGCTGGCTGGGCAGGCCGGTCAGGAACCTTTTCGCTTTCCGATCGAATAGATCTGATAAGATAACTATATGAGCAAAGTAATATGCGGCATCACTATGTCCCTCGATGGTTATGTGGCAGGTCCCAACATGACCGAGGAAAAACCATTTGGCGATATTTCACCACTCTTACTGCATCGTTGGCAGTTTGATGAACCAGAGAACAACAAAGAAGAGAGGGCATACCTGCGCTCTGTAGCTGGCGCCTACATTATGGGCCGAAATATGTATGGTCCGGCTGGACCGGAATATGACAAAAGCTGGAAAGGTTGGTGGGGAGAAGAACCGCCATATCATGCTCCGGTGTTTGTTCTAACGCACAGGTCTCGCGAACCAGTCTTAATGAAGGGCACAACGTTTAATTTTGTAACAGACGGCATAGAGGCAGCCCTGCAACAAGCAAAAGCAGCGGCCACCGATAAGCCGGTTCTGATAGCTGGTGGCGCAAACACCGTAAATCAATATCTTGCAGCCGGACTAATTGATGAACTTTGGCTGCATATTGCACCAGTTACTATTAGCGAGGGACCGAAACTTTTTAAGAATGTCCCAGATTTAAAAATGGAGCCGATAGAGTGCCGAACTACAAAGCTGGTGACTCATATCAAATATAAGATTCTGAGTCACTAGAGAGCAGCACGGTCTGCTCTCTTTTCGATTACTTTGTGAGGAGGAATAATTGCAAACAAAACCGGTCACAGAACCCGGTCTTTACTTCTTGTGTATCATTTGGCTGGGGCTATGGTCCGTTATCCGAACTTCGCGAATTGAAAAAGCCGAGCTACTTTCGTAACCCGGCCGTGGCGACGGAGCCAGTTTGCTCCGCCGCGCGTTGCCCAGTTGTTAATTTTGGGAACCTTCCAACTGGTATGTGGCTCCTCTCATGATCAGGGGCGAGTCATCGACGTCGTCGGGTAGTTCGTTCTCACCGACCTTTCGGTAAGTGACGCGATTAGGTGACTCGGTGATCTCCTTGGGCAATCCGTCAGGGATGTTTTGGGGATCCCACATCGCAGCCCTAGCGACACCCTCGTGACACAGCACCAGCAGCCGATCAGGCAATGGCCAGCCGAAGAGCTCCTTCGGAACCGTGACATCAGTGGTGCCAGCCAAATTACGAATGTTTCCTCGACCCGTCATTGGGCCATCGATGAAACGCATGAGGTATTCGCGCTGGGCTTGAGTGTGCTCCTCGCTACTGTGGGTCATTTTACAGCCCCTATTCGAAGAAGTTGGGATGTCGACAGAACTGCATTACTTAAATGCCTGATGATGATTATTATAGCATAAGTTATTATTATTGCAACATGGCTGGGGCGGTAGGATTCGAACCTACGATCTCTTGAGCCAGAATCAAGCGCCTTACCACTTGGCCACGCCCCATCAATTCAACCTCGATATGGTACCAAATTTGTTGAGCGGTTACTAGAAGCCGAGTTGCTGGGCCAGCGCAAACCTGTCGGGAACGCCCCAATGCTCCACCACTTTGCCATCATCAATCCGCATAATATCGATTACCGTGATAGCGAAAGTCTTACCTGTGCCTGGTCGGCCCATGAATGGATTGGTGTGCGTACCCGTAGCCTCGTAGTTCACCCATACGAGATCGCCATTTTCGGTGCTATTAATGAGCCGGTACTTCATATCGGGAAACGCGCCGCGCAAAGATTTGATAGCCTGTTTTAGGCCTTCGCGAGTCCCAGACATACCAAACTGATGCTCTATGAAGGTATCGGGTACAACCTCATCGAGGGCGTCAGGATCATTGCCGAAGCCATTTTCAAGAATGTGCCGAGCTATTTCGAGGTTGGTTCGAGCATTAGTCATGGTAATTATCTGCAACTTTGTTCCAGTCGACTACGTTCCACCAGGCGTCGATGTAATCCGGGCGCTTGTTTTGGTATTTCAAGTAGTAAGCGTGCTCCCAAACGTCGAGGCCGAGGATGGGTGTATGACCATCGGTGAGCGGGCTGTCCTGGTTGGCCGTAGAACAGATGTGGAAGCCGTCTTCTTCCTTGCACAGCCAGGCCCAGCCACTGCCAAAGCGACCTATAGCAGCTTCTTTGAACTTGGCCTTGAAGTCTTTGACGCTGCCAAAGGCTTTATCGAGCGCCTCGGCCAGCTCCCCTTCCGGCTCCCCGCCGCCGTCTGGTGACATCAGTTGCCAAAAGAAGCTATGGTTGACATGACCGCCGCCGTTGTTGCGCACAGCGGTGCGGATGTCTTCCGGCACCTCATTAAGTTTTGTTATGAGTTCATTAATATCTAATGCCAGGAGATCATCATGGCCTTTCAGGGCTGCATTCAGCTTGTCGACATAAGTACCATGGTGCAAATCGTGGTGGACCTGCATGGTTTGAGTGTCGATATGGGGCTCCAGGGCATCGTAGCGATACGGTAAATCAGGCAATGTGAACATGGCATCCTCCGTTTCTCTCCAGTATACGCTATCGGTATAATGGGAGCATGCAACTCAGTCAACTGATGGCCGGTTTTAACCTTTTCGGTCGCAACCACCGGGTCGCCCGCGATCTTTCGTACGGCCCGGATCCGGCAATGCTCCTCGATATTTATCGACCGCGTAGTGGTGGTACTAGACTTCCAGTGGTGATCTTTTGGCACGGGGGCTCCTGGAAGGGCGGCACTAAGAACCGCTACGCCTTTATGGGGGCAGCATTGGCAATGATGGGTTGTGTGGCAGTGATCGTGGAATACCGCAAGTACCCCGCCGTGCGATACCCGGTGTTTGCGCAGGATGGCGCTTTGGCTGTGGCCTGGGTACGGGAGGAGATCGTCAAATATGGCGGTGATCCGCGACGGCTATTCTTGATGGGGCATTCTGCTGGCACCCACACAGCCGCCATGCTTGCCTACCGCCCAGAGTACTTGCGGGACGTTAAGGTTCCGGCTGACAGTTTGCGCGGCTTTATTGGCCTGTCCGGCCCTTATGATTTCTTCCCGCGCCCGGATTTACGCCCGATTTTTCCCATTGATGACCCGGCTCGCCCCTGGTGCCTCCAGGAGGTCGAATCCACTACGCTACCAGCCCTGCTCCTGCATGGCCGGCTGGATTACATTGTGTCGTTCCAGATATCCCAACGCTTTGCCGCTACAGTGCGTAAGGCGGGTGCAGCCGCGGAGCTCCATGTGTTCTGGTTTTTGGAGCACTTCACCATGGTTACAGCCTATGCTTTACCAATGCGCTTAGTACTGCGACCCTGGCGCATTACCAAGGCATTTATAGCTTCACAAAGCCAAAATTAGCTAAGAAGGTCGGGGCGGTTCTGCCGGGTTTTAGCTTTTGCCTGCTCGTGACGCCATTTCTCAATCTCGGCATGATGGCCATTTTGCAGCACCTCTGGCACCTCCATGCCCTGGAACTCTACCGGACGGGTATAGTGCGGGTACTCCAGGAGGCCATTTTGAAAGGTTTCATCCACCGTGCTCTCGTCACTACCCAGTACACCCGGTAGCAACCGCACCACGCTATCGACGACTACCATTGCCGGCAGCTCGCCGCCGGTCAGCACATAGTCGCCAATCGAGAGCTGGTAGTCGGCCAGACTTAGAATCCGCTCGTCATAACCCTCGTAGTGGCCGCAGAGAAGAATCATACTCGGCAGCTCGGCTAATTCGTGAGCAATTTTTTGCGTATGTGAAACACCCGACGGTGTCAAAACCACTACTTTGGCACCCGGGCGGTCTTTTTTAACCGCTGCAACTGCCGCAAATACCGGCTCCGGTTTCAGGACCATGCCGGGACCGCCGCCATACGGAGTGTCGTCGACAGTCCGACGTGTTCCCAAGCCAAATGTGCGCAAATCGTGCAGGCGAATTTCTACCAAGCCGCGATCCTGCGCCTTCCATAGCATGCTCATGTCGAATGGCCCCTTAAACATGTCGGGGAACAGCGTAATAATATCGATCTTCAGGGGAAAAGGTCTCGTCTTAGACTTCGAAGTCGGCCAACTCTTGCATTTCGCGCTTGGTGTCGTCGTGAAGCTGTTGGTGATCGTCGGGCTCGGGAGCAGCTTTGGCTTCGGGCTCGGCCGGTTCTGCAGGGACCTCTTCGGCGGAAGCCTCTGCGGTAGCTTCTACTGGCGCCTCGGCAGGTGCTTCCTCGGCAGCCGGCGCCTCAGCTGCAGCGGCGGGCGCCTCCGCGACAGGTGCTTCATCGCGCGGCGGCGAACCTTCGGGGTCGATAATTTTTAATGGCAAGGGCGGCAAATCGTCCTTGGCACCCACGCCGCGCAATAACGTCCGGATACTTTTGGCCGTAGCGCCGGCTTTCCCGATTACTTTACCCATATCCGACGGATCAACCGTTAGCTCGAGGTAATCGCCTTTTTCATCGTGCGCCCGATTGAGCACTACTGCATCGGGGTTGCTCACCAACGTCTTAACTATGTACTGTACAAAATCTTCACGCAGGTCTGCCACGGGACACCTCACTTCATCATTACTGTTGCCCTAATAATAGCACGATCTGCTACTTCGAGGCTTTGTTGGACTCGCTTGCTGGGGTTTCTACGCCGGCGTCTTCGGTTTTGACGGCAGCCTCGGCAGCCTTTTCGGTGATCTCGGCGGTTTCGGTGGAGTCGGGATCGGGGGCTTTGTCTTCATTTTCGGCCGCATTCTCGGTTGCGGCTTCGGCTACGCGGGGTTCGGCGTCGGCAGCGGCTTCGTCAGCCGTAACTTCAGGTACCTCTTCAGCTTTGGCCTCAGTTTTCGGTTCCTCTTTTGGCTCTTCCTTGGGCTTTGGCGCCTTGGTCTTCAATTCCACCCACTTCGGCAACTCAATCTTCTCGCGCTGCAGCAGCTTAATCACCGTATTCGAGGGCTGAGCGCCATGGTTCAAGCGGGCGACGGTTTCATCTTTTTTGATAACGAGTTCTTTGGTATGAGGATTATAATGGCCGAGGATTTCTACGAATTTGCCGGTAGCTGCGCGCGCCGATTCTGCCGCCACGATGCGGTAGGTCGGATATTTATGGCGGCCGCCACGGGCCAGGCGAATTACTAACATAACAGAGGGATTGTAGCGACGTAAGGAGTAAAAGTCAACTATTCGGGGCGAGTCCAGTCATTAAAAAGCATGGCCGCCGTTCAAGAATTGTTTCATTCTCAAACGGCGGCCAAAGGCCGGAGTAAGCAGCAACGGCGGTAATGCGATCGGAGATTTAGTCACTGCCATACCGGTTTCGGTCTAGTTCTCACCTCCCTTCCGAATTGCTCGAAAAAGTTTTCCCTAGGCCGCAACCGGGATTTGCTGGTGGGAGGATGGCTGTACCAGTGTCGGCATGACGGCTGGACCTGGATCTGGCACTCTGCCAGCAAGCACCTCGAGAATCAGCCAGCGGAGCTTCCCGCTTTTGAGGATGTTGAAGTGCCCCAGATCGTGCCGGGTTGGCACCCAAATCGCATCGTGGCACTTGTCTGGCTCATTCTTCGAGAAGATGTAGTTGTGGGTGTAATGGTCGGTGGGCAGGAGGCAGGTCTGAAGCGGCGTCGCCACATAATCGGCTTTTGGGGCGACATTGAATTGATGTGGCCGCTCTGATTTCTTGCGAAACTCCTCGTACTCTTCCGCAAATGCAAGTAGGAAGGTACTTCCTGGCTTGAAATCCGTCGCACAAGGAATTCTGAGGCGTTCGCCGAGCTCCCGAACCCATGATTCAGTTCCCTCGAACACCGCCGCGATGTTAGTTTTGGACGCAACCTTTTTCGGGTTGCGGATCATCCACAGCGTGTCCAGGATGGTCGGCTGCGAGTGATCAATGAAGTGCAGCGGTCCGTGTTCGTCGTATAGCCGGTCCAAAACCGGTGCTTGCGCCTTGTAGTTGCCGGCAAGAGCACCGCAGCCGCCCAGGCGCTTCAGAAACAGGAGTTCTCGGCACTGCTTTGGGACCAGATTGAGAATGTCGTCGTAGGCGTCAGCAAAGGAGGGGATTTTGAGCGCCTTGACATACCGAAGGTGCTCCAGCATCGTCGTCCCCGTCCCAAACACTACAAATGGTTTATCCATGATTCACCACCTATGTCAGAGGACAACAATGTACGTCTATTCCCAATAATCCCACAAACTAGCTATGCTTACAACGATTTTGTCTTTTTGGGGTTGGTTTTTGGAATAATTGCTAAATTTGCTTCATCGGGCAAACCGGCAAATGCCGGCCGCCCAATGAATGAAGGAGAAGGAGTCAAGCCGCAACGGGAGCTCTGAGGGCATTGTGGGCAAGCTCAGACAGCAGCTCCGATATTTCGCGGGTCATGGTCATGGCCTGATCGAGTTGAAGTCTGCGTGGGCTTAGGAATTGCTGCTCCCACTTGATCAAACATATTGCCTCATCGCCCAGCGGGTGCGCTATATGCAGCTCCCCGATGAGCATGAGTCCCTTTTCGCAGAAGTTCTCAGAACCCGCTGCCCGCATCCAACCGCTGCAATGATCGACGCGCGCCCACTCGGCGAGCCTCACTGTCAGTTCGCCATACAGTCCGATGAGGATTACCATCTGAGCACTCCTAACAAGTCGCTTCCCAGTGCCGTTGGACCCTGGCTGACTAGGCTACCTTACGATAATTGCTGATTGTTGTCTACTTGTAAGCTTTGAGGGCCACCGCTGCGGCGGCCTGCTGGGCGGCTTGTTTGCTCGAACCCTGGCCCTTGCCACACAACCGGTCACCGATGTAAACGCCCACGGAGAATACTTTGTCGTGGTCTGGCCCCATCTCTTCAAGAACCCGATAATGCGGCGTAAAGCCTTCGCGCTCTTGGGCGAGCTCCTGGAACTTGCTCTTGGGATCGACCCAGCTACCCTCTTCAAGGATGTCTTTGAGGCGACTGACAATGCAACCCTCGATGAAACCGCGCGCCGCCTTGTACCCCTGATCAAGGTAAATCGCACCGATCACTGCCTCCACGCAGTTGGCGTGAATCAGCGCCCGGCTTCGAGTGTTGCCCTTGGCCTCGCCCCGGCTTAGCAGCAGATACTGATCCAGCTCCAGCTTGTCGGCCACGGCACTTAAACTCTCGGTTTTCACCAAGGCACTGCGCCAGTTCGTGAGGTCGCCTTCGGGATTCTCATAGTTGCTATATAAATAGTCAGTCACGACCAGCTCCAAGACGGCGTCGCCGAGAAACTCCAATCGCTCGTTGTGCTCAAGGCCCGATTTAGGATGCTCGTTCAGATACGACCGGTGAATAAAGGCGCGCTCCAGTAGGCTCGGATCCTTAAATTTGACCTTAATTTGCTTCTGCAGATCATCCAGCGTTTTTTTAGTGGACTTGGCACTCATGCGAGTTGCAACTTCTCGAGCCCCAGCTTAAACAACCGCTCGGTATCTTTGTACTCGATGCGCTCCAGGGCATCGTCCCTGGGAAACCATTTCACATCCACAATGCCTTCACTGTTTTCCGGCACCAGTGCGTCGGTGTTGCCCAGCGCCTCGATCAGAAAAATGTGGGTAGTCATGTAAATTAGCTGGCCGTCGCGGCGGTAAAAGAAGAAGATTTTGTCCAGTTTTTCGCGGATTTTCAGGTTTGTGAGGCCGGTTTCCTCGCCGATCTCGCGCACTGCCGTTTGCTCAAAGCTCTCGCCCTCTTCCACATGGCCCTTGGGAATGGTCCAGCGGCCCTTGCGGTCTTGGATCATCAGGATATCAATAGTGCCGGCGCCACTGCGTCGGAACACCATCCCACCAGCCGTAAACTCACGCACCGCCTTTAAGCGCGGTGGTCGCGTTTGCTTACTTTTCTTGGGTTTCTTTTTCTGGTTCGTAGACATCGCTTCCACGGTAAATCGTTCCGAGGACTCCATTAATGAATTTACTAGAATTTTCGCCGCCAAAGGCTTTGGCCAGTTCGACCGCCTCGTTGATGGCGACTTTGGGCGGCACATCCTTTTTAATCAGCAATTCGTAGACACCGATACGCAGGATGATTTTATCGATCTTGGCGATTTGATCGACCGGCCACTCCGGCGCCGCCGGGCCAATGATGCCATCGATCTCGGCGGCGTGCTTACTAACGCCGTCAACCAGGTCATGGACAAAGTTCTTGTCATCGATGGCTTCGGAAAACTCTCCGAGGTTGCGATCGAGCGTGGCTTTACGGTTCACGTCAATGCTGGCGCTGTCACGAAAATCATACTCGTACAGCGTTTGCATCGCGACGATTCGACCCAAATGACGGTTCGAAGCCACTGGCTAGCCGACCCGTTTAACAAACTTGGTCAGACCGAGGGTTACGGCCTTGTGTAGCCGACGCGGCACCAAGGTGCCATCGCTGGCCGCCTGTAGCTGGGTCGGCTTCAGCGCGTCGTGGCTGCGGCGCTGGCCCTTGGCCGATTTGGAAGTACGTTTTTTAGGAACTGCCATTAGCTATCCTTCTTTTGCTTTAATTTTAACCCGCTGCAGTCTTCTTGGCAAAGTCGCTGCAGGGGAAGGTGAACCTCAATCTCCTGGCGAACCGGTTCCGCGAGGTCGATGGTACCATGCTTATCGATCGGGAACTGGTCGTCTTCCGGCTGGTCACGAAATTCCGCTTCGACCGGAATACTCAGGTGGTGAGTAAACGAACGCAGGCAACGGTCACATTCCAGCTCCACTTCGGCTTCCAGCTTACCGGCCGCCAACACACCTTCCTTGGTGCCAATAATGCGGAGGTTGCCCGACAGCGGAGCTGCCAGAGTCAGACCCTCGAGTTCGGGGGTTTCATCGGCTACGGCGAAGTCGATCTGACTCCCCTCGCCTTGGGCCAAAATGTCGCTAACGTCTACGTGCATTGCGCTCTTCGGAGGAGAGTATACCTGAAAATGGGGGTAGCGACAAGCTGTTCGGGGTAGGTGGGTCGTTTCTGGCGGGAGTCCCACCCTTCTTTTCAAAAACGATACACGGATTTGAGTACTATTTGAGTACTACACTACACGGATCTGTGTATCGTTTTTAGAATTGATAGCGGAAGGCTCTTATTTGACGACGAAATTGACCAGTTTGCCGGGGACGTAAATGGTTTTAATAACCTTCTTGCCCTCAAGATGTTTCTTAACCCGCTCGTCGGTTTCGGCCGCCTTGGTAATCTTGGCTTCAGACGTATCGGCCTCGACCTCAATCTGAGCCCGGAGCTTGCCGTTTACCTGTACCACCATCGAAATCAAACTGTCGGCCACCAAGTCTTGGTCAAAGGTCGGCCAACCAGCCACATGGACACTGCCTTCGCCACCCAGCTGTTGCCACAATTCTTCGGTGATGTGCGGAGCAAATGGCGCCAAAATCTGCACCAGCAGCTTCAAGTTGTCCTGCCACACACTACTTCCTAATGGCAACTTGGTCTTAAGGATATAAAGTTCATTAACCGACCCCATCATCGCAGCAATCGCCGTGTTGAAGCCAAAATCCTGTAAATCCACCGTCACTTTGCGAATGGCTTTATGCACGGTGCTGGCCACGGCAGCCTCCAAAACCTCGTCATTACTGTCCCCGCTCGCTTTAGTGGCCTCCAGGTGATCGCGCACCAGTGACCACACCCGGTTCAAAAACCGCTTGCTACCATCAATCCCATTGGGATTCCAGTCGACCCCCTGATCATACGGGCCGATGAACATTTCATACAACCGCAGGCTATCAGCACCGTAACCTTGCTCAATAATTTCATCAGGAGTGATAGCATTGCCGTACCGCTTGCCCATCTTGCGACCGTCATGGCCACCAATCATGCCCTGATTACGCAACTTCTTAAATGGCTCTGCAACCTCTACCCTGCCTTCATCGTGCAGCACCTTCGTAACAAAGCGGGCGAACAAGAGGTGCGCCACCGCATGCTCAACCCCTCCCACATACGTATCTACCGGCATCCAGTGATTGGCCTTTTTGGAATCAAAAGGCGCCTCATTATTGTAAGGATCGGTAAAGCGCAGGAAGTACCAGCTGGAATCCACAAACGTATCCATGGTATCGGTTTCGCGCTCGGCCGGGCTATCACACTTAGGGCAATCGGTGTGCAGCCATTTTTCGGCCCGGGCCAGCGGCGAACGCCCATCGTCGCTGGGTTGGTAGGTTTTGAGCGGGGGCAGTTCTACCGGCAGCTGGTCCTCGGGTACTGGTACCACCCCGCACTTCTTGCAATACACGATGGGGATCGGTGCGCCCCAGTAACGCTGGCGGCTAATCAGCCAGTCACGCATTTTGTAATTGACTTGCTCCTTACCGAACGCCCCCACCATACTCTCCCGAGCTTCAGCTGAACTTTTGCCGTCATACTCGCCCGAGTTAACCATGACGCCCTCGCCGGTATAAACGCGGCGACGAATAAAGCGATCAAAGACGTAGTGATGGAGCGGATCATTGACGCGCGCCTCGGCCTCATCCGGCGTCAGCCATTCCACACTAAACTTACCGGCTTCATCGGCCTCCAGTTTCGGCTTCGACTGCTGATCACTTTTCAGCTTAAAATGCAGACCAATCGCAGCAATCTCGCGCTGCTTATTCTTCGAAGCCGCAAAATAGTGGTGATGGATGGTCTCGGACTGGTCGATGAGTTCAACGTCGGTGTAGCCGGTCTCTTCCGCAATCTCGCGCTTAGCGGCCGCTACAGCGTCCTCTTCGCCCTCAAGGCCGCCGCCGATGAAGAGATTGCCGCCCAGCTTCGGCCCCCAATTTATTGAAAGGATGTTGCCGTCGGCGCGCTCTACCACGGCCACGATGCTGCGCCGAAACTCCGGATCTGATTGTGGGGTGCCTGTTACCGGTTCAACCACGTAGGTAATCGGCAGGTCAAACTGCTTGGCAAACTCAAAGTCACGCTGGTCGTGCGCGGGTACCGCCATAATCGCCCCCGTGCCATAGCCCGATAGCACGTAGTCGGATATCCAAATTGGAATTTCCTCCTTTGTCGCCGGATTGATTGCATGAGCACCCGTGAACACACCGGTTTTTTTGCCCTCGGCGTCCATACGTTCAATATCGGTCTTTTGCTCGGTGGCCGCCATATAGGCATCTACTTCTTTGCGCTGCTCAGCACTGGTGATTTTTCCCAGCAAAGGATGCTCTGGTGCCAAAACCATGTAGGTCGCCCCGTAAAGCGTATCGGGGCGAGTAGTGAAGACCATAATGGCCTCCTTGCTCCCGGCTACAGCGAACTTAATTTCCGCGCCAACGCTGCGCCCGATCCAGTTACGCTGCATCGCCTTCACGCTTTCGGGCCAGTCGATAGTGTCGAGGTCATCCAATAAGCGGTCGGCGTACTTGGTAATGCCAAAAAACCACTGCGATAGATCCCGTTTCTCCACCTCATGACCACAGCGCTCACAAACATTCTTGCCATCTTTCTTAATGACCTGTTCATTGGCGAGCACCGTCTTATCATGGGGACACCAGTTGACGGTGGCCTTTTGCTTATAGGCTAAATCGCGGTTAAAAAGCTGTAGAAACAGCCACTGCGTCCAGCGGTAATAATCCGATGACGATGAGTTAATTTCCCGCGACCAGTCATAAGAAAGGCCGACTTGGGTCAGCTGGCGCTTAAACACCTTGATATTAGCATCGGTTGATTCCTGTGGCGGCCGGCCGGTTTTAAGGGCCTCGTTCTCGGCTGGCAAGCCAAAAGCGTCCCAACCCATGGGGTGGAGCACATTGTGACCGGTCATGCGCTGATAACGCGCAAAGGTATCGGAGATAACGTAATTGCGAACGTGGCCCACGTGCATGGTTGCGCCTGAGGGGTATGGGAAAAACTCCAACTGGTACCACTTGGGGCGCGGATCATCCTCGCCCACCTCGTACAATTTAGTATTGGCCCAGATCTTCTGCCACTTCGGTTCGAGCTGTTTGGGATCGTATTTCTGCATAATGACTATTGTAGTACAGCTAGGGGCCGGGTGACACCGGGGCATCAACGAATTGGGCGCGTTTTTGGGCTTGCCAGCGCGACCCTTGGCGCACTAGCTGCTTGCGCTGGGCTTGGTTAGCCAGGAGTGGCGCGATCGCCTCCTCGGCAAAAACCCCGTTTTGGGAGCCCTTGGCGAGCACGACATCGCCCTTTTTGATGATCGACTGCACATAGGCGCCAGCAGCGTACGGCGACATGAAGGTATGAATTTGCTCGGGCTTCAGTCCGGCGGCTACCGCTCCCGCCACCAGATACTTGTTGGCAAAGCCGCCGATCGTTACCAGTACATCCAGCTTGCCTGCCCCTGCACCCACCTCACGATGCCCCTTCTGACTATAACTCCCCAGCTCATTCATATTGCCCAGGATAGCGATATGACGGCCCGGTAGTTCCCCAAGCGTTTCCAGCGCTGCAAGCACAGCTGGCGGACTGGCGTTATAGGTGTCATCGATGATGGTCGAGGTGTTGATACCGGCAAGCACTCGCATGCGGCCAGCAAACGGCGCCACCGCCTCCACACCAGCCTTGATCTCGCTGGGGGTTAGCCCCAACTCCTCGGCTACCGCCGCCGCCGCCGCCAGCGTCGCCAAACCATGCCGTCCAATCAGTTGGGTTTGGGCCTTCACTTCGCCATCATTAAGAATTAATACGCCGCCCAACGTACCATCTTTCGCCCGCTTCAACTCGTCCCAATGTACCTCGCCTTTTGCCATTCCATAAGTCTGCACCGGCGCCTCCAGCTTCTTGGCCTCGGTCATTACCCGCGCGTCTTCAGCGTTCAGCAGCACCGCCCGACTCCCTGCTGCCAGCGCCATTTTCTCATTCGCAATCGCCTCAATACTGCCGAACTGCTCCAAGTGCACCGGCGCAATCGCCGTCACTACCCCAACATTCGGCCGCAAATAACGCATGAATTTTTGAATATCACCTGCCGCGTCGGCCCCCAATTCCAGCACCAGGACGTCGTAGGGGTATTCCCCTTTCATCTTGGCATTGACCCGCCGCAATACCTTCATCCAGGCCAGCGGACTCGTCAGTGTGGCCGGCACATCCAACTCGAATACCGACAGCGGCAGCCCAATCTCGGAATTAAAATTGCCCTCGTGCGCCAGCACCCGGTACTTTTGGCGCAACAATGTTGCAATCGCCAGCTTAGTCGAGGTTTTGCCGACGCTACCGGTCACCGCCACGACCTTGAGTTTGCGCTCACGAACCAGCCGCTGTACCTGGCGCTCCAGCTGACGCGCCACCAGCCGGCGCAAGGTAACCTTAGCTCTATCCATAGCCGAATTATACTATAAGGGCTTTACTTGGCAGCCAACCGGTTCATTTCTTCGGCCAGCTTTATGTCTTTTTCGGTTACTCCCCCTTTGTCATGCGTCGATAGTCGCACCACCACCGTAAAATAAACGTTGCTCCAATTGGGGTGATGGTTCATCTCCTCTGCCACATTAGCCGCAGCAGACATAAAAGCAAAAGCCTCTTTAAAGTCCTTAAACCGGAACGTCCGCACCAGCTCATTATCTTCTAATGCCCAGCCCTTGGGTGTCTTCATGCCCAAACTATACCACAGGCCTAAATTAGGGCCCGGCATTTCTGCCGGACCCTGTGTTGCTTCACTTCACGCAGCCATGCACGTGGATTCGGGTTGAGTGACGCCGTCCTCCGGGTGAGCCGCCTGATAGCGGACAAGATGCTTATCCAGGTCAGCCCGGGACATTGTCGTTACTTCGTCGCGAGCCTTAGGTGGCATTGAATCGATCACCCTGCCTGCATAGTCAAGGTCGTGCATCTCGCAGCAGCGTGTCGGTGTTCCATCAGGGCGCCCATCCATGCGTCCAAACTCCAGGGGCACCAGTGCGGGGTGCTCCGCAAAGAAGCGATTGCCATAGCACCAATAGACAGACGCTAGGCCGCCAGGCTTACGCAGCGCCCAGAATTTACTTGGATTGACGACTAGCACACGATCGCCCACCAGCACCTTGAAGCCAGAGCCGCCGTGTGCCTCCTCGATCCCACAGTCCTCGCAGATGCGATGTGGTTCCCAGCTGCCAAATGTGGTCTCGCTGATGTGTTCATGCGGACAAACAGCTCGGAGTGCGGCGAGCTCCCTTTCCAGCTGAGCCTTGGCCTCCACGAGCGTTTGCTCTGCCGTCTGCGCCGATCGAGTGCGGCGAGTAATAGTTCCACGACTGGCGGGTGAACGCCCAGCCACATTGGTTTCCAGCTTTGAGTTCCCCACGGTGAGCGTCCTTTCCGATTGGTGTCAACGTACTTAGTCTTTATGCCTTATATGGCACTGCTGAGCAAGCATAAGGATAGTTTTTGATAAGTCCATGGTGGAGCTACAGGGATTCGAACCCTGGACCTCTTGCATGCCATGCAAGCGCTCTAGCCAGCTGAGCTATAGCCCCGTATTAAACCTGATTACGATACCAAGTTTGAGCGCTTCGTGCAACCAGTGGCCGACGTATTACTAAGAGGGCCTGGCGCAGTTTCTATGCGCCAGGCCCTTATGCCTTACAATGTTAAGAGCGGCTTAGGCAGCCGCTGCCCTCTCGGTAGATGCTACCACCAGCCCAACCCACCGCTTATCCCCAGCAACAGCCTTGGCTGTGCGACGATAATTGAGGCGTTGGTTGGTGCGCTTAGGATCTACGCTCAGGTATCCCAGAACGACCAGAGTCGCCAGGTTGTCAGCGATAATTTTGGAGGAGAGGGGGACTGTGGCTGCTATATCCTCCCGAGTCCTCAGCTCCGGGCTGGTGAAGCAGCTCAGAACCCACAGAGCCTTCACCAACGATGTATGCGTGCCGGCAGGCGACGTGGCATGTTCAAAGTTCTCCTGGGTTAGCGGCGTTGTGCCGAGGCGGTACCCTAGCGGCACAGCCCCGGGCCGCACAACCCGGGGTACCTCAACCACGATACCCAAGGAGATACCTGTTTGTAGGTACGTCTTGAGGCTACTGATATCTACTCCCGAAACGACGGCCAATTGGCCACGCGTTATGCTATCCTCGCCAGCGTCACTAAGACAGTCGAGCATCCTAAAAGCGTTGACCACAAACCGTGCTCCAGGAGCCAGTTTGGGTACATACACGAGACGGCTATTCCTCTCCTCAGTCATCTTAACTCCAGTAGATTGTAGGAAGATCACGTTTAGCGTCTTTAGTATACCATATTATGAGATAAGAGCAAGATACCTATCTGATCACCGCGGCTTAATGCAACTGGTGGGAAAGGTAAGCTACCAGAAGGCCCAGCGCTGCCAAAACCGCCACTCCCAGCAGATTGGCTATAAAGAATCCAAAGCCGAACCGGAAACCATCGCTATAACTCAAACGCGACACGGATTCTTCTTGGTCAATAAAATTGCGTGCCATGCTCCGATTGTAGCATAAGCCGTAAGACACCAAAGCGTCGGCGCTACTTGTTCCAGAAATCCTTGTCCGCCATCACAGTGCCACCCATCCCTGCCCGATTGCCGATTACCAGCAGCTCGGTACCACCCGCGCCGGCCTCAAACCCGCGCACGGTCGCTGGCGACACCCGCAGCGCATCCCATTGCTTGAGCTCAACCACCTCGTCGTCGAGCTTGGCGCGGGCACTGCCGCTCAACACCAGGAACACCTCTTCTTGCTCCTTGTGCTTATGATTGAACGGTACGCGATGATTCGGCGCCAGCTTCTGATACGTCAGGCCAAAACCATCCATTTCCAGCGCTTTACGCGCAAACCGCACCTCCATATTCGGCGCATGCCCAAACTTCGGCGCCATGTCTTCAACTTTTTTGATGTTTGCCAGAGTGTATTTGCTCATGACGTTACCTTTCTCTTAGGGGTCGCTTTAGCCGTCACGACCGTACCTATCGATCGGTTTTCGGCTGCCTGAAGCACAATATCACGAACCTTACCATTCACCATGTGTACCCGCCGGCCTTCCAGCGCCAGCCGCTTCGCGATCTCGAACTTTGCCTGCATGCCACCCTTGCCCCCGGTGGAGACTTCCGGAGTGATGGCTGCGTGATGGTCGTTTTGGGCTGCAATTTCAATGTGACGCACCACGTTGCCGTCGGCACCCAAAATACCATCCACTCCCGTCATGAAGACAACTACATGAGCATCCAGCATTGAGGCCACCAGACCCGCCAGCTCGTCATTGTCGGTAAACAGCAGTTCCTCCATAGATACCACATCGTTTTCATTTATTATCGGCAGGATGTCGTCATGTAAGAGGTGCTCCATACACGTCTGCAAATTGTGACGATGAGCCTGGTTGCTAAAATCCTGTTTTGTGGCCAGCACTTGGGCGCACAGCATTTGATGGGTAAACAGGTGGCGGCCATACATATTCATCAGGAGGACCTGACCGATAGCGGCATAGACCTGTTTTTCCGGCGGGGTGGTGTCCGGCAACGTGAAAACCGCCTTCCCCGCCCCGACGGCGCCGGAAGAGACTAATACAACTTCACAACCCTGCTTTTTCAGTTTGGCAATCTGATCGACGACGTGAGTGATGATCGCTTCATCTAACTCGCCGGACGACGTAGTCAGTGCGGCAGTACCAATTTTAATAATTACGCGTTGGGCTGTCATGGCGGCCACTTACGGCTTTTGAGCCTGATTCCCGGAACGATAGAGGCCCCAAACGTAGGAGAGGATCCCCAAAATAAATCCTACTGCCATTATGTATGACAAGCTGTCATTCTGGGTTGCTGCAAAGCCATCCCCTCCCGTCCATGCCAGGATTAAGCTGAGGAGACCAGCGATGGCAGGCATTTTCCAGGTTGCTGACCTCGCTTTAATTGCGCGCACAACCAGCGCAATCGCACCCAACACGAGAAGGGTGCCTAGAATGAGATGGGCTATTACCAGCCAATTATTACTAGCGAAATCCCACTGCGCCTTAGGTCCTTGATCCTCCGGAAATTGCACATATAAGTTCACGGCAATTCCGAGCAGGAATTGTACTGCCAGGCCAATGATCATCCCAATACCTTGACGATTGAGTTGGCTATTCATGAGGTAATTATAGCACTTGGTGGAGATAGAGGGATTCAAACCCTCGACCTCTGCAATGCGAATGCAGCGCTCTATCAGCTGAGCTATATCCCCGCGACCGCTTTATTGTACGGTATTTATCCCAGCCACTCCAGCTCGTGACCGGCGATTTTGACCTGGCTGCCAGCTTCAGCCCCTTGCTTCTCCAATTCCTTGGCCACCCCTTGCTTGCGCAAAATGTCTCGGATGCGCTCGACGGATGCGTCATTACTCCAGTCGGTGCGGCGGGCAAAGCCTTCGAGCTTTTCGCCGCTGACAACGTAAGATTTGCCCTGCTTGGTGACTTGCCAGAGATCGGGCTGGGTAGTTTCGTCGATGACGGGGATGGCAGCTATGGCCGACTCCTCCTCTCGCACCTGTCTAGCAGCACTCACCATCGGCAAGGCAGCCTGCAGCAGCTTATCGACACCTTTGTGAGCCACGGCCGAAATGGCAAAAACCGCGCGACCGGTAGCTTTTTTGAGCTGGGCTTGTTTGGCCTTCAAGTCGGCCGCATCCAAACCCTCTATTTTCGTGAGCGCCACCAACTGCGGCTTAGTCGTCAGATCAACAGTGTAGCCCGCCAGCTCACCCTGAATCGTGCGGTAGTCGCGCACCAGATCGTCGGAATAGGCGTCAATAAGATGGATGATTACAGCTGTGCGCTCAATGTGGCGCAAAAACTCGTCGCCGAGACCTTTACCTTTGCTCGCGCCTTCGATCAGGCCGGGGATGTCGGCCGCCAGAAAGCTCTCGCTTCTCACATCGACTACACCCAGATTCGGCGTAATAGTAGTAAAGGGGTAATCGGCAATTTCTGGCGTGGCGTTAGAAATGACCGAGAGTAGCGTTGATTTGCCAGCATTGGGTAAGCCCACGATACCCACATCAGCCACCAGCTTGAGTTCCAGTACCAGTGTTTGTTCTTGGCCGGGCTCGCCCAGTTCCGCCGCCCGCGGCGTCTGGCGCGTCGAAGATACGAAGTGGGCGTTGCCAAAGCCCCCGCGGCCGCCCTTGCCTACCACCAGCGTCTGGCCATCCGACACCAAGTCGGCAGTCAACTGCCCGTCCACATACACCTGCGTGCCCTCAGGGACCGGTACGACCATGTCGGCGCCGGAGCGGCCATGCTTGCGGTCACCGCCACCAACCTGGCCATGCTCGGCCTTCAGCAATCGCTGCCGCCGAAACGCTGCTAGAGTATTCAAATTGTGGTCGACGCGCAGCACAATACTGCCGCCGTGGCCACCATCGCCGCCATCCGGACCCCCGCGGGCCCGATATTTCTCGTGGCGAAAGCTCATTCGGCCATCGCCGCCCTTGCCTCCCCGCACCTTTATTTCGATTTTATCCGTAAACATAGTCGCATTATACGCCAGAACCGCCCGAGTGGGCGGCCGCTAGACGTGCTTCAAGTGTTCGTTAATAAATGTAGCGGAAGGTGGAGGCCGGCACCGTTCGCGAGGTTACGCGATCCCAGTTACCGTTCCAGTTCATTTCGCTGACGGTTACCATGCCGCCAGAAACTCCTTCGACGTAGGCAACGTGACCGGCATAACCGAGACCCGACCAAGCAATAGCTCCGACTCGGGGCGTCGCGCCCACAGCGTAGCCACTAATTTGGGCGTTCCCATACCAGTTAGCGGCGTTCCCCCACCAGCCCGGTACCGCCCGTCGCGTAGCGACGTACCACGTGCAATAACCAAAGGAGTAGCCGTTAGGGCCGCCCACTTGGGCGTGTACCGGAGCAGTAGTAGCCACAGGAGTACCAGCCGGAACTGCTACTGTCGCGGCCGGCGACGAGGTTGCGCCGGGAATGACCCCATCTGGCACCACAATTACCTGACCGGGCTGCAAACCAGTGGTTTCGGCATTATTGAAGGCCACGATCTGGTCTGCGTTCGACTGGAAGTGGGAGGCAATCGATTGGGCGTTATCACCCGCCTGGACTGTGTAGCGCACACCGGAGATAGGCAAGATTACCAGGCTTTGGCTGGGGGCCAGATTGTCGCTGGCACCTAAATTATTGGCCCAGCGGATGGTGTCGCTGGTAATATTAAATTGAGCGGCGATGCTGCCCAACGTATCGCCCGGCTGCACCGTGTAGGTAATGGTGCCGCGGGTAGCCGCGCCCGCAGTGTTAACCACCTGGGGTTGGGCCAGGGTGGTGTCGTCGGATGTCGGCAGACTAACCTGCGAGTTCAAGGTTTTCGCGGTGGTTTCGGCCTGGTGCGTAACCAGTAATCCGGATTGGTCGGCAACCTTGGCCGCAACACTCGCAGCGGCTGCCGGATCAAGCACCGAACCAAAGCCGGTTTGGTCAGCCAGCGGGTTCAGGCGTGCAGGATGTCCGGTGGAGCCGGTGAGCACTACGAGGCCGAAGAGCATGATAATACCAGCGTGCACAAATAAGCGCGGGGTGTCGTACAGTCTTCCGGCAAGATGGGTTGTGGTTTTAACAGCCTGACCGACCGGCGTCAATGTGGTGCCGGCGGCGAGAGGTTGAGTTTGGTGCAGAGTACCTGCTTTGGGAAGTTTTAGTTTTGAAGCGGTGGTGGTGCCCGCCATGCCGATTCCAACGGCCGGCAGCGAGCTGCTGACTTCTCTACTAATGTCTGTTCTCCACCCCACGGACTACGCTGAGGTAGTGCTATGTGGGTGCTGCTACGTCGGTCTTTCTCCGAGTAATTTCGGACGGGAACAGTTCGACCTTGGGGTTACAGTTCCGTACGACCGGACAAGCAGGACATTGGCACGTAAACGCTGGCGAAATTCACAGGAGCGAACTCGATATCACGCTTACGCTTATCAATGTACGCTTTGAAGTGTAGCAACCCCTACCGCGACTGTCAAATAGATGTTTTTGCCTTTACTAAGGCATTAAATTCATATTTATACTGAATTGGTTAAAAATCAGTGACTTTTCTGACAAAATATGGCGCAATAATAACTTTATTGATTGAGATACATTTTGACGTTCTGCTGGTGCTGCTCAAAAGTGGTGGCATAATGTGTCGTACCATCCTTACCCGCCACAAAATACAGGTAGTTATTGGGTTGGGGGTGGGCCACCGCCCGCATGGCACTAAGACCGGGGTTACAGGTCGGCCCCGGCGGCAGTCCTTTAACAAGGTAGGTGTTGTAAGGCGAATTGAGACTCGTACTAAACGGTTGGCCGGTGAGTAAGCTGGCGTAGTTCACCGTTACGTCCGATTGCAGCGGCAGGCCGGCCTTAATGCGGTTGAGGAACACCTGAGCCACCATCGCCCGGTCCTGTTCTCCGGGCACTTCTTTTTCTACAATGGAGGCAAGAGTGACGCCCTGATGCAGGCTCAGACCCTCGGCCGCAAAGCTCTGCGGGATGTCGGTAGCGTTTACTTGCTTGGTAAACGTATCGAGCATCGTCTGGATCAGCACCTGCGCATTCGGGGGCTGTTTCACGGCGTAGGTGTCCGGAAACAAGTAGCCTTCGAGCGATGTGTCGCCGGCCGGCCTCCCTGCCAACGCTGGACTAGTATAGGTAGCGCCCAAGGCTGCATTGAAGGCAGCAGCAGTAATGCCCTGCTTGGCAGCGGCGGTCCGAACTTGGGTAACCGTTACCCCTTCCGGTACCACCAAATTGTGTTGCGCAATCTTACCGCCAGCAATGGTTTGGGCGATTTGGGGCGTCGATTGGGCCGGACTCAAGCTATAATCGCCGGCCTCAAGCTTGCGCCGCAAATCAGCCACCGTCACATACCAGGTGAAGGCAGTAGCATTGCGAATAATTCGCTTGCTCTGCAACTGACTGGCGACATCGGTAACTTTCGTACCGGAGTCCAATGTGTAGGTGACATTGGTAGCGTGCCGATCAACCGGCTGCAGCGCCCACCAGAACCACCCGAGAATTGCCACCACCACCAGAGCAATGATGCCAACTATCACCAGGGGCCAACGCCATTGACTATCCCGCAAGGTAGTCCTCCAGGATGATCACGGCGGCTTCCTGGTCGATCAGAGCGCTTTGTTCCGACGTCGGGCGCCCGTGGACCCCCAGGCGCTCCTCCGCCATTTCTGAGGTCGCGAATTCATCCTGAAGCTCCACCGGCACCTTGGTAGTAGCCTGTAGGGTGCGAACAAACTCCCTTACCAACGCTGTTTGGGCGGTCTCCTCGCCCTCGACGCCTCGCGGTAAACCCACCACCACCTGCGTAATGCCCTGCTCGGCCATAATCGCCTGGAGGCGTTTTATGAGGCTACTGTCATTAGGTAGGGTCTTGAGCCGTTCCGGAGCGGTATCGTCTGCTGCCACGGCTAGCCCCACTCGTGCCCGACCATAGTCGATGCCCAAGAATTTGCTACCCACCAGGATTGGATACTTTAATCGTAACGTGGATGTGACTCGTAATATTCGGGATGCTCGTTGCCCAACTCGGGCTGATGCTAATTTCGGCCTTGTCCACGCCCGGAACCTGCGAAGCGGTTTGGACGGCGTCACCGTACTTCTGCCCCTTGAGCTTCTTCGCCAAGGCTCCGGTATCAATCTTGGTTCCGGCATAAGCGGTCGCGGCGGCGCGGAACTTCTGGGCCCCACTAGATTGGGCTGCACCCTGGGCAGTCAGCTGCAAATTGCCGCTGCCGTCATCGTAAATCTGGTTTTCCGGACCCAGCTGCTGGCTCTCTTCGGATTTCGCCAAATCCGACAGCGCCGATTTCTGTACTGCCAGCTCGGTATATATCACTTGGATGGTCAACGTGGCGTTACTGGCTTCCGACCCGACGGCGGGATTAGAGCTGGTGCTGGTGGTGGCTTGGGTTAAGGAAGGTTTAAGCATCACTTGCTGCTTATTGGCTTTGGCGCTGACGCTCTGGGCACTGGCTGCTTTATCGGCGGCCAACGCCGCAGCTTGAGCCCCATCCACGTCCCCCTGGGTGATAATCTTGGCCGTCTTGCTGGTGCCTCCCTGCATTTGGCTGCCCTGGCCGGTAATGCCCGATTGCTGTGCGGCGGGGAGTCCGGGAATAGAGTATTTAGTACCGTTGCCTAGGTTATAGTTGTCGCCGTTAGCACTAGCTTGGACGGACACGCTCGCCGAGCCCGGCGACGTACAACCAAAGAAGCTTCCCGTGCCACCCGGAACCGTGACGTCGGAGGTCGATAGGAAGACGAGGCCACTTGGCGATACAAAGCGCGTGCCCGCCACTAGTGTGTGTGGTGAATTATCGTAGCAGTTGGAAATCGTCATTGTGCCGCTGGCTTTGGTGCCCTCATCTTTGGTTCCGGTGGCCTGTACCGGCGCACTCAAGCTCTTGGAATAACTCAGCTGCTGGGCCGACAGTACCCCAGTACTAGTGTCGGACTTGGTGGCGCTCGGATCGGCCACAAAGCTGAAGGTGGCATTCACCTGCGAGGCCTTGGCAAACAGCGTGACCTTTGCATTAGTCAGAAAGTAGTTCAAACCAATGAGCGCTATGATGACAACTACCGCTAGTACGGCCCAAATCACGCGTTTCTGCATTTTGCCGACACTGGGCACCCGTTGGCCACGCGGCTTGGATGATTTTGGCGGTGTCGGTGGTGGCGGAGTGGTAGGCTCTGGTGTCGCCTCCGGCGGCGACTCTGTAAGAGGCGTCGCGATCGTCGGCTCCGGCGCGCCTACCGAGCCGCCATCAATCTCGTCGTCATTGGCGAGCGCCGTTGCCGCCGCCGCGGTCGGTACGCTCGCCGCTTCACCCACCTGGGTCGCTACCGGCACTTTCAAGCGGCCGGCCAGGCTGGTAGCCACTCGATCGCTCGTCACCAGCACCAAGCTCTTCTTGGAATCTTTAGCGGCTTTTTGCAGCAGCTTCAAATTGATCACCGATTGGAATAGTGTCGAACGCTTGGCCGTTACAACCTGCACAGTACCAGCGCCGGCCTTGGTTAGCTTATCGATTGCCGAGGTGATGTCTTCATCGACCTCTAAATAAATTACGCCTGCGGGGTCAGTACTCATACTCTAATTCTGCAGTGTCTTACTTAATTTTTGAAGCATACTATCGCTCAAACTGCCGGTATTAATGACATCCAAGCCAATATTGGCCAGGCCCATGGGGGTGATGTCGGCGAAACTGGTCAGCTTCCCGGTCTTATCCACCACGCGGGACACCATCGAGGGGTCGATGTGACTAACGATGGGCTTGCGGGCAAATGGTAGTGACTTGTACCAGTCACCTTTGAGCGCCTCGGTGACTTGCTTTAAGCCGGTACCGCCACCGCACAGCAGAATTTTAGCCGGCAAGTGATCGACCTTGGTGAACTCACCCAGACTCAGCTCCACGCCCGACAGCCATACCTTAATATCGGCCTCTACGGCTTCCTCAACCGCCGCCTTGTCTTTCACGTGGGCCAGTTTGCCCGCCGAGTAATCGAGCTTCATTTCTTCGGCTTGATCGAAGCTAACCCCCGCAACTGCCGCAATTCGTTTGGTAAATGACCGGCCGCCGATGCCAAACATCTTAGTCCCCTCGACACCACCATTATCAACCAGTGCGATGTCGGTCGTGCCGCCGCCGATATCGATGAAGATGGCACTGAAGTCGCTGGAATCCTCGCCGCCCACACTCTTAGCTACGGCAAACGGCTCGGCCGCAATATTAATGATATTGAGGTCCAGATTATTGCCAACCTGTTGCAGCGCGCCAATATGTACCATCGGCGCAAAGGCATTGAACAGCTGGATGGAAACGTCGCGGCCCTGGAAACCGATAGGGTTAGTCACGCGATAGCCGTCAATTTGCACATCCACAATCGCCGTGTTGACCATTTTGACGTCAATTTCTTGCTGACCGGTTTCCCAGGCCAGGGTCTCGCGGGCACGCTCAAAAGCCCGGTCCTGGACTCGATCTAGAATCTGCTTCAGCTCTTTCATCTCGATCCGGCTTTGGGCGTCCGTACGCTTATATTTAATGGTCGTGGAAGTGCCCTTCACCAGCTCACCAGCGATCCCCATGACACAATCTTTGGCCACTACCCCGGCCATTTCCTCAGCCTGGCGCAAAGCACTATCACAGTTATCGACCACACCGGCAATGTCGGTAACGGCACCCGACTGCATGTCGGTTAGGCGCTGGTGCTGGCGTCCCACCCCGATAATTTCCACGCTGTTTTCGGCCACGCGGCCGATCAGCGCCTTCACGAATTCGGTGCCGATATCCAGCGCCACCAAGTACGTCTGATGGTCGCTTTGCTTGCGCCGGATTTTATCAACAACCTTTAATGCCATGTGCGGGATACAATCATACGAGAATATTGTATCGCGTCACCCCGGCTTTTACCATAAGCAGGTTATAGACGCCTTCCCCGTAAAAATCTTGACGTCCGAAATGCCAGAGAGGATACTAGCTCCTAACGTCGATCGTTCACAATCAAACTTGGAGGAGGGGGCAATGTTCATGGAAAGGAAGATCACGCTTCAGCCGCAGGGCAGCGACATGATCAATTACGTGGTACTGGTTGGCACAAACCTCACGGGCACCCAAAGGAACCGGATCATTAGCTGCCTTCGGGCGTGGCGGCGACCCGGACGGCTCAGATGGCTACGGCAGCGATTTGGGGAACCATTCTTGAGCAATGTCGCGATCCTGGATGACAGTTCTCTGCAAATCTCATTCCGAGATTTGAACTGCCGCAACACCGTCATGCAGTCGACGCGACTGCAAACCGCACTGATGGCGATCATCCCCGAGACGCTGGGGTGGCCCGACTTCACCTACCGTAGAAACTTTTCTAGCGGGTTTAGGCAGTATAGTGTCACCCGGGAGTCTCCGGAAGCGCCTTGGAGCGCTGAGGACATCAGCCCTCCGGATCCGCCACGCCTCCGTCAACCTATAACCCAGCTCGACTACCGACGCACCTAAGCCCTACGATCATGAGAAACGCCTCACGATTGTGGGGCGTTTTCTTTTCCGTACTGATTTATTGCTGGAAGGCTGCGCTAATCTGCTGCGCTTGGCTCAGATGCGGATGCTGCAGCGTGTAAACACTGATACTTACCCCCACAATCAGCGCCATACCAACCGTCAGTTCAAAGACCACCGAGCCACCGCGGCTCGTGCCGTTGAGTAATTGCATATCCTACTCCCCTCGTTTTTGTTTTTTGATGTTCTGATTCCAGTAAAGCAAAATGCTTATGGTTGCGCAAGGGTTTTTATTGCCCTGTATGCCGCATGTATAATAACTCTGCCGTTAATGACTACCAACTGAAGGGAGCTGTCATGTCGGCGCACCAAAACCTTGCTGCAACCCAACCGCCGTACCTCCAGCTCGAGTCTTTCATTGAGCTGATGAGTAACCAAAACCGTGACGCCATACAACGCATGTTGCATGACCATGGGGAGCTGTTCATGCGGGCGGCCGGTTCCAAAGCCAACCACCAAGCCTGGGTCGGCGGCTACTGGGATCATGTCTGCGAGTGTCTGAATTTGGCGATCGTCCAATACGATCTCTGGAATTCGCTCCGGCCTCGGCCATATCACCTCAGTGAAGCTCTGGAGGTATTGTTCGTCCACGATCTAGAGAAGCCCTGGAAGTACTTCCCGAGCACACCCTGCCCTATCCCCGTCCCCAACCTGCAATCAAAGCCAGAGCGAGCTCGCTTTCGACTGGAGCTCCTTGCTTGGTACGGCGTCAACCTGAGCCCCGAGCAACAGAATGCCTTGCAGTACTGCGAGGGCGAACTAGGAGAGTACGATCCCGATCAACGCAAGATGCAACCCATGGCTCACCTCTGCCACACCTGCGACGAGACCAGCGCCCGCCAGTTTCATGGCTACCCCGCCGCACAAGACGATCCCTGGGAAGGCGCCAGACGTATATCATCGGCCCCAACGGCCCGCTCGTAAGAGCGGGCCGTTATCACGTTTGGGTTACGGTTATTCTAAAACCGCCTTGATCCGCCGTACCCCAGCACTCGAAGATTCCTCTTTTTGAATCCTGAATTTGCCGAGCACACCGGTATGCTCTACATGAGGTCCCCCACAAATCTCAATGCTGAACGGTTTTCCCCCTTCCCGGCCCATAAAATAGACCTTGACGGTGTCGCCATATTTATCGCCAAACGCGCCCTTGGCGCCTAGTTTAAAGGCCTCATCAGTGGGATGCTCCTCGAACCAAACTTTGAGGTCGTTTTCGATCTGCTCATTTACGATCTGCTCAACTTCGCGCTTCTGCCCATCGGTCAGTTTGGCATCGTGGGAGAAGTCGAATCGCAGCCGCTCCGGAGTGATGTTGGAGCCACGTTGCACCACATGGTCGCCTAGCACCTGGCGCAGCGCCTGATACATCAGGTGCGTTGCGGTGTGCAGCTTGACGGTCGCCTCGCTCTGATCAGCCAGCCCACCCTTAAACGTCCCCGTCGTAGCAGTGCGCGAACGCTGCTTTTGCTCAGCCATCAGCTGATCGAAATCCGTCGGCCAATTTTTGTCGACTGGAATCTCCAGCTGATCGGCCTCCTCAATACTCAACTCTGTCGGAAAGCCATAGGTATCAAACAGTGCAAACATCGCCTCGCCGCTCAGCTCATCTTTGACGATTTTCTTAAACTCCCGCACACCCCGCTCCAGCGTCCGCCGAAACAGCTGTTCCTCCTGTCGCAGCGCCTCCAGCACCTCGACTTCATGCTCACGTACCTCCGGATAGGTCGCACTGTACAGGTCGATGACCGTCGCGCCCACATCCTCGCACAGCTTCTCGCGAATACCCAGCCGCAAGCCCTGACGAATTGCCCGGCGCACAAACCGTCGCATCACGTAACCCTGAGCCGTATTACTGGGGCGCACTCCATCAACGGCAACCATAACCGCTGCCCGCAGGTGGTCGGCGATGATGCGCATCGGCAGCTCCTCATCCTGGTATTTCTTTCCCGAGAGATTTTCAAGCCTCTCAACAATCGGCCAGATCAGATCGATTTTGTAAATGTCGGGTTGGTGCTGGGCTGCCGCCACCATCCGCTCCAAGCCGCCCCCAAAGTCGACGTTTTTTTGTGGTAGCTCGTCAAAGTCGCCTGCGCCATTTTTGCGATATTGCATAAACACCGAGTTGCCGATTTCCAGGAAACGACCGCAATTGCAGTTGGGGTGACAGTGCTCGCCAAAGCTTTTGTCATGAGGCGTCCCGAAGTCATAAAATACTTCGCTATCAGGACCACCCGGCTCGCCCGCCGGCATAGCTTTCGGATTACCGGCGCGCGACCACCAGTTATTGCTAGCGTCGTAGTAAAAGATCCGCTCCCCCGGTTTCATCCCGCGCTTGCCACCATCCTCGTCATTGCCGACGCTGGCTTCTTTGGCATCGATTTTCGTCTTATTAAAGAGCTTTTTCCAAATCTCAGACACCTCGGTGTCTTTGGGAATACCGATCGTCTCATCGCCAATAAAAGCACTGACGTACAGGTTGGCGGGGTTCAGCTTCAACTCATCGGTCAAAAACTCCCAAAACCATGCTAGCTGCTCTTCCTTGAAATATTCACCCAAGCTCCAATTGCCAAGCATTTCAAAGAGGGTAGTGTGGCGATTGTTGCCAACCTCATCTATGTCTTCCGATCGGAAGCAAATTTGGGAATTGGCTAGCCGTTTGCCCTGTGGGTGCTCGGCGCCCAGTAAATAAGGAATCAGCGGCTGCATACCGCTACCGGTAAACAGTGTCGTAGGATCGTCTTGCGGCACCAAATTGGCGCGCGGAATGATGGCATGGCCCTTACTTTTCATGAAGTCTAGATACTTAGCCCGAATTTCGTTGGTTGTCATAGGGATAATTCTATCTGGAAGGCGGGTTTTAATCAAAATCTAATAAAGGATTGTGATACTAGGTCATGGGTAGTCACAGGTCATCCGGCGGAGTGCCGGAGTGGCTGGACGGGGCCGCCCGCAAAGCACCTTGATAGTGCCACACAAAAAGAAACTTATACTAGCTCAGCGGCCGAAATTATCCCGCCGCCCAAGCAAACCTCCCTATCATAAAGGACCACTGACTGGCCGGGCGCCAAGGCCTTTGCCGGTTCTTTGAGTCCTAGCGTACTGATCAGTGTACTAGTATTCCCCAACGCACACTCGACCAGCTCGCCACGATGACGAAAGCGCACCTGATAATCCTTGCCAGTTTTCGGCTCAGTATCAATCCAATGCGAATTATCAAGATGAATGGTATCGCTATGCAAAGCCAAGTCCTCTGGGTTATCGGTTACCACAACAGTATTAGTCTCCATGTTCTTATCTACAACATAAAACGGCTTGCCGCCGCCTACGCCCAAACCCGAGCGTTGGCCGATAGTGTAAAAAATTGCGCCATTATGCGTCCCGATTTGGCGGCTATCCGCCATCACAATTGGTCCGGGCTGTGTCTCAACATACTGCTGTAAAAACGCCTTCATCCCCACCGGGCCGACAAAACACATGCCCTGCGAATCCTTTTTAGTGGCCGTAGGCAGCTCAAACTTCTTCGCTAGCACCCGCACTTCCGGCTTGGTATAAGCTCCGATTGGCATCAGCGTTTTTTGCAATGCCGCGCGCGTCACACGGTATAAAAAATAGGTCTGGTCTTTAGCGTCGTCTTTGGCTCGCAATAATTGGCCATCTTGGGCACGAGCATAGTGACCGGTTGCAATTAGGTCGGCGCCCTTGCCCAAGGCCGTCCGTAAAAACAACTGAAACTTAATTTCTTGGTTACACATGATGTCAGGATTGGGCGTGCGGCCAGCCTGGTACTCCGCGATCATATAATCAACCACTCGCTGACGATACTCGGTCTCAAAATCGTATACGCGGAACGGGATATCTAGATGTGCTGCCACCGCCCGGGCATCGGCCAAGTCTTCGCGCCACGGACAACGCACACCAGGCAGGTCGGCGGTCCAATTCTTCATATAAATACCGGTTACGTCGTACCCTTGCTGCTGAAGCAAGGCCGCCGTCACCGAGCTGTCAACACCGCCGCTTAAGGCCACAAATACGCGGTGACTCATGGCTGAGAACTAGGCTTAGTAGACCAGACATACAGGGTTTTTTGGAGTTCGGAAAACGTTAGGGCTAATGTAGACGGCTGCCGCCACCAGCTGCTCTTGCGCCACACACTGTCGGCCGCCGAATGATTAATAATCATTACGCTGGAGCCCAACATCTCGTGGAAGCTGAGATCGGCCCGCCGCTGGTGATACGGCGACGTTACCAGGATGATACTGTGAGCGTTGATGCTATGAATGATCGGAGCAGCGTTGGCAGCATTTTGGGTGGTCGTGGCCGAATCTTCTTCGATCAGAATCGCACTGGCCGGCACCCCATCGGCGAGGGCGTCGCTACGCATGGCGGCGGCGTTGGAAGGACCATTGCGGTCGGCTGCCGCTCCCGAAAACAGTAAGGCCGGGGCATAGCCCTCACGATAGAGCTGAACTGCCTCATGGGTCCGTTCGGTAGTTTCGCCGCCGCTAATAGCCACGATCAAATCGGCGTGACGCAGCTGGTCCTGGGGCGACAGAAAATAGCCGATCCCAATAATACCGCCGGCCACTACCGCGGCAACCACTACTAAGCCGATGGCGAGCCACTTCAACAATTGCATAAACCTATTGTACTAGACGGCCATGCTTAGACAGCTCCCGCACCCGCGGAACGAGCTTGATAAGTGCCCGTCCAAGGTGTGTGACTTCGGTTTTGGTGGTCGGGCGCCCCAGTGTAATGCGCAGACTAGACGCAGCCTGCTCGGGAGTACGACCGACTGCCGTCAGGACATGCGAGGGACCCTGATTGGCCGCCGTGCAGGCCGAGCCAGTTGCTAGCGCAAAGCCGGCGGCACCCAGGTGCGCTACCAGTGTTTCACCAGATGCTCCTTCAATAGTAATGTTCAAATTACCGGCCAACCGTTGCCTCAGGCTGCCGTTTATGGTCACGCCGGGCAGCTTATGTAACGCCTGCCACAACCCGTCACGCAAACCGGCCTGGCGCTTAGCCTCTGGGGCCCGATCGCCCTGCACCAACTCCAGTGCCGCCGCTAGTCCCACGGCAGCCGACAGATTTTCGGTGCCGCCGCGCAAACCATTTTCTTGGCCGCCCCCCAGCATCACCGGACGCAATTGAACACCGGTACGTACATACAACACCCCGCTCCCGGCCGGTCCATAGAGCTTGGATCCACCCAAGCTCAGCAGATCAACTCCTAAGCGAGCCACCTGCAAATTGAGCAGGCCAGCCTGGGCGGCATCGCAATACAAATAGAGGGGCGTGGTAATGCGGCGGGCTTCCCTGTCGGCGCGAATAGTGGCAATTTCCGCCGCTATCGCCGCAATCGGCTGGATAGTGCCGATCTCGTTATTAGCATATTGCACGCACACCAGCGTCGTTAGGTCGTCAACGGCAGCAGCGACCTGTCCCGGCTGGATCACCCCTTGCTCCTCCACGGTGATAATGCCAGTTTGGTGCCCTTCGCTCTCCATCGCTTTGAGGCATTCCAAAACCGCCTCGTGCTCGATGGCGCTCGCCACGAGGCGGCCAGAACGTTGCAGCTTGGCCACGCCTTGAATCGCCACATTTGCCGCCTCCGTACTGCCGGAAGTAAAAATAATTTCGGTCGGCTTTGCTCCTAAAACCTTAGCTACTCGTGCTCGTGCGGTTTCGAGTGCCTGATGCGCTGCCCGTCCCGGCGTGTGCAGCGACGATGGATTCGCCCAACCACTCTTGAGATACGGCGCCATCGCCTTCAGCACCTGCGGATGTGGGGGCGTTGCCGCGGCGTAGTCAAAATAGATAATGGATTTAGGCATCTTCAAACTCCTTTTTAGATACCAAACAAGGCCTCGGCATTGGCGGTGGTTTGCGCCGATAGTTGCGCTACCGGTTCGCCGCGCAGCTCAGCCAGAAACTCCGCAATATCCGCCACCCGCGCCGGCTCGTTGGTTTTACCCCGATTCGGCGCTGGACTCAGGTAAGGGCAGTCGGTCTCCAGGAGTAAGTTTTCCAGCGGCACCTGCTTGGCGGCCTCCAGCTGGCCAGCGTCTTTGGTAAAGGTCATGATGCCATTCAACGCCACTTGCAGCCCGGCCATTAAAACCTGATCGAGTTCGGCCGGACCGCCGGTAAAGCTATGGACTACGCCGCGCAGCTTCGGATAATCGCGCAGCACCGCAAAAAAGCGCTCAAAGGCCTCCCGCACATGAAAAATTGCCGGCAAACCCAGCTCGAGCGCCAACTCAATCTGTAGCCGCACCACCGCTTCCTGCTCCTCGGGCGTAGCTTGGGAGCGAAAAAAATCAAACCCGCACTCGCCTATTGCCACCACCTTGCGCCGACCTGCCAACTCGCGCATGTAGTCGACTGCCGGCTGGGATTCGTGGGCAGCATGAGGATGCACACCTACCGTCGCCCACACCTGTTCGTAGACTGCCGCCAACTCAACTGCCTGACGGCTGTCGTCGCTATCTACCCCTACGGTGATAATCTTGTCGATGCCGGCCTCACTGGCCCGATGCAACACCGCCGGTACTTGCCCGCTCAGCTCCTTAAACTGAAGGTGGGCATGGGTATCGATCAGTCCGGCCATACTACCTTTTGACGGGAGCATCAAACTTGGGGAACAGGATGCCGACACTGCCATCAACCTTGCCCATACCAAAGGTCTGCGCAACCCGCGCCGCGGTCGCCGGAATAAACGGCGTCAGGAGCTGCCCGATGTGCAGAATATCGGCCACCGCTTGCTGCAAGACCTTTACCAACTGCTCGTGATCGCTTTTGGCGAGCTCCCACGGCTTTTCCTCTTCGATGAACTGATTGACGCCGCGAACATGGACCCACAATTCATCCAGTGCCCGATCCAATCGCAGCTTCTGCATTTCCTGGTGGTACAATCCGACATCGTGGGAGGCCTTGGGAATTTCGCCAACGGTACCGCTAAGATACCGCTCTACCATCGAGGCTACCCGCTGCACAGCGTTCCCAAACTCGTTCGCCAACTCGGATTCGTACACTTCCCGAAAGCGCTCGTGACTGAATTCCCCGTCGCTGCCAAACGGCATTTCTTTCATCAAATAAAACCGCAGAGCATCAACCCCGTACTCCCCCGCCATCGCTACCGGGTTGATAGCGTTACCCAGCGACTTAGAGATCTTCTTGCCTTCAATCGTAAAGAACCCATGCGCAAAGACTTGCTTGGGGAGCGGCAGCCCGGCGCTCATCAACATGGCCGGCCAATAGATGCAATGAAACCGCGTAATATCCTTGCCAATCAGATGAATATCAGCGGGCCACCACGGCGCTTCATTGGGATAACCGGCGGCGGTCAGATAGTTGACCAAGGCGTCAAACCACACATATACCACCTGCTTGTCGTCGCCCGGCCACGTGATCCCCCAGCCTTTATTCGGCCGCGAAGCGCTAAAGTCTTCCAAGCCGCCCTTTATAAATGCCACCATCTCATTACGGCGGCTCTCCGGCTGAATAAAATCGGGGTGCTCCTCAATATGCTTAAGCAGCTGCGCTTGATACTTACTCAGTTTGAAAAAGTAGTTCTCCTCTTTGAGTTTCTGTGGCTTTTCGTCGGGATGGTCGGGACAGTGGCCGTCCACCAAATCCGATTCCTTCTTGAACTCCTCGCAGCCCACACAGTACAGTCCCTCATAAGTACCTTTGTAGAGGTCACCGGACGCTTGAACCGTCTCAATGAAAGCCTCGACAGCTTTTTGGTGGTCCTTGTCGGTGGTGCGCACAAACCGATCGTAGCTAATACCCAGCTGGTCCCAAGTACTTTGCCAAGCCTCATCCATCCAGTCCACGAACTCGGTGGTCTTTTTATCGGCTTTTTTAGCCGCCTGGACAATCTTCTGGCCGTTCTCATCGGTACCGGCGCTAAATAATACCTCCATGCCCTGCTGGCGCTGGTAACGCGCCACCACATCGGCGGCAATCAGGCCATAAGCCGTGCCAATATGCGGCAGGTCGTTTACATAAGGAATAGCAGTGGTGATATAGAACTTTGACATAGGCTTTAGTGTAGCGAAAATCCGGCTACCGGTCTATGTCGGGTTGCAGGTCAGATTAATTCGGCGTCGACTACCGTCCGATACAACTGCTTCCACTCCGGCAGACTCAGCTCTTGCGCCCGGGCTGTCGGTTCGAGTCCTGCCGCATCCAGCAATTCCGCTGCCAACTCCATACTCATATTCAGTCCGCCGGCCAAGCTGTTTTTGAGCATTTTGCGGCGCTCGCCAAACCCGGCCTTCACCAGCCGGAACAATTTGTCTCGGTCAGCGGCAAAGGCCGGCTGATCGCCCACATGTATCTGCAGGATTGCCGAATCGACGTTTGGCGGCGGCCAAAACAGCTGGCGCGGCACCATATGTACCACCTTCGGCTGACCATAGTACTGCACGCTTACCGCCAAAATGCTCATTTTGCCCGGCTTGGCCGCTACCCGCTGGGCCACCTCTTTTTGGATCAGCAACGCTAGGAGCTGGGGTTGATTCTCTGCCTCTAGCAGCCGCCGCAACAAAGCCGAGGTCAAATAGTAGGGGATATTGGCCACAACCTTATAGCCTCGCGGTAGCGTCCCCAGGTCAAATTGCATGATGTCGCCAGCAACCACTTGCAGGTTCGCCGGTCGGTCGCGCTCCAGCAGCTGTGCCAGTGCTGGATCCTGCTCCACTGCCACCACCTGGCCCACGGCTTGCGTCAGCGGCATCGTCATGGTTCCCAGGCCGGGCCCGACCTCTAGTACCGTGTCATCGGGTGTCAACTCCCCCGCCGCCATAACAGTACCCAGGCTCGACCGATCCACCAAAAAGTGTTGCCCCAAGCCTTTGCTGGCCTTGAGGCCCGCCAGCTGCATAGCCAGCCGCAAGTCATTGAGGTTGGTTAAATCCATAGCCGTATTGTAGCTTACCGAAGGTCGATTGCGAGATAGTGTCTAGTAGCTGTTGTGGCCTTGCCAGTAGCTGTAGGCGGCGGCGGGGCTGCCGTATTTGCCGGCAATGTAGTTCAAACCCCAGGTGATCTGGCCGACCGTGGAGTGGTCGGTAATCTTACTGCAGGGATAGGCTTGAGGGATACCGCAAGCACCGGAGCCGGAGTCGCGGGAATTCGGATTCCAGCCGGATTCGTGCATCCACAGCTGATACAGAGCCGTCCACTGGCTGCCGACCCAACCGCGTTGAGCGGCCATTTCCTGTCCCAGCTCCACCGGGTTAGCCGAAAGGTCAATCTTGGTGCCTACCTGGACAACCGCGGTAACCGGCGCCTGCGTCATCGTCTGGCTGAGGAGGTCGCGGCTCTGCTCCACCCCATTTTGGAAATGCACCCGATAGCTCGATATTTGCTGGCCATCAGAACCCGGTGTTTGCACCTGGGTGACACCAATGGTCAGAGCCGGATTGCTGATAGTCTTGGTCGCGTGCGGTATTGCCGTCGTCTGTTGCTCCATCACAACCGTCACCCGGTTGATTTGAATGGTCATACCGGCAGAAATGGTTGTTCCCGTAGCCGGCGACACCGTATCCTGCGGCCCCAATGCCACATCACGCTCGTTCAGCAAGCCGCCCACCGTTTTCTGTTGGGTCCGCGCCAGCGTTTGATGCCCGTCGGAATTGATGTACACCGGAACTGCCCGGTGAATTACCACTTGCTGGCCCACCACACCGTCGCCGGTAATATTGGCAATCGTCGATATACTATAGCTGTCCTCAGGGAAGACCGTCATGCCCGCCGCCTTGGCAATCAAGTCCGGCGATTGGGCAGCCGTCACCACTGTCTTGTGGGTTTGGCCATCAACCACCACCACTGGCCGTGAGCGGTAGACGTTGATATTAAAGAATCCCGGCGGTATAGCAGCCGCCGCATCCGGCTCCACGGCATCACCCGGGCCTAACTTCACCCCACCCTGCTCCAAGGCTGCCCCAACGGTAGTGGCGTCGGTGGTAATCACCTTTTGCTGACCATCATAATAAATGCTGACAATGCGTGAAGAATCCGCGAAAACATGTTTCGGCGGGGGGATAAAGCCGGTGACTAAACCGACGACTAAAATTCCCAGTCCAATTCCAGTAGTCCAGGCGATGACCTGCTGGAACCTGTTACCTGCCGGAGCCTGCAACATGGATCGAATGCTATCTAAGATAGTAGCCTCACAAATTAGTGAAAACGACCGCTTTTGTTTTTGGGCTTTTTGAAGCTCCACCAGATGGAAGCTTAGGATTTAGTGTAGCCGCTCGTGCTTAAAATGTCAATAACCACAAGCAGTTTAGTAGTAATAATTTGAATAGTAGTTCGGATAGCGCATGACAACTCCAGTCATGAACTTATTCCACCCCTTTATTGGTCGATTAACCCAGCATCTTTAAAAGGTGTCGCTCCACTATGGCTAGTCTTTCTTCGAGTGACTTTATAGAAGGTGATAAGGGTTGAGGCTCCTCATTGGAGGGAGCCGACTCAATTTTATTTTTATACCTCTCCTGATAGAGCTTTGGCGATATTTCTCTCATTGAGATCTGCCCGACTTCTGATCGTGGTATTAACCACCTCTCGCCAGCAGGTAATTTCAATTTTATAGCTCCTTTGAAGATTTTTTTCTCCCTGATTCTCCTGCGTATGGTATGTATGCTTACACCAAATTTTCTAGCAACTTCTGTTGCTTCAATATAATCTTCATAATCCTCTGTGGTCACCATAGCTTATCCTGCTTCCTTATTTTCAGACTTATTATATTGCACTTGAACGTCATTGCATACAGTCACTCCGCTTCGAAGTGCTTCGAATGCCATCACAATAAAAGCTGAATGGGTATTGATAAGATTCGGATAACGGACCATAGCCTCAGCAAGAACGTTGACAAGAACGTTGACTAGTGATAAATAGCGTTATATAGTGATATATTCTTCCCATTGGAGGGGTTAATCCGGAGTCGTGTAAACGAAGCTGGATTCAGCCCTTTCCAATCAAGGAGAAGTGTAATGTCTGCCGACGATGAGAAGGAATTCTGGGAAGAAGAGGGTCTGGCGGTCTATGCGTATACTGCCAGTAGAGGCGACCTGCCGATCATGATCATCGCGCACGAGTGGGATGTGGGAGAGCATAAAGGGGTACATCTCAAGTACAGCTATGCGCACAACGATGACTTCACTCCGGGACGTCTTCAAACCCTTAGCAGTGGGCTAATTGAGCCATTGGAGAGCGATGAGCACTTCGCTCGACTAATCGCTGATGGCAGCATCAAGCGTATTGGCGACTTCCCAAATGACTTCAAGCGCGCTGATGTGACTGTCAGGGAGGGCGAGGTTGAGAGGCTAGAGGCTAAGTCTTGAGTTTGTGCTCGGGGAATAACGTCGTAATAGCCTCCCAAGATAATCTGCCTGGTCTTGAAGGCTCACGGAAGAGGTCTCTGATCTCAATCGTGGGCCTCTTTCTTTTTTATGTTCTAATTGTCCGGAGTTCATCGATTAGCCCCAGCTAGCTAGGCCACTTTCTCAACCGGCGCAAACGATAAGCTCAACTGCTTCACCCCGATTCCTTCGAAGGCGACTTTGAGTTCATCACCTTCGGCGCTCACCACAATGCCTTCGCCAAATTTGGCGTGGCGGATTTTATCGCCGGAGCGCAGGTCGGCTTTTTCGGGGGCTAGCTCTGGTTCGGAGTGGGTTTGGGGCGGCCAATCTGCGACCGCGGCACTCTGCAAACTCGTATCCGGATCGTCCTGAACCTCGGCCGGGATATCTAGCAAAAAGCGGCTCGGCGGATTATGTTGGATCTGCCCATACAGCAACCGGGAAGTCGCATGCAATAAATACAGTTTTTGCTTGGCACGCGTCATCCCTACATAGGCCAGCCTCCGCTCCTCCTCCAGCTGACTGCCATCCAGGGCGCTGCGGCTGTGCGGAAAAATCCCCTCCTCCATGCCCGGCATGAACACGACTGGGAACTCCAGGCCTTTGGCAGCATGCAATGTCATGAGGGTGACGGCGTCGGCCGAGGTCGAGTAATTATCCAGGTCAGTGATCAGCGCGATCTCCTCCAAAAAGCCATCGAGACCCATCTCGTCATAGGTCTCGGCCACACTCTGGAGCTCCTTCACGTTCTCGATGCGATCGCCGGCTTGGATACTGCCGTCGTCCAAGTAGGCCAGGTAGCCGCTGTCGGTGAGCACGCGCTTTAGCAGGGCGGCCAAGGGCAGATTGTCAGCGGCTTGACGCAACCGTTGAATCAGCTCGTACAGTTGAATGACGGCGTTTTTGGCGCGGGGCGTCAGTCCGTCAATTTCTCCCGCTGCTTTGAGCGCATCCAGTAGCGGCAGATCGTGCGTCCGACGGTACGCCAGCAAGTGCTCCAGGCTTTTCCCGCCCAGGCCTCGAGGCGGCAGGTTCACGATCCGCCCAAAACTAATCACGTCATCAGGATTATGCACCAGCCGCAAGTAGGCCAGCGCATCCTTAATTTCTTTGCGTTCGTAAAAGCGCGTGCCGCCGACAATTTTGTAGGGGATGTTGTGGCGCAAAAAGCCTTCCTCTAGAGACCGCGACTGCGCACCCACCCGGTACAACACCGCAAAATCGCGCAGCTCTAGCGTTGGGGTCAAACTACCCGCCCCGCGCTTAAGGGCGTGACTTTGACGCCCAATCAGCTCAATAGCGTTGCAAATCATATCGGCCTCCTGATCTTGATCGTAGGCGGTAGCTACCTGCACGCCTTCGCCACCGCGAGCATCGGTCCAGAGCTGCTTTTCTGAGCGCACCCGATTGCGCGCAATTACGGCGTGGGCGGCGTCCAAAATGTTCTTGGTTGAGCGATAATTCTGCTCTAGCTTAATCACCGTCGCCTTGGGATAGTCTTTTTCAAAATCCAAGATGTTTTGGAAATTCGCCCCGCGCCAGGAGTAAATCGCCTGCCAGTCATCCCCCACCACGCAAATATTGTGATGCTTGGCCGCCAGCGCCCGCGCTAGCTGATACTGAGCGTGGTTAGTATCTTGATACTCATCAATCATGATGTAATGAAATTGAGCCTGCCAGCGCGCCAAGGCTTCCGGCTGGCGCAGCAGCTGCACCGTCTTCATAATAATGTCGTCGAAATCCACGGCATTTGCCTGTGCCAGCAGTGCCTGGTAGGCTGGGTAAACTTTGGCTGCCACTTCTTGGGCCGGCCCTTTGGCATAATTGCCGTACTGGTCGGGGCCAATCAATTCGTTCTTGGCGCTGGAAATCAGGTTAGAAATAAGGTTGGGACTGAATTGCTTTTCGTCGATGCCCTGCTGGCGCATGACTTGCTTTACCGCACTCAGGCTATCGGCGGCGTCAAAAATGGTGAAGCTGGCAGTCAGGCCGATGTGGTCATGGTCGCGGCGCAACATCCGGATGCAAATCGCGTGGAAGGTGCCGATGAACGGCAAGTAGCCGCGGTCGTCAGAGCGGCGACCCAGCAGGGTCAGTACCCGCCCGCGCATTTCACCGGCAGCTTTGTTCGTAAACGTCACTGCTAGAATATTGCCCGGCCGCACCTTTTTCTCTGCCACCAAGTAGGCAATACGATGCGTCAATGCTTTGGTTTTGCCGCTACCGGCCCCGGCTAGCATCAGCACCGGTCCCTCGGTGGCTAGCACTGCTTGGCGCTGCGGCTCATTCAGATCACGGAGTAAGTCTGCCATCTCTCTATTGTACCGCGCCGACCCAACGCCTGGCTACGAAGCGCGACTCTTTGTCAGCTCGGCTGCCTGCGCCATAATCGAGCTAAATTGTTCGTAATTGAGACTGGCCCCGCCCACGAGCAAACCGTGGATATGCTCCATTTTTAGGAAAGCCCCGGCGTTATCATCATTAACGCTGCCGCCATACAAAATTTCTACCTGCGAGCTGGCTGCTTCGCCAAACAGCTCTTCAAGTGTTCCACGAATAACGCTTACAATCGGATCAACTTGCTCCGGCATCGCAAACTCGCCAGTGCCAATCGCCCACACCGGCTCATAGGCGATCGCCAGACGGCGGATATCGTCGTCACTGATTTGGCTAAGGCTCCCGCGGAGTTGGTCGACAATAACGCGCTGGGAACTGCCACTGTGACGCTCGTTAAGCCGTTCGCCCACGCATAAAATCGGTTTTAGATTATTACGCACCGCCGCGGCCAGTTTCAGCGCAACTTGGCTATCGGTCTCATGAAAATGAATCCGTCGCTCCGAGTGGCCCACGATCACGTAATCCACCAAATCGCGCAGCATCGGCCCAGACACCTCTCCCGTTAATGCCCCCTCGTCTTGATCGTTGAGGTTTTGGGCCCCGAGCTTAATAATGTCGCGTTCAACCTTGTCATGCGCGGCGGACAAGTCCACAAACGGCGGGCAAATCACCGTCGTCACGTGCGTCTGGGGCTTGGCCTTTTCCTGCAACTTCTCGATTAATCGCACTGCCTGCTCCGGCGTTTGATGCATCTTCCAATTGCCCACGATTGTGAAGTGTTTCATGGCTTAATCATAACATGCTTATGGTGCTAGCCATCGAGACCCGCGATAATAATTATTTAATCTGCGCCACATATAATCAATTTGTTTGGTGGGTTAGACCCAAACTGGCATCATGGGGTCACGACTGGTGTCGAGGTGTTTCTTGCCAGTTATGCCATTCGGGTTCGATTCCCGATGGCTCCACCAAACACAAAAAAGAGCCTTTCGGCTCTTTTTTACTCTTGCCAGCTTCTCAACATTTATATTATAAGCTAACACTCAAGCACCTTCAAGCCCGGCAGCTCCAAGCCGGCCATCAGGTCCAGACTGGCGCCACCACCGGTCGACACCCAGGTGAACTTGTCGTGCAGTCCCTCGCTGTCCACAAACGCAGCTGTCTCCCCGCCGCCGATAATCGACTTCGCCCCGGACTCAATAATATTGTCGGCCAGCAAATGCGAGCCGTGCGCAAAATCCGGCACCTCAGTTACGCCCAGCGGGCCGTTCCAAATTATGCTGCCGTGAAACTCAAACGGGTTTAAAATGTGTGAGACGGTTTGCGGACCCAAGTCGACAATAATATCCTTGGGGCCAACCTTATCGACCGTCACCACGTGCCCCGGACCCTTATTCTTCGACTTCGCCACAATCACATCCTCGGGGATAACCACCTCAACTCCCTCTTTTTCGGCATCCGCCAAAATCCGCTTCACCTCGCCATAGAACTCCGGCTCCACCAAACTCTTGCCAACTTTGTGGCCCAATGCTGCCAAAAAAGTATTGGCCATGGCGCCACCAATTACCAGCTTGTTAGCGTGCTTAATCAAGTTATCGAGCACCTCAATTTTGGTCGAAACCTTGGCGCCGCCGATCACCGCCACCAGCGGCTTCACCGGATGCTTATACGCCCCCACAATCGTCGCGACTTCGTGCTCCACCAGAAAACCGACCGCACTGGGTAGGTCCTTAGTCACACCCGTCACCGAGGCGTGGTCACGATGGATATTGGCAAAAGCGTCGTCCACAAACACCTCGCCCAAACTAGCCAACTCCTTAGCAAACTTGGGATCGTTGGCCTCCTCACCCTTATGAAAGCGGGTGTTTTCGAGCAGGATGATATCGCCAGGGGCCAGCGCTGCCGCCGCGGCCTGGGCTTGTGGGCCGATGCAATCCGGCACAAACGTAACCTGGTGCCCCAGCATTTCCGAAACCTTTTTGGCCACCGGCGCCAGACTCATCTCCGGCACCACCTTCCCCTTTGGCCGACCCAAGTGGCTTACCAGAATGATGCTGCAGTTGTGGTCGAGTAGGTAGCGAATCGTCTCGAACGACGCCTCGATCCGCAACGGATCGCCGACGATGCCACTGGATACTGGTACGTTATAATCCACGCCGAGCAGGACTTTTTTATTTTTGACTTTCAGATCGCGGACGGTTTTGAGGTTCATACCTCTATTGTAGCAAACCGGTTATGATAGACGCGAGGGCTAGGCAAAAATCCTCTTGAGCAGATCCTCATAGCGCTTGGTTTCTTTATCAAGTCCTTCGCCAATTAACGTCAATGTCCAATTCCTGGAATCAACATATTTTTCCCCAGCCTTTTTAATGGCTTTTCTATCCACTGAGCGTGCTCGCTCAATCCAGTCGTTGGGCGTCAGCCGTGGCAAATCAAATAGGAATCGGTAGTCATACCACGACGCAAGTGCTGCCGGTGTCTGAAAACTCCGCTGCAACGAACCTACTATCATGCCTTGTGCTCGCTCCATTTCGGCATCGCTAATGTCGCCCGCCACTACTCCGTAGAGCTCCATTAGGCCCAATTCAACTAACTCGTGGAGCTTATTAGGCACAGTCTGGTCGGCCATCCATAGCTCAGTCGAGTCAAAATCACTGCTATATCCGCTTGTGAAAGCGTAGGTAAGTCCTCGCTCCCGTGACTTCATTTTCATCCGCGAAGCCAGACCCCCGTCATAGACATCGCTAAGAAGGAGTAGCGGGGCCATGGCTTCCTCGTCTCTCCCTAATGCCGAAAACGTAAGATAAAAATGATGCTGCGAGGGTATATGCGAGGGAAAAGCCGTCACCTTTTGACTATAATCTGCCGGCTTAAGCGGCTCATATTCAAGGGCGGTACCAGGAGGATGCTTCGCCAGCCGCCGATTCAATTGCTTAATCATTCCTGACAGTCGGCCGGTCCCGAGATCACCGGCAATAACGAACCGGAGGTTACTAGTACCGTATGTGCGCTCCCAGTAATCGCGGACATCCTCAGGCGTAATTTTAGCCAAACGCTCGAATCGCTCTTCCCAAGTAGGATTAATAGCGGGGAATATTGAATGGTAATGCCTATAATGGCGATTGCCTCGATCATTATCACGGCGACGTTGAAGCTCCTGATCAATCACTTCTTTTTGCTGTTTAACTCGATCGGGGTTGATAAGAGGTGTTAGGATTTGATCTAAACCGAGTTCGACAATCTCCTTAGTGAAATCTGTGCCAGCTACAAAATAGTAAAGAGTTTGGTTGTAGCTAGTGCTTGCATTGTACCCAGCGCCAAGCCGCTCTATTGCCGACTTAAATTCTATGGGCTCCGGATAACGTTTGTTGCCTTCGAACAGTAGGTGCTCTAATAAATGCGGAACCTCATAGATACTAGGGTCGCAAAAGCGATGGCCATTTCGTACATGACTGCTAAAATAAAACGAAATCGCCCCTGGCGTGTTTACTGCCAGAAGCTTGGCGCCACCTGCCAATTCGTGTTCGCTGACTTCGTGTTGCATGATCTTTTAATGGTATCATGACTCCTGATAACAACTCATGTAGCCCCTTGAGAAATCGGCCTATTTGGGCTACCATAACACGGTTACAAACTGGCAGCCGCGTCGTCTAATTGCAGGACACCAACCAGGTTGGAAATGTGGATTCGTGTCCCACCGCCGCTGCCGCTCGCGGTCCCATCGTCTAGGGGTTAGGACACCAGGTTTTCATCCTGGCAACCGGGGTTCGAATCCCCGTGGGATCACCATGTTTTTATAGCTTGGCAAAGGCATTATTTGTATCTACGTAAAGCCTTATATGACCAATTCCCTCTTGATATGGTTCCAATTCGAGATACGGTAGTTCACATGAACTTATTTGGCTTCGTTAAGCTATTATTTTTTATAACTACTTCATTAATTTAAAGCCAGCGGATTAAAAGGCATTCGCGAGACGAAATAACTACGGTCGCAGCGTACCCGCAAACACCTGCCAAGCCAGCAGCGACTTCGCCACCAAGCTCAGTGTCATATAGACCTGCTCGCCGTACAAGTAATCTTTCCAAGGCCCCACTTTTTTATACTGCAGCACCATGTTAATAGCGAAGCAGCTGAAAAAGATGAAAATGGAAACGAATATCCAATAAACGAAGGCTGGCGCGCTACTACCTTGATGGTGGCCGAGCCAGAGGTAAAAGGCAATGACTAGCCACGACACCAGGCCGGCCCAGCAACCAATCAAATAGCTCAGCCAGTTGGTCCGCGTTGTGGTTTGGTTATGTACCTCCATTACCAGCCCCATAAGGTTCATGATCGACACCAGCGCAAACAGCATAACCAAGCTACTTGCGTCATAAATGCCGACGAGCAGACCAATCGCCACCATCATGATGCTGGCTGACAGTGAGTACTCTATCCACCGTGCCTTATTAATCCCCAGAGTGAGGTTGTGGTTGTAGCGCCGGTTGTACACAGTAGCGACAATCAAATGTGCTGCCGCAGACAAGAAGAAGAATACCGCAATCAGCCAAGGTAGCTGTACGTTAAATAACGTTTTGGTAGCTGGCTCCAAGTGCCGGGTAACACTACTAAACTGCAAATAAGTACCCGTTACCGGTACGGCAAAGCTTTTACTTATTAGCAAGATGGCCAAGCCCTGGACAGCATGGAGTCCGGCCAGAACGAAATTAAATCTTCTGAGCTTACCTAGGCTTATAGTGCTCGCCATACTAAGTTAGGCAGTTTTGGGCTTGCTCATCATTTTGACGATGCTGTAAATCATGTATAGCGAAGCCACGCCTACGATCGCATAAATAATGCGTGATCCGGTTGAATCAACCCCAAAGATACTATCTACTAGATTGTACTTTAGCCAGCCAACCAAGCCCCAGTTAAAGCCGCCGATTACTAGAAGCACAATTACTAGTTTGTCTAATGCGTTCATCTTCATAGCTCGCTCTCCTTATGTGCACATTTATAATGGTGCTGTAAGCATAAGCTTTATGAGGAAGATAAGCAAATAAAAAGTGGCTTGGCTAAGCTGGTTCTACATCCCCGGCATTGGCAGCATTTCTAAAACGTCGATTAAAGCATCAGCGCGTTTCAAATGGGGGTGATTCTTTAGTAGCTCTACCACCGTATTTTTGGAATCGCCTTCGATGATGGCATAGCCGGAAACATCAGAGTCGCTATCGGTTACGCCACTCGGTGTCAATCGACTCACCGCCTGCAGCGGCAGGCCCCAGTCGACCTTAGCCGTCTTGCTGGCTTCGTCGCGCCATTTGATCCACTCATTCATACTGGCCTTCATCTGCTCGGGGGTGGTAGTGGCCATAGTGTCTCGCGCAGACTGTGATGCGTTATATAAAATCATAAATTTCGCCATAATCATTTCCTCACTGTTTAACTGATCCTATGATACCAAAAGAAAGACCCCTGGAGGGGCCTTTCTTGTCTTTGCCAAGCTTAAATCCTAGCGCTTCTCGCTGCGGTCGCGAGGATCCGAGATTTTTTCGCCAAAGGTCATCGAGGACTCGCGCGAGCTGAACCTCCCCGAGTCGGCCGCGCTGGCGGCGGGCTCGGCCATGGCGGTGAGTTCCAGTGTCGCCAATCCAGCAACGATAATCCCCAGCACTACCTGGTTCCATTTAACTGGCGTTGTGCTCGCCAGCACAAATGGCGCAATAATAAACCAGATACCAGCCAGGAAGTTGAGGCCGCTCGGCCAGGTCGTAGTAGGCATCGAGAGTTTAACCAACGCCAGCACTCCGACGATAATCCCAATAATCACTTGAGTCGTGGCATTGCCGCTCGATGTATAGTTGATCCATAGTGGTGAAAAAACTAACCACAGAGCCGCCACAAAGCTCAAACCAGCCGTCCACCGTATTAATTGTTCGTTCATAATCACCCTCACATTTCCTTTTACGCATTGCTTTTCTAGGTTAAGCTTATCGCGCTGAAAGGGGGTAAATCATCATTAGGATTTACAAATTGGCGGGGCGTGAAGTCAAGCTTTTTGTACGTCGGGGCTGCGGCGCTAGCCTAACCCTCGTGGAGTACGGAAAGAATATTACCGGCTGGATCCTTGAACCAAGCGATATCCGGGCCGCGCTTTTGGGAAATGCCGCGGGCAATACCCTTCTCGTCGGTCATGCCTTCGTAATGCTCGAACGTAACGCCCTTGCTCGCGAGTTCTGCGACCGCTTTATCGATATCATCGACAGGAAAATTGAGGATGGTGAACGCTGCCGGCGTGTGGTCGTCTTTGGGGTAAATCAAGATGACGCATTCTTTCGAAATTTTGAGCTGCAGACCAGCGCCGCCCTCTTCGACATCGAGGCCGAGCGTCTGACCATAAAATTCCTTGGCCGCCCCCAAATCATTAACCGAAAATCCACTAAATGCTTTGGAACCTTGCAACATATCCGTCTCCTCTTATATATCAATCATACTACGCTAGGCGACTCAGCTCTATTTTGAATTGATTGCAGGCGATTATAAGCATTGGCGGTTTGGAAATTGGGCCGTATAATTGGAGGCATGGGAGTTTTTCTAGACGGAGTACAGCGACGGACCGTTGGCCCAGCACCAATGGGACAAGCCACGATGGCGTTACCGCGCCGACGGCAACTCGTGGCGTTGCCGTCGTCTGGCCCCTTGAGCTCCATTGATGGCTTGGTGCGGCGGGTCGCAGCTACCCCTCAACCGATTGGCATGGTTGAAGCGGTGGCGCCCCTCCCAACCGCTCAACCGTTGACGTCCGGTACCTCATGGTACCTGCCGGCCGCCCTAGCCGCTGCTACCGTCGGCATTGCGGCGGGTGCTATCAGCCTTGATGCCAGCAAGCTTCCCTCCCTCGATCTCGCCGCCCTGTTGCCGCGCGTTGGTGTCGCCTCGCATACGGTTGCCGCCCAACAGCCCCACCCGGCTCGCGTCACCACCCACGCCGCCGCTCCTGCCGCGCTCGCAGCCAGCCAGCAAGCCATGCAAAACGTCATCACCCAGCATGCTGCCGCAGCCGGCGTGCCCAGCGGCATTATGACCATCGACCTCAAAACCGGTGCCGTCGCCAGCAGCAACGCCGACGCCGTCTTTACCAGTGCCAGTCTCTACAAGCTGTTCGTTGCTAAGGCTGTTTATGCCGGTATCGATGCTGGCGCCATCCACTCCACCGATCTGGCCCCAGGCACTACGATGAGCGTCCAGAATTGCCTCAACCAAATGATTACGGTTTCGAGCAACCCTTGCGGCGAAGCGCTCGGCGGTCTGGTAGGTTGGGATAGCCAGAACGCCAGCCTCCATGCCGCCGGTTTTACCCACACCTCCCTGCGTCAATACGACAGCGAACAAACCAGCGCCAGCGATGTCGCCCTTTTGCTCCAAAAACTTTACCACGGCAGCCTGGTGAGCTCGTCCAGCGGCACGGCTTTTATAAATCTTCTAAAAGCTCAGCAAATCAACAACCGCTTGCCGGTAGGTTTGCCAGCTGGCGTCGCCGTTGCCCACAAAACTGGTGACCTGAACGGCCTGGCCCACGACGCTGGTATCGTGTATGCGCCGAGCGGCAATTACATCGTGGTGGCTATGAGCGGCCCTTGGACGAGCACCGACCAGGCTTACAGTTGGTTCGGCGGTTTTAGCGACGCCCTCTACGCCGCTGTATCCGGTACCCGCGCCGCTAAGTAGGCTAGTAGTTATAGGGAGATGAAGGAGGTGGCATCGGGGCCGGAGTGGGGACGGGAGCCGCTTGGGTCGGAGTTGGCGTGGGCGTGGGCGTAGGAGTTGGCGTGGGCGTGGGCGTGGGCGCTGGCGCCACTACCGGAGCCGGTGAGGGTGCCGGCGTGGTCTGAGTCGTCGCGCTGCCAGCCGGCCTCGCGATATGGAATCCTTCCGACCCGTCACCGGTCACATCCCCGGCTTTACTGTCGCCGGTAAAGGTATAGAGCGGCATGCCGTCGTAGGCGTATTGCATTGATCCATCGGCGCGCTTGATGGTAGCAACATGCGCCGGCAATGAGCCGGTGGAGCCAGACGCCACATAGGCTGGCCAGTTCGCCAGGCAGGCACCGGTACAATTACTGGTTCCGGCAGTATCTTTCTCGTACGTATACAGCGCTTGCCCCTTGGCATTTGCCAGATAGGCTCCCGCACTGGGGCTGTTCTTAGTTAGGATAACCGCAGCGGTATTCGACGCGGTGCTGGTTGGTGCTTTGCTGCTTGATTTGTGCATCAGGGCGTATGCGCCCACGGCAATGACGATAATAACCACTAATCCGATCATAATTTGTGTAGCCCTAGATCCCATGTAGTTCCCTTTTGTTCTTACCAACTACAACGTAGAGCTACCGCGTTCGTTACGAATAGCTAGGCTGCCGGCAACAAAGCGGAGGCAGCGGGCTTATCCTTAACCTTAAAGTCGTGGATTTCTAGAACATCCTTGGTGTCGACCAAGATCAGTGGCCCCGGTAGGCCGGTTTTTGTGATCGTGGCGATAGTATATAAGGGCCCCTCCAGAATCGCCGCCACTTGGTGTTGGTGCTCAACCCGCCCCAACTCCCCGACCGTAGCCGTAAGTTTCCGGCGATTACTGACGTAGATGAGGCTTTCAATCCGACGGTCCGATACCGCCCATCCCATCTGATACTTTATCCCACTCTTGATGGTTTCGTAAGCAGATTCATACTGCGACTTTTTGGTATGGGGGATGGAAAAGCTCATAGTGCGGGTGATTGTTCCTTGACCTTAATAGTAGCACTAAATCATATAATTACCTAATCTAGGAATTAATCTGTCAAGACCCCGAGTTAGAAGCGTGTAACGCTACTCGGGCTTCTCCGCGGCGATATTGACCATCCATTCGACGCCGTATTTATCCGTTAGGCTCCCAAAGGTGTCGCCCCAAAACTCTTTTTTCAGTGGCGACATGACATTACCACCCTCGCTTAGCCCGTCAAAAATCTTGCTTAGCGCCTCCTCGTCCTTGCCGCCCAGGCAGAGGCTGATCTTTTTGGCGGCGGGGCTGGCCTGCTCGGTATCACTACCATACAGCTTGATGTCGCCCTCGAGCTGGGCATGCATGATCCAATTCTTCTTGTCGCCTTCTGATTTATCACCCGGCACTTCGCCGTAGGTCTGCAAATGCAGCTCGCCGCCAAAAATGCTCTTGTAATGCTCCATCGCCTCCCGGCACTGCCCCTTAAAAAAGATGTAGGGGTCTAAGCTAATGGTTGTCATAATTGCTCCTTGGTTATTGCGGGCTCATTTTCGCATACGGCCGGGTTAAATGGTAGGTCATTTGCTCTAAAAGTTGCAAAATGATGCTCATACCGGTTATGCTTATAAATAGTTCACAATTGACCGTTCGCGTAGAAAGAACCCCATGCCAGCTGCCAAGAAATCAGCCCGCGCACCCAAAACCACCATCGTTAAGCAAGGTGCCAAGTTTGGCGTGGTCGGCATTTCTAATACGGTCATCGATTACACCATCTTCATTGCCTTATCGAGACTCCTCAATGTGCCACTTGATAGAGTCTACCTAGTTAAATTTTTCTCCGGCTCGGTCGCCCTTATCAACAGCTTCTACTGGAACCGACGGTGGGTGTTCCCTAGCCGGGTACGTCTGGGCCGGGCCGGCACGCGCTTCCTCACCGCCACTCTAGTATCGGTATATATTATTCAACCTCAAGTGGTACGGTTGTTTTCCGCCACGGTCTTTGGCCAGAACTTCGGCGGGTTTTGGTTCAACTTTGGCCACACCGTCGGAATTGTTGGACTGGCGCCCCATATTTTCACGCTTGCCTTTGTTATTAAAACGGTAGCCTTTGGTATGGGTGTAGTCTGCTCGGCAGTCTGGAACTTCACCCTCTACCGATTATGGGCGTTTAAAGCCGACTAGGGTCAAGTAAACCGAGTCACAATAAAAATTGTTAGAGCACCCAGGATGGTTAGGATGAGCGTTAGGCGTGACGAATCTTGGGCGTGGGCTTCAGGAAGGATGTCGCTAGCACCGATATACAGCAGGAATCCGGCAAAGAAGCCGAGATAGATGACGAGACCGCTAGGAGGCAGTCGAAACAGCAGTGTCGAGGCCGCACCCAACACCGGCGCAAGTGCATCAAGCGCCAATAACTGGAGTGAGCGATGCGGACTGTTTTTATGAACGAGCAACAAGCTAACGGTGTTGAGGCCATCGGTGAAGTCGTGCGCCAACACCGCAATGGCCACGGCCACTCCCACGGTATTACTAACCTGAAACCCCAGCCCAATCCCCACGCCATCCAAAAAGCTGTGACCGGCCAGCGCCAACGCCGATAGCACGCCCACGCTGGGATGGTGGTGGTGACCGTACTCGTGTTCGTGGCTGGCATGCATCAGCAACGACTTTTCGGCCACGTGGAACAGCAGGAAAGCAACCACCAGAGCAATCATCGGCCTCGTCGGGTCGATGGTGTTGGCTTGGGCAATAGAAAAGATTTCCGGCAGCAGGTCGAATGCTACTACGCCGAGTAGCACCCCAGCGGTATAGCCGAGGATGCGGTGCAATCGGTCCTTATTTTTTAATGCAAATAGTCCACCGAGGGCGGTGGATAGAAACGCCCCACAAGCTATGAGTACTGCGATCACGAAACTAGTTGTCTTTCGCTTAGATAATTACTTTATTATAGCGGTTGGTCGAAAATGATGCGGCCGAGGCGTTCTGGTAACTTTCACCAGAACGCCCCAACCTTGGTCGACGGCTGCAAACCGTTGCCATCAAGCCGCTTCTTCACGGCGGTAGCCGAGTCGGGCCGAGATGGTGCTGGCAACGGAGACCACATGCGGACTAAGATCGGCGACCATTGCCCGAAAGCTCCCGCCGCCTATTACCACCAGTTCGATGGCGGCAACCACCTGCCTGGTCTCGTCAAGCAGCGGAGCGGCAATTGCTTGCAGCCCGGCAGCCAGCTCTTCGTCGTCAGTCCCATAGCCATCTTCGCGAATTTCATCGAGCTCCGCGTACAGCGCTCGCTTACTACTGATTGTGTTGGGACCATGCTTGGAGAGCTTCATCGCGGCCACCAGCTCTCGCTCCTCTGTCTTTGGAAGGCGCGCTAGTAGCAACTTTCCTGCTGCCGTGCAGTAGACGGGAAGCCGCGAAGCGGTCCGGATAGTGAGATCAGGAAGTCTCTGTCCTTGGCTCAAGCTGGGAACAAAGTTGATGACCAAGACCTCACTCCCATTAAGTACGTTCACACTGCAACCGTACCCAGTGAGCTTACGCAGCTCTTCCAGATAGGGTTTGGCGTGCTCTTGCAAGCTGGTTGAATTCAGCGCCGACATCCCCAGGTCCGTGACTCGTAGTCCCAGGCGGTACTTCCGATTTGCCCCTTGCTCAAGGTAGCCAAGCTGCAAGAGCGTGGTGACGTAGCGATGCGTGGTACTGATGTTCATCCCAGTCTTGGCGGCAATGTCGGTATTGCCAAGAACCGGATGCTTCGGGGTGAAGCAGTTCAGGATGGCCAGACCACGCTCGAGCGAATTTGAATAGCGAGGCTCGCGCAAATCGGGACGGGACCAGGCGGGATCTTGCTCGTCCTTGGTCGGACCGGAAGTCCGGGGCATAACAGCCTCATTTCTCTTGATTTAACACAGGTACGGCTATCGCTGCATATATACCATAATATGCTTATAATATCAATGATAAAAGTGGCAAAGTGGCTATCCTTTCACCCCTCCTTTATACTAGGTTTATCAGACAACAACTATTTCCTGCCCATGCCTAAACGCCGTCGCAATAAAACACCTCGAGCTTCAGCCACCAAGCGCTCCCGCGGCGCCAAAAACCCAGCGGTGATTGCGCCCCCAAACCCATCCCTTCTGCTGCCAGCCCAAGCGACCTCGCTAACCCAAGCGAGCCAGCCAGACCGCACGTCAGTGCGTCGCCAGCGGCAGCCATTCCGCTGGATTCTCGCCGGCGCCGCTGCGTTCGTTGCCATAGTATTCGTCCTTGGGCTCACAACGAGCATCCAGGCGCTTCGAAACCATGGCTATCCGCTTTCAGAAACGGCGGTACGCGACCCTGGTGCCCGCAAGCAGCTGCGGGCACTCAGTACTAAAGTCAGTGGCTTTGAAGCGTCTGAGCAGGTGGCCGAGGTCCAGATCGTACCCGACACCACCCTCGAGGAGCAGCTATCTCAAATCCAAGTTGAGATCGAAGCCGGCAAACATCGCGAGGCGGTGGCAGCGATGAATAAGCTCGCCAAGCAGATTGACGCCGATCGTGGCAAGCTTACCCATCTCAGCCTGGCAGCCCCCGGCACGACCGAAAGCGACGGCAGTCTCAATGTCCCAATTTTGGTCTACCACCAAACCCCCGGCGACTTTGCCAGCCAACTCGATTTCCTCCAGCAGCACGGCTACCACACCATCACGATGGCACAACTGGCCGCCGCCTTACACAATCAGGACGGCTTACCGCCCAAACCGGTTATTATTACCTTTGACGACGGTTTCGCCGACCAAATGACAGCTTTTGAGCAGCTGCAGCATCACCACATGGTCGCCACATACTACATTATCGATGGTGGCCCCGGCAGTCGCTGGTGTATCGGCGCCGGCCGGCGCTACAATGATCCCGCCCAGCCTGCGGGCGGCTGCGGCGATGCCTACCTCAGCTGGGATCAAGTCCGCCAACTCGACCGCAGCGGCATTATTACCATCGGCGCCCACACCATCGACCACGATAACCTGGCCAGCGACTCCCCCACCCAACAACAATATGAGATCACCCAAGGCAAACACGAGCTAGAGGCTCAAATCGGGCACAAGGTCTCCGATTTCGCCTACCCCTACGGCAGCTTCAACGCCACTACCTTGCAAATCGTGCAACAAGCCGGCTTCGCTACTGCCGTTACCACTACACCTGGCACCAGCCAGTCGCTGGCCACCATCTATACTCTCCGACGGGTCCGCGACCCCCGCATGCTCCCCTAGTCCCGGCTAGACCCCGAGCTTCTTATTGATGTGGTCGAGCACCTCGCGCGGCGTCAGATCCGATTTAATGAAATAGTCCACTCCCAAGTCGGCCGCTTGCTGGCGATCCTTGGGGTTGGCCGAGTTGGTGAGCACCATAACTTTCTTGGCGTCCAATTTACCATCCGACTTCAGCGCCGTCACTACCTGAAACCCGGTGAGCTCCGGCATCATTACATCGAGCATTGCCAGATCTGGCGAGCTGCTCTTAATCTGCTCGTAGGCGTCACGGCCATTATTAACCCAAATCACGTTAAAACCGGCGCTACTCAGCTTAGTTTGGTACATCCGGGAAATAAACGGGTCGTCCTCGGCCAGCAAAATCGTCTTGCCGTTACTCGGCTTGGAAGATGGGCCGGTATCATTTTCCTGCGGGTTGCTTACGCGTGCCACGTGACTCCTTAACAGTTAATGGCATCGAGAACCCGAAGGTACTCCCTTTGCCTTCGACACTTTCAAAGATTATTGTACCACCTTGGTCCTCGACTACGCGCTTAGCCAGGAACAAGCCCAGGCCGGTGCCGTCGGGTCGAGCGGTTTGGGCGTTGCCCGCACGATAGAATTTACTAAACAAGTGTGCTCGCGCCTCCTTCGGCACGCCGATTCCAGAGTCCTTGACCCGCAGTTCGGCGGTTTTACCCACCTGCTCCAGGCTTACCGTCACCGTACCTTCTTTGGTGTAGTGAAGAGCATTATCGACAAAGTTCATCACCACTTGTCGGGTCTTGCCTTCATCCAGCTGCATGGTCGGCAACGCTTTCTTGGGCGGCACAAACTTCAGCGTCAACTTGCGCGATTCGGCCATCTGTTGGAGCTGTTGAACTTCTTCGCCCACCAGCTTGGTTAGATCGACTTCGCCGCGCTCGATTATGAACTTGCCGGCAGTCATCCGTGACACATTCAATAGATCAGCGATCATATTGACCGTCCGCTGGGTGCCGGTAAAGGCATAGTCCAGAAATTCTTTTTGCTGGGACGAGACCCTACCAACATCGCCCTCAAGCACCATCGAGAGATAACCCTTAATACTCGTCAACGGCGTCCGCAACTGGTGCGACGCCATGGAGATAAATTCGTCCTTGGCCTCATCCAGTTCCCGCAGGTCCTGGTTGGCAATCTTCAACTTCTTGGTGGCGTCGTCGATCTTTTGCTGCAAAGTCAGATTGAACTTGGCGATGTCCTCGTAAGCTTTAGCATTGGAAACGGCCACGGCGAGCTCCTGGACCAGCACCTCCAGCAGTGCAATGTCCTGAGAGCTGTAGACATCGCCGCTCAGCTTATGGCTAAGAAGGAGGTAGCCGACAAATTCCTGTCGCGTCCGCAGCTTCATAAACACGCGTACACTATATTCGTTCAGGGTGTCTTGAATCCTGCCTGGAGGAAGTTCGTCCGTAACCAGAATATTATGCTTAAATTGCTCAAGGTGAGGAATGGTCATGAGCTTCGACGGCAACGGGCCATAGTGCTGAATTTTATAGATGCGGTCGTCGTCGAAAACATACAGTTGGCCGCTCTGGATATGAAGTGCTTCGCAGAGTGCGGTCAGAGTCTTTGGCAGCAGATTTTCCAGGTTAAACTCATTTATAAGAATGCTGCCGACCTGACTTAAAACCACTTGGCTGTCGTAATGGTCGCGGTAAAGTACGCGGTCAGTAATGCGCACGAACAGGGCGCGTAGCGGCTGGAACGTCAGTGCCAGCATGACCGCCAATCCAATATTGAAGGCCGTTTGCGCCGTGGAAGCCCCACTAGAGCTGAATAATAGCTGCGAGCCGGCGAATCCCAATCCCCCATAGACAGCTGCCAGCGTGCTAATTAGTAAGGCATAGGCAACCGACCTAGCAACAAGTAGGCGGACATTAAACAACCGGTGCCGAACAATCGCGTAGGCGGTAAAGCCGATAAAGAAAAGGGTGAAAAATCCGCCATAGTTTGCCAGGTCATTATTCCCTAGAGCCAAGGGCAAAAACAGGTTGGTAGTCGATGCAAAAATCAGTGTCAGAATCACCCCCGTCAGCACATAGCGCAAACGCTCTCTATCCGAGCCGACGCTCTGGCGGAAGCTAATTATTAGCAGGCCAATGGTGACTACGGCGTAAACACTAAAGTAGGCCAGGAACAATGGGTACAGCGGACCGGTTACGACATTAGAGATCCCATTAGTGATAGTTATGGCTGGAATGAAGTCCGGCGCAAAGCACAGCAACGTGATAATGAAGCCAACGCTGACAGCACCCCAATCGAACAAGGGGTCTTTAATTGTTGAGCGTGGAAAGGAATTGGCAAACAGCACAAAACCCAGCAACACTACGGTAACTGCCATAAATGCCAGCCGGCTCCATAGCAATGAGTTCCCTAAATCGAGACCTGCCATGTAATTGACCTCTACCCAGGCTGCCAATGCAATACAAATAAGTCCAAAGAAGCTATTGGTGCGTTCCCGGGGGTTGTTCAAAAAGGTAAAAGCACCGAGTGCGATCATCGCAGCCAGAACTAAACCCACCAGTATGCCACTTATGCTTATCATGTGCTTTTATGGTAGCACATCAGGAGCACTAGGGTGCGTGACGGACAGCAAATAGGATATTTACACCACCATAGCAGCGCGTTACCCGGTCATAGCTGCCGCCGGCGGCGGCCACCTCTCCCAACAGCTTCTTTTGGTTTGGGAACTGGAAAATATCAACACGGGCAAATTCGTTAATAAAGTGGTCGATGATACCCGTCGCCACCAGGCGTAAGCTTAGCAACTTCCACCAATGGTCATGCTTGAGATGTTCGGCCACGATTTGGCGGCTTCCGGAACGGTCAGAGGTCGTAGCTACAATCTTGCCCGCCGGCTTGAGTATCCGCAAACATTCACGCCATGCCCCCTCTCTGTCAGGTAAGGCATAAAGTAAGTTGACCATTATGATACGGTCATAGCTGGCTGTGGTTTGGTGGCGCAAAAAGGCCATGACGTCATCTTGAATCAGGGTGACCGTGCCGAGCGCGACCTGTTGCCGCAGCTTCTTTCGGGCTTGGCGGAGCATAGTGGGTGAACCATCGACACCAACGGCTACCAGATGAGGGTGGTCCTGCAAGAGTTCCTGTAAGATATTCCCGGTTCCGCATCCCAGGTCAAGTATGCGCATATTGTCGGACACGTCGAGGCGCTCGATACTCAGAGCCAATAGTCTTCGGTACGGATAGAAGCGGCGGAGACCATCATAACAATACCCATACAGCCACCATAATAGCCCCACTACCCGATCTGTTCCTGTAAAACGGACTACCGACAACCCTAGGGTCAACACCACCCACCCCCATACTGCCTTAGTGGCATAGGACGGTAGCCAACGGCCCAAGCCAAGCAATACGGCATAAGGAGCAAAAATGATCAGACGATACAAAATGAAGTCCCTCCAAAAAGCCAGGCTCCACCAAATATTCTGGCGGCTGGCGCTGCGTGCAACCAAACGCGCAAGCACCATCCAGGCTAATGGAAATGACACGATATAGACGATCGCTGTCAGAGCAACAGTAATAGCGACGCTCATGCCTTTTCCTGTACGACTGGTGGCGCATCATCTGCAAAAAATTGTAATATCGTGCGGTAGACATACCTGCGATCAGGTCGTAATGAGGCGGCCGATTGCGCCAGGTCGGCCTCGGCCCGAGCGATATCAACCATCGCCGGTATCACAGCCTCACCAGTATATTCGGAGGGCTGGCCGATCTGGATAATCGCTGGCCCCACAAACCGCTTCAAGTGGCCGTACAGCGATGGCGACAAGGCCATCAGCCAAATTTTATGATGCTGGTTTTTAGAATACGCCCACATCGCGCGATAAGCCAGGAATGTCACGGCCGTTGGGACGCCGCGCGCCTTGGCTAAACCTGAAATTTCAATGATATCAGTGGGGTTGTATTGATGGAGACGCTCCTGAAATTCGTCCTCGACATGGGCTTGGGCCAAAATCGGAAACGAGTCAAAGCCTTTGTTAGGATGGGCCATAATCTGCCGTACCGTAACCAACACTTTCTGATCATGGTCACCCTCCTCGCGAACCACAAAATACTCGGCGTGCAATTGATGGGGATCAGCGATATGGCTAATATAGCCACTGTCGTCAAGGTCATGCTCATAAATGAAGCCTTTGCGCCGGTATGCCTGGGCATGCAATGCCTTGGCTTGGTTACGCTGGTCATCGTCAGTTACCAAATAGGCGCGGTATTGATGAGCCACATTCCCTCGCAAGAGGCTGCGAGCCAACGTTAATTGGGCTATGAGTGATCGGGATGTTTTAAACAATTTTGGTTTTCTTAATAAAGTTATGTCTATTATACTCATAAGGTATGCAAGATAACAATACTGCAGCTACGCCTCCCTCACTCGGAGCGCCGCAGCACCTATTAGATGGATGGTATTTATGGTTAAGTCTGCGCTTAATCCAGTATGGCTGTTGGCTGAGTCTGCAACTCCCCATTGCCTTACTTATCCGCAACTACCGCTCTTCCCTGACGTCAGATGACCTTGGCGGTAGCGCTTACATGATTGCTGCCAACCACCAGAGCGCGCTTGACCCCTTCATTATTCTGGCTTGTTTGCCATGGAACATTTTTACACATATGCTTCCCTATCGCTTTTTCCTGCATAACGCATTCTTGCGGTTTTTCCCCCTACGTTGGTTTTTGCTAGGAGGTGGTTGTTTTCCAGCCCGGCCGGGAACCCGCTACACGTTTGGCCTAGGGGCAGCCGAACACTTCCTCAAGGCGGGGCAGACTATCTTTATTTTCCCCGAAGGTATGCGGTCGGCTTATGCGACCGTCAAGCCGAAACGCGGAGTGGCCGAATTAGCAGCTCTGCCGAATGTTGAGATAATTCCCGTTAAAATACTATGGCAACGCCGCGGGTATTGGCGCCGCAGCTTTACGATCAATATTGGCAAGCCTTTTGCCGCCCAAGAGAGCAGCGCCGAGGAAATTATGGCTTGCGTACACTCGCTCTAATGCAGAGGCGGAGTTTCCGTCGTCAGTGCCGTCCCCAGCGCGACCACAATAAATAATGCCACCGTCAGCACATGGGCCGCCGAACAGTACAGACAGATGGCATTGAGTTTATACAGCTCCACGTAGATAAGCCAAAATACCATCAAGACGCCGCTAATCGCTCCAAGAAGGCGCAAACGCCGCACCCAGGGGTTAGCCGATCGCCAGGCCGCCGGTAGCTGGAATGGCAGCATACCCACGAAAAACACCAATCCAAGCACAGCCAACGGCACACCGAGAATACTCGAGTACGAGCTGGTGGTGACTTTAGCGCAGTTAATGACCCCGGTATCTGGGCAGGACAGGAGTACTGGCGTGGTGTAATGAGCAATTGTCAGATAGGTGGCGTCGGCGATACCGGCCACGGCTAGGAGTAACGCGAGGGGCGCCAACCAGCGCGGCACATGACTACTTGCCAGCCGGGACATTGCTCGGCTGGGCGTCAATCTTTTGCTGCAGCGACTTGATGGCCGCACTGGTACACACATTGCCGGGTTGGCCGTCGGTCAGCTTACAGATCGCCGCCGTTATGGCGTTAGCGGTACCGATAATCCCCTTTGTCGCCGCATTATTGGGATCGGACAAACCGCTGGCGATCTGGTCGGCACTCTTGCCTTGTAGTAATTGCGGGTCGTAGCTGGCCCCAGATATCAGGTAGCGACCACCGAAATCCACGAACGGTATCGAGCCGGCCGAAGACGCCGCCACGTATGGAGCGTTGTCATAGGTTGACAGCAACGCTTGCTCGTCCGAGGTTGGGGTATCCAATGGCGCATAGCTACTCCCCTGTTGCTGGTTGCTGGTGGTTTCTACGCCATTAAATACCAGGTACTGACTGGTGTAGCTGGAGCCGTGGAAGGAAAACGTTTGAGTATTCGGGAAAACATCTTGGGTGGCAGAATGCGACTGCCGCAGATTGGAAAAGGTACCGAACCGCGATAATGCGACTACCATCCCCCAACGTTCAGCGGCACAGTAGGGGCAGTACTCCGCTCCGATGTAGACAATTCGCGGCTTGCCTCCCTGGGTCAGCGCCGGAGCCGTAATCGGTTCTGGCAGCTTCTGGACGCTTCCGGCGCCCACAGTTTCAAACACCGAGCTTTTCACGGTAGTGACAGCCTTGAGCACCGCCGGCGAGGCCAGCGTTGAATCACCGGTCTTCGTATTGCTGCTCGGACTGTTGGCTACGCCTTTCGCTAAAATAATAAATACAATGACAATCACCACGACCACACTCGCCCAAATCGCTAAACGTATCCGTCCGCGACGGCTGGCGTCGGCTTCTAGTTCACGTGAATTCTGACCCACAGTCGTTGATTCTCCCGCTAGTAATATATCATTAGGATACTCGAGGGCAGCAGAATCACCAAGCCCTGCCTACGTAGCGAACTTCTGCTTGTAGGCTTCCACGCATTTGCTAATAAACCCAGTAGCCGCATCTTTACCGAGAAATTTGCCGACCTTTACGCTATCCCGGCCGGTTTGAGGCACTTTGTAGAGCTCGAAAAAGGTCTTCATATCCTTGATTTCGTACGGGGTTAAGTCATGCACATCCTTAACATGCTCGTAGCGCGGATCCTTATCACTCACGCAGATGATCTTGTTATCGAGTTCGCCGTTGTCTTCCATCTCCATCATGCCGATAACTCGGCCGGAAACCAAAGCTCCGGGTTGCAGTGGGGCGCTATTAAAGAGCAGGGCGTCTAACGGATCGCCGTCTCCTTCATTCCAGGTTCCCGGGACATCGCAGTAGTTAATCGGATATACCAGCGGACCGAAGAGCACGCGGTCGAGCTCTAATACGCCGAGTTCGTGATTAAACTCATACTTATTACAATCGCCTTTACTAATCTCGACGATCAGCGACAGCTTGTCCGGCGCGTCATCTTGGTGGATGCGATGAAACAGTGATTGTTCGTTCATACTCCTAGTATAAAGGAACTGCTAGGCAGCGGCTACTGCTGGTTGAGTCGGTTGGCTTGGTTGAGCCGGCTGACTCTGGAGGTAGCGGTAAAGAATGGCTAGCGTGGCGAATTCAAGCACATAGAGAGCCGGTTGAATCAGGTACGACACGTAGGGGATGATCCCGACGATGGCGCCAGCAATACTTATCAGCACCATCCAACCGATGATACCCCAGAACTTGCCTTTGTGGTTGCTGGCCAAGCGACGGCTTTCTCCCATGGCCGCAAATGGGGTCAAGTTTTTGTCTACCAAGGCGTAACCCGTAAACGCCAACCAGGGAACCACCCAAATCCAGGGGATCAGGATAGGGATGGCAGCAATAACCAATACAACCAGTACTGCGATATAAGCGAGAATCAGGAAGACGAACTGCTTAACATCAATGTCAAAGAACTGACTGACGCTGAGCGGTTTTTTGTCGGTAACGGAAAAGCTGTAGAGAATCAGCGCCCGGATAAATACCAGTGACACTAGTCCGAGCCCACCGGCAGCTGCAGTGCTGGTTGTGCTAGTTGTGTGAACGTGGCCCAGCGAGAACAGCACACTCACGACAAAGGCGACGCCAATGTAAATGCCGGCTGGGACCGGATTGGCCATGATGCCGGCATAGGCTTGCTTGATGGCGTTGAGGCCGCCACCCCAAGCTCCAGGGGCTGCGGTACCTGGAGCGGCTGCTACTGGAGGCGTTGCGGCTGGCGGCGCGGCGTTAGCGGGATTATTTGTGGAATGAGAACTAGCCGGGGACTGATCTGGAGGGTTCATACGGACCTCTACTTAATTATTATCAAAATCATGTCATAGTGCTTATGCTTTGTCAACGAAATCCTCAGTTGGCCTTCAGCTCTTTAAGAATGGGGTGTGTACTGCCGATCTGCGCCTCATCGGCAAGATCGGCAGTACACGCCTAATGACGGCCGCCGCTAAAAAAGCGTTTGAGGATCGTGAGCCCTGTCCACAGCGCCACTGCCAGATATATAGGCGGGTACAAAGCGCTGGTCTCCGCCTCCCGCACCCACGGACGTCCATCAGTTTTCTTGAAGACAAGGGACATACCCGGCGCCCACAGCATCTGATAGAAACTATGCGGCCCTGCATGCAATAGTGCCACTGCAAACCCATTCACAACGTTGAACTGAAACCCTTGTGTTTGGAGCGGCTCAGCCAGTGAGACGGCAATGCCAAGGTTACCGTCGGGGTAGCCGTGTCGCGCCTTGCCCCAGATTTCCAAAGTGCTACGGTCCACAACATGAATATGTAGTTGCTTGGGCATACCAGGAGCCAGTACAATCGAGGAATCGACCGTCAAGGTGTGTGGGAAGAACGTTTTAGCTATCTGATCCTGCACCCATGTTTTCGCTATTTTCTTCCAATCCACTGTCGACATGAATAGGAGGGCTTGGAGCTCTGAGGATTGGTCATCCAACACTGAGGGACTTGTGGAGTCCATGTCAAACCTCTTTCTAGTCGCATCAAAGGTCAGGAGTATTTTGCTTTAGAAGCTATCAGGAGTCAAGGCTAGCCTAAGGATGAAAGACTTCCCTCTTCTCCAACATCTTGATAATCGCTACAATCCGGGCCGCCCGAGTTGCGGGCTTATGCGCCGTGTGAATACGGTATAAGATAGCATAACGATTGGCTTTATTTATCTTCTCAAAAAAGGTCTGGGCTTCGGGACTCTTACTCAGCGCCATCTGAAAATCCTTGGGAATCTGGATTGCAGCAGGGGAGTCGTAGGCCGCCTCCCACCGCCCGTCCGCCTGGGCTGCCTCCACTGTTGCTAGCCCGGCCGGTGTCATCCTGCCCTCCTCAATCAGCTGCTCTGCAATGGTGCGATTAATCTTCGACCACAAGCCTTTAGGTTTTCGCGGCGTAAATCGCGTCAAATACACCTTCTTGTCGTAGGCGTTAATCAGCCCGTCGATCCAGCCGTACATAATGGCACCCTCGCGCGCCTCTGCGTACGTAACCGATTGCACACCCGAGCCTTTTTTAGCTAGCTTGGCCCACACACCATTCTCCTTATGACCATTGGCTTTTAGCCAAGCCAGCCAAACCTCAAAGCTAGTTGGCAACACGACCGGTAAGTTTTTGTGTATCTCGGTCTTCATGATTAAATCATACCAACTCGTCCGCCCCGCCTCCACAGACCTGTTGATTTATAAGATATTTTGTATTATAATATGCGAGTTCTTTGCTGCTCTACCCTACTCCTATCCCCACACTTCCGAAGGGAGCATCAGATGAGGCGACGCCTCCTGGCAGTCTTTACTGGACTGCTGCTTGCACTCTTGCAGGGCGCCTGCGGTGGCAGTCCCCACTACACCCACTTCAGCCGGATTTACCAGGACAAGGCTGGCCACCAGTACGCCCGCGTCTATTACGAGAAAGTGGAGTTGTCCTGGTGGGAATATCTTCCCAATCAAGGTTGGGCCAGGTATGCGGGGTTGCCGGAACTACCTGAAGAAGCCAGCCCCACATCCAGGGTGGTGGGCCTAAAGGATAACGGTGAACCCACAGACACCCGCAAGGAGGCCTCAGCGGTACCGGCACGCCAGGTCATTTCAAAGCAGACGACGCAGCAAGAAGCCTGGATCAGCTATCGCAGCCCGGCTCAGTAGTACGGCATCCCAGGAGCCGGTCCTCACGGGCCAGTTCCTGGGACAGCCGCCCCACCTCCTAATACCCAGGAGGTGTTTTTGTATCGTAATAATGCTCGCCCCAAATCTTCAATCTATATTAAAAATATGGGGCGAGCCCCGACTTGCGTCGGGACATACCCATCATAGACGCAAGCGTCCATGATGAACTACAGGATTGCTGCCGGGACATAGGCGGCGGCCTGGGGCTGAATATCCACCAGACCCTTCACCTGCTTACAGAAGTAAGCGACTTGAGGTCCGGCATTGCCAGCGAACGCCAACGGCTCTCCGACGAGGCCTTCAATTTCGGCTTGGGTAAGCCCCAGCCTCCCATCTTCGGCCAACCGCCGGTAGAGGTCATTGTGCTCGAGACCCTGCTCGCGCATTTCCAGGGCGACTGCCGTGGCATGCTCTTTAATAGCAGCATGCGCCTCCTCCCGACCGACGCCTTTCCCTACCGCAGCCATGAGAATCTTGGTAGTGGCCAAAAACGGCATGTAGCGGTTGAGCTCGCGCTCAATTACCGCCGGATAAGCGCCGAACTCGTTAAGTACTGTCAGGAAGGCCTCAAACAGACCGTCGATGGCGAAAAAGGCATCTGGCAACACCACGCGGCGCACCACGGAGCAGCTGACGTCACCCTCCTGCCACTGGCGGCCGGCCAGGCGGCCAGCCATGTCGGCAAAGCCATGAAGGATGTCATTGAAGCCGTTGATGCGCTCGCTGGTGCGCGCATTCATCTTGTGCGGCATCGCCGACGACCCCACCTGGCCCGCTTGAAACCCCTCGGTCACCAGTTCGTTACCGGCCATCAAGCGCAGCGTTGTCGCAAAGCTCGATGGGCCGGCAGCGGCGAGTGCCAATGCCGAAACCACGTCGTAGTCAAGCGAGCGGAAATATACCTGTCCCACACACCTCAACACATCATTGAATTCAAGGTGAAGGACTACGCGCTCCTCCAGCTCGAATAGCGCCTCCGGATCGCCGCCCAGCAACTCGAGCTGATCCTGGGCGGTACCCATGGGACCCTTTATGCCTCGAATCGGATACCGGTCAAGCAGGTCCTCGATGCGATTACGCGCATAAAGCACCTCTTCCCCGGCGCCAGCAAAGCGCTTGCCCAATGTTGTTACCTGGGCAGGCACGTTGTGGCTCCGGCCAGCGATTGCCCATTGGTCGTATTCAAATGCCCGCTCCGCCAGCCGCGCCAGCACTGCAACCATTCGGTCGCTCACCAGACGGAGAGCGTCGCGAACCTGCTGCTGCTCCACGTTGTCGGTGAGGTCACGAGAAGTCATACCGAGGTGAATGGCTTCATGACCCGCCAGCGCATTGAACTCCTCGATCCGCGCCATGACGTCATGGCGCCCCTTTTTCTCGCGAGCGTTGATTGAGTCGAAGTTGACGACATCGAGGACAGTTTCGTAAGCCCCGATAGCGCCATCGGGGACCTCCACCCCGAGATCCCGTTGCGCCTTCAGTACCGCCAGCCATAGTTCCCGCTCCAGAATGACCTTTTGGCGCGGTGACCAGATAGCCCGCATCGCCGGCGACGCATAGCGCTGGGCTAGTATGTCCTCAATGATTTCCACAGACACCGCTCCTCCAATATGTCGAAGTACCGAACAAAATAGCGGATATAATCCGCCTGGCAGTACTATATAAGAATAATCGGGCTATCTAAAGCACGAGCGATTTCCAAACTGCATGGAGCAACTCGCCACAAACTAGGTCATAATACGATTATGCAAACCTACGTTTCATTATTACGCGGGGTCAATGTCGGCGGCCGCATCGTCAAAATGGCCGACCTCAAGGCTTGCTATGAGAAAGCCGGATTTACGGATGTGACCACGCTCCTGCAAAGCGGAAATGTGGTCTTTTCGAGCCAGCTGTCAGACGCAAAAGCGGTCCAGACCAAGCTTGAAGCCGCCGTCGGCAAACAATTCAATTATCCCGCCAAAATCCACGTATATAAGCAGGCTGAGCTCAAGCCCCTGGCCGAGGCCTACCCCTTCGATAACTCGGACGAGAACTTCCAGCACTACATCATTTTTCTGCGTCCGGGGCTCGCCAAGAAGCTTGTCGATGCAACGATCGATCTCGACCCAGAAATCGAACGAGTTGCCGCCGGTAACGATGTCGTATACTGGAGGGTCCAAAAGGGTATGACACTGAAGAGCAAATTTGGTAAAGCCCTGGCCAAATCGGCGTTTAAGGACTTCCATACCAACCGCAACCTCAAAACCGTCCGCAAGCTCGTAGTATAATCAGAAGTAATAATAAGGAGCCACCATGGCAGAATACGTATTGGCTTTCAAAGAAGGCCATCCTCCAGCCACCCCCGAAGACGGGCAGGTGTTTATGAAGGCCTGGGGCGACTGGCTTGGTAAGCTGGGTGACAAGATCGTAAATCCCGGTTCGCCATTGGGCACCCCGAAGGCTCTGAGCACCGACGGTTCCGTTGCCGAAGGCCAAGCTGCCATGAACGGCTATGCCATCATTAAAGCCGGTAGTATGGATGAGGCTGTCGAACTCGCCAAAGCCTGTCCCATCTTCACCCTGGACGCCTCCATGGACATCTACGAGGCGCTCGATCCTCAAATGAGCCAGCCATGACCCACCCTCTCAAAATCACGATTATCGAAGATGAAGAAGTGCTCTCGCAAATGTACGCAGGCAAGCTGCGACGCGAAGGCTATCAGGTGCAGACGTCAGCCGATGGCGAGACGGGGTTGACTCAGGTTCTACGGGAGCCACCTGACCTGATTCTGCTCGATATTATGATGCCAAACATGAACGGTGTTGAAGTACTCAACCGCCTCGCCCAGCACCCCGAGCTAGCCCATACCAAGATAGTGGTTTTAACTAACATTGACAGCCCCGAGACCGGCGACGAAGTCCGGCGATTGGGTGCCGCCGACTACTTATTGAAGGCCGATATGACTCCGGAGGAACTCTCCAACCGGATAAAAGAGTGGGTTAGGTCTTAGCTCCAGGTGCTTGATAAATCAGGATTACAACCCCGTCGCCGACCGTTTTCGACTCGGTGAGCCGCAACGCTTTTTTGTCATTGGTAGCGCCAAACAAGCGTTTGCCCTGGCCCAGAATGACGGGAAAGACCATGAGACGCAGCTCATCAATCAGATCGTGCTCGATAAGCGCCTGTACCAACATGGCGCTCCCGTGCACCACAATATCGCCTGTTAGCTGCTGCTTCAGCCTGGAGACCTCTTCGACTACACCCCCGCTCAACACCGTGGTATTATTCCACTCGGCTTTTTTCAACTTCGAGGCAATCACATACTTCGGCATGCTATTAAATTTATCCGCAAACTCACCTTGCATGCTCGGCCATGCCGCTGCAAAGCCCTCGTAGGTCCGGCGACCGAGAAGAAGGGCATGGGCATCTAAGGCTTCCTTGAGCTTGAATGCATCGCCCTCTTTGCCCCGTTTGATCTCAAAAGTCCAGCCAGCGTACACAAAGTCCTCGCCGCCACCCGGCGCCTCCATCACCCCGTCCAGTGATATGAATTCCGTTACAATGATCTTGCCCATAACCTTGCCCCCAGTAATTATGTTTCTATTTTAGCCCTGAATTGCCCGGATCCGAATACTGACGAGTTCCTTAATGATCGGCTCCGGAATGGGATGTTCGAGTGTGAACTGGATAGTTCCTTTTGACACCTCATAACTGCCAAGCTTGGGCTTGATAGCGGCAATCGGCGTTGTAGTAGGGAAAATACTCATATGATCCCTAAAAGCCGCATACCCGAATAAGTACTTCTTTTGGTATTTAAATCCCGGTATCCCGTAGCTAATGACTTCCTCGGCCCCTGGTGCAGCGCCCTTTACGATAGCCCGTACGCGCTCCAGTTCGGCTCGCTGGGGCGCACTAATATTGGCTAGATATGCATCCACGGCTGACATAGTTACAGTTTATCAAACATAAAGCTATTGCTTTTTTATTCCTTTTATGGTAATATATGTCCATTGGGCTTCTACGGATGTAGGAGCTAGGACCTTCCACCACCAAGAGAAAGCAGGGATGATGCCTTTCAAGAGACTTCTTCTTGCCGTTTGTACGGTAGCCGCACTGGCTATCCCCGTCAGTTCCGCCGCCGCTGCCGCGCCGGGATCCGAATCGGCCTCAACAGCCGAATCATCCCAGGTGTTCAGCCTCGGCTCCTCGACTCAGCAGGTCACGATCATTCACGGTGCACTCCTGGACGCCATCTACTTCGAAGGCGAATATGTAGGCACATGCCTGGTCAAATTCCTCGGGAGCCGACTGCAGCAGAACTGTCACGGCAAGCTCGTCGCCGGCCTACCGCCGGCACACCTGGAGAACCTTTCCTCGGAAGGGGTCAAAATCGTCATAACGCCTTCAGGGAACATCACAGTCGAGATCACTCGATAAACTGCAGCTCTTGGTTCACCCCACCTGTTACCCTTCGGGGTTTCAGGTGGGCAACCCCAACACCCATTAAGGGTGTTTTTTGTTTCCACATAACAGCACTTATTACCGCCTGCATGCAACGAAAGACTGGTATATCTCTTGTAGCCTTTCCCTAGTCTCGTCCTCATCGAGTCCAAAGTGACGCTCTTCCCATATCACCGGAACCCAGGCTAAATGAATGGTTGCAGCCGCGTATACAATATCGCGCCTAATCATGCCGCCCGACTCTTCATACTGTTTCTTGATGTGCGACCACAGAGTAGGCTTAGTGGCCAACTGATACAAGCTCAGTGATGGATGGGTTAGCCCAAAATCCCCCCAATCAACCAACCCCTCTATGGCATTACCCTTAGTGACTAAGATATTATTTAAGTTCAAGTCCAGATGGCTTAACGTACGCTCCGACGCGAGTAAGCCCTTTCTCTCCTCTAAATAGTCCACCGCCTCTTTAACCTGGCTTTTGGCATTGGCACCCGTCCCCTTACGCAACACTTGAGCGGCTTTATCATTAAAGATATGGGTTAGCAATGTATCTTCATCACCAAATTCCGTCTTCCACTCCGGGATATATAAAGCAGATCGGACATGCATATTCGCCAGTACTGTGCCTAAATGAGTGCCGAGAGTTTCTAGATTCTTGTCCTTAAACCCAGATCCTGCCACTACTCCAGGAATAAACTCCATGGTGTTGCAATAGCCGTAGGATTTGCCGTCAACTTCCCAAACCCCTGTGTCAGCAGATTCAATGAGTTTTGGGATGGTGCAGCCAATGCTAAATCCTTGGCCCTGCATCTCAGCCAAAAACCTAAGATGCGTCTTCTCGTTTGCCCACCATTGCTCTGTCCCATAAAACTTCCTCACTGAAGTAGGGGTGTCGGCAACTACCACTCCTCCAAAGCCTTTGCCAAGGATGTTCATCCCAGTCTGAGTCTCTTTAGGAAAAGCGACATGATTATATCTTAGCAAAATCAATGTTCTACGAATTAGCGCAATAGAGGGCCGTCGTGGAGGCTATTGCATCTGTTTTGGCTAGTCCCGCGAATACGAAAACAGCCCTCAGGCAGGACTATTTCCGTACTGCTTGAGGGCTTACTTTAGAACTTAGAAGTCCACTCGGTCCTATGCTGATCGCCACTATTCAGTGAGTCAGCTCGAGCCAGCCGAATTGGCTCCGACATCGGCGACCGCCGGATAGTCTAGAAGCCGCTTGATGTAGTAGGCCGGTGAATGAGCAGCCCATTTCTCGGAAGTGTACCAGTTGGCTACCCAGTGGGCCTCGATTTTCGCACATCGCCGCAACCGGTCTGGGGTCAGCTGCTCCTCTTTCTCGAGAAGACGCTCATGACGAACCAGGAAGGCAACTATGGCTACCTGCCACCTAGCCGAAGATTGAAGCCCATGTTTTGCCATGACCAATAGGCGCTGCTTGAGGGCGACTATCTCGCTCTCATCGAGCGTAGTGGCGTTGACGGACTTGGCTCGATGTGCAATCCATGACCGTAGTGGCTCTCGAAACTCTGGTGCAACTTCGATGTCGTCACTCCATGGCTTCGCTCTGGTCTTTGATGCAGCTACTGCGGACACGGCGGCCTCCTGACGTTGGGGTGCTGGCAAAAAACTAGCTTGATACATATTATAGCATAAGTTATTATTATTGCAATTGGAGGGCCTTGGTTCAGGCAGTCGCAACCGCAATGCAGGAAGCTGGTCATCGAATTCATATTGCTAACGTGGGATTATTGCAGGCATGAGGCCCGAAGCCAGAACGAATCCCGACTCCGAGCCCCTTACTCTTATTTGAGTTGGCTACTGCGCAAACGGTTTGCAGACTCTCGCCTTGAGGTCCTCATAGCGCAGCACGACTGTGCGGCGCTCTTTGGGCAACGCAGCGATGCTCACTTCCGAGCTGCTGTGCGAACACGAGAGCTCCCGAAGACTTGCCTCGAGTGCCTCCCGCTCTCTACGCTTTGCTGCTGCTTCCGCGTCACGCTTGGCGCTTTCAGCGGCTTCCTTGGCCTTCTTCTCACGCAGCTTGGCTGCCTCTTCGCGCCTTCTCCTTGCTGCCAGCTCCTCTGCACTCTTTTTGGCCCTGCGAGGGGCCAGGAGACTGAGGAGTTTGATGGCGCCTTGGAGCCCGTTGTAAAGAATCGCGAAGATGACCGCGATTGCCCCACCAACGAACACTGCAACGGGCGGCCCGAATACAGCGATCAGGATCACTTTCCAGATGTCGACTTTCCCGACCCCTGCTTTCTGCAGAACCCCTGTTTCCGTGAGAACCACGTCGATGGTCGTCAGCACCACCGCAAGTCCGATCACCACAGGAGGGCTTACCGCCCGCCGCATAATGGATCGGTTCTCGTAGTGGAATTTGCTCGGATCGTCCTCGTAGGGTTTGCGGGTGGTGAGCCAGAACGACGGTTCCAGATCGTCCCACAACGCCCATGGCCCCTCAGTGCAGGGATGACGGAACGGGGTGTAGTTGATGTTCCGCTTTCCTGCAATGAGGAGTACCGCAGCCAGGGCCGCGTTGACGACCAGCAGCAGGCCCACCCACACCGTGAACAACGGTAGGGTGGCAGCTGTGATGAGCGCCCTTCTGCGGAAGTTGCACTGGTCACGAGGCTTCCGCTCCCATGTGTACAGCTCCGCCAATTTCTTCATCAGCGACGGCGGCTCGGGCGCGAACATTGCTGCAGGCACCTCCACCACGAGCTGACCCACTCCTGTGACACGCCTCAAGCCCAAGTAGGACTGGAAGACGTACTCGTCAGGAGTTGCGCCCTCGGCTTCCTCGATCGCAGCCTCGAGCTGACCGATCTCGGCCGTAAGTCGAACACTTTGCTCGACCAACTCGGGATCATCCACTTCTTCAGGAGAAGTAGCCCCTGGCTCAGTCCCGAGACGCTCGCGTAGGAGACCGAGATAGTGAGCGGTGTCTGCGACTAGAGAAGTACTCTCATGGAGTAGCTCCTCCTCGTCATCCAGCTCGGCCAGCAACGCCCCTACCTGATCGTTGACCCTTGATGCTCGATGCCGCTCGTTGCGCGACTTGCGCCGCTCCTGAGCAGCATCTTCGATCTCCGCATCGACTCGCTCTTGTTCCTCTTTGAGTGACTCCAGGCGCGGCCTAAGAACGTCCTCGAGGTGAATATGGCGAGGGCGCAGAACTTCCTGCTTGTATTTGCCCTGACCATCCTTTTTGAGAAGGACCTTGCGCGGGCTTTGATCCCCTTCGCCCCAAACCACCGCCGCGTGAACGACGTTGTTACCTGGGCGACGGAACTGGATGTAGCGCATTTGGTCCCATGCGGAAAAGACGTAGCGCTCCATTTCCTGGCCTTCGTTCTCGATGACGACTAGGAGATAGGGACGCTTGACCTCACTGGATGCCAACTGCTGTACCGCAGGCTGGGACAAACACCAGCGTAGTGGCACGACGGAGTCCATCTGACCCCCGTCGGCCTGTGAGGTGAACAGGCGAATTGCTTCGACCTGCCCCAGGTCTGTCGTGGATGACATGATGATTCCTTCGTGTCGCACTGCAACTGATGCGGAATTGCATTAGTAGCCTCATATACGTTGAGAGCGACATGCTACGGCCATTTGCTGCCGCACTATGTCACCCTCAACTCTTCTCAAAGAGCATGTTGAATATTATACAACTTATGTATAATAATTGCAATACTGGAGGGCCATCTGGGATTCGAACCCAGGACACGCTGCTTAAGAGGCAGCTGCTCTAACCAACTGAGCTAATGGCCCGCATATCTGGCGCGCTCGGAGAGATTCGAACTCCCGACCCCTTGGTCCGAAGCCAAGTGCTCTATCCGCTGAGCTACGAGCGCTCGTGCGCCTTTCGACCGAGAAATAATAACATTTTGAAGCCGGTTTTGCTAGCCCGCACCTCCCTGGGTTGCAAAATGGGGTCTAGAGCCAAATCGGCCCTAGACCCCTTAGTCGTCGCTTGAGCGTATCGGCAGCTCTCGGCGTGACGGATTCAGCTATTGCGGATATGCACTGACTGCAGTAGCGCGATTTACGTATGCGCCTCTCTGCTACTGTTGAAAGACCCCCTGCCGTAAAGCGACGTACTGGGCGCTTCAGACAACGCTCACACCAGCGTTTACGGCGCGCATCGCGCATTTCGGCGGCGGCCGTCGTCCACGAGATCCATCAGATCCTTTTTAGGAACCCACTGGCAACAGTCCTCGCAGAAGCCGTACTGGGGGCCGATAACCTCAAGCCGCTTGACAGCCCCGATGCCAAGCTGCCGCGTCATGGAGAGACCGCACTTATGGCCATGCCAATCGGTGGCTATTTCGAGGTCGGGTCGTCAAACTCGCGATTAAAGTCGTGAAGTAGCTTGCCGACGATGCCAGCATCGCTAACCGTCGCCCGTCGAATCACTGCATAAGGCCCTTGGTATCAGCGTTAGCACGGATGATTTTGCCGTCCTCGCTCACGCCCTCACCCTTAGCCCCATCAAGCCCATAACGTTCATGGAGTTCTTCAGCCCAGATCTTGAAAGCGGCGACCAGCTCGTTCGCGCGCGTCTGGAGTTGCTGTGCCTGTTGGGCGAGCTGCTGTGCTTCGTGGTAGCGAACGACCATATCAGCGTGGCGCTTCATATCTGAGGCGCTCAGGGAATCGGAAGGCGTTTTGTGGTCGTCCTTGTCGATCATGCCGCAAGCACTCCTAAGTTCTTTAGTGCGAGAACTAGATCCCCAAATGTGTAGGCGCTTGCGCCTGTGCCACCCGTCGAGGTCGAAGTCGAAGTCATGCCCGTACCGCCACCGGCAGTGAAACCCGTCGAGGTACCCGTTGTCGCCTGCTGCACTACGGGTGTTTTGCCCCACAGGCCGATCTTTTGAGTGGCAGCGGTCCCGATCTGCGTACCGGTACTAGTTCCGATGACAATGTTGCCGCCGTCTTTAGGAACGATGTTTCCGGTCGCACCAATATGGAATAGGTCGGCACCAGACGAGTTCTGCGCCTGGAACAGTGCAGAGCCCTGGGTGGCGGAGTGAGCTTGCACGATGATCGGGATTTGCGTATCAACCGATGCAACTGAGATCAGCTCGGATCCGGCGACGGGATTCGAGGCAATCCCCACGCCATTCGTGTTGATCGACATCTTGCTATTCGCGCCGCTGAACCCAAAGCGCATCGCGCTTCCAGTGCCGATCTGAAAGCCAGTATCGCCATTTGCCGTGTCGGAGAGGAAGTTGCCTGCGGAGCCAGAGACAAAATAGCGACCGCCGTTCGTGCCATTTTGGATTCGGATAGAAACCGCTCCGTTCGTGCTAGTGGAGCGGACCGCCAGTAACGGGTCGGCATTTCCGGAGTTCACCACATCCAGGGCGGCCGAGGAGAACGCACTCGAGGCTGCTCCCAGTACGACCGGCCCCGATCCCTGCACGACCGATAATGCCGCTGAGGAGTATGTCCCTGCCAGGCGGATGCCGGTTGCAGCAGTTGAGTTGGAAAGAATGTCAGCCGTTCTGATCGCGCCGGTAAACCCGCCGTTGACCTGTCCCGTGAAATGGATACCCACGTCCACCTGCTGTCCGCCGGGGTTGCCGAACTCGATCCCAGCTCCGACCCGGTTCGGTCCAGCAGGCCAGATCCACTGAATTGCGGAGCTCGAGAAGCCGTTGGTGAGCACCGAATCGTCGCGGCCGGTGTTGTTGTATGCTTGAACCTGCATGCCGGTAATCAGGCCATTCGTAACATCGGCCTGCCCGCGGAAGAACGCACCCATTGCAACGCCCAACGCTCCCGTTCCGAGGATGCGACCAACGCCGTAAACCCCGCAAGCGTCGGGGCTCCCGGATACGCCCTTCGCGGTACCCTTGTTGGTAGCGCCGCCGATCACACCAACGGTTTGTACCTGATTGGCGGCGGATCCCGCCGTGATACCGTGAATAGCCGACGCGTTCTCACCGCCGTCGCCGCCGCCGGGAATCGCCGAGGCAGAGAGCGTAAGTGTGCGAGCAGCTTTGACTAGCGGGCTGAGGCTTGTTTCCGGAGTGGCGCTCGTGCCGTTGAGCATCTGGAGAAGTTGACCAGTGGTAGACCCGACCGGCTCGAGCATGTTCAGATTGTCGCCCGCGCCGCCGATTACTGTGCCCGTAAATGCCAGGCCCAAGCCCGCGCTTACCACTGAACTCGGCAGTTGGTTTACCCACGTTTGGGCAGTCGTATCAACGGTAATTGAGCTGTTGGTCTGCAATAAGAAAGCTGATCCGCCGTATGTTGTACCCTGAATGACCTGAATGCTGCGAGCCTTGACTGAGTTACCGGTAGCAAAGTCGGTTGGTCTTGTCCAAGCTCCTGAAGCCGCAACCCAGGGTCCGTTCTGTGAGGCGGTCGTTTGTCCAATCAGTAATACCTGATCGCCTGCTGTCAGCGTGTAGCCGTCGTAGGTATTGAGACCCGACAGGCTTGAAACGTTCGAGGCCGCCACGCAGGCTACTGGCAACAGTATGGGGACATGCAGGCTCTGGCGAGAGATACCAGCATCCGATACATCGCTCAAGTTGTTCGCAGTTAAGAGTAATCCAGTTGTGGGATGGACATGCCCGGCATCAGCCGCCTTGCCTATACTACCCGCCGATTGGGTACCGAGAGGGGCTATGTCAGAAGCGGTAGTATCCAGGACTACCCCGGAAGCCGGAGTTTGCCAACTAGCAGCCGTACCCGAGCTGGCCGTTAAGACCTGTCCGCTCGAGGGCGCTGTGGCCGTACTGACGTCAATTGCCGTAGTGGCCGACCGCAACCCAGAAGCTTTAAGGACAGTCGGACTGGCTGCTGTCCCGCCCAGGTCTCCTGCTAGCTGGACGATACCCTTACTACCGATGGTGGCATCACTGACGGTGGTAGAGGTAACGGTAGACGCTACCCATTGGTTAGTGCCGCTGTTGAAGCTTAGGACTTGATTATCGGTAGCACTACTTGCACCACTAGTATCAGCCAGACCTGCCAGCTTGGTAGTGGTAGGCAGAGCGCTGACGTCACTAGCAGCTAGAGTGATGCTGGTACCGGTCTTACCATTAACATTCTGCACAGCCGTACTGGCCGAAGTAAGGCTAGCCTGGACGCCGCTGCTCAAGTCCGAGCTGGGTATGCCACCCGATGGTTTGACATACTTGCTAGCCACACTGGCAAGGATGGCTTGGGTTGAGGGGTCCAGTTGCACATTAGTGACACAGTTATTCTGTAGCTGCGCAGTGGCAACGGAACTATTCCTGAGTGTCCCGTCGCCGTTATGCACCACACTCAGATAGTCATTGAGGATATTTCCCCACGTGCCGTCGTCTTGCCCCGGTATTGGCAGGCGTGACACTAGGGCCGATCCTCTTGGTGTCCGCCATAGGTGCTAGATCCATAGCCCCCCGTAGAGCTACGGGTTGACGGTTCGGTCAGGGTTTTGACCAAACCCGAGACTCCCGTGAGAGCCAGTACGACTGCACCGGCATGGAGCAGGAACTGCTTGCGGTCGATTTCCTTTGCCATCAGCTTCTGAACTGGGCTGGCCATACTGTACCTCCTCTACTGCCCCACAAACCACTTATGGTTATCCTAACCTAACCAGCCGCCCTTGGTCAAGCCGTAGGGGTGGGGTGGTGGCCGGTGACCCGGGTGGTGTTGGTAATACCGGCTGATGGATGCCGGCGGTCTGCTGGCCCGGCTCCCGCCGATCCACCAGCCATGGTGATAGCAGCGCGGCTTGTGACAGCAACAACGGTTCGTGGACACTGCGTATCTGTTGGTCGGGACGACGATGGTTTACTAGCCAAATAGACACCAGTGAAAGCTCATAAAGCAGGATCACCGGCAACGCCACTACGAACTGCGTCAACGGATCATAGGTGAAGGGCAGTACCAGCGCCAAACCTAGACTGCCAACAACCACATACCGCCGATACCGCGACAACGATCCAGGCGGAAAGCGGTTGATAAAATTGATAAGTAACAGGAGCAAGGGCAGCTGAAAAATCAGGGCAAAGGTAATGAGGCAGCCCAGCACGAATGACAAATATTCGCCAGTAGAGATCAGGGGCTTAATCGGCCCAGTGGCGAAGCTGGCAAAAAAGCGGAACGACATGGGCAGAATCAGATAGTAGGCAAAAGCCAGACCCAGCCACGCCAGACCGAACGAGGCAGTCAGAATACCTACAGTGCCCTTTTTGCCAATTCTAGACCCCTCAAAAGCTGGTTCAATAAAGCGGATAAGGTTATAGATGAAGACCGGCAGAGCCGCCACCACTCCCACGCCAAGACATACCGATATAAGAAATTGAAAACCGCCACTTGGCGCAGTGTAGACCAACGACTGATGTAGCGGAGCCACCACAAACTGGATCAGCTGGGCACGCAACAGATAGCTGGCACCTGCTACTGCAAGAGCCAGCGATATTGAAATCAGCAAGCGCTGTCGCAACTCGCGAACGTGACCGGCAAACGGCTGCACCAGCATAGGTAAGCCTTACTAGGCGGACTTGTTCTGGCTTTTGCTTTTCTGGACTACTTCGCTAGCACCATCACCAGAAAAGCCCTTGCGGACTTCACGTACCGACGCACCGATACTGCGAGCTAGCTCAGGAAGCTTTTTACCGCCAAACAGAACCAAGATGATGACCAAAATAACCAATAGTTCTTCAAATTTGCCGAGCATATGAGTCCCCTCCACACTTATATAGTACCTTCATGGTATCATAAGCATAAGCATTGTAAAGGTCGGGATCCTATTTACAATTACGAACACTCATCATGTTGAGATTATTAAAACAATACGTCATTGGCAATTGGCTGTTGTTGGGCGTCGCAATACTGACTATGCTGGCATGCAGCAGCCCTGCCGTGGCTTCCACCTACGGCAGCGGCTCATATGGAACCTGTTCCTATCAAGCTTGTGGCTCTCCAACGCAAACGATTGTGCCGGTATCGGGCCTATCAGTCAGCATCAACCTCCATAATGGTCAAGTCATTCCCAGACGGGGTTATACCATCATTGTGACGCCCCTCAATGGCAGCGGCAGCTCATTTAAGCAGGTAGATTTTTACATCAATGGCGCCCTCGTGCATAGCCAAACGCCAGCTGAAGATGGTACTGTGCAATGGTTTTGGAATCCGCAACAGTATTCTGGTACTGATATTAAGATAGTCGTTACGGGTCAAAATGGCGAAACCGTTACCCAAGAGTTTCAGGTTTCCATTGCGCCAGCCACAGGGTCATCGCACGACACCACTCCAGCGGCTGCACCCTCACTCTTTCAGCAAATTGCTCAAGCACCCGGTAAAGTTGCCCGAGGCATCGAACACGCTATCAGGCAGCTCCCTCCTGCGCTCAAGCATAGTCTGCCTTATTTCCTATTTCTGATCCTGCTCGCCGATGTCTTATTGATGGCTCTGCAAATCCACCGCGAGCTTCGTGCTTCGCGCACCTTGCAAGCTATTTTAGCCCGCGAGCGCCAAAGTGGGCAGTTAAAGAAAACATTTACGGAACTTATATCCCACTATTTACGTACCCCGTTAACAATTATTAGCGGGGCAGTTGACCTGCTGGGTGGCACTAAGGGGCAGTCGGTATCATTACTAGCGAGCTTACAAGATGATGTGACGGAATTACAAACCAAGGTTAATAACCTTATTGCGCAAGCTGCCGACGTCAATACCGGAGCCGGAATGAGCGAGACTAATCAAATTCTCCAGCCAAGGCCGATTTGGCGTCAGCCGCTGTTTTTTGTACCCATTGTCTTTGTCGGTATTGTCGCTTTCCTCTTTGATTACTTAGCCCAACATGCCGGCGCCTTTAGCGTGAATCAAGCGAGTCTCGTTGTCCAGGTTGTACTGTTTGGTTCCTTGGTAGTTGTGTTGTATCTAGCTATACGCCGACTTACGCTGCATCGACGCGATGTAGCAGAAACTAAGCGCATCCTCCAGAGAGAAACTGAATTTAATCACCGTCGTGATGACCTGATTGACAAAACTGCGCTGGAGTTGAGCGGGGGTTTGGGTAGCCTTGATGACCACATTACCCAACTGAGCCCTTCACAGGCCACTACGCTCGTGCGCAGAGGGCAGCAGCAGCTGCACGATGTCGTAGCGAAGTTTGTTGTCGCCCGGCAGCTCAAGGGTACTACCAGTACGGCAGCCCCTGCGTCTACGCGATTAAGTAGTGTCTGTGCGCCGGCTACTCAAGCACTGCGCGGTAAGGCACAGACCAAAGGCGTGGTCATCAACATTATCCAAGACCTACCGCTTCAGGTTCGGAGCCCGGAGCTGCTATCTATGGTTATACAGACTATCTTAGATAATGCCATCGAGTACAGTCCGCCTCAAAGCCACATTGAAGTAATGGCTAGCCAAACGAAAAATACCCTAAGTATCTCTGTTACTGATCATGGCCCGGGTATTCCCGAGGACAAAAGGTTTGCGCTGTTCCAGGCTTTTTCCAAGGTTGAAGGAGCCGAGGTATTCAGTCACGAGGGCATGGGCTTTAGCCTTTACCTGGATAAGTTGATTATGTCGTACCTACTCGGTGACATTACCGTTGAGGCAACCCCATCACAAGGCACCAAAGCTACCCTGACGCTGTCTTTGGTGCGGTAAGCCGTCATCCCCAGGGAGACTTAGAGGGAGAAGATTAACTAAGCAGTCACAAATGGTGCGCCCGAAGAGATTCGAACTCCCGACCTTTGGTACCGGAAACCAACGCTCTATCCAGCTGAGCTACGGGCGCACAACCCCGCTATTATACCAGCTACAACTCCTTGAGCACCTGGATGTCAGCGCCAAGAGCATTCAAACGAGCATACAGATCTTCATAGCCGCGGTTAATCGAGTAAACATTGCGCAAAATCGACTTTCCCGGCGCAGCCAACATGGCGATCAGGATGATCGCAGCCGGCCGCAATGCCGGCGGACAGATGATTTCGGCCGGACGGAGCTTGGTCGGGCCATTTACATAGACACGGTGCGGATCGGCTAAAATCAGATCGGCACCCAACTTGGTCAGCTCCATATAATAAATGGCGCGATTTTCGTAGGGCCAGTCGTGGATCAGCGTTTGGCCCTTGGCCTGGGTGGCGATCGGCACAAAGAAGGGCAAGTTGTCCATATTGAGACCCGGGTAAATATCAGGGTGGATTTTCTCTTCCAAGGCAGTCAGCTTTGACGGATGGGTAGTGATATCCGCCAGATCGGTATGGCCATTTGCAGCTTTGTAGCGCGGACTGCGGTCATACTTGAGTCCCATTTTTTCCAGCTTCAGTAGCTCAATTTCCAGAAAATCGATCGGGCAGCGCTGAATTGTCAGGCGTGACTTCGTCATTACCGCCGCGGCCACAAATAACATCGACTCAATCGGGTCTTCGCTAATACTGTAGGTTACCGGCGTATCAATTACGGCCCGACCCCACACCGTCAGCGTGGAAGTACCGATGCCCTCAATGCGCACACCTAGCGTTTGCAAAAACACGCACAGATCCTGCACCTGATAGTTGGCCGAGGCAAACTTAATGACGGATACTCCTTCAATGCCGGCCGCCGCCATTAGTGCATTCTCGGTGGTAGTATCGCCGGATTCGTATAACACCACCTCGGCCTCTTCAAGCCGCTTGGCCCGTACACGACAGGTTTCGGCTTTGGACTCAATTGAAACACCAAAGTTTTCCAGCGCGTACAGATGAGGGCGCACCGTGCGCTCACCTAGCCGGCAGCCACCGGGATGAGGCAGCTCGAATTCCGGCAAACGGTGAATCAGCGCCCCCAACAAAAAGATGATGCTGCGGGTCTTCACTGCCGCCTCGGCATCAATCGCCGTCATTTTAAAGCGAGTAGGGGGCGTAACCACTACGTCGTTACCCTGCCAGCGCACATTGACACCAATGCTCAACAGCACTTCGATAACCCGGAACACCTCCTCGATCCGCGGCAGGTTCTTCAGCGTAGTCGTGCCCCGATTGAGCAATGCTGCGCAGAGCATCACCACGGCAGCATTCTTAGAGGTCTTGGTCACTACCGTACCGGACAGTTTACGTCCGCCCTCGATCCGAAAGTTCAGCGATGGGTTGGTGAGCGCAATAATCTCCTTATTAAGAATGTCGCCAATCTTAATTAACAGCCGGGCGCTGATGTTTTGCTGGCCAGCCTCCATCCGCGCCACCGCGCTCTGACTGGTGCCGAGCAACTTGGCAAAATCGGCTTGGGTAAGATTCTTCTTAGAGCGGTAGGCGCTGATCTGCATACCGATGCGGCCGACCTCCGGCATAATCGCGGCTTTAGGCGTGGATTTGGTAGCGGTTTTGGGCACGGAAATTCTCCTGCAATACTAATCGAATATATCATCTATGATATATCGATAGTTGTAAAGCTTATATTTGCAAGTCTTTTATCGCCCTGAAAACTAGCTGATAATTACGCCTTCCCAGGGGTCGAGATGTAATAAGCCATCAATGTGCTCGCCTTCCCGCTGTCGCACCGTACCCAAGGTTATTCTGCCGTGCATATGCTTGACCTCATGATGGTATTCCGACATATTAATGGCAACTCGCGTCCCCTTCCCACGCTGCCATACCCACACCGACGGCGCGCTCGGCAAACTCTTATAGTCACCGGTAGTGAGGTCGGCCTCGCTCCGGCGCAAAGCAATGAGGTCCTTGGTAAATTGCAGTGTCCCATCGGCAGTGGCAGCTTCCACTTCCACGCTGCGGATTTTGAGGTCGCCATACGGCAGCCACGGCCGTACCTCCGGGCGGGTAAACCCGGCTCCCTTATGGTTGCGCCACGGCATGGGTGTGCGGTATTGGTCGCGTCCGCCATCCACCGGCCAATTGCGCTTGCCCCGCTGGTCCTTCATCCGCCACGGTGCTACAAATACGTCGGTCATCCCGAGCTCGTCGCCATAATACAGAATCGGGGTGCCGCGCAGACCCAGTAATACGATGAGGCCGCAGCGGACCTTGCGCTCATCCCCCGCCGCCCAGCGCGTCGGGAATCGCGAATTGTCATGATTGGAACCAGCCCACACTGGCCAATCCGGCGCCATAATTGCCGCGTTGGTTTCCTCAATCACTTCCCGCAGCACCGGTGCCTTAAACGGCGACTGCACAAATCGCAGGTTCAAGGCCAGCTCCAGCTCATCATGCACACCATAAAACTGTGCCATCTCCTTAATGTCGTAGACTAAGGTGCTCTCGCCCAGCAATAGCGCCGACGGTTTGTAGGCGTCGGTGACCTTGCGCCAGCGCTTCAGGATCTCGTGGACGCCAGACTGATTGATATTATAAACCGCCCGCTGGCCTAAAATCCGGTTCTCCAGCCCATCGCCCTTACCGGCCTTGGGGTTGTCGTGAAACTGGGCGTCCTTAATCAGCATATTGACGACGTCCAGCCGGAAGCCACTAATCCCGCGATCCAACCAAAACCGCATAATCTTATCGAATTCCTCGCGCACCGCCGGATTACGCCAGTTGAGGTCAGCTTGCTCCTTAAAGAAGTTGTGCAGGAAGTACTGACCGCTGGGCGAATGGTATTCCCAGGCGCTGCCGCCACCGTAGGCTCGCCAGTTGGAGGGCGGCCGCCCGTCTTTTTTGGGGTTGGCCCAGATGTAAAAGTTGCGGTATTGGGCATGGCGGCCCGTGAGTGCGTTCTGAAACCAAGGATGCTTGACGCTGGTGTGGTTGGGTACGAAGTCAATCAGCACGTGCATCTTGCGGCGCTTGGCCTCGGCCACCAGTTTGTCGAAATCCTCCATCGTGCCAAGTGCTGGATCGATATTATAATAATCGGTGACATCATAACCCCAGTCGGCGTTGGCACTCTTGGTGACGGGCGACAGCCAAATGCCATCGACTCCCAGCTCTTGCAAATAGTCCAATTTTGCCGTCACCCCCGGCAAATCGCCGATGCCGTCGCCGTTACTGTCGTAAAACGAGCGCACATAAATCTGATAAATAATGCCAGTGCGCCACCAAGGCAATGCAGTCGTATCCTTCTTCATCTAATCCCCCAGCCCCAAGAAGTCGCGGCGAATCGCCTGGACCTGATGAATAAACGACTCGGCTTGCTCCCGCCGCGGCCGCGGCATATCGGCCAGATGGTAGGTGCGCACGATGCGCCCGGCGTTCATCAGTACCACGCGGTCGGCCAGCGTCACCGCCTCCTCAATCGAGTGCGACACCATGACCACGGTTTTTTGGGTTTGCTCCCAAATCTTCAGCAAATCGCCATGGAGCATCTCGGTGGTCTTGATATCCAGCGCTGCAAACGGCTCGTCGAGCACCAGCACTTCGGGCTCCACTGCCAAGGCGCGGGCGATCCCCACCCGTTGACGCTGCCCGCCCGACAGTTCCCGCGGATATTTGCCGGCAAATGAGCTCAACTCCACCATGTCCAGATTGGTACGAATGCGGCGCTTGATTTGGCCTGGCGGCAACCCCTGCGTTTTCAGTACGATTTCCAGATTCTCCCATACCGTCAACCAGGGAAACAGCGCCCCGCTCTGGAACACCATGGCGACATGCTCGGGCCGCTCCACCGTCCCCTTCGACGCCTGCTCCAGTCCGGCTACAATCTTAATCAGCGTGGATTTGCCACAGCCAGAGGGGCCGATCAGCACAATGAATTCGCCGCGCACCGCCAAAAAATCGATTGATTGCAGCGACGGCCGCTCGACTTTCGGATAAGTCTTCCCCACCTCTCTCAGCTCAATCACCTTACTCAAACCGGAACCTTTCGGCATAACGCAGCAGTCGTTGCCATACCAACAGATTAATCAGCGCGATGGCCACCACCAGAATCAAGATGGCCGCCAAGAACAGGTCGCCGTGCCCTTGAGCCGAAGCATGTACCATTACGCTACCAATGCCGAATAGATCATCTTTAGAAGTGCCATGCGGCAAGTAGGTGTGGAGCACCTCCGCCACAATCAGAATGTTCCAGCCGCCGGCAAACGCCAGGAGCGAACCGGTTACAAAATACGGGAACACCGCCGGAATCAACACCTTACGCACATACGCTAAGCGCCGAATATGGTAGATATAGGTCGCCGATTTAATGTCCTCCGGAATCAACCGTAGACCACCTACCAAGCTAAATACCAGGCTCCAGAGCATGCTGATAAAGATCACGAACACCGCTGCGCCTTCCAAGAAGTGGTAGTTAATGAAAAAGATAATTATTACCGGGAAAAACGCCAGCACTGGCACCGACTGCAAGATGTCAAACAGCGGCAACAGCACCCGCTCGGTCACGGCATTGGTATTGATAAGGAGGGCCAGGGGCAGCGCCAACAGCAGGGAGAAGCAGTAAGCAATGAGGAGGCGCGTCATACTAGCCCCCAATGCTGTAAGCAGCACACCGAGCGAGATGTGGCCGCCAGTGTTGACGGGTGCTGGGTGCACGATACTGTAGGCCAACACCAACACCAGGAGCGGCACGGCCACCAACCCATACAGACGCTGACGGATATGCACCGGGTAAAAATATCCGGGGTGGCGATGGTTGGAAATTACGGGGTGATCAGTTTCTCGCATAGGCAGTTATAGCGCTTATGGCTACAGCTTAATTATCCCACTGCGCCAGATATACCGCAACCTAGTATTCTTGAATATAAGCTAGGTATATTGTAGAATATCTTCACTCTTGCACCTACAAGTTCGATCGCACTGAACTGAAAGGAGATGCGATGTCTACCACGCAGCTCGCACCAGATGTTGCACTGGCTGTAGTGCAACAAGCGCAAAAAGTGCTGAGGCATAGCCTGGAGTATTTCACTGGAAGAGTCAGGAATCTTAAGAGAGAACAAGATCGCCATCGCCACTATTTCTCTTGCCCCTATGAGTGGAGCGCATGTCGCACGAGAGAACGATGGCTCGACACAGCCTACGCCCAGATGAAGCTCTATGAGCAAGCGCTCGATGCGCTTGATAAAGGCGACTATCAGCCAATTATCGACATCCTCAGTGGCAACCTATCTGAGCTGAAGGAGCCACCTGGTGAAGCCAATCGGCTGAAGTCCCGGCAATTGAGCCCATACAAACTCAGTAAACGCATCCCCTCTTTTCGGAAAAGGATGATAATTCTCAGAAGTGCGCTCATACGAGTACAGCTAGCTGGGGAGTAGCAAGATGAGGCGGCGGGTGAAGTCAGGCCCGTTCGCCTGCCGGCCTGAAGCCCGAGGAAATGCCCTCGGGCTTTTTCTATTTAAGCTATTCGGACCCAATCGAGCGTTCATTTTTAGCCATATTTTCGCCATATCGCCAATAGTTTCACCAGATGTGAGCTGCTAAAGTTGAGAACATGCGATTTCGGTCGCAAATGCCCTTATGAAAGGAGGTGAGAATGTATGAGAAACCTATTCATTCGATTACTTTCCAGCGGTGTGCTCGCAGCTACGCTCGGCGTCGGCTTGGCCCAGGCGTCCAACAACATCGACACTACCGGCCCACACTCCAACAACCAGATTACCAATAGTAGTCGCTCGTCGTTTAACGAAACCAACAATACCAACGTAAACGTGAATAACTCGAATTGGCAGTCCGCTCGCTCGGGGAACGCCAGCGTCCGAGGTAACACCTGGGGCGGCAGCGCTTCTACCGGCAATGCTTCGAATAGCAACTCGCAGTCTACTAACGTAAATGTTTCGAACTCGAGTAGAGGTTCAGGATGGTCATCTGGATCAGGGAGCGGTTCGAACAGTATTAGCAATACTGGCCCACGTTCCAACAACCAGATTACCAACCGGAGCAGTTCGTCGTTTAACGAGACGAACAGCGCCAACGTGAACGTCAACAGCTCCAACCACCAGAGCGCCCAATCCGGCAATGCGACGGTGAGTGGTAACACCTGGGGTGGTAGCGCCCGCAGCGGCAATGCCTCAAACAGTAATTGGCAGTCGACGAACGTAAGTGTTCGCAACAACGGCGGTAGCTGGTGGAACAAGGGCAGCTCCGGTAACAATTGGTCCGGTAATGGCTCCTGGAATGGCGGCAATAGCTCGTGGAATGGTAACAACGATGGCTTCAAAGGCCCCACGCGCGTCAATTTCCCGGTGAAGTCGAACAACAGCTTCCACAACTTTAACCCGTGGTCGGCAGTTGGTACGGCCCAGTTCGAGCGCAGAGATCGTGACCGCGATAACGGCAACAGCTTTGGTTTCGGCCGACATCACGTGATCCTCACGGCCAGTCACAATGTGCAGCCGTGCAGGAACTTTGACTTCCAACGCCCGCGCCCCTGTCCGGTCGTTAACTTCCGGACGATCCGGCCGCCGTGCCATCAGTCGTGCAACCCGTGCCAGTGGCAAAACTGCTGCAACAACCAATGTTGCCAGCAACAGAGTTGTCACCACCAGGTGCGACACCACCATCACCACCACGTGGTGCAACATTGTGTCCACCACCAACACCACAAAGCCTGCTAACACTCCCGTTAGACAGGTTTGTTTGTGTACAAACTAAGAAAAGGACATACTAAGGGGCTCCCAGGAGTCCTTTGGTTGCAATTATATTGACACTATAAAGCATTAGTGGTATAATTACCCTCATATCGGATTGCCGATGTCCACTACCTCTAGGGGGAAGAAGTGTTTGACAACCAGGCTTCACTATCAACGTCACGCCTAGCACGGATGGGTTTGGGCCTGGTTATGGCCCTTTTCGTCCTGATGGTCTGCGGCCAAACGGCCAGCGCCTCAGTGGCTGAAGAATCAACCGGCACCACGACCACGACCGTTGAAGCACCAAAAGCGACCGGCACCACGGCTGTTGAAGCACCCGCAAATGCAAGCCAAAACTCTGCAAATGCAACTGCCGAAACGGTCAAAACGCCGGCCTTTACCTTCAAAATTGAAAGCGGATGGACGGCGCAGGAAAAGGCTCAGCTGGAAAGCTGGCTTAGCTCCACCGGACCGGTCATGAAGACGATCAAAGAAGTAGTCGGACCACCGGCTCAGAGCCTGACGATAAAAGTCGTCAAAGCCAGTACCGGCAACGCGGGTGAGTACGATGAATACAATCATCAGATCACCTTGGCCTCTCTCCAGCTTTCAGTACTCGTTCACGAGCTCAATCACGCCACCCGGGATGGTCACATCCTGAGTGATCACGTGTGGGAGGAGGGACTGGCGCGGGCCGGGGAGAAAGAAGTCATGCGGTTGCTCAAGCTGCAGGGCATCGAAGAACCCGGCTACGACACCAGCCACGGCTACGGCTACGACATCTACTACGACCAGAACAACGTTCCGACGGTTGGCGTCCCTGACGGCAACATCTACGCCGAGCCGGGATTGACGCTGCTGCGCTACGAGCAGGCTGGGTATGCATTTACCAAGATCCTGATCGAAAACCCGCAGTTCATTTCCAAGTTCGACGCCAAGGTGTTCGCCCATCCTGAAGGTTTCATTAGCCAGGGTGAACTCGTCGCGATGGCCGCTGAAGTACAACCCGTCGTTGAGGGCTCGCCCTTGGCCACTTGGGTTACCAAGCAGCACATCTTCGACACAGACCAGAAAGAAGGGTGCTACGGCTTTGAGCGAATAAACCAGTTCACCGTGGACCTCTACTGCACCGACCAGTATGGCGGAGTTGCAATGCAGGCCGGTGACAAAGTCACAATGAAAATCGTGGCGCCGAACAAAGAAGTCCTATTCCACGAAGTCGGCATTACGACGGCCTTTGGCTGGTTCACGTTTGAACCGGTGCTAAACGCCGGCGTTGGTCGGATAAAGGTTGTAGCCACGGCCAAAACCCCTACAGGTAAGGTCAAAGCTGCCACCTTCTACCGGCAGACGGGCGCTGAAAAAGGCGTCTTCGGTATCGTTACCAATACCACTGTCACCACGGGAATCGTGAGCTTCAGCTCCCCGAAAGGACAGTTCACGCCTTTCAGCGTGCCGGTGACAAACGGCGCTTTCAACGCCGAAACTCTCGAAAGTCTGAGAGGGCAGTTCATCGCCAAGTTCAGCGGCGAAGGCATGGTGGGCGAAGTAACGCGCAACAAGGATGCAGCACCCTACTCCTTGGAACTCACGGCGCATAAAGTCAAATAGTCCAAATCCGAAAGGGATTGGCGCCGCGAGCAAGTCTCGCGGGACAGGGGAGGTCCGAGCAATCGGACCTCCCCTTTTTCATTGGCACTAATCCTTCTTATCAGCTTGGGCGACATCGGCCCGATGCAACTTAACGGTAAAAACCGTGGTCTTGCCCGGCGTGCTGCTAACGTCGATGGTCGCCTTGTGCAGCCTCGCAATTTGCTGCGCTATGGAGAGACCGAGCCCGTAACCATTGGTGCGCTCCTTCGATCGAGCCCGATCGCTGCGATAAAAGCGGTCGAAGATATGCGGGAGCTCAGCCGGCTTGATACCACGACCTTGATCGCTCACCCGCAAATAAACTTGCTTGCCGTGAGCAACGGTAGCGACCTTCACCTCGCCTCCTTGCTCACTATATTTTATTGCATTGTCGAGGAGGATGACGGCAAGCTCAGTGATGCTGGCCGGGTCGCCCATAGCCGCAAGGTGTTCAATAGTAGTTACCATTTTAATCTGCTTTGCCTTGGCTGCTGGAGCCAAACGCCGCAGCGCCTCCCCCGCCGCCTTATCTAGCCACACCGGCTGCGTCGGCAACTCTTCGGCGTTGACGCTGGCCAGCCGTAGGAGGCCGTCCGATAGCGCCCGCAATTTACCCACCTCCTCCAAATTACTTTCCAATAGCTCGCGGGCAGCTTGTTTGGTTAGCCCACGGTCGCGCAAGGCTACTTCGATCTCTGATTGCATTGCCGTCAGCGGCGTGCGCAGTTCATGCGAGGCGTCGGCAGTAAAGCGGCTTTGGGCCTCCATGGCCTCTTCGATCGGCTTCAGTGTCCGCCGCGCCAGCACAAAGCTAGCCGCACCGCCCAGTAGCAGCACACCCAGGTTAAAGGCAATTAAGTCCGAGCGCAGGTGGGCCTGCCCTTCCACCAATTGCTCTCGGCGAAATTCGGTAAAACCTGGCAATCCGGGAGGTGGCGCCATAGCGCCGTAATACGGGCTTTGGTGGCGAAAGCCCCGATCGAGCTCCCCACTGGAAATACTGTAGAGCACCACGCTAAAAATGATGCTCAGTAGCATGATGATGGCCAAATACGACAATGTCAGCCGCAGGACTGCGGAGCGCAGCATTAGGAAACGGGTCCCAGCCGGTACCCGAAGCCACGCACCGTTTGAATCAGCCCCTGACCGGAGAATGGCCGATCAATCTTGCTGCGTAAATATCCCATGTAGACCTCCACGGTATTCGGGAGGATGTCGGCATCGTAGTCCCAAACGTGGGTAATAATATTACTCTTCGTCAGCACCTGGTTGGGATTGCGCATCAAATACTCGAGCAGCGCAAACTCCTTTTGCGACAGGGCGATAGTCTTACCTTCACGCGCGACTTCGAACGTTACCGTGTTTAAGCTCAGGTCGCCGCAACGCAATACCGGCCCCTGACTATCTTGCGGGCGCCGCAACAACGCCCGCACCCGGGCCAGCAGCTCCTCGAAAGCAAACGGCTTCACTAAGTAATCGTCGGCACCCGCATTCAGCCCCTCTACTCGATCCCGCACTTGATCTTTAGCCGTCAACAGCAATACCGGCGTATGGATCTTCTGGCGCCGCATTTCTTTAATGATTTCGACACCTTCAATCAGCCCCGGAAGCATCCGGTCCAGAATGACGGCGTCGTAATCTTCGGTCGTCGCCATGCCTACCCCGTCATCGGCATCATAGGCTACATCGACGGCAAAGGCTTCTTGCTCCAGCCCGCGCTTAATTGCGCCGGCAATTTTGTGTTCATCTTCAACCACTAAGATGCGCATGGGATAATTGTCCTTTACTAGATGCTTATGTCTAACTGTATCGAACCACAGCAGCCTGAGAAAAAGCTGAAGTCGGCCAACTCAGCTTGAGGTCGCAACAGCAGCCAATTGGCGACGTTTTTGCATCTGCCATTCCCGCCAGATCAACCATAGTAGGAACACGTCAAATATCGTCAGGGCGGCTATAAACCAGGAATGGTCAGTATACACCTGATAGATCTGGTAGATCATGAATATCCCCAGCGTTGCCAATGAGAACGGATAGCCCCACAGCCGGTTTTGGAGCAGCGAAACAACCGCGATGAGCTTGATGACGCCATGTACGACCAGGTAGGCAACTACGTACGTTGTGCCACCCGTGGCTAAATGCTGACCTGTATGCACGATGGCGTTTGAGATCGTGACATTTTCGCTCAGCTCCTGGCGGGTGAGCCAGCTTGTAAGCCAGGTGATGAGCCCTGGACCGCCGATTATAACGACGGCGGCACCCAACAACTCAAAGACCCCTTCGATCCCCTTGATAATAATACTTACCTCGAAAATCTTATCGAGCAGTGATGTCGGTTTAAACCATGTCGTTGCCATCTGTTACGCCCTTCCTTGGCGTTAGCTTATCACAGATCACCGCGGCCGCAACCGTCTAAAACGACTGGCGAATGTGGCTCATCGACCAGTCCCAATCAGCGTCAGTCTTTTTATGAGGATTAAAAATGGTCTCAGGGTCAAAAATGGCTTTTGTTCGCTTAAAAATTTCGTACATCGGCGCGCCGTAGGCCTGCTTCATCCAGGGTCCACGAATCATCCCCTCGTTATGTTCGCCCGAAAGCACGCCGCCGTAACTCAGCACCAGCTCATTGACCTCGGTCATGGCCGGCCGCAGCTTGGCCCGCTCGTCGCGCTCCTCCAGCTTCATGAGGGGGATGATATGGAAGTTGCCGTCACCCATGTGCCCGGCAATGGTCGCAAAGAGGTTGTATTTTTTGATGATTTTACGCAGCTGGGGCAAAAAGGCCGTCAAGTGCTCGGGCGGCACTACCAGGTCGTCGATAAAGGGCGCTGTGTGCTTATCTTTAACTTTTTGACGCAAAAGGTTGAATGACTGGCGCCGCATCAGCCAAAACTTTTCCGCGCTGGCCTCGGTGCGATCTTCCTCCTCGGCGGTAATTTCGTAGTAAGCCTGTTTGATGTTGAGCTGCTCATGGAGGGCGTGGATTTTGGCCATTACCTCTTCCTTGGTATCGCCGTTGAACTCGATCATCAGGATGAGCTTGGGGATGCCTTTAAGTAGCATAAAGCCATCCGGAATAAGACTGATCAGGAGCTGGATGAAGCGGACGGGGCCAATTAGCTTGAGGAACGAGGGCATAAATTTAATCGATAGCCATAGCGTAACGTCATCAAACGATTCGAACGTCGCCGGCTTATGACTCAGTACCAACGGAATCAGTTCACCGAGCTTATCGATGTCTTTGAGGAACAGCACGAGCAAGCCGGAATGCTTGGGCGCCGGCACCAACCGCAGTTTGATATCGGTCACAAACCCGAGCGTTCCCTGAGCGCCGACGATTAGTTTGGTGAGATCAAAAATCCCCGTCTCCCGATCCCAAACATCCCACAGATTGTAGCCGGTCGAGTTTTTGCTAACATGCGGCTTGGCCGCTTTAATTTGATCATAATGGGCGTCGACCAACTTAAAGACTTCGCGGTAAACCTGACCTTCAAATGTCTTCAGCTTGCGTTTAGCGTCCAGTTGCGGCTTGGTGATCGGCTTGACGGTATACTCTTTGCCATCGGCAAACACTACTTTCAGTTCGGTTACAAAATCTTCAGTCTTGCCATACTGGAGCGACTTTTCCCCGCCGGAGTTATTGTTGACCATGCCGCCGAGCGTGCAGAGGTCGCGCGAAGCTGGATAAGGTGGTAGCAGCGATCCGACCTTGAGCGTCTCAGGCTCAAAGTCCCGATAAAACACTCCTGGTTGGACGTGGGCAGCGGTTTTAGTAATGCCCTCGATAGTCGTAAAATGACTGCGGAAATCGACAATTATCGAGTCGTTTACAGCGCCGCCGGACATGTCGGTGCCGGCGCTGCGAGCGGTCAGTGACAGGTTGGGAATCGCTTTTTTGTGCTTCGATGCCATCTTCACCAAGGCCTCGACATCGGCTGCCGTCTGCGGGCTAACTACCAACTGTGGGCGAACCTCGAACAAGCTGGCGTCGTGGCTGTAGAGATCGAGCGTGGCGGCATCATCGCGCACCTCACCCCGAAAGCTCGCGGCTAATGCCGCCTTAATATCATCCATACCTTAAGCGTAATTGAATCACCAGGTAAATACAATTCGGCAGTTATTCGCTGGCGCAGGAACCGACGCTGGCCGGTGCCGTGCGGCTCGCTGCCTGGTTGATCTCTGGCACGATTTGCTTAGCCGTCAGCGCATAGCCAACACCCTGCTGCGTCACTGACTTGGCAAAAACCACGCCAAGCACCGTACCATTCGGCAATACCAGCGGGCCACCCGAATTGCCTGGCTCTACGTTGGCCTGAAGGTCGTAAATGCTCCGCAGCGTCGTCGATTCGTCATAGATGTTGCGACCGACAGCTTGGGTTTCATCGAGGACAGTCGCGGGTTCGGCGTCGAACGGCCCGCCACCGGGGAACCCGAGCACTGCGCCAGCCGTACCACGGGGGGCGTCATTGCTATCGATCGGCAACGGCGCACCGACCAAACCGGATGCGCGCAGCACCGCAAAGTCCAGATCAGGGTCGAACCACACTACCGTTGCCTGGTGCTGACCGCGAGCATCGGAGATACTGATGCCACTGACGCCGGCAACGACGTGGGCGTTCGTAGCCACCATCCCCGACCTTACGACGAAACCCGAACCGCTCACGACCCCGCCACAGCCGTACCCTTGTATCTTCACCACCGAAGCCCCGGCGTGGGCCACCGCTTCCTGCACCTGTTCGGGCGACGCCGGGTTAGCCCGCGGCGGCGAGGGTTCTTGACCAATAAATACCTTTGGAAAGCCGTTGGGGTCTACGAGCTGTTCAATGCCCGCAATCACCGGCGGCGCCGGTGGGAGGTGCTCATTCAGCAACTGCACAATCCGCGAACCTTGCACTTGCTGCTGCAATGTAGCCACCGGCACCTTTCCGGCGAGCGACGACAGCAACCAGACGCTTGCGAGTACGCTCACGACTTCAAATACGCTGCCAAGAACCTGGTCGAAGCGGCCGAAGCTATAGCGTTGCGCCAGGGTACGCAAGTGTCGCCCGGCCAGCTCGCCCACGCTTGCGAGCAACGAGGCCACGCCGAGTGGCAGGAGCAGCCCAATCAGGCTGCGGGTGGTCGGACCAGCAGTGGGGCTCACCAGCCAGCGCGCCAAAGCCGCACCTACCACTAGACCACCAAAAAACCCCACCAGTGACAGCGACTGCTGGAACAAGCCGACGCGCAATCCCCGACCGATGCCAAAGACCATCAGCACAATAATGAGTAGATCGAGATAATCCATCCTCAAAATATAGCAGATTATGGGCAGATGAAGCTGAAAAGCCTCGTTTTAACGAACTATAATGAACGCTACAAACGTTACGGCTAGAAACCCCAGCAAGGTAATGCCACCCATCAGAGCCAGGTTATGCTCCCGCCTTTCCACTTCTTTGAGCGACCGTGCCGCAATTACGTATCCCTGCGAAGCCGGAGTCACCACCGCGGCAAAGCGCACACCTTGCGCCGTTTGCCAAGACAGGTGCTGTTCGCCATGGGCATCGACATTGTCAAACACTCCCATTGGCGGCAGAATGCTATCCGTGCCGCTCTCGGCATTGGTAGTCACGATCTGGCGTTGCTTGTTGACAATGATTATAAACGGCGCCAGGCTATGCTCCTTATCCACTTTTGTATTAGGCAGTAACCTGTCGGGGCTGGCGCCATGGTTCAATGCCGCGGCCGCATCCTCCGCCATCTGGATTTGGGGGTCATTGGCCGTCTGGCGATAATTTTGCTGCACCGCAACCTCGGTAAATAAGATTAGCCCAAAGCCCGCCAGCGCCATCAGCAACCACTTCGCCAACACAGTTCGTGATATTCGGTCGGATTGGGTCACGCTGATTAGACTCCAATTACCCCGATAATCAAGCCCATCAGCATGAGCGTGACGAGTTCGCAGCCCACATTAATCGCCGTCAGCTCGGCCGGACGGCCTTCAAAGGCGTCATGAGTAACGAACCGCGCGCCGCTCAAGCCCAGCCATAGCCAAAACGCCGTATCCAGCGAATCTTGGAGGAAGCTGTGGTGGAAGAATTGATGCGAGAGGAAGGCAACGTGCGCCAGTATGTAAGCCGTCAGTAGACTGACGACGATCGTGATAGCAATCGGCTTGGCAATACTGCTGCCTTTCGACGTATCGATTCGAGCCAGCTTAACCCACCTCTTAGCAAACACCGCCGGCGAATACCAAATACTGCCGACCACTAACGCGCTGGCCGTTGCTGCCAGGACCGCCCATAAATTAACTTGTACATCCATCTCTTCTCTCCCTTATGCTTGCATTATACTCCAAACAATGGGGTTTTGCTGAAACCCAGCTGATGGCTAACTTAGGATATTGACGGCACGGGCCGCCACCAGTGCAATGGTGATTAACGAAGCCGTCGCCTGCACCGCCATCAGCAGCTTTACGGCACGGGTGAGCGGCATGGTGTCGGTGGGGCTAAAAGCTGTAGCATTGGTCACCGAAACGTAGAGATAGTCCGGGAATGTCGGCATCCAATTTTTAGGCGCGAACCCTGGCGATTCCATCTGCGGGAATAAGAAATCCCGCTCGTTATTCTTGCGTCCGCGGCGCTGCCCCGGCCCTCCCCCATCAATCTCCCAATACAACAATCCGAAAATAATAACGTTAGTTAGGAAGATGTTGACAGCCGCTAAGATCAGCTGGTGCCCGTCGGTAATCTTGCCTCCCTGAAGTAGAAAATGGACTAAGCGCTCTAGGGTAACGATATTGGCGATCCCCACCATCCCGATCAGCGCAACTACGTTGATGCGCCGCCGCAATGACCTGAAAATCGGCTCCCTGGGTGTAGTGAAAATCAAACCGAGCAAAAGGACGACCTCGGCAATGATCACTACCGACTTTGAGTCGCCCAGAAACCGATCCGGTAGCAGGAACTGAAGCACAATCGCCCCGACCATTGCCAGCTGCGCCTGCCACAACGGGTCTCGATCGTAGATTTTAGTAAATCGCATGGCCTTAGTATAGCTTATGGGGTCTGGCCACATGAAAATAGCCGAGCTATTTTCATAGCTCGGCTACGGGCGGCGGAGCCGGGTTGCTCCGCCGCAATGGCTTGGCTAGCTAGCCGGGATCACCGGCAGAGCGGCCTCGATGGCTTTGCGCAACTCTTTGGCGATGCGCTCGATTTCTCCCCGAGTGGCGTCCTCACCCAGGACCCACCGACCCACCTCTTCGTCTTTCATGGCTACGAAGCGGAAACTCTCTGAGGGAAAATCGGGCTGGAAGTACTGCTGAACGCTACCCTTCTCGCACCGGGGGCCCATTACGGCTACCTGGAACAGGCGAGTTCCATAACCACCTCTCGGCTCCGTGCAATGCTCCTCGTCGACCATAAGTTGCACCTTCACCTGATAGACCAAGAAAGCCGTAGGGGCTCGGGGGTTGCCATTACCCCAGCTTGTAGGTGGGGAAAAGCTGATTGTTAGCCACTGCCAGTGAGACATCGAAGGCAGTCTCACGTCGGTATCCGGGTTGAACCGCATTTCGACTCCTTGGATCGTGGACAGATTATACGCCACCTCCACCGCACTCAATGCGTTGGATTACAAGATTATATAATTTTTACCTAATAATTTCAATAGCTTGATATACTATAATCATGAAACCAGGCCACATCGTTCTCTCATTACCGGTGCGCGATACCGACAGGTCGTTTTGTTTTTATCATGATGGCCTAGGCATGGCGGCTCAAAAGATGGGTGACGACGTAGTGACACTCGAATTACCCGGCCTCTCGCTATTCTTAGTCAGCCGGCAGCAATTTGAGAAATTCTCAAAAGTAACCGCTTCTTTGCCTGAAAATGCCTCTGGTTGCCTGCTCAGCTGCTCCATCGCAACCAAGGCCGAAGTTCACGAAACCTTAAAGAAGGTGGCCGAAGCCGGGGGTACTATCGGCATATCGACCACCCGCAACCTGTTCGGTCGTGAGCAATACGTCGCTTACTTCAAGGATCCGGACGGCCATCTGTGGGAATTAGTCTGGAATATAAACGAAGCGACTCCCTAGCCCGCAAGTGATAAACTAAAAGCTATGTCCAAACTCACGCTCTATTCATGGAATGTTAATGGCATCCGCGCAGTCATCCGCAAGGAGGCCTTAGATGCCTTCATCAAGCAGTACGACCCCGACGTGCTATGTGTCCAAGAAACTAAAACCGGCAAAGACCATGCCGATATTGATTTGCCTGGCTACCATCAGTATTGGAACTCGGCAACTAAGCCCGGTTACTCGGGCACGGCGATTTTTTCCAAAACCACACCCGTAAGCGTTACCAGTGGTTATCCCAACGACTTCGCCGCCAAGTACAACTTTGTCGACAGTGAAACCCGCGACGCCGCCAACGAGGGTCGCGTTATGACGGCTGAGTTTGATGATTTTTATCTCGTCACCGTCTATACTCCCAACGCCAAAGATGACCTCAGTCGCATCCTCTTACGCTATGAGCACTGGGACCCGGCCTTCCTGGCCTACTGCGCCGAGCTGGAAAAGAAAAAGCCGGTGGTCTTTTGCGGCGACCTCAACGTCGCCCACACCCCCGACGACCTGGCACGCCCGAAGCCGAACGAGGGCAAAAAGGGCTTTACGAAGGAAGAACGCTCCGGCTTTCAGAACTTTATCGATAGCGGTTTTGTGGATACGTTTCGCATGTTCACGCAAGGTAATGGCCACTATACGTGGTGGTCGGCCTTTGGCGGCGCCCGCCAGCGAAACGTGGGCTGGCGGATTGATTATTTCTTAGTTTCTGGCGCACTCAAAGATAAGGTAGCGGCCGCCGCCATTTACGCCGACGTGATGGGTTCTGACCACTGTCCGATAAGCGTGACGCTGGACATTTAAACTCGCATCAATTTTAGTCAATGCGGCCAATTGAGACACAAAAGGCGCCCAGCGGCGCACTTTTGTGCACTACTGAACGCCAGGTTTGGCTACTGCCTGGGGCCCCGTGGGTTATCCCCGTAAAGTACCCGCCGGGCCTGAGTATTCAACTCCCGAACGCCAGGCTGCTTGAGGTGCTCCTCGTAACTTCGTGGGTCAATCGTCCCGCCAAATTTGGGGTCGGCATGCCGCCGGTGTTGGACATACCGAGTTTCGGGTATGGTAAGAACCACGGCCAGGAGTCCAGAGACAACCACTACCAATCCTTCCAAGACTGGGTTGTAGGTTTTTCTGCCTTCCTCGAAATAGACGATATACACTGTTACGAGGCCCATCAGCACCCACAGAGCTGCTCCGCCATACGGCCCCAAGAGAAGGGTAACGATTGCCAGAGCCAGCGCCAGTAGCGGCATAACGAGGAAATAAAACGTCTTGCGTGTCACTGTCCGTCTTTTGGCTCGAGCACCCGCCATGTCTCCACCTCGCAGTTGTAGGTTCAAAAAGAAAAGTGTGTTCTTTCAGATTATTACTATACCATATCTATTTTTGTTGTACAAATAGTGGCAGGCGCATAAACTCATTGGGGCGATCTGCCCCGCGAGTTACTAATGACTTGCCGAAGCGCCGAGCAGTGGCTTAGCTTTGCCGAGATTCACTAACGCCACTATCAGGATTATATTTTGATCACCGGATTCCCAGGTCAATGCATTTATACCGGAGCTATGGGAGTTTTTGGAGCAAGTCTAGCCAGGATTGGCGCAATAATAGTTCCGAGAACATCCAGAATGGCAAAAACACCAAGTGTTCTATAGTACAAATCTCCCACGTCTGTATCTGCCGCCCACACCAGATAAATAATCATCGCAGCTACAGCAGCAATAAACATCAACGTGGCCGTTACGACGGTTTTCTGATTGGCACCACGATTCCTTAATGGCAATAGCATCGACGCATGAGCGGAACTTACTGCCAATACCGCAAATGTTGCAGTGAATTTCCCAATAATATCCGAGGTGGACTCGCTCCATATTAGACCAGTGACCAAGCAAAAAGCTGCGATTGAAATTATGATACTCGCAGCCGAATAAGAACGGAACAAGCCCTTATCAGAGTCAAATGTTCGCAAATTAGCTAGGCTAGTAATACTAAAGATTCCGACGGCAAGGGTTGTCCCAAGGATTTTCCAGTCAGTGTTGTCAAAGCTTCCGGTTAACAAAACAAAGATCCCGACTAGTGCGCTAGCAACGAGCGAGCTGACAATGCCTATAAGGAACAAGCGTTTTAATGAGGGTTTACTCAAGGTGTTATCTTAGTTAACAGGAATATTATACTCCATATAAGCATAAGAACAATGGGGCGATCTGCCCCGCGCGTTACTAACGGATTGTCGAGCTGCCACCACTATGATTGTAAATGATATTAAATTTCGGTCGATAATTGCGTCTTAAGCAGCGGGGTCGATTTACCCCGCTGCTTATAGCGAATAGAGCCTAAGCCGCAACCGCTACTCGCTTGGGCTGGTAATCGCACTCATCGGATTCGAAGCCGATCTCCTGCCCCATCAGGACGGGAAAGTCGGTATCCTCGTATTGGCGCTCAAACACCAGCTCCCCGTCGCTATTGATCACCACTACGTACGGTCGCTGCACTCTCGATTTGTTCTGCCGCAAGCCGCTCTTGAGACGCTCGGGGAGCTTGAGTAGGTCATTGATGTCGCGCAGAGGCTTGTAAGCGTACTGCTCCAGGACAACCGCTCCACGCTGGTTCAAAACCAGGACCTTGAGTATGTCCTCCCCTGAGGGGCTAAATGTGCGGAGGATGATCTGACGTACCTGCGCCGGATTATGAAACTGCGCGGCATGGCGGCGGGGGCAAAGTATGACTTTATACTCGTGTTTCGTTCGCATGGCAAAACCTTTCTATGGCCGGAAACTACGATGTTAAAAACTATAACATAAATACTAATTATTACAATGGGGCGATCTGCCCCGCGAGTTACTAACAGAGTGTCGGACTGCCATCGCAATAATGGTGAGTGATATTAAGTTCCGCAGTATTTCGGAGTCGGTTTTAACGGCATAGGTTAAATAAACCGTTGGCAAACTCCCCATCTGTAAAGTGTCATACTACTCATGGTATGGTTTATTAATGACCTGGCAACTACTCTTAATTGCTTATCTAATACTTGGCACCGCTACCTACCTTTTCCAGCGCACGCTTGGTAAGCGCTTCGCTGAACACAGGCGTCTCATCAGCGGTTTTTTCTTTCTAGTCCTGCACTACCCTTCGGGCTTACTCGTAGCGGCCTACCTTTCACCGCACCTTGCCATTGGCTGGCTCAACATACTTATTTTACTTATCGGCAGTTGGGTCTTCCCGCTTATAAATGTCTTGTCTATCCGCGCCAGTAAAGACGTTGACGCCGGGTTATTCAGCATATTGGTAAATCTAGCGCCAGTTGTGACCATCATAGGCGCTACCCTCCTCTTGAAAGAAAGCCTAACTAACAATCAGCTGCTTGGGGCGGCTATCATTCTGGCTTCGGCTTTTTTGGTAACCTTGCCAAACCTCAGCCGTCGAGCCAAGGCTAAGCCGTCAGGCGTTCTAATTGTCTTGGCTATAGTCTTGCTCTCAGGCCTAGCCACAGTCTATGAGCGCTGGATGCTCGGCCGCATTGATCTAGGTTCTTACATGGTATTTGGCTGGGGAGCCCAAACACTGTGGATGACCCTTATGGCCTGGTCAGAACGAAAGAATCTCAAGGTTTTGCTACCTAGAGAAAAGCTTCTGCCCATGTTGGGGTTTGGCCTTGCCAGTTCAATCAAAGGTATCTGTTTCATAGCGGCGCTCAAATTGAACGGCAACGCCTCAATGGTCAGCGCCATTACCGCCTTTATACCCGTTATGGTCGTGCCAGCCGCGTTTATCTTCCTGCGGGAACGCAAGTGGCTATGGTTCAAGCTAGCAGCCGCCCTTGTCGGTACCGCCGGACTGATTATTCTAAATGGTGCCTGGCCAAGCCTCGCGCGCTAATAAAAGAACAGTAGGTATATAATGAACGCGATACTAACCAATGTAAGCGCGAGCTTGAGATGCTTATCGGGAACCCTTTTCACAAATTTCGTGGCATATTTTCCAGCTATGAAGTTGGAGCACCAGAATGTCAGCAAGTACGGCCAGACAATCAGTCCGGCAATGCCGGTAACGATCAATGAATAAATCCGGGACGGCATGGTGGCCGTAGCTTTTAAGCCTTGGCTTTGAAGAAATGACAGCCCCAGGATCGACATTATACCGATTCTGCTAAATGCACCCTCCCCTGCCGCCATAAAGTTCGAGTATAGCCCTATCAGAAATAAAAAGGCCATGAGCAACCCGTAACTTACTTTACTAATAGCTTTGGGGTCAGGCTTATTTTTGGAAAAGTACGAGTGCCCAACGATAAAGGCAATAGTTGCGGCCATGAGATATTTGATTATGGTTCCAGGGATGGTAAGCAATAGCCAAGTGCCAACTATGCCGCCCAGCGTAAGAGGAACAGCCATGAGCAAAACCAGTTTTTTGTTGGCAATAACCTTTTGAAACGTCTCTGACAGAATACCGACTTCCGTGCCAAGCGATCCAGCATTGTCAGTAGCAATGGCCGATTGTAAAGGCAGCCCTGCAAGCAATAGAGCGGGCATAGTGACAATGCTTCCGCCGCCGACTAAAGCACCGAAGCTTTCGCCAACCAACCCAGCCACAAAGATAAGTGGAATGCTCCATAGTTGAAAGTGGGCAGGTAAAAAGAAGTGGAACATTCGTGAATTATAGCAAACGACCAATTGGATATTATCAGACGTTAAAGGTTGGGTGCCGAAAAAATAATTCCTGGGGCGAGTGATGGGTTTTGAACCCACGACCTCCGGTACCACAAACCGGCGCTCTAACCAGCTGAGCTACACTCGCCATATGGTGGAGACTGCAACCGAAGTTACAATCCCCGGTCTAACTTCAATGCGCCGCGAGGCCGTTGAAATCAAGCCGGGAAGTCACCAAAACGAACCTAATAGTATCATAGCGCGCCGGTCCAGAGAATAACATGGTACCCCCGGTTGGATTCGAACCAACGACCTTAGGCTTAGAAGTCCTCTGCTCTATCCAGCTGAGCTACGGGGGCGTACCTGGGCTCAAGCATACCAAACCTTTTCGCTAGCCACCACCAGAGAGTACACTAAGCCCATGATGGTTGTGGTGCAGAGTTTAGGGGTGTTAGCGCTGACGGCGCTTTTGGTTCTGCTAATCGTGTACGCGATTTACCAATCGGTGCCCAAACGAATCGGGTATATTCCGCTGCCCAGGCGATGCGTGGCGGCGGTAATTGAGGCCTTTGGTATAGCGGCCAATACTGACACGACGCTGGTCGACCTTGGCTGCGGCGACGGTCGCATCCTGGCGGCCGCCCTGCGCGCCTACCCGCAACTGCACGGCCTTGGGGCAGAGATCAATCCCCCTGTCGCCATCTTGGCCCGCTGGCGCTTGCGCAACTTTTCTGGCCGCGCTCGCATCGTTCGCGGGGATCTATTCAAGACCGACCTCCGCGATACTACGCATGTATTTACTTATCTCAACAACGAGATAATGGCGGCATTGGAGCCCAAACTCGCCGAGGAGCTCATGAAGGGGAGTCGGCTAGTGTCGTGCGACTTTCCCCTACCGATCAAAAAGCCAACTAAAACGATCAAAATTGGCAAAGCCTGGCGGCTCGGCCAGACCCTCTATTTATATGAATACTGATTATTGCTGGAGCGGGCAGCGGGAATTGAACCCGCGTCTTCAGCTTGGAAGGCTGACATAATAGCCACTATACGATGCCCGCGTTGCATGGTCGGGGTGAAAGGACTCGAACCTTCGACCTCCTGCTCCCAAAGCAGGCACGCTAGCCAACTGCGCCACACCCCGGTGTGTGCAACTGGGTAATTATAACCGGAATGGCACCGAAACGGAAGGTGCCGTTACAGCCGCACCACTTCTTTGAGGCGCTTGCCGGCCCGAAACCGCGGCATCGGCATCTCCGGAATATGGATCTCGCTGCCGGTTTGGGGGTTTACGCCCCGCCGCGCCGCTCGCTTACCGAGGTCGAACGTTCCAAATCCGGTGATGGAGACTTTCTCGCCCTTTTTAATCGTGTCGCCCACAATGGTGGTCAGCTTGCCCAAGACGTGCTCGACTTCGCGCTTGCTCAGCTGGGTTTCGCGCGCTAGCGTTTCGATGAGTTTCTGTTTCGTCATAGTCGTTGCACCCCACTTATGGCCCTAGTGTAGCAAATGCTTTACCCTCTACCAAGCTAAAACCTTACGATTATTGTCACGCTTTTTAGTCAGAATTGCCAAGTTTTGACAGTTACGAGGTAATGACCTGGCGGATGGGCGTGATGGACTTGGCGAGACCGGTTTTGGGGTTCACCTCCACAACTACGGCACAGAATTGCCGCCGGCCGGACTCCTCCATCTCGTTGCGGATGTGCTCCTCGGGTTTGAGCCAGCGCTGGACGATCACCTCGGTTTTCACGCCAAGGGAGGAATCCAGGGCGCCGGTCATGCCGACGTCCGTGATGTGGGCCGTTCCCTTCGGCTGCACTTGGGCATCGGCCGTCGGAATGTGCCAATGGTCGCCAATGACGGCCGTCACACGCCCATCAAGATATTGGCCGATCACGACCTTTTCGCTGGAGTAGTCGCCATGGAAGTTGACGATGGTAGCCGCCCGTTGGGTATTTTTGTGTTCCTCCAGAATTTCATCGACGGTTTCGAGTGGATTGCGCACTTCTTTGTCTGCGTCCATGCCCACGAGTTTGCCCTGCAGACTGATGATCAGAATTTTGCCGAAAGGCGTATCCGCCAGCGCATACCCCCGCCCCGGAGCACCCTCAAGCAGGTTGGCCGGACGGATCGCATCGTCGGCACTGTTAATATACTCCGGCCGCATTAACGAATGATTACCGCCGCTAAAAAAGTTTATGCCGGTCGTCTTTAATTCGACTGCATGGTTGGCCTGCAACCCTTTACCGTGCGACACGTTCTCGCCCTGAGCAATCACAAAATCGATTTTGTGCTTCTTAATGAGGTCGAGTAAGAGCTCGGCAGTGGTCTGCCGCCCCAACTTGCCCGTAATGTCGCCGACGTAGAGGATGTTCATATTACCGGACCTTACTTCGCGTACTCGAGCGCACGGGTTTCACGGATCACGTTAACCTTAATTACCCCGGGATATTTCAGTGTGGCTTCAATTTTAGTCGCCAGGTCACGCGCCAGTTTGATGGCGGAAAGGTCATCGATCTCTTCGGGCACGACGATTACGCGTAGCTCGCGACCAGCCGAAATCGCGTAGCTCTTTTGAATACCAGGGAAAGTGCTAGCCAGATTTTCCAGCTCGGTCATACGCTTGGCATAGTTTTCGAGCGTGTCGCCGCGGGCACCAGGCCGGCCACCGGAAAGGGCGTCGACGACGCGAATAATCATGGCCTCAGGAGTAGTCGCTTCGATATCGTCGTGGTGGGCTTCGATGGCGTGGGTGACGGCTTCGTCCTGCCCATACTTGGCCGCAAGGTCGCGGGAAATGTGGTGATGCTGGCCTTCGATTTCGTGGGTAACAGCCTTACCCAAGTCGTGTAGCAAGGCGGCGGTCTTCACGACGCGCACGTCGGCGCCGACTTCGTTGGCAATGGTGGTAGCCAGGTTGGCCATTTCGATCGAGTGCTGGAGGACGTTTTGGCTAAAGGAGGTGCGGAAACGCAGTTGGCCCAGCAGCTTAATAAGCTCGGGGTGCAAGCCAACCACACCAGCCTCTTTCACGGCTTGCTCGCCGGCCTCTTTCACCATTTTGTCGACTTCGGTGCGTGCCTTGGCTACAACTTCTTCGATGCGAGCCGGATGGATGCGGCCATCAGACAACAGCTTTTCCAGAGCAATGCGCGCGATTTGGCGGCGGATCGGATCGAAGCTGGACAACACGATGACGCCGGGCGTGTCGTCAACGAGGACATCGACCCCGGTAAGCCGCTCGATGGTTTGAATGTTGCGACCCTCTTTACCAATGACACGGCCCTTGAGTTCGTCGCTCGGCAGCGCGACCGTGGTGATGGTGCGCTCGCTGGACTGGTCCGACGCCATCCGCTCCATGGCGGTAAGCAGCACCATGCTGGCATTATCGTCGGCGGACTCAACGGCTTCCATTTGCAGCTTTTCGATTAGCGCCACCAGATCGGACTTGGTGTCCTTCTCCGTCATTTTCATGAGCCGGTCTTTGGCTTCGTCTTTGGTGAGCTTGGCGATTTTTTCGAGATTTTTTTGCTGTTTGTCGCGGAGGCCCCGAAGGTCATTCTTGAGTTCTTCGAGGCTGCTTTCGCTTCGGCGCAGACTTTCCGAACGCTTATCGAGTTCATCGAGTTTGCGGTCAAGCGTTTCCTCGCGCTGACTCAGGCGCTTCTCGGTATCAGTGAGTTGGTTACGGCGCTCGCGTTCCTCTTTTTTAGCACCTTCGGCCGTGGCTAGCGCCTGTTCCTTGGCTTTTAACGTGACTTCTTGGGCCTTACGGTTAGCTTCATCCAACAGAGCTCTGGCCTTGGCCTCCGCCGTGCTGGTTTTGCGCTTGGTGTAGTAAACGCTTCCGCCATAGCCACCAGCACCGCCGGCCACTAGGCCTACGATCAGCAATATAATTTCCATAGACGCCTCCTTGGGCGCTGAGTGCAGCAAGACGCGAAAACGGCTTACGAAAACAGTGTATTCGCTTGGTGTCAGGTATCAGCGTGCGCGGTGGTCTGCGTATTCAGCACGTTTAAACTTTCAGCAATACTAGTATTAAACCGCGCGACAGGTGGCTGCGTCAAGCCGAGGACTTGGGCTTGGTGATGTTTGGCGGCGCACCATAGTGGGGTGTTACCTGGGTATCGCTTTCGCCGTTGGCCAACCGGTGTAAGCCAGCTTTCACCCAGTCATCCCCGATCGTTCCCACTATCGGGACCTCTTGGGCATAGGCAATGGCGTTGGCTACGGTCACACCGATACGTAATCCCGTAAATGAGCCGGGGCCACGAAAGACGACCAGACCGGTGAGCGCATCCCAGGTTAAGTGCTGGCGGCCAAGCAGTTGCGAAAGGTGCTCCAAGAGCTGGCTGGACAGCTGGCGGTCGGACTTCCAGACATCCTCGAGCACAAGGATGCCTTCGGGTCTTAGTAATTGCAGCTCGGTAGTGGGAGCGGCGGTTTTCAGCGTCATGATCATTGCGGGAGCCCCTCAACAACCCGAGTCGACCTCGCACCGCTACTCTTAATATTAATGTGGCGCACGTCGGGATCGGCACCCGGCGTCAGCGTAACTTGAAGTCGATCACTTGGGAGCTTTAACTCGCCATGGTCGGCCCACTCCACTACCACCACGGAGCGAGGGTCGCGCATGGCCTCGTCTAGCTCGTCGGTTACCATGTCGTGCCCGGCCAAACGGTACAAATCAAAATGATGGAGGGTAAGGTTATTCTTGGCAGGGTAGATGCGACTGAGGGTAAATGTTGGGCTCGAAACCTCCCCTTTACAGCCCATCCCAGCTGCAATTCCCTGCACTAAGGTAGTCTTGCCACCACCAATATCGCTGCGCAACTCAATCATCTCCCCGCCCTGGAGTAGCCGACCGATGATCTGGCCCAGTTGGCGTGTGGCCGCGGAGTCGGCAGTAGAGGTTGTAAATGTCGTGGCGGAATTCATAGATTGCGTAGCCTATAGTAAGCGCTGCCAGGATAATGATCAACCAGTTAGCCGGCTGGAGATCGCGTTCGGCCACTAGGTGAGGGAGGGCGCTCAGTGGCTTGGTCTTGGCAGCCTTTTTGCGTTTGGTAGTCTTTGTGGCCGCAGCTTTAGCCTTCTTTTTGGCAGCCGGGGCCGCCTTTTTAGCTGTGGCCTTGGCCTTACTCGCCTTGACTGTCGCCGGCAAGGGGTTCAACGCAGCCAAGACATTCGGCTGGCCGGGAGTAAGTTGCAATGTCCAAGCCCAACCGGAGTCGAAGTAGGCCCAGGCCTGCCCATCTGGTGCTGCGCCGTAAGGAGATGTCTGATCCACGATCACGCCACTAGGATCCAGCAATTCTACCGCCCCACCGGCATTGGGCATGGCTAGATTGGTTTGGCTGGCATACAGCGTCAGGTAGGCGCCCGGTAATACGGTAGTGTCGGGTAAAACATAGTAGTCATGAAAGTTGCTGCCAGTGCGTAAGGTGTAGCCAACGAGATTGACCGCATCGGCATTAGGGTTATAGAGCTCAACATACTCATCGGTACTATCGAGCTGAGGTGTCATTGGATTGGGGAGGATTTCAGTAATATCAATCGGCGCGTAACTCGAAAGGGCGGGAGCGGCTACGGTATCGTCGGCAGGGGAGTCACCGGTTAGTAAAGGGGGTGCCGTGTCGTCATCGCTGACCGTATCTGCCAACTCGATGGCAGAAGCTATCGATTGAGGCGCCGGCTGCATCCGGATAATGAAATCGGCGCTATTGTCGTCGGTATCAACGCCATTGCCGGCCAGCTCATCCAGCCGACCAGGCAGACGCTCCAGGCTTTGCCCCGACGCGGGAGCGGCCGCCGGCATCCCTTCGGCGCCAATTGCTGTTACGCCGTACCCGAGCTTATCAACCACATTACCAACGCTATCTTTAACCCGTATTGTACCGGCAGTACCCGCCAAGGTGGCTGACCAGTCGGTATCGGCGTTCAGCAAGTAGCTTTTTGGGGCCACTAGATAAAATCCGTTGGCAGCTATGGCGCCGGCTAACGTCGCCCGCTTCGACCAGTTGGCCGGCGTATCGGTAGCCGTTGCCGACTTGTACTCCAAGGTCCAGCCCGCTACTGATACCGGTGTGGCAACCGGATTATAGAGCTCGATGAACTCCTGGCTGGCGCTGGACGTGGTGGCTGTTTGAACCTCGCTAATCACGACGTGCGTCGCCGTATCGGCGCTGGCCACCGTAGGTGATGCCACTGTTAGTAGTATGATGGCCAGCACCCAACTGAAATAGAGTAGTTTCTTCACTGATTCCCCCTTGATTACTCTTTTTAGGCGCCGTCCGAAGATCCTGCTACCAGCGCCTCATTCCCTATTGTGGTCTAGTGAGATTACCTAAATATGAACGAATTCTTAAATGGCGATTAAACTGTCGGCGATGTCGATTTCTCCTGGAGCCAACCATGCCGCTTATGCTATAATAATGTTAAGATGCGTATAACTGACGCCGAATTAAAGACCCTGCTGCTCGAGAGTGACAAAGTCAAACCCGAGGCTCTCAAGGATGTCGAAAACATCCACGAGCAAACCGGCGAATCGCTGCTGGCGACCATCCTCAAACGCAAACTCATCACCGAGCAGAACTTATTAAAACTCTATGCCAAAAACATCGACATCCCCTATGTCGACCTTCACGGCATCAAAATCCCCCACGATATCCTGACCAAAATCCCCGAACGGATAGCCCGCAAATACCAGGCCGTGCTGTTTGGTAAAACTGGCGGGGCATTACAGCTGGCCATGGCCGATCCGGAAGACTTCCAGGCCACCGACTTCATCATCAAGCAGATCGGCCCCAACATTAAGATTTACGTGGCTTCGGTTGGCGACATTTTAACTGCCCTCGACCAATACAAGGGAAATATTTCTTCCGAGATTACCCAGGCCATCAAGGACAGCGGTACCGACGAAGACACTAAGCAGCCAGAAGTCAGCGCCAAGGACATCGCCGAGGACGCCCCGATTGCCAAGACGGTAAACATCATTCTGGAATATGCCATCAAATCGCGGGCCTCGGACATCCATATCGAACCCCGTGAAAACCTGGTGCAAGTGCGCTTCCGCGTCGACGGCCTCCTGCGCGAAACCATGACCCTGCCCAAGGCCATTCTGCCGGCGGTGGTTTCGCGGATCAAAATCCTCTCGAACCTCAAAATCGATGAGCACCGCATGCCCCAAGACGGCCGCTTCAAGTTTAGCGTCGGCTCGCGCACGGTAGCGCTGCGTATCTCCACACTCCCCGTCATGGATGGCGAAAAAGTCGCTGTCCGCATCCTCGATGAATCTGCCCGCGCGCTCACCCTGGAGGAGCTAGGCTTCGATGGCGAAGCGCTGGAGCGCATCAACCGCGGCATGCGTAAGCCCCACGGCATGGTCCTAGTTACCGGCCCCACCGGTGCCGGCAAGTCCACCACGCTTTATAGCGTCCTCAGCGTCCTCAATACTCCCGGCGTCAACATTTCGACAGTTGAAGACCCGGTGGAGTATCGGGTCAGCGGTGTCAACCAAACCCAGGTTAATCCCAAGGCCGGCATGACCTTTGCCTCTGGATTGCGAGCACTGCTACGCCAAGACCCCAATGTTATTATGGTTGGAGAAATCCGCGACAGCGAAACCGCCGACTTAGCCGTCCAAGCGGCGCTGACCGGCCACGTGGTATTGTCCACCCTCCACACCAACAACGCTGCCACCACACTGCCGCGCCTTCTCGATATGAACATTGAGCCCTTCCTGATCGCCTCTACCATCAACACCGTTATCGGCCAACGGCTGGTGCGACGGCTCTGTCCCGTTTGTAAAATCCCCTACGTACCGGAAGGACGGGTACTAGAAGATCTTAAGCGCGACTTCGATATTGCTACCGCCCTTAAGCACGCCAAAATTGCCGCCCCACCCAAGGCCGAGCCCAAGACCGGCACCAAGTCCGCCAAAGGCGCCGCCCCCACCGCCTCGATACTGGAAAAAATTGCCGCCGACCCGAACATCATCGAACACCCGCCCGCCGGCACTAAAGCCGTTGGCAAGGCGCCCCCCGAAACCGCCAAAGCCCCCAAAAACCCGATTCGTGCCCTCAAGTCCGGCGAGTTTGCACTGTACCACGCCGGCGATGGCTGCGACCAGTGTGGCGATGGTGGCTATTCCGGCCGCTTAGGCATTTATGAAGTCTTGGGGGTCGATGAAGTCATCCAAAAGTTGATTATCTCCCATGCCACCAGCGAGGAAATCCAGACCCAGGCAATCAAGGAGGGGATGTTAACAATGCAGCAGGATGGCTTCCTGAAGGCTGTTCAAGGCCTGACGACGGTCGAAGAAATCTTGCGGGTAACACGAGAGTAGTATGGCCACCTTTGCCTACACCGCCCGCGATAAAAAGGGCATTATCCAGAAGGGTGCAATCGTAGCCCTCGATAAGCCGGCAGCCGCCGCCAATCTGATGGACCGCGGCCTGACGCCAATCTTAATTAAAGGCGGGGGGTCTGCAGGGAAAGATCATGGCCGGGGCCTGCGCCGCCTGCACCTGCGCAACCGCGTTAAACTGGAAGACAAGGTGGTCTTCTCGCGCCAATTCGCCACCATGATTAACGCTGGTGTACCCATTATCCAAGCCCTCACGATCCTGCGGCAGCAAACCAGTAATCGGCATTTTCAGGCCGCCATCGCCGACGCCACTAAGCGCGTCGAGGGCGGATCTACCCTCAGCGCCGCCCTGGCCCAACACGGCGACATTTTCTCCAGCATTTACATTAATATGGTCAAGGCTGGGGAGGCCGGCGGCCTGCTCGACGAAGTTCTGGAGCGCCTAGCCGTCCAGCAACAAAAGGACGCCGAGGTTGTCAGCAAAGTCCGCAGCGCCATGATCTATCCCAGTATCCTATTTTGCGTTACCATCGGGGCTTTTGTTTTCCTGATGGTCTACCTGGTGCCCCACATGGCAGTCATATTCAGTGGCCTCGGAGTGACATTGCCCTGGTATAGCAAGCTGATGCTGGCCATCAGTAGCTTTTTGGTGCATTACGGACTTTACTTGCTCGGCCTTATCGTCGCTGTAGCCGTCTTCGGCATCCGCTATGTGCGCACCGCCAAGGGCAAGCACCAACTAGATCGCCTCCTGATCCGTCTACCCATCTTCGGCCCCATCGTTATCAAGGTCAACGTTGCTCGTTTCGCCCGCACCTTTGGCTCACTGATGGGGGCCGGTTTGTCGGTGCTGGAAGCCCTCAATACCACCGCAGGAGGCCTCAGCAATACCGTATTTCAAGATAGCTTGACGCAAGTAGCCCGCGAGGTTAAAGCCGGCAAGAGCATTGCGGTACCGATGCGGCAGATGGCGGTGTTCCCGCCCATCGTAAACCAGATGGTTGCCGTGGGTGAAGAAACCGGCGAGCTCGATACTATCTTGCTGAAGCTGGCCGACTTCTATGAACGCGAAGTCGATACAGTGGTGGCCGGATTAACCGCGGTGATCGAACCAATCTTAATTGTTACCCTGGGCGGGGTGGTCGGATTTATTGTGATTAGCGTCTATGGCCCCTTGGCCGCCCTCAACGGATTGTCGAGTTAGCCCTCACCTCTTAATAACCTTGACAGCGCCCCAAAGCCGCTTCTATAATGGGCTCAATAGAGCTTATGCTTTGTTACAATAAATTTGCATTGCCCTAAGAGCCAACAATTTAAGGAGGTGAGCACTCACATGAAGCAACTATTAAAAAAGCAGGGCGGATTTACCCTACTCGAACTTTTGATCGTTATCGTGATCATTGGTATCTTGGCCGTCCTGATTATCCCCAACCTGGTTTCCGGTCCCCAGCGGGCCCGGGACGCCCAGCGTAAGAGCGATTTGCGTAATATTAAAACCGCGCTAGAAACCTACTACAATGACAACAACAGCTATCCGACAGCTGGCGGCGTCAGTTGTGTCCCCAGTGCAGCAGGCTGCCTCGGCACTGTCCTCGAAAGCGGCGCTACGCCCTACATGAAGGTAGTCCCAGCCGATCCTAAGGGCACCCAGAACTACGCCTACCTACCAACCCCGGCATCCTGTGCAGCCGGCGCCTGTACCAGCTACACGCTGACGGCAACTCTGGAAAACTCACACGATTCTCAAGCCAGCGGCGGCGTCTATACCGTCAACTCGGCTAACTAGCTAGGTTTCTGAGATCAAAAGCCGCGGTTAACCCCGTGGTTTTTGGTATTCGACCTTCCTCCTGGACGCCATCTGTTCCCGTGATATACTAAAGTGGTAATGCTTAACTTCCGAGGTGAGTGTGCGGGTTCCCTTAGTTTATAAAGCCGCCCCCCAGTTTGGTTTCGACATCGGCAACCATACCGTCAAGATCGTACAACTGCGGCAGGCTGGCCATAAAACTGTAGTTCAAGCCTATGGTTCCGAATTCTTTCCCCGCGAGGCTGTGGCCGAGGGCATTATTGTCGATCCTCAAGAGATTGCCAAAGCCGTCACGCCGCTGCTGCGCAAACTCCCCTACGGCCGACTGACGGCCCGTCGCGCCATTGTCGGATTGCCGGCCGCCAAACTCTTCACCCGCACCTTGCAACTTCCGCCCATGGATTCCGGCGACCTGGTCCAAGCTGTGCACTACGAGGTCGAACAATATGTGCCGATGCCAATCACCGACCTCTACATTGACTATGAAACCATCGCGGTCGGCCCCGACGGCCAGCTGGATGTGCTGATGATGGCCGCACCGCGCGCCATCGTTGATTCCTACCTCAAGCTCTTCGAGATCCTCGGTATGGATGTGAGCGCCGTCGAAGCCAACATGACGGCGGTTGTCCGCGGACTACTCCACTCTGGCGACGTTACAGGTAGTAGTTTGGTGATCGACATCGGCTCGGTCTCATCCGATATCACCATTTACAACAAGTTCATCCCCCTTACCGGCAGCGTGCCGGTCGGTGGCGAGCACTACACCCAAGCCTTAATAAAGCAGCTGGGTATCAAACAAGACCAGGCCAACGAGATCAAAGAGAAGTTCGGCATCGGCCCCAGCGGCATGCACGACAAGGTTGTGGCGGCGCTCCAGCCCCAATTCCAAACCGTGATCAAAGAAGCTCGGCGAGTCGTCAAATTTTACCAAAGCCGCAGCAGCAACCAACAGAAGGTCGGATCAATGGTGCTTTCCGGCGGCAGCGCCTGCATGCCGGGCCTGGCCGATTATTTCAGCCGCGAGGTGGGACTACCTCTCACCACTGCCAACCCCTGGAATAACTTACAAATACATAAGCCGCCCGCCAACCATGCCCAAGAGGCTCCGATGTACTCTACCGCCGTTGGGCTGGCACTGCGAGGATTGCTATGATTAACCTCCTTCCGCCCGAGGTCAAAACCGCAAATCGCTATGCCCGCTACAACGCCGTGGCAGTACGCTACATCGGTCTGACGATTATGGTCCTCGTGGTGCTGGCGGGCGCCCAGCTCGGCAGCCGCTACTACCTTAACCAGCGTATTAAAGCTACCAGCGACAACATTGCGGCCACGCAGCGCCAGATCGGCACCTATCGCAACCTCCAAACTCAAGCTGCCACCCTCAACACCCGCCTTGCCGCCATCCAGACAATCCAAAAAAACCAGGCTGAGTTTTCGACCCTCCTCAGCGACCTGACCAAATACATGCCAGTGGGCACTTCAATTTCGTCGATCACCCTTACCGGCGACGACAAGCAACCGGTGCGTCTGAGCGTCAAGGCGACGGATTATAAAACCGCCCTGGGTTTCCGCGACAGTATTGCCCGTTCGCCACGGATTAGTGCCGCCGACATCGAAACTGTCAGTGCAACCGGTGCCGGTGCTAGCAGCTCCTATAATGTCACTGTTGTCTTCGCTTTTAATCCCGGGGAAGCTAAATGACGCCGAAGCGCTACTTTTATCTGCTCTGCGGCGTCCTTGGCCTCCTCGTTATCGGCGGCGGTATCGGCTACTATCTGCTTAGCAAGAGTCCAGCCAGTGGCACCGCCGAACTCAGCCAGCGTCTGGGCGATCAGCAGCTTGCCGAACAGAAACTCGCCGACCTCCAGGATCTCCAAAAGCAGTACCAGCAATTGCAGCCACTAATCCCGACGATAAATAACGCCCTTCCTGCCCAAAAAAGCCAGTCCACCCTGGCGCTGCAGCTGCGTGAACTGGCTCAAAACAACGGCATGAACCTCGACAGCCTCACCTTTACCCCCTCTACCCAGCCCGGTCCCGCCAGCCAAACTGTTCCGGCCGGCAGTGTCCTGGCGATTCCGGTCACTTTCCAGCTCAACGGTACCTACGCCCAACTTCAACAGTTTCTGCATGGGCAAGAGCGGCTGAGCCGCTACACCAGCATGACGTCGCTGGCAATCAGTGCGTCGGAAAATGGCGGCCTTACCTTCGCGATCAGCTTAAACGCCTTTGTAAAACCATGAATCAAGATATTTCTACCCTCAACCTTAAACTGCTGCTGCCTTGGCTACGCCAAAGCCGTAAGCTCATTACTTTCCTGGTTATCCTAGGGCTGCTGGGCTATTCCGGTTACCAAGTCAGCCAGATTACTGCTGTCCAGCCCAATCAGACCTATATCAACACCCAAGCCAAAACCAACAAAGTACCCAGTCTCCGCGCCAATAAGCAAATCATCAATCAGTTGAAGCAGCTGAAGGAGCCGGGCGATACGACAATTCAGGTCACTACCGGCAAGCAGAATCCTTTTAGCCCGAACTAGAGTTCGGGAGGCGGTGCTCCGGCCACACACTGTTTATGGCAAGCCATGATGTAAGCCGCCAACTGTTGTGGATGCGGGGCAGTGCGGAACACAAACGCATCTTCCTCACCTGCGGTTTCGGCCGTCACATCGCCATAGTCAAACATCGAGGCAACGAAGCCATTTTGACGAGCCGACACATCTTGGAGTCGGCTGAGTTCGAACTGCGAGACTGCCCGGCTAAATAGGCTGTTTTGGGTGAGTTGGTAGAGATTCTTGTCCGTAACGATGAGGCGGTTTTGGCGGTAGACCCACCAGCTGCTATAGCCCAGCAACACATTCAGCACTGCCACCGCCAGCAACCCAACGATCGCCAGTTGCAACGATCCCACCCGGCTAATACTGTCGCTGTAGCGCCCGAGCAAATAAAATCCGTACAGTGAAGCCAAGCCAACCACCGCAAAGGTAGCCGAGACCGGCAGGACGTTCATCCAGTGCCGTCGAATGACCACCTGCACGTTCTCGTCTTTGCTAATAATGTTGGTTTCCATAGTCGCTTACCTTTGTATAGGCATTATACGTCGCCAGTCGGCTTCCCACCAAGCAGCTTGCGGGCTACGCGCCCTAGATGGTTGACCCGCTCGATGTCGGCATCCACGCCGACGAGGGGCTGGGTATGCACCGGACGTCGTAATTGCGTCGCCGGCGCCGATTGGGTCGTTCGCGACCGCTGTTTGGCCTTTTTGCCGCTCATAATAGCGGTTGCTGCTGGGTAGATGGCGGCTCAATACCCAGGTGGAGGTAGGCTTTGGGTGTCGCCTTACGCCCCCGGCTGGTGCGCTCCAACATCCCGATCTGCATCAGGAAAGGCTCGTAAACATCCTCGACCGTGGTCTGCTCCTCACTACACAGTGCCGCCAGGGTTGCGAGTCCCACCGGGCCGCCTTGATAATTTTCGATAATAGCGCTCAACAGTTTCCGATCGGCACTGTCCAACCCCAGCTCGTCGATCTCCAACATTTCCAAGGCTTGCCGGGCAATCGCCGGCGTGATCGTGCCGCTATGACGCACCTGGGCAAAGTCTCGTACTCGTTTCAGCAACCGGTTGGCGATTCGCGGCGTCAACCGCGAACGCAGGGCAATCTCCCGGGCCGCCGCCGCATCGATGCCGACACCCAAAATCCGCGCCGAACGCTGCAAAATTTGTACCATCTCTTCAAGCTGGTAAAACTCCAGCCGGTGGACCATGCCAAATCGATCGCGAAATGGCGCCCCCAAAGCTCCGGCTCGCGTCGTTGCCCCGATAATCGTAAACTTGGGCAGATCCAGCCGCATCGATTTGGCACTCGGCCCCTTGCCCAGCATGATGTCGATGGCGTAATCCTCCATCGCCGGATACAGCACCTCTTCGACGGTCTTAGGTAAGCGGTGAATCTCATCCACAAACAGAATATCGCCGTCTTGCAAGTTGGTCAGGATTGAGGCCAGGTCGCCGGCCCGCTCGATCGCCGGCCCGCTGGTCACGCGCAGGTTTGAGCGCATTTCGGCCGCAATCACCCCGGCCATGGTAGTTTTGCCTAAACCTGGCGGGCCGTACAGCAAAATATGGTCGACGGGCTCACCGCGGGCCTGCGCAGCATCAATCGCCAACTGCAAGGTATCCTTGATCAGCTGCTGGCCAACGTACGAAGCAAAGGTCTTGGGCCGCAGCGTCTCTTCCAGTTGCTGCTCAACCGGATCGTCGATGCTTTCAGCGGCGACTGTAACGCGTTCAATCATAACCCCATTATAGCAACTGAGCGCTCACTCAGCGAACAAAATACGAAAGTCATCTCCGCATTGCGCGCGAAACTCTTGCACTTATATTAGTAATATTATATAAATCAGATGTCTCGTACCCTACCAAGGAGGTGACCATGAAGCTAACCTAGAGATAGGAGCTTCATGCCATCACGGCAGTACTCTCAGCCGGCACTGGTACCACTGACCAGTATCCGGGTATCGCAGCGTAAATTGAACCGACTCAGCCGGACTAAGCTCGACTGCTATCGTAGCGACCTGGAAAATGGCGACAACTTTCCGCCCATTATCCTCACGGACTGCGGAGCGTTTTACACCATTTGGGACGGTCGTCATCGATTTGCGGCGCACAGCTTGGCCGGTTTCGGGGCAATTGTTGCCCGTATCCGTAGCTAGCTAGGCACCTAATCTTTTATTCAGCCGAGGAGGTGAGCCTATGAAATACAGACAATAGCCAACCGTAAGCCTTGAGCTTGCGGTTGGCGCAACGGCATTATTACTCTACCCCACTTGTTTCAGCGCCGCCTTCACTCGTTCCTGCTCGTCGGTAATGTCGGTCGGAATTTGCGCCACCGCTTCGGCCGCCTGATTCGGCGTGTAGCCTAAGCCCAGCAACGCCTGGTAGGCGGCGTCGGTAGAGCCAGCTGAACTACCACCCCGGTGCGCCGCGCCCCCTACTTCAACCTTGCCGCGCAACTCCACCATAATCCGCTCGGCCGTCTTGGTGCCAACGCCCGAAACACCCTTAAACACCGCGGCATCACCCCCTGCTACCGCCTGCTGTAATTGAGGCAAGCTGGCCGCCGACAATATGCTGATCGCCACCTTCGGCCCCACGCCATTAATTCCTAATAACTGCTGGAAGAACCGCTTGCTCGGCGCATTGCTAAAACCGTAGAGGGCGTGGGTGTCTTCGCGAATGTAGTCCAGGATGTGAAGTTTGGTTTCCTCGCCCACGGTCAGTGAGCCATAGTCGGCGGCCGTCATCATGACCTCATAGCCAACCCCGCCGGCCTCGACCACGATCGTGTCCAAATCCTTCTCGATAACTTTCCCACGCAACTGTGCAATCATAGAGCTATTGTACCAGCAGCCGAAACGATAATCAGAATTTTAAGAATTCGTTCACATGGATTTAATCTTGAGCTGATATTTTTGGAATGCCTGGTGAGCCAGGCCTTGACAGGGGGCCAGAGATGGCTCTCGTCGCCTACCTGTCAGTAGCTCCAGTATAAGTCGGTGAGTCCTGACGGTCAACGCGTCGAGGCTCCCACGACCTGATTGGCGTGCGTAATTGCAATCGCCAATCCGTCGGCGGCGTCGTCCGGCTTGGGAATGCCGTCCAGCCCCAGAATCATTTTAACCATCTCTTGGATCTGTTTTTTGTCAGCTTTCCCGTATCCCGTCACGGCCTGCTTCACCTGTAACGGCGTATACTCGCCAACCGGTAACGCGGCCTCGGCTCCCGCCAGCAACACCACCCCACGAGCCTGTCCCACTGTAATTGCCGTGGTCACATTGGAGGCAAAGTACAATAACTCCACGGCCATACAGTCGGGCTTATGGTGGCCGATGACCTCACCAAGTCCGGCATAAATCTCGCTCAAGCGATTTGGCATCGACATCTCCGGCGGCGTGGTAATAACCCCAGCATCGATAAACCGCAGCTTACTGCCCTGCTTTTCAATAACTCCAAATCCCGTCGTCGCCGTGCCGGGATCAATGCCAAGGATTTTCACGCCAAGGCCTGCATTAGCGATTCGGCGATGTCGAAGTTGGCGTGGGTGGCGCTAACGTCGTCCATGTCGTCGAGAATATCCATGAGCCGCAGCAGCTGGCGGGCGGTTTTCTCGTCCTCGATCATAACTGTGCTCTTGGGGATGTAAGCGAGGGCGGCTTCGTCGATTGCATGACCCATTTCCGCGAGCTTAGTCCGTACCGCATTGAGTTGCTTCGGAGCCGTATACACCACCAACACATTATCGTCTTCCTCAATGTCGTCGGCGCCGGCTTCAATCGCGTCGAGCGTAGCTGCCTCAAGGTCATTCGGCTTAAATCGAATCACCCCCTTTTGGTCGAACTGATACACCACTGAGCCGGCATCGGCCAACCGACCACCAGCCTTGCTTAACGCCGTCCGTACATCCGGCCCCGTGCGATTCCGGTTGTCAGTCGCAGTCTCGATAATAATAGCCGAACCACCTGGCCCATAACCTTCGTAGGTGATCTCCTCGATCTGGTCGCCGCCCAACTGGCCGGACCCCCGCTTAATCGAGCGGTCGATATTTGATGACGGCATGTTGGCGGCTTTGGCTTTTTGAATCGCTAGTCGTAGGGCAAAGTTGGTCTCCGGATCGGCGCCGCCCTGCTTGGCCGCCACCGCTACGGCATTAGCGAGCTTGGTAAAAGCCGCTCCCCGCTTGGCATCGGTCGCGGCTTTTTGATGCTTAATTGAAGCCCATTTGGAGTGTCCGGACATAGTAGTGCTATTATAGCGTACCCCTTCGTGCCTGCAGCCACAGGATCAGCGTTACCACCGCAACCAGCCCACTCAAACCACCCACCTCCCACGGCGTAGCGGCTAACTGCAGGTTGGCGTAGGGCCAGGTCGCAAACCACTGGATGATGCCGATAGCCAGCCCCAGCAAGCCAGCCGTCGGTAGCGCGATCCATGCCGCCATCACCGGCGAAACCATGGCCATCGTGCCAGTCACAAAACTCAGTAACATCGCCAGCGGCACTATCGGCAACACGACTGCATTCGATAGCGGCGCTACCACCGAAAAATTACCAAAGATCGCCAGGATCAACGGCGCTGTTGTAGCTTGGGCGGCCAGCGATTCCACTACCAGCGAGCGAATCGTATTGGGCCGACGCCAGCGTTGTTCTACCAGCGGCGCAATTACCATAATCCCAAAGAAGGCCAGGAACGATAGCTGCCAACCGACATCATGAATCAAATAATCCGGCTTCCATATGACCGTGATCAGCGCCGGGACACATACCAGCGATAGCGGCGGAATTTCGTAGCCGTAGTACTGCGTCCATAAACTCAGACTCGACACCATCGCTGCGCGCACTATCGAGGCGCTAAAGCCGGTTACAAACAAAAATCCCACAATCAACCAAAAACTGACGGCCGTGGCGGTAAAATTCGAGACCCGTGCCATCATCCGGCGCCCCGCTTGGATCAGAATCGTCAGGTTATAACCCGACACGGCAATCAAGTGTGACAGGCCGACGGCGTTCAGCGTTTGCTGCAACGGCTTACTGATCAGCGCCCGCAGCCCAATCAGTAGTCCCAACCCAAACCCGGCCGTCGGATCCGGCAACACCGCTCGAACTCCGGTAAAAAACCGCTGCCGCAAATGCTCGAGCGGGCTAGTTTGCATCGACAGCACATTGACTTGGCCAAAGTACATTTCCGCCGGAATCGAGCCGATGCCTGCCACCAATTTGCCCTCAATCGCCACGGTGTAACCGCGCTGAAGGGGCTTATTGGTCGTTTGGACATAGACCGTCTGGTTCGCTGGCAAATTATTAAGCCGTCGCAGCCCCACCGTAAACACCGTCCGGTTTTTATCGTTCACTGCCGGGTCATCGTTGATCACCCCTATCACCGTAACCTTTTGGCCCAAGTAGCGACTCAGTAGCGTGTGGTCAAAACTGGTAACTATCCCCCGCCACACCCCAAATCCGAAAAGCAGAGCCAAACACAGCCCCCACCGCCAACGTACAAGCGGTAGCGCCACCATCCAAATGCCTGCAACCAGATACCAGGTTAGGCTCGGCCACAGTCGACCCACCATCACACCACCTAGTACCACCAGGGTGATGAGCGTAATTTGAGTTGAGCGATTAGGCCGCAGAGTAAGCATGTCCCCACTATGACGACATGGCATTATAAAATGATTAAGCCCTTGTGGTCTAGTGCGCCTCGGTGTACAACTAGTAAAGGCTATTCGAGGCCATACGTTCTTTTAACAACCAATGGAGAGGCCATGGGCTACAACGCGAACGCTAGGCCCCAAATGCTGGCCTATCTGTATTACTTGCCCCAGCACCAAATTCGGGAACCCAAGGGTCACGTCACCCGCACTATCGCCGACGCGCTCGGAAAGAAGAGGTCAGCTGTGGGCGTGCTTCTGGACGGTCTCGAAAGAAGTGGTCTGGTGTGGCGAGAGAAAACCGCCGCGAGAACTTTTGCAGCCGGCCTAACTGAGCAAGGAGTCCAAGTGGCAACTCCGGAAGCTACTCCCGAGCCTCAGGAAACCTCTTCTGTTAGCGAGGCCCCTGCAGTAGCGCCGATAACCGAGACACAGGAGGCGACGGAGGAGCTTCAGCAAACGATAGCTAGTCTGCGCCGAAGAATCACCGATCTCGAGATACAACTCCAGAACAGCAGAGAGGCCCGTAGTCGCGCAGTAGCAAAGAAGCGCACTCAGTCGCCCCAAAAGCGGGCTTCTGTCGTCTCGCAGCGCATCACTGACCTGGTCCGTGATGGTAACGAGAAGGATGGCGAGATCCGCGAGCTTAAGGTGAAGGTTGCTGAACTCGAAAGGCAATCGGCCGCTGCTGAACGGCGTCGTGCCGAAAAAGCAGAGGAGCAAGCTGATGCTCTGCGGCGGCGCGTTACCGAAGTCGAGCAGGCTTATGCCAATGCCATGGCAGAGGCCGCAACTCAGAGTCGAGAGGTCCGGACGCTTCGTGACGAACTCAACCGCCAGCGTCTCCTACTACAGGCTGCATGATCCCCACCTTCAACCTTGCCTCCGACGAAGCCTCTGCTTTGTCGGAGGTTTTGTCGTTTAAACGGTTGCTGTCGGGCTAAGTCCCAGATTCGCCGCTAGTTGCTCCTCGTCCCAGCCCAGGATGCCCACGGCTGTACCGTCGTCTTTGACAATCTTAGTTACCGGCACGCCGCGCTGGCCGCTGATTTCCACCAGTTCGGGAACGCGGTCCGGCTTCTCGTCGAGCAAGACCTCCTCAAACGCCACCTTATGCGCCGCCAAGTACTCTTTTACCGGTTTGCAATATTTGCAAGTAGTCGTAGTATATACCGTTACTTGAGCCATAATTTCTCCTTTACCAATCTAAGTTACCGCCGGTTTGGTACTCTGTCACCCGGGTTTCAAAAAAGTTCTTTTCCTTCTTGAGGTCAATGATTTCGCTCATCCAGGGAAAAGGATTTTGCGAGCCGTAGACTTTAGCCAACCGAATGCGTTCCAGCCGTCGATCGGCGATGTATTCGAGATACTGTCGAATTAACTTTTCATTCAAACCAATCAGAGGTTCCGGTAAGCAATCCTTGGCATATTCGTGCTCCAGATCCACCGCCTTAACAATGTTCTCCGTAATCGATTTCTGGAACTCTGCCGTCCAGATAGCCGGGTTCTCATCGACAATATTGTTGATCAGGTCCGAGCCAAAGGCCAAGTGCACCGATTCGTCGCGCAAAATGTACTCAAACTGACTCCCGACCCCAATCATGCGATTCTGGCGTTTGAAAGCCAACATCATCACAAAACCGGCATAGAAAAAGATGCCTTCCATGATCACGTAGTAGCCAATCAGGTCGTGGACGTAGCGCTGGACCTGTTCGGGTGTGTTCGGCACAAAGTCCGGATCGAGCAGGGTCTTCGTCATATCGACCACAAAATTGTCTTTGGCGGCAATGTGTGGAATCGTCAAATACATAGTGTAGACCTGCTCCGGATCTAGTCCCAGCGAATCACAGCAGTAAATAAAAGTGTCAGTGTGAATCGCTTCTTCGTAAGCTTGACGCAACAAATACTGCCGGCACTCTGGGTTGGTTAAATGCTTATATACCGATAGGACGATGTTATTGGCGGTCAGACTCTCAGCGGTGGAAAAGAACCCCATGTTCCAGAGAATCAGCCGCCGTTCGCGTTCGCTCAACCCTCCCTCCCCTTGCCGTTTCCATAGCTCAATGTCGTCCTGCATCGGAACTTCTTCCGGGGTCCAGTTGTTGGCAACGCCTTTTTTGTAATAATTGCGCGCCCAGGTATATTTAATCGGCAGAATTTTGTTCGGATCGGTTCCCGAAGCGTTCAGAAGCGTCTTTTTGACAGCTGCCGAAATTGGCGCTGTGCTCGGTATTGGTTGTTCCATGGGTCCCCCTGATTATTGGCAGGCTTCGCAGTCAGGATCGTCGATCAGACACAGCTTAGGGGCTGAGGCTGAAGGTTCGGCCATCTGCACCGTAGCTGTTGGGGCCGCTCCCGAAGGGGCTGCCTCCAAGTTGACTACTGCTCCGCTGGCTATAGGAGCCACGGCCGTTGCCGCCGGGGGCGGATCAGTCGTTACGACCGATGCTGCTGCTACCACCTCTGTCTCGACCGCTACCGGCCCGGATGTCGGTATAGATGATGGTACCACGGTTGGGGCAGGTGGCGCGACCGTCACAGCGGAGGCCGCCGGTGGGACTACGGTTGCAACGGTTGGCGCAGCTATGGGTGCAGTAACGGCAGCCGTGGCCGGAGCCGGTTGGGCCGCCTGCAAGTCAACGGTACTCTTTTCGACCGAGCTGGCCGCTACGGTTCGGAGGTAGTAGGTGGTCTTGAGGCCGACGTGCCATGCTAACATGTAAATCTCTGCCAAGCGGCGTCCAGAAGTGCCTTTAAAGAAGATATTCAGCGACTGGCTTTGATCAATCCACTTGCCGCGATAGGCAGCAGCCTTGATCAGCCATTCAGTATCAATATCAAAGACTTCTTTGTACTTGCTACGTAAGCGCGGCGGAATTACTGAGACCTCACCAATACTACCGTCGTGCTGCTTAATCTCTTCGAGTACAGTTTGGTTCCACAAGCCCAACTTCTTCAAGTCTTCGACCAAGTACTTATTTACTACCGTGAAGTCACCACTCATGTTAGCTTTAACGTAGAGATTCTTAAAGATCGGCTCGATGCAAGGATAGCAACCGCTGATGTTCGAAATGGTGGCCGTAGGAGCGATCGCCATCGTGTTAGAATTACGCATCCCATGCTCTCGCACTGCCGCCCGCACCGGCGCCCAATCGAGGCTGGAAGTGCGCATTACCCCAATCGGCGTACCGCGCTCTTGCTCCAGCAAATTCAACGTATCAATCGGAAAGATGTTGCGGTCCCACTTCGAGCCCTCGTACGTCTCGTAGGCACCCCGCTCTTTGGCCAGCAACGCCGAGTTAAGAATGGCGTGGTAGGAAATCAGCTCCATGCTGGTGTCGGCAAACCGCACCGTCTCATCACTATCGAAGTCGAGATCGGATAGATATAAGGCATCCTGAAAGCCCATAATTCCCAGCCCTACCGGGCGGTGGCGCATATTGGAAGTACGGGTTTCGGGCGTTGGGTAATAGTTAAGGTCGATAACGTTATCAAGAATCCGCATGGCTACGGCGACTGTCCGGGCAATCTTTTCCTCATCAAGTTTTCCGTGCAGCATATGCCGCGCCAAGTTAACCGACCCCAAGTTGCAGACCGCGGTCTCGGTGTCGGAGTTATTCAGCGTAATCTCGGTACAAAGATTAGAGTTGTGGACAATACCCACATGATCTTGAGGTGAGCGCACATTGCAAGGATCCTTGAACGTAATCCAGGGGTGGCCGGTTTCAAACAGCATCGTAATCATCTTGCGCCACAGTTCCTTGGCCGGCATCCTCTTATAGAGCTTAATCTCGCCTTGGTCGGCCTTTTGCTCGTACTCGATATACTTTTTCTCGAAATCGCGGCCGTACAAGTGGTGCAACTCCGGCACTTCATCGGGCGAGAACAATGTCCATTGGGCACCGTCGTTTACCCGCTTCATAAAGAGGTCTGGAATCCAGTTAGCGGTGTTCATGTCGTGGGTACGGCGCCGCTCATCGCCAGTGTTGCGCTTGAGGTCGAGGAAATCTTCAATGTCATGGTGCCAGGTTTCCAGATAGGCGGCCGTGGCTCCCCGGCGCTTACCACTGCGGTTGATGGCGACCGTAACATCGTTGGCAATCCGCAAGAACGGTATCACCCCTTGACTCTCGACGTTGGTCGCTTTAATCAGCGAACCGGTCGCGCGAATATTACTCCAGTCCGAACCAATACCTCCCGAATACTTAGAAAGCTGAGCGTTATCGCCGTAGACTTTAAAGATGTGGGACAAGTCATCTTCGACCGTATTGAGGTAGCACGAGCTGAGCTGCGGTTTGGTAGTGCCGGCCATGAATAGCGTTGGTGTCGAAGGCACGTAATGAAGCGTTGATATAACATCGTAAAACTCGATGGCCCGAGTCTCGCGGTCGCGCTCACCGAGCGACAAGCCCATCGCCACGCGCATCCAGAAAGCTTGGGTAGTCTCCAGTTTGCGTTCGCTACCTTCCGCCCGGAGTAAGTAGCGATCATAAAGGGTTTGAAAACCAAGGTACTCAAACAAATTATCCCGTGAGGGCTTAATAGCTGCGGCAATCCGATCGAGGTCAAACGTCAACATGGCCTTGTCGAGGCGTCCGGCCTGCACCATCAGGCCGATATTATCAATAAATGTTCGGCGGTACGCAGCATCAATCTGCCCCGGGTCAGTTTTACCCAATACCTCTTGATACAAGGCCCGGTGGCCCAAGCGGGCGGCCAGCAAACTATACTGGGGGTCGAGCTCAATATAGGAGCGCGCCGCATATACCAAGGCAATGTCGAGGTCATCGGTCTTCATCCCCTCCTGTAGCTCCGACAAACAGCGTTGCACCAATAAGTTCACTTCAATCGACTCCAAGCCCTCGGAATATTCCAAAAACAAATCCCGGATATACTGCTCACTCACAACCTGTTGGGCACCGTCTTCGTTGACCAAACTCAAGCTAGTTTGAGCAACGGCCGGCTCAGGTATGGTATCCCGACGCTTGGCTCTCTCAGCACGATACAAAATATAGGCTTTACCCACGTCATAATGTCCGTGCTCCATCAGCGTTTGCTCGACCAAATCCTGCACCCCCTCCACATCGGGGAGCTCGTCGCCGTATTTAATCTCCATGTGACGCAAAACATGATCAACTATCAGCCCAAAGGGGCGCAAATCGGTATTGGGGTCTACCGCGATAGCCGCTCGTTCCATGGCTTGCTGAATTTTTGAGCGGTCGAATCCGACCATCCGGCCGTCGCGTTTTTTAATGGTAGGAATTTGCATAGGTAGGCCCCCTTCATTACTTGAATTGCTTGCTTTATGCGCTACATGTAGTGTTTTGCTATTTGAAACTACTCTATATAAAGCATAAGCCCTATAAATAGTAAGCGCAAGCATTTTTTTCCTTCACCTCACTATGAGCTATTATATTCGCTTTTTGTTCGGTTGCAAGGATAAAATTGATTGACTTATCCTTAGAATAATGTATAGTGTGGTGATTAACGAGAAGTAGGTGAGGTTTTGGCCTCGCCCTTAATTTTTACTATGAAACGACATCATCTTCCTACCCGTCGCGCCGCTTTTTACGACATTCTGCCCGCTGGAGTGGCGCCGGCCCCTGAGCTGCCGCCCTACCCGGGCGCGCTGCGCTTTAACGACATTAAAGAAGGCTTGCGCATCAAGGTAGTACACACCCCGCAAGCCCTGGCCCCGGCCGAAGAGTCCGTACTGACCGTCACCGATCAACCCTTTAAAGACCATCATGGCGATTGGCATGCCGAAGTCGTTTTCGACAGCCATCTGGAGGCCAAGCATCCCGGCATTCACGCTAACCAATTCGAGTCCTGTTGCTACCGCAACGTCTTGCTAGCCGACCTGGGCGTCGTCACCTATCCCGACGGCACTTGGAGTCAGACTACGTACAGCGTCGAACACAATGACGACGAAGATCTCGAAACTCTCGAAGCTTAAGCTTTTTTAGCGCACAGCGGACAATCGTCTTCGTGCCGACCATCTTGGCCCCACACCCGCAGGGCTTGCATCCAACTCTCGATATCGCTGTAGGCCACCAAATCGGCCAAGCGCCGCAAAATCCAACCGCTGAATCCATATAATTGCAAGCTCCCCCACTGCACCGCCGCCCAGCGCGACCCCACCGGAATCACGCTGACGCCCGGTTTGGACTGATACGCCGGCCGCGATTGTCCCGCTAGCTTACGGGCAATATCAGACGCCACAAAGTTGGCGTCCGCCACCGCCGTCTGCGCCAATCCGCCAAACGGCGTGCTGGCATTGTCGCCTATCACATACACATCCGGCCGCGCTTCCATATGTACATCGACTTCAACGCGGCCATTCTTGGCCAAACTAAACTCACTAGCATTATGCTTATAAAAGGGGTTGTTGGCCACCCCGGCCGTCCACACCACCGTTTGGGTTTCCATAACCTCACCTTTTAGGCGCAAACCGGTCGCCGACTCCCCTTCCACCACCGTGCCCACCGACACATGTACTCCCAGCGATTCCAACCGCTTCTGAATCCGCTGGGCCTGGGCCTCGGGTAGCCGTGGCAGCAAGCGGGGAGCAGCCTCAATTAACTCAATGCGATAGTTTGGCGTCGCCATACCGTGCATACGCATGATCCGACGGAGATACTCCCCCAAGGCTCCGGCCAGCTCCACCCCAGTGGGACCTCCACCGACTACCACATAATGAGCATCGGGGCGTTTTTCGTCCACCAGCTGGGTGTGCAGATGACGCTTAAACCGCTCGGCCCCGTCGATCGACTTGATATTATAAGCAAACTCTTCCAGTCCTTTAATCCCAAAATAATTGGTGACACTTCCCAACGCCAAAATCAGTTCGTCGTATTTATATATATTCTTACTGGCTGTCGTCAGCTCCTTCTTGGCGTGATCCAGCTTAGTTACACTGTCGGTCACGATCCGCACCGCTGTGCCGGCCAGCAGCTGGGAGAGCAGGATTGCCGACTCCGCTCGTGATCCCCCGGTCGCCGCATGGTAGAGCTGGGGGTAATACGTAAAAGCCTCGCTGTCCGAGATCAGCGTAATTTCTACACCCGTCAACCGTGCCAATTGCCGCGCCGCCCGCACGCCGCCGAAGCCGCCCCCCGCGATAACAATCTTTTTGTTGGCGTGCTCAGTCATTGCCTCTCATCATAAGGGGCTTGTTGGGAAGGAGCAAGTTTGGGCACGAAAAAGCCCCATACAGGCCGACTTTTCCGTACTGCATGGGGTAATAGCGGGGACCGCCCTCTAGGCGGTGACAAGCTCCTGAGCCCGGGCATCCGCCTTGATCTCCTGAGCGGCGAACTCCTCGCCGAGGATGTAGCCGATCGGACGAGAAGGAAAGGCCGGTGTTGCGACGAAACTTACCGCCTTCTTGGTTGAACCGTCCAGCGCCCGCTCGCGGGCGGGGAGAGCTGGCACAGGTGCACTCATGAGCTCATTGCTCTTGCCGACGAGCAAAGGCAGCTTGCACCTCGAGCCATCGTGCACCCGCAGCGTTTCGAGAAGAACCCCGATCCCTGAGTCCTTGAGGATGCCTCCGTACTCGAGTCCGAATTGCTTGTTCGTCCGAGCCGTACTGATTCGCACGACGCAGGGCATACCGGAGCGAAGCCGGTTAAACGGCAGACGCTCGGACTTGTCCCTCTCGAAGGCATCCGCTTCGTCCTTGGTAATCACGCGAGCATACATTGGATACTCCCATCTGATGGAGCGAACCATCGTAGAATTACGGGTTACATTACCCTACCTTAAAATCTTATAAAAGTCAAGGGGATCTTTCATCTCCTACCAGTTGTCAGCGAACTTCCAGAGCATCCCCGCCAAACGTAATTCCATTCGGTTCAATGACAACGGCCTTTTCGGCGCCGCGCTTCTCAATGTGACCTGCTGACCAAGCCTCAATGCCATGCTGGCGCGAGGCCTCAATGACCATCTCGACATCCTTTGGATCGACGTAAATAGCGAAGCCGGCACCCATGTTGTAGTTGGCGTACATCTCCTGCTCCTCAACCGGCCCCTGCTCTTCAATAAAGCGAAATACCGGCTGCGGCTCAGGGACGCGTTCGATGACGTAAACGAATGGCTCCGTGGCTCGCATCAGCTTGCGCCAACCGTGACCGGTAATGTTTACCGCATAGTGAGGTCTGATACCGGCATCCAGGATGTCCTCAATAACCGGCACGTAGATGGGCGTGGGGTCAAGCAGCGCCTCGGCGAAGAGGCGTCCACCCGGTATCTTCGCCAGGTAACCCGTTTGTTGCGCGATTTTCCGAGCGAGCGTCAACCCGTTGGCGTGAATGCCAGAACCCGCCAGCATCACAATGGCGTCTCCGTCCTGGATATTGCCACTGATCAGCCGCTCCTTCGGCGCTATGATGCCCATAGCCGAACCACTGAGAACTGCAGTTCCGGGTTTGACGACGTCTTGAAGCTCTGGGGTCTCACCACCACTCCAAATACATCGTGCCAGATTGCAAGCGTGTTCCCAGCCCTCGATCAGATGTTCGTCTCGGCGAGGATCCCTAAACCAGCTTGCATCTCCAACAGCTAGATGCATTGCCACAGAGAGCGGCAGTGCACCGAGTGTGACCATGTCGTTTACGATCATGGCTACAGCGTCTTGAGCGATATAGGCCCAAAGTCGAGGATTGATTGGCAGCTCAGGGTGCTCAATGACCAGGTTCTTTGTACCCAGCCCCTCCTCAACCTGTGCCAGGTAATGACTTCCTGTCTCGATCAAAAAGGCACTCTCGCCGCGACTGGCTGGCACTTCGGCAAACCCCAGGCGAGCAATGTTTTTACCTGTATTGCGCGCGGCCTTCTGAGTCCTCCGCTTGAATGGATCCAAGACGTCATAATTGACGCCACTATCCTTATATGTCAGATTGCTGTCAGTCATATCGACATCCTTTCGGTCAAGGACTATATCAAAGAACAAAACGGCATCCGTGCCGCTCTGGGTATTCTACCTAAGATCGAAGGAATACTGAACCATAAGCCAAATAGCCGGAACTGAATCTTATAGATAAATGATTGCAGGCGGGTAGACTGTACGTCCCGGGTTTTTAAGCCCGGGACGTACAACCGAGGGAGGAGAGATGCGATGCGTTAGCGGGGCTTCGCTTGGCCGATTACAGCCCCACTGCTACGCGAGGGATACTAGTCCTCGCGAACCAAGTTGTTGGGGAGAGGCGCGCAGTCCAGACAGCCATCCTGCGCCGTCGGCGACGCACTCGTGGAGGGAGGGACGGATGGCGACGGTTCGTCACCCGGAAGTACACACCAGGCGAGAGACTCTCGAGCAAGGCTTGCTCGATGCCATCCGATACGAGTCCATGGTGCCGTGCACGAAACATCAGCGCCACGAACGTATTGATACCACTTGCATACACGGACAGCTCGGACGTCTCTCCCGTACTCTCCCAGGCATGCTGCTGCTCCCAAAGAGAGTGCAGCCTGCGGCCCTCGGCACAGAGGGCGTCGTAGAGATTGTTTTCTGATTGAGTGGTGGGTATGGCGGCGAGGCCTGTCATACTAGATGTCATCTTATTACCCCCGTGACATCCATGGTTGTGAAGTTGCCTGTGCTTATATAATGCTCCCAAAACCGGTTGGAAAGCAATACTTCACCCCTTTGCCATCCGTAAATCTCGTTGTATCTACATTGACAATCATAATACATAATGGTAATATAAGTATTCGACGCTTGTCGTCCGTCCCTCGAAAGTTTGGAGCTGAAATGGGCAAAATCTTTGAGCGCTTCGCCCTCGGTGCCGGCGGACTGGGCCTCCTCTTGTACGTAGTCTGGTCCTACTACGCCACGGTCCAGATTGCCGCGATCATCGTGAGTGCAGGGCTAATCGCAATCACGGTCATCACCCGACTAACGCGTAAACGATGGGACCATCCGTTGCTCGTTAGCGCAACTACGGCGACGTTCGCCACAATCTTCATCGTGGTAACCGATCGCAAGAGCATGGGAGCGATTGCGGCGGGACTCATCATGCTGGCCGTGGTAATCCTAATATTTCATGAGACCACCAAGTCCCCTAAGAAAAAGTCCTCATGAATCCGCGGCGCTCCAATACGAGAACCTGGCGCAGGTGCGATATTTAGGTTACGACCTAGATCCCTCCACCTGCGCTTTTTACTTGGCTATTGCAGAAATGCGAAAGCCCCCAGACGGCAGGGTGATCGCTGCTTGAGGGCTTAAAGGAAAAAGGCCCGAGTGTTCGGGCCGATTGATGACGGAGCCGGTTTGCCCCGTCATCGCTTCTTCTCTTTTCCTTAATCCGCATTGTCTGCCACGGAGCTGACCCATTCTACCACAACCGTGTTGTCAGCATTAAACGGCTGCGGAGCAGGTGGTGTGGCGCCTCTGAGTGGACCGTTCAAGCAGGCTGCCTCACAGAGCTGATAAACCAGATCCCAGTACGCCGAGTGACGTTGGGCGCTCTCGTGAAGCTGCGACACTGAATCATCTTCTGCGTTCCTGCGCCAGACTTCCCTTTTTCTTTTCGCCTCCTCGCGCGCAGTCACCGGGTGCACATCGTCACTGATATCGAAGATGCAGTTGGGTCGGAGATTCCAAGGCTTAACCACCACCTCATTGAGTTGCTTAATAGCGTCAGCAAGCTCCATCACTCACCTCTTTTCTTTCGGAAAGTAACGACTGTGGCAGCGGAGCGGATTGACCCCGCCGCCTTCGTTCGCTCTTCAAAAGGAGAGCAGTCGTGCTCGGGTGTCGCGGAAGAGGTTCAGTGTTGGCTCGTCGCTTGTCTGCAGGTCGTGAAAGCCGCCGCCGATTTCCACGAAGCTGCTGAAGCCCATCGCTGTAGCGACAGCATCACGCAAAGCCGCCTTTTGATCCTTGTCTGCGCCGTTGTAGTAGTAAAGCCCGTCAGCACAGCCCGGTCCGAATATGGCCAGATTGATTGCGCCGATGGCGCAAACTGGCCCTCCCAGGCCCTGCGCGGTTTGACCTTTGCAGGATCCGCGCACGAGCAGCTCCTGCTCTGCGGCCTCCAGCACATCAGCGATCTCTCCACAGGAGAATTGGAACTTCTCGTCAGGTGAAATTTCAGCGAGTCCAATCATGCGAACCTCCTATTGCCTGGAAACAGGTGCAACTTCAAAGAACGTATACCAACGATACGATATTATTAATTATTTAACAAGCACAAGCCCAGCGGCTGGGGCCGTAGGATTCTAACCCTACGGCAGCACCGAGCCGACGGCTAACACCACCGACAGCGACAGAATCACGATCAGGGAAAAGCGGAACATTTTGCGGGCCCAGGCAGCGTCATCTGTGGCGTTGAAGCCCTGGAAGCCGAGGCGTAGCCAGGCGAGGCCAAGTAGCACCATCACGACCAAATAAGTGTAGCCCGCGTAGCCGAAAGCGGTGAGGGCGGCCACCGCCACAATGAAAGCGACGATGTAGGCCACAATCTGGATCTTGGTCGTACGCATACTGGTTTTGAGCGGCAGTACGGGGATTTCGGCCGCCTTATATTCATCAAGCCGATACATGGCGATCGAGTAAAAGTGCGGCATCTGCCACAGCACGAGAATCGCAAACAAGATGAGGGCGCCGAGGTCGAAGCGATTGGTGACGGTGGTGTATCCAGCCACCACCGGTGCCGCCCCGGCCACACTGCCAATAATCGTGCCGTGGACCGAGCGCCGCTTGCCGACGCCATAAACCGCCACATAAACAATAAAAGCGACTAACCCGATACCGAGTGTGAGGAAATTGGTGTACCGGACGAGGATTACTGCCCCGAGAATAAAAAGAATCGTACCGTAGGTGAGGGCGGCCGGCCCGGAAATCGCGCCCTTTACCATTGCGCGCTGTTTAGTCCGTTCCATTTTTTGGTCGATGCCGCGATCGATGTAGTTATTGAAAACGCAAGCCGAAGCGATTACTAGCGAAGTTCCCGCCAAGGTTGCCAGGAATAGCCCAAACTGGATGTGGCCTTTAGAAGCCAGCAGAAAACCCCCGGCGGCCGTAATCAAGTTACCATAAATGATGCCCGGCTTGGTCAGATGATAATATTCTTTGATCACGCCGATCTAAAATCCGCCGCCTTGGTTATTGAGGTAGGTGTTGATCTGCTGGGGTGTCATGTGATAATTCAAGTTATTCATAATCCACAGCGAACCAAAGACCAAAATCATTACCACCATCAGCATAAACAGGAAGACGAACAGCTTCCAACGGGGCTTGGCTTCGGTGTCCAGGTGCAGGAAATAGAGGAGCTGGATGACGGCTTGGAGTAAGGCCAGCCCGACGATAATGGCGATGAGGGTGGTGTGGGAAAGGCGGTTCTGCACTACCAAGCTATAGGCGATCAGCGTTAGGCCGATCGACCACACAAATCCGGTGATATAGGACTTAAGGGTGGCCTCGGGGGTAGGTTTCATGTTCCCAGCGCTCCAAACAGGTAAACAATAGTGAAGATGAATATCCAGATGAGGTCGAGAAAGTGCCAGAACAGGCTGAGCAAGGTGAGGCGGCGGATATTATTGCGAGTGAGGCCGCCGCTGGCGACCTTGGCGATCAGTACCAGCATCCACAGGAGGCCGGCGGTGATGTGTGCCCCATGGGTGCCAACCAGCGTGAAGAACGACGAGAGGAAACCGCTGCGGCTCCAACTATTGCCGGCCGCCACCATTTGGCCGAAATCGGTCAACTCCAGGGTCAAGAAGGCGAGCCCTAATAGAAAGGTGACCCCGAACCACGCCAGCACTTGGCGCGGCCGGGCGGCGCGGGCGGCCAAAATGCCGAGACCGCAGGTGAAACTACTAGTGAGCAGAACCAAGGTTTCGGTTAAGACATAAGGCAGGCTGAAGAGCTGTTGCCCGGCCGGACCACCGAAGGTGTTGTGGTGCAGCACGGCGTAGGTCGCGAACAGCGTGGCAAACAGCACGCAATCGGTCATGATGTAAACCCAGAACCCGAACGTCGTGGTTATATCCTTGGCTTGTTCCTGGACGGTCGGCTGGCTCATGCAACCCCCTTCCGCGCCGAAAAGCCGGCCTCGAGTTTGGCGATCTCGGCAGCCGTAAGCGTATATTCGGTCTCATCGCTGGTGGCCCGAATGATCAAGGTGAGGATAACACCTAACAACCCTACAATTGCCAGCCACCAAATGTGCCAGATCATAGCAAAGCCGAACGCCAAAGCAAAGGCAGCAATGATGATGCTGGCACCGGTGTTCTGAGGCATCACAATATCTTCGTAAGTCGGCTTGCCGGGTTTACCCTTGGCTTGCTTGGCCACCCAAAACGGATCGCGTTCGCTGACCACCGGCATCACCGCAAAGTTATAGAATGGCGCCGGCGAGACCGTTGACCACTCCAGAGTCCGGCCGTTCCAAGGATCGCCAGTGGTATCCAGGTTTTGTTTGCGCTTCCAGATACTAAATGCCATTTGTAGCACAATCAACCCAAAACCAAGCCCAATAATACCCACACCGATGCCGGCCACAATAAATAGCGGCTGCCAGCCCAGCGCCGCACTATAGTGGTCGATGCGGCGAGTCGCGCCCATGAAGCCCAAGATGTATAGCGGAATAAATGCCAGGATGAACCCAACCAGCCAGCACCAAAACGCGTAGCGGCCGATGCGCTCGTTGAGCGTAAAGCCGAAAATCTTCGGGAACCAATAGGTGAGGCCGGCAAAGTAGCCAAACAAGGCCCCGCCCACGATCATGGTGTGGAAGTGGGCCACCAGGAACAGACTGTTGTGGAGCTGGAAGTCGATTGGCGGCACGCCCATGAGTACGCCGGCTACGCCACCAATAGTAAAGAGTACTACAAAGCCCAAAAACCAATACATCGGCGTCGCGAACTTGATCCGCCCGCGATACATCGTCGCCAACCAGTTGAAGATTTTGACGCCGGTGGGGATGGCGATCACCATCGTCATGATGCCAAAGAAGCCGTTAACGTCGGCACCCGCGCCCATGGTAAAGAAGTGATGCAGCCAGACACTAAACGACAGCACTACTATCGCCCAAATCGCCCAGACCATCGAGGTATAGCCAAACAAGCGTTTGCGCGAGAACGTCGCCACCACTTCCGAAAACACGCCAAAGGCCGGTAGGATCAGGATGTAGACCTCCGGGTGACCCCAGGCCCAAATCAGGTTGACGTACATCATCGGATTGCCGCCCCCGCTCGAAGTGAAGAAATGCATACCCAGCGTGCGATCCAAGGCCAACATGGCCAGAGTGGCCGTGAGTATGGGAAAGGCAAAAATTACCAGCGACATACCGCCCAATACACTCCACACAAACATCGGCATTTTCATCAGTGTCATGCCTGGACAACGCATTTTCAGAATCGTTACCAAGAAATTAATGCCCGAAAGCAGGCTACCAATCCCCGCGATTTGCAAGCTCCAAATCCAATAATCAACGCCAACTCCCGGGCTGTACTGCAGCTCCGAAAGTGGCGGGTAGGCCAGCCAACCAGCTGCCGAGAACTCCCCCACTGCCAGCGACAGGTTAACCAGTACCATCCCGACTGCAAACAGCCAAAAACTGGTGAGGTTCAGGAAGGGAAACGCCACGTCGCGGGCACCGATTTGCAACGGCACCACCAGGTTGATAAGGCCGAACATCAGCCCCATCGCCGCAAAGAAAATCATGATGGTGCCGTGGGCCGAAAATACCTGCTGGAAGGTGTCGGGCGACAAAATGCCGTGAGCCGCTCCCACCGATGTCGCTTGTTGGGTGCGGATCATCAGGGCATCGGCGCCACCTCGAAACAGCATAATCAGCGCCACGATAATATACATTACACCGATTTTTTTAGGGTCAACCGCCGTCAGCCATTCCCGCCACAACCAGCGCCAACGCTTGGTGTAAGTAACCAAAGCAATGAGGGCGATCCCGGTCAGCGGCATGCCAATAGCTGCCCCGAGCGTAATCGGATCGTGCGGGAATACGTTCCACGATAGGTTTCCGAAGAAATTCATTGCGCATTCACTCCCGCAACCGCAGCGGTTTGATCGGCCGGCACCATGTATTTGTTAATGACGGTGTCGAAAAGATCGCCCGACACCGATGCATACGATGCTGGCGCAACATTCTGGCTCGGCTTAGCCAGACGCGCGTAGGTGCCCTGATTGAGGTCGCCTGATTGTTGCTGCACCGAGGCTACCCACTTATCGAAATCGGCCTGGGAAGTGGACTTAGCCACGAAACTCATCCCTGCAAACCCTTGGCCGCTGATGTTGGCCGAAGCGCCACGGTAACTCCCCTCCCCGTTCGCCATCAGATGTAGCTGCGTCGACATGCCGGGCATGGCATAAACCTGACCGCCGAGCTGGGGGATCCAAAATGAGTTCATCGGCGCATCGGCCGTAATCTCGAAATTTACCGGCGTAGCTTGAGGGAACTGCACATAGTTCACCGTCGCGATGTGTTGCTGCGGATAAATAAACAACCATTTCCAATCCAGGGCTACCACCTGTATCGTCATGGGCGCCGTTGTCGAGCTAAGTGGACGGGCCGGGTCGAGAGTGTACGAGCTGCGCCACGCCACGACCGACAATATCAGAATCAGGGCAGAAGGTATCACCCACCACACCGTCTCGGCTACTCGACTGTGGTCGAGCTCAGGGGAATACTGCGCCTTGGGATTGCCTTCGCGGTAACGCCACGCTACCACCGCGGTAATAGTAAACACCGGGATCACGACAATCAGGCTCAGGAGTCCGGCGAAAATGATGAGATTGCGCTCTTGATCGGCTACCACCCCTTTGGGGTTAAATACCGCAATGTTAGTGCCAGAAAGGTATGACGCCGCCAGCGCCACTACTCCGAGGGCGACCAGAACCGCTAGGATAAGCTTGATGGGTTTCGTCATGAAAGCCTACCCTCCACCACGCCGCGGTCGCTACTTACTCGCGGGCAGTTGTTTGGGCGCCAAGCTTTGCAGGGCGTACTCTAACACAACGACCGTAACGATAATACCTAAAGAACTCAGACAAGCCTTGGTGATCGGAGCTTTGTAGACGATACCAACGGCTACTCCGCTCGCGACTAGCGCCGTGGCCAATACTGTCATAGAGCGGCGCCCGGTCCGCGGCACAATCCGCTTAGCCAGCACCGCCACATACCGAACGATGAAGACCACTACCAGAGCAGTCCCGAGTGCAATATGCAAAATGAGGAGCGGAGTCATAAGAGCATTGTACGGAATAACCGGGCTTTTTGGTATAGTAGGGTTACTAAGCGAGGAGTTGCAGATATGTACTTCGTTCTCATCGTTATCGTTTTGATTATTGTTTTCGGCGTCCGGATTGTGCAGCAGTATGAACGCGGGGTGGTATTTCGCTTGGGACGGGTCCAGGGTAACGTCCGCGGTCCCGGTATCCGACTGATCATCCCGGTTGTCGACCAGATGCGCAAAGTCAGCTTGCGCGTCGTGACTATGCCGGTGCAATCACAGAAGATCATTACTAAAGACAACGTCTCCATCGATGTGGCCGCAGTTGCCTACTACAAAGTCGACGACCCGGTAAAGTCGATAGTGGAAATTGAGAACGTCATGGCGGCCGTAAACCAGATCACCCAAACCACCGTCCGCAACGTCGTTGGTCAATCGACGCTCGACGAGGTCCTCAGTAACACCGAAAAAATCAACGTGGCGATCAAGGGGATTCTCGAAGGCGTAACCGAGCAATGGGGCATTATCATGAACATGATCGAGCTGAAAGATATCCAGCTTCCTGATAGCATGCAGCGGGCGATGGCGCGCCAGGCCGAGGCCGAACGCGAAAAGCGTGCCAAGATTATTGCCGCCGAGGGTGAGGCCCTAAGCGCGACCAAACTCGGCGACGCCGCCGACATCCTATCCAGGCACCCCATCGGCTTGCAGCTCCGCAACCTCCAAGTCCTCACCGAAATTGCCGGCGACAAAAACTCCACCATCGTCTTCCCCGCCGCCTTCGTGGACGCCGTCAAAGACATCCAGGCCGCCGTTACCCCACCAAAAAACTGAAATCATTTCGCTTCGCTTGAAAGGTGAAGGCAGTGGGGACTTGGATATAAGTTTACTTGAGTATGTCGCGCTCTATTTCGCTTTTGTCATACCCTAAAGCAACTAATCTGTCGCAAATTTTCTTGGTAAGTCCATTTGAGATATTGTTATGTCTCGGATACGAGAAAACTTGTCCGGTTCGCTTATGAGTTGCCAAGCCATGCTCACCGCCTTCTTCAAGATGAAAGTCATGTTTTTTAAAGAATTTTTTCAGTCTTTTTTGGCTTGAAGGCTTATAAAAGGCCATCTCAAGACCTTACTAAAGTGAGTGACTCCGCATTAGCTAGTGAACCTTCAGGCTTAAGGCTTTGCTTGTAAAAGGGGCGGTAGTCTTCAGGAATTTTCTTGTAAGTGAAGATAAGATCATTAACTTTATCCACAAGCTCTGATTCTGTTTTAGCTTCTGTGATTAAAAATACTTCGTTAGGCAAGGGCTGATGTTCCACGCCCGTAATAGTGGCTATATATGTGTCCCCGTTCTGATGAATATCTACTTGAATATTATGAGGAATCGCAGATCTGTAAGCATCCACGAGTTCAGGGTCAACCCTGTGTCCAAGTATTTTATTACGAAGTAATTTCATGCGATTAATTATACTTATTAAGATATGATAGTGCGAGCATAAGTTATTACGAACTTTTCCATTTCTGCTCTTTCAGCAAGGGCTCGTTTCATCGATCGTTCGACCGCTTCAAGCCAAGTGAGCAACTGCGTCGCATCTTGCAGAGTTGTACTAAACTGCAACGCCGCTCGCGCCGTCTCACTATGAAGCTGCACTAACGCTGCTACCTTGTCTATCGTCTTATGCCAAAACCGCTGCTGCAATTGCGCCAGATCATTTTTGAGCCGAATTTTCTTCTGGCGTGAGCCAACCAGCAACGCTACCACTGCGGTAATCCGACCATGTGCCAGGTCATCTTCCCAGTCGTGAGCATCATCGCACAGCTGCCGCGCAATTAGATAATGATGAAAGAATCGCTGGAGTTGCTGCACCTCCGGGCTTTTCAAATCATAGTCAGCCGCAACCAGGACTCCCGTCGCAGCTAACACATGTCCCCACGACCGCTCTGCAAGCTGACGATAGTCGCCATAGTCCGGCACTGCACCCAGCTTGACTACTCCTTGCGAGACTGTCACCCGAGCGTGAGCCACCTCCCACGTGTTGGCGCCGTCGACACGGTCCAAGGTGTCTTCAATCAATCGATGAAACTCCTGGTGCTCAGGGAGTGCCGCTCGAAAACTAGCAACCGCTCGCCGGAGCGCGATATTTGCAACGCCCAGTAACTCCGGCTCCCCTTCCTGGTCCCAGAAATCATCGTAAATTGTATAAGCCACCCATCCGAGAATACTCCCGGCATTAAGATGTGCGAACGTCATCTCATTCACCTCAAGACCATAGGCCACCGCTACTATCATCGCCATACCAGTAATTTGGTGGTCGCGGTCGTGAGCAGTCAGCCCCTCGACTTGGGTACGGTATAATCGACGTAGATTTGGCGGCAAGTCGCCACCAGCTGCCATAACCAGCTGCAATGCAACTTCTAGTAATATGTCAGCATGAGACGACTCTAGAGAAACAGCCTTACGGGCACAGGCATGACGATAAGCCATGAGCGACTCGGCACAAAAGGCCGTTGTCAGTGCCCGTGATCCGGCGTAATACTGCACCCCTTGCACCGGCGGCTCAAAATAAAGGGCGCTGGCTGGCCATGCCCCATCCTTCTGCGATTGCATTAAGATCTCAACCGCTGGTGTTAGTAGACCCGGTGCAATCCCAAGATTCAGCCCAGCAGTAATTAAAAGTGCCTGAGTTAAAGAGTTGTCTTGTGATGCCTGGTCGGCTAATCGCGCTTCAACCATTCGACTCAAGGCCTCAACCTCAGAGCCGCGATACCAACGCGCTAAAAAGTAAAGTATCGGCACGGTACCGACATAATACGACGATAACAACCTATCGTCACGAATCGCATCATTAATATATTCCTCCAGTCCCAGCAGTCGTACGTCTTGCAGCGACAAAAAGAAGCCAATATTGGCGTTGACGGCGATGTCGACATCACGCCATATCGCATCTGCTACGGCGGCGACGAGCCAAGTGGTATAAGGGCCGCCTGCGGCCGCTTCGGTTGCAATCAACTGCTTGGCGAATTGTGCCAATACCTCGCCACCAATCAGGCTGGCATCCTGGCGACACAATGCCGCCAAGGCACAGGCAGTGTCATCGAGGTCGTCCGGGTATGGGCGATTGCGGGCTGCCTCACTTTCCCGTTGCCAATAGTTCCACGACGATCCCGGGCTTTTTTGGACGATTAAAAAATCTGTAGCCCGTTTCCGGATTAAACTAGTCTCCGGCACACCCTGAAGACAATTGAGAATTAGAGACGTAAAGAAGGTTGTCGGATGGCGCCGCGTGCGCGAAAAATCCCTCGGATCAGGGCTCGCTTCTCCCATAAAGCCACCATCGCCTTCTTGTGCTCCAGCCAAGTAGGCTACCGCCTGCTCCAGGTAGCTATCGAGTTGTCGGTTTGGTGCCATCATGTAACCTTGCGACAAACTGAGTGCCGTCGTTGGGGTTACTGACAACCGTTATGCTCCCGTTAAAATCCTTCTCTACAATTTGCTTTACCATGCTCAGACCAATTCCGGTGCCGCGCCCACTCGCCTGCTTAGTACTGTAAAACGGGCTGAAGATCTCCGCCGCCGCCGAATCTGTTATACCCACGCCATAGTCGCGCACCGACAATAGCGCCGCACGATCTTTACGCAATACTGTCACCAGAACACCTTGGTTTGATCGCTTCGCCCCTAAGCCAGCGTAGGCCTCAATGGCGTTGGCAATCAGGTTTGCAGCCAGCTGACTAAATTTGACCGGGTCGCCGAATAGCCGCTGCCGTCTACTGCATTTAATGGTAATGGGCACGTCGGCACACTGAGCTTTGAGGGCTAAAATGGCTACAACTTGTTGGAGCTCATCGCCCACCGGAAAGGCTTTGAGCTCACTCTCATTTTGGAGTTGCTTGCGAGCGGCTTCGATGTAGCGCTCTAAATGACCGATGCTTCGCTGTACGTCTTGAAGAACTTGGGAACGCGACTCCTCGCCAAGTTGTTGCAAGTTGAGCGATGCCGCGGTCAATGGATTCGCAACGTCATGCAGAAATCCGGCACTAAAACGGCCGAACTCTGCAAACCGCTGCATTTCCAGCATGCGCTGCAGCTGGGTGCGCTCAAGTTCTTTGGTTCGTTCGACTACCCGGAATTCGAGCGTATCACGTTCGTGCTTTAAGGCTGACTCTGATGTCCGCGCCCGCCGCAGTGACTTATCGATCTCGCGGTTTGCCAACCAAGATACTAACCCTACGACCATGAAGACTGCTGCATAGCCGACTGCATCTCCTGTTCGAACTGATTGCTTCAACCAATCAACACTAGGATCCAGGGTCGAAGACGCTTGGAGATTCCCTACTATTATTACTGCTGCTGAGGTTACTGAAGCTGCAATCAAGCCGACGCGACCGCTTATCAATACTCCGGCCACTACGATTCCAAGTGTAAACGTCAGTTCGGCTTGCGGCAGCTCAATACTCCAACCGAGAGTCAAATTAATGGCTCCCAGCCAGATTAAAGCCAGGAGCGCATAGACCCCGATTCGGTGCCAACCGCGCCTGGAAAGAATCCACAGCGCCAGAACTACTATTACAAAGCCGATCGTTACCGGCAGCGAGCTATTGTGAGCTGCCACGTTGCCGATAATGAAGCGATATATCAGCGTGGCCATTAGCGCCGCCACGCTGACTACCGACAGCCCAGCGAGCATAATATTTAAAATTAACTCTCTACGTCGTGAGTCCTCGTTATCGGCCTTCGGCTGCAGCATTTTTTCATACGCAATCAGACCTATATTTTTGACGCGTCTTAACATTCTCATGCTTGCTGCTCGCAGGGAGGCTCGTTGAGCAAACCTCCCGCAGCCAGTTCTACTCGTTCAGCCACGGCAAAAACTCGCCAGTCATTACAGCTACTTTCGTAGTCAGCGCTTGGCTGTCCCGCATCGATGTGTCGGTTAGCACTTGTTGTAGCAATTCACGCATTCTTCTTTCCTCCTCCTTGGTTTGTATTGCTGCTATGGACTACTTGTCTCAAGCTTATACCCCACACCATGGACCGTCGTAATCAGTGGCTCGGCAAACGGGCGGTCGATTTTGTCACGCAAATACTTGATGTGCACGTCGACGGCATTGGTCCACATCGCGTCACTTGCCTCCCACAGATGTTCGACGATAGTCGCCCGCGTCACCACCGATCCAGGGTGATGCATCAAGTACTCCAGCAAGTCGAACTCTTTGCGCCGCAACCGAATTGGCCGGCCGGCCCGCTCAATCTGTCGGGTAGCAGTATCGAGCGACAATTCACCCACCACTAGCTTGCTCGAATTTGCAGCTTTAGAGCTGTGGCGCATCACTACCCGCAACCGTGCTTTCAGCTCGTCCAGACTAAACGGCTTGGTGAGATAGTCGTCCGCGCCGGCATCAAGCAAACGCACTTTATCGGCACTTGCATCATTACCGGTGAGAACGACAATCGGCGTCGTATTGTGTTCACGGCGCAGCTGCTCGCACACCCGCAGGCCATTCATGTCCGGCAAACTGAGATCCAGAAGGATGGCGTCGTAGGCATTCACCGTCGCCTGATGCAAGCCCTCGGTAGCCGTACTGGCAATATCAACCAGGTAGCGGCGACACAATCCCCGCTGCAATGCTTGCGCAATTGCCACTTCGTCCTCAATGACTAACACTTTCATGTGGTAAGTAGTCCCCTCTACTACTATTATCTATTAAGATTAAATAATTATTAAATTTTGCTGAATTTTGGCATAAAAATAGCTGATAACTTCTACGGCCCGGCTACCGCCCAGATCTCAACCGGCATGGTCCCGGAGCCTAAGCCTTCGAGTGAGCTATAGCTGCCGCGCGAGAGATCGATGACGCGCTTGGTTCCAGGCGTCGGTCCATAATCATTCACGAGGCACACGACCTCGCGCCCATTGCGCAAATCATGCACACGCAAGTGCGTGCCGCGAGGGAAGGTGGTAGAAGCACAAGTGAGCGCGTCCGGGTTGGGCAAGCCAATGGCATACCAGGAGGCGGCGCCGATCTGATCGGGGTTTTCAGCTTTGGCTTGGGCAGCCGTCTGTTGGGCGCGCTTGGCCTGAGTGGCCGCCTGTGCCGCCCGGATGTAGGCGTTTACCTGGGCGTCATTACCGGGAGGAGGCACTAAATTATCGGCCTGGCTGGCCAACACAACGCCAGCAGTGACAACGAAAAAGGAAACCACTGCAATGGCCAAAACGTGTACCTTGGCGTGTCGCTTGAGCGTGCGCCGATGGTGCACCGACTTTGCCGCTGCCGAACGCTTGAGGTAGGCAATCTTGGCATGCTTGCCGCGGGGCTTACGGGACTTGATTTTGGAAGCAATTTTGGTTTTCATGCGCCATTACGCTTTTGTGCCTGTACTATAGCAAAAATGAAGCATAAGTGCAATGGAATGAGTGCGTTTCTGACTCCGGTGATACGTTACCACCGGAGTCAGTTATGCTTTACCTCCTTTTGAGGCTAGGGGTATTACCCCTTCGTCCCCGTAGTGATGATGTAAGCCCCATCACTGACTTCGGAGCGAGCGCGGTTCCTGTCGAGCTCAGAAATCAGGGTATTCGCCTCGGTTGCGGCCAGCATCTCATGAGGCAAGATCGCCGCAAAGGTAGGGTGGGCATACAGGTGATCGACATTGAGGCGGCGGCTGAAAAGCGCCTCCAGCTCATCGAGGGTATAGGGCCGGGCGTAAACCGAGTAGGTCCTATCCCGAAACTGCACATCGAGGCAGTGCCGGGTGGGATCAACCACGGCAGCCAGACTCTCCGGCCAGGGGAAATAGCCTACCTTATACATCAAGGCTTCAGCGTTGTAGAACGAGAGCAGAAAACGGCCTTGCGGCACCAGCACCCGTTCAATCTGACCCAGTACCTGTCTGATCGACTTAACGTCACTGGCTGTCCCCAACCCCATGGTAACGAGGTCAACGCTGCTGTCGGGGATTGCATCCCAAACCTTAGCCTCCTCGATGTCGCCAGGGAGGGTGGCTACATTACTGCAGCCATTTACTTTAGCCTTCCGATCCAGCTCCGCTACCATGGCTGGACTTATGTCTACCGCGGTAACCTGCTTAAAGTGCTCCGCAAGCTGGAAACTCATCTGTCCGGTTGCGCACCCCAGGTCGAGACCTTGTTGTTTTCTGGGAGCCGCTGCCATCTGTTCATCCAAGACCTCATTCTCAAAGTCGAGATAGGCGTGGGTGGCTGGATAGGCGGCGTCGTATCCGCCGTCGTACTCTCCGGCTACCAAACCGGTGAGCTCCAGGAGGTTGCGCCTCAGCTGGTCGTAGTTAACTTCTCCATAACTGAAATCCTCGTTCTCGCGCTGAATCATCTGCTGCTTACACGACTCGTTGATAATCGAAGACACCAGCGCCACGGCGAAGTTCGGATCAATGCCAAGCCTTATGGCCTCAGCCCGGACTTCATCCAAACGCTTTTGCTCGATATCTTTTCGGTAAATGTTGGCACCCAGCGGTTGCTCGGGTGTTGCCAGTCGATGCTTGGCATACCCGACTTGTCCGGCTAGTTTCAGCCGCTTCGCGAGAATCCCAACAAAGTGCAGGTCAGTGACCTTGAGATCAACCCCTATCTCCTTAAGAACAGAAAGGGGGTCGTCGTTGAGGGGGTCGAGCCTATGCATACAGCACCACTCCCATCTTCTCCCGTACTTCACTGGTGGTCTCGGCAATTAGCGGGCGAACTCGCTTGCCGCCTTCGACCAGGATCTCGCGCACCTCATCGATGCGCTCAGCCAGTTCGCGGCGACGCTCTTGAAAGGGTCCAAGTATGTCGGCAATGCTCTCGATGAGTCGTTCCTTGCATTCACCGCAACCGATCTCTGCCTTCATACAGGCCTTGGCAATGATCCCTGTGTCCTTCTCGCCGGGGGTGATGAGCTCATGCAACGGATACACCGAGCGGCACTCATGAAAGGGTTCACCTGGCATCTCACGTTTGGTGCGTTTTGGATCGGTTATACCCTTCCTTTTGTAGCGGTCTGCGATTTGCTCGATAGGTTCGTTAATGTCGATGGCGTTGTCTGAATCCGACTTGCCCATCTTGGCTCCATCCAGACCCGGGACTCTCACCATCTCCTCCATCAGCTCGGGCATAATGAAGGTGGCGCCAAACCGGTTGTTAAAACGCCGGGCCAGCTCACGGGCCAGCTCTACGTTTGCCTTTTGGTCGGTACCGACCGGCACCAACGTAGCCTTGGGGCCGAGAATGTCGGCGGCCATCAATACGGGGTAAGTAATCAAGCCGAGGCTGACGTTGTTGGGGTTTGCCCTCACCATGTCCTTATAGGTCGGGATGGTTTCGAGGTCTCCCAGCGGCTGGAGCATGCTCAGCATCAAGCTGAGCTCGGCTATCTCCGGGATGCTGGATTGGGCGTAGATCGTGGACTGCTCCGGGTCGAGCCCGGCCGCCAAGTAGTCCATAACCATCTCGACCACGTTACCCCGCAGTTCAGCAGGGTCTTTGAGGGTTGTCAGGGTGTGCTGGTCGGCTACAAAGTACAGGCAGGTATTGCCAGGTAGTTGAAAGCGCACGAACTTCTCCACCGCTCCGATGAAATTACCGAAATGCAGCCGTCCGGTGGCCCGGATGCCTGAAAGTACGGTCTCCGTCATGAAAAGCTCCTTTTGTTTTGTCAGATTTTCAAGGCACCCAGGCATCAGACCTTGGGTCAGATGATCATACCCTCTTCGAGAGAGAGCGTCAAGCTCAGGTGGAATCAGTTTTTGACATATATCTTTGCGAGTCGCACCAGGTAATCATTTATCAGCTTGCTAAAATCGGCAAGACTCTTCATCGAAACCCACTCTTCTTGACTGTGCGCACCACCGCCCAGGGGGCGGGCGATAATAATCGCGTTACGTCTTCCTGAAAAATAGCGGGCGTCCGAGGTGGATGGATAGCGCTCGAGCAATGGTTGCTTATGGTGTAGATGACTGTAGGCCTCACTGAATACTTCCAGCGCTGGATCCTTGGCGTCAACTACGAGAGCCGGTTCGTTGATGAGCACCCTGCATTCCGCTTGTTCATCGAGGGACTTGCAGAAGGTAATGATGTCAGATGTCGAATCATTGCCAACATTACGAATATTAAGCCGCAAGCTGGCCCGATCCGGGACAGCGTTAGTGGCAGAGCCATGGGTGTGTAATCCCGTTACGACCACGGTTGTATTCCAGTCCTCGGTAGACATATCCGGGAACTTTTTAGCAACTTGCTGGGCTGCCGCCATCGCCCGCACTACGGCATTATCCCCCTCCCAAGGGCGTGCACTATGGGCTGACTTGCCGATAAACGTTAGCTCTATGTCGATATATCCTTTTTGCTCGATTACTACGCCGTGCCCACTGCCGCCATCAGGAATAATTACCACCTTGGGCTTGAGCTCCGGATGCTTCATCAGGAAAGCACCCGTCCCGTTAAATCCACCAACTTCTTCGTCGGCAGTAATCAGTATTCCCACTCTCAGCGCGGGCTGTTCTTGGGTCGTGAACTGTTTGAAGGCATCAAGCGTTGCTACCAACGGGCCTTTCATGTCGTACGCCCCGCGGGCATAGAGACGGTCGCCGTTACGCCTCGGTTGGAATTGGGCTACATCGGCTGGCAACACATCAATATGGCCACTAATAAGTACATCAGTGTCTTGGTGCTTACCCGGATACCAAAAGCTACTCGATACTCCGTTGACGAGCTGCTTAATCCTGCTATAGGTGGCGGGTAAATATGTATCGATCAAGTCGAGCGCAGCCTGATGGTTTTGCTGATGTGGCAATGACGTATCTAATTGTAAGAGCTGGTCTAGCAGCTCTTTGCTCTCCTTGAAATTCACTTCTTCACTTTCTCATTGCTTGATAATAGCTGCTGCATGGGGTGGGCCAAATGGCCCACCCCATCATCTTATGGCTACCCCACCTCTGCCACAACCATGAAGGCATCATCGGGACCCAGGTGGTTACGAAATTGGTTTTGAACCTCGTCACTTCGAGCCGTCATGAAACTTCTGTCCTCCAGGAGTTCGCCGGCGTAAACGCCAGGGACGATCAGCGTTGCCGGATCGATCCAGTCGTCGTGGGGGCAGCACTGCGCAATTGCCACGATGTGATCTGGTATAGCCCCGTTGGCTTGGGGAAAAATCTGCTTTACCCCCGCAATCCGGGCAAATGTCTCGTATACGCGGGGGTTTTGGGTGCGGGTCATCAGATATTGCGGATTGCAGCGCTCGAGCGCCAGTTCGATCAATGCCCGGTACAACCCCTTGCTACGAGCAAACTCCTCGATAACTGTACCGCCTCGATACATGACGCTTGCTCCTGCACATTCCAGCACCGCACAGGTACCAAAACCGCACGGCTTACCCTCCAGTAGCAAGACGTCGACCATCGAAGACTCGTGACCCCTCAAGCGCTTGACTATGTCTTGGTAGGTAGATCCTGGAGCGAACCACAGAAAGGGTTTGTGGACCAATGCAACCAGCTCACCCATCTCGTGCTCCGAGAGGCGACGCGGCTCATAGGTCTCGACTGCATAACCCGACGGCAACATGCTGCCTCCTCAGATGTAATGTGCCGATTTTGATTTGTGTGGAAGGTAAATTCTCTTTCGAATTTACTTCCCATTCCAAATAAAAAACGCCCTCACCAATAGTTCACTATTGTTCAAGGACGATGAAGCTCGCGGTACCACCTTGTTTGCCCACAATTACGTATGGACCACTCACTGTCTCTGGCCATCAAAATGCGACAACAGTTACCCTATGGTTACGGAGGGAGCCGAGCTTTCACTGGCGCAAAAGCCATCCTGCCAAATGGCGACTCGGCCCCAACCCCTCGGAAATACCAAGGGAGCCGAATCAAGGATTTTGTAATTTTTAAGGTAAGAGTACTTTATCAAATTCATTATGGCTGTCAAGTGGTAGGCGCCTCTATGATCTCCGGTTGCATGCCGGATCGTCACAGAGGCGCCAGGTATATGGCCTACTTGAGCGCTACCACGACCATGAAACCGTCGTTCTTGCCAAGCCTGCTGCGGAAAAATTCTTCGAGCTGCAAGCTTTTAGCTTTCATGTATGAACGCTCGGCACGAACGAAACCATGTGCGTCCCGAGCAATGAGGGTGTCTTCCTCGAAACTGCCCCCACCGCAAAGCGCGCGAGCGATCGCAACGACATGTTGAGGAGGTTTTCTTGTGGCGGCCGGATAGATGCGCCCATCCTTTGCGTAGCGTTGCAACGACTCGTATACAGTTGGATTCTGGGTCCGTGCTGCCACGAAGTCATGGCTGGCCCGCTCAAATGATCGTTCGCTAAGACGCCGGTAAAGCCCTTTGCCCCAATCATCAGGCAGAATCGACACACCGATGTGGTAACACACGGTATAGTTGCCCTGTCGACTGGTCTCGCTCGCAAGGAAGCCGCAGGGTATTCCACCCTTAATCACGAGGTCTACGTATGAATCCCCTTTGCCGCGTAGAAGATTGAAGATATCTCTATTGGTTGACCCCGGCGCGTACCAATTGAACGGCTCACGAACCCCGTCCGCAAGCTCAAGCATCTCTACGTCCGAAAGCTCGTGCGGCCGAAGCGTTTGTATCGTGTACATATGCTCTCGTCCTGTCTGAAGGTGCTCCGTGTAGGGTCGAAGTATCGTATCATGATGTCCGTTTGTCGACAACGCCTAAGCCAGCATAAGTGCAATGGAGGGCCCTGGTGTGTTTTGTTCGAACCGAAGTCACTAATACCTGTACTCGAAACACAGCAGAGTTATTGGAGCTTAATATAGCAAGAGGAACAGCCTTGTAGCGTGTAAAGATTTGGAGTCTTTATGGCTTTGGCATGTACCTTGTCCCCTATTTTGACAGCTGCGGATGAGCCGTAAACATTGCCTTCCGGGTTTGAGCTTAAGCCGCCGCCTGTCACTATCACCTTTCCATCCACTGTTACTGAACAGGTATCATCGTATGCGCAACCATTGTTAGTAGCATCAACTGTTCCGCTAAATGTGGTTGTTGCGCCTCCTGTCGAAGCTTTGGTTGCCAAATGACCAATTATAAAAACACCCGAAATAATAACTACTATTGCTACTCCTGCCAGAAACAGCATGTGTAAGGGAGAGATTTTTCTCACTGTCATAGAAGAATCATATCATAATGCTTATGCCTGGGGAGTCGTAATAGGATCGCACCAAAAGGAAGGTGCCCATCCTGGTATGAACTTGCTTTTGATGCTCACGCCACTGACGCTCCCTGGGATCTTCCGCCACAGCACACTCCCCTTCGTTTGCAAGGAACGGTGACTATAGTGTCATATCTATCTAGAAGTTCAAAGCATAAGTGCAATGGAGGGCCCACTGGGATTCGAACCCAGGACGCAGAGCTTAAAAGGCTCTCGCTCTAACCAACTGAGCTATGGGCCCGGAACTGGTTTACTATAGCCGGAATATAGGGTCTAGTCAATCTGGGGAAGGCGGGTTTAACCGTAGTTTAATTTTGCGTTAATCGGGGTTTCATTTGAAGTCGGTAGTATGAATTGAAAAGGAGAAATCGTAATGTCATTTCAAAAATTTAGATTACACCAACTAATTCCAGCTGTCGCCGTCATCGCAGCCAGCATAGCCTCCCCGGCAATGGCCGCCACCACAAATGTGACACAGTTAGTTACACCAGGCTTGCTTACGCTTACGGCGCCCACTAGTGCATCGCTGCCATCAGCCGTCACCAATGCCGATGCCGACGGTACCTCGCAAGGAGCGATCGGGACTATGCAAGTAATGGACAACCGCGGCACATATGCAGGCTGGTCACTAACTGCCACTACTACAAACTTCAGCCAAGTGAAACAGCCAGTACCTTCGCGCCAAGGATCGCCCGCTGTTACGAGTTCGGGCTCGTACTCAGGAGTCTTGAATGGTCAATATGTCATTACCATTACCACCGCTGGCTCCCCTGGAACCGCCCAGTTTTCTTACAATGGGTTAGAGAATTTGTCCAATATTTCTATCCCAACCAATGGCAATGTCACCGTCGGTTCACGCGGTGTGTTGGTTAACTTCGGCGCCGGCGCTTATCAAGTCGGCGACCAATACACGATAGAGGCCGACCAAATGCAACCAGTAAATATTATGGTCACACCAGGAACTTTCACTACGATTGACGGGTCTTCAAGCGGTGTCCACTCTGGTAGCGCTCACCAATTTACAAGCGCTACCGATAGTGCGACGATCTTGAGCGCGGATAGCGGCAGTGGGTTCGGGTTCTACGGAGTCACGCCAACTATGCGCCTGACAGTCGCAGCTCGTTCTCCTATCGGCACCTACTCCGAAACCCTCACCGAAACCCTTAACTAGAGTGCGGCAACTGCGGTGGATGGTGTTGATAGTCTTACTGCTACCTGGTAGCTCTGGTGCCATTCAAACCTCAACCCTCGGAGCCTATCCTACAGGTGCTTTAGCCTCACACACCCCTTGGTTTAACTATCGGCTTGCATCAGGCCAGACCACCAGTGGCAGCATTACTGTCGACAATCGATCTGGTAGCACTCAAAGCCTCTTAATCTATGCCGTTGATGCTGCACCGAACGGAGACGGCGGATTTGGTATGGCTCCTCAAGCGGCTCGGGCCACTGATGCAGGTGCTTGGATGAAGTTAGCCTCGTCGTCACTACAACTCGCCGGACATTCACAACAAGATGTTGCATTTCGATTGACAATGCCATCACATCCCAGTGTAGGGCCGCACTATGCCGGGATCATTATCCAACCGGTCGGGTCAATGCTATCAAAACGAGGGAACACGAGTTTACAGATTATTTCTCGGCTCGGGGTGCGAGTATATATTACGGTTCCGGGGTCCGCGCATCCTCGTTTGAGCATTCTATCGTTGCACCCTGAACGTAAACATCAGTACGTGGAGATGGCTATCAGATTGCATAATGACGGCAACACGCTCTTGGCGCCCTCAGGAGAGTTGCAACTTACCCCTCTGTTTGGCAACGAGTCTGTTCAGCGCTTTAATGCCGGGCGCTCACTATCACCTTCTGAGCAAATTAAGCTGTCCATGCCAACCGGCATAACTGCGGTCGGCTTTCCTCGACGTTACACTGCGCGGTTACATTTACAGTACGGGGTACCACCTCACTATCAAACAGTGAGCCGCACGATTACGTTCTGGACCGGCAATGTGAGTACTTGGGCAGTAGGTCTGGGCCTGCTATTGTTAGTGGCCGCGGGGTTTGCGGTGAAATATCGCGCCTACCGCCATCGCAATCGGCACCGCCGCGATCAGGGGCAGGCGTAAATTGTAGATTTGACTGGCGAGGTTGGATTGGTCGAGAGTGGTTTGCAGCGCTGTGCCGTTTAGCGCACTCAAACCTCCAGCGACTACCAACAACGCAGTCAATACTCCCAAAATCAGCAGAAAGACGATATTCACCTTATGCACATGTGAGCGCAACGGATGACCAATCTGAACAATTGCCAGCGGCAAAATAAATAGCGCTAATTGGACCATGCTCTGGTTTACCACACTGTTGCCGCCGGCCACGCCACCTTGCGACATATGGTAGAGCGTCGCGCCAAAGGTCCCCACCAAAACCAGCCCAATATAAACACCCGCCGCAAGGCGGGTAAGGGGTAAAAACCCGGCAAACAGAGCATAACCCACAACCACAATCACCACGAGCAAGATTATAGCGTCGACGCTGAGGGTCGGTAGGGCATGAGGCAGATGAGTGGAGGTCTGCCCCGCAACCGAGGTAGCGGTAGTGGTAACCATAAGCTTATTGTACAACGAATGTCAATTATGGACAGATAAAGAGATTGATTACCAGAACTTGCGCTTTTTGCCACCCTCGGCCGCAAACTCTTCCAGGAGGGCTTTTTGTTTGGCGCTGAGCTTGGTCGGCGTTTCCACTGCCACTGTCACCAGGTGATCGCCGCGCTTGCGGCCGCCAATGCCCGGTACACCCCGCTCGCTTAAACGAAACACCTTATTGCTTTGGGTGCCAGCCGGGATCTTCAGCTTAACGGCGCCATCTACAGTGTCCACTGCTACCTCACCACCGAGCGTAGCCTCAATCATCGGAATGGCGATCGTCGAAGAAATGGTTTGGCCGCTACGCTTGAGCTTAGGATGGGCCTTTACCCGTACATGCACATAGAGGTCGCCGCTGGGAGCGCTCTTGTGAGCTGCACCCTGCCCGCTCAACCGAATCGTCGAGCCGTTATCAATGCCGGCCGGAATCTTTACTGTCAGTTCCTTGGTTTCTTTCACGGTACCAGCTCCCCGACACTTCGAGCACTTTTCTTCCGGAATTTTGCCGTCGCCGTGACAGGTCGGGCAAACGCTGGCCTGGCGCACCGCACCCAAAATCGTTTGCTGTACGCGGGTTACCTGACCCTGGCCTTTGCAAGTGTCACAGACAGCCACGTGCGTACCCGGCTCGGCGCCACTGCCTTCACAGCGGTCGCAGCGCTCATCAACATTAAAGTTTAATGTGCGCTCGGCACCAAAGACTGCTTCCTTAAAATCAATGGTTACCGAAGCTTCAAGGTCAGCGCCTTTGGCTGGTTGCTGACGCCGGCCTCCCCCACCCTGGCCCTGAAAAAACATGTCGAAAATGTCACCGAAACCGCCGGCACCCTGAAATTGCGAGAAATCAAAACCCTCGGAGTTGAAGCCGCCGGCCCCGCCAAAGGGATTACCGCCGCCCGGATTTTGGGCTCCGGCGGCATGCCCGAACTGATCGTAGGCTGCCTTCTTCTGCGGATCCTTTAAGACCTCATAGGCCTCGCTGAGCTCCTTGAACTGACTGTCGTCACCGCCGTGCTTATCGGGATGGTGCTCCTTGGCCAGTTTGCGGTAGGCGCGTTTAACCTCATCGGCCGTGGCCGACTTAGAGACACCTAGGATGTCATAGTAATCCCGCTTGGCCACTGGGGCGCTCCTCTACTTGTCGTCTTTCTTGTCTTCGGTCGGCTTGTCGTCAACGACCTCGCCCTCGACGGGAGTTTCCGGCTTGGCATCAGCTTCGGTGGAGCTAGCCGGACTCGAACCGTCCGCACCGGCTTCCTTATTCTCCGCAGCCGCTGCTTCATACATGGCCGCACCCACCGTCTGCATCTTTTCGCTCAATTCCTTGGCCGTCTTCTCCAGCACCTCCTGATCCTCGGAAGCCTGCTGCTTTTTAGCGTCGTCAATAGCCGTCTGCAAAGCCGTCTTGTCTTCATCTTTGGCTTTATCGCCGGCATCCTTAATCGTCTTTTCGGCGGTATAAATCGTATTATCCAGATTGTTGCGCGCCTCCACTAGCGCCTTCTTTTTCTTGTCTTCCTCAGCATGCGTCTCGGCCTCGGCCTGAGCCTTTTTAATATCCTCATCGCTCAAACTGCCGCTACCGGTAATGGTGATATGTTGCTCTTTGTTGGTGCCCTTATCCACCGCCTTAACATTCACAATACCGTTGGCGTCGATATTAAACGTCACCTCGATTTGAGGAACACCGCGGGGAGCGGGCGGGATCCCATCGAGAATGAAGCGCCCCAGGCTCTTATTGTCGGTCGCAAATTCGCGTTCACCCTGCAATACGTTAATCTCCACCTGCGGCTGGCTGTCGCTGGCCGTCGAAAAGGTCTGGCTTTTGCTGGTCGGAATGGTAGTGTTGCGCTCAATCAGCTTGGTCGTCACGCCGCCCATGGTTTCCAGACCCAGCGAGAGGGGAGTGACGTCGAGGAGTAGCACGTCTTTGACATCGCCAGCCAGTACGCCGCCTTGCACCGCGGCGCCCACGGCTACAACCTCGTCGGGGTTCACGCCCTTCAGCGGATCCTTGCCGAAGATGGCCTTCACCTTGTCCTGAACCGCCGGCATCCGCGTCATCCCGCCGACCAAAATGATCTCGTTAATGTCGCTGGCCTTCAAACCGGCATCCTTCAGTGCGGCCTCACACGGAGCCGCCGTCTTATCGATCAAGCCCTGCACTAACCCGTTCAGCTTCGAGCGCGTTAGGTTGTAGGTAAAGTGCTTAGGTCCGGTAGCGTCAGCCGTAATAAACGGCAAGTTAATCTCGGTATCTTGCGCGCTCGAAAGCTCGATTTTGGCTTTCTCGGCTGCTTCCTTCAGGCGCTGGACCGCCGCCTTATCATCCTTTAGGTCGATCCCCTGGTCCTTTTTAAATTCGTCGATCAAAAATTGCATGATCGCGTTGTCGAAATCGGCGCCACCCAGGTGAGTATCACCGTTAGTGCTCTTCACTTCAAATACGCCGTCGCCGAGCTCCAGCACCGACACGTCAAAGGTACCTCCGCCCAGGTCGTAAACCACGATTTTCTCTTCCTTGTTCTTCTCCAAGCCGTACGCCAAGGCCGCAGCCGTCGGCTCGTTGATAATCCGTTTTACCTCGAGGCCGGCGATCTTACCGGCATCTTTGGTCGCCTGGCGCTGGGCGTCGCTAAAATAGGCCGGCACCGTAATTACGGCTTCGGTTACCGGGCCGCCGGCAAAGGCCTCGGCGTCGGCCTTCAGCTTCGAGAGGATCATAGCCGACACTTCTTCCGGACTGTAGTCCTTGTCGCCCATTTTCACCTTCACGCTGCCGCCATCGTCGACAATCTTGTACGGCATCAGCTTGACGTCTTTTTGGACCTCTTTGTCGCTAAACTTGCGCCCAATCAAGCGCTTGACCTCAAACACGGTGTTTTCGCCGTTAATAACTGCTTGGCGTTTGGCGGACTGCCCCACCAACCGTTCGCCAGTCTTATTCACCGCCACAATCGAGGGCGTGGTGCGGCCACCTTCGGCATTAGCCACAATCGTCGGCTGTCCGGCTTCCATTACGGCCATAGCCGAGTTGGTGGTTCCTAAATCAATTCCGATAATTTTACTCACTAGTTTCTCCTTTTACTTCCATGTGTTCTTCGGCCGCCAACTCCTGCAGATGGCGGGCGTAGTCAGTTCCTACAATTCGCTCAGCTTCTGCAAACCCTCCAAGACCTTCTAGTATCTCGCTGAAGGTAGCACCACCTTCAGATTGGTCGTCGATGCGATCCTCAGCCTTATACTCCCGCCGTTCCGCTTCCATGCTATCCAATGGGTGAAGTGGCGATTCCCTCCGGTCAATTTCTGACGATTGATAGTCTGACTCTCTCATGACTGCCTCCCTACTTTAACCATAGCGTGACGGATAATGACGTCGCCCATCTTATAGCCCGGCTGGAGCTCTTCGACGATAACTTCGTGTTCACCATTGCCATCTTCCATACTGATAGCCTCATGCAGATTGTGGTCAAATGGCTGCCCCACCGACTCGATGCGCTCGACGCCCAGTTTTTGCATCGCCTCCCCGGCTTGCTTCCCTACCTGCTCCACCCCGGCGGCCCAAGCGTTATCCTGCAACTCCTCGGGCCGGTGGGCGAGTGCCCGCTCGATGTTGTCGAGAGTCGGCAGCAGCAACACTACGACTTCGCGCTTAGCCATCTCCAAAAGTTCCGCCTTAGCCCCATCTTCGCGACGCTTATAATTCAGGAACTCGGCTTGCAGACGCTGCAGATCGGCAGTCAGCTCGTCGATCCGAGCCTGCAGATTATCCTTGGGTTTAGCCACTTTTGGCGACTTCTCTTTCTTGGTCATACCAACACCTCCTGCAAGTACTTGCCCGCATAGTTCACCAGCCCCATTACCCGACCGTAATCTTGGCGGGTGGAACCGAGAATGCCAATGTAGCTGTTGTCGCTAAACGGCGATGCGAACCGCGAAATAATCAGGGTCGCACCGCTGGCTTTGCCCACCGGATTCTCCTGGCCAATGTAAACACTCACCGCTCGGCTGGGCGCGGCCTCAGCCAGCCACTCATCCAAGCTGTCCAGGAGCCGCGCAACCTCGTAGGCCTGCTCGCCGGCAAACTCCGGTTGGCCAAACAAGTTGCGCAGGCCGCAAAAGAACAAGCCATCGGACAGCGTCGCCAGCCCTAAATTCTGGGTAATCTCCGAGAGGCTCTCGGTAGCGGTTTTAATCGCCCGGTCCACCTCGCCGGCGCTCGAAACCCGCCGCGCCAGTGCTTGGCTAACGCGCCCGTCGGCGTGCAATTCCTTCAGATTATTAACGTACAAACGATAGCCGCGGTCGGTCGGCACCCGGCCAGCCGAGGTGTGTGGCTGGTGGATGTAGTTAAGGCGCTCCAGTTCGGCCATCTCGGCGCGAATTGTTGCCGAAGACACCTCGATTTTCTCGGTAAGTTGCTGCGAACTAACCGGCTCGGCCGTCTTAGCATAGGCTTCGACAATTTCGCTTAAAATGTATTGCTGGCGTGGCGTCATAGCCCCATGAAATCTTAATGATATTAGCAGTCCGTATACAGGTTTGCTAACTGCCTATATGATAAGAAATTGGCACTCTCATGTCAAGACTGCTAACTGTTTTCTAAAATCCTTTCAACCTTCGTATGGTATTTGTGGAAAAAGTCCTTATCACGGTGCTCAAAAGCCGCTAACAACCCGGTTGCAGCAATATCGTCATAGACTACCGCGGCCACATTAGCTGCCATCAGATCGAGCATGTCAACTGCCCGGGCAAATAAGTGCTTAGCCTGATTGTAGTTCTGCAAGCCAAGATAGCTATGGGCCAACAACCCGTAGAGCTGGGCTAAGCGACGCTGCTGCCCATCCTGAGCGTCATTCGCAAATATCAGGCCGACACCTGCCCATAGGGCAGTAGCGGCCTCATCATCTTTGTCACGCTTGAGATCGAGCGTCCCGATGTGCAGTAAGGCGGTCATTTCGTAAAACCAGGCATCGGTGCTCCGTATGGTTGCGAGCCCACGCGCCATCCATGCGTCCGCTTGAGGCAGCTCATTCTTATGCATGTGCATGAGGCCAATCTTTGCCTCAGTGATACCAAGCTCGGGGCCAGCCTCGGATGTCAGGTGTTGACGACTTTTTTCGAGCCAGGTTAGCGCCGTGTCGAAATCTTCGTTATAGGCATAGCAAATGCCAATATCGCGCTCCACCTGACCCACCCGAATCTTATTACCGAGCTTTTCATACATATCGGCGGCCGTATTGAGCTCCAAGATAGCTTTGGCGATATCATTCTCGACCTTGTAGCTTACGCCGATCATGTGCTGACACTCAGCGGCCTTATCGGCCCTATCGGCGGCTTCATACGCAGCCTTGGCTTCACTATAGCTGGCTATTGCCTTCAGCCCCTGACCGTTATTGCGGAGGTCGTCAGCTTTTTTCTCGAGTTTTTCGGCACTCACACCGTAAACTTCCCGTCTTCATATATCACCCGCTCCGAGCCATCCTCAAGCACCGCCGTCACGGTGCGATCGGTCGTTGAAATAATATCGGTGTGCACGCTCGACTCATTGAAACCGAGACGCTCCCATTCCTCATCGCTAACCTTGTTCGGATCGCCATCATAGGTATCATGATACGAGCTGCCGAGCGCCAAGTGGGTGTTGCCGTAGCGACCGCCCATATTTTCGTCGTATAGGGTCGTGGCCATAAATTTGGTAATCCGCGACAGACGCGAGTCGGTCAGCGAATACTCGCCGATTTTGTTGGCATTTTCGGTCGCCACCATCTCTTGGAGCATTTTCTCGCCAGTGTCGGCAGTCACGTTAACAACCACGCCATCCTTAAACTCCAGCCGCACGTTTTTGGCGACCACACCATAGTTGCACAACGGCTGGTTGAAGCGAATCCAGCCATTGGTCCCGCGCCAATCCGGGCTGGTAAAGACCTCGAAGCTGGGGATGTTGCGACCACTACCACCCATCCATTGCCGCTTCTCACCGATAGTCACCCACAGATCAGCGTCGGCGCCCTCGATATGCAGCTTCTTAATGGCTAAAGCGTTGAGACGCTTCATCGTCTCCTTAATCTGCTTCTCCACCGCACGCCAGCGCCCAATGGGATCGTGGTCATCCAAGAAACAGGCCTTGATGATTTGCTCCCAATAGTCTTGTTCACTCAAACCCGCCTCGGCCGCCATCGCCGCAGTAGTATACAGCCCAAGTGTCCAGGTAAGTTTACCAGCGCCCTCTTTTTCGGCCCGCCAGCGCATCCACGGCTGCCGAGCTTTACCCCGCTGCATCATGCGCTTGGCGTCGACGTTCTCCAACGCGTGCAAATCAGTGTCGCTAATAATCATCAGCAAGTGATCAATGTCGTCCACCAAGCCGCGAGTAAACTTAGCAGGAAAGAAATCAAATTGGGCATCGGTATTAGCGCTTTCATACATGGCAAAGGCGGTCCCGGTTTGGTCGACTTCGTCGATATGGTAATCCTCAATCACACTCCCGCCCGCCCGCCACACCGCTTTGCATACCTCTAGATATAAGGGCTTGGCGATTTCTTGGGCCGTTACGCGTACTACCTCGCCGGGCTTCACACCGGCGCCACTACCCAGCGCAAAATTCACCAAAACATTGGCGTATTTTTCTAGAGTTTCTTGAGACGGAGTGTAGGACATGGCGCTATTGTATCAGTTGCTTCAGCTCGCTCAATTCCTTGATATGAGGCGCTACCTTGGGGTAGCGGTTATGGCGGTCGATGAGAATCCCGGTAATGCCCACGGCTTCGGCGGCTTGAATGTCGTCGCGATAGGAGTCACCGACCATTACGGTTTCTTCCGGCGTCGTGCCGAGTTTTTTGAGTAGTAGCTTGAACAGCTTGGGATCGGGTTTGATCATGCCAACTTCATAGGAGGGCATCACCACGTCGAAACGTTCATCCAGCTTGAACTCTTTGCGCAAGGCCTGGAACGACGTTTGATAGGTGTTACTAAGCAGCCCCAGCGTATAGTTGCCGCTAAAGTAATCAAGAATCGCGAGCGAATCGTGGTATGGCTGGTGATGGCGCCCGGCCGTAGTAATAATGTGGGTCGTTCGCCGCATCAGCCTCGGGGTCGTTGGCAGGTGGAGGTCGTGCAGCAACTTGGCGGCCGCGGCTTCTGGGCTAGCCTCAGGGGCCAACTGCAGACTCCGCTCAATCCGCTTGGTCAGCGGGTAGCTTAATTTGGTATGGAGGGCGAACCGAGCCACCCGCATGAAGACTGTCGGTTGGGAGCGCACATAAAATAACGTGTTCCAGCAGTCGAAAATGATGGCTTTGGGCTTCATTATGCGTCCGCCTTTACGAGTACCATGAAGGCTTCAGCCGGGATGTCGACTTTGCCGACTTTCTTCATGCGTTTTTTGCCCTTCTTCTGCTTATCGAGGAGTTTGTTTTTGCGCGACACGTCGCCGCCGTAGAGCTTAGCCGTGACGTTTTTACCCATGGCGCGGATATTTTCGCGGGCAATGATTTTGCCACCGATCGCCGCCTGCAAGCTGACTTCAAACAGCTGGCGCGGCACCACATCCTTGAGTTTCTCCACGATCTGTTTGCCGCGGACGTAGGCCTCGTCGCGGTGGACGATGGCGCTCAGGCTGTCGACCAGCTCGCCGCCCACCAAAATATCCAGGCGCACCAGGTGTTCGACCCGGTAGTCGGCCAGCTCATAATTAAATGAGCCGTAGCCACTCGTGATCGATTTGAGCGAATCGTAAAAGTTGGTGAGAACGTTGGCCAGCGGCGCCTCAAACGTGATCAGCGCCAGACTTTCGTCGATATAGTCCATGTTGTTTTGGCGCCCGCGAATCCGATTGATCAGTTGAATCACCGCCCCAACGTAATCGCCCGGCACCACGACTTCGCCACGAATCCAGGGCTCGCTGATCGATTCCACCTGGCTGATGTCCGGCAGTTCGGCCGCGGCGCGCACATTCAGCTCCTTACCGTCCGTGGTCCGCACCATGTAGTCGGTCGAAGGCGTCGTCACCACCATATCCAGCCCGTACTCGCGCTCGAGCCGTTCCTTGATAATTTCCATGTGTAGGAGACCCAAGAAGCCCGCGCGGTAGCCAAAACCCAGCACTTGCGAGCTTTCCGGCTCGTAAATCAGGGCGGCATCATTAAGTTGTAACTTTTCCAGGGCGTCCTTGAGCTCGGGATACTGTTCAGCGCTGGACGTAAAGAAGCCGGCAAACACAAACGGCTTCACCGCCTTATAACCTGGCAGCGGCTCGGCAGCGGGAGTCTTTTCGAGCGTCACCGTATCACCCACCCGCGCCTCTTTAATCGACTTGAGGTTGGTAACCACGTAGCCGATTTGGCCGGTCGTAAGATCCGGAATCGTGACTTGGTGCGGACGAAATACGCCCGTATCCACCGCTGTTCCACTTTGCCCCGAAGACATCAGCTTGACGCCGGCTTGCTTGGCCAGCGCGCCATCAACGATTCTCAGATACAAAATGACGCCGCGGTACTCGTCGTAAATCGAATCGAACACAAGGCCGCGCAGGGGCTTGTCGGCGTCACCATGGGGAGCCGGAATTTGCTTCACGACCATTTCCAGCAGCTCCGACACGCCGGTCCCCTCCTTGGCCGACACCCGCAAGACATCCTCGGGCTTGCATCCCAGCAAGGTGGCCACCTCGTGAGCCACCCGCTCCGGCTCGGCAGCTGGCAGGTCAATTTTGTTCAGCACCGGAATAATTTCCAGCCCGGCTTCAATCGCCAAATATACGTTCGCCAACGTTTGCGCTTGAATTCCTTGAGCTGCATCCACCACCAAAATCGCCCCTTCACAGGCCGCCAAACTCCGGCTCACCTCATAGCTAAAATCGACGTGACCGGGCGTATCAATCAGGTTCAGCTGGTGCCCCTGCCATTGCATCTGCACCGGCTGCAGCTTGATCGTGATCCCCTTCTCGCGTTCTAAATCCATACTATCGAGCAGCTGCGCCTGCATGTCGCGTTTGCTCACCGTGCCGGTGAGCTCGAGCATGCGGTCGGCCAGCGTCGACTTGCCGTGGTCGATGTGAGCAATAATGCAAAAATTCCGAATGGTAGACTGGTTCATCGTATCTAGTGTATCAGGTTTAGGTGAGGTTGAGCGGCTTGAGGATCTGTTGCTTAAGGATACCGAGGAACTTATGAGCCTCGCGTAAATTCAAAAGATAGCAAGGGATGAGGTACGAGGCGCTGGCAATTACGATCAAGGCCAGGAACTTCGGTCCGACCACCCCAATACCTAGGTCGCTACGGAAAAGCGGAAATAGCCGGGCAACTGCAATATAGGTCACGCCGGCCATTATCGCTCCGGCTACCGTCATCCGCCGCAGCCCGTGCCAGATCTCCCCTAGCCCAATCTGCCCTAGCCGGTGCTGCAAAATGATGATCAACGCAACAGTTTCCCCGGCTGTGGATAGCGACTGGGCCATGGCCAACCCGACAACACCAAACACCGACGACAGGCTGAAGGCCAAGCCGATTGTCGCCACCATTGCCACCAAACTGGTGTAGAGTGGTGTCTTCGTATCTTGCATGGCATAAAATACCCGACTCACCAGAAAGAATAGGGACGCAAACACGATGGTGCCCGCGAACCACCCCAGTGTATTCGCCGTGGTAGCGTCACCGAAACCATACAGTAACCGCACGATATATCCCCGCATTATCACGGTCACGACCCCAGCCGGTATAACCAGAAACAGGATGAGGCGTGAGTTCAACACAAAATCGCGGATTAGCGCTTCTTTGGCGCCCTTGGCCGCTCGAGCCGCCATTCGCGGGAACGCGGCGGTGGCAATCGAGTTGCCAATTAGCACCAAGGGAACGTTTTTAAGATTGTTGGCGTAGTAGAGCGCGGCCAAACTACCGGTGCTGAGGCGCGAGCCGATAATCGTCTCAATGATGTAGTTAAGCTGGTCGATCCCTTGATCGATCGAACGCGGAATCATCAGCACAATCACCCGCCAGACGTCGCGACTCGGCCGGCGAATGCGCAACCGGAAACGATATCCCAAACCCACGAGCCCTAAACTTTGTAGGGCCGCTTGCAAACCGGCACCGATAACCACACCGTAAGCCACACCATAAATTGAGTGTGCGGGGCTGAGAAACAAGATGCCGAAGATAATCCCAATGTTATAAAAAACACTAGCCAGCGCAAATATCAAAAACCGATTGAACGCCTGGGCGATACTGCCAAGCACGCTGGAGACGGCAAATAGGAACGGCGTAATCAGCATAATCCGCGTCAGGCCCACCGTTAAATGGTGCCGAGAGGGATCAAATCCGGGCGCGATGAGAGTTGTGATAGGATCTGCAAATATAAAGGCCACCACCGCAATAGCAATCGTCGCTAGGCTCAGAATTGTTAGAAGGTCGGAGCTCAGATCCCAAGCTTCGCGCTCGCGTCCTTGCTCCCGCCGAGCCGTAAACACCGGGATGAAGGCTACGGTAAAGGCACCCGACACCAACAAGGTAAACAGCAAATCCGGTAAACGAAAGGCCGCTGCATAAGCATCAGCCTGGGGGCCAATCCCAAAATGCGCCACCAATAAGCGGTCGCGCAGCAGTCCCAGCAAGCGGCTGGCAAGATACGAGGTCGAAATGATAACCGCCGTGGCGCTGACCCCGGGACGGGTGCGGTTCAGGCGGGCAATAAACGCGTTCACTGGTAGCAATTATAGGGTGAAGATGGACGAAATGACAGCCTTAGCGGCCGCGAAGATCCAAGACGTGCTCTCCCCGCGTCTGCGTAGCCGCAATCTGGGGTTTGGCGGTGGGAGGCGTCACGCCGGTGGTCAACTCGGCCTCCACGGCCTCGGTGCCAGGATCCGACTCCTCATCATGCGTGCGTCGCAGTGGTACTTCCTTCAGGAAGAAAGTCACTATCAGCGCGCCGGCCATCACCAGGGCGCCTACCCAAAAGACGTGGGCAATCGAAGCCGCAAAGCCTCCCCGAATCCGCTCGATAAAATCGGCAAGCGCCTGCGTAAATTGAGGCTGGAAGGTAGCCGGCAGCTTGGCCACACCGGCGTGCAGACCATCTTGGCCTTGCTTCGAGAGCAACCCTTGCACCGTTTGAGAGTTAAAGGTGCCGAAGCCGTGGCCGGTCTTGGCAGCCAGCTGTGCAAACTTGGTACTGCCAATATCGCTGAGGTTGCGCGCCAAGGCGTTATTCAACACACCAGACATAATCGCGGTACCGATGGTGCCGCCCATATTACGAAACAGTTGGGTCGACGCCGTCGCCACACCCAGTTCGGCCTGCGAGAAAGCATTTTGGACGGCCAGGTTGAACACCGGCATGGTCATACCCAGACCAACACCCATGACTACCATCCGCTCAATCAAACCAGCCTGAGTCGTACCAGTGCCAACCTGCGCCAGCCAGTACATCGCGCCGACCACGATGGCCATACCGCCCACCGCCAGCGCCTTATACTTACCGGTTCGTGACATGATTTGCCCCGCGCCAATACTAGAAACGATCAGCCCCGCCATCATCGGCGCCAGAATCGTACCGGAGTTGGTGGCGCTCTCCCCGATCACATACTGGGCAAACAGCGGGATGTAGAGAATGCCGCCGAACATGCCCATGGCCGACAGGAAGATGGCAATCATCGACACATTGAAGATGCGGTTGCGAAAAAGACTGAGCGGCAAGATCGGCTCTTGGGCGTGGCGCTCGGCAAACAGGAAGGCAACAGTGCCAATAGCAGCCGTTATAAACAATCCAATAATTTGGCGCGAGCCCCAAGCATACTGGGTACCGCCCCAGGTAACACCCAGGAGAAGACTGATCAGCGAGACTGCCAGCAAACTGGCACCAAGGAAGTCGATTGCGCGGTCCTTAGCTTTTCCGGCAATCTTAGGCATGTAGGTAGCCGCCAGGAACAGGGCAACCGCACCCACCGGCAGGTTGATGTAGAACACCCAGCGCCAGGAATAATTATCGGTCAGGAAGCCACCCAGGAGCGGGCCAATTACCGAGGCCAGTCCAAACACTGCCGCAAACAACCCTTGCCAGCGTCCACGTTCGGCCGGCGCAAACAAGTCGCCAATAATTGCAAACGAGTTGGCCATCAGCGCACCGCCACCGATACCTTGGAGCGCGCGGAAGGCGATCAGTTCGCCCATATTTTGGGCGGCACCCGAGAGCGCCGAGCCGATTAAGAACAGAATAATCGCGCCAATATAAAACGGCTTACGGCCGTACATGTCACCGAGTTTACCGTAAATCGGCACCGTCACCGTCGAGGCCAAGAGGTAGGCCGTAAACACCCAGCTGAGGTGTTGCAGACCATTCAGGTCCTGGACAATGCGCGGCATGGCCGTCACCACAATGGTTTGATCCAGCGCCGCCAACAGCAGACCGAACATCACCGAAATCATCACGATGATTTTCTTACGCTTAGAAAGGTGATGGAGCATTAGCGGGAGGCCACCTTCTTGGTTTTATCGGCCGCCAATGAGGCATGCAAGTTAGTGAAGATGCGGTGCAGACTTTGCAGATCCTCTTCTGGCATAGCATCGAGCAGCAGTTTGAATGCCCGCGAGCGCTCGGCCTTCATGGCGACGCACAACTTACGGCCGGCATCAGTGATAGCCAGTCGAATTATCCGACGGTCTTCGGGATCCTGTTGGCGCTCCACCCACCCACTTTTTACCAAACGGTCCACCAGCGACGTCGCCGAGGGCAGGGTAATATTCATCTCATCGGCCAGCTCACCCATCGTTACTGCCTGCTGGGCCACGTGAAAGAGGACATGCATCTGATAAGGGCTAACCTTGTCTTTAAGGGTGCCATGCGCCGAACCGCCCATCTGTTTACGCATTTGTCGCGCAATTTGATAGGCCAGGTTCATCAGTTCTTCTTGGATGGTTTGCTTATTCATATTCGTTCGAGTAGCTAATACTTTTATACTCTAACTATATGGCATGCAAACCATCGCGTCAAGAGAAGATTAGGCATCTCGCCGCAAATAGGTCTAAAATTTAACTATTCGCACTGAGAATAATAGTTAAATTTTAGACCTATTTTGAATGCAACTAATGGCCTGTTGTCACAACCCTAGGCTTCGGCGAGTTTGCCGGCTGGGGGCGGCGTGGCGTCGGTGTCGCCGCCAACATCAATCGCGGGCAGCTGGTACTTCTTTTTCTTGTTGGGGCCGCCAACCATCTTCAAGAACGCATCCTCTTCCATGGTCTCTTCCTTCACTAGGTAGTCGGCGACGTCATTGAGCTCTTTGCGATGCTTGGCAATAGTCGCGTTGGCGCGGGTCGCGGCCTCGTCAATCAACACCGCCACCTCGTCGTCGATAATTTTGGCTACGTCGTCGGAATAGTTCTTGCCTTCACCGAGTTCGCGCCCCAAAAAGATCGCGTCGCTTTGACGGCCAAACACTTGGTTGGGCAGCTTCTCGCTCATACCAAAGTCCATAATCATCCGGCGGGCCAGATTGGTGGCGTTCTGCAAATCGTTTTGGGCACCCGTCGTAATCTCGCCATAAACGGCACGTTCAGCCATGCGACCACCCAGCATCATCGCCAGATCATCTTTAAAGTCCTGCACGCTGGAAAGATGGCGATCCTCCACCGGTATACTCCAAGTGAAGCCGCCAGCCGCCCCCCGCGGCACCACCGTAATCTTGTGAATCGGATGTGCATTGATCATGTAATGCCCCACGATGGCGTGCCCGGCCTCGTGGTAAGCCGTAATCTCCTTCTCTTGGGCATTCATAATGTGGCTGCGGCGCTCGGGGCCCAGCAACACCTTTTCGACGCTCATATCGAGGTTGTGTTGGGTGATTTTCTTCTGGTTTTGGCGCGCCGCCAAAATCGCAGCCTCGTTCACTAGGTTGGCCAGATCGGCGCCGGAAAAACCGGGGGTCTTCTTGGCTATCTTCATAAAGTCGACGGCCGGGTCCAGCGGCTTGCCGGCCGAGTGGACTTCCAAAATTGACTTGCGGTTGTGCACATCCGGCGAATCCAAGGTCACGCGGCGGTCGAAACGACCGGGCCGCAACAAGGCCGGATCCAATACGTCCGGACGGTTGGTAGCCGCCATCACGATCACATTGGTTCCTTGCTCAAACCCGTCCATCTCGGTCAAAATCTGATTCAAGGTTTGCTCGCGCTCGTCGTGGCCGCCGCCCATGCCGGTACCGCGCTGGCGCCCCACGGCGTCGATCTCATCGATAAAGATGATGCACGGCGCATTCTTTTTGGCCTTGGCAAACAGGTCGCGCACTCGAGAAGCACCAACACCCACAAACATCTCCACGAACTCCGAACCGGAAATGCTGAAGAAAGGCACACCGGCCTCCCCGGCTACGGCGCGGGCCAGTAAGGTCTTGCCGGTACCGGGAGGGCCAAACAACAACACGCCCTTGGGAATCTTGGCCCCCAGCGCCTCGAACTTGGTCGGATACTTCAAGAACTCCACCACCTCAGACAGCTCTTGTTTAGCCTCCTCGGCCCCAGCCACGTCCTTAAACAACACCTTTTTCTTATCGCTGCCAAACAGACGCGCCCGCGACTTACCGAAGCTCATCGCCTGGTTACTCGAACCCTGAGCCTGACGCATCATGAAGTAGAGAAATACCCCAATCAGCAGGAATGGCAGAATACTAAATAGCCCCGTCAAAATCACCCGCGCTGTACTGTCGGTGTTCTCGGTATTCACCGTGACTTTTTTATAATCGATACCGTAATTACTCAACGTGGCTGTGGACTCCTTGTAGGCAATTTGCTTAACACTGGAATTCTTTTGCGTCGCCGTCAACTTGTCACCGGAAACGTCGATCCGCGAGATCTGGCCGGAGGTGGCCTCGGTAATCAACTGCGACAGCGTAATATTCTGGGTTTTTGGTTGCGGCGTCGATAGTACTGCCAAAATCGCCAGAATTATCAACACGCCAATTAAAATTAAAAAACTACGTGATCGTTGCTTCATAAAGCCCTTTCTCTTGTCTCAAATTGCCGCCAACCATAACCGGAATATGGCTTCCTTAAGGGGTAAATGCAATAGACACTGTATCATGCGAGCGGCTGGCAAACAAGCGCTTCGTGAGCTGTCGCGATGCAAAATTCCGCCCGGTTTTGATGTCTACCGCCAGCGCCTCCACCGTCCGCCGATCCAGTTCGGTGCCGGGCCGGGCCACGTTCGCCATCATCACCAGCATCTCCGCCAGCGTCGCCAACGGCATCCGGCGCAAAACTCCAACCGCAACCGACGCACTCCCCTCCCCTTTTGTAATCAAGTCAACTAACGCCCTATCGATTTCCGCATTCAGGGCGGCAGCCTCCTCCGTCACCTCCCTCAACTGCCGGTCAAACTCCGGATTACTCTGGCGTAGTTGGGGCAGTAACTCCTCACGCACTGCATTACGTCGAAACCGCGTGTCAGTGTTGGTTTTGTCTTCGACCCACGGTAGCTGTCGACGTCTGGCGTAGTCGATCAACTCCGCTTTTGAAACACCTGCCAGCGGACGCAGTACATCCGGTGTCGAGCTGAACGGCGTCAGTCCCCGACGACCAGTGCCCCGCTGCAAGTTCAGCACGATGGTCTCGATCAGGTCGTCCTGATGGTGAGCGGTAAGAATCGCCCGAGCCCCAGTCGAGCGCACAACTTTTCTCAGCCAGCTGTACCGGGCTTTACGCGCATCCGCCTCATTGGCCGCAACTTTCTCACTCCCCTCGTGAAATGGCAGATCATACTTTTTGGCTGCTGCTCTTGCCACCTCAACATACTTACCAGCCACTTCGGTCCAGCCATGATTAAAATGCGCGACCTCCAGTTGCCATTTCTTCGCGTCAGGATGCGTCGCAAGCAGATCCAAGAGCGCCATTGAATCGACTCCACCAGAAACTGCCACCACGTAGTGCCCCGCCTGCGGCCAAATGAGCTTATGCTGTACCATCATCTGTGAAGCACAGTACTAGGACTTTTTGCTAGTACGCGGGCTGGACTTAAGGGTAGTCTGAGGATTGAGAGCATCAAAAGCTTCAAGGATCTCATTATCGCGAATTACTTGCGTCTCACTTGCGTTGGAATTAAGAGCATTTGTTAACTTGTCGCTGAACCCAACATAGATAACTTTTTTATCCAAAGACTTTAGATACTGCACTGGAGGTAGAAGGTCAGTATCAGAACTGACAAGTACAAAGCTGTCAGTCTTGCCTTCATGCGCAGACTGCAACAGATCAACGGCAATGCGTACGTCTACGCCTTTCTCCTGAAAATGCGAATCCTGTTTACCGCAATGCTTGCACTTATCGCCGTCACGGAGTTTAAGATTTCCCGATTCAATAAATGCTACATTTTGACTTTTAAGGCTATTGCGCAGCCGGCGCTGACTATCAAGCATAATTCGCGATTTTTCGGCTATCTCTTGTGGCTCAGAATATCTCCTGAGCCGCGTCCCGTAGTATCTGATTTCGAGTGCATCATCCTTAAGTAACTTGGTGAAAAGCAGCCTAAATGAAAATGTGTGTAGGTCCTGTTTTTCCTCAATTCGCCCCGCCGCAATGAGCACTTCGGCTGCCTTATAGAGAAAATTCTGTCCATCAATGTAAACAATTGGCTTCATAGGGAAGTAATTATAGCAAATATTAACAAACCTCGCCGGGCCAAGGCCAAGGCGAGGTGCTGTACTTAGATTCTACTACAGCGAGGGCTTCTAGTCAATGACTTGCTTAATAGAATATGCCTTCGCTAAGCCAAATAATTCCTGGTGGCTGTGGCTGGATTTGAACCAGCGACCAAAGGCTTATGAGTCCTCTGCTCTACCACTGAGCTACACAGCCATAACAGCACTTGCCTATTGTAACAATAATTGCTTGGTAGCGGGGGTAGGATTTGAACCCACGACCTTCGGGTTATGAGCCCGACGAGCTACCAGACTGCTCCACCCCGCGTCAACGTTTCTACAAGATCCAAAGATACCAGGATTGACCCCTTAGGTCAAGAATGGCCCTCCAGGAAATTTATCCATTGCTGCCAATTCGACTTCTTGGGGGCGGCCTTGGCCTTTTGGTTTGGCTCGGTTTGGGTAGTCGGATCGCTGTGTGGCAAAATCACCACACCCTCACCTGGAGCCTGCAGCCCCAGCTTGGCCCGCGCCTCCTTATCTTGATAGGAATTGGTTTGATAGTACTGGATCTGATACTTCAGGGCGTCGGTCTGGGTTTGGAGGGTTTTGATCTGCCCGTTCAGTTGGGTGATTTGCTGCTGCAGCTGGTAGTTGTGTTGCACCGTTTGTATCAGGTAGAACCCGACATATACCGCCACCAACGCACCTAGAATCACCCCCGCGTGGATGCGTTTGGCGACTTTTTTGAGCAACGGCTTCATGCATGCATTGTATTACGGTTATGATCAGATTTACAGCGCCCTGGCCAAACCTGAGCCTTTCCAGCATAATCGGGTACGTACCGCCCAAGCTCACACGGGGGTGTAGCTCAGTGGTTAGAGCAGTCGGCTCATAACCGATTGGTCCCTGGTTCAAATCCAGGCACCCCCACCAGCACTTATACATAACCATCATAGCGTTACCCCTTGAAAATTGAGCGCTTTAGGCGTATTCTTTGCTTTGCCTATTGTCTATGCCGTCTATTCATCCTGCCTCATCAAAGGAGTTGAGAGACATGTCAGGCTGTAACTTCCCATTCCTCAGGAACCGGCTGCCTCGCTTTTACCCGCCAACCTATGGCGGCAGGATCCGGTCCCTCAACAACTACCCATTGATCCCTCATCTGCACCGACGTCATGCCGCCATTCGTCACCTATTACATTCCCGCAAAACGGCACGGACCCGTAACAGCAGAATGTGTCACCGTCAGAACAGACGACCGACACTTTCGAGTAACCTCGTTAGAATGCCTTGTCGTCCGCGGCAGCAGACAGTTCTCAACTTCTGAGCTTGGCACACCGAGGTGTACGCAAGGGCGACGAGGGGATTCGCGATGCGTACGTGCTGAGAGATGAGGTAATAGAGGGTACCTCATTTGCCTCGATGTTCGTCTCGGAGCCCTTAACGCTGCCATGGGGAGAAGATAGCGTTAGGAAGCTCGGCGAGCCGGGCGAGGACGCTGCACCGGGGCAGCGTCCCTTAAGTAGGTGGGCGGCCCGCACTGGCCGCCCACCGCTTGCCCGTCCTCTGAGTGTTTTACGCTCGGAGGATTTTTCATTTCTGGACTAATATTTTTGCTACTTATGCGACAAGTATTCGCGCGTCAACGGCCACTCCCCCATGGCCGGTTTCTGCTTCGTGAAGATGATTTGGGCCAGGCCCAGGTCGCCATGGGCAAACCCGGCCTCCGAACCTGCCAGCCATAACTCGCGCATACGATAAAACGTTTCATCATACATATCGATAATTTTTTTGCGGTTGCGCTCGTGGCGCTTGCGCCATGCGTTCAGAGTCATAGCGTAGTGCTGCCAGAGGTTTTCTCGGTCAATCGACCACATTCCTTGGTCTTCGATATCGCGCTCAATCTGCGAAACCACCGGCAAATAGCCGCCGGGAAACACATAACGATCGATCCAGGGGTCGATGGCCTCGTCCTCAACATTGGTGATGGTATGGAGGACCGAAACACCGTCCTCAGTTAGCAATTCACGCACTTTCTTGAAGTACGTGGCATGGTTGCCCCGGCCGACGTGCTCGAACATCCCCACGCTGACGATGCGGTCGAAGGGTTCACCGACCGGCAAATCTTGGTAGTTGGTCAGCTCGAAGCGGACTTGCTTGGATACGCCTTCACGCTCGGCCAACTCTCTGGCGCCAGCAAGCTGCTCTTGGCTCAATGTCACTCCAAGCACGGTCGCCCCATATTGCTTGGCGGCCGCTACAGCCAAATAGCCCCAGCCGCTGCCAATGTCCAGCAGCCGTTGCCCCTTTTGCAAGCGGAGTTTGCGCAATACATGATCGATCTTGTTGCGCTGGGCCTGCTCCAGAGTATCGGAAGCCTTATGGAAATAAGCGCACGAATAACTCAACGTCTCATCTAAAAACAGCCGGTAGTAGGCGTTGCCGACATCGTAGTGGCGGCTAATCTGGCTCTGCTGCTGGGTTCGCCGGTTGCGCTCATGGCGGTACAAACGTACCGGCTTCAGCCGTACCAACGCCGCTTTATTAGCTGTTTGCAGTCGGAACAGCGTATCCAAGTCCCCCGCAGTCACCTCGATGTCGCCGCGCATGTAGCCTTCGCCAAAGGCCATCGTGGGGCTGCGCAACATTCGTCGCACCACCGTCGGGTTCTTGATGGCGATACCCAGCTCCTCCCCGGCATTGCCATAGGTTGTCTTCGTGCCATCCCAATACTGGATGGTAATGCGGCCCGAACGGATCCGCCGCAGCAGTTGATCTAGCATCACTTTCTCCACGATCGATCCTCCCGGAGTTACTGAACATAAATTATCGTGATTACAAGCAAAAGTAAAACATAAGCGTTGGAAAAATGATATTGCTAACGCTTAAAAAGCCTTGCTATACTAGGGGTGAAATAAAAAGAAAGGGGGTGATTCTTGGCAAGTCCTAGATCTAACGGGCGTCACACAAACTATTTTGGAGGTTGTAGCACCTAATTTTATTCTTGGCGCCTACGTAGGCAACCGGTCGTCTCGCATTCGCGGGCGGCCGGTTTTTAGTTGGCCATCTCTTAAGCGAGAGCTTTCGCACCCTGCCCCAAAAACGCTACACCCATTTGAGTACTCCAGTACTCAAATAGTACTCAGATCCGTGGAGCGTTTTTGGGAAGTGGTGAAGCCGCTCTTGATCTCAGACAGTCGGCTCGATTTTAGCCGTACAGTGAGCGCAACGTGTCGCTTTCGCCGGAATCTCGCTGAGGCATTCCGGGCACTTGCGCGTGGTCGGGTCGGCCGACTTCTGGTTGCGACGGCTAAAGGCAATGAAATGATTGACCGGAGTCACTACCAAGAAGAACACCACGGCCGCCAAGATCACGAAGGAAATCGCAGCATTCAGGAAGTCGCCGTACAAAAATTGGCTGTGGTGAATCGTGAAGGAAAGGTTAGAAAAGTCGCGCTGACCCCCAATCGCCGCAATCAGCGGCGTAATCAGATCTTTTACGAGTGACGTCACCACGGCACTAAACGCGCTACCGATGACCACTGCCACCGCCAAATCCACGACATTGCCGCGAAGGATGAATTGCTTAAAATCTTGTAACATAGCTTACTCCCAGCTAAAGACCCGGTCAGCAACAATGTAAGCAATAATCAGCCAGACCACAAGCCCGAGCAGATCCCCTCGGATGACCCACAGACTGCTCCCATCGTTAAAAATTGCCCGCATGCCATCGGAAAGAAAGGTTAGAGGGAAGTAGTCAGTAATGACCTTGAGCCAGTGCGGAAAAGCGTCGCGCGGGAAAAAGATGCCGGCGAGAAATAGTTGCGGCAATTGCAACAGTTGCGCCAGCGGTGCGGCCTGGTTCTCATCTTTGGCTTGGCCGGCAACGGCGAAGCCCATTGCCAGGAAGACGGCAATACCCAATGTGGCGATCACCCAGAGGTTAAAGACGCTCCCCAGCAGATGCAGGTGGAAAAACGCCAACCCCAGAACCGCCAGTAGCCCGACTTGAAGAATGCCGATGATATAGCGAGTAATCGATTGGGCCACCAAGAAGTTGGTGGCGTTAATCGGCGTGGCTTGGATTCGCCGCAGCGCCCCGGAAGTTTTAAATGAAATGAAGCCGAAGGCCACCGAAAAAATACCCAGTTGCATGATCGTCATCGCCAAAATACCCGGCAGGATGAAATCGATGTAACCAAGGTTGTTGGTTTCGACGCCATCGGACTTGAGGCCGATGATGGTCGGCGTGTTCGTAATCTTATTGTTGAAGCCGGAAGCAATTTGCCCCAAAATCAGGCTGGCCGATTGGCCGTTCCCTGGGCGCGCCTTGTTGTAGTAGGTCTGGATGTCGGTCGGCTTGAGTTGGCGACCCTGAACCGTACCAAAATCTTTGGGAATCACGACTTCTAAATCGACCTTCCCTTTGGACAGCTGATCGCGGGCATTGGATTCGTTCGTCTGGTTGACGCTAAAGGCACTCACCTTTTTAATCGCGTCCATATACGACTGCGACAACTGACTACTAGAATAGTTGGTGAGCGTCAGCTTAATACTCCCATTGCCACTGCCGTTCGAAAGCAACCCAAACACACTCACCAACACGATCGGGAAGAAAATAGTGAAAAACAGAGCAGAGCGATTGCGGAAGTACATCTTGATTGAAGCTACCGTCAGGCTTTGCAGCAAGCGCCACTGGTGATTCTTGATGATCGGCCGCCGCCTTTTGGTTGGAGCCTTGGGAGCCGGCCGGAAGCGGCTGTAGAGGCGCCAGGCCACAACCAAGGCGATCGCGAGGTAAATAATGAGGTTGGTACGGCTCATTAGTCGCGCAGCTCCTTACCGGTTAAGTCAATGAAGACGTCTTCGAGTGTCGCTGGTACTACTTGACGATGCGGCTTGAAGCCGCGGCCAATCAGCGCTTTCTTCAGATTATCCGGAGTATCCATAGAGATAATCTTGCCCTCGTCCATAATCGCCACGCGGTGGCAGAGTACTTCCGCCTCCTCCATATAGTGCGTCGTCAGGACGATGGTCGTACCCTTGGCGCGGATCTGCTGCACCAAATCCCACAGGTTGCGGCGGGCCTGCGGATCCAGACCGGTCGTCGGTTCATCCAAAAACAGGACTACCGGGTCATTGACCAAGGCTGCCGCAATACTAAAGCGCTGCTTTTGGCCGCCGGAGAGTTCCTTAACCTGGGCGCTGGCTTTTTCCTCCAGACTGACCTCGCGCAGAAGCTCCATCGGGTCAGATTCAGCGCCATAGAGGTCGCGGAACAGGCGCAGGAGCTCAACTAAGCTGAGGTTGGGGAAGAAAGCCGAAGCCTGGAGCTGCACGCCGATAATTTTTTTGACCGCAGCGGCACTTTTGGCCACGTTGAGGCCATTGAGCACCACCGTGCCTTCGGTGATGTCGCGTAGGCCCTCGATCATTTCCAGGGTCGAGGTCTTACCGGCGCCGTTCGGACCGAGAATACCAAAGACTTCGCCATGCTTGACCGCGAAGGAAACCCCACGCACCGCTTGAAAATCACCATAACTTTTTTTGAGGTCTTGTACCGCGAGGACTGTCTCTGCCATATGGCGATAGTATACGGGCAAAGCTATTGTTGGTGCAACGATTTGATGCAGGGCGGCGGGCAGGACAACCTTACTTCTAAATTCATTACACAAATATGAGTACTCCAGTACTCAACTAGCACTCAAATGTGTGTATCGTTTTGTGTGTATCGTTTTTGGATGAGAGGTCGACTGCAGTCGGATTAGGCCAAGGGGTCATAAAATTAACAAGTATTTAATGCTCGGTCACTATTATGACAACTATGCGCGTACAAGTTGAAGTCAGCCCGGAAATTAAGATGGCCGCTGAAGCGCAAGCCAGGGCTATGGGCTACCCCACTCTAGCTACCGCACTCAGGGTGACAGCAGTTGGGCTGGCGCGCGAGCATAGGATCGCCCAGGAACCGAAAAAGCCCGAGAAATACAAGAACTGGCCGCAACATATCCGACGCGACCTCGAAACCGTTGACCCCGCGTTTTATCGCCTCCTCGTAAAAAATGGCCTTATCAACTAAAACACCGCCCGGGTGGGCGGAGAATTAGTGATCTCGAATTGATCAAACGGCCAGAAAGACTTAGCCCTTCTTAAGAATCGGCAGACCGGTGCGGGGGTTCTCTACGACAATGTAGCCATCGGGCAACGCGTCAATAGCGCCGTCCTTAACCTCACGACCAAAGAAATAGATGCGTTGTACGCGTCCACCCTTCAGGGTGACGTCGCGCATGTGTAAATAATATGTCTGACCTTTTGAGTTAACGTGCGAGTAAGCCATCTGGTACCTCACTTAAAATTGATCTTGAGTTTCAGATTAAGCTAATGGTTGCAGCTTTGTCAACTGATTCTATCTGAAATTCACGGTTTTACAGATGGGACGACAATCTCAAGTTTGTGGCATCTCCTCCTTGTAGCTGCTGGCTTGATCGGTTACAATTGGTCAATATAGTGCTAATGGTACTAATTACTAAGTAAGTGGAGTATATATGGAAAATCGACGCCCTGACGGCCCTAGCGGCCCCCTTAAGATAGCCCCGGGTTCAGCCCGTACTGGCAACACCGGCATCTTAACCATCGTACTGATAGTGTTGCTAATAATCACCTCAATTATTACCAGCGCCTACCTAGTAACGCGCATGACCACGGCCGGTGCCTACGGTAATGCCGTCAATTCCAAAGAGTATCAGGCCCTCTTTCTTACCAATGGACAGGTGTACTTCGGTCATCTGGCCGGAGTCAATAATGGCTACGTCAAACTGACGGACATTTACTACCTGCAGGTCCAGCAACAAGTGCAGCCGGGACAGAAAGACGCCAGCCAGAACCCCAACGTCTCGTTGGCTAAACTCGGCAATGAACTCCATGGCCCCGAAGATCAAATGTATGTTTCGCGCGAGCAGGTCCTATTCTGGGAGAACCTCAAAGACAGCGGTAAGGTCGTACAAGCGATCAAAAGCTACCAGAGCAAGAATCACTAACAGTTCGATGCAAGCCCAGTCAGTGCCCCCTAAACCCCGCTGAAGAGTGGGGTTTAGGCTACAAGCTACCGATCAACTCGTTGAGCAGGCGTAGTACATGACGGCAGCCAGCCAGGACAGGGATATACCAGTCGCCCCACGACATGAGCTTAGACCGGCACCGTTACGGCCTGACGCTGGCGTTGCCGGCGCTGGCTGCGGCGGTTCATAAACCACTCGACCACCAGGTAGCTGACTACGGCGTAACTCACACCGATAATGACGTCGAAGAGATAATGTTCGCCCATGTAAACGACGCCAACCCATACCGACACTGGATACAGAAACGAGATCAACCCCCATTTGCGGCCGTAGAGCTTCCAGATATAGAGCGCTACGAGCGTCGGGTAAGCGCAGTGCAGCGACGGAACCGCGGCTACCGGGTTGGGCGCAAATTTTTCATATAACGTAGGGAAGTTGTGGACGCCAAAGGCCCACCAGATGTCAGTCGAGAGCTTCTCGATATGGGGAATGTAGCCATTTTGGGCCGCCATCCAGGGCGGAGCGGCCGGAAACAACAAGAACGTAATAAAGGCTGAGTATGATACCACCACAAACGCCCATACATACCGCCAGTACTGCTGAGGCCGGGTCCGCCACACTAGGACCGCAAACAGCACCGGCACCACAAAGTGCAGCATATACAACCCGTAAAAATAAAAGTCGTACCACTGTAAGTGGCCGTGATAGAGCAAGCGTTGCAGCCAGGTAGTCGGTAGCTGCCCCCGACCCACAAAATTATCAAAGTCGATCATGGTGGAGTAGTGAACATGCTTGCTGATGTACGGGATGAACCCACGCAAGCTGTCATAGGAAAGTAACAGGCCTAAAAAGGGGCTAAACAGCTTGATAAACTCGAAGGCCAAGCCGTAGGTCACGAAGACGATAAAGAGAATGGCAAACATGACATCCGGTGTCAGGAAGACGCGCCAGATGAGAAAGAAGGCCACAATGGCTATCGGTACTAGGATCCGGACGGATTTCCATCCCTGCCAACGGATATTTCTGATGCGTCGCCAGTCGAGACGAGGGCGGCGGTGGGACTTACTCATAAACCGGGTACTATCCTTATGGTTATCATTAAAGCGCATTTCTCTGAGAGAATCCTGAAGGCCATCGGCATAGCTATGGCCGCCTCAGTACGATGAGGTAGGCACTCAACGCCATGGAGGCAAGGGCAATGAGCAGCGGGATACCGGCCGAATCGGCCGTCCAGCCGGGAGCGCTAAAAGTTTTGGTGTAATCGGCCTTCGAGGGGGTTGCGGCCGGCTGGGGGTTGGCACCGGCACTGCTGTGAGCCGCCAGGTAGGCCTGCACACACCGGGCTTGTACTAAGGAATCGGCATGCCCGGCACAAGAGGCCTGGGCAGCGGCATAGACACTGCCGTTCGATGCCGGGTTGGCCGCGGCCTGCGCCGCCTGCTCCGCGCGATTATAACTGGCGATCAACACCACGCTTCGCGACGTCGCCATATGGGCACTAACATAGCGAGTTAACACCTGTTGGTCGGTGGTGGTATCGAGGCCGGCAGTATCATCAGCCGTGATTTTGGTCGCCAGGGTCGTAGCAGTGCGCTGGTTGAGGGCAACTTGCCAGATACCAATAGCAAAGGTAATCACAGCGATACCGAAAAAGTAACGTGCTTTCATATAGTATGTAGACTACGATTCCCAGCCAGCGTTGTCAAAACCTACAACCGCACCGGGCCCGGTGCACGGCGGGCAGGCCGCCGGTGAGGCCGAGCCGGTTCAGTTGGTATGGGTGGTGCGTAATCCTTATCGCTCTCGGGCTGGGGCTTACCGGGGATGGTAGTACCGAGCGCATCGGCGGCCTCGGCGTTGGCGCCATGATCACCGCCACGAGGCAGGCCCAGTGAAACCAAGATTGCGACTCCGAGAATCCCAACCGCATAACTGACGGCATGGCGCACTGCACGCGCAGTAGCATCCGAACTAATCCGAGTTAATTCCGAGGTAACCGCTGACGGCAAGGGACGAGCACCGGTACTTGGAGGGCTGCCAGCCCCCAGGGTCTGAACCTGCGCCGCCACGCCGGCTTCAATCCGCGGTTTGAGGGGGTTGGGAGTCTTGGTACTCGACTGCACTTCGGCAGTAACGTTCGTAGTAAGAGCCGCAATCAGCACCGAGCCGATAATGGCATTGCCCATGGTCGCGCCCAGCTGGCGGAAGGTGTTGTTGACGCCCGAGGCCTCACCGGCCACCCGTACCGGCACCGCCGACAGCGTCACGTTCTGGAGGTTAGCGAAGGCCATCCCAAAGCCGGCGCCGAAGACAATGAACGGCAGGCGCAAGTCAGCAACCGTCGCGGTCGGCGAAATGGCATTATGCAAGAGGTATAAGCCGACGGCGTCAATTACCAACCCCATCATAATCAAATACTTTGGCGGGATATGCTTGGAGGCGAGGGCTCCCGATAGCGGCGCCACCAGCAGCGTGGTCAAAGAAAACGGTAAGAAAGCCAAGCCGGTATGGAAAGCATCGAGACCGCGCACGCCTTGCAGGAATACCGGCAAGGTAAAGAGAATGCCGAATTGGCCCATGGCCACTATCGCCACCGTTATCAGGCCGGCCATGAAACCCCTGTTGCTCAGCAATTTCAGCGACACCAGTGGTGTCTTCCCGCGCAACTCCACTACTGCTTCCCATAATACAAACATGATCAACAAGGCTACGCCAAAGGCGAGCGCTAAGGGCACAAACGAGTAGTCGCCGAGGTTGAGGGCGTGACCAAACACGTTGGCTTGATCCTTAGCTTTCAAGAGACCGTCGGTTGAAGATTGCACGATGCCATACACTACCGAGGCCAGACCCAGGCTGGACAGAAAAATCCCCACATAGTCAATCGAGGGGCGGCGCAAATTCTCGCGGGAGTCAATCACTAGCCAGGAAAACAGCAGCAGAATCGCCACGATAACAATATTGATGCCGTAGCCGTAGCGCCAGGTGTAATAGGTGGTGAGGTAGCCACCCAATAGCGGCCCCACCGAAGCCGCCGCTCCGGCTACACCGCCCCATACGCCGAAGGCAATCGCCCGTTCCCGCCCTTTGAAGGTAGCTAACAGCAACGAGGCCGTGGCCGGCATCATCATGGCCGCCCCCAATCCCTCGATTACCGAAGCGCCGATTAGGAGTTGGGTAATACTATGGGCCGTAGCAGCGGTAATCGATCCGGCTGCAAACGTCAACGCCCCCAGCAAAAACATTCGTTTGCGGCCAAACAAGTCTCCCAGACGGCCGCCGGCAATCGTAAAAGCGCTGAGGGTTAAAGCGTAGCCGGTAATCACCCATTGGAGCGAATGGACGGTGGTATGAAGATCCTTAACGATCGTGCGCAATGAAACGTTAATGAGTGTGGTATCAATAATGATGATGGCCAGCGCCAGACTCAGAACCGCCAAGCCACCCCACTTGCGCAAATTGCTAATTTCTTTCATATCCATCTCATTAATATATCACGGCAGCGCTTAGTAGCAGGGTTCTGAAGTGCGATACTAATCGAGTGTAACTAGTACCATTATCTGGCCATTCTGATCAACAGCACCAAGCACCTTACCTACAACTTCGCCAGGGGCTGGGTGCGCAATCGCAGCAGCCTTACCTTCGGCGCTGTCGCTGTGCAAAAGCTGGCCGACTGCCGGCGCACCGCTTACCAGTACTTTGGCCGTGCCTCCAATAGCAACTTCAATAACATCACCGGCATTAGCAGCAGCCGTTACTGCCACCCCGACCACCCGCGTATCACCAGCGGTGGCAGTAGTCGTGGCATACCCGGAAGCAGTATCGGCAATTACCACTGCTCCGGCCGGAATTGGCTTACTGGACTTGAAGCGCTTAGTGATAGGATGCGGCGATTCTTGAGAGGGGTCTTCAGTAGCACTACCGAGGTTAATCTGGCCATCAACCTGCAGCTTGGCCACCTCTGCGAGGCCAGTTACTTTGATGGTTTCGGCAGTGAGCGTATCTATTACTGCCAAGTTCTGGGCAGTAGCAGTTCCCGTGACGGCCAGGTTGCTGAGCGTAGCGGTGCCGGAGGCGTTAAGGTTACTGAAGTTGGCACTGCCGCTGACAGCGAGGTTGCTCAGATCAGTATTGCCGCTCACCGCCAAAGAGGCCAGGTTGGCTGCACCGCCAGATTGGATGGTTTGGGCCGGTGTCGGGCCTGCGTAGTAGCCTTGCTCAACAAACACCATTATCTGTGTTTCACCGGATCCGGGATCCCAGGCGGCGAGGGCTTTCCCGATAACCTCGCCGGCCTGGGTAGCTTTCATGCCTTTGCCGGGGTCGCTGGAGGTAGTAATGTAGTCGCCAACTTGAATGGGTTGGGAGCTGGGAGAGATATTAACGGGGATACGCCCGTTAAGGGCTACTGGCATCGGGTTGTCCGATGGACTCACAATGCCTAGTCCGGTCGAAGTAAACTCGTCGTAGTTATTTGATAAGACGCCTAAAACATTATGGGCGTATGGCTGGGTGGCTTTGACGAGCTTAGACACTGTCCGCTTGGGGGAGTTATAGAGGATATTACCCTGGCCGTCGGTGTCGTACTCCTGCACGGTTTGGCTGCCCAGCGTCATAATATCGCCATAGGTCCCGGTGCCGTCGGTAGGATAGTACTCAGCATAGTCAATGGCAGGAGCCACGTTGCAGTCTTCCAGTTCATAGGCAGTTCCGGCCGTAGGAGCGGTGTTGTTGGCTAAGCTGGAGCAAACAGCATTGCTTTGGGTGGCTACGTTGCCAAGGGTGACCGAAGGGCCTTGGGAACGGCCACTACCGCCGGCCTTAATGGTAACGGTGTTAGCGCCAGTGCTGGTGTTGTTAAGACCGATGTTAATAGCGGTCACACCGGTACTGTTGTTCTGGGCCGTACCAATGTTAACGGTTTTTGTAGCACCTGCAGCGGTCACGCCATTGGCTATATTTATAATCTGAGTAGCAGTTGATTGGCCAAGGGTAATGGTACCGGTAGCGGCGGCGCTACCACCGATAGTGACAGTGCCAGCGTTCGCACCGCTGGTGTTGTCAATGCTTACGTTGTCGGCATTCGTAGTCGATCCTGAGGCGCCAATAACAATGGCATTAGTGGTGGAGGCGGTCTGGCTGCCAATCGTGATAGTACTGCCGTTGCCGGACTGTAGCGTTATGGCGCTGGCACCGGTGCCACCCTGGATAGTTGTGGTGCTGGTGGCGCTGGTGAGGCTACCGATCGCAAGGATCTGGGCAGCACTACCCGTAGTGTCGGCAAAATGAATGGTCGTAGCATTATTAGTAGTGCCCACTGTGCCGATATTCAGAATTTTACCCGTTACAGCGTTGGTGCCGATGTTGATGTTACCGGAGGCAGCGGCCAGGATGTTGATGGCTTGGGCGCTATTGCCTCCCTGGATAGTGGTTATATTAGCGGCGGCGGCGATAGAGCCTAGTGTAACGGTTTGAACAGCCGCGCCACTGGTATTGGCAATATTAACGGTGCTGGCAAGGGCCGTGCTGCCAACACTGCCAAGACTAACAGTGCTGTTGGCAGTGTCGACGTTCAGGAGCGTGTTGGTACCGGCAGCGTTAGAAACCTGCAGGACATTTGTGGAATCCCCAGCAGGCAGGATAGCTAAGGGGTTTTGCAGGATGCCGCGTATTTGGACACCACCGATCTGGTATGGCGTGGGGGTGGTGATGGTGGCGCCATTAAACGAGTTACTTTCTAGCTGCACACCATCAAGGTAGATAGTGCGCGGTGCGCCGTCATTTTGGGTAATTTGCAACGCCGTTATGGCACCGGTTGCTGTAATTGAGCAGAACAGGCGTTGGAAACCGGTTGTGCCAACCGTAATACCGGCGCCCGGACTACAGGTGTGGGTGGCGCCATCGGTGCTTTGTACGGTAAAGGCGGTACTGGCTATGGTGCCGCTACCGACTTCGGCATAGAAGGAGACGATATAGGTACCGCTGGGTGGCGCACTAACAAAGCTGCCAGTAGTCAACCCTCCGTTACTGGCGGTAGTTACCACCTTTGCCGAGTAAAGACCGTTATAGGTATTCAGCTTGGTGCTGTTTTGGGTCAAGGTGCCCGGACTCACCGCCGCCCATCCAGTACTGGCATTGGCAAAGCTACCGGTTTCAAATCCCGGATAGGTTAGGTAGTTCACAGTATTGCCGTTAGCAGCAGTAGAGGTGGTGTCGACCGAGAATATAGCCGCCCCGGACGCATTCTGTACCTGGAAGGCAGTCGCGGAGTTAGCTGCGTTCTGGAACAATACTGACCCAGAGCTGCTGACATTACCAGTGACGGCTAGGCTCTCGCCAACCTGTAAGCCGCCGGTGATGGACGTATTGCCGGAGATGCCGGCGTCGCTGTTGACGGTTAGTGTGCCGCTTTCAATGCCGCCGGCTTCAAATTGCTGGACGTATGCGCCACCCAAATCGAAGATCTGGAAGTTCGCACCGCTGAACGTCGGGACGTAAGCATAACGGCCGGAAATATAGAGGCTTTCAGGCGTAGATGCTGTACTGACGGTGCCAACCAGAGCGGTACTGCTGATCGTGCTGATGTCGTAGACCCCGAGCTGGGATGGAGCCGTACCACTGGTATTCAAGGCGGCATACAGGTAACGTCCCTGGACAAAGACCGCCTGTGGACCAACGCTACCCGTACTGAGCGTCTTAGTCGGGGTGCCGGCACCGAGGGTTGGGTTGCTGACGTCAAAGATGTCGAGCGAGCTGTTTCCACAGTTCCCTACGAAAGCATAACGGCCTTGGACGTACACTGACCGCGGACCGTAGTTGAGCCCGCATATGACCGCCCCGCTGGCACCTCCGCTTAAGTTAAAGCTACCAACAACGGTATTGGTAATCATATCGATCACTTTCATAAACGCGTTGGTGCCATTATTGGGTGTGGTGACATACACATAGCGGCCAGATGCGAACACGCTGTAAGCGCTTGCGCCAACGCTGACATTAGTAATCTTTACCGGTAGGGCTGGGTTGGAGACATCAATCACGTCAACCCCGGTATCAGTGGCAACATAGGCGTAGCGGCCGGAGATGGTAACGCTATTGCCATGGTTAATCAGCGCCACCGAACCGACGACTGACGGGGCGTTAGGGTTGCTGACGTCAATCACTTCCAGCTTTTTACCACTATACTCAGCGGCGTAGATGTAGTGACCAGCCAAAGCGATACCTTGAGGGCCGGAATTAAGGGCAGTCCCCGTCCCGTTGATAACAGCAGGAGAAGCCGGGTTGGAGACATCATAGACATACAGCTTGCTAAGACTGAAAGCGGCAGCGTAGAGATAGCGGCCGGAAGTTACGGCGTCCTGCAGACCCGAGCTGGCAATGCTAGTGGTACTCACGGCGCTGCTCGGTACCTGGCCAGCGACATAAAGCTGGCTGGTGGCGGTGCCGCCAACGCCGACGTCTAGGCGCATGTTGGTGGTATCGGCGTTAAGGAGAGGAATATTGCTGGAATTCTGTATCTGGAAGGCGGTGGTGGAAGAGGTCTGCTTGAACGTGGTGCTCGTATTATTGGCCGTGCTGCCAAAGACTAGCGAGGTGGCGTTGGTAGTACCAATGTTTAAGGCGCCACCGGTATCGATAGTCAAACTATTGGATGGGCCGGAAATAGTGCGGGCCGAACTACCGGAGAAGGTTAGATTACCACCCACCGTCAGCAGACCCGAGCCGGTCGTGATGGCTCCATTGCTGGTAGTTTGGAGACTGAGGGTATTGTTGCCAATGTCCCAGATTGAGGCGGCAGCTCCTGTAAGGGTTAGGGCTCCGGCGGACGTAAGCGACAATGCTCCGGCCGAAGTCGCCTGAATAATATTCGCGCTCCCGGCAGTCTGGACATTAAAGATGTCGGCAGTTGGTGAGGCAGCCGAGGTCTGCTTAACCAGCAGCCCTGTGATATTGGTAGTTGGTTGCAGTATGTTGGCTCCAGTAAAGATCTGGTTAGCCGCGAGCTGAGCAAACCCCGAAGCAGACAGACCACCCAACTGACTGGCATTAAAGGCATAGGGAGCCGCCGCAAACTGCGTGAATGGTAGCATTTCGCCGTCACCGGAGCATGAGGAGAATGGCGTACAAGTGGCGCCGGCACCCGCCGAAGTGCTGCCAATATTGACCGACAGCCACAAGGAACTTTGATTGAAGTCCACAGCCGTACCCAGCGCCGCCGAATCGCTACCGGCTCCCAGCATTATCGAGAAATAGCCGTTGGTAACGGTTACGCCTTGGGAATTATGATTGAGCCACTCTTCGGTCCACTTCAAGGTACCGCCACAAGGGGACGTACCACCGCCAACACAGCCAGTGCCATCTTGATAGATCTTGAACTGCATATTATAGGTGCCATCGGGTACAGTCGCGCCGGCGGAATTGAGAAGACGAGCCTGGTAGTTGATTTGTTTGTTAATGCCGGTAGCGGCGTGGGCGGATGGTGTTCCCGCCAACAGCGCAAGGGCGCCTAAACCAAACACAAACAGACCCCGGCCTATCAAGACCAGTGCTGACTCGCTGCCTTTTCGGTTACGCCGAAATCGCTGTATGACGCGCGTCGACAGATTCCTCCACTCAACCCATTTGTACATGGTTAAGCATAACAGGTTTGAACAGCAGTAGCAATCCGCTAATGCTTATGTTACGGCTATGCGGCCGGAGGGGGCAAGCACCAGTGTCGGCGATCATAGCGCTCCCCTAACCAAAAGCTGATAGCTACCAAGCAGGTTATCAGGAATACTGGCCACGCGATCATGAGCAGATACGGTGGCACGACTACCGGCGGCACTGCTGGCAGAGCCGGTGCAGCCGCAGCCGGGCCATTGACCGTGATCGTGGTTTGGAAAAAGGCCGTGGCACTAGTTATATCGCTGACATTCAGCTTAATAAGATAGCGGCCAGGCTTGTTATAGGTGTGCGCCATGCTAAAGGATCCGGCATTGGGTCTGCTCAGCAAGGTTTGGATACCATCCCCCCAATCAATCTCCAAAGCGTAGGGCATCGTACCGCCGGTAATGGTGCCCGTCAGGGTAAAACTGTCTCCTGGTTGTATGGCTTCGAAACGATAGGGCGCCGTAACGGTTAAGAGATTGGCGCCCATGCTAGGGCCACGGATTGGCACTGGTGTCACTTGCGCTCCTGTCAAAGCTGCCAGCGGCGTACCTGGTGGAATCGGCCGGTATGTCACCACTACTGTCGCCGAGGGCGGCCCGCTTTGGTTCAGGGCATCGACATAATGGGCAGCCAGAGCATTCGTTCCTGGGTCCAAGCTGATAACCAGACCAAAGGTGCCATCGTGGTTACAGAAGGTTGAGCCGCGTACCACTGCTCCATCGGTAAGGACAATGGTATAGCTGCCGCTACAGGCGCCGCTGACCGTAATCTGGCGGCTCGTAACGGTAGCCCCATTGACCGGCGCGGTAATCACCGGTGCAGTAGTGGGTGGCGTACTAGGAACCACACTGGTAACCCCAATTGAGCCGGAATCTGCCTTGGTCGGCAGTACTGCTCCCAACGTCAGTAAAAGGATAAGCATACCGGCCAATGCCAATAGAAGAAGTAAACCGCCATAGGAAGTATGATGGTGCGCCGTCAGCTTGGCGCTATGCTGATGAGAGCTTAAGCCCAGCACCGTGTCCCGCCGTTCATCTCACACTTACGGACGCCGGGCGCGGCCGACAATATAGCGATTATAGCGGCGTACCCCCTGACGTATCAGCAGTACTAGAGCCAGCAAGATTGCCAGGATAATGATGATCAGCCGCCATGGCATTACCCAGAATGTCATGCTGCTCGCGAGCTTCTGCTTACTGGCGCCATAGACCACGCTATAAGTGGCATGGTAGCGGCCAAATAAATATCGTTTGTTCAGAGTTTGATCAAAGCGCCTAATACTGTCAGGCAGAATGTTTTTGGGACTGCTGCTCACTGGCATGGTGGCGATGCGCCGGCCAAAGGTGTCATACACATTCACATCCCCCACTGGTTGCACATGGACATTTCCGGTGTTACGAATGCGCTGGCTAAGTGTAATTGGTCCATACTCAAAGAACCCAAGGGTATGGCCGTTTTGGCTAGCGAAGAATTGGGCATTTTGAAGGTGCTCGGTAATAGTACCGGCCACCCGCATCAGCACTAAAGCCCCCAAGCTGGCAGAAAGTGACACGCCGGTACCGCTAAGCGATGGCGGCAGTCCTGTGAATCGAATCACACCGTAATGGCCGCCGGGTTCAGCGTTAGCTGGCACCGTAATGGGAATCGTCAGCGTCTGCACTTGCTGCGATTGCAGCGTCAGCGACGGCACACTGGTAATCCAGTATTTTAAGGAGTAGCGCGTGGCGCCGGTTTCGTCCAGTAAAATCTCTGGGTCGCCTTGCTCGTCTTTGGCGCCAAAGTCATCGGCTTTGCCCGTAACCACTAAGGATCCCGTGGTGATGTCGCGCAACTTAATTGTAGCGTTGACAGTTTGGCCAGGATTAGCATTGAGCCCTAATACCGGCGGTGAGATTTCCAACCCTTGCCCTAATCCACTTGCTGGCGGGGGAGCCGGTGCGGTTGCTGCCTGGGCCGGCACCGCCGTCAACGCGATGCTGCCACCTAGTATGAGGAGGAGGCGCAGCGCTCTCATATTAGAATGTGGCCGTACAGATATAGGTTATGGTTGTGGAATAAGCACCAGCAGCCTGGCTGGAGGGAATATTGGCAAGGTACGAAACGGTGTAGAGCGTATCGTCAGAGGCACCGGCAGCCTGAGCGATTTGCGTCAGCGTGCTAGCCACATAGGAGAAAGTGTTGCCAGTCGCATAGTTGGTGGCAGCCGCACCGGAACCACCAGATGGGTTTGACCCTACAGATGGCGCGCTGTTACTGACTGCGTTAATGCCAAACTGGGCTGTGCCAGTCGAAGAGGTGGCTCCAGTCGTACCGGTAGCCGCAATGGTGGTCGGTCCGGTTAATGTCGCGCCGGTATATTGCACCGTATAGCCTCCGCTGGCATTGGTACCAGCAATTAGCTTTGAGGTGGCGGTAGTTGCCGAACTGCTACTCAGAGTGCCAAGAGCCACTGTCGAGCCACTACCACCGGCACATGTTGTACCGGTCTGGAACGCACAGAAGTCCAAGGTTTCACTGACGCTGGCTGTAACTTGTATTTGGTTAGTTACGGCGTTGGCAACGGTACCAGCGTCAAGCGCAGTCGTCCAGGCGCTGTCGGAATAGCTAGTAATGCGTACATAGAACACCGTGGAGTTGCCACTTAATGTCGGGTTCGTAATAGTGTTAAAGTTAACAGTCGACCCGGCGCTGGGTGAGCCGGTGTTAGAAGCATTGAGGATTTGAACGCGGCCGTTAGTGGGGGTTCCGCCGATCGTCCAGGAACCAGCTGTGCCTAGGTTAGCTGGCGCTCCATTCAAAGCCGCTGTGGTGGTAACTAAACCAGATGGCATAGTGCACGCACCAGACGGCGTGGTGCAATACAAGAAGTCAATGGACTTAACGGTAGTTGAGGTCGGCAATGAAAACGTAAAGTTGTGCGAGGTAGAGGTCGCGCCTTGAGAGGTCCCCAATACCACCTTACGGCTGGTAATTTGCGAGGCTGAAGCTGTAAATGGCTGTAGCACCAAACCAAGCAGCAATACCCCGGCAGTCAGCTTAGCAATAAGCCGGAAAAGACGATGAGCCGATGGGGCTGTAGAAATGGTAATTCTCATCAAAATCCTAATCGGGTTTTAAGATCACGGTGTATAACCATAACCATTATACTAAGCGTACCATCAGGAATTGGCTTGGTCAAGGAATTCTTGCCTAATAGATCCTGTTTCATTATTAATAGGTCCCGGTGCAAATAAACGTCAGTGTCCCGGTATACGCCCCGCCTGGTGTGGTGGTGGCAGCATTCGCGATATAGGAAACCGTGTAATTGGTTTGGGCCGAGCTCTTTGGCGCCGACGCTATGGTGTCGCCGCTAGCATATTTATATGAATTGGCGGCGCTATACCCGCTCGCCGCTACGCCGGCTCCCCCACTGGGGTTAGCACCGATGCTCGGCGTAGAGTTGGCCTTCAAGTTGATGCCGAACTGCTCGCTGCCAGCTGTCGAGCCGCTGCCCGACAGGGGCGTTAAGGTATGCGATCCGCTTTTGGGGGCCGTCCCGACCACTTGCACGATATACCCGTAGCTGGTGTAATCAACCACATTAAACGTCGAGGTCGCGGTGGCCGTGGCCGAAGTCGAGAGGCTCCCGAAATTAATCGTAGTGCTGCCGTTTACTGCAAAGCTGAGCGCCGGGTCGCTGGTCGTAACCGACCCCCCATTGGTTTGATAGTTTGTCGACGAACTATTTCCGCCGGCCGTATACTGGCCACCCACCGCCGGCGCCCCCGCTTGGCCCTGCGACTGGAAGTTGCTCGAGCTGCTATTGATGCTCCCGCTGCCGCCGAGAACCCCCTCTTGAATCTGATAGTTCGACGAGCTGGAGGTGTACGCTAGCGCCGATTGCCAGGCAACTAACCCTCCGACAAAGGCTATGGCGAGAATACGCTTCATATACCTAATACGCTACTCGACTACCCAGTAATAAAAAGTATATGCCGTGCTTCCCGCTAAGGTTCCAGCTAAGTTCAAGTTGAATCCTTCGCCGTTAGTAGCCGGAAACGTCACATAGGGAGTAGCCAGTGCCGCTGACGAACTGGCTCCCGTCACGACCACGGACTTAGGGTTAGCGCACCCTGCGCCGGCACACTGGTTGCCACCATATTTGACTTTGAATTTAACCTCGACTTGACAGCTGGCAGTAGGAGATCCGCCCGTCGTTAGCGTGACGGATCCGGCGGAGTCAGTAGCACCCGTCCCCATACTCGCACTACCGCTCGGCCCGCTTCCACAGTTAATGGAGGGTGTTCCGAGGGTCGGCGCGACCGCTTGTGTCGATCGGTAGTGCGCATTGTTAAGAACCAATGTAGTAAAGTTTGTGTTGGTTGTGCCACTAATCGTTATCAATGGGCCGGTAGTACCACTACCAGAGGTGTTATCTACGGTAAGAATAGTTGCACCGGCGGCATTTTGCAGCTGTAAGGCGGTAGTGGAGTCGGTTGTGGTGCGTTGGGAAATTGCACCATTGACGTTGAGGTTATTGCCAATCGCAACGTTTTGGGCAAAATTTGCTTGGCCCTGAACTTGGAAGTTTCCTACAAAGGTGCCGTCACCTGCTGTAATCGAGCCACCCGTACTTCCGGTACCGGGCGCGCCTCCCGGGTTATTGAGCGTTTGACCGGCCAAACCAACCAAGTCCAGAGAACCGCCAACTTGAATTCGCTGGGTCGACGCATAATAGATTGTAGGAGAGTCGGTTCCCCCCGTGTTGCCACCTAATGCATAGACATAGCCGTTTGCGACATCCGCATTGAGGCCCGTCAAAGTAACCGGCGATCCGCATCCTGCCGTTGCGCACCCGATGGCATACGGATTTGTAGCCCAACTGCCCAGTGTTCCGCTGGAATTTAATTTGGCATAATACACCGCGCTTTGATTGACGGTACTGCTAGTACCCCCGAGAACATACAGATACCCGTTCGCCACCACTGACGATAGACTATTCGTTGCAACCGGTAGCGTAGTGGTGGTGGACCAACTACTTATATTTCCCGTGGTGGCGTTTAATTGCCCGTAGTAAACCGTGTTCTTATCGGAGCCATTAGTCCCCCCGATTACATATACGTAACCGTTCGCAACAACCGAGGTTGCATTCTCCAGCGCCACAGGCGATCCGCATCCTGCCGTTGCGCAACCAAGTGCCGTGGTGCTGGTTGTCCAGGTACCTAACGTACCATTGGCAGTAATAGGTGCATAATAAACCGTTGATTGAAGAGCGAGGGTGTTATTGACTCCACCAATAACATACACATACCCGTTCGATACAACGCTGGTAGCGGCAGTGCGGGCTTGTGGTAAAGCATTGGACAAGCCAGTCCAACTACCCACCGATCCATCAGCTAATAGCGGAGCAGAATATATATTCGCAACCGCATTGATATTGTTAACAACATCGTTACCGCCCATCACATATAGGTAGCCGTTAGATGCGGCGGCGGTAGCCTGGAACAGTGTTTTGGGTATCGTATTAGCCGAGGTTGTCCATGTTCCCACCGAGCCATCCGTATTGAGTTTTGCGTAATAGGTAGTATTCGAGCCTGTGCCGATACCAGTACTACCACCAACTTCGTATATGTAGCCATTGTATACGGTCGTATTTGCCCCAACTAACCCAGTGGGCATGGTAGTGCCGTTAGTCGTCCAGGGCTGTAGCGCTCCGGCATTGTTGCCGCCGATAACGATATTGTTGTTTGCACTATCCACCTTAAAGAGCGTACTTGCCGCGGTAGCATCTTGGACCTGGAAGGCTGTGGTACTGCCGGCGGCTGGCGTTTTGACGGTGACACCAGCGGTCCCGCCCTGGAGAGTAGTTGACGAAGCACCATTGGTATTACCGATGATTATTGTATCTTTACCCGTGCCAGTAGCACTCGTGCCGATATTGATGGTATTGGTGTTGCCGGTAGCCACGGTGCCAGTGCCAATGTTAACGGTTTCACCAGCAGTTGACTGGCCAACGGTCAGCGTACCCGTGTTGGCGGTGGAGCCAAAGGCACCTCCATTGGCAGTAACGGTCAAGAAGCTGCTGGTTCCGCCATTATTCTGTACCACAAAGAGGTTGCCGCCAATGGGAGTAGAAGCGTCTTGTACTACGAGTCCTCCCTGGACAGAAGTGAGTACAATTTGGGGCGAGGTTGAGGCATTGTAGGCTTGTTGCAACGTAACGCCGCTAGGGTTGGCGCTGCAGGTTGAGAGTTGGTTGCTGCCGTTGCGGCAAACGGCGGTACCGCCAGCACTACCAAGCGTACTAACTGCAACCGTAGAGCTAAAGCTCGATGGTACGCCAAATGTCAGCGCGCCGCTGCCGGTGGTGTCGGCATTGAAGAGGGTGGCGCTACCGGCCGCGTTTTGGATGCGGAAGGCGGAGGCATTATCACTGCCCGGCTTAAAGTTGTTGGTGCCGCTAAAAACATTGGTGCCGTTGAGCAAGGCGACATTCGCACTCAGCCGATTATCGGACACGGTCCCTGAGGTTAAGTTTGATGCATTAAGGTTGGTGAGATTTTGTCCGGAAAGTACCGGTAAGATTCCCGTATTGGTCAGCTGCACCAGCTGTAAATTGCCGTTGAAGGTGTTGCCCTGGAGCGTAACGTTGCCACTCAGGCGGGCATCGGCGACAGTGCCGGTAGTAATATTGGAGCCATTGAGATTGGTGAGGCCGGAGCCATTACCCGTAATGGTACCGGTCCCGGCGTTGATGTTGGCGTTGTTTGTAGCAATGCCGCCGTTAGCATTGAGCTGATTATTAACCGTCAGGGCCCCGGCAACCGTCACGGTGGTCGCCCCTACATCTTGAGAGATAATCGAATTGCCAATCTGTTGGGCGCCGGTATATACCGGGATGGTACCAATCGTTCCCGTTGTTGTGGTTACGCTACTGCCAGAACCGGCACAGTTGCCCGTGCTCAAACACAGCTCTGCGGAAGCCCCGGTAAAGCTGGGCAGGGTAATCGTCTTATTGGCAGTCAGGGCATCACCGGTAAATCGGTACGTAAACGTGTTCGAGGAGTCGGCAACATATAAATTGGCGAAGCCCTTGCTTAACGTGCCAAGACTGGTTTGGCCGTTGGCAGCCGGCTGGATATCGACATTCAGCGCGACACCGACTAGGTTTGACAGCGAGGTGTTAGCCCCACCTCCGGCACCACCCAGACAGTTGTTGTTACTTAGGCAAATGAAACCGCTAGCGTCGGGGATGGTGATAGTGTTGTTACCGGTAGGCGCGGTGAAGTTTAGGGAAGTAGTATTACCGTTGTCGGTGTCGTGAATAGTCGTAATCGACCCCTGCAATATCAGCTGCTGACTGCTTGAACCGATGGTGAGAGTACTGGCTGGGGCCAGGCTAGTGATGTCGGTGTTGGCGCCGCTGGCCGCCGCCCCCAGATTGATTCGGGCATTGGCCGCGTCCCCTGCACCCGTACCTCCCCGAGCAACCGCCAAGGTCCCGCTGGCGATATTGCTGGCATTGAGGTTGGTAAGGTTGATACCCGAAAGCGCTGGCAACACGCCCGAGCCATTCAGCTGTACCAGTTGGTTGGCGCCGTTAAAGGTATTACCCTGGAGAGTGACGCTGGCATTCAGCCGATTATTGTCGAGTGTCCCACTGGCGATATTGCTAGCGTTGAGGTTGGTAAGGTTGGCGCCGGAAAGTGCCGGCAACGCACCGGTGCCGTCTAAGACTACGAGTTCATTGGCACCATTAAAGGTGTTGCCCTTAAGTGTAACGTTACCGCTAAGGCGGGCGTCTGCGAGCGTGCCGGTGTTGATATTGGAGGCGTTTTGGTAGAAGGTTCCCGTCTGTCCGTTCAATTCAGCGGCGTTCACATTGGTGAGCCCCGAACCATCCCCCTGGAATTGTCCAGCGATGATCGTACCGGTAAGGTTGGCGTTGCCGGTTTGGGCGGCACCGGGAGATGTCGGCTGCAATGATACCGAAGCCCCTCCCCCGCAGTTACCAACGGTAGTACAGATAGTGCCGCCAATGTCGGGGACAATCAGCGTGTTATTGCTACTCGGGTTGGCAAACGCTAGCGTGGTAGTGAAGCCATTGGCGCTGGATGTAATCGAAGTGTTTGCACCCTGAAGTGTCAGATCTTTGCTGGCACTGCCGATATTGAGGCCGCTGTCACTGTCGCGCGCGGTTAGACTGCCAACCTGGACGCCGGCAAATGTCGGTGACGAACCAGGGGCAATGTCCTGAGGCAAACTGACAGTGATATTGCCGGTGGAGGCTGACAGGTTAATTTGGTTGGCCGTCCCTTGCAGGCTAAGCACCCCGGTATTGTTGAGTTTGCCACCAGAAATCGCCAAACCGGCACCCGGGGTAGTTTTGCTTACTGAGCCCAAGCCATTCACGATGTTGGTAAGATTAGTGACATCGTTGCCGGTTGCTAGATCCACGAAGGTGGTTCCGTTGTAGTAGTACAAGTCTTTATTTTGACTGTTAAGGTAAAACTGGCCCAGGAGGGGGTTGACCGGAGTATCGGACGGGGTTAGCACAAAGGAGTTATTAATCCGCAACTGGCCATTAATGCTTAGTTGGGAGGCTTGGTCGATATCCAGCTCGGCGCTATGGAGTTCGCTCAACGGCACCGTGGTAATGGCATAGCTGTGGTCATTGCGTAAACTAGTGGCTGTGTGGCTGCGGGCATACAAGTACCATGCCACTCCTGCTAGCACTATGAAGACTAGGAGGGCCACAGTAGCGGCAGCAACCAAGCGGGCCCGTTGGCGCAACGCCGATTGCTGGGTGAGCTTAGGCCGATTACTGGAAGCGCTAATGGTCACTCGGCCCAAAGGGTCTATAGATGTCGGCGTTGTCTCGCTAGGAGAGTTACTGACTAATTGGCCCAGAGAACGGAAGCCACTGCTGCTCGTTGGCGCAATCACACCTGGTGTGGGTTGGCTGAATCGGGAAGTGGTAGCGCCACTCCCTTCTACAGTATCGTCAGGCACAGCCGTCGAGCCGGTAGGTGGCAATCCTGCACCAGTGGGTGACGGAGTGGTGACCGGCGGTTCGAGTGAAGGCATAGTACCAAGCGGCTCAGATGCTGGTGAAGTTGGCGTAACAGGGTTATCGTCCACACACCCCTCCACACCAAATAACTTGCCCCATCGTTTGTACACACTTCGGCATACAATCATTATACCGGTTATGCTTCAGATGTGTAAACCTGTTATGTTGTATTCGGTGTTTTGGCTTTATTGGGCGATAAAGTAGTCATACTCGTAGACAGTATTTGACACTGGTACGTCCTTGGAGTCGAGCATGACCCCGGTAGTGGTAGTGGTACCGCGATAGAACTGCAACCCGGCAGCCACATTGTTCGACGGACTAATCAGCACCCTCGGTGGGCTACCATAGGTTTTAGCAAAAACAAGCTTGATCAGATCTCCAGCGGCAAGGGCACTAGTGCCGGTCGTCAACGTAATTGTCCCCAGCGTATCGTTGCCGCTCACCGTCACTGTAGCATTCGACCCCGCTGCTGCCTGAACTTGCGCGGTGGTCACACCACTCGTACTGTTCCCGGTTATCACATGCCCATTTACCGTAATGTCACCGCCAAACGTCGCCGGACCGGCCACACCCAAGCTGGCTATGCCGGCCGCACCTGAGATGTTGAGGGTACCCGCCATTAGAGCCCCGCTGATACTGGCAGAGCTAGCAGTAGCTGCACCATTGACAGTGAGGGAACCAACCGTGGCATTGCCGACCACATTCAAGCTGGCAGCATCAGCGGCGCCGGAAACGTTAAGGGTGCCGGCAATGACCGCGCCACTGATTGCGGCGGATGTGGCAGCAAGGGAATCAACATGAGTGGTGCCAGTGGCATGCAAGTCGCCCAAGGTACTGACCCCGTTTACACTGAGGTTGCTGAGCGTAGCAGTACCGGAAACGTTGAGGTCAGATAAGCTGCTAGCACCATCAACGGCAAGGCTTGAGAATACGGCGCTATTGCCATTTTGGAGATAGCTAGCTAGCGACGGTCCATCGTAATAAAACGGGTTCACAAAGACCAGGATCCGTCCGGTACCGGTGCCGTCATAGCTTTGCAAAGCCCGGCCGATCACCTCGCCAACAGCTGTGGCTTTCATACCCACCCCAGAAGTTGACGATGCCGTAATATAATCCCCAGGCGCAATAGCGCCGTTTTCGGTATCAACTTTGGTCATAACCCGGCCATTCAGCGCTACCGGCATGGGGTGGTCTGCAGCATTAACATTGTGTCCCGTAAGGTTACTTTCGTCGCTCGTTGGGTCAATATCGGATACGACACCGATTTCGTTGGCATCATAGGCGCTGGCGGTCTTGGCCACTACAGGAACCTGATACTTGCCGTCCTGACTGGTGGCGTATGTTGCCGTCGGCATCACGACATCACCGGCTGTTACGCTCGGCTGAGAGGGGTACAGCTCGGCAAAGTCGGCGCCAGCGGTACCGCTGCAAGCCACAAACTGGACATTCTCGGACGCGCCGGACGCGCCGGAGTGACAGACCCCGTGAGCAGTGGTCGTACCGGCGATATCAGCTGTCAGAGTTCCGCCGGCTACCCCGCCGGACAAAGTTATGGCGTTTGCCGAGGAATCGATTTGGAGCAAATTATTACTGCTGCCATTCTGAACCTGGAAGGCAGTGGTAGAGGTGGTTGTGATGCTTGCAGTGTTATTAACGCTTAAACTGCCGCTTACTTCAAGACTTTGGCCAACAGTAAGCCCTCCCTGTATGGAGGTATTGCCGCCAATAGACTGATTGCCGTTAACCGCCAACGTGCCCGTTTCGAGACCGCCTGCTTCCAGCTGTTGAGTGTACGCTCCGCCCATATCCAAAACCTGGAAGTCGCTAGCTCCGAAATTCGGCAAGTATACATAGCGGCCTTGCATGGCTATGCTAAAACCGCCCGTGTCAGTGCTAGTAGGGCTGCCAACTTGACTCATAGCACTAATGGTGCTGATATCATATGTCGCAACCGAAGAAGGCGCACCGCCATTGGTGCTTAAAGCCGCATACAAATAGCGGCCCTGGACGACGAGCGCCATGGGCCCGGCGCTGCCTCCAGTGCTAAAGGCCTTGGTTGGCGCCAGACCGCTGGCGGCCGGGTTGCTAACATCGAAAACATCGATGGCGGTGTTGCCGCAGTTAGCCACATAGGCATAACGGCCCTGGACATACACCGAGCGAGGGCCATAGTCCAAATTACAGATAACCTTGCCACTGGCACCACCGCTCAAGTTGAAACTGCCCACTGCAGTGTTGGTGGTCGTATCAATTACTTTCACGAAGGCATTCGCACCATTGTTGGCGGTGGTGGCGTAAACATAGCGACCGGCAACAAACACGCTAAAGGCGTTGAGGCTCAGGGAAATGCCAGTGATCTTAACCGGAGCAGTCGGATTGGAGACGTCGATTACATCAACGCCACTATTGGTAGCCACATAGGCATAATGGCCGGAAACATCGACTGCGTTAGCGGTGTTCGTGGTTGTAACCGTCCCGACAATCGAAGGCGCATTGGGGTTACTCACATCGATCACTTGCATTTTGTTAGCGTTATACTCGGCTGCATAGACATACTTACCGCTGACGGCTATGCCTTGTGGCTTACCGCCGAGGGTCAGAGCAGTGCCGATCAGAACTGGTGAAGCCGGGTTGCTGACATCGTAAATACCTAACTTGCTAAGGTTGAACTCGGCTATATACATATAGCGCCCGTTAGTCACTATATCTTGTGGTGTAGATGAGGAGATGGCAGTAGTGTTTAACGCGCTACTGGGCTGTTGCCCAGCTACATACAGCTGACTAGTGGCGGTGCCGCCAGCACCGACGTCCAGGCGCATATTGGTGGTGTCAGCGGTAAGGAGCGAGATGGCGCTGGAGTTCTGTATCTGGAAAGCAGTGGTGGAATTGACACGATTCTGGAAGACCGTTGCACCGCTATTACTAATAGAAAAGTCATTGGCATAACCGGTCGTGTCATTAAACTGTAAACTGTCTGCCTGAATAACCAGACCTTCGCCCGCAGCATAATCTGCTAAGTAAACATTACCGCCGCCGGTAGCGTGAGAGAGCCAGCCGTCACAAGAGCTATCAAGGCAGACTGAGCTGCCCTGCTGCAACTTGACATTGCCTATGTCCGAGTAAGAATCCCTGGCAGTATAGTCAGTTCCGCTCCAAGTGAAATTAGTACCATTATCCACAGCGCTGGTTACTGCCCCCAGAGTGTTACGATACCACGGCCCTCCTTCACCGACTGTCGAACGATAGATGTAGTAGCCCGTAGCTCCCGGCACCGCACTCCATGTCAAAGTGTTTTGACTGATGCTACCGGATGTGGCAACCGAGAACGGAGAAGCATGTGCAGCGTAGGTTTGACCGCCCGGGAGAATTGCTGCCACCCAGTAATAGTAGGTGCCCGCGGCCAAACTACCTCCACTAGAACTGGAGGTAAGGGTTGGACTAGGAGGCGTAGCTCCTTCAACGTTCAAATTACCGAGCGACATAGCAACTGAATTATCGCTCGTATTAACACTCAGTACCTGGTTACCACCGGCATTCTGCACCTGGAAGGCGGTGGCATTATTGGAAGTGCTCTGTACCAGTACGCTGTTGCCGAAGGTGGCGGTGCCGCCGGCATGGAAGGAGTCATCTACATTCAGTGAGGAAGGGGTGCCAGTGGTAGCCGTATCTACGGCAACATCATCCACGTAGGCTGTGTAGGTGTCGGCGTTGGAATCACCTATCTCTATGGTATTGAAGGAACTCGAGCCGTTGTTTTGGGCGGTGGCATTTATGACCTGGGTGCCGTCCACCGAGACCTGGCTGGTGCCGGTGCCCGCCCCGGTGGTTATGCGCATCTCCAGCAAGTGCCAGGCCCCGGTGCCCAATGCGCCCCCGGTGGCAGCGTCGCTGTCAGTGACGCCATTGAACAGGGCGAGTACGCCACTGCTGCTGCGGTGCAGGGTCCAGAAGTGGCTGGGATCCTGCCAAAAGGTTAGTAGGTCGGCGTTAGACGATGTCTGGTTGCTGATATACATATAGACCCTGATGTAACCCGTGTTCGTGGCGGCGATGGTGGCATCGGCAGCGGCACTGCCGCCGGCCGGGTTGATTTTGGCAGCGTATTTGCCGTCGTGTACTGTGGTGGTATCCGCAGTGATGCTGCCGCTTATCCCCTGGTCCCAGAGGCCGAAGCCGCCGCTTTCGAGGTCGTCGCTAAACAAGCGGTTGCCGAAGCGCGTGCCGACATTAACATCGCCCACTATGTTTAGTTTGGTATTGGCGGTATCGGCTGTTATAAGGTTGGCCCCGGTGGCGTTCTGGACTTGGAAGGCGGTGGTTGAGTTGACTGCATTATTGAACAAAACCGAACTATTCGCAGTGATGTTACCGCTAACCGTTAGGGCGCCGCCAACACTTACACCACTGGCAGTCACGCCGAGATAGGTCGTACCGCCACCATTACTTTGGACTGCTAGCAAGTTGCCCCCAATGGGGGCAGAGGCATCTTGAACAACCAAGCCGCCTTTGCCAGAGGTAAGCACTATCTGCGGCGATGTGGAGGCGTTGTAAGCTTGCTGTAGGGTAACGCCGCTCGGGTTGGTGGTGCAGTTAGCTATCTGGCTGCTGCCATTAAGGCAGATTGCTGTGCTGCCGGCTCCGCCCAATGAGTTGACAATTAATGTGGAATTAAAAGTGGAAGGGACACCAAAAGTAAGGGCGCCGCTACCTGTCGTATCGGCATTAAACAGGGTGGTGGCGCCAAGTGCATTTTGGATACGCACCGCCGCCGCACTATCCGTTCCCGGTTTGAAATTATTAGTGCCAGTAAAAGTTTGGACTCCATTAAGAAGCGCTACGTTGGCAGAAAGTCGTCCGTCAGCTAAGGTACCGCTGGATATATTGGAGGCGTTAAGGTTAGTAAGGTTCAAGCCTGAAAGCGCCGGCAGTATGCCTGTATTGGTGAGCTGCACAAGCTGGTTGTTACCATTGAAGGTATTGCCCTGCAGCGTCACATTAGTACTTAATCGTCCGTCGGCAACCGTCCCGGTTGCAATATTGGAACCGTCTAAACTGGTTAATCCGGAGCCATTGCCCGTAATTGTGCCGGTGCCGGTGTTGACGTTGGCATTGTTGGTAACAACTCCACCGTTGGCATTCAGCTGGCTACTAAAGGTGTTGCTGCCACTAAACGTTTGATTCCCATTGAGGAGGGCCACGTTGACACTTAGGCGCGCATCGGCCAGGGTGCCGCTATTGATGTTAGAAGCATTTTGATAGAAAGCCGGCAGTTGGCCAGCCAACTCTGCAGCATTGACGTTTGTCAACCCCGAGCCACTGCCACTGGCAGTCCCTGTAACCTGGAGGTTGCCCCCAATGGTCACTGTTGTAGCCCCGGCGTCTTGGGTAATTATGGAGTTGCCGATTACGTTAGCGCTGTTATAAATAGGAACCGTAAATTGCGTACCACCGCTGGTTGTTACTCCGCTACCGCCGCCCGTACAGTTTGCCAGCTCAACTAAACAAACCGTACCACTGGCATTAGGAAGGGTAATAGTATTAGTAGCAGTGGGAGCAGCAAACCCTAAACGGGTACTAAAAATACCATTTGTGTCGCTAAGAACCGTATTGGCACCTTGCAGCGCTAGGTTCTGGCCACCGCTGTCGATCGTGAGACCGGCACTTCCGGGACGGGCGGATAGGCTAGAAACCGACAACCCCGCAAAGCTCGGGGCTGAATTAGGTGCAATATCCTGAGGCAAACCAATCGTAACACTCCCGGTGCCGGCCGAAAGGTTAACCTGATTAGCTGTCCCCTGTAAACTCAGGACTCCGGTATTACTTAACCGGTTGCCTGCAAGCGCTAGGCCGGAGCCCGCATTAATGTTGTTAGCGACCGCTAAGCTGCTCGTGAGGCTCGTGACATCAGTGCCAGTGGCAAGGTTCTCATAACTGGTTCCGTTATAGTAATACAGCTGCTTGTCTTGGTTATTAAGATAGAACTGGCCAAGCAATGGGTTGGCAGGCGTGTTAGTAGGGGCCAGGACGAAGGAATTATTAAGACGTAATTGGCCATTAATGCTGAGTTGGGAGGCCTGGCCAATAAGTAAATCTTCGCTGCGCAACTGGTCCAATGGCACGTTAGTAATGACGTAATTACGATTCGTGCTTGATGTAAGGAGGTGGTGAGACCGGCTATAACTTAGATACCAGACAACCAGAGCAAGTACTGCCAAAACCAGCCCAGCTACCGCCACTGTAGCAACAAAACGGGCGCGTTTGTTAACGGCTGCTTGCCGAGAAAGTTGGGAACGGTTGCTTGACACCCCAACCGCTACCCTATTTGATGCTGGCTGGGGGTTGGGTGTCGTGCTATCAACTACCTGTCCTAGAGCATGGACCCCTATTGGGGCAGAAGCATTAGCGCCGGGCACCAGCGGCGGCGCTTGCGGTGCGATTGCTGACTGCGACACCGAGGGAGCAGCTGGCCCTGGAGTAGTCGGTATATGGGCGGCGTTATCGTCCCGATATACCATGCTGGCTACCATTTGTCATCTGCACACACTTCCACATACTACCATTATACCGGTTATGCTTCAGATGTGTAAACCTGGAGTTATGAAAACGAAGCTATAGTAACAGTCGGCACATCATACGTTGGCAAATAGTGTGGCTACATTGTCGTGGACCCGGAGTAAACCGCTATCAATTTCGATCAATACCGAGTTGATCCCGGTGTCGACGCTCACCCGCCCCCCCTGCAGTAATGTAAAGAAGTTGATGTGGCCATATAGCACGTCGAAGGGGCCCGTCTTGTTAGTGGCTGATAACGAGATAGCGGTGCCATCAAAGAACGTTTCGTACGGTGAAAATACCTTTACTTTGAGGCGTTTCTGCTCATCCATGGCAGTTCAAATAAGAATTTCCTCTAACCCGGATAGCGTTTCCGCCAGCGGTACATGTTGCCCCGGCCGACCAGTCAATTTTGACGACACAAAGAAATCCTGGCTAAAGAATTGAATCAACTTTTTAGCCTTCTGGTAATCAACCCGGTCGGTTAAACTGAGCTCGCTTTCACCAATGATGGCGATGATACTCTTCAAGCTATCATACTTCTGCAAGATGGCCTGGACAGTAGTTGCCAACAGGTAATGGCGGTCGCCGACTACATCCGGGGTTAGCAGCGAGGAGGTAGTGTGGATAAGGTCTACAGCTGGGCGGATGCCGGATTCCGCCACCTGGCGGCTGAGTACAATTACCGAATCAAGCTGCTCTTGGATTTCCTCAACCGCCGGGTCGCTTAAGTCATCAGCTGGAATATAGATCGTTTGCACGCTGGTAATCGAGCCATTCTCATTGGAGTACAGGCGGTCTTCCAGTTGCTTTAAGTCAGAAAATAACGTCGCCTGATAACCCCCTTCGCTTGGGATTTGGCCCAAGCTGGTTGCCAACTCATTGCCGGCCTGTAAGTAACGATAGATGTTGTCAACAAAGAACAAAATATCGCGCTTTTCGGTGTCACGAAAGTACTCAGCTAGCGTAACCGATGCTAAACCAACCTTAGCGCGTAATGTCGCCATTTCATTCATTTGGCCGTAAAACATTACTGATTTATCCAATAATTTACTGTCTTTGAGTGTCTGGTACAGCTCATGGCCTTCCCGGATCCGCTCGCCGATACCGGTGAAAAAAGCCAGGTTCTTACCTTCATGGGCAATATTATTAATGAGTTCTACCATCAGAACCGTCTTGCCGACACCGGCGCCACCAATAATGCCGATCTTGCGCCCTTTCACAAAGGGGGTAAAGAAATCAATAACTTTAACGCCGGTCTCCAAGATTTCCGGCTTAAAGGGAGTGGTAGTGGTCTTTGGTGCTGCGGGCGTATAGATTGATTTGCGCGGCAGCTTATCTAAACCCGCCAATTTATCAACTGGCTCACCTAAGGCATTAAACATCCGCCCCAGAGCCGCCTCTCCTACGGGCACAGTCAGGGTACTGCCGACGGGCTCCACCACTGCTCCTCGCACTGCCTGGGCAACAGGACCTAGATTAATACATACGACACGGGAGGACTTATTGATAGCATGGACCTCAAAAAGGGTTTCAGGATGGTTCTTAAGGCGTAGCAGATCACGAGGAGCTGGCCGGTCACCGGTCCACACCAGTTCCGTAGTCAGGGAATCTATCGACCGAATGTGGCCGTAACCTTTAGTGACCATATGGTTTATTGTGGCATAAAACCCTTATGCTATCCAGCATTGATGCCATCATGCCGGTGCGCCAGTAAACTACTAAGGACTTCTTTGGTGCGAGCATCATTAGCCGCTCGCTGGCTGCGGTGTAGCTCTAGCCCCAAGTCGTTTTTAAGGTCTCCCGCCTTGGATTTGGCGGCATACATGGCATTGAAACGGCTGGCATACTGGGCGAGCCGTGACTCCAGTACCACTTGGCCCAACGCGATTTCGACCATTACCGACTCCATAAAAGCAATGATCTCTTTAGCCGATGGCTCTAATACATAGGTGGAGCTCGCAATCACGTCATCAGAGTCGGTAATGGTCGACCCCAAGGTCTGGACCGCTGAAAACAAGTCGATACGCGCAACCTCTTGGTGCATTAAGGAAACATAGGTTTGGTAGTACACCGTGGCTTGGTTATAAGAACCTAGGAGCTTGGCCAGGCTGCGCACATTCTCCCCTTTTCCCAGGTCGGGAGTGGTATACACCTTGAGCGGCCGGATATTGCGCTGGGCCAATAGCGATGCCCCATGGGTGCCAATAAGGTATAAATCTACCTCCGTGCCACGGGAGTGCTGCAGCATGGTATGGATAATTCGCTCATCGATGTCACCACTCAAGCCACCGTCTGACGTAATCACCACTACCGCCACGCGGCCATTATGTTGAATGCTGAGGGTCGAAGCATCCTTAGTATCGGCCCGCAACTGCTGGTAGATAGCCCAAAGCGCATTAAAAAAAGTCGTGGAAGACAGTACTTTATCGTGTATCTGCGCAATATGGATACTGGCAATCGCCTCAAACACTGACGTAAGGTTCTCAATCGTTCGCAGCTGGTCAAAATCCTGCTTGATACTGCTAGGCCGCTTCATCGGACTACCTGGATAACTACTTTGGCCAATAGTTCCTGTACCAACGCTGCCGGATCACCGTCCGGGGTTAGCTCACTACTGCGCTGCGCTGCTTCTTGCTTCAATAATATAATGTTCAGCGAGTTGCGGCCACCGCCAGCCAGCACTGTCGCCAACATCAGGAATTGGGTATTAATATCGTAGAGCTCTTGGGGTGTCTGCTTAAAGATTTCATAGATTTGACGGCCAAGCTCAAGGTCGACACGAGCGGCTGGTGCAAGCTCCGAACCAAATTGGGCAAACTCCGCAGCTTGACGATAGTCCGATAGCTTGCGGAAAAGCTGCCCCGTCACCTCTTTCCATGCGAGATCCTGCACCAGCCCCCCGATCCGCGACACACTTAAGCCAACATTCACTGCCGGGCGTATGCCTTTACGCAAAGATTGCAAGTCAAACACAATCTGGCCATCAGTAATCGACATAATGCTCGTTGAGAGGTAGGTAGTAATGTCATCATTAGGCGTTGAAATAACCGGAATAGCGCTAAAGGTGCCGCCACCGTCCCTAAGTCTCCCGGCCCGTTCTAAGAGGGAGGAGTGGGTATAGAACATGTCCCCAGGGTAAGACTCCCGGCCTGGGGAGACGCCGGCAAGCAGGCTAAGCTCCCGGTAGACTTTGGCGTGGTTACTGAGGTCATCATAAATGACTACAACATTCTTGCCCGCTTTCCATAAGTGTTCCCCCATAGCGCAGGCGGCATAGGGGGCTAAGTAGGATTGGCTGAGAGAGTCGAAGCTTGAAGCCACCACTACTATTGTCTGTTTGATAATGCCATTGGCATTCAGCTCGCTGATCAAAACGTCAACGTCAACTTGGCGCTTTGCAATTAAGACGTAAATGGTAACTTGGCCAGCCTTGGCCTGGCTATGTGCCAGTTGGCGCAGAAAGGTACTTTTACCAGACTTGCTGTCGCCCAAGATTGCAATACGCTGACCCAACACAATCGGAAATAAGCCGTCAACTATAGCCACGCCGCTAACCAACTGGTCGCTTAAGGCTTCGCGCTCGATGATAGCCGGTGCCGTAGCAAAAACTTCGGCCTTGGCGGTAGTAGCTATTGCACCCTTGCCATCCAAAGGCTCCCCGAGAGCATTGACCACCCGGCCGATTAAGGCCTCTCCCACCCCTAATTCAAGGACTTCATTCTCCAGCACTGCCAAGGTGCCAAGAATCGCCACCTCGTTTGTAAAGGTCAATACCTCTACCATGGTGTCCCGGATAGCTCGAATGAGCCCACGGCCGCCATTTTCAAACAACACTACGCCGCTAACGCTGGCACCTTCGAGCCCGCGAATGATGACCAGCAGATCCTGAACTGACACTACTTCGCCCGTCGGTTTTTCTGCTTCTACTAATTTGGCAAATGTTTGGTTCTTAAACACGGTCAAGTACCTGGGTAAATTTTGCCTGGTTCGCCAATAACGCGCTGCGGAAAGAGCAGTCGAAGATCCGGCTGGTGCCGCGGATGACTATACCGCCACCAATCTCAGGATCGACATGAAAATTCACCAGCACCTGGGAGTGCACATTCACACGCAGCCAATCGGTTAACTCTTGCTTCAACGCCACCGGTGGCGGAGCGGCCATTACTAGAGTGACTGTGGCGGATGTTGCAGCTACCTGCTCTAACTTCTCGCGCAGTTCTTCAATCGCGATACTCTGGTTGCGCTGGGCTTCAGGCAAGATTGCGAGCAGCGCCACCGCCTCTCCGGAGAGCTCCATTGCCTCAGCCTTGCGTCCGCGGGCTAGCTGCTCCAGCCTTCTGCTGTATTGATGCAGCTCTTCCGCTCCAGCCAATACCTGGTCAACTGAGTATACCGCGGTAGGAAGTTTAGGCGGCATTGGCTAGATCCTTCTTTAAGTCGGCCTTGTGGCGCTCTAGACTCTCAAGCAACCAGCTGCGTTGGGCGCCTAAATCCGCGCCTTGGCCCAAGCTTTCAACAATATAAGCCACGGCCGCCTCGCCGAGCCGTTGGTCTACGCGCTCCAAGAGCTGTTGCCGGCGTTGAGATACTTGAGCCTCAAGATCATTCTGCAAGGCTTTTTGGCGCTCCAACGTTTCACGCTGTACCTGGCCCAAATTTTCTATAGCTGACTGGCGGGCCGCCTCGATGCCTTTTTTATATTCCTTCAGTTCGCGCTCAACAATGTCGGTAGTTAGCTTCACGATCAGGGCGTTAAGATGGCTGGATGTGGCTTCCAGATCCTGGCCAAACTGAGCCGTGGCCTTTTCCACGGCTGTCTCAAAGGCAGCCGTGGCACGCTGCTCCAAACGTTCACGTACCTCGAGCGGCAGTGTAGGGGCAGAGGAAGCTTCAGGCATAGGCTTAACCGGAGGCTTGGGGCGGCGCCCCACTAACACGCCAATAAGCACTGTGTTCACCAGCAGAACCCCGATTCCAGTTACTACATATATATCCATACTCATTCCTCCTTAAAGCCGTAATACCATATAAGCGCTGGCTATAGCCACACCTAAAATTGTCATTGATGCTGCTACCGCCTGGAAGGTGCCGCGGTAAATATTAGATGCAGCCAAGGGGTTACGGCCCAATGATACAATTGACCCTCGGACAGCTGCGAACATGAGGAAGGCGACAATTGCCAAGGCTGCAAAAATGATTGCCAGTACAATAGCCAGCTGAGCCACCGAAACAGTCTTACCGGTTACCGATTGGGCAAAATCCTGAACAAAGGCTGGCACTGCTCCTTTTGCTGGTACTGTATAGTATGCCACCTGAACCACTACCGGTACCGCGCCAATATGAGCTACCTGGCTCGCCCCGTTCGTCGTTTTTACCGTAGTCGCGGAAATGGCCCCTGAGCCGTCAAAGTCGCGTTGGGCTATACCGATCACTTTCGCGCTGGTTAATGCTTTCATACCCACGCCTCGGATCGCAGAAGGGGCGATTTGGTCCCCTGCCTTAATGGGGCCGCTGAGATCCGACACAAAGACTTGGGCACTGCCGCTGGTTGCTACCTGTACCGTATTGGAGATGTTGTTAACCGACAACGAAGCAGCATTGGTGCCCACGACTACCCCGTAAAGGCCATTGGCATTAAGGGTGTCGGTGGCAGTAACTGTATTCTGAGAGGCTTCTAACGTTACCATGGCGCCTGGGGCCAGGTTGCCATCCGGCTTATACCCTTGGCTGATCGCCGCCGACTGTGCCCCAAAGCTCATCAAGCTCGTCGTCACCACTAAGACAAGTAGAAGAACCGTGCCTCTGCACACCACTATAGCCCGGATTTTCCGGGCTATCCCCAAGGCTCTCACCTGCATGTAGGTATAATGAGGCATAATTATTCACATTATACCAGTTACGCTTGGGAGAACCAGAAGAAATTTCTGGCTATTCCCGGCGGAAAAATTCAGGATTGATCAGTGGCGCGTCGCCATCGGCCGCTTCACCCGCCGGGCCACCTGTCGCATATCATCGTAACGATCAAATTCGTCGGCAATCTCCCGGTCGATTATCTCTTCAAGCACGTCTTCGATCGTCACGATGCCTTGGATTTCGGCAAACTCATCAATAACTACGAATAAGTGGTTGCGGGTTTTCAGGAAGGCGTTCAGTGTCTCGTCGAGGTTGTCGTCAAGGTTGACGAACAGTACTTTCGGACGCGCCAGCTGACCGGCTGTTTTTTTGCCGGGCACCACGCCGATCAAGTCCTTGACGTAGAGAATGCTAACAACCTCGTTGGGTTTATCGTGGGTGTACACCGGAATGCGGGAAAAACCGCTCCCCTTCAGCCGGCGGATAGCAGATTCGCCTAAAACTAGATCTGAAGGCACCATTTCGGCTACGCTTCGCGGCGTCATAATTTGTTTGATGGTGCGGTCACCAAAGGTCAACGCCCCCCGCACAATCCGCGCCTCGTCCTTATCCACGCCGCTGCCAACATAGTGACGATGATCCTCCACTAGTCGTGTGAGCTCCGACTTGCTATAGACCGTAGGGAGCTCGTCACCCAAAGCCCAATCGAGGACGTAGGCTACCGGAGCACAAATGGGGTAAAGCACAAACATGACAACCCGTACGATGCTAGCCAGTTGAGCCCCCAACCGCAACGCGTACCGCGCCAGAATTGCTTGGGGAATAATTTCGCCAAAAATAGTAATGAGGACGGTGGTGAGGATCCCTGCAATCACCCCGTGATAGACCGAATTCAATACCAGTGTCAATGCCGAAATGACCGCCACATTACCGGTGAGCAGGGTGACCAAAAGAAGGTTGCCGCGGTGGCGAATAGCGTACACCTTTTGGGCGTTAACGTCACCAAGATCCGCCTTGCGTTTGAGCTCATAGGTATCGAGGCTCATTAACCCCAGGTTGAGCCCTGAGAACAGGGCCGCTAGCACAATCAGTGCTATTGCAACCACAACCAGTATCATGACTCCATTGTACCGGAGAGGCGGGCGCTTCACAACGCGCGTCGTCGCTGACGCAACTTTAGCAATTAGCACAAAGCGGCTTTTGTGCGTTCCCAAGTGCCAAGTCGCCTGCTGCGAGCCGACCGTCACCGCAACAAACTGCCTGCGGCCACAGATTTCCGCCAATACGGCCAACGCTCAGACGTAATCGATCAGCTATTATGGCTCTCATTAAGTGAGGAGGTTAGATATATGGCACGAGGATGGCATGGTAATTCCGCCGGGCACGCTAAGGCTGGGCAACTTGGAGGTCGCAAGTCGGCCGAAAATCGGCGACGGCGAAGTCAGTTCGGCGAACAGTTAGTCGGGTCAGCCGAACAGCTGCCTAAGCAACCAGCAGGTAGTGAAAGGCAGGATCAGGCCCGACCGAGCTAGCGGTCGGGTAAGCTGGTGGCGGCCACCGGACTTGGCGGAGCCTCCAGCATATAGCCCACGCCGTGCACCGTGGTGATGAGGGGAGTGTTGAATGGGCGGTCAATTTTATCGCGCAGATATTTAACATGAACATCAACCGCATTCGTCCATAGACTGTCGCCCGCATCCCAGACGTGGTCGACAATCATCGCTCGGGTAACCACGATGCCGGCATTATGCATTAAATACTCAAGCAAGGCATACTCTTTACGCCTGAGCTTAATTGGCACCTCGCCGCGGTTCACCCGCCGGGTAGCAATGTCGATGGTTAAATCACCTACGGACAGGCGACTGGTGCGGGCGGCTTGGGGCTGGCGGCGCACTAGCACCCGCAGTCGGGCACGCAGTTCCTCTAAGCTAAACGGCTTAGTTAGGTAGTCGTCGGCTCCGGCGTCGAGAGCCAAGACTTTATCATTAACACCCGCCCGAGCTGTCAACACTATCAGTGGCGATACAATCTGGCGCTGGCGCAAACGTTGGCAAACCGTTACTCCCAACATATCCGGCAACATTAAATCTAATATTATCGCGTCGTAATTGCCGACTTCGGCCTCGTGCAGCCCTTCAGACCCAGTGGCAACGGCGTCAATTATGTAGGATTCATGCAGGCAGCGGCGCAAGCACGCCACCATTTCGGCATCATCCTCAATAAGCAATAGTTTCATGCTCAAACCTCATTATTGTTATGACTACATTGATCAATAGCTTCTACTCTACCGACCAAATATTAAATAAAGATGAAATTTTGCTGAGAAAATTATTTTGTAGCCAAGTACTTCCGAATACTGGCAGCGGTTTGACGCACCGCAGTCGGCAAATCATCGTTCACAATCACCACATCGGACTGGGCTTGGCCTTGGCGTAGCTCCTCCTCGGCTCGTACCAGTCGCTTTTGAATGGCCTCGGGCGTGTCTGCACCCCGCTTACGCAAGCGCTCAGCCAAGACCGCCAGCTGCTCGGGCACGTTCCGGCCCGGCGTGACCATAAACATCAGGCAGGCATCGGGATGCAGGCGCTTAATCTGGGCGGCTCCCTGGATCTCGATTTCCAGGAGTACCGGATCATCGCTTGGCGGCAGAGTGCCATAAAGATTACCATTGTACTCCGCCCACTCCAACAGCTCTCCGTTGCCCGCCCGCCGCTCAAATTCGGTACGGCCAACAAAAGTATATTTTCCCGGCACGTCATTGGGGCGCTGCGCCCGCGTCGTCAGCGACGATCCCATCCGCAACTCCGGAATTGCCTTCAACACTTCAGCTACTACGGTGTTTTTGCCAACACCCGACGGACCGGAAAGTACGACGATCTTCATAGGCGCATTATACCTACCCGACACCGTCGCCCAAAATCGATACACACATTTGAGCACTCCAGTACACGGATCTGTGTATCGATTTTACAAACAAGTATTGGCCTATGTGGTATACAATCGAGACGTATGATGAAACCAACCTCTAAAACTTACGTTGCCTATGCCCTTCTCGGCTGTTGCACATTGGTGCTGATTTGCTTTGCTTTGCTGCCGTCCGGCTTACTGGCCAACGACGGACTCAGTTACTATGGCGTCCACTGGATCAGCGTCTTGCCCTACATCAGTGCCCTCGCGCTGTACGCCGTGGCCCTCCTCTATGCCACGCGCCTGCTGGCCATCCAATACGCAAAGCCCGAGGTCGAAAAAGCCGGTCTCGTTATGAACTTGTGCCTCGCCCTCCTGGCCGTAACCCCTTACACCTTAAACGCCCCCATCCACGCCGCCCATGATACCTTCGGCTCCGCGCTATTTTGCACCCAGCTGATTGTGGCCCTGTGGCTCACTACCCGCCGGCGTAGTCGCGGCGACATCTTGCTGGTTCTCCTCCTGCTGGTGGCGGGCATAGCAGCCTTCTTCTCCCTGTTTGACATTTGGAGCCTCGAAGTCGCTGGCCAACTCGTCTACCAATTCACCTTTGTGGGCATTTTATGGCGCTACATCGAGGAGTCGGCGCGGGTGCGGGAACGGTCGCAAGCGAGCAGGGCGTGAAGTTACGCTTCCTCGATGGGTTGCGTGGCCTCGCGGCGCTTATCGTCGTTATCGACCACTTTGCCATCGGCTGGTTCCAGGCCGCTACTGACGGTAGCATCCACCTCACCCATGGGGCCTTTGAATCCGCCGCTGAAACCACGCCCTTGCACCTTTTTGTATCCGGCAATTTTTCCGTTTGCGTCTTTTTTATCCTCAGCGGAATTGTCCTCAGTGCCAAGTTCTTTCGTAGCGGCGAGAAAAGCTTCGTGATTGCCAGCGCCATAAAGCGCTACCCCCGCCTAATGCTCCCGGTACTCGGATGTGTGCTACTGGCATTCTTCTTGATGGTGACGCACGTTTTTTACAACGCCCAAGCCGCCAGCCTCACCGGCAGCACTTGGCTGGGGAGCTTTTGGCAATTTAACCCCAACTTTTTCGATGCGCTCTATCAGGGCGTTATCGGCACCTTCGTCAAAGGCTCCAGCGACTACAATACCGTCCTCTGGACGATGAAAACCGAGCTGATCGGGTCCTTCCTGGTCTTTGGCCTCCTGCTGGTAGCCGGGAAATTTCGCTATCGCTACCTGGTATACCTTGTGCTCGGCCTGCTGCTCATCAAAACCTATTATGTTGCGTTTGTACTTGGCATTGCCCTCAGCGACGCCTACTTCCGGAACGGCACCGCTTCCCGCGCCCGCATGCATTGGGGCTTGTGGGTACCCCTGGTCCTGGCAAGTGTCTTCTTGGCCAGCTGCCCCGTCGGCACTCTCGATGGCACGCTCTTCCACTACGCCCAGGGACACATGCCGCTGGCGCTCTCCGTCACGATTACCAGCCATATTTTTGGGGCCTTCGGGTTAATCGTCGCCATCTTGTACGCGCCGGCTCTCCAATACTTTCTTATCAAGAAGCCTCTCCTGTATTTGGGTAAGATCTCCTTTGCGCTCTACCTCACCCACCTCTACGTTATAGGGTCGTTCTCCAGCTACCTGTTTGCCCGCATCGCCCCCGGGGTCGGCTATCGTATCGGCTTTTTCCTCATGCTCATCCCCTCCGCCGCGCTGATTTGGCTCGCCGCCCATTACTTTGACCGCTTCGTCGATGAGCCGGCCATCCGCTTGTCGAGCCGGATATACCGCCGCTTTTTCCAAACCAACGTCGAACGTTCTGCACCAATTACTGCTAAGTCGCGCACGGCCTAAATGAAGCAATTTTTCGGCCACTTTTTCAAAGACCGGGGTGGCAAAGTTGTTATCGGTCAGGCCGCCAACCCGCCGTTATTGGCGTGGTTCATATTATCGATTATTAATTATTTTGCTCATTCGGCCAGTATCGCCTGGCTGGCTATCGCTTTTTTGTTCACGTGGGCGTTTTTAGAGCTTTACCAAGGCGTAAACTACTTCCGCCGACTGCTCGGTTTGATTGTCTTTGTGAGCTTACTCGTAACCCACTTTACCTAAAAACGACTATGCGCCCGGCCCTGCATACGGCGCTACCGGCAACGGTTGGTTGCAGTTGGAGCTAACCGATTGCCCACTAAACCGATCACCAATCCAATCAATTACTTGGGCCGCACTCTTGTCTGGGATGTCCTGGTGCGCCACTTGCTCTAGCCACAGCGTCGAAGGATCCGTCCCGTCCCCACTGGCCTGCTTAATATACAGGGCGGTAGTATTAGGGAGGACGACTTGGTCGGCCTTACTCTCCACAATCATAAGGGGATGGCCGAGTCCCAACTGGGGCGCCGATTGCGCCTGCGCCATGGCTCGCCACGCCGGGACATCAACGGGATTCTTGGCGAAAAATGTTTGCCCCAGTACCGTGCGCGCCAGTCCTTCGATCGTCGCCGGCAAAATGCACTGGTCGGCAATCGTCGGGTACGTCCTGAGCCCGAGTGGCGTCAAAATGTCGGCGGGATGCAGCGCTGGGTTGGCCGCTGGCCAGGAGGTCCCCACCAACGGCCCAATCACCCAGTCGGCTATGGTGCCGTATTGCTCATTGAGCAAGGGGACCAGCTCGGCTGCCGGCGCCGAAGCCACCGTGCCCGCCAGTCGCAACTCCGGAGCGTAACTAGCTGCCTGATTGGCCGTAAATAGCGCTGAGTTACCACCTTGCGAGTGTCCCCATACCGCCACATCGGCACTCGCGCCGGTCAGCTGGCGGGCCGCCCGAATGCTGTTGAGCACATCGCGGGCCTCATCGCCCCCAACCAGATAGCCTTGGTCACCTGGCGTGCCAAAACCGGCGTAGTCGGTGGCTGTCACGACCCAGCCTTTTTGCATCATGGCCGCGAGGCCCGGCATGGTGCCGGGTGGGTTACTCGTTCGTGAAGGCGCACACTGATCGCCCAACCCCAGCGTGCCGTGTGCCCACGCCACCACCGGCTTCCCCGCTGCCAGCTGATTCGGAATATACACTACGCCAGAAGAAAACGTATAGCTGCCATCGCCTCGCTGCGTCCGGTACAACATCCGCACACCATGGCCTCCCGGCACGCTCGACTCCAGCAGCTCATGCCGCACGACCTCCCCCGGTGTGCCAGTGGTGCGCAAGCCGGACGTCACATAAAATGGCGCCAGGTGGGCTTGCAGTCGGTCGGACCGAATTTTAATAACCGCCCCGAGCACAATTACAATCCCAATCAGAGCCACTAGCCCCAGCAGGCCGAAACGAATCCAACGATGCCGCCCTAAAAACGATCGGTGGGCAGGTTGCTTACGAGCGCCTTTCATAATTGCAGTCTAGCATGCAACCCATAAAGCTGTGCTTGCGCTATTTTTTACGACCACTCCTGGCGCTCATCACCACAACGGCCACAATAATTATGGCAGCCAAAGCATAAATCCCCACCAGCTTCAATCCGTTTGCCAGAATGCTACTCGCACCAACCGCAGCCCCGCCCGCCGAACCCTCTGTATTCACCGGCACCTTATAGTTGAGGTTGAACGCGTGAAAATCTGATCCCGGCTTAGGTTGGCCCGCAATATTGACGGTATAGGTACCGAGCTGGGGGAAAATCACCGGTACGGTAGTCACATTTTTGTCGGCGTCTTTACCCGTAAAAATGGCTTGCTTGAGTATCGTTTTACCATTGCCCGTCACCGTCACCGCGCAATTGCAGCGTGAGCCCAAAAACTGATTGGTGTCATCAAAAACCGAGAAGTCTAGCTGGGTCGGATTGTGCGTCGGCGGGTTGTCATCCGGGTCGGTGTGCAGCAACACCCGAATCGGCCCATCCGAGGCATAGGTATGAGCCAGGCTGACGGCAGGCAGCCACAATAGTCCCACCAGTAACCCCCACGCTACATATCCAGGTTTCTTCAGGACTGCCTTACTTCGCCATGGCTAGGTTTTCTTCTACCCACTCGACCATTTGGGTAGGGTTGAGCGAGGATTTGAGCATAAAAGCATCAGCGCCTAAGGCGTAGGCGGGTTTTACATCGGTATCGACGTTTGAAAATACCAGAATTTTGGGGCGTCTCGCTGCTGGCATTTCTCGCAGAACATCCAGTCCCGACATCTTGGGCATCAACAAATCAAGCAAGATAATATCAACTGTATCCTCTTTGAGTATCGCCATGGCTTCGCTGCCATTGGTCGCCGAAAGCACTCTATGTCCTCGCTTCGTTAAGGCGTAGGTATACGCCTTGTTAAGGCTCTCAACATCTTCAACCACTAAGACTTTGGCCATAGCTTGCCTCTGATAATCTTGTCCGCTTATGCTCTTTAGGTATTTTAACAGAAAAGCTACTACCCTTTCCCGGGGTTGAGGTAACACTGACGCTCCCACCATGCAGGTCGGCCATTCGTTTTACCAGATACAATCCGAGTCCCGTACCTTCGGTGTCGAGGGTATTAGTCGCACGCATAAACTTGCCGAAGATAGTGGCCTGCTCGGCCTTAGGAATCCCGACACCCGAATCCTTAACTTCAATGACGATATCCGAGCCACTCGATTTGAATACCAATGTGATATTCCCGCCTGCTGGTGTATATTTGCTGGCGTTGCTTAAAAGGTTGTCCAGTACGACATGTATTTTTTCGGCATCTACCCGGGCAATCAGATGGCGGGGTGTCGTAAGTTTTAGCCGTTGACGACGTTCGTCAAAAACCGACTGCAGATTTTGCGCCACCTCCGTGGCTAACGCCACCAGGTCTGTCGGTGTCAGAACGATGTGGCTCTGCCCCGAATCGGCTTGGATGGTGGTTAGCATCTGGTCGGTTATGGTGAGCAAGCGTTGGTTATTGCGATATATTTCACGTACAAACTCCTGCTGGCGCGGATTTAAGGCGGCGCCCTCATAATTTTCCTTCAAAAAGGTAGCGTATGCCTGAACGGCGGTGGCGGGGGTGCGAAGCTGGTGGGAGGCCAATGCCACGAATTCGGTTTTGGCTTGATCAACCTGGATAATAATCTTGGCCACCGATCGAGCAATCAAAATCGCCATTGTCCCCAAGATGACGGTCAGTAACATGGTCACCATCAACAATGCGTTTTGGATGGAGCGTGACCCGGCCCCGAGTACTGCCGAGAAGTCGTCCTCTACCATCGTCAACCTGGAGTCAGCCGAGTAGGCTTGCCGGGTCAGGGCTACCAGCTTAGCATTTCTGTTACTTACCTGAGCCGGATCGGTAGTATCAATAGGACTCGTAATAACACTGTGCATGGTTTGGCCCACGCTAACCAGCCCTGCTATGTCGGCGTCTCCTTGCGTCCAGTCATGGATCGCAGTATTCATATAACTAACCCAATGAAAATCGCGATACAAAAAAATCAGATTATCGACATCAGCCGGACTATTGCCGCCCTGAATAAAGCCGTGCCGTGCGACTTCATAGTTCGGAGCCGGTTTTGCCAGCTCCAGTCGAGCCTGCTTATCGCCTTCGTTAACTTTCAGAAATGTTTGAAACTTTTGGTAGTCAGCCTCATCGCCTGAATTGGCATAGGTTACCAAACTCAGCGCGGCATCTTTTTGGGCTTTGGACCACAAGCCCTCGCCCCCAACGTAGGCCCGAATGCTCGACATGACCTTCAAGCCAAACCAAAAATTCACCACGCCGAAGAGCAGAACGAGCAGGATAACGGCAATAATCACATTAAATTTATTTTGGACCGTGTGTTCCCGCAGCCAGTTCATGGCTACCAATTATATACCGGGCGGGAAATGGTAGGTAGTTACAAACCTCTAGGCGCTGTTGTATGCCTAGAGGGACTTTACTTCACTACTACCGTTCCAATCGCACCGGTCGGGGCTAAAGCGTCATGATAGGTATATGAGCCAGGGGTATCAAAAACAAAGCTATAGCTGTCGTTAGGGTTTAACGAGTCAACTGAGCTAAAATGGATTGAACCTAAGGAAGCAATTTGATGAGGCCTAGAGTCGGTGTTTACCCACACTACCGCTTGGCCTTTTTTAACCGAAATGGTGGCCGGACTAAAGCCCATTCCACTGATGCTCACTGCAGCCGGAGGAATAGCGGCCGGTGCAGTGGCAATGGTTGCCCGAGAGCTGGGCTTAATAGCCAAGTAGGCGACGGCGACAACCGCCATGACAACAAGCAAGATACTAATACCGACAACTAAGGCCTTGGTAGCGAGCGGTGTAGAATGCTCCGACCCAGTAGGTGGGGTCGGTCCGGATTGGTTAGGTTGGGTGGGGTCGGTCATGTTGTTCTCCAAGTTTGTCATTACAGCTTAATGTTCTCAGTTGCCAAACCAGCCGGGAATGCCCAGCTATAGGATTGGGACTTATAGCCACTAGCGCTGTAGTAATAGTTATGTTTGGTATTTGCAGAAATGCCGGTTAGGACATACTGGCCAAGGGAGTTGGTGTAGGATGAGGCCGCCCCCGTCTTGGTGCCACGAATGCCAGTATGGACATAGGCTCCAACAATGGGCTGCCCGTTTGCAGCGCTGCTCACCACTCCGATGACGGTAACGGCTGTGGGCTGGGCTGGCGTGCTGGCTGTGACGACATTACTCAAAGCGGAATGATTGCCCTCAGCATCAATGGCATCCACGGTATAGAGATAGGTAGAAGAGGCGTTTAGCCCACTGTCGCCATAAGAAGTTGAGGTAACGATAGCAATCGGCGTGGTAGAGCCGTTACGAAAGATGCGATAGCCGGTGACGCCGACATTGTCGGTTGAGGCTGTCCAGCTCAAGTTGATTTGGGAGCTGGAAACGGCAACGGCGGCGAGGCTAGTCGGAGCTGATGGCGGGATTGTGTCGGAAGTCTGGAGTAAAGTAGTTACGAGGATGATGTTTGAGGAGCTGGCAATGTTGCCAGCTGCATCGTAGGCCCGAACGCCATAGGAATAGGCGGTGTTGGGAGTCAATCCTGAGTTAGTCAAGGTTAAAGTAGACGCGCCTACATTCCCTACTGCAACCCAATTGCTCCAGTTGCCGTCTCCTCGCCAAATCCGATAGCCGGCAACGCCAACATTGTCAGTCGAGGCACTCCACGCAAGCGAGACGCTATTGGTTCCAATAACGGTTGCGTGAAGATTAGTTGCAGCCGTTGGCGGAGTGGTGTCGGAGCTGGAAGAAGTGGCAACGCTGATCGGCGAAGAAGCGTTAGAACCGTTGGCGGCATTGTCATAGGCGCTTACAGCATAGTAGTAAGTGGTGGAAGCCGAGAGGCCCGTATCGGCATAGGCAGTCGTTGGGGGCGACGCGATTAACGAAAGGTTAGTGGCCGTGGTACCCCTATAGAGATGGTAGCCAGCGAGCCCGGATCCGCCGGAGTCGGTGGCTGCATTCCAGGTGATAGAAGTTGAATTGGGGCCAGTAGCCGTGCCGGCGAGCCCGGTGGGAACGCTGGGCGGGATAGTGTCGGCTGCAGCCGGTGTCGTGACAGAGACAACACTGCTTTTTGGACTCTGATTGCCAGCGACATCAATAGCTGTGACAGTATATGAGTAAGTGGTGGAGGCCGAGACTGCCGCATCGGCGTACGAAGTAGTTGGCGCCGTAACGGATGCCAGAGGGGTCGAGCCGCCATTGCGATAGATTTTATAGCTAATCACGCCCACATTGTCGGTACTGGCGGCCCAGGAGAGGTTGACTTTAGCGCTGGTAGGAGCCGAAGCCGTCAAACCCGTTGGCGTGGAGGGGGGCTGGGTATCTGGGTTATTGACGGTGACGGTGACACTGGTTGCCGTCGCGCCATTTCCGGAAGTGTCGATGGCAATAGCCGATAATGTATGGGAGCCGTTAGCTATCTTAGTAGTATCCCAAGCATAGCTGTAGGGACTCGTGGTATCGGGAGCACCTAAGTTGGCGCCATCGAGCTTGAATTGGACATTGCCGACGGCGACATTATCACTGGCGTTAGCACTAATCGTAGTCGTACCGGAAACTGTCGCGCCGTTAGTAGGAGCACTGATGGATACGGTAGGAAGCGTGGTATCGGAGTTGTTAACGGTGACAGTTATATTCGTAGCGGTAGCAGTGTTTCCACTGGTGTCGGTAGCTACCGCCGTTAGGACATGGGGGCCAGGAGTCGCAGTTTTAGTATCCCAAGCATAGCTGTAGGGACTCGTGGTATCGGGAGCACCTAAGTTGGCGCCATCGAGCTTGAATTGGACATTGCCGACGGCGACATTATCACTGGCGTTAGCACTAATCGTAGTCGTACCGGAAACTGTCGCGCCGTTAGTAGGAGCACTGATGGATACGGTAGGAAGCGTGGTATCGGGAGCAGGGGTGCAGTTACCGCCGGTACCGGCAGGGACGCAGCTCGGGTCGCCCAACAGGAGTACTCGGTCAACGCCGACACCTGGCTCCCGGCCGGTCATAACCACCTGGTGAGAGCCAGCAGTCAGCGTCATACTCGTTCTCGCCGTTGTACTGCCATCCTGATAGTTCACCCAAGTCCAGGAACCAGCTGCGATGCTTGAGCTGTCGCCAACATTGATCGCGCAGCCCCCATCCACTTGTACGTAATATGAGTTGTTGGTCGTATCTGGTGCCAGCACGCGGCTCCAAAGATAGTAGGTGCCGGCAGTTGGCACGCTTATCGTTTGGGTAGAAGTCCCCTGAGCGGGGTCGGGAGTGGCGCCACAGGCCCGAGCCGGTGCGCTAGGCAATAAACCCGCAAATAGTAACGCCGGACCTAGGAGAGCAATGGTGGCTGCCACGGCAGTTAGTCGTCGGGAAAGCCTAATCCTCTCTTTGTTCCGAATGAACATCATTTGACTGTGGTCCCTGGAGCTGGGCCCCCATTAACTATATCCTTGCCTGCATGCGCTCCATCCTGATAAACGGCAGCTGAGCGAACATTGAAGGTGCGCGACCCGGACGTGAAACCATTTGAGCCATAATTAGTGTTAAGCCGAAGTGCGTACTGAAGGACAAGCCCCATGTTTGGAGTATTAATCGTGCCCCCGGGTGGTCCCATTATCCCGTTTGCCGGAATGCTACCTCCGGATTGCAGCACACCGTCAATGAAGAAACTAAAGGTGTTATTTGGATAGATAACGGTAGTGTAGCGGTGGAGCGCCAAAGATGGATCATTACTCGCGTTCGGCCAGAATTGTTTGTACCCCTCTATTACAGTCGGTGTGTGATAGAGCCAGGCGATACCAGTAGTGGTAGTCGTATAGCCTGAAGTGGGTTTGTCGTTCCATCCCCATGACTCGAAGAAATCAAACTCATCCGTCCAGGGCGGGTCAAATGACCACCAACCAACGTCCTCTTCTCCCGTATTCGGGGGAAACTTGCCAACAATTTCAAAAGCCCATGTCTCGCCTTGAGCCGGCTTCCAGGCGAATTGCTTGTACCCGCTGGCTCCATTCGTAGCTTGTTGCCTAATCGTCCCGCAAACGTAGTTTTTGCCCGTAGCCACTCCAGGAGTATATGTGCAGGTTAGCTTCAGACCCTGAGAATCCACGGCTACTTTACTACAATTATAGACTTCTAATTCATTAGAGTTATCCCCGGGGGCATTAACGCATGGGTCGGTACTACTTCCGCCTGGCCTATTGGGAAACCAAGTATTGTCCTGTCCGGAACCCGTACCGATGGGCGCATTAAACGCATCCGCATAAGCCGTTGACCATCCTCCACTAGGTATGGCTGGTCCGGTCGGTGCCGAGTTGACTGTTGTCCCTGAGCCTGACGCGGCCCCAAACTGCACGTATTTACCATCACTGGCCGCGCTATCCGCTTTCACCACGGCAGGGCTAGTAAGAGTGCCTTTATCGGCGTTAATGCTAACAAAGTCGGCGGGGCTGGCGGCAAATAAAAGTATGCCTCCAGCTAATAGAAGGAGACCGATGATGACGAGGCTATACTGGCGCAGCGTAAACTTACGCAGAGGCCAAATAACACTGCGCCCGACCACAGATTTTGATTCTGCAGAAGATATATGTAACCGTTTCAGTGGTTTCAAGTTGGCCTTCTTTTTATAATGCTTATGCTCTAACCTAAAGTAATTGCTTTGAAAAGTCAAACTTCAGGCAGATTGATAAAGAGCAGTTGCTTAAAACAGCTTGCTATATACAAATTTTCCAACGGTAATCTCTAAGACAATGCCTCCAAACCCAGCCAGCAGTCCAAGGATAATGACCAGCAGGCTTTCGGTGATGAGTCCGAGCGAAAGCATCACCGCCCCCAATGCCGGTAATGTATCTATCCCGCTAAAAGGTGGGGCGACCAAAGCTCCAAGTATAAATAGCAGAAGCACAACTCCAATAAAACGTTTGAACCATTGCGACGATAATGTGGTTGAGCGAAAGCCTAATTTGCTCTCGAGCTGGTTGATTTTTGTTACTGTTTCGTTCAGACGCTTAAGGGTCTGAGCGCTAAAGGTGATTTTCTTCAAGCGTTGGGGCAACCACAAGGCTTTGGAGTCAAGTATTATCTGTAGCGCCATCAGTATTGAGATTACTTCGAATACATGGGTGAGTCCGCCGGTTGGCAACGGGGTCGCTGGTAGCAACATTAAAAGAAAAATTACCACTGCGTGCCCATGATCTGGGAAAGCCTGAATGAACTCCCCTACTGTCTTGGGCTGGCCCGCCTTTACCCATTTCTCCAGTGTTTCATTAATCACTGATACTGACGCCACAGTGGTTCTCCCTATGGTCAATCATACCAAAACGGCTTGGTCCCTGGGCTTGGTCGCCGCAACCACTAGGCACCAGCTGGTGCCTAGTGAGACTAACTATCCTTCCTTAAATGTCGATAAGGTTGCAGTGTCGTACCAGTGATCGTACTCATCGGTAAGCTCCTCGCCTTTGGCGATCGGTTTGAGCGTTTTCAACCTAAAAGTATCGTCAACTTCCACGAACTCACAGTTCGGGCGCCGTGAGTAGTTAACAAACCCACCCAGTGGCGTCCGCATGTAGCCATCGAGAAATCGGCTATCCGCCACATGGCTAATGCCCAAATCGCGGCCGGCCGGAATTGCCTGGGCAGCAAACAGCCCCAAACCATGAAGCTTTGATTTCTTGATCGTTAAGCAATCAGGAAGCGCTCGGTACCCTTGGTGTCCCATAGCCTAATCATAGCAAACGGTCCCAGAGGCATCTTTAAGTATAAGTCCATGGCTCCGGGTCGCGATAGGGGTAAGAACTATTCTACGACAGCAGCCATCTACCCAATTCTATTTTGCTGCCAGTAATTCTATGTCCGATGCTATGTCAACTAAGAGGACTGCGACCGTGTAATCATAAACTGGACGGCTTCATTAACGTTGATAGTCCTGACGCTGATCTCGGGGTGGCTATTCTTAAACACTCGAAATATCTCATCTGCAAATGCCTGGCCAATGGTGGGAACATTTTCGAAATCAAGTATGACGCTCCGAAATTTATCGAGGCCGGTCAAAACCCGTCTTGCCTGCGACCTGGATACATATATAGTCCCCATCGTGTAGAGCTTCACCTTAATTTCTGTTTTATCAAAGGCAGGCTCTTCGGGGTTTGACTGATATTTTGCGAATATATCTGCTAGATGCCGCTTCGACTTCGTTGATATTTCAAATGTTACTCGAGTTCCTTTTTTCTCCTTACTCGTTTCTTCAACAAAGATATCTTTTATTTCATTATCTATGCGCAAGCGTCTACCAAAGCTGTCGAGAACGAAAACATCGGCAGCTTTTGAGGTAAAGAAAATCCCTTCACCTGAATGAGCCTGCGGCGCTGTGGTTGTTTTACCCTTTAACAAGTCTTGGATTGCTTCGATTTCCGAGTTCAGACCTCTTTGCTGCATAACATTTCGAAATACGCCGATACCGAAGTCATCTACAATAAACTTCAGTCTTTCGCCCTCTTCCACAACCTCAATAACAGCTTCTCCGGACTTGGAGTGATCAATAGCGTTATTGAGCATTTCCGAGAAGGCGTAGTTGAATATACTTTGGACATTTTCAGGGATTTTGTTTAATAGCGTGCTTACCCGCATGATGTCGTCTAAGACTTCATGCTCTTTCAGCCCCTTAAGCTTTACCCTTCTCCTTAGCCTGTGTCCTAAATAGTCTCGATACTCTGGTAAGGCGTAGGTTGACCATCGCCCCGAGCCTTCTCGAAGGAGTGTCTCAGACCTTACCATATCGCTAATGACACGGCTGATATACTGACGTGAATACGAGGGAACTTCCTTTGCAACATCCGAGGCTTTAAACACTTTTCTCGTCTGAGCAACTTTTATAATTTCATCTTGAATTGACATAACAATCTCATACTACACTATGTCACTTCCTATGTCAACTATTAAAATACTATGTCGCTTCCTATGTCGTCATCATAACCTTTTTTAATAGATGCTGTAGTTCGATCATCTTCTCTGGGTCAGAATTTCTGACCTAATAAGTCCATGACTCTCCCTCTGGTACGATTTTCAAACTAATGTTCAAGTTACCACTGAAGCGTAGACCATTCGTACTAGTTATGCCATCATAAGGGTAATGGGTTCAAAAAGGGGGTTAATTACTCGGAATCGCTTGGCGGCAGCGGTATTCCTATGCTTGTCGTTAGGTGGCGGTGCCTATATGATCATGACTACTATAGCCGCCGCCAAGACCCTGCCGCATGTTGCCGGTGAAGCACCAAGCTTAGTACTGCAACCCGCCAGTCCCTTGCAACCTGTTGAAACTGTTGCCCTGCCGGCCAGTAGTGCAGCCCGGGGCAGCTCCAGCCAGTCAGCCCATACCACTATTGGGGTATATACCGGACCCGGGGCAGTGGCCGCCCATGATGCTTTTGCACAGTGGCTCGGCCGGCCGGTGCCGTATGCCACGGATTACATCGATTATAAAGGGGGTTGGCAAAAAGATTTTATTGATTCGCAAGCTTGGCTCATGGGCCCTTGGGGAAAGTGGGTGTCCCAAGCCCAAGGCCGACGCCTGGTACTTGGCGTCCCCATGCTCCAAAACCAAAACCAGGGCCAATTTGCCGAAGGCACAAGTGGTGCTTTTGACTCTTACTTTTCTAGCCTCGCGTCCGAGCTGGTCAGCAATAATCTGGGAAATTCGATTATTCGATTAGGATACGAGGCTAACTGTGACAGTATTGGGCCTTGGCAGGCCACCACCAACCCGGATGGCTACAAAGCCTTGTTCCGCCACGAAGTGGCAGTTATGCGCTCAGTTCCCGGAGCGGCTTTCAGCTTTGACTGGACGGTTTGCAACGGTCTCCAAAGTGGCCACCCCTTAAATTCCTTCAACTCTTTTTATCCCGGGGATGACGTAGTCAATATCGTCGGAATGGATATATATGATGTAAAGTGGCAAGACACCGGAGCAGGCCCTCAGCAAAGGTGGGATTATGCCGCTAACCGAGCCCTAGGGGTTAATGAGTTCGTGGCTTTTGCCCGTAGTCACGGCAAGCCGGTCAGCTATCCGGAATGGGGGTTGTATAAGCCCGGTGACAGTTTTGCCGGAGGCGGCGATGACCCCGGTTTTGTGCAAAACATGAGCGCCTTGTTTACATCTAGCGGCGCGACCTACCAGTCGTACTTTGATCTGGATTGGGGGGGTGGGGTACTTTCAAACTTTCCTCAAGGCCAGACTGCCTTCAAGCACCTATTCGCGAATTAGGGTTTGGTGTAGGGCTTGTTTCGTAATCAACTTACCCATAAAGTAGGCTTATATGGACGCGAGTAGGGGGAAAGCCAAAGGATTGTTAGTCGATGCATGCGGCTATCTCTTTGTTTTTACCTTTGTTGTGCCGATTTTACCACTGGCACTGATTGCCTACATTCGATCACTACACCATTGACTATTATCTAGTTTTATGTTAAGGTTGTCGAATGTTGAAGCGTGGAGGGCGCATGATGCCCTCAACGCGTCGTGCGCTGATCATACTACCAATTTGGATTACGAGCTTGCTGTGGATGTGGGGCTGGTGGCTGGGGTCGAGTTATACTCGCTTTTGGCCGCTGTTTATCCCGCTCACGCTGGCGTTGCTGTATGAGTTTGCACTTTTGCCGAGCTCACTGCTTTATTTTGTTTTTAAAGCTAAGCGCCCACAGCGCCGAATTGCGGCCAAAAACCAGAAAGTGGCGGTTATTTCGCTGTGTGTGCCAGCTATGGAGTCGCTGGATATCGTGGAAAACCAGCTGCAGGCAATGGCAGCCATTACCTATCCTCACGATAGCTGGATCCTGGATGAGGGCAACAGCCCGGCAATTAAGGCCTTGGCCAAGCGCTATGGCGTAAAGCACTTCAGCCGCCGGGGCATCAAAGCTTATAACCAACCCCATCCGCCTTTTCAGATGAAGACGAAGGCCGGCAATGTCAACGCCTGGCTCGACCATGTCAAACGTCGCAAATACGATTTTTTTGTGCAGCTCGACATCGACCACATCCCCAAGCCCAACTACCTAAACAAGACGCTGGGGTACTTTAGAGACAAGCGTGTCGCTTGGGTCCAAGCGCCGTCGGTATATAAGAATATGGGGTCGTGGACGGCCCGGGGTGCCGCCGAACAAGAGTTGGTTCTGCAGGGTCCCCTCCAAATGGGCTTCTACGGGCACAGCGACACTCCTTTCATTATCGGTTCGCACTGTACCTATCGAATGGCGGCCGTTAATGAAATTGGCGGCTTCCAGCCCACTCGGGCCGAAGACCATTTGGATACCTTATATTTGGCACACCATGGCTACAAAGGAGTGTTCTTGCCGGAAATTATTGCTGAAGGCGATGGCCCCGAAACCCTAACCACTTATCTCGCCCAGCAGTTCGCCTGGGCCTACAGCATGTTCCAGGTGCTTCTGCGCCACACCCCCAAGCTCATCGGGGCTATGCCGGCTAAGCGCCGATGGCAGTTCTTGTTTGCCCAGACGTGGTATCCGCTGTGGTCGCTAACGTATTTAACGATGTTCATCAGTCCGCTGGTGGCCATCATCTTAAATCGGGACGTCGCCCAGGTAGACCCGTGGCAGATGCTACTGCACTTTATACCGCTGTATATATGCGGCTATTTAGTCTGGTGGTCAGCGCGACCCTTAATGCAACCGAGCGCCTTACGCTTATCGTGGCGGGGAGTGCTCCTGCATGTCGTGCGCTGGCCAATAATCTTGCAAGCAATAGTGGCAGCGGCATTAAAAGTAAAGAAATCTTACATGATCACCCCGAAGGGGAGCTATGCGCAAATGGTCCCCTCCTTGGTTACCTACCGTCCGTTCTTGCTGCTCGGTCTGGCGAGCACTGGCGACGTGACCTTGGTCAGCATTCTCCGAGCGGGACAGATTCCCGAAGCTCAGGTTATTTTTGCAACCATAAATGCCGTATTTATGCTGACAATATGCCTAACTGATATCGGCTTGCGGTTCCGTCAGTCGAAGCCAGACCTACAAACCATCCGGCAGTATTGGCTCAAGCCGCTATCGGCGACGCTGGCGTTTGCCCTGGTCTTAGGTGCGGCAATCACGACTTCGTCGCTGGCGACCACCCAGCCACAGGCGTTGGCTGCGGCTGCTCCCATCCTGGCTGATATCGGCATCCCCCAGTCAGTAAGTTATTCGATGCCCACCGCTGAACTGATTAACCAGATCAAGCTAGTGCCCAAAAACTCCCAGGAAACGCCCAAGCTCGGCATCTATAACCCATCCCTAAGCCTGGCAAAAGCCCAGCATCCCTATATTCAGCACACGTTTGTGGATTGGCGCGATGACCACTACTTTGCCCTGGCCGTCGCCTCCTCGCTGCAGTCCCACAATACCCCCTTAATTACGGTTGAGCCACGCGGTGAAGACGACGGCGGGAAGTTGCTTGGCGGTATCGCGGACGGCACCTATGATGCGCGGCTGGATAATTTGGCTGCAGTGGCGCGAGCTAGCCACAGCCCGATCTATATCCGATTTGGGCACGAGATGGAATTAAGCAATGTCTATCCCTGGGGTAACCAAGACCCCGAATTGTACAAAGCCGCCTATCGGCATATGGTAGACCGTATGCGCGCCGACGGCGCCCAAAATGTCCGCTTTGTCTGGTCGCCGGCGGGTAACCCTAATGCCAGCGACTACTATCCCGGAGATGCTTATGTTGACGTGGTTGGCACGACTATCCTGTATGACCAGTATTGGTATGGTTCCTATGTGCCGACGTTTGGCGAGCTTGCTTCCGGTCGCCAGTGGTTACAGCACTACAATAAACCGGTTTGGATTGTGGAGTTCGGTGCCGGCGGCGCCAACCCCTCTGACCAGAGTAATCTGATCCAGCAGGCCGTCGGACAATACCAACAGCTAGGGTTCCAGGCGCTGGTCTACTTAAACATCTCCGATGCCAATATCACCGGGCCTGACTACCGATTGGACTCAAGTAACACGTTCAGTCCCCTCTCTTCACACTAATAGGTATGAGGCCTTAAGGTTATCCTTTACGATGATGTCTATATCGTAAGATGCCTCTCGCAAGCTCCTGACAATAATCGCTGTACTACCAAAGAACGCGTAGCTCCCTTTAGGTAGATTTTCAAACCGCGGGGTCACTTATAGTGTGGCTAGGTCTTATCGGCAAACACAACCAGACGCTGGCTAAAGCGATGCTGGGCGGTGTCCCACGCCCCGGTGCAAGTAATAAGGTTGAGATGGGTGCCGCCAGTAGTATTAAAGACCTCGCTCGGATGTTCATTTTGATTGTAGGTGCGAATTTCCCGTACCACAAAGGCAATGATGTGGCCCTTATCATCAATCGTCGCCAAACTGTCGCCTGGTTGCAGCTTATTAAGCTCAATGAATACGCCTGGTTCACCTTGCGCCCCATCCAGATGGCCGGCAATCACCGCGCTGCCCGTATTCCCCGGATGAGGTCCGTACTTATACCAACCAGCGTCTAGGATGCTGGCCGGCACATCCATATTGCCTGCCGAAGTAAGGCCCATGTCCTCAATACTGGCATCAACCTTAATCTTGGGGACCTCAAGTCGAACCGGCAAGCCAGAATTGGGCGCTTTGGGTCGTTGCGCGGACGCCGTGCCCTGAGAGCTATCAGTACTATACGAAACTGCATGCCTCGTGAGACCAAAAGCAGCGAAAGTGAGTAGTGCGAAAACAAGGGCAGCCGCCAAAAAGGCTCGTCGCTGATGCCCCTTATCCATCCTACCAATCAACGATCGGAAGAGAGTTTACGCTCTTTGCGAATTAGGTAGATAGCCGGTGCGGCCATGAGGATGACTACTGGAATGCTCCACCACTGCATAGGTTGCTGCGGGGAGCCGTCTCCGGTGTTCGGTAAACCAGGCGTTATGCCACCGGAGGTGCTGCCGCCAGTAGTACCACCAGGTGTGCCGCCACCAGATGTAGTCGTGCATGAAGTCGGTGCCGTAATGGTATCAGCCGTCGTTGAAACCGTTCCCGCGAACGCTAAGGCTCTTCCTATCCACCCGACCGTACTTCCTATCGTAATCCCAGAGGCATCAATGTCGGTTCCGACAAACGTCGAGGTTGCTCCCAAGGTGGTAGCTGCGCCAGGAGTCCACCAAACATTACAAGCTGATGCACCATTAGCCAACGTGACAATCGAGTTAGCCGAGGTATTGAGTGCACCGGTCATCCTGAAGATGTAAACGCCGCTACCGTTAAGGGTGATCGTCCCTCCCCCTCCCACAGAAGCCGCGCCGCTAATACAGTAGACTCCAGGAGTGTAGACACCCACCGGACCATGGGTTGTATCCGATGCCAGATCAATTGCTCCAGGTGCAAAGGTGAAGGTACAGGTTTGACTAGCTAGGGCAGTCAACGCTGTTCCCTGGTCTATCCCTGCCTGGGTGTAGGTGCCGTCGGCGACGTGGGTCGTGCCATTAACCGTCGGGGCCGTAGCCGGTGGCGTAGTGTATCCGAGGTCTCCGTTGATAGTGGTCCCACCGGACGTATTGGTGTAAGTGCTCGAGAGAATAGCAAACGTATCCGCCAGTCCCAGGCCCGGCGACGTGGCCGCATAAGCTATGGGCGAGAACATAAAAATAGTCAGGATTAACGAGATGATTCCGCCGTTCCTGAATGATTTCATTTTTCTATCCATCTTTACCATAGTTTTAACGCTTTTATGCATATAATGCTGTGACATCCATCACATAATTATTTAGAAACAGGTCTATAGTGGAGACATGGGGAATATGGTTCTTAATAAAGGCGGCAGTGACAGTATTGCCGCCCACTTTAGCAAAGGCACCTTAAAGCAGTTCTTGAAGGGCGACATTATCGTACAGGGCGATGAAGAGCCCGAGGGAGTGTATTTTATCCAGTCGGGCTACGTTAAGGCTTATTCTATATCGCAGCTTGGTCAGCAAAACCTCTTATTAATCCACGGAATACATGAAATTATGCCCCTCCCCTGGGCCCTGGATGGGCCGCAAAAGCTAGGAATTTTTTATGAGGCCATGTCGGACGTTACGGTGAAAAGAACCTCAAAGGCCTACTTACGTGAAGCCATGGGCAGAAACTCTTGGCTAACTGAAGAGGTTTTACGTCAACTAGTAAATGCCTTTACCATTTATGCTCAAAGAATTCAAAGCCTGGGCTACCGATTGCCGCGAGAGCGACTTATTGCTTGTTTATTAGACCTCAACACGCGGTTTGGGCAAAGGCTGGGTCACAATACAGTAATTCAAGCTCCCATAACCCATCAGGACATAGCTGACTCAATCAATATGACTCGGGAGACTGCCAGCAGAGCATTGGAACAGCTTTTTCGCGATAACCTGATACGTCAAAAAAATCATCTTTTTATAATCAGGGATGAACAAAAGTTACTGATTGAACTTGGGTAAGTAGTTAAGCATAATTGCAATGGCTCTCCATAGTAATGGAAGTTAGATCTAAGATTTACCGTTTAAGTATTTGCTAGCCACACTTAAAGCGAATGAAGGCAATATGATGAAAACAGTTATGAATAAAAGTCTTATGAGCGTTTGGCTAAGAGCGGAGTCTTGCTTGTCCGGGCCTGAGGCCGTCAGCACAACTAAAATCCCCAGAACACCAAATACCATCGACGCATAAATAAATACTCGGGTAGCTATTTTTTGCATGGTTTTAGTATATCAAAACGCCCAGCGCAACGTGAATAATTCCATGGCTCCAGCTGCCCTCCATACTTCGAACCGAACGGCGCAAAGAGGTCAACCAATTCGCCAATATAATGCAGATGAACGTGAATTTGGAAATAGTTAAACTGCTTTCAGCTTGATATCTCGCTTAGTTTCTTTATAGCAGGGGTATTTATACATTATGCGTCAAATTATTGCACTTTTCTATCTTCAGAGCTATATTCAGAAACATGCTAGATGCAAATGAAGAATCATACCTTAATCAGGTAAGGGCTACTAGGTCACTGCGGACATTTCAGGCCTATAAGGCTTCTCTAAAGAAATATGCTGCTTTCAGAGAGTATCAGTTGAAGCATTCACCAATTTTTGATGATATGGGAAATCGAGGTATACATATCAGTTATCGCACTATAAATATTGATTTTCCCCGCTTCCTGCTAGATAACTACCCCAAAATGACTAAGCAACAAGCTCTTTCAGTTATCCAACATCTGCGAATATATTTTGAGTGGCAAGACGTGCAAACTGGTGTAACACTCAAAACGCTATTAAATTACGATCGATTCGCCGATAAGCTCTACAAAAGGCAAGTGAGTAAGAATTATGACATTAGCCACACCATAGTTAGGAAAGCGGTGAATCACCTTAATTCTTTACCGCCTAGTCCACGAAATTTTTCTAGACAATTGGCGACACTACTTGTCTACATGCATGGTTTTACTACGGCTGAGCTAATTTCCCTGCGGCAGACAGATAATGAATCAGGAATGATAATCATGCCGGGGAGAAGCGGTCCACGGAAAATAATCCTGGACGATTACTTAAACCACCTTTGGGTAACATATTGCAAAACTCGACTTGATAACTCCCTTTATCTGTTCCCAGCTTTTACTGCCAATAGTGACTACGATATTCATTCTGAGAAAATGACTCCTCGGACACTACAAAGATACTTTGAAGGGTTAAGAAAAGACCTTGGGTTGAACGAGTTTTCTCCCCGCATATTGCGCTCCTTATTTATTAACACTGCGAAAGAAAGCATGACGATAGATGAGCTACGCCTAGCTATGGGGTGGCACAAAGACTATAGCGGTTTTTATTATGCGAAAATTGGAAAAATAACTAACGTTTAGCCCTCTAATCCTCATAGTCCAAGTGCGTGTATAAACACGCTGGTAGCGGGGAAGTAGGGCAGCTAGGCGTTTAGCTGCCCTACTTTAGTTCGAGCGTCCGCTTTGGGATATCAATTTCTAACCTGATAAGTTCATGGCTCCGCATCGTGGCTGAAGTTAAAACTTTAGTTACTACTAAGACAGCTCTTTCGAAATAAGCAGTTTTGCAATGATCGCTATCATCAATATGGAAACTTGGCTGTTTCGAGACGATTACTAATTACCTCGTAGCTGTTTCGATAGTAATAGTTTACTGAATTACCAGCATCAGATTTAACCAACTTATCTAGTTCAGGTGGAAGGCCGCTAGTGGCTGAACTTAAGCTTGGTGCGCCCTGATCAGTGCTGCCTCCGATTGCCGTATTTAACTTTGAAGTTAGCAATTGGGTTTTAATTTTGCGGTGAAGATCATCTAATGTCCAGCCATAATAAGTCTTTAGGACTTCATTGACTTTGGTTGTCCCACCGGCAGTCTGAGTTATTTTATCGACTTGATCATTTACCTCTGCATCACTAACTGTAATGCCCCTTTTGGCACTCTCAGAGGCAATAGTTTGTTGGTTTGCAAGCATTTGTATGAGTTGCTGGGCTAGACTTGCTCTTTTGCTCGGATCTTTTAGCGCAGTATTTTGCTGTGATTGATAATATGTTTTAACACTGATGTATTCAAACTGAGCATCTTTCCACTGAATGTAATGGTTATCTAGCTTAGCAACTGCATGGTGCTGCGCTAAGTCATTTTGTTGCTTGTCAGCTGTTGTATAGGAAGTAGGAGCAGCACTATGCTGTGTCCAATCAATACGAGTGGTTGCAAAGTATCCCGCACCACCTGCTAAAAGTAACACTGCCACAATAGCCAAGAATTTAGTCCGCATATTTTCGCCAGTTTAGTTGAATGAATTATTGCAGATTGCACAAGATTAAGCAATAAAGGTCAAGCACTCAGAATGACTTTATGTAGCTATCCAAACCTAAGCTAAATGACCTTTTTAGGTAGCATAGTTCGAGCGTCCCGCCTGGGGATAGAATTTCTAACCTGATAATTACATGACTCTGGGTCGGTTTGGAAGTCAGGACTTTAGCTGTCCCTTAATGAAATCAGCAGATCTATAGCCTTCTCACGCAAATCATGTTGAACAAACACATGGTCGTGATAAAAAGCGGCAACGACATTTGCAGAGACGCCATGCTCCGCCAGCTTTGTTGCAATGACAGCCGTCAATCCCACAAGCTCAAGCGACGTATGTAGGTCGATGGTAAGCCTTGCAAATGGCCCTTCATAATCGACTCCTTGTGACTGTAAATATGCGACGGGCGCGATGATAGCCAGCCGCCCATCCTCTTGGAAAGTTGCTAATAGCTCGTCTCGAGAAACTTTTGACGTGTCCTCAAGTGAAGTGAAGCCATATTCAACATTGTCACAAGTGACTTTGAGCGACTTTAGCGTTTCCTTAAGATCAGTGCTGCCTGACATTGGCCTACTTCCCAACAATTGCCGTTACTTCAATCTCGATCTTAGCACCGTCTCTCGTCATTCTGCTAACCTCAACAAGTGTGCTTACTGGCATTGAGTTCTTGAAGTATTCACCTCTGATTTTTGAAATTTTATCAAAATCATTCATATCCGTAATATAAATGACTGCTTTCACAACATCATCTATTGTGGCATTTGCTCTTCCTAATATCTTGATAATGTCTTCAAATACTAATTTCGTTTGCTCTTCAACGTCATCAGTTATTACTTTATGATAGTCGTCTTTTGGTGCTTGCACACCAGATACAAATATCAGGTAATGATCACCTAGTTCAATCTTCTTAGCGGGAGTATAGGTGCCCCGGGTTTTGTAATCACCAGGAACTATATTTTCAATAAAATTTTTGCTCATACCTTTATCTTCTGCCCTGTTGTTATCTGTTTGAAGTATAGCAAAAACGGCCTCTCGGCCGCTTCTGCGTTAAGCATTTTGTTCTATGGTTAGGCTTTTACGATGTCCATCACGACTGCGTTTGGGAGTTTAGTCAAAACTTCAGGCTTAACCAGGAGCTTCGATTCTCGCACACCGCTCCCTACTACCACATAATCGGTTTGGGTTACTTGTGTATCTATTAGGATGGGTATGTCATCCGGTAGACCTATGGGCGTTATCGCCCCGAACGCCATCCCAGTCATCTCCACCGCCTTATCCACAGGTGCAAACGACACCCTGCGAGCATCCAGATGCCTTCTGACGATCCCATTGATGTCCGCCCTGGTGGTTGCAAGCACTATACAGGCCGCATACCAAGTCCTCTCGGCTCGCTTGGCTTCAACTATCACACAGTTGGCGGACTGCTCCATACCGATACCGTAATGCTCGCAGAATGCCGCCGTGTCCGACAGAGACGGGTCAATCTCGGCTACAAGTATGCTGTCGTCTTCTGTTGCCAACTTTTTTACCGAGGTGGATACCAGGTCAATATGGTTGGCTGCCGGTTCGAAGGTTAATTTCCCAAGTTTCATCATAAAGATTCCTTTCATCATTAAAGTTGCCGACTAGGTCGACATTGCTGGAACAGATGATAGGTCCAGTCAGAATCCTTTGAATACCATGATGCCAGTATAACAACTAGCTTTTCTGTATACTAAACCTATGATCACCGTCATCACTACCCTCCACAAAAAAGAAGACGCCGTGCGTATAGGCAAAGGCTTGCTGGAAAAGCGCCTGATTGCCTGCTACAACCTCTGGCCGATTGAATCTGCATATTGGTGGAAGGGCGAAATTGAGGAAGAGCCGGAAACTATGATGCTGCTCAAAACCCAGGCGAAGCTCTTTGATGAGGTCGCTAGCTATATTAAGAAGGAATCCGGATATGAAGTCCCGGATGTATTCTCCTTGCAGCCGGATCAGACCGTCCCCTCTTTTGATCAGTGGGTCGAGGGCGAGACTACTCAAAAATAATTCCATAGCTGCCTATCGTGAAGGAAGTTAGAACTTTAGTAGCTGAACTCAATCAGGCATGAATGCTTCGCAAAACATATGCACTTAGAAAAATTGTTCATGCATTAACAGGTTTGAAATTCAATAAACCGATTATTTATCTGACTCTTTGAATAATAAAAACGACAAAATATCCTGCCCAGTCTTTATGTAGTAAGCGCCTTTAGTCTTACCTACTTTCTCGAGAAGCCCTTTTGTAGCCCACGACCCGAGTAGCCTGCTAACTTCCAAGGTATCTGCAATACCTGTTATCTCTCGTGTCTGCTTATTAGTAATCCTTCCGTATCTATCGAGAAAGTTCGATACTGTGTCCCAGTAATCAATGGTGTGTAAGTTATACAGAATTAAGTGAACTGAGTTAGGCCTTATCTTTACTGGAAAGAATATGGGTTCATAAAGGTTATATTGCTTCATTAGGGCATACATACGATCCACACCCTCCCCTATATCTAGGTTTGGAGCATTTTGAAATCGATTTAAAACTCTCTGGATGATAGGGTTTCTCGCGAACCTCTCGCTTCTAATGTTAGTAGAGGTGATATGTGCGGGATACGTTCCGGGACTTTCGACTTCAATCCTGTCATCAAAAAATCTTATTTGAACATCATTTTGAACAGAATAATTTCTGTGAATGACAGCATTTGCAACCGCTTCTTGAAATACCCACTCCGGTATTAATAAACTAGGTTTAAATGTTCCACCCTCTAAGCGTGGTGCGGATTCCTTTACCGCTGTCTGGAAATAATGAAGGGTTTCATCAATTTGTTTTAGTAGGGGGCCTTCTATAGTGAGCGGACGACGCACGAAGTTTGGCTCACCTGAAAAAGTAGGCTCCGTGCCAAAATAATGACTAATTTTTATCGAGCATTTATTACCAAGTAATACAGCCGGGTTACCCCCAAACAGTAATATCCCCGCTTTAGTGAGGTGCATCTTCCCGGATTTACTTTTAGCTAAGCCATTATCTTTTAGAAACTGCCAACTATCCTCACCCTCGCTGCCCGTGTCTTTCTTATACTTCTGTAGTAAAGTATCATCTAGCTCCCGCAAGCTTGTTATGCTCGATAACTCATTTTCAAACTTTATGCTGCCCTTTTCGTACCTAAGCCTTAATATCTCAGAGGCACCTATTTTAATGTTTTGACTTCCTTTTCGGGTAAATGTATCGCCATTCTTCAGTGAATGTATATCATCACCCTTAGAGATTGTTACCACCAAGAGCTTATCTTTTCCCCCATCCGCATTTATTATCATCTCTTCTTCTGTGGCAACAAGATGCTGAAGTGGCGGCTCGAACTCACTGCGTAAAAGCTTCAGGAAGTCGCTAACATTATTCGGATTTTCACTTAATCCTATGAGCCTATCTTTACCAAGTGCTTTATCCGGATCTTCCATCCCGAGCACGAGTATCCCACCCTCTGTGTTCACAAACGAGCAAACCGTTTCAAGCAACCGCTTTGGAAGACAAGCTGCCCTCTTAACCTCAAACTTACTCCACTCATTTATGGCAAGTAGCTTGGTAATTCGAGACTTTTCTTGCATAAAATTCTATAGCTCCTTGTCACTAATTTATTTTTCAGTTTGATAAATAAATTCGTCTAATACATCGTAAAGCATTAAGTTGCTAACTGACAGCATTGGCTACTCTGAGAACTCTAGGAACTGCTGTCCCGGCTTTGCGTGTTTAGACCGCTATACTTCAGATTTAACCTCAATCCCTTTAGCAAACCGTGCAGAGCCCGTACATTCTCGTACACATTCAGCATTGCTTCAGATATACGGCTTAAATTTGTCCAGGGCTACTACATTACGCTACACATCCGTAACCTCTTCAGGTAAAAGTCTCGATTTTGTAGCGGGGAGTTGGGAAAGTAGAGTAGCACAAGGTGGCGCAAACTGGGAACCCACTCAGATCGATTGCGCAAATCTGCGCCACTCGTACTTGGTGCTATAATCCAATCAACGCCACAGGCGTTTATGACAACTAGCGTTGCCTAAACCCAAGAGTTATTGGGCATGGTACTAAATCCGCAAAAGATACTGAGCTCGTCGTTCAGGTACTTCTTTTGCGGTTGCATGGGGAAACTCATGTAGGTGCCCGCAAGGGCATCGCCTGGCGGCGAGCTTTGTGTATGCCGGCCAGGTTAACCCCAGGAGGAGAAGATGGGACTTTTTGGCAAAGATAAGGAGAGTGAACAGGATCGTGGCGATAAGCTGGCGGAACTGTCCGTTGAGTACATAGGAGGTTATGGTGATCAGAAAAAAGACAAGGGCACGCTGACCTTCTATCAAAAGCAGACTGAGTTTAAGAACCCGCGTCATAATAAAAAACTTTGGTTTACTATAGACAACACGAAAGTAAGCGAGGTGGCCATTGAGGGCAAGGAAGAGATACGCAGACGCGTAACCTTTACACGAGTGCTGGCATTAGGTGTGTTTGCCCTTGCTTTCAAAAAGAAGAGCAAGGATAAGGAAGCGTACGTAACCCTAGAATTATCTGATGGGAATGAAGTAGTCTTCCACGTCGAAAACCAGTCGCCAATTGAGCTCAAAGCCAGTCTGTCGAAGGCGTTGCCACTGTTTAAGCAAGCAGGTCGACCAACATTATCTAACAGCTCCAGTGTTGCCGATGAATTAACAAAATTAGCGAAGCTCAAGCAGCAAGGAGTTATTACTCAATCTGAGTTCGAGAAACAGAAGAGCCAGCTTCTGAAGCTCTAATTGCACAATTTTTGTACTCATATCCAATCGCTAATGCTTTTTGCATAAATGATGATCGTAGCGGACAATACAAATAATTAAAGGAGCTTAGATAGTGCCTAAGCCCCCTGAGTTCAATATACGGCAAAAACGAGCCTGTTCAGCAATAATCCAGCGGATTTTAGACTATTCTGTGGGAGAAGAACTCAGATACCACCTTCCAAGTACAGCAGAGGCCGAACGCGAGGGTGTTCCATCATCGGTCACAGCTCAAGAAGTGCTTCTTAAATCCCTGGACACAGTCAAGATCATAAAATTGGGCAAGCCAGTGTATAAATGGGGAGAGAATCCCTCTCCTACCAGACGGTTAGGCCTAATTCCGATTGGCACCGAACCTCTTTACTATGAGATTATAGAGCTCAACCAGGGTCTAGCATCAAAGCTCTTAGGTGATGCACCCGATAAGACAAATACTGAGCCAAGTTCAAAGAGTGTCTCAGATAAGAGCAGCAAGGTTACCTTTCGGGGCGGCATTATCCGTCAGGGCTCAGCTAACCACGCTTTTCGAAGCCAAGAGATGCGTGCACTCATTAGCTACCTCTGGAATGGTCGTGCCCGTCTTGATAGTCAGGGAAATAGTCTAAAGGAGGCTGCTGCGACGCCCAGAAGTGTGGTAATGGCAGAACTGACAATAAGCGAGTCCAGGCTAAGTGGGCTTGTAGGAAGCTTTAATCAAATGATGAGACTAAAAGGCATTCGCCTAAGCATAAGGATGCCAGATAGGGTTTATTTAGAGGCCATAGACTAGCAATAAAATACTAGGCTTAACGATTTCCCGCGCCGCCTTTAATGGTGGTTTTCTCGTTTTGTGACCTATGTAAAGCTATGTGATCTTTTTACGTGTTGTACGGCATTAGGAGGTGTTACGTAAGGTTAGATCAGACCACGCCGGGGTATGTCTATAAACTCCCTCGTCCTCCTAGGTACAGAGGTAAAAAACTGCCAGCCAGCCGAGACCAGAGGCTTCCCCCGCTTGAGCACATCAAGTAAGCGACCAAAAGAGGGGCTAACAAAAGGCTCACTAAAGACCCATAAGGGTTTTAGGAATAGGGGCATAATGGCGAAAGCCATAAGGAGTGTGCAAATGGGTAAAACCGCTAATCAGCGAAGGCACAAGCGTGATCGCACAATACGCATCAGGTTTAATGACCATTTCATCCTGAAGCAGATTAGTGCTTACGAGGACGTCCCAATGACTGAATTGTTGACTGTGGCAGTCGAGCTGCTTGCTGAGCAGTTCCCCTATACCAAAGATCGCCCCCCACCCTAGGCCGGACTAGGAATTACCGTGAGTTATAATATTAATCGGACACAACTACTGGTAAGGACTTACTTTTGCCCAAAAAGGGGCGGTCTGTACAGCCTTACCAGGTTGTGTCCAGCAGGCCGTCCCTTTTTGGATACGGCTCGAGGAGTGAAATGAACAGGAGGCAGAAGAAACTAATAGGAGTCGTTCGGCGTCGATTACCGGCCGAGGCCACTAAAAATATAACAACCGACCCACACCAAAACCTGCTTGGCTACCTCAAGCTCCTCATCGAGCTAGATCGCCAAAAGCAGTTGGAAGATAAGATCAACGGCCATATGCCATAAGAGGAGAATACTGTGAATACCAGTGGAAAATTACCTACCTTTGAACAGCTGATTAGTAAGTTTTCGACCGACACTAAGCCATTGGCGCTCCTCGTTGCGAGGGTGTCCGACGCAGACCAACGAGACGCACTACCAGCTCAGCAGAATAAGTTACTTCACTATGCCAGGATTCAGGATTTTAGTTACGCATACGAGGAGTTTGATGAGTCAGCATATAAGGGAGACCGCAAGGAGTTCAAGCAAATCGTCCTTGATCCACTTTTGAAGGCAAAGCGAAAAGTAATTTTGGTTTTCGATAAGATCGACCGATACACTAGGGACTCTAGCGGAGCTGAGCGAACCATAATGAAAAAGTTGCTGATGCAGGATAAGATTGAGCTTCACTTCCCCAGCGACAACCTTTACATCCACAAGAATTCCCCTGCTGCCGACCTGTTTAGGCTAGACATTGGTATCGCCTTAGCCGGCTACTACTCCAGCGCCATTCGCGATAATGTGCGCCGTAGATTCGAGCAGAAATTGGCCGACGGCGAATGGCCCGGCAAAGCTCCCATTGGTTACATCAATGTAGTCATCGGTAAGGATGCACGCGGTAAAGATATCAAAGACATTGTTATCGATCCTGAACGAGCCGAACTTATAAAATATTCCTTCGAGATGCGAGCATCTGGCATTTCATTTGGCGTCATAGCCAAGCATCTACGTAAAGCTGGTCTCACTACCACCAAAGCCGGTAAGCCGGTGGTTAAGTCACACATTGAGCACTTCCTACGAAATCCCTTTTACTATGGTGTGATGCGTTACGAGGGCAAAAGCTACCCTCATAAATATGAGCCTCTGATCCAGAAATGGTTATGGGATAAAGCCAGAGAGGTCGACGCTGAACGCTCTCGAAGTCGTACCAATTCCGAAGCCAAGCAATTTATGCTTCGCGGCCTGGTGAAGTGTGAATACTGTGGGTACTCAGTAATCTGTGATGGGCCAAAGAAAGGCAATATCTATTTAAAGTGCTCCGAATATGGCGGCAAGTGCGGTGCCATTCGACTTAACGAGAAGGTGCTGACAGCGCAGGTGCTAGATATACTGGGCTCTGTACGAATACCTAAGCATGTTCTGCCTCAACTAGTTGATGACCTCGGGGCTGAGTTCGATAGTGAGCAGAAACACTACCACACACAACTTAAGCGCTTACAAAAGGAGTATGACCAAATTGACGAGGAGGTTAAGGATATGTTTCGTGATCGTTCATCATTCAAAATTAGGCCTGAGCTTTTTGATGAGCTAGTTGCTGAAAAAGGAGCGCGGCAAGCCGACTTATTGGAGCAGATGAAAGACCATAGCAAGGGTGACAAGCAATTTGTAACATCAGCCTCAAAAATACTCGAGGTTGCTAGTAATGCCGGCGAATTATTCATGGCGAAAAGCACTAAAACTTACCAACGACGGCAACTCATTACATTCATACTTTCGAACCTTCGTTTGGAGGGCGAAAAGCTGCTTTATAACCTGGTGCCACCCTTTGATACTATCGCTTTATGTGCGAAAAATGATTCCTGGCTCCGCAGACAGGACTCGAACCTGTAACCCTCTGATTAACAGTCAGATGCTCTACCATTGAGCTACTGCGGATTATACCAGGTGATTATACGGCTCCTGTCCCCATCTGGTCAAATAAAAACTAGCCCCTCTCAGGGCTAGTTCCACTTCCTCACCACAACTAGTTTTTGATGGTGCGCATCGGCACGGTATCGAATGTGTACGAGAACAAGTACCTCCGATACATGCGGCGCAATTTGCGTTTACTCATTGTGTCCCCCCTTTCTTTTTATTTCCGGACTGCTTAAAGCTAATACTTGCGGATGACGCCGATACAGATCCCTTGAATTTTAATCGGTGTCCCCGGCTCAACCATAATCGGTTCGTAGGCTGCATTAGACGGTTGTAAGCGGATGTGGCCCTTCTCTTTGTAGTAGCGCTTGAGCGTTGCCTCGCCGTCGTTAATCAGCGCAACTACCATGTCGCCGTTAGAGGGCACTTCTTTTTCTTGGATTACGACGTAATCACCTTCGAAAATCCCCTCTTCGATCATTGAATCACCTTTGACCTGCAAGACGTAAGAGTGCTTGGTCCCCACCATGAACGGCGGTACTTCCAGCGTCTCGGCGTGACCAGTCAAGGTCTCGATCGGTTGGCCGGCCGCAATCAGCCCCAGAATCGGCAGTCCCACATAATGCTCTTCGGAGAAGTCCTCAGCGGCCACAATCTGCAACGACCGTGCCGAATTGTCATTTTTCTTCAATAAGCCCTTGGCTACTAGCGTTTCCACATGGTCGGCCACGGTGGCTACCGAGCCCAAATTAAAAGCCTCGGCAATCTCGCGGTAACTCGGCGCATACCCTTGCACCTCAATGTACTGGGTGATGTAGTCGAGAACTTCTTTTTGGCGTTTTGTGAGCGGCTCTGCCATGTCAGCCTCCTTCAATAATGTTTGGTTTTAGTATGGCGAACGAAAACCGAACTGTCAAGCCCCCGTCGTGGTTTGCTCAATCGGGAAGTTGGTACTAGGCTGGTAGGACTGCCGGAAGGTATCAGTTTTAATCAGGACGCCATTCGGGTCGAGCACATCGCGATAAAAGACCGTTTGCGAAGCTTGTTTGGCATCGGTCGAACCGGTAATGAAATTGGGGCCACGGATGACGCCGCTCTTGGTTTTGGTGCCGTAAAAATCAAATGTCAGCGAAGTACCCGTCATGATCGTCTGGATCAGGATGTAGTGGCCGGTGTCGTTAGTGAATTTGAGGTCGACCTGGGGATAGTAAATGGTGGCATCGACACCGGGAACCCCGTACGGCGCAGTGTAGTAACTGACGGCAAAGGAGTGGTTGGAGCGCTGGTTGATGGGCAAACCGGCCAGTAGGGCCGCCCGAAACGCCGTGGAAGCCACCTGGCAGAGGCCGCCGCCGTATTGTTTTTCTTCGTGGTTGCCCAGAATCACCAGCTCGGGAAGGTAGCCCTGGGCGGGACCGACATCGCCCAAGATTTTCCCGAACGAGAATTGTTCACCGGGTTTAAGGAGTACTTGATTGTACTTGGCCGCTCCCACACGCACGTTGGTGAGCCGGGCGGCTGATGAACCAGGGAACGTAGTCTGGCCTTCGCTGATCTGGCTGGTAATGCCCAGGCTGGCCAGGTTGTTTTCATTAACGTCGGCCGGGGTGGTGGTGGCCGCCACCGTGACGTTTCGATTAGTTGCCGGCTGGCGGGCCGCCACCACAATCTGCTGGGCCGCCTTGGTTTGGTCAAAAGACACACCCGGACGACTGGGAGTGACCACCGTCACGGCGTTGTTTTGCCAAGCCAACACGGCGTTCTGAGGGGGTTGGTTGAGGCGGCTGGCGATATTTTGGACATAGCCACCAACATCGGCTTGATTGAGGGTGAGGTTGACGGTGGGCGGCAGCGGCACATCATAAAA